>JAESGF010000014.1_pt1 | contig 408143 bp, 334 predicted proteins | sample 9269621 | NCBI WGS metagenome assembly JAESGF01 (sample SAMN14515066, study PRJNA621663) | algae metagenome | isolation source: Tolypothrix carrinoi HA7290-LM1 and co-occurring heterotrophs from dry rock... | place: USA: Makauwahi cave, Kauai, Hawaii | collected 2011-01-06 | reverse complement strand
TACGTCAACGCGTGAGTCCCTTGGTGCGTCGGACCCTTTCTTTTGCCAAGTCGATCCAGGGCCTAACCAACCGGCTTGCTTTTTTCTTCAATCATTACAATTACACCACTTAGTAGACCACTACCGTAAATTTACTATTATTACAGAAGATGGTACTAAGTATCAGTTTGGAATTAATTCTTCAGCGATTGAATATTCTATACCATTTATGGGTCAAATTCTTATTGACCAGTTTAATGTTTCGGATGTTTGGACAGCAAATACTTGGTACTTGAAGAGAATAATTACTCCTGAAGGACAAGAAGTGATATTTAATTATGAAGCAGCTAGTTGCTCAGATGGTAAATATATTGCCTCGTTTTATGCTTCATGGATGTTGTCATCTATCAATGCTAGCGTGAAAGTACCTTTTCGTTCCACTAGTTGTTCAAATGGTAGCTTTGGTATTCCGAATGTTGGTGTATATAGTGGAGTACTTGTTCGACCAGTATATATGTCTTCAATCACATCAAATTCGACAAAAATTGAATTTGAAAAAAGCTCGACTAATGAATTAAAATATGAAACACGTATCTTGAGTCGCTTCTTTCAACAAGAGCCCTACAAGAATGTTCCAAGAAATATATTTCCATTACTTAATTGGGATGAACTGCCTGGCACTACTCGTGAACAACGAATAACTAATTTACTAGATAAACTTGTTTGGAAACAGCTTAATGAAATAAAAGTAAAAAACACTCTTAACAATGAATCAGTAAAATCATTCAATTTAAAATATTCTAACAGTGCTGCAAAGCGATTAACATTAGAGGAACTAATGGTAATAGAGAAAGGCAATGAAAATTGCAGCTTAAAGCACAAATTTGAATACTACGAAGACCATATGCTTCCGAAATATATAGATATTGATGATAAAACAGATCATTGGGGGTTTTTTAACGATCGCCCCTTTAGAATAGACTCGATAATAAGTAAAGGAATAACACAATACATTGTCAACAAAGAATCTGTCAATAATATTAATATTTTACGTAGCGGGAGTTTAAAAAAGATAGTCTACCCTACAGGAGGGTATAGCGAATTTATTTATGAGCATCACGATATTTATAAAAGAAAGACAGTTAATAGAAATGGTAGTTTTTCTTTTATTGATGATGTCGGTTCTAAAATAGGTGGAATTAGAGTAGCTGAGATTATGTCCAATGACAACAATAAAATTATCAAAAAGAAATTTATTTATAAGTTAGAAAATGGTAAGTCAAGTGGAATCTGTTCAGGTGTACCTGAATACAATTTTAATGCATTTAAACTAACAAGCTGTACGCAAGGTCAGGGATTTTTTGAACAAAATGTTTCATCTATTCAAAATCTTTTACCAATGAGTATTAATGCTCAAGGAAGTCATGTTGGATATAGCCGAGTAATAGAGCAAAGGGTCGAAGGCGGGTATAAGATATATAATTTTACAAATTATGAATCACCTTTTGGAGTTAACTATCCTGATGAATCCATATCAATGGCTCTCCGCTTAGAGGGCTCTGATGCAGGACCTCATGAACCTTTTGGCGATAGATCATTTGAAAGAGGCATGTTGATAAGTGAAGAAAATTATAACTCGTTAAATCAAATAATATCAAAACGATTAGTTACATATAAAAAGTTGTCAGAAAACTATGTTAGATCGATACACAAAATCTCTTATGAGGTATCATGTATTGGTACTTCCAACACTGGATCTCCTGTGCTTTTTTGTTCAGCTTTTCCTTATAAACAGTATACTTATCAGTTTAAAATTGACGAAGATAAAAATATATTCTATGAGCCTGGCGCGACAAATGATGTTTCAACAACAGAAAAGTACGAATATAATGCAACAGGTCAAATTATAAGTATTTACTCATCGCGGAATGGAAGGAATAGTACAACAAAAAGCAAATATGTCAGCGATTATAATACAAATCAGTGTCTTAATCAGTATTCCGAATGTGTTGCCAATTGCACAGACCGAAACTGCATTACGGAGTGTAGAACGCAGTTAAGTAATTGCTCTTCTTCAGCAAGCGTAAGTACTGAAGCTATGGCTATCGCCAATATGAAAGCTTTAGGGATGACCGGCGTCATGGTTGAACAACAAATGTGGAATAATGATAATGGTACATTAAGTATGATAGATGGTTACGTGAACTTGTTTAAAAATTATGAATCAGAACCTAATTTTTTCAATCTCAAAGTAAATCAAACGTTTCAATTTAGCGCAATTAACCCAGTAACAGATATATTTACTTCTAGACTTGAAGCCGCAGGTGCCAGTATTTTGTTTTCTTATGATTCTCGGTATTACATTAAGAAGGTATTAGAATTTTCTCCTGTGCCTTCCAATGGTTATACAAAACGCGGTGAACCTAAGGAATTCACCGATCAAAGTGGCGTAGTAACAAAGCTGGAGTGGTATGAGAATGAAAAAGCCGGTTTACTCAAGAAAAAAACTGTCGGTAATCAAATCACTCAATATGATTACGAACCCTTAGTTGGCGTTTCCGCCATCACTGACCCCAATAACTTCACAACCCTTTATTATTACGACGGCTTCAACCGCCTCAAGGAAATCAAAGACCACAAGGGCAACCTACTTCAAAGCTTCACCTACAATTTAACCAACAGCGAAGGCTGTTCAACACCCTCGCTGACGGCACCGCCTACAAACGGCGGTTCAGCCCTAGAAGTGAGTAATCTGAACAATTTGCAGAACGTCGCCAGCGGCGGGGGGGCGGGCAGCTTTACGATTACGGCCAGCCTAGGCTGGACTATTAGCAACGTACCAAGCTGGGCCAGTGTGAGTCCTACCAGTGGACCCGGCAATCAAACCGTGACGGTTACCTTCCAGCCGAACAGCGGTAGCACGTCCCGCAGTGCTACACTGACCATCACCGGCGGGGGCCTCACCCAAAGCGTTACCCTCTCCCAACAAGGTACCACTCCCAGCGGCGGCAGTGGCTGCGGAGGCCGGGCACAGGGGCTAACGGCTCAATTCTACCATCTGGGGGCACTCAGCCAGCTCCCCAACTTCGCCACGCTCACGCCGGTGCAGACTACCAACACGGCCAACTTCGACATCTCCAACCGGTCCGGACGAGATGAGCAGTTCGGTTTTGTCTTCAAAGGATACATCGACATTCCGCAAAACGGCGACTACCAATTCTTCACTTCCAGCGACGACGGTTCCAAGCTCTACATCGATGACGTGCTCCGGGTCAACAACGACGGCCTGCACGGCATGAACGACATTGGCAGCGGAGCGTTCAACTTAACGCAAGGCTGCCATACAATCCGGGTAGAGATGTTTGAGAACGCCGGTGGAGAAGGCCTGGAGGTGCGCTGGCAGGGACCAAGCATCAGCAAAGGATTTATTCCCAATGACCGCCTCTATCGGGACGGTTCTACCCCAGGAGGTAACTGTACGCCAGATTACGTCTCGGACCTAACCTGGGCCAGCAGCAGCAACGCCTGGGGACCCGTTGAAAAAGACAAATCCAACGGCGAGAACGCCAGCGGCGATGGCCGCACCCTGACGCTCAACGGCGTCACCTATGCCAAAGGCCTGGGTATCCACGCCGCCTCGGAAGTCGTTTGCAACCTGAACGGGGCGTACACCCGCTTTAAGGCCTATATCGGCGTCGATGACGAAGTGCCTGATAACGCCCCGGCCAGCGTCGTCTTTGAAGTCTGGGCCGACGGCCAGCGCCTCTTCCAAAGCGCTACCCTGCGCCCGACCTCGACCACCGTTCCCGTCGACGTCGACGTAACGGGTAAACAACAACTCAAACTCGTCGTCACCGATGCGGGCGACGGGGTGGGCTACGACCACGCTGACTGGGCCGAGGCCCGACTCGAAAAAGCCTGCGGTTCGTCGTCAGATACGCAAGCGCCCACCACACCGACCAATTTGTCCACCAGTAACGTTACCGCGACGGGCCTGACCCTATCGTGGAGCGCCTCGACCGACAACGTGGGCGTGACCGGCTACGAGGTCTACCAAGGGGGAGCCAAGATCGGCGAAACGGCTTCAACCACCTTCAACGTCACCGGTCTGACGGCCAGCACTACGTACTCCTTCACGGTCAGAGCCAAAGATGCCGCCGGGAACCTGTCGGCAGCCAGCAACCCGGCTGCGGTGACCACCCCGGCGTCGGGTGGGGGGTGCACGCCGACGAGCACCTACGTCTCGGACCTGACCTGGGCCAGCAGCAGCAACGCCTGGGGACCCGTTGAAAAAGACAAATCCAACGGCGAACAAGGGGCCGGTGATGGCCTACCCCTCAAGCTCAATGGCCAAACCTACGCCAAGGGGCTGGGTGTACACGCCGCCTCGGAAGTGGTGTACAACCTGGGCGGTCAGTACACCCGCTTCAAGTCGGACCTGGGCGTTGACGACGAGGTGAGTAACCCCGTGGCCTCGGTGGTCTTCGAGGTCTGGGCCGATGGTCAGCGCCTCTTCCAGAGCGCTACCCTGCGGCACGACTCGCCCATCGCTGCCGTCGATGTGGACGTGACCGGCAAGCAGGAACTCAAACTCGTCGTCACGGGTGCGGGCGACGGTGTGGATTCGGACCACGCCGACTGGGCCGGCGCGCGTCTGGAACGGAGTTGCACCACCCCGCCGCCCGCGGGCGGGTCGGGCACGGGACTGCGGGGCTACTACCACCACTTCAGCGGCACACCAACGTTCAACGATCCCAAAGGCAACCGCGTCGACGAAACCATCGACTTCGGTTGGGGGCCCGCCTCGCCCTGGCCGGGTCAAGTCAACAGCGATAACTTCGCCGTGCGCTGGAAAGGTTTTGTCGAAGTGCCCACCCAAGGAACGTATCAGTTCCAGGTCGCCGGGGATGACGGCATCCGCGCCTACTGGAACAACGAAGCGACGCCCATCGTCGATGACTGGAGCGACCACGGCGAGCGGCCAGCGAACTTCAACCGGGTACTCTCCCTGCAAGCCGGGACGCGCTACCCCATTACGATCGAGTTTTACGAAAAAGGTGGGGACGCCGCCGCCCGCTTCCGCTACCAGAGCGGTGGTACCTGGCTACCCGTACCCAAAGCCTGGCTGTACCCGGAAGAAGCGGGTCAGAGCGGCGCGAGCTTGACCGTGAACCGCTCGACCCTCTCGGTGGACGGCAGCGGCGCGAGCGAGTCGGTGATCGTCACGGCCAACGTGGGCTGGAGCGTCAGTTCTGCGGCCGGATGGATCACGACTTCACCGGGTAACGGAACTAACAACGGCAGCTTTACCCTCACCATGGCGGCCAATCCCGGAGCGGCCCGCACCGGTACGGTCAGCGTGACGGGCGGAGGGCTTACGCAGACCATCACCATCAACCAGCGCGCGGCGTGCGACACCTACACCTGTCCGACCTTTACGGAGGGTCAGGAGATTGGCCGCCGGGGTAGCTCGCCGGGCGAAAAAGCAATTGTACGCTTTGTGAATGGCTGTGCGCAGGTCTGGTGGGGCGACCTGAGTGGGCGCACCAACAAAGACTGGCTACCGCTTTTGAACAGCAAGCCGCACTGTGATGAAATATTGGGCAGTTGCTTAAAGTGGGACGGAGAATCGTGTCCGTAATCACCTGACCCAGCCCAAGCAAACGGGTACCCCGTTATGGGGTACCCGTTTGCTTGGGCTCCAAAACGGTCCGCGTAGCGGGGTTAATTCGGCTCCCGAGCAGCGGTTCATTGACGCTCGTCAGTCGGTAGCGCTTGGGGGGAGGAGTGCTGACCATCCTGGTGAAAGTCCCAAACGTCGCTGCCTTCGCGCAGCGCCCGGAGTGAGTTCCCTTCCTGGACTACTTCGAGTTGCGTACGACGCCCCTGGTTGCGGTTGGCTTTCGTTCTGACTACTCGTCGCTGCCTGGGACTCGGCCAAAAAGGGGGCGGTGCTTGCGGGAACGGTTCAGGCCGGATTGATGGTACTACTGCCTTTTTTAAGAGTGACGGTTCATGAATCGTTACGCCTTTTGAGGCCATAAATCAAAAAAACCTGCCTCTAAATCGGCCCGCTCATGGTTCGGGTACCAGCTTTTCAACATTCCTACGTCCCTGCTGAAACGGTGCCATTCCGACGTCCGGTCGACCGAGTGAACGTCGAGTGATTCACTTCTGGCATAGCACCGATGCGTTGCTTATCTGCTCTGATTGGGTGACTCGTGCACGCCCTTCACAGAAACGCTTTGGTTCTGAAGGCTGAATTCTTTCGGCAGGAGCATAGGATCATCGAGGTCCGCTACCAGCGCATTAAAGACGATTTTCAGCCCGCTCAATGACGGGAGTTGGAAAAGTTAAAGCGGGAGTACAACTAAATCATCGTGGACGAACGAATCAATTTTTTGTCTGGAACAGCAGATCTAAACGTCGTAAAATCACTAATCAAATTTCATAAGTATCGTTTCGTTCGCGCAATCTGGGTGGGTGCTATCTCAAAAGCATTTCCGAGGAGGGCGAACGCCGAACCGCTGATTTTCGGCATTTTCTCAAAAACAGCCGGGAGTCGCTAACTCGCCGATTTCTCGACCCGGCGCAGTTTGTCCGCGCGGAGCTTCTTGAGAATACTCAAGACTTTCGGCGGCCAACGAAAAGTCGTTAAAATTCCGGATGTCACTCTACCTGAGTAAGGCCAGCCTGCATTCAGGTCATAGGAAATTGTCTGGGAGTACCTTAGCCCCCAACCAAGAAAACAGGTTTCGATCCATCTCTCAGGCCGAAGGCCGTGGGAAGGTGGTTTTGTTGGTTTTAGAATGCGACGATGTGTCGGGTTTCAATCCATCTCTCAGGCCGAAGGCCGTGGGAAGAACGCAAGGCTTTCACAATTCGGACCAATTAACCAAGTTTCAATCCATCTCTCAGGCCGAAGGCCGTGGGAAGAACGCAAGGCTTTCACAATTCGGACCAATTAACCAAGTTTCAATCCATCTCTCAGGCCGAAGGCCGTGGGAAGGTAGCTGACGGGCGACCAACTCTACCCCAAAAACGCCGTTTCAATCCATCTCTCAGGCCGAAGGCCGTGGGAAGTCCGTTGGTGTTGGGCAGGGGGAAGAATCATGGTTTGTTTCAATCCATCTCTCAGGCCGAAGGCCGTGGGATGAACTCAAAGACCTGTACTTTCGCTGCGGGGAGCGCATCTTGTTTCAATCCATCTCTCAGGCCGAAGGCCGTGGGAAGATCGACCGCACGTATGGCGTCCAGCTTACTCACCCGGTTTCAATCCATCTCTCAGGCCGAAGGCCGTGGGAAGGTTTGTGCCGTTTGGCGTTTGATTACGCCGTAAATATGTTTCAATCCATCTCTCAGGCCGAAGGCCGTGGGAAGTCGGGCATCGGGACCGAAACCGACCCGCTGTTCGGGAGTTTCAATCCATCTCTCAGGCCGAAGGCCGTGGGAAGTGGTTTTGTCGGTTTCCACGCAATCGCATTCATCGAGTTTCAATCCATCTCTCAGGCCGAAGGCCGTGGGAAGTCCGGCTGTCGTGCTCCAAGTCCAGGTTCAGCACGTGTTTCAATCCATCTCTCAGGCCGAAGGCCGTGGGAAGTGCCGGAAGTCGTAGGCCACACCCCGCCAGAACCCCAGTTTCAATCCATCTCTCAGGCCGAAGGCCGTGGGAAGTCGTCGGGGTCAATAACGACCTGACGACGAGTAAAGGTAGGGCGGTTTTGCCCGAACTTAAAATTTATACACAGTACATCAAAGAACGCTTCTGACGAGGCATTTCCGACCGTTTCCCGAATCCGCAACGCGCTAATTTCAAACATGATACAGCGATTTTTTAGGAAGTCTAAAATAAATTTCCTCCCGGAACCCGTCTTGCGAGTCGCTATTTCACGCAAATGTTCCGGTACGTGCAAGTTACGCAGCGCTCCTTCACGCGGGTTCCTTTCGGATAATAATTGCGCTCGATAATCTCCTGCACGGCGGCCGCCACGCGCCGTACCTCGTCCACGTCGGCAGGCGTGATGGGTACTTCCACGACTTTGTTCTGACTCCGCGTGTAAACCAAGTAGCCACGTGTCACCTGCACGCCAAAATTCTCCGCAATCAGCCAGGCGTAGCAAAAGAGTTGCGTCCGGTAGGTCTGGTAGACCGTCTCTTTCCACTCGGCAAACTTGTAGTCAAGTGGGGCCATCGTCCCATCCGATAGGCGTAGTACCTCATCGACTTTTCCGCGTAGCAGATCGTTCGTCAAGTACTGGTCGAGGTGCTTTTCCACCACGCCCAGACGCCTGCGCAGGTAGTCTTTGTTTTGCTCCAGCCGTTCGTCGTGCAGATGCCGCCCCCGCATGACTTTGTAATTTTTCTGCTCGTACTGCGGTACCCTCAGCACGTACTCGAAGTAGGTGAAGCGCGGACAAAACAGGTACTCGATCAGGTGCGAAGGCGTCAAGGTCATGGCTGGTGTGGATTTCAACGGAAGGGAGTTAAAAAAACAGCGCGCGGACCTCGTCGGTCACGAGCGTTTTGTCGAATGCTTGCCCCAGGAGGGCCGTTTGCTGCAATTCGGCCTTGTTCATTGGGAAAAGGTACACCTTGTCAGTTTTTTCGTCCATCAATGCCTCCAGTCGGAGTTGCAGCGAGTCCTTTTCATGGGCCGTCAGGGTACCTAAGAAGCAGGAAAACTGCACCCGGTATAACCCCGCCTGCTGGCACGCTTTGGCGATTTTCGTGCGTGCTCGGTCGTTTTCAATATCGTACAAAACCCAGACGATCATAGAGCAGGAAGGAAAAGGAATGAAGGCGAAAGGGAATTAGTCTTCTTTTTCCTTTCCTCCTTTCTCCATTTTCCCAATCAACGAATTGGCAAACTGGTGGGCGTCGTACTGAAGCGCGACGCTGCGGAGCAGGTTACGCCCCCGATGCCGGACCGTCTCACCGTCGAGCGTTTTGCCAAAGGCTTCTACCAGAAGAGCCTTCCCGGTGGCGTTGAGCGAGGTGCCGTTCTTAAGCTCGTCGATGTGCGCCTTGTTGATCTTTTTGGCCGAAAAAAGCCGGAACACCGTCTCGTCGGCCCAAGTGCGGTAGGGTTCGATGAAATCGTACACCATGCTGAGCTGGTTGTAATCGTCGCGGTGCAGAAAGCCGAGGTACGGATCAACACCCGCCACGATGAGCGCCTTCTCAACCCGGCTGTAGAGAATGCCGTAGGCGTAGTTGAGAAAGGCGTTGAAGGCGTCCTGGGCGGGTCGGCTGCTCCGCCCGGCAAACTGGTATTCGCGCGGCAGCACGTAGCTGAGCGTCTCGAAGTAGAGTCGCCCGGCAGTACCTTCCAGTCCCCGCAGGGTTTCGGCCACCTGCGCCACGGTCGGGGCGTCCAGGCTCTGGATCGAAACCGTCAGCGCCTCCAGACGCGTGATCTTGTCATTGAGGTACTCCGCGTGCTGGGAACGGTGCTTTTTGAGGTCTTTGATGAAATCGAGTTGATTGCCCAGTTTAGTCAAAAGCCAGGCTTTCACCCAGGTTAGCCCCACCGCCGACAAGCTGGCTTCCAACTGCGTTTTACGGATCTTAGTGGTACTGCCCAGCTTCGAGTGCCAAACCCGCCCGATGGGTGAGCCGTCGTGTTCGACAAACAGCAAGTCGACGTTGTGCATCATGGCCAGCCGGATGGCGTCGGTCGAAAGGGCCGCGCCCGTGCATAACACGATGCCTTGTACTTTATGAGCGGCGAAGTGCTGCCGCTCAATTTCGCCCTGCTCGTTCTTCTTGCGAATCTCGAACAACTCGTCTTTGACGTGGACGTACGTGCCGTAGGTGTTGATATGAATGTGCATGAAAAGACAGGTTAGCGAATGCGGACGTGTACCGAAAGGAGTGCGCGGAGGTAAGACCGAGGAGTGTAAAAAATAGCGGGTAGTTAACCAATCCGCCGCACGGTACCGAATCCCCTGGCTACTGACTTGCCTAAGCCAATGCCGTCGGGCAACTCGACGTTGGCGACAAACTCGCCCAGAAAAGCCAGCATCGACTGGTTCTTGAACTGCGTCTGCACCGGTCGGTCCGACAGACTGAGGTTTGATAAAATGCGCGGCGTCTCGGTCGAATACGCATCGACGCCTTTCAAGAACGCAATCAGATTATTGCGCAGGATGCGGCTGAGTTGCCGGTACCGGTCCTCATCGCCGAGGGTGAGGTGCTCGGCGTAATTACGCTGATTGAGGGGCATCCAGAGCGTCTCGAACCGGTACCGGTGCAACCCCTCGGACCAACCGACGGCTGCCTGCTGGTGGCGGATGTTTTTGGCCTGCACCTCGTAACGTACCCCGTCGATGTCGAGTTGGTTGATGCGCAGAAACAACTGCACCAAGAGATCCGCCCCTTCACCCAGCCCCACTAATGTCGGCGTGTGCCCGAGCACCTTGTACTGCACCAGCGGGTAGGCATGGCGAAAGGTACCATCCTCGAAGTGGTTGTGCAGCAGGGGCGAATGTTCCCGGAAAAAATCGCCGAAGTACCCCCGCAGTTTGTGGGCGTCCCTCGTTCGGAGGGCGATTTCGGGGAGGGTGATAGTGGTGAGGGGGAGGATGGTCATAGGTTAACCGTCAACGGGTCTTTCGAGTTGAATAGCACACCTTTCTCTTCGGAATAGGCTACATCGCAGTACACAAATCCGGTTTGTTTTCCTTTTGAGTCAAGGTCTGGGGTTGGTTTACGTTGTTTAGCCTGCCATTTTCGGATGGGTACTTCATATCTGGCTTTCTGATGGTTTAGCAATCCCATGCACTCCTGACGGAATTTCTCAGGAATGACGTTGACAGCATCCATGCCTTCACGGGTGTAGGGTCCATCGTCTTTGCAGTCGTTGTCCATCACAAATTTGTACTGAGTCTGCCACCGCCCGTAAGCACCTCGCCCTTCCCGAAACGACGAATCTGATTTAATATCCCAACCTTGATACACGACATTCACCAAATCCAACAAGTCGTGTTCTGAAAGACGCTGACCTGATTTCTCAGTCAAAAACTGGAAGGTTTTTTCCAGCGTACCCGTGGGTGAATTTTTATACACGTATTTTTCCGTGACCTCCTGATGCGGAAAAACCACGACCTCGGTATCCTGCTTTTCTCGTTTGCGGTTTACCCGACCAGCCCGTTGAACCAGCGCGTCGATGGGTGCATTTTCGGTGAAAAGCACGTCGTAATCAATGTCAAGCGACACCTCGACCACTTGCGTAGCGACGAGGAGAAAACCTTCGTTGGGCCGATTCTTTTCGTTGTCAAGAATAAGTTTCTCTTTCTCAAACCGGTCTTTGACGATGAACTTTGAATGGTAGCAGAGCCGATTGGGTACGTGTTCGTACGCTTCGTACAACCGAATTGCCTCGTTCACCGTGTTGACGACCAACAGTACCTTTTTGCCCGCATTCAACCATTTTTCAATTTCCTCCTGAAGGTCGTCCACGCTTTTCTCCGTCGTGCGAAACGTGTTTCGGCGGGCATCAAGCAGGGTGGTTTCGACTATTTCGGTGGTATCAAGGCCAAGCGTTTCACCGAGCAATTCCTTCAATTGCGTCGGCATGGTGGCCGTCATAACATAAAACTGCGGTTGAAAATTTTTTCGCAGATACTCAATGCTTGCGATGATGAGGCCCAGCGTGTAGGGTGCGTAGGCATGAATTTCGTCAAGGATGACTTTAGCGCGGAACAGGTGAAATGTCTTCAATTCCCAGCGTCCCAGGTTGAAACCCTGTGTAAGCAGTTGGTCCACCGTGCAAATCGTCACGGGTTTGAAAAACGACGACTCCCGCAGATAATCGAATTTTTGGTAGGCGTCGTCTAATTCCTGCCGGTACAGCACCGCCGAGGAATGCACAACTGCGGTATTAATTTGGTCGAAGTAGCCACAAAGCCGCAAATACAACGAATTAGCAGTTACCCGTGTCGGAAGTAGGTATACGATTTTCTCGAATCCTTTCCGCTGCGAAGCCCACAACAGCGCCGCCTCGGTTTTGCCACTTCCCGTTGGGGCAATCGCCAACACGTTTCGGTTTTGAAGGCTCTCCAATTGAAACTCCCGGAAAGTAGCCATTGGCTTTTTGTTCTCGGCCAGCAATTTGGCATTCACCCGGTTCTTGAGTTCGTCGGGCGAATACTCCAAAACGGTTTCCAATGACCGATGCCCCGAAGCCGTCCAGTCGGAGATGTTCAGGATGGCTTTGTGCAAGATGTACGTTTTGCGATAGTCAGCGCCAAGTGGCGCAATACCCTTGAAAAGCAACGGAATTGCTATTTTGAAATAATCTTCATAAACTGTTTCTTGGTACAAGCCCATTTTTACCGTTGCAACTGCTTCCTTCCAGCCCATCCAAAAGTCACTTACGGTTGGGTACACTTCGGCTAACCGCTTTCTTGCGTATTCTTCAAACTCAGTTAAGTCAGAGGGTTTAATACCCCATTTTTTTGAGCGACTCCCATTTTCATCGTTGAAAAGTGTCTGAGTGAAGGCTTTATGATGGGTGAAAACGGCTAAAATTGGAGCTGGATTTTTGAGAAGATTGGGGTCACGATTGGCAGCATGTCGAACCATGTACATTCCCGAAACCAATTCGTGGCGGATGTGAACGTTGTCCCAATCGGGCTTGCGTTTATTGAGACTCCGTTCCATGTCGTCTTGGAAATTTTCGGTGGCTTTGCCCAAATCATGAAACAACGCGGCCACGAACGAATCGAACCAGAAAGATTCATCCAATCCAAGTACCTCGCCGTAGCGGTCGCGTACTTCTCCCCAGGCTTTTAGAACTAAATCGGTGTGTTCGGCCAATGATTCGGTTTTCCCGTCGCCTCGATCCGTTTTAGCGATGAGGTGTTGCAGAAGTTCACTCATAGGGTTTCAGAGGTCGAAAAGTGGAATGAAGGTGCCGTCTTCGGCAGTAACGCCTTCCAACGCCAGCCCGTCAAATTGCAGGCGGGGGCCGATAAACGAGAAAACCTTGCGTTTCACGACCCGCCGGATGCCGTAGTCGGATTCGTACTGAAACCGCACGGGCAGTGGGTAGGCTACTGGGTCAGCGGTAGAGAGGTTCAGTGAAAAGCTGCCGCCGGTCGCAATGGCTTGGTCGAGAACGTGTTGAACTAAATCGCCTTCGGCCAGCGCATTCGCCGCCGAAGTTTGGGACTGCACTTCCTCCGTTAGGTGGATGCGCGGAGAATCCACGCAAACCAGCGAATCGCTTGCACCGAGGGTAAGTGCGTAACGGGGAGACCTAAACGCGGTATGAATTTGCTCGACTGTGGCTTCGTTTTCACTCCCAAACACCACCCAGAGCCGGTTCTGAAAAAAGAGTTCGCGTTTGATGATGCTACGCCCGCCGAAGGTGTCGTACTTCCAGAGGTCGGTAGTCATGCCCGCTGAGGTTCCGCAGACACCGGCGCGGAACGGCGTTTCATCGAAAAAATCCTGAGCGGCTTTCGGACTCAGCCCCAGCGCTGCCCCCGCCAGCCCGATGAGGGTAGTCGGCGGGGGCAGGGGAAACGACTTGTGGAAGTTCTGAAACTCCGGGTTGCGGTAGGAAGCCGTCACCGAGCGCAACGGAATGAGGACGAAACGCATAGCGGTCAGTTTACGCCGTAAAATGTTTTCACCCACGATTCCATTTTGGCGAACCCTTCTTTCAGGTTCAACACGCTATCGCCTTTGGCAAACACGCTTTCCTGAGCGGCAAACAACGAGTCCTCGATGAACGCCTCGTAGTCGGTGACGACGGTTTGCAGTGCTTCGACGTTCACGCGACCGCTTTTGTCCACTTGGACGGCTTCCAGGAAAATCGGGTTTTTCGATTTCATGCACGCCGCCGCCACGAACTTGGGCGAAATGTCGGCCAGAAACCGCGACTGCCGCCCCGTGCTCCACAGCATCTGAAAGGCTTGCAGCAAGCCAATGACCCGTTTGGCTTTTTCAGCGGTGGGAAGTTCTGCCGTGAAGCGTTCTCCTTTGCCAATCCGGTCGAGTTCAATCAGAATCGTACCCCGGTAAATGCCCGAGTGGATTTCGGTCTCGAAAATGTTCGGGTCTTTGCCAATGGATTTGCCCATGTAATTGGTGCCAAAATCCAGGTCTTCCTGAAACTTGCTGAGGGCCAGCAGCGCTTCAACACGCACGGGCGAGGTTCGGGTGGAGGCCCCGCCTTTCGCGCCTTCGGCTCCTTTCGCCGCATCCATGAATCCGAACAGGTCATCGTCGATGTACTGAGTTGGGTCGAGGCTGGTTTTAGCGGCTCCCTTATCTTCGCTGGCTTCCTTCACCGGCGATAACGACCAGCCCAGTTCGGCCAGTTTGTCGCGCAGGGCGCGGCGCACGGCTTGCGAAGACAAGTAGGGGAGTTGGTCGCCGTTGTCGAGAGTGACTTTCTTGATGGGGTTGATGTTGTCCACTTCTTTGTCGCCGCCGTTGAGGCTGGCGAAGGACACTTTCGAGAGGTACGTGAGGGTAAGGCTGTTGGTTTTCATGCGGGTACTTCGGGTTTAGATTTTGGACTGAGTTCGGGATTGATTTGATTGAGGGCAGAGATGATGATGAATTGCTTTATCCACGCGTAGTTTTCCTCGTCAAGCCCTTCAAGAAGTTCACGGCTGAAGTTGAGCGTGAACCGGGATTGAATCCGGGAGAGTTCGCCCATAAACCGGTCAAATTGCCCGGCTTTACGCAAACTGACGATGTACTTTCGGCCTTGCCGGGCGTTGGTTTTGCGGTCGTTTTCGCCGTAACTCAGAATGCCTTGCCCGACCTGAGCACCGAGTTTGATGGCACGTTCTTTCAGTACCTGATTTTCCATGATAATTGGGTTTATGGTTGATTCGTAAGCAAGCGTGAAGGCCATGAGTTGGTCGTACCGTTTAAATCCGATGCCTTTGGTTGGGTCATTGAGCGCGTCGAGCAGGTAGCCGTAACAATCGTTGAAGAACCCTTCCATTTCGGTAAGGATGGACTTGGCGTTCAAAACTTTCCCCAAAACTTCCTCCCGAAATTGCCGCTCAATCGCGTAGCGGTTTTGATTTTTAGCCAGTGAAGGCTTGATGAGTTTGAGGCTTTGCAAGACCCACAACATATTTACGCTCTGTTCCTCAAGGTAACTGACGAGCCGTAAGGCGTACTTAAAATTCGTCAGCGTTTCAAACTGGCTTGGGCGCATGGTCGAAGCAAATGCATCCGCCCGAATCGACACGAGGCTGATTGCACCTTGCTTGCCCCCCAGCAGGTCGGCGAGGAGGTCGTAACCGGCGTTTTTACCTTTTTTCAGCCCTTCATCGAGTACGTGTTTGTACAGGGTGTACAGAATCAGAAACAGGTTTTCATTCCGCCCGATGTAGTCGAAACTCTTGCCGAGTACTTCGTTTCGAGGGAAGTTGGCGACGTATTCAGCGGTGCGGAGTTGCTCTTGGGAACGGATGATTCCCTGAAAAAACTTGTCGGTGAACAACTCCGAAAGCCGTTCCAGATTTTCAGCCTGAATCAGGTACACCATCAAACTCTCCCGGATTTTATTACCGTACACGTACAGGCACTGCGCCGCCGCGAAACGGCTGAGGTAGAGAGCTTTCCAACTGACTTTCTTATCACCCAAACTCAGCAATGAATTGAAATTAGTCAGGCCCGAAAAGAACGGCGAGATGTTCTGAGCGTCTAATAGTTTCTTGACCGATTCGCCCGTGAGGTAACAGGTTTGCTTGCCCGGCTCGAAATGCGCTTTTTGAGGGGATTCTAGGCGGGTAAGTTTGGTGTACCAATCGTTGAAGTAAATCTTGTTCAACATCTTCACGCCCGTTTGCTCAAAAGCGGCTTTAATTTTTACGGCGAGTTCCGGCGTGTCTTTTTCAATGGCGGCAATCTTGCGGGTATCGTCCTCGCGGGGCGTGGTTCCCTGGGCATTGTTGGTGAGCAGGGCAGTTAGCCCGTAGGTGTTCATTTTTGGGAATCGGCCCAACAGCGTGCCATTTTCCGCAAAATAGAGATTGCCCGCTTCCTCTCTCTGCTTATCCGTGAAGGTGTCGTAAACCTGCTCACCCATCACGTAGTACAGGTCTTCAAGCAGTTCATACAACCGGTCATGTCCTATCCAGAGGCTATCGGGCTGAAGCCGGAAATGAGTACCGGCCTGCAAATCGTAACTTATTAATCTTGCCAGCCGGTCAATAGAACGGGATGTTGGCGGGCCAACGGCAAGTTGGCTCAGGAAACGGTACACTCCGATGATGCCGTTGTCGAGAAAGACGTTTCGGGAGTAGGTAAAAGTGATTTCTGGCATTGTTGTAGCCGGGTAGATTTGATACAAAGCAAGGATAGGCGAATGACAACTTGCGTCACGACCGAAAAAGCAGCACTTTTCAAGGGAGCGGAACGGTCAATATCTGACCGCTCCGCTCCCTTGAAGCAAGAATTACTCAGACGTAATCTGTCGGTTACAAATCGAACACCATCCAGATTCTAACTGAATTGCCCAAATGCAGTTAAGGCAGGGCGGTGCGAACCAAAGTAGGTCGTCAGGGTTGTTTTTCGAAGGAAATGAGCCTAAATTTGCCATAAGCTTTTCAGGGTTAAACTGTTGATAAACAGATTGCTTTGAGAGTTACTCAAGCCAACCGCGTAAGTTTTCCAGGCTCTCGGCGGTTGGCTTTTTTTCAACCCATCTGTTTAAGTGGATAAAAAATTTACTGAAACTAAGAATAGCTGCCAGGTTTCAAAGCATATAAGTTTTTTGCATTAGATAGCTGCCAGTAAATCTTAATTTCTTTGACAAAGGAAAATGTTTGAAGCCAGAAAGTCAAGGGCTTCATGAGATGAATTCATGACCACGCTCCAACTCCCCGTCCCCGAAGCTGCTGCTCGGCGTTTCCGCGATTTGTCGGCGCAACAGCAAACACTGGTTTCGCAACTGCTGGCCGATTGCCTCGCCGAACCCACCAGTCTGCTCGACGTAATGGATTACCTGAGCTTCAAGGCCACCCAGCGGGGGCTGACCCCGGACCTACTTCAGCACCTGCTAGACGACGAGGAATGAAGCTGGTTTTTGACACCAACGCACTGATCAGTGCCGCGTTGCTGTCTCGGTCGGTTCCGCGCCAAGCCTTCGACAAGGCGTTTGCGAACGACGAATTGCTGACGTCCGAAGCTTGCTTGGCTGAACTCAATGAGGTACTGCATCGAAAGAAATTCAGTCGATACCTGACCCCGTTTGAAGCAGACTTGTTTATCAACCAATACAGCCTGACTGCTACCTTGGTTGCGGTGCAAACGGTCGTTTCTGACTGCCGGGATGTACGGGATAATAAGTTTCTGGAATTGGCGCTGGATGGCGGGGCCGATTGCATAGTTTCAGGGGATCAGGATTTATTAGTACTGACGCCGTACCGGGGTATCTCTATCGTGACGCCAAGTGATTTTCTGAACCGGAACCCGGTTTGAAGGCCAACTACCAGCGTGCGTGAGTCGTTTTCACGTGTAAAAAGTCTCGGAAGTCGGCTGGACTCACCACGTTTACTTCGGTTGGCAAGCCCAGCACGAAGCGCCCGATGCCGGTATAGTCACGAACGAGGCCGCGGAATTGGTAGGGAAGTTCGGCGCTGTCGGGTTGCGGAAACAGAAACGCACGGGCGGCGGGATACTCTTCGGTCAGCAGGCGGTAGGCGCGAGCAGTCAGGCGGAGTTCGATGGGCTTCCAGTCCGTCCCCGCCATGCCGAAGGCGTCCAGTACTTCATCGGGCTGGCTCAAGACGCAGGGTTCTGCCAGCACCTGCACGTCCGCAATGCGCCGAGTTTTGAACGTGCGGGTTTTACCCGCTTCGACCTCGACGGCGTTTAGGATAGTAAAGTCTTCTGAAAAACCCAGCGGTTCCACGTCTCGGTCGCGGATGGTACCTGAGTTGGTAGACTGATAGCGAACCAGCCGGACGCGCTGACCCTTACGCAGCGCTTCTGAAAGCCGTTCAATCATCCGTGCCCGGTGAATGTCGAGCAATTCGTCAGCCAGAGGTACCAGTTCGGAAGTGAGGTACAGTTTGCGGTACAGACTTTCCCGTAGAGGCCCGTCTACGTTTACCGTCGCCAGAGCCTGACGGAGTAGGGCGGTTTCACGGGTAGAAAAAGAAGGATGCCACTCTGAGCGGGCTTCAAAAATGAACTTGCGCCCCTGGCTATCTTCGTCAATAAGATACCCAACCGCTTCCAATAGTTCCAGGTACCGGTAAATGGTACGCCGGTCGCAATCCAGGAGTTGAGCTAATTGCGCAACGGTGTAACCGGGGCGTTGGTTAAGCAAACGAATCAGGGAGAGAACGCGGAGGAGTTTAGCAGCTTCAATCATGGCTGGGTGATCGTGCTACCAAAGTCAGGACGCGAACAGAGATTACCAAAAATCAACTTCTTTTTTCGAGCAAACGGTCAGGTTCCTGCTTTTCGCTCGGACCTCGACATGTTGAAGTGATTTTTTCACTTATCTTAGTGAACAAATTCACTGTCATGGCATTGCCTACTCCGGTTACGTTACCTGCCACACCACCCTTTCAACAGGTGGGAGCACGCGAGATTATTTTGCGCAGCCGTCAGGGTGTACTCCGCTCAGAAGCTGACCGGGTTGCTGCATTGATTGGGCTAACCGACAAAGAGATGGCGGCGGCGCTGGGCTTGTCGGCCTCCTATCTCCACCGACTCAAAGCCGACCAGCGCATCAGCCAGGACGCTTCCGAGCGCCTGCTCTTATTGGAAAATGTGCTACGGCACGCCCTGGATACATTCGAGGGAAAGGCTACGATTGTACTGGGCTGGTTACGCACTCCCTTACGCGAACTCGACTACCAAACGCCGCTTCAAACGCTCGATACCGTTACGGGCTATACGTTGGTCGATCAGGTGCTGGGGCGGATTGACCACGGCATTTTCGGCTGATGGCCTTGGTCTACCGGGTTGTGCGGGCCAAGTACGCCCGCCAGCCGCTCGACCCAACGGGTAGCCAGCAGTACGGCGGGCGGTGGAATCCACCGGGCATTGGCATTCTCTACACGGCCGAACACCCCGCGCTGGCTTTGGTGGAAATCCTGGTGCACCTGCCGCGGGTGCCGTACGCCGACCTGCCGTCCTACCGGCTGTTTACCCTGGAAATCCCCGACACCAGCCAACGGGTCGTCACGGCGGCGGAACTACCCGACCATTGGAGCGAAGCCAGCTACGGACGAAGCCAGCAACTCCTCACGCCGTGGTTGGCTCAACCCGACGTGCTGGCCCTGGGGGTACCCTCGTCGGTCTTGCCCGACGGGCGTAACTACCTCCTGCACCCGGCCCACGCCGACTACGCCACAATCAACGTCCTCGATGAAAAGGCGCTGGTCATTGACCCGCGGCTGTGGACGGAATGAAAAAGTACCGGTCAACGAGAATTGCCAGGTCAGGTAAGCCAGGACAACTCGTTAGGGATTCAAGTTGCGTTCGGGTAATCCCAGCCGGTTGCGTTCTTTTTCGTGGACGACAACAAACCGTTTGTTTTCCAATCGGAACAGAACGCCCGCGTTATTCAAATAATACGATTGCCCATCAATGAGTACCTCGGTAACGGCCATGTAGGTACCGTCCTTATCACGAATTGGCCAGGAGATCCCCGTGAAGCGAAATCTCTTTCGGTTGGGCGGTGGGGTGGCGGGCGTCGGCGGGGTGGTCAACTTCTGCTCCAGTCGCTCGATGGCCTTTAGCTCCGGGGACTTGGCCCCCAAGAGCGACTTCCCCACGCTGGTGAGTGCATTCCCGGCGACTACGCCCAGGGTCAGGTCGCCCCACTCGGTACCCGTCAGACTCCCCAACTGGCCAAAAGCCGGTTTGACGGGGGCGGGGGGCGCAGGGGTTTTGGCCGGCTGCTTGCGGTGGCGGCAGGCCATCACCCGGCAGGACTCCGAGCAGTAGGTTTGATCGATCCGGGCGTAGAAATAGCCGGTGCCGCATTGAGGACAAAGGCGCTCGTAAACCTTACGACCCGAGCGAGTAAGGAGGTACCGCCCGCGGGAGTCCTGCTGAAGGTCAGATTCCTGATGCTTTCTCATGGCACGAAAGGCGTGAGGGTTCAGGAACAATGACGGGTCGAGGGCTTCGGCAGGGCGGATTTGCCATGGCGCTTCTGGCGCGAGCGGACCAAACGCCGGGCGTCCTCGGCGAATTCGGTTGGCACGGTAACCCCTCCTCCGGCCAAGTAATCAAGTAGTTGACCCCGGTTAAAATACAATCTGCCGTGCCGCTTCTGATGCGGAATGAGGTGGATATTGGAGTAAATGGTCGACTCGGCCAGTTTTAACACCTCCTGCGCCAGAGGTACCCCGCCCCACTCGTCCCGGTTGGCAGGGGAGAGGGCAGTGGTTTGGTGATTGAGCGCCGAGGTGACGGCGTCGGCGATCATAGCCTTTAGTTCGAGCGGTGTGACAACGATGAGCTTTTGCGGTTCCATCACAGAAGGGTTTTTAACGTGAATGGACGCAAAGAAAAGAGCGGATAATTACGGCAATTGCGGAGAAGTTACGCTGCGTAATAACCGGAACTTAAGCCACCGCAGACAAGACGGAATTCTTCTTGACAAGCGATCGAAATACCAATTCGTATTGACCCGTCGTAGTGGTTCGCTTTTCCCATAAGCTGGCATGTAGGGTATCCATGCTCAAGCCCTCGAACGTATTCATCAGGCAACGTGCCAGTCGGGCCCGGTTGGACTCTTTCACAATCAATCCTTCCTGCTCAAGAACTTCGACCCAAACAATTAGGGCCGACTTACTACTCCGTTTGCCAATCCAGCGGGTTGATTCCGGATGCAGGAATGGAGGCTGGCACGCTCTCAGTAACCCAACGGCTGCTTCGTAGACATCGTCTGAAGCAAAAAGTGGGCGGATTGTGTCGGTAGCATTAAGCGGCCCAACTGCCTGTGGTTCTTTCTTGGACTCCAACTTTTTCTCTGGCTGGCTGTCGGCATGTAATGCGCGGAGTCGGGCTTGGCAATAGCGATGAATGAACGGCTCAAAGTGCGCTTCCACCGTTTTCTCCTCAAATTGAAGAATCATGACGTCAAGGCCCGAGGATAACGTATCGAGTGCCAAGCGAAAATTCAGGATGCCGTGCTGCTGGCAAAACCACTGAATAAAGCCCTTCCGAGTGGGATTCAGTCCTTCGTACTGATTTGCCAACCAAGCACCAATTTCTTCTTTGACTTCGTCGAACCACTCCCCCAGCGTGATGCGAAAGCGCTCCATCTCGACTGAGAGTAATTCTAGACTTTTCTTGTCGGCAATGTCCAGCCAGTCCCATGGTAGACGGACCTGCACATCATGGCAGATGCCCGTCGAATCTTTGATCAGGAAGCGAAACTGATTACAAAAATTTGCACTCGTCAAGAGGTCGAGATGCCACTGGCCCTGCACGGCAAAGGCACGGAATTCATAGCCGTCCAGCAGTTCTTTAAGAGTAGGTTCATAACCGCCGAAAAGTGCGATCAACTTAGACCACTCGTCACCTTGCTCAAAATAACACCACAAGAAATAGTTCAAACTTGGATCGGTGCGAATAGGAAATAAAGAACCGTCGGCCGAATCAGCGAAGCACAAAGGAGCACTTAATTTATAGAGAACCTGACGTCGACGCTCAGGGTCATCAAGTACTTGATGACCCTGAGCAAGCAGATTGAGGCAAGCCTGACGTAGATGATGAGGGTCGCCAGTGAGCTTACGAATAAATTCGGTCATAAGGGGATGGATTATGAAATACACCTCCTAAATGACTATACCAAATAGGTCCAGTTCAATAAAGCCATCTATTTATTAGTCATTTATGTTGTCGCAACGCCATAATGACAGTGTAGACAATACATTATAAAAGATTTTCCAGCGCAGAATCAATCGTCTGGTTATCGAACGAATCCAAGTAAATAGCCGTGACGTTTTCCGTTTTATGCCCCATGGCTTGACTGATTACCCCCGTAGATACACCTGCCCGCTTTAGGCTTGTGGCGAACGAGTGCCGGGCAACGTAAGTCGTCAAGCGGGTAGATATGCCGAGGTCTTCAGCAATGGTTTTCAGTCCTGCATTAACTTGACCCATGACTTTGTTAAGCCGGTTTTCAATTTGATTTGGCTTAATGTGCCGACTCGTTTCAAGAATGGGGAAAATATAGCTATCCGGCCCGGCGTAGCGGTAGGCGCGGTACGAATCAACTATGGCCTGGGCGGGAGGGAGGAGACGGAACGAAAAGCGCCCACCCGTCTTCTGACGAACGTAGTTCAAGCGCTGGTTGCCGTCGGTGTCGACGGTGATGTTTTTCCAGCGCAGTTGAGCCAAATCAACGAAATTAATTCCCCCGCCGTAAAAGGAAAACAAGAACACGCGTTGAGCTAATTGGCTGGTCTCGTCCGCCGATTCGTAAGTTTCTATTTTGCGAATGTCATCCCGGCTGATCGCTCGTTTTTTCGTGGAAACGTCGAATTTACCCACACTGAATTTATTACGCTCGGCGACGTTTCGGGCGAAGGGGTACGTCTCAGGCTTTGCTACGCCGTCGGCAATGGCTTTGTTTAGGACGGCGCGCAAGGTTCTGAAACGCAATGACAAGGTGATTTCGGTTAAACCTTGTGCTCGTAAAGCGGTTTCCCAGTTTTTGCAGAACGTAACCGTGATTTGATCGAAGGGTAAATCCTGAGTTTGGTACTTCGCCTGGATAAACTTGGTGAGTTGGTTGCGAAAATCTTTGTACACCCGTGTGTTGCCCGTCTGCTTCGCTTCGATCAGAGTCGCAATTAATTCATCTAAATATGCCAGCATCTGAACACGGCGGGTCGCTTTCCGGTTTTCGATTGCTTTGCTGGCAACGGCCTTGGCATCGTGATTTTCGTCAGCGGTCGAAAGCGTTTCGGCGGCATTTCGGTACTTCTCCTCCCACTTACGGAGTTCATCAAGAAGTGTGGACCGGTAGGGGTCGGGATAACTCCGCCGAATCTCATTCTTCTGCTCGTTCCAAAATTTAGGATGCAGCGAAAGACCAGTAGCGATGTACTTCCGCGCTCGGTCCTTCGTAATGCGGACCATGAACGGATGAGAGCCATCGGCCAGGGTCTTACTCGTAAAGTACACAGCCTTTACGTTTGCTTTGCCTTCTTTATGCTCGGTCGTACGGCTCATGAATGCTTTACTGGTTTACACATTGGTTTACACAAATCCTCGAACAGGTACCTATTTTATACGAAACTGCTGTAAAGTTGAAAAAATTAATAATCTGAAAAACAAAGCGTTAATAAAAATTATCATAACATCAACAACTAAAGAACGGCAGCTTCCCAAGCTGCAGGTCGCGAGTTCGAGACTCGTCTTCCGCTCGGCTGGAAATCACCCGGTTAACGCTCAGTTGGCCGGGTGATTTTGGTTTCGATTTACGCCATTGGTTTGGCTCCGCTGCTGGTTTCACTAAGTCAAGCAGACCGATTTCCGGCCGTGGTCACGGTTCTGATTCTTAAAACCCGGCCAATCTCACTGGGATAGGAAAGAACCGAAGTTCGGCTTATTCCTTCCGTCGCTTGGACCTGTAGCGAGTCAACGCATTCGCGAGAAAGTTGCGCAAACGAATATGATGCCTCCCGGCGCTGGAATCAGCGCAGGCACTCGTCGGCGGTGACCAAGAGCATTCCTACCACGTAGGCGCTGTCTTTATGGTCGATGAGGAGTTGTTTTTTCTGAGCAGGTACCGCCCAGCCCGTGTAAGCGCGGGTGATTTGGCCCTGATCGTTCACACACCGCTGTACGAAGCCCCAGCCCTGGTTTAGGAAAGCAACGTAAGGTTTCTCAGGCAACCAGCCCTTCCGCACCGCTTCGCGCAAACTCCCGACGCACATCGCCGTACCGGTCACTTCTTCGGGACTGGTGAGCTCATCGGTCCAGACGGTCAGGCCGCCGGTGAGGCCCTGCACCCGGACCAGCCCATCGGCGAGGAACGTCAGTTTTCGTGTGAATTCCCCGAAATCCGGATGCGTAGCGGGCAGGTGGCGCAGCAGACTGGTCAGCGTTAGGGCGAGCCAGCCCGAGGCCCGGCACCAGTACGTCGTACCGGGCAGGTCATTGAAGAGGCCCGTCTTGGTCAGGCCCCGCTCCCGATCAAAAAACACGTCGAAAAACGTCCGGGCCTGCACGAGGGCGTGGTGCTGGTACACCTCCGCCGTGACCGGGTCGGCGAGTGCCGCCCCAATGCCCATGCCCCGCACGGCGAAGTACCCGACATCAGGAATGCGGTACTTCGTGAAATTGCCGTCGTCGTGGGCCATCATGCCGTCGCCGTCACGGGCGGTGTGGTGCAGGATGGTGTCGGCCACGTCGAGGCACACCCGTCGGGCCGCCTCGTGGCGGGTTTGTTCGTAGAGCGCGTGGCAGGGAAAGGCCACGCTGAGGTTGCCCGCGTAAGTGGTATGGGGCAGCGGGCCCTTGCGCATGACGCGCCCTTTGGGTCCTTCATAGGTGTTGCGGTACGCCTCGTCGCTGAGTTTCGGATCGTTTTGGAGGTGAAACTCCAACCAACGTTGGGCGAATTGACGGGCCGGGACGTGCCCCCGTCCGCTCCAGCGAAGAATGCCTTCGAGGTGACCGGCCCCGAACCAATCAGTGTTGAGGCGTTCGGGCGGTACCCGAAGTGCCCGGTCGAGCAGGGCCGCGATATTGGGTGGTACCCGGTCGGGGCGCGGCGCAGCGGTACCGACCGAATGGCCGACTTGACCGAGGGCTAACCCAGCCGTCGTGGCCAGACTCAGACGGAGAAAATCGTTTCGATTCACACCCCTTCAGTACCCTGAATTTTGCGTCAGATTCGGATTTAAATCCAGTTCGGTCTGGGGAATGGGGAAGAACACGTGCTTGTCCTCGATTTTACGCCCGTAGGGCCCGTTGAGCCTGGTGAGCTTGCCCATCCGAATTAAATCCCAGCGTCGCTGCCCTTCAAAGCACAACTCGAAGTTCCGCTCGTTGAGGACCACGTCGGCAAAGGCGGCTTTGTCGGGCACATTGGTAATCGGGGCGAGTTTCACCCTTGTGCGCACGGCGTTCAGGCCCTCGTACTTTTTGGGGTCGGCGGGATTGAGCTGATTGAGCGCTTCCGATTGCATCAGCAACACATCGGCGTAGCGCAGCACGGGCCAGTTGACGCGCGAATCGTTCCCAACGCGGATGGGGTCGACGTACTTGTACGGCCAGACGTTGGGCAGGGTAGCGTTGTTGAGCCGCCGCAAAAAAATCGTGTTCGAGCGCACGGTGTCTTCCTTCGCAAACGAAGCTACGAACTCCGGCTGGGCAGGCAGCGATCCGAAGCCCTGGAGCTGAGTGGGCAGAAACATGTTGGGCGTCACGTTGCCGACGTTGGGTGGCAGGTCGAACTGAATGCTGAAGACGTGCTCGGGGCCGTTTTCTTTTTCCACGGCAAACACGTCGGCGTAGTTGGGCAGCAGGCGGTACTCCTTCGAGTCGACGAGTTGGGCGCAGCGGTCGGCCACGCCCTGAAAGTCGCCCGGCTCAGCAAAGGGCAGGTAAGCGCGCGTGAGGAGTACCCGCGCCAGCAGTCCTGCCGCCGCGCCCCGCGAGGGCCGACCCTTCTCGGCAGCGGGAATCTTGCTTTCAAGGGGCAGATGGGTCTCGGCGAATTTCAGGTCGTCGACGATGGTTTTGTACACCTCAGTGCGGGGGCTGCGGGGCAGCAGCAGGTCGCTACCGGCTTTGGTGGCCGTCAGCGGCAGGGGAACGTCGCCGAACCCCAGCACGAGACTGAAGTAAGCCAAGGCACGCAAAAACCGCGTTTCGGCTTCGAGCGGAGCCTTTTTTTCGGTGGAGAGCGTCGTGTTGCTGGCAATGTTGCCCAGTACGTCGTTGGCCCGGTTGACGACCACGTAGCTGTTGTTCCACCAGTTAGCGATTTCGGTGTTGGTGGTTGAAAAGGTGTAGGAAATCAACTCGCCCCGCGGTCCCGACACGGCTAAGAGCTGAATCTGGTCGCCGGGTAAATCACCGACCAAGTACACCGTCCGGCCGTAGTAGCTCTGCTCCTGGTAGGGCCGGTACACGGCGTTGATGGCCGTGCGGATGTCGGCTTCGGTTTTGAAAAAGTTGTTTTCGCTCAGGAAATCGTAGGGTTTTTCCTGCAGAAATTTTTCGCAGGAGCCCAGACTCAGCATGAGTACGAAAGCGAAAAAGAAACGCGTGGTTTTCATCGGATAGCAGGTTTTTAGGTAAGCGGGGCTTAAAATCCGGCGTTAATTCCCACCATTACCGTCTTGCTGGTGGGGTAGGCCCCGTAGTCGGTGCCCAAACTGAGGTTGTCGGTACCAAACGAGTTAACTTCGGGGTCGTAGCCGGTGTAATTGGTCAGGGTGAGCAGGTTCTGGCCCGTAACGTACACCTTCAGGCTACGCACTTTTACCTTTTGAAGCCAGGAGGTGGGTAACGAGTAGCCCAGTGTGATGGTTTTCAGGCGCAGGTACGAGCCGTCTTCTACCACGTCGCTGCCTAAGCCCGTCGTGCGGCGCAGGGTACTGCCCGCGATAGGCAGGGTGTTGGACGTACCGGGGCCGGTCCAACGATTGAGGACGTTGCGAGTTTTGTTGGCCGATACAATCACTTCCTGGTCGTATCGGTTGAGATTCAATACGTTATTACCGTACACGCCCTGCACGAAGGCCGTGAGTTCGAGGCCCCGGTAGGCCAGTCGGTTGGTGAAGCCGTAGCTAAATTTCGGCAAGGCCCGCCCGATGATGGTCCGGTCGGAACCGTTGATGAGCTTGTCGCCGTTGAGGTCGGCGTAGCGCGGATCGCCGGGAAATAGCCTGAATTTCATGGCGGCGGCGTTGATCTCCTCCTGCGTTTGGTAGATGCCATCGAACACGTAACCATAAAACGACCCGATGGGCTCCCCGACTCGCAATATGGCGGCGTTGCCCCCTACACCCGGAAAAATACTGCTGCTCGTGTTGCCCACGAAGCGCTGCAACTCGGGTCCTAAATCGAGCACGCGGTTGCGGTTGGCCGTGAAGTTGGCCGAGGCCGTCCACTCCAGTGGCCCGGTGAGTACGTCGGCGTTAAGGCTGAGTTCGATGCCCTTGTTGCCCACACTACCGATGTTCTGCGTAACCGAGCCAAAGCCCGAGGAACGCGGCAACGAAACGCTCAAGAGCAAGTCGGTGGTTTTCTTGTCGTAGTAATCGGCGGTGAGCGAAAGCCGATCCTTGAAGAACGCCACGTCGAGACCCACGTCGAACGAGGCGGTGCGCTCCCAGCGGATGTCGGGGTTGGGAATGTTGGCTCCGAACACGCCCACGACCCGGCGATTGCCCCCGAGCACGTAACTCGTGGCGGCGTAGCGGGTGAGGGACTGGTACGAGGCGATTTCCTGGTTGCCTGTTACGCCGTAGCTCGTACGGAGTTTGAGATCGCTAAACAGAGTGAGGTTCTGCACGAACGGCTCCTCGCTGATCCGCCAGGCGAAGGCTGCCGATGGGAAGTATCCCCACTTGTTGCTGGGCCCGAATTTCGAGGAGCCATCGGCCCGACCCGTGAGCGTCAGGAGGTACTTGTCGGCAAATTTGTAATTTGACCGTACGATGAACGAGGCCAGGCGACTCCGGCTGGCGCTCGACGTAGGCGTGAGTACGTTGCCACCGATGCCGAGGTTGTTCTCGCCGAGGTTGTCGGTAAAAAAGCTGCTCGCCGCCGCCGTGTACCCCTCATTTTTAAATTCCTGAATGGTAAAACCGCCCAACAGTGTGAGGCGGTGCTTCTGGCCCAAGGAGGCATCGTAAGTCAGCGTGTTTTCGTTGAGCCAGCTGTAGTTGGTCGCCGTGGTTTTGCGGGCCGAGCCCCCCTGCTGGCTGCCGAGAAAGGTCGATGCTGGGGTGAAGACATTGTCCCAGTCGTGGCGGAAATCCACCCCACCCGTTACGCGGAGGGTTAGCCCGTTCAGGATTTCGTAATTGACGTACGAGTTGATCGTGCCCCGCAGCAGGTTCCCGTCGTTTTTAGCCAAGTTGGCATAGGCCACCGGATTGCCGGTTAAATCGACGTAGGGTTGAGGTTGGTTCAGAAACGTGTAGTTGCCATCGGTGTTGTACACGGGTGTAGTCGGACTAAATCGGAAGGCATCGAGCACCACCCCGCCCGCGCTGCCCCCGATGGTGTTGATGAGCGTGTTGTTGCTTTTGGTGCGGGCCAGGAGCAACGACGTACCGACTTTGACGCGCTTGCTCACGTCGTGGTCGAGGTTGAGGCGCAGGTTAGCCCGCTGGTACCGCGAATTGATGACGATGCCCTGTTCGGTGTAGTACCCCGCGCTCAGGGCGTAGCGGGTGTTGGCATTGCCGCCCCGCAGCGATACTTGGTAGTTGGCCAAAGCCGCCGAACGGTACACCTCGTCCTGCCAGTCGGTACCCTCGCCGAGGGCCGAAATCTGCGCGGGTGTGAAGGGCAGCGGGGTTTTGGTGTTGTTGAAGCGGTTGAGGTTGTCGTAGGCTTCGTTGAGGTACGTGGCGTACTCGGTGGCGTTCAGCAGATCGAGCTTCCGGCGAAGGGTGTTTACGCCCCGATACACCTCCACATCTACAAAGTTCTGACCGGCCTTGCCGCGTTTGGTGGTGATGAGCACAACGCCGTTGGCCCCGCGCGAACCGTAGATGGCCGTGGCCGAGGCGTCTTTCAGAATTTCGATGCTCTCGATATCATTTGGATTGATCGAGTTGAGGCTGCCCACGCCTGGAAAGCCGTCGATGACAAACAGGGGCTCGTTGCCCGAGTTGATGGAGTTCGTCCCCCGAATCCGAATCGAGACGTTGCCGCCCGGCTGCGCACCCACCTGCGTGACTTGCACCCCGGCGGCCCGACCCTGGAGCATCTGCTCGACGCGCAGCACGGGTACTTCCTTCAACTCGGCAGCGGCAATGGACGATACCGCACCGGTCAGATCGCGCTTCTGCTGGGTACCGTAGCCCACTACCACCACCTCGTCGAGCGTACCACTGGCCGACTTGAGTACCACGTCAATCGTGCTGCGGGTACCCACCGTGACTTCCTGCCGCTCGTACCCCACCGAACTAAACACGAGGACCGCTGAAGCGTCCGGCACAGCCAATCGGTAGGTGCCGGTGCCATCGGTTGTGGTACCGCGCTGGGTATTCTTCACGGAAATATTGACCGCAGGCAATCCCGCCCCGGTCTCGTCGGTTACGCGGCCCGTGAGGATCACGTCAGCGAATGCCAAGGTAGTCGGCACCACCGGCTGAAGACGACTTAGGGCCAGTAAGCCCCGAAAGTCAGACTCGGGCCGATCAAGCCGCCGGCTTTCGGGCATCCCAGATCGCTTTTTCTCGGGTTCAGAGGGCGGTTCGGATAGCACGTAAAACCCTTCACTGACCTTCTCCACCCGCAACGATTGCCCCGCCAGGGCAGCAGCAAGGGCTTTTTCCAGCGAGGCAAACCGGCGCCCCCGCTCCCAGTAGATGGTCCGCTGGTCAAGCAACTCCGAGCGGTAGGCGATCGACACCCGAAATCGGGTTTCCAACTCGTGCAGCACGGTGCGGAGACTCGTCTGCTGGGCGTTAACTGGTGCGATCTTGTTGCCGGGTTGCTGCGCGGCCTGATTGGAGGCCAACACCTGCCCGTGGGAGGAAACGGCCAGCCCGGTTCCGAGCAGGACCAGCAGCGGCCACGTTACGTACTGATTTTTCATAGAAAATGGGGTTCAGAAGCAAATTCAGCGTTTTTCAAGACGGATGGTGTCAGCCGTTTTTTCGATTTTAAGAGTAAATAGGCGGGAAATCTGGTTCAGGAAATCATCGGCCGTACTCAAAGGCATCGAACCCGAAGCCCGCAATTGAAGCAGCGCGGGATCCCGAACGGCTACGTCCACGCCGTAGGTGTCGTGGAGGATGCTGACCAGTTCGGCCAGACTGGTGTGGTCGAGCTGAAGTCGATTTTCTGTCCAGGCGGTGTGCCGCTCGGCGCGGGCGGGCCGCAGGGTCCCGAAGCCCTGCGGGCTGGTCACGAACAACTGGCCGGGCTTCATCAGCACGGTATCGCCGGGGCTGGCCTCGGCGGCCGAAAGCCGTACCTGACCCGATTCGAGCAGGACCTTCACCACCTCGTGGCGGGTGTAGACGTTGAATTCGGTACCCAGCACTTGCACGTCGAGTCGCGGCGTGTGGACGACAAACCGCCGGTGATCGGCTTGGTGCCGCACCGCGAAAAACGCTTCCCCCTCCAACCAGGCTTCGCGGGGCGTTTGCGCCGGGCCGTCCGACCGGACCCGCAGGCGGGAGTTGCCATTGAGCGTCACGTGGGAGCCGTCGGGGAGCGTAAACGCGCGGGTTTCGCCGAAAGCCGTCCGATAAGTCTGCTCAGCACCAGAACGAAGAGACCGCCACAGACCCAATCCGGCCAGCAGCAGGAGGGCTACTGAAGCCGCTATGCCCAGCCAGCTGCGGAGGAACGCCTCCCGCCCGAAGCCCGAATGCGGGCGTACCCGGAGTTCGGCGACATCCTTGGTGTTCAGACTTTCGCGCAGCCGATTCCAGGACCGGTCGAGTTGATCGTCGGGTACGGCGGGCGGTACCGCGCCGTATCGCACCAGCAGGCGAGCTTCGGCCACAGTCGGGCGCAGGCCGGGGTAGGCGGCCAGAAAGTCCGTCCAGAAGCGCCGGGACTCGTCGTCGGGGTCGAGTACCCAGCGCCGGAAGGCCTCGTCAAAAACAAAGTCGGAGAGGGTAAACGAGCGGTAGTCCATGAAGCGGAAGGGTCGCGGTTCGTGGAATACAGTCGGACGGCGGTGCGGAGTACCCTATTTTTTGGAGATTTTTTTCAAAAGCTGCGGCGCACCTGGAAACACCGCCGCATACAGCCCCGGCGCCAGTGTCGCCAGGGGTACCAGGAGCAGATGGCGGCGCAGTTCGTGTAGGGCTTTCTGAATGAAGTTTTTGGCCGACTGCGGATTAACGTCCATCACCTCCGCGATTTGCACGAAGGTCAGGTCCGAGTAAAATTTCAGGTATACCGCCTCGCGCTGCCGCTGGGGCAGGCCTTCGAGCACGCGATTCAGTTTTTGGCGTTGGGCTTCGCTGAACTCCTGAAGCATGAGCGCCTCTTCGATGGACAGGTCAAGGTCGGTTTCTTCCGGGGCGTACCGCCAGGCGTCGCGACTCCGTTGCGCCACGCTTAGTTGGCGGGCCAGGGTGTTGCGCAGGGCGCCGAAAAGGTAAAATGCCACGCCGTTCGCGTCGGGCACTTTCAGGGTGGGACGGTAGCGGTGCAGGTTGAGGAAAAGGTCCTGGATGCAATCTTCGACTAACTCGTCGTCGCGTGTGAAGGTCCGGCCGTACCGAAACAGCCGGGCGTAAAACCGCCGGTACAGGCCCTCGAAGGCTGCCGTGCTCCCGCCGCGGAAGGCATTCCAAAGGTCGGTGTCAGACGCAATCAGAGGCATAGATAGTCGTGAAACGAAGGTAGGGGATTCACTTCGCCGAACGGGACGGGCTACCCCGCCCGGTGGCGAGTCCCCGTGTCGGTTCGCGGGTTTCAGAGCTCGGTCACTTTTAAATACAAAAACCGGGTAGGGTGGGGATGCTACTTGTTTGTGTAGAAAGAAATCCGTCATTCAACTTCTCCCGAACAGGAGTGTCCTTTCAGTCCAAGTCAGGCACTCCCTACCACTTTTACTTTTCGTTCTGTTGACCAGCTACGCCCGGTCCGACGGGCCCTGGTCTACCTGGCTGCCGACCCGCCAAGGGTTTCCGCCAACGGTCGGTACCTGCTCACGGCGGAAGGGAAACCCCTGGGACGGAAACGTACCGACACCACTCGGACCATGTTCAATCCGGCCAAAGCCACTACTACGGCCACTGGCTGGTGAGCGGCACAAAAATCACCCGCCCCTGATTTGAATGTTGGGCGGCGACCGGGCGGCGGTATACCCGGTGCCTGACTTCCGGCCTGTAATTCGGATTCTATTTTGAGGCACCAACCACACGAGGTGTCTTTTCCGTACTGCGGCGCTGGTGTAGCTCCGTGCGGACTGTACTGGTTCGGTGAAGCGGACAGGAGCTAACGAGCGGGTGGCAAGGCGTGGCTTCCACGAAAATCGGAGATTCCGGTTACCTTTCACCCGAAAACAGTTCCGCTTCCATGCGCCCCATCGTCCAGATTTCCCTTGACCTGACGAACATCGACGAAGCCCTCGAAACGGCCGCGCTGGCCCGGCGGGCGGGCGTCGACTGGCTCGAAGCGGGTACGCCGCTCCTGCTGGCCGAAGGGCTGCACGGGGTACGCAAGCTGCGCGAAGCCTTTCCGGGGGTACCCCTCGTTGCCGACCTAAAAACGATGGACGGGGGGTACCTCGAAGTGGAGATGATGGCGAAAGCCGGAGCCACGCACGTGGTCGTCATGGCGCGGGCGCACGAGGAAACGATCCGCTGCGTCGTGCAGGCCGGGCGCGATTTCGGCGTGAAAGTGATGGGCGACAACATGGTTTGCCCGGACATGGTCGAAGGCGCGCGTTGGCTCGAAGACCTCGGCTGCGATTACGTCATCCACCACATCGGCTACGACGAACGCCGGGGCATTGCCGCCCGCGGGCACCGGATGCCGAGTCCGCTTGACCAGCTCCGCGAAGTTGTGCAGGCCGTGCGGGTACCCGTGCAGGCCGTGGGCGGACTGAGCCTCGAACAGGCCATTCAATGCCCGGCCTACGGCGCGCCGCTCGTGGTCCTCGGTGCCCCGCTGACCATCGACGCCGACGCCTTCCGCACCGCCGACGGCGACCTGGAACGTTCGCTCCGCCTCATCTGCGAGCGGATTCACGCCTACGGAACCGATAACTCTGACCCGAGGTCGGAGTGACGTGTCAGTCTGCTGAAATTACTCCGACCCGAGGTCGGAGCTACCTCTAACCCCAATTCCCTCATGCCCGCTGCCGTCGTCAATTTTGCACCCGAACCGGGCTCCGTCGAAGTCCGCGAAGTACCCCGCCCGCGCATCGGCGAGGATGACGTGTTGCTTGAAATCGCCAACGTGGGCGTCTGCGGTAGCGACCTCCACCAGTGGACGTCTGACCACAGTTGGGCCGTGAACTATCCCGTCGTGCTCGGCCACGAGTTCGGCGGGCACGTCGTCGAATTGGGTACCCGCGTGACGGGCTGGCGCGAGGGCGACCGGGTCGTGAGCGAAACCGCCGCCGTCATTGACCCGCAAAATCCGCTCAGCCGCCAGGGCCTCTACAACCTCGACCCCACGCGCAAGGGCTTCGGCTACGGCGTCGACGGGGCCATGACCCGCTACGTCCAGGTACCCGCCCGCTGCCTGCACCGGGTACCCGACGGGCTGCCCTTCGAGCAGGCCTGCCTGACCGAGCCCTGCTGCGTGGCTTTCAACGCGGTCGTGGAAAACTGTCGCCTCAAACCCGGTGACCGCGTCGTGGTACTCGGGCCAGGTACCATCGGCATTCTCTGCGCGGCGATGGCCCGGCTCTGCGGGGCCGAAGTGGCGCTGGTGGGGCTGGAAGCCGACCGGCACCGGCTAGAAATCGGGCGGACCTACGGCTGCGAGCCGATCATCGGCGATGCCACCGCCTGGGCTACCGCCCGCGACGGCCTCGGGGCCGACTGCGTCATTGACGCGGCGGGCGTGAGCGCCACGCTGCGGATTGCCCTCCAACTGGTCCGGCCCAACGGGCAGATTGCCAAAGTCGGCTGGGGGCCGCAGCCGCTGAATTTTTCCCTGGACCCGCTCGTGCAGAAGGCCGTCACGCTGCGCGGCAGCTTTAGCCACAACTGGCCCATCTGGGAGCGCGTCCTGGCGCTGCTCGGCAGCGGGCAGCTCGACGTCCGGCCCATCATCGGCGGCGTCTGGCCGATTACCGAATGGCACGAGGCCTTCGAGCAGATGCACCGCGGGGCCGTCGTGAAAAGCGTCCTCAAACCCGTCTGAGCCATGCGGCTGCGCGAAAAAGTCGTTCTCGTCACGGGCAGTTGCACGGGCATCGGCGCGGCCATTGCCCGGCGCGTTGTGGCCGAAGGCGGACGGGTACTCCTGCACGGCCTCGAACCCGACCTCGGCAGTACCCTCCGCGCCGAACTGGGTACCGACCACGCCGCGCTGCACGTCGAGGATTTGACCAACGCAGGTACCCCCGTCCGGCTCATCGCCGCGGCACTCGATGCCTTCGGGTACCTCGACGCCGTCGTCAATAACGCCGCACGGGTACTTCCGTCGAACGTCGACACGACCACGCTGGACTTTTTCCGGGAAACGCTGGAAGTCAACACGCTCGCGCCCTTCGCTCTGATTCAGGCCGCCCTGCCGTACTTGCGCGAGCGGCGCGGCTGCGTGCTCAACATCGGCTCGGTCAACGCCTGGTGCGGCGAGCCGGACCTGCTGGCCTACAGCGTCTCGAAGGGTGCCCTCACCACGCTGACCCGCAACCTGGGCGACGCGCTGTTCCGCGAACACGGCGTGCGCGTCAACCAGATTAATCCGGGCTGGGTACTCACCGAGCGCGAAGCCGAACGCAAACAGGCCCAGGGCCTGTCTGCCGACTGGTACCGGGCCCTGCCGCCGCAGTTTGCCCCGAGCGGTCGGCTGCTCGCGCCCGAAGAAATCGCCGCCGCGGCCGTGTACTGGCTATCCGACGAAAGCGGCCCCGTCAGCGGGCAAGTCGTGGACCTCGAACAGTACCCGCTCCTCGGCCGCAATCCACCGAAACAGTTGACAATGGATAATGGATAGTTGACAGTGGATAGTTTGTAATGCAATTACTGTTTTACTTCCAACTATCCACTGTCAACTATCCATTATTCATTGTCAACTATCCACTACCCCCATGCCTCGCCTCGCCGTTTTCCCCAAAGCCTTCATGCAGGCGCTCTGCCAGGACGGCACGATGCGCCTGTCGGAATGGATTCGGCTGGCGTCGCGCCTTGACGTGGACGGCCTCGAATGGTACGCGGGGTTTCTGGAAATGGCCGACGAAGCGGCCTGGCCACAATTCCGCCGCGAAGTCGAGGGGTACGGGAAGGTCATTCCCATGCTCTGCTGCTCGCCCGACTTTACGCACCCCGACCCGGCGTTCCGGGCGGTCGAAATCGCGAAGCAACACCGCTGGATTCGCATGGCTGAGGTACTCGGTGCCTCGTACTGCCGGGTACTCTCCGGGCAGCGACGGCCCGAGTTGACGATGGACGAAGGCGTCGAACTGGCCGCGCAGTGCATCGAGGCCTGTTTGCCGCTGGCCGAGGAACTCGGCGTGACGCTCATCCTCGAAAATCACTACAAAGACGATTTCTGGCAGTACCCCGAGTTTGCCCAGCAGGCCGACGTGTTCTGCGCGCTCGTCGACCGCATCCGGCACCCGAATTTCGGCGTCAACTACGACCCGAGCAACGCGTTTCTGGCTGGTGACGACCCGCTCGATCTGCTCCGTCGCGTCTCGGACCGCGTCGTGACCATGCACGCCAGCGACCGGTACCTCATCGAGGGCACCCTCGACGACCTGCGGCGCGAGGAAGGTGGCTCGGCGGGCTACGCGAAGCGCCTTCGCCACGGCGAAATCGGCAAGGGCCTGAACGACTACGACGCGATTTTCACCGAGTTGAAACGCGTCGGATTCGATGGCTGGGTCAGCATCGAAGACGGCGTCGAGGGCATGGATCAACTGGGCCGGAGCGTAGCGTTCGTCCGAAAAAAACTGGCTGAGTACTGGCCCGGTCAGGCCGTCGTCGGCTGAGCAACCGGCGCGTCGAGCTTGCCGACGAGGAACGTGTACGACGCCGCACCAACCAGCCCGAGCGAGGCGATGAAGACGAGCGCCGGGGCAAAGTTGCCGTCTTTCGCCAGGTACCCGATTACGATGGGTACGACGATGGAAGCCAGATTACCCATGAAATTGAACACTCCGCCCGTCAGCCCGATGAGGTGTTTCGGGGACAGCATCGAGACGAATACCCAGGAAATCAGCGCCATGCCCGCGCCGAAAAACGAAAGCGACATGAAAAAGATGACAGTGGCGGTGTCGTTCGTGTAGTTCGCCCCGACCAGACTTACCGAGAGCAACATGCCGAGGATGATGGGCGTCTTGCGGGCCAGGCCCAGCGGGTACCCGCCGCGCACGAGTCGGTCCGAAACGAAGCCCGAAAGCAGCAATCCGGCGCAAGCAGCCAGGAACGGAATCGAGGCGAGGTACCCCGATTTGATAAAATCCAATCCGCGGTACTTGACGAGGTACGTCGGGAACCAGGTCAGGAAAAACCAGAGCGTTGCGTTGACGGCAAACTGCCCGATGTACACGCCCCAGAGCGTCCGGCGGCGGAGTACCTGCGCGAGGTTGGCGCGGGTCCAGAGCGGTTCGCGGCTTACCTCGGTCTTTTTTCCACTCAGCAGCCCGCCGCCTTCGGCGATGTACGCCCGCTCGGCGTCGTTGGCTCGCGGGTGGTCGAGCGGGTCGCGGTAGAGCAGGTACCAGACCACACCCCAGAGCAATCCGACCAGCCCCGTCACGACGAACAGTCCTTTCCACCCGGCCTGCTGCTGAATGGTGGCGAGCACGGGCGTCAGGAAGGCGAGCCCGATAAACTGCCCCGAGACGTACAGCGCGATGGCCGAGGCGCGTTCGTGGGCCGGAAACCAGCTCGTCACGATGCGGTTGTTGATCGGGTAGGAGGGCGCTTCAAACGCGCCCGTGGCCAGCCGGAGGCCGAAAAGTGCGACAAAATTCCGGGCGAAACCCTGCAAAATCGTGGTCAGCGACCAGGCCACCAGGCACGCCGCGTACAGCACCCGCGGCCCGAAGCGGTCGGCGATGAGGCCGCCGGGTACCTGAAGCCAGGCGTAGGCCCAACCGAAGGCCGAAAAAATCCAGCCCATCTGCTGCGGCGAGAGGTCGAGGTCTTCGCTCAGCGCCGGACCGGCCACGGCCAGATTCGTGCGGTCGAGGTAGTTGATGACGACGTTGACGAATACGAGCGCCACCATGCCGTAGCGGACGCGGGTGGGTTGGGCAAGGGTCGATTGCATGGGTAGAGGTAGTGGTTGCGCCGAAAAGTACACCTTTGCCCTGGAATCTGCACCGAAAACTCAACCGCGTAAAACGACGAAGGCCCGCCCGGAAATCGGGCAGGCGCTTCATCGGGAGGCTAAACGTATTCAGGGGAGGGTTGGTCAGACAGGCACGGGCGGCTACCAGAGGTCTTTCGTCAGGTCGTCCGCCGAAAGGCCGAAATTGTCGTCGGTCGCGTCAACCGAAAACCATTCGGGCCGGTTGAGCAGGTGTACCACCTGGGCCACGAGCAGGGCAGTCAGGGCAATCAGGAGCGTTTTCATAATTTCCGGAGTCTTGGATTGGAGATAGATGCCGGGAAATTGGTCACGGATTTCTGTGTCGATTTCCTGACCAAAGGTGCACCGTAGCGCCTCCCGACACGCGCACGTTTGGGACAGAAACACCACCGTTTGGGACAGATTCAGGTAGCTCCGACCCGAGGTCGGAGTGTCTGGTACGCCGGAAGGATTGACGACGGAATTCAGGAGCGCGCCACCGCCCGGCCGGGCAGTTCGCTGGGCGCGAAGCCGTACGCTTCCCGGAAGCATTTGCCGAAGTACGCGGGCGTCTCGAACCCCACCCGGTACGCCGCCTCCGACACCGGGTACCCGGCCCGCAGCAGCTCGACGCTCTGGCGCAGCCGGTACCGGCGCAGCAGGTCGTGGGGCGACAGTTGCGTCAGGCTCAGCACCTTGCGGTAGAGGGTTTTGCGGCTGACGGCGAGCGTCCCGGCCAGGTCATCCACGCTCAGCGACGAATCGTCGAGGCGCGCTTCGATGGCGGCGTACACCCGGCGCAGAAAGGCGTCGGCCACGTGCTCCAGCGGCGCGGGGCCGTCCGGGCGGCTGAGCGACTGCCGCTCGTGCTCGCGCAGCCGCTGCTGGCGGGTCAGCAGGTTGCGCAGGCGGAGGAGTAGTTCGTCGGCCAGGAAGGGCTTCGTCAGGTACTCGTCGGCCCCCTGCGTCAGGCCCGCCAGCCGACTCGAATGGTTGGCCTTGGCCGTCAGTAGGATGACGGGAATGTGGTCGGTGTCAGGGGTACTCTTCAGTCGCTGGGTCAGTTCAAAACCATCCATCCCCGGCATCATCACGTCCGAAACCACCACGTCGGGTACCGCCCCCTGGGCCAGCGCCCAGGCTTCCAGCCCGTCGGCAGCGGGGAGTACCCGGTACGTGTCGGCCAGTACCTCCGTCAGAAACGCGCGGAGCTGGGCATTGTCTTCGGCCACCAGAACCAGCGGCCGGTTCGCCTCGTCGGGTCGGCGTTGGACTGCTTTGGGTCGGGGTACCGCCGGGGTACGTCCCGGTCCGAAGTCGGACGGCAGGCCTGCCCCGGCGAGGTGCAGGGCGTCGGGAACCCGGTCGGGATCAACGCGTTCCAGCGGCAGCTCGATGGTGAACGTGGTACCCGGCGGTTCGGGCGGCGGCGATCCGTTCGGGTGGCGTACCGTGCTGCGGACGGCAATCGTCCCGCCCATGCCTTCGACCAGTTCCTTGATGAGCGCCAACCCGATGCCCGTACCCGGCTGAATCTCGCCCGTGCCGGTCAGTCGGCTGGCGGGCGGTTGAAAGTTGGCCTGGTAGAAGCGGTCGAAAATGTGGGGTACCTTCTGCGGAACGATGCCGACGCCGGTATCGCGCACCGTCAGCCGGAGCGTGTCGGTGCGGGGGGCGGGCTCCCCGGCGGGGTCTTCGGTCCGGCGCAGCGTCACCGTCACGCCGCCTTCGGGGGTGAATTTCAGCCCGTTCATGACCAGGTTGCTGACCACCCGGCCCAGCTTTTCGGCGTCGAAGGCGTACGGACCCAGCGCGTCGTGCTCGTAGTGGAGCGTCAGCCGCTGGGTGACCGCCAGCGGCTGAAAGGCCTGCACGACCTGCCCGACGAAGGCCACCGGGTCGCCGGGCGTTAGGTGGAGTTCGAGCGTGTCCGATTCGAGCTTGGCCAGTTCGAGCAACTGGTTGATGAGCCGGAGCAACTGATAGGCGTTGTCTTCGACCGTCTGCAAATGCCAGCGCAGCGCCTCGGGGTCGAGCGTCTCGTGCAGCAGCCGGTGAACCGGCGCGAGAATCAGCGTGAGCGGCGTGCGGAATTCGTGGGTGATGTTGTCGAAAAAACGGCGCTTCCACTCCTCAACCGCCCCCGACGACGGTACCTCCCGCCCCGCGCCGAGGTACCGGACGGCGTTTTCCAGGCACGACTCCAACGCGGCGCGGTCGAGCGGTTTGGACAGAAAATCGAACGCCCCGCGGTTCATCGCCGCCCGAATCGTCGACAGGTCGGGGTGCGCCGACAGCACCACCGTCCGCAGCAACGCATTCCGGGTGGGCAATTCACCCAGCAACGCGAGGCCGTCGGGGCCGTCGAGGTCGAGCAGTACGAGTTCGATGGCCGGGTCTTCGTCGAGCAACAGCAACGCCTCCCGGCGGTCGGCGGCGAAACGCAGCGTGTACGACTCCAGACCCGGCGCCTGAAGCCAGCTTCCGAGCGGCCGCACGAGGTCGGGGTCAGCGGCCACTACCAGGACGGTGGTCATGCGCGGGCGTGGAAAAAGGTTGGAACGGTCCGGCGAATCACTTCGCCGTCCAGCCGCCGTCGACGGTCAAGATGGTACCCACGAGGTAGCTGGCGGCGTCGCTGGCGAGGAAAATCGCCGCGCCCTGAATTTCCCGCAGTTCGCCCCAGCGCCCGAGCGCCGTCGCGCCGACGACGAATTTCTTGGCTTCGTCGGTGTGGGCGATGGGCTGGTTCATTTCGGTCAGGAAGGGGCCGGGGCAAATCGCGTTGACGTTGACGTTGAACGGGGCCAACTCCAGCGCCAGCGCCCGCGTGAGCTGCACGACGGCCCCCTTGCTCGACGTGTACGGCGTACGGTTGGCCAGCCCGACCAGCCCGAGGGTACTGGCGAGATTGATAATTTTCCCGCCGCCGCGCTGCCTGAAGTGCGGCGTCACGGCCCGGCAGCAGAGCCAGGTACCCGTCACGTTGACGTCCATGACGCGTTGAAAATCGGCGGGCGAAACCTCGTCAATCGGCCCGCGAATGTTGATGCCCGCGCTGTTGACGAGCACGTCGATCTGCCCAAAGGCCGCCAGCGTCGCCTCGACCATCGCCTCGGCCTGCTCGGGTTGAGTCACGTCGGCGGCGAAGGCCTGGGCTTCCACCCCGTACTGGTCGGCCAATTGCCGGGCCGCGGCGGTACCCTCTTCAGCGTTGCGGTTGACGAGCATCAGTCGGGCACCAGCCGAGGCCAGCCCAGCGGCCATCGCCAGCCCCAGGCCCTTCGAGCCGCCCGTGACGAGGGCCACGCGACCGGTGAGGTCAAATTGCTTGATTCCGGGGAGTATGTTTTCGGGCATGGGGAGGAGGTTGAGGAATGGGTTCGCGCAGACGTCCGCAGAGGAAACCCGCGCAGAAATACGCAGAACCAACTCCGCGAAAATCAGCGAAAACCACCAACGAAAATCGACGCGCAACAAATTTTTTAGGAACGCGCCAGCGACTCCCGCCCGTAGTTCAGACAGGACACGATGTTTTTCTCCTCCGCCGCCAGCCGTTCGATGGGTTCCAGACCCGAAACCCGCGGCAGCGTAGCCGCGCGACGGTCCCGCACGAGCCGGAGCGTGCGGGCCAGGTCAGTACCCGGCACGCTGGCGAACGTGGCCCAGTAGTCGTCGGTCAGGCAGGGAATTTCGAGCGGGTCGCGGGTGATCATTTCGAGGTTGAACGTCACGGCGGGATTGTGTTTCCGGCACGTGGCGACGAGGGCGGGCAGGTCGAGCAGGCCCGTGCCCAGCGGTACCTCCGAAAGCAGAAAACCGTTCGGGTACTCGGCCACGCCCATGTCCTTGACGTGGGTACTCAGCGTGTACGGCGCGAGCGTTTCGACGACGTGCGTCGGGTCTTCGAGCAGGGCGAGGTTGTTGCCAAAATCGAGCGTCACACCGATCCACTCGCTGCCGAGTTCGCGGAGCAGCGCGGCCAGTTCGTCGGCGCGGTAGTCCTTGTGGTTTTCCACGGCCAGCTTCACTCCGTGTTTAGCCAGAATTGGCGCGGCGGTTTGCAGGGCCTGGCGGGCGGTTTTGGCGAATTCCTCAAACGCCTGCGCCGAGTGAAACACCTCGTACCGCCGCCCGCCGGAGCACACCGTTCGGAGTACCTGCGCGCCCGCTTCCCGCGCCTGCCGGACTTCCTCCTCGAAGCGCGGGGCATCGTCGGGTTTCATCGGCAAGCCAATCGAGCCTTCGAGGTACATCCCGAGCCGTTCGCGGCGGTCACGGACCTGCCGGGCAAAATCCGCCGACCAGCTCCCGACGCCCACCTGTACGCCCGCCGCGCCCAATTCGTGACAGTGGTCGAGGAGGTCGAGGGCGTTGGCAAAACCGGGGTAGACCTGGCTGCTGACTCTGGAATTCCAGCGGTTGCCGTACGAATGCACGACGACGCCCAGGGGCTGCGTGGCGTCGAAGGCGGGCAGTCGATCGAAGGGCAGGGCCAGCGTGGCGGCGGTAGCGGTGCGGAGAAAATCGCGGCGGTGCATGAACGGTTAGTTTTTCAGATTCGGGTTGGAATTGGCTTGTCGCACGTACGCGTTCAGTTCCCGCGCCGTCCAGGGTACCACGCGGCCCTGCGAGGTGATGCGCGTCATCCCGACGGTACGCCTGCTGACCGGCCCGGCGGCGTTGCCCCACTCGTTGCGAATGTACGTCAGGATGGCCGTCAGCGCGCCGTCGTCCATCGTCGAATGCGCGGGCATGACGGGCAGGATGTCGGGTACGTCGTAGTGACGATCGGCCACGTCGACCGGCCCTTCCATGCCGTGCAGCAGGATGAGCGCCAGTCGTTTTTCATCGCCGAGTACCCAATCCGACCCGGCCAGCGGCGGCCCGAAGCGGCTCAGGCCCTGCCCGTCGGTGCCGTGGCAACCGGCGCAGGTGGTCAGGTAGTGCTGCCGCCCCATCGCAAACAGCGCCTGGGCTTCGTCGTTGAGCGGATTTTTCACGGCCACGGTACTCGCCAGCGCCGCCTGCCCCGGCCAGGCAAACAGGGTACCCAGCGCCCGCAACCGCGAGGCGTCGGGGGTACCCGTCAGCCGCGCGACGAGTTGCGGAGTCTCCGCCAGCCGGATGGGTTTCGCCTTCACCCGACTCGCGCCCATCGACAAGCCGGCGAGTACCGCTTTGTCCTGCCAGCCGAGGGGACCGGTGCCCGCTTCCAGCCGGGTCAGCAGGCCCCGGATTTCGGTCGGGTTGCCGTTGCGAACGACGGCCGTCGTGAGCATTTCCAGGAAAATTTCCCGCGCCGGTTCCCGCGTTTGCCAGTCGGACGCAGCCAGCAGTTTTTGCAAAAACGGGGATTCCTGCCCCTCCAAACTGCTCAGCACGGCGTCCCGAATCAGCGGCGTGTCGCCGTGCCGGGTCAGGAGGTCCGCCAGCACGACGTGCGAAACCGCCGGGCGAAGTACCCGCGCCGTGAAGGCCAGTTGCGGTACCCGAACCAGCGAGGCAGAGGTACTGAGTTTGGGCAGCCGGGCTTCGAGCTGCGCCCGTACACGGACGTCGGTTTTGGCGAACGGTTCGAGCAGCCGCAGGGCGGTACTCGCCACGAGGTCGCTCGGGTCGGCGAGGAGGCCGAGCAGTACCGCCGGGCGGTTTTGGCCCAGGCCGGCGAGCGTCCAGAGCGCGTGGAAGCGGCCCTGTTCGGCGGTACCGCGTTGGGTAAGTTCGGTCAACGCCGGAACGGTTTTCAAATCCCGCCGCTCGACGAGCAGCCGCTGGGCCACGTCGCGGTGCCAACCGTCGGGGTGGCTGAGTTCGCGGACGAGTTCGTCGGTCGTCATCGCCGACAGTTTCACGGATTTCGACGCTTGCCAGCCTTTTGGTACCACGCGCCAGATGCGGCCCCGGTGCACAGGCTGGTCGAGACCGCGGGCGAGGGTTTGTTCGCGGAGGTAAGGCGTCACGTACGCGCCGTGCTGGATGAGGCCGCGGTACATGTCGGCCACGTAGAGCGCCCCGTCGGGGCCGCTGGCGAGGTGGACGGGCCGGAAGCGTTCGTCGGTCGAGGCCAGAAATTCCCGGTCCGGATGCGGATCGCGGGCGGTGGGAATCAACGCCTGGGCATCGGTGACGACGTTTCGTTTGACCAGATTCCCGGCTGGTTCGCAAACGAAGATGTTGCCGCGGAAGTCCGTAGGCAGCGCGGTACCGCGGTACGCCAGCGGCGAGCAGGCGGCGGTGAACTCGCGCAGCCGCCCGGTGGTGTCGAGGGTACCCGGAATGTACCCGCGGTTGACGGCGGGGGTCGCGCGAACCGGGTACACGCGCCGGTCGAGCGTCAGGCCGTGGTCGATGCCCGTCGTGGGCGTGTGGTTGCGGTTGCGCGAAAGCGTGTTCGGCGGGACCAGATCGCCGTGCAGTTGCGACCAGTTGTAGTTGTAGACGAGCCGCCCGTGGTCGTCGTGGCTCAGGCCCCACTGCCCGCGGAATTCGGTGCTGTCGCGTTTCCAGGATCCGTTCACGAGGCGGTACCGGAAGCGGGATTTGGCGTTGTAAAACGCATTGTCGACGCCCCGCCAGAGGCCGTTGCCTGCGTGTTCGGGCATGGTACTGCCCGCGTAATCCTGGTCAATCAAGTTTTTAGAATCGGCCTTCAGGTCGCCGTTGCGGTCCTGCGTCAGCCAGAGCGCGCCGTTCTCGGCCACGAGGGCACCGCCCTTGACGAGCGCCAGCGCACGCGGCAGCACGAGGCTGTCGAGGTAGGTGGTGCGGCGGTCCATGCGACCGTCGCCGTCCTGGTCTTCGAGCACCGAAATACGGCCCGTGCGTTCGGTTTCGCCGGTACCGTCCAGGTCGGGCATGAAGCCGCGCATTTCCACCACCCAGAGTCGTCCGTCGGGGTCGAACTGAATCACGACGGGGTCTTCGACGAGTGGTTCGGCGGCGACGAGCTGGATGTCGAGACCCGGTTCGAGCTGGAAGGTGGCCCGTTCGTCCTCTGGCAAACGGACGGGGGCGGGCTCCTCGCGACGAGGGCCCTGGCTACTGCCGAGCAGGCTCAAACTCAACAGACTGACGAAACAAAAACGCTTGACCATCGAACGGGGCATGAACGGACGTACCCAGCGCAAACCATTGAGTAAAGCAAAGGGTTTTCGCAAATTACTTAAAAGTGATCTGGGAACCATTCAAAAAAGCGACTGAGCGCGGGGGTGCGTCGACAAAAAAACAGTTCACCGTTTTCGGGGCGGGCTGCTTTGCGGAAGCGGCTTTCGGCTCAGGCCGCCGGAGTCACGGCGTAGGTGAGGAGGAGGAGTCCGTCGGGGTACGTCTTTGATTCGACCAACGTCAATCGGGTTGCTTTCCGGCTGGTACCGAAGAGCCGAGTGCCTTCACCCAGCAGGAGCGGATTTAGTTTGACGATGAGTTCGTCGATCAACTCGTGCTCAAACAGGTACCCGGCCAGCGCCCCGCCGCCGCAGAGGTAGATGGCGCTGCCGGGTTGCGCCTTCAATTCCTGAATCAGCGGGACCGGATCGGTGCGGATGACCTTAACCCGCTCGTGCGGTTCGGTCTCGAACTGGAGGGTTTTGGAAAAAATGTAGTGCACGCCCGGATAAATCGGCGAAGGCTGGCCCGGCTGCAAGCCGTAGGCGTACCCGGCCTCGTACGTTGCCCGACCCATCACGACGGTGTCGTAGGTTTGAAGCGTTTCGAGATACTCGGTCACGGCCTCGCCCTCGGCGAGGAAGCCGGGCGTGGAGCCATCCGGACGAGCAATGAAATTATCGAGCGAGGTGGCGACGTGGTAGACGAGTTTTCGCATGGTCAGGGCAGCGTTTTGGTCATTTTGAAGTTCGTCAGTTCGATGCCCCGAAGCACAACCTGCTGCTCGCGGACGACGACAAACCCGTACCGCTCGAAAAACGGTCGGGCGGTGAGGCTGACGTCCGATGTAATTTCGGAAAGGCCGCGCGTGCGGGCGACGTGTTCCAACTCTTCCAAAAGCCGACGGGCGATGCCCTGGCGCTGCATGTCGCGGTGGACGTAGAGCAGGTCGAGGTACCCGTCGTTGCTCAGCGAGCCAAAGCCGACCACCGTTTCGCCCCGTTCGGCCACCCGGAACTGCTGTTCGGCGATGCGCCGCAACCAGCCTTCCCGGTTGGACGCCCCGGCGCGCCAGGCGGCCACCTGTGCCTCGTCGTAATCGGCGGCGTTGACCGTCGTGATGGTGTTGTAAAACAGCGCGGTCAACGCCGCCAGGTCGGTTGCGGTAGCCGGTCGGAGCGTGAGGGTCATTTTCGCAAGTCGCCGAGGAGATCGTCCGACGTAAGCCCAAAGTTATCCGTCGAGTCGAACGTAAGTACTTTCCACTGACGCCGAAGCTGGAACCATTGACTCAGAAGCAGGAGGCTGGTAAAAAATAGCAAGGTTTTCATGGCTGAAGTTGGTTCAATTGGGTACGATTCGGGTCGGCGAAGCCCCGCGATTAGCGGCTCAACGGGGCGATCGCGGCCGGTGCGCTGATCGCCGGGCGCAGGACCACGAGCAGCATCCAGAACGTGATTCCGACGCGTACCAAGCCCGGAATCGTCCGAAACGGCAAGTCGGTGGCGATGAGCCGTTCGATGGCTTCGCGGGAGAAGCCAGTAGAACCAAGCTGATTCTGAATTGGCAGTTCGAGGGTGGCTGTCGATACCCAGACCATCAGTACGAGACCCAGCGTCAGCCAGACCGACCAGCGGGGTACCCGTGTCGGCCGGAACCAGAACAGCAGGACGTTGAAGACCGTCGAGGCCAGCAAGGGCAGGACCATCGTGGCGACGATGCGCGGTCCGAGGGCCTGGTGGTACGCTTTGAATTCGGCCTCGCCGATGAGCAGCCAGGTGGGGTAATTGACAAAACTTTCCACGACCGCGCCGCCCGCGCTGAAAAAGGTGAGCAGGAGGAACAGGGCGAAAATCCAGGTTGATTGAGGTTTCATGGCACGTGATGTTGAATGGAAATAAAGATTAGTTCAGGAATCGGCGGTCGGCTTGGGCAGGCGGTAGTGCGCTAGGTCGTTTCCGGTTTTCCAGGGCTTCATCCCCAGCCGCTCCATCACGCCGAACGAGGCCGTGTTCGGAAGGTCGGCCGCGGCGACGATTTCGGTCAGGCCCGCTTCCTGGAAGCCGTACCCGACCACGGCGCGGGCGGCTTCGGTAGCAAAGCCCTGTTTCCAGTAGGCGGGCCGCAGCGCGTAGAGCAGTTGCAGTTGGTCGAAGACCGCGTAGCCACACGCGCCGATGAGCACCGGGGAATTTCGTAGGTAAACCGCCCACAGCCCGTACCGATTTTCCGCGAACTGACGCTGGCTGGTGGCAATCACCTCGTCGATCCAGTCGAGGTCGATGAGTTGGTCGTCGAGCAGGTACCGGCGTACGGCGGGGTCGGCAAACAGCGCGTGCAAGCCGTCCCGTAGGGTAGGGTCAACGGGCCGGAGGGCGAGGCGGTTGGTCGTCAGCACGAAAGCGGATTGGGTCGGAAGCAGGGGAGGAGACATTCGATTTTGGGGTAGAACCCGCGCTGGACGGAACGGTACGAAGTCAGTTGAGGCGGATGGCGAGGTAGTACCCCGCGCCGCTCAGCACGTTGGCGGCGTGGACGGTACCCCGCGGAATCCAGACGCAGGCGTTGTTGCGGACGAGGTGCGTTTCGTCACCTACTTGAATCCGGTACACCAGTTCATCCGGTGAAAGGATGATGTTGACTTCGTCGTAGTCGTCGTGCACGTGCGGCTGGGTGTACGCGGCCGGTGGTTCCGCGACGGGCGACACCTCGTGCACGCCCAGAAATAGTGGAAACCGCTCGGCAAAGTACCGGGTGATGGCGGGCGTATCCTGGTGAAAAGGAACGCTGGACAACGCCGCGGGCAGTAGCTCAAAAAGAAACGATTCAGGTACGGGTCCGGCGACGGGGTACCCCGCTGAGGTGATGGGCTTCATAAATTGGATTTGTTGATGGATGAAACGGCTAAAACTCCACGCGTACCCAGTCGGTAATCCGCAGAACGGATTCCTGCCGGAAGCGATTTTTGTAGGCTTGAATCACTTCCCGGACTTTTCGGTGGGAAGCTGCGTCGTTGGCGTGGGCCAGTTCGAGCAGGTAGCTTGGTTCGCGCACGAGGGTACCCGCTGCATCGCGCCACTGGCCTTCGGCCCGCCAGACGGTCAGGCCGTTGGGGAAACGCGGCGTGATTTCTTCGTCAACGAAACCCCGCCAGCATTCCTCCGAAACCTGACCACCGCCGGGAATGGCGCGGCCGAAGTAGAGCCGGTCGAGGGTCCAGTACGGTTTTTCAACCGGGCGAGTGGAGGGGACGGGTACGGCCGACTGAACGCAGCTTTCCAGCGCCAGAGCCAGCAGGAGGGAACGAAAAAGAAGATGCATTTTCATGGCTGACGAAACGCCGAAGGCACCGCTTCGGAATTCGCTGGCAAAGGTCAGGGGCCGCTTTGGGGGCGACAATGGTACTTTTGTACTGGTTTCTGGAAACGAGACCGTTACGCATGATATGGTCCGAAAGTACCATTGCCCGGGCGGGCGCACCGGGGGAGTTTTGCGGGCTGAGTCCGGCGAGTGGTTCGCCGGGCTGCATTCAACCGCAAAAGCCATGACCAAGTACAAAATTCTCATTGCTACCGTCCCCGCCGACGGGCATTTCAATCCCCTCACGGGCGTCGCCAAGTACCTCCTGGACCAGGGCCATGACGTACGCTGGTACACCGGGCCGGGCTATGCCGGGCGCATCGAGCGGCTGGGCATTCCGTTTTATCCGTTCCACCGCGCCCGCGGCATCAACCAGGACAACCTCAACGAACTCCTGCCCGAACGCCTCCAGGTGACGGGTACCCTGGCCCGCATCCGGTTCGACATCCGGCACTTATTCCTCGGCGATTTCAACGCGCACGTGGAGGACGTGTCGGAAATCCGGCAGTCGTTCGAGTTCGACGTGCTGCTGTCCGACCCCGGTTTCATGGCCTGCTACCTGATTCAGGAAAAATTCCGGGTACCCGCGGTGGTGGTCGGCATCTCGCCGCTGCTGGAATCCTCGCGCGACGTGCCGCCCAACAGCCTGGGTCTCACGCCCGGCCGCGGACCACTCGGCAAGCTGCGCGACCGACTATTGCGGGCTATTTTTCCGAAGGTGATTTTCGGCGACAGCAAACGCTACTACAACGAGCTGATCGGGGCGCACGGCCTGCCGCCCGTCGACGAGTACATCACGGACCTGCTCGTCCGGCGCACGACGCGCTTCCTGCAAAGCGGCGTACCCGGCTTCGAGTACCCCCGGCGCGACCTGCACCGCAACGTGCGGTTCGTCGGGCCGCTGCTGCCGTACAAAAAAGCCCAGACGCCCCGGTTTGCCTACGCCGAGCGGGCGAAGCTGTTCAAGAAAACGATCCTGATTTCGCAGGGTACCGTCGACAACAAGGAACCCGACAAGCTCATCATTCCCGCGCTCGACGCATTCAAAAACCACCCGTACCTCCTGCTGGTCGCCACGGGCGGTCAGCACACAGAAATGCTGCGCGAGCGGTACCCGCACGGAAACATCGTCATTGAAGATTTCATCGACTACGACGCGACGCTGCCCCACACGGACCTGTTCGTCACGTGCGGCGGGTACGGTAGCGTGCTGCTGAGCCTGAGCCACGGGGTACCGATGCTGGCGGCGGGCAAGCACGAGGGCAAGAACGAAATCGTAGCGCGCGTGGGGTACTTCCAGTTGGGCGTCAACCTCGGTACCGAACGGCCCAAACGCGGGCAGTTGGAGCAGGGGGCGAAGGAAATCTGGCGCAATCCGGTGTACCGGGAAAACGTAGCCCGCATCCAGCAGGAATTCCGGCAGTACGACCCGAATGCCCTGACTGAGCAGTACCTCCGCGAGGCCGTCGAAACGTTTGAACTGGAGCGGCGGGTACTGGCGTAGGAGTCGTGAAAAAATTGTCACGCGGAGCGGAGCGACCGCCCGGGGCGCGTAGCCGGGCGGTCGAAGCGTCGTTCGGGTCCGACCGCAGGTCGGACCTTGATTCAGGCTACACCTCGATGCTCTGATCGAGCAGCAACGGAAGTGGTTCGGGTCCGACCGCAGGTCGGACCTTCCTTCAGTCCTTCATCCGGCTCCGTACCTTGTCGAGGAGCACGTTCAGCAGCATTAGTTCGCTCGGCGAGAGGTGGTCGAGCAGGTTGTTGATTTCGTGCACGCGGGCTTCCACCCGCTGAAGCAGTTCGAGGCCCTTCTCCGTAATCGTGATGCCCATCGCCCGCCGGTCGGTCTCCGAGGGGCGCACGTCGATCAGCTTTTTCCGCTGCAACTTTTCGGTAATCTTTGAGACGTTCGACGAGCGGTCGACCATGCGCTCTTTGATGAGCGTCAGGCTGGCGGGATTTCCTTTTTGTCCGCGCAAAATCCGGAGGATGTTGTGTTGCGGCCAGGTAATCCCGAACGATTTGAAAAAATCGCTGTGGTGGGTTTTCAGCCAGGTACCCGTGAAAATCAGGTTAATGCCCGCTTTGGAAAGCTCGTTGCGAAAGGTGGCTTGCTGAATTTCATCTTCGATGCGGTGAATGGAATCCGTGTTCATGGGTTGGTCAGGTACGCGAAAGCGGGGAGTAGCGGGCCGAGCCGTGCAAAGGTACCCAAATCAAGCCATTGATTCGGCCAGCACGGCGCAGCCCGTCACCAGGTCCACCACGTTGCGGGCGTTGGTTTTGCGAAACAGGTTGCTGCGGTGATTGCGCACCGTGTTCAGACTGATGAACAGCCGCGCCGCGATTTCCTTGCTGCTCAGTCCCTCGCGGATGAGGTGCACCACCTCGATTTCACGCGAGGTCAGCGCCTGTTCGGGCGTGGTCGGCACGTAGCTGCCGATTTTCCGGTACCCGAGTTCGTGCACGTGGTACCAGTCGAGTTGCACCCGCGTGAAGGCGCGGTCGGCGGGCAACTCCTTCAGCAGCGTGAAGTGCTCCCATTCGCGGTGTTCGTTGAGGTAAAACAGGTTTTCTTCGTGGACGCTCACGTACCCCTCCGTGCCGGCGGCGGCCCCGCCGCGCCGAAGTCGGTACTGCGTGACGAAGCGGTGCTGGGCCAGCTCGGCTTCGGTCAGGTCCTGCAGCAGGTCGGCCGTGCGCTGACCCACGCGGCGGTAGGCCTCCACCTCGTCGGGGTGAACGAAGGCCGATAAATCGTGTAGCGAGTCCATGCGGCGGTCGGTAGCCGACAGACCGAAAAAAGCGGCGCCGTTGCTACTCAGAAACCGGGAACCACGCGTACGCGTGCATTGAATCACGACCCAGCCGGGGAAAAGCTGGTCGAGGAGGCTGGGGCCGAAGCCCTGCAGGAGACGGTTATTGAGTTCGATCATGAGGTTGAAGGCGGAAGGCGTAGGTAAGATTCGGATTGACCAGACCCCGTGGTAAACGAACCAACAGGTAGCGAAGGGCGAAACCATTTATTTATAAATACATATTTGTAATCTGGTTCTGCAACTTTAGTGCTTTCTTCTGAATAAATCGTTGAATAGACCATTGAAATGTCAATAATGATTAGTAAGCGGTCGGAAAGTGGCAATGAAACTGTAAATACGTAGTTATAAATTGTCAAAAAAAATACGGTTATTGAGCCGTGTTAAAAGAGAGGTTCTAATCGTTACTTGAACTATCCGACCGCATGAACGTCAGCCGGGTGCGCCCGCGGACGGGCTTGCTGACGAATGGCGTAGCCCAGCAAAGTCCAGAGCAAACCCCAGACTCCAATCAGGAGCCGCGGCGGATGGCCGGTCAGTACCAGGACGGGAAACATCACCAGCAAGGGGTACAGTCCAATGCTCAAGGGTACCCAGCGAACCCAGCCGCGCCAGATTTTTGCCCGCCAGATGGCGACTCCTGCGAGCAGCATGCCTACGCCATTCAGCATCGCTCCCAACTTGGGCAGCGGCTGCGGCAGAACAGTCATGACCACCGGCACAGGCAGAAGCGTCGTGGCGGCGTAGCAAAGCGTACCCAGCAAGGGAATGACCAGGAGCAGTCGACCACGCCCCAGTGCGCGGGTGGTCAGTAGACCGTACAATCCCGCCGCTACTCCCACCTGAGCCAGGAAAAAACCGGTATTGAGCCAGTAGGGTTGGGTTTTGAGAACGAGCTGAACCGAGGCCGGAAACTCGTTTTTGAACACCATTCCCCACAGGCTAAGCGCAAACAGAAGCCCACCGACGAGGCAGGCCAGGCCCAGGCGGGCAATCATCATTCGATTCATGGCATTGAAAATAAAAGCGTAGAAAGAGCAGACATGGCCGAATCCATCAGTTCCAGGTGGTTAACCGTGGATTCGTTTTACGGCGATGGGTGAAAAAATGCCCCGGCCTTCCCAACGAGGAAGGCCGGGGCAGGAGAAGGGAATTGATTTAGTTGGCTTTCGGCTCGTCGTAAAAGAAATCATCCATCACGACGAGGTCGTACTGCGGACCATCGGTCAACTTGGCCGAGACCGAGGCGTCGCCGGTTTTGATGAGTACCCGCGTGACTTTGTTGTCGGGAAACACCACGCCGAGGAACGAGAACCCGGCGGCGTCGGTCCGAACGGGTACCTGGAAGGTGCCGAGGCTTTTCGTACCCTGGAAAAATTCCATCGTCGTGGAATTGGCTTTGTCGACGTCCGAGAAAATAACGCCGAAGCCTTTCACGAACGCGGCGGTGTTGGTACCCGGTACCCGGAACGTGTTTTCCGTCAGGTTGCTACCGATGGGCGCAAACGTGCGCGCTGGGCTGAAGGCGTTGAACTGGGTACCGTAGTCGGGCAGCAGGTCGGCAAAGTCGTTGTCGCTGGTGCGGAAGCCCGTTCCCGGCGTGGTCGAGACCGAGCCGCGCTTGCGACCGTTCGCTCCGGCGGGGTCGGTCAGGTTGAAGAAATCACCGGGGAACGTGTCAGTGTTCGTCAGGTTCGCCGGAACGCCGTCCCAGTTGATTTCACGTCGGCCCGTGGTCTGGTTGGGCGTCGTGTTGAGCGGCTCGCCGATCAGGGCGCGAAATTCGATGAGTTTGCCGGTAAGGTCGCCGCTACCGCTCACCTGCGTGTACTTGACGGTCGGGTCGGGCTGGTTGTGGTCGTCGCAGGCCGTGACGAGGCCCAGCGCGAGCAGCCCGAGGGCCAAGTGGGTACCCGTTTTTACAGGATTAAATCGTACTGATTTCATGGCAGATTGGAGTTTGGTTGTGAAAAAATTTCGCTGCAAAACTCCCCTGATTCGTCAAGCGTGGCAATGGTACTTTCGTACTATTTCGTCGACAAACGACTGATTTTCAGTATTTAGTACGAAAGTACCATTGCCACGCCCGCGGAGGCGTCGGTAGGTTTGTGGCGGAAATTCAAACCAGAGTCCGCCATGAATCAGACGCAGATCCTCCCGACGCCCACCCAATCGGGTACCACCGCCCGCTTCGTTGCCCACGCGTTCATCGCGCTGACGTTTTTCAGCTACGGTACGGCGCTGATGGACTATTTTCTCGTGTACCCCTCGCGGGCCTTGGTCGGTACCGACGAGTTCGTGGCCTACCACGCACTGCTCGAAGACCGGATCATTCCCATCAGCGTGGTACCCTTCGCGCTGCTGACCGTCTGCAACTTTCTGCTCCTGCGCTTCCGGCCCGGTGGGGTACCGCGGGCGCTCGTCTGGGCTTCGCTGGGTTGCCTCCTGCTCGACTGGATTTCAACGGCGGTCGTCCAAATCCCCATGAACCTGCGACTCAACGCGGGCAAGGACGTCGCCCTGATTCAGGCGGTGATGGACAGCAACTGGCTGCGCGTCGTGCTCGAAACGGTGCAGGCGGGGCTGGCCTTCGCGATGCTGGCCCGGATGACCCGCCGCTGACGAACGGATTGCCTTTCGACTTTCAACCGCAACAAACCATGAAATTCCGTATTCAGGCGCTGCTCGCGCTCGGGGCCTGCGTGGCCACCGCGCCGCTTGCCCAGGGACAAGCCAAGTTGGGCCGTCCTGCTCAAACGCTCACTCCGCCTCCCACAGCCCCCGTCCGACCCGTCGTCGACGACTATTTCGGGACGAAAATGACCGACCCGTACCGCTGGATGGAAGAGTCCAGGAATCCCGTTCTGCTCGACTGGATGAAGGCCCAGGCCGACTACACCCGTGCCACGCTCGACCGGATTCCGGGCCGGGCCGCGCTCTTCGAGCGGATGCTGGCCCTGAGTACCGCCCTGCCCGCCCGCGTGAACGAGGTGCGGCGGCTACCCGACGAGCAGTATTTTTATTTGAAAACGGCGGCCAACGAAAACCTCGCCAAACTCTACACCCGCCGGGGCTGGGAAGAACCCGAGCGCCTGCTCCTCGACCCGGAAACCATGCCTTCGCCCGACGGACAGCCGATTTCCATCAGTTACTTCGAGCCGTCGTGGAACGGGGAGCGGGTCGCGGTGGGGCTGGCGGCGGGCGGGTCGGAAAACGCGGTTCTGCACGTCTACGACACCCGCACGGGCCAGGAACTCGACGCACCCCTCGATCGGATGCGGTACGGCGGCATCGCCTGGCTACCCGACCACCACTCGTTTTTCTACACCCGGATGCAAAAACTCGCGCCCGGCGCGTCCGTGACGGACTTGCAGCAACGCAAACGCGTCTACCGGCACGTGGTCGGGACGCCGGTCGAAAGCGACCGACCGATTTTCGGGACCGACGTACACCCCACCATCGCCGTCGCCCCGACGCGGCTCCCCTACGTGCGCACCCACCCCGGCTCCCGTTACGCGCTGGCGGCCGTGACGACCGGCGTGGGCGGGGGCCGCGACTACTACGTGGCCCCGCTCGAAACGCTCGGCCAGCCCGGGATTCCCTGGCGAAAAGTCTGCGACGCGAGCGACGACGTGACCGACGCGGCCCTGCACGGCGACGATTTGTTTCTGGTGACGAGCCGGAACGCGCCGCGCTACCAGGTACTCCGCACTCGTTTGTCGAACCCCGACCTGGCCACGGCGACGGTCGTGGTACCGCCCGGCGTGGCGGTGCTGAGCGGGTACGCGGCGGGCTGGGGCGTGCTCGCGGTAGCGCAGGACGGGCTGTACGTGCAGCAACTCGACGGCGGCCTCGGACGGCTCTGGCGGGTACCCTTTGACCCATCCGAAAAACCGGGCTACGTGCCGCTGCCCTTCGCCGGTACCCTGGCCGACATTAGCGCGCACCCCGGCGTACCGGGCCTGACGTTCGGAATGGGTTCCTGGGTGAAAACGCAGCGGCCCTACGCCTACGCCGGGGGTACCGCCTTCGCCCTGGATTTTCAGCCGCCTGCCTCCGACGACCTCACCGACGTGGAGGTGCGCGAAGTGCGGATACCCTCGCACGACGGGACCCTCGTGCCGCTCTCGATCATCCACCGTCGCGGGCTGACGCTCGACGGGTCCCATCCAACCTGGCTCCACGGCTACGGGGCGTACGGCATCTCGCAGACGTCGGGCAGCGGCCCGCTGCTCCGGGCCTGGGTCGAACGGGGCGGCGTGTACGCCGTGGCGCACGTGCGCGGTGGGGGCGAGTACGGCGAGGAGTGGCACCGGGCCGGTTTTCAGGAAACCAAACCGAACACCTGGAAAGACTTCATTGCCTGCGCCGAGTACCTGATTCGCGAAAAGTACACCGCACCCCGGCACCTCGGCGGGCTGGGCATCAGCGCGGGCGGGATTCTCATCGGCCGGGCCATCACCGAGCGCCCCGACCTCTTCGCCGCCGCGGGCATTGCCGTCGGACTGACGGATATGCTCCGGTACGAAACCACGGCCAACGGGGTACCCAACATCGCCGAGTTCGGTAGCGTGAAAACCGAAGCGGGTTTCCGAAACCTGCTCAAAATGAGCGCCTATCACCACGTGCAGGACGGCACCCGGTACCCGGCCGTGCTGCTCGCGACGGGCATCAACGACCCCCGCGTGGACCCCTGGCTGGCGGCCAAGATGACCGCCCGCTTGCAGGCCGCCACCGCGAGCGGCAAGCCGGTACTCCTGCGCGTCGATTACCGGGGTGGCCACGGGCCGGGCGTGACCCGGCGGCAGCAGTTGGAGACGTTCGCCGACGGCTGCGCCTTCCTGTTCTGGCAACTCGGCCACCCGGATTTTCAGCCGACTCCGCCTAAATCCCTGCAACAGCCATGAAAAGATTCTGGCGAATTTACCGAATCCTGAAAGTCAGTCTGGTGGTACTGATTGGGTTGATCGTGCTGACGATCGGAACCATCTACGGCCTGAGCAGCTACCGGCTGAACCGACGCCACGAGGTACCGCCCCTGCCGAAACTGGCGCTCTCGACGGACCCCGCGGTACTCGCCCGCGGTGGGCACATCGCCACCAGTCTGGCGCTTTGCACCAACTGCCACGGGGCCGATCTAGGTGGCAGCGTGTACCTGGATGCCGGGCCGCTGGGCACCATCGTGGGGCCGAACCTGACGCGGGGTCAGGGTGGCCTCGGGCCGAAATTGACGACCAACGATTGGGTCCGGGCCATCCGGCACGGCGTCGGGCGCGACGGTACGTCGTTGCTGGTTATGCCGAGTGAAACGTTTGAGCACCTGACCGCCGCGGACCTGAGCGCACTGGTTTCGTACCTGCGCCAACTGTCGCCCGTCGATCGCATCCTGCCCGATTCCGAACTACGTCTGCTGGGCCGGGCACTGGTGGCGGCGGGAAAACTGCCGGTGCTGTCGGCCGAAAAAACGCGTCAGGTACCGCTGAAGGCTACGCTGGCTACGCGGCCGTCCATCGAGTACGGGCGGTACCTCGCCACCGTGGGAAGTTGCCGGGGCTGCCACCGGCCTGACCTGATGGGTGGTCCGATGCAGGCACCGGGCGCCCCACCCGCGCCGGGCCTGAGCCGAACCCACCTGCGTACCTGGACCGAAGCCGACTTCGTCCGCACCCTCCGCACGGGCCGCCGCCCCAACGGGCAGGTACTGCACTCCATCATGCCCTGGCGACAAACGGCCCAAATGACCGACGAAGAGCTCCACGCGATCTGGCTCTACGTGCGGAGCGTACCGTCGCAACGGACCGGAGTGAAGTAAACGTAGTGGATTGGTTAGCTTTGCGGTCAGACACCAGGAACGTTCGTGTGAATCTTTCGGCCACTGTCAGAAACACGTTTCAACGGCACGAAGTCGTCGTGGCGACGAACGGCGATGCCAAAGCGATTTCGATTGCCCCGAAGCCCACGGGTTACGGCTCAGCGGTCAACGGCGGCGAACTGCTCCTGCTGGCCTTGGCCACCTGCTTCTGCAACGACCTTTACCGCGAAGCCGCCCAGCGTGGCCTAACCTTGACGAGCGTGGAGGTGACGGCAACCGGGGAGTTTGGCGCGCCAGGTGAAGCGGGGACGAATTTTCAGTACCAGGTCTACGTCACGGCGGACGCTTCGGCAGAGGAAATTGACGACTTGATTCGGCACACGGACCAGGTAGCCGAAATTCAGAATACGCTGCGGCAGGGGGTGGAGGTGACGCTGAAGAGATGAGGCGCTGAAAATCAGATCAGGGCTGCCGAGTCAATTCGTAGCGGTCCTCGTTACGTGTCACCACCAGACGTTCTCCCAACGTTTCGGCCTGCCACCGGTCCGATAGAATCAAGCTCCAGTCAAATTCAGCCGTGAAAACGCAGGTGTTTTGAAAATGGATGGTACCCTTGTCCACAGCAAACGTACCCCGACAAATGCGCGGCAGGTCGGTGGGAACCCCGCTTCCCGACCCTAACCCACCAGACACGGACCCAGAAAATTCATTGTTCGTGAAGGTCAGGACAACGGGTACGCTTCCACCGGAGCCTCGTTGAAACGTACCGACGTATGAACCCGATGGTAGGGTTTGAATGGGTTCGAGGTCAGTCGACTTAGTACAACTCAGGAACCCGAACGCGACCAGAAAAAGAAACACGTAGCGCATCGCTTCTAAATTTTTCTTCATGACTTAACGAATGACTGATTGGTTGCAATCGAACAAAAATTAATTCCCGTTCGTCCGCGTCCGGCATTTGAAACACCGAAGCTGTTTTAGGATTATAATTATGGAGTAAGAATTGGATTCGTAAGCCCGAGAACTTGTCACGCGGAGCGGCCGCCGCTCCGCGTGACAAGTTCAACCAAAAAAGAAAAGCTAAACACCTCATCCTTCATCAAAATTACTTGCTTTTCTCCCCCAATTCCCACTTTTTGGGGCTCGGGAGGCGTGGCCTACCTGTTACGTCTTCATGGTTCACCTGACTCTGCCCCCGGCTCCTGAACTGCGGCCCTACGTCGAGCGGTACGTCGTCGTCGAAAGGCACCTGCCACCGGGCCAGTTCGTCCCCGTCCAGGTCGCGCCCACGAGTACCAGCCAACTAGCCATCAATTGCGCGACGGCCAACCTGAAGCCCGATGACCGGGGCGTGCTCGACCGGCATTACGCCGCGGCGCTCGTCGGGCCGTTTACGCGTCGGCACGCGTACCAACTGCATGGCCACGTGCATTCGGTCGTGACGTATTTTACACCCATCGGCTTGCACGCCCTGCTGGGCCTCGACCTGACCCGTTTCGCCGACGAGACCCTGGACTGGGCAAGCCAACAACCCGACGACGCCCGGCAGCTCATCGAGGCGGTTCGGCAGGCACCCGGCCACGCCGCGAAAGTAGCCCAGGTAAACGAGTACTTCCTCAGCCGATTGCCCCACGCTACGCCGGTAGATCCAGTCATTTCGCACCTGACCACCACGATCCGGGCGCAGGGCGGCCGGTCGGTGCTGCCCGGCCTGCTCAGGGAAGTACCCCATTCCCAACGCACGCTGGAACGACTCTTCCGGCGGACGACGGGTCTGACGCTGAAGCAATTCGTGCGGATCACCCGGTTCCTGACCGTCCGCAACGCTATCGCCGACGGGCGGTTCACCAACTGGCACGACGTGCTCCACGCGGGCGGGTACTACGATCAGGCTCACTTCATCAAGGAATTTGCGCGGTTTACGGGGCAGACGCCCTCGGCCTACTTCGCCCGTGACCTGGGCTTCGACAACTTTCTGCTGCGGCCTCCGGTCTGACGCTACCGCTTGGACGGCTCATTTCTGACGATTTTTTACAATACCGACGACGGAGCGGCGGGTAGGTTTGTGACGAATACAATCAAAACCCCATTCGTACCTCTCTACACGCCATGCGTACGGTCTTCTTCACCCGCCTTGCGGCATTGTTTGGTTTGCTGGTTTCCCTAAGCGCAACCACGGCTCCCGGCACGTTCACGTTTTCCGTCAACGGCACACCCGTGGCCTCGAAGGTGAGTCCGGCCAGTACGTTTACGATGATGAACGTCATCACGCTCACGGCCGAAACGCCCAAGGTCGATCTGATGCTGGAAATTTACCGGAAGGATTTCCCAAAACTGCCCCTGACCATTCCCATCGACGGGACCTCGACGAACGCCAAAGGGTTTTATTACCCGGAGAAAATGCTGCCTGGCACCAAGCCCTATTTTATTGCCAAATCGGGCACGCTCACCATCACCCGCTACGACGCAGCCACGCGGACCATTTCGGGTACCTTTTCGTTCAAGGGCGAACGCTTCGACCCCATGAAACTCAAGTCATTTCCCGGCGACAACGTCTCCGTTACCAACGGCGTGTTTGAAAGCGTGACGTTCAAGAAATTGTAAGCACCAGCCGGGTCGGGGTCCGTTTGGTTTTCTAACGAAATTCCCGCTTTTTGGGTACCCGTCCGGTCGCTGCATGGCCGGGCGAAGCGCCTGACCCGCATGACCGATCCGATTTCCGTCGAAGAAAAAACCGATTTCAAACGCTCGCTGAGCCTGCTCGATGCCACGCTCATCGTCTCCGGGTCGATGATCGGCTCGGGCATTTTCATCGTCAGCGCCGACATGGCCCGCAACCTCGGCTCGGCGGGCTGGCTCCTGGCGCTCTGGGTACTCACGGGCGTCATCACCGTCGCGGCGGCGCTGAGCTACGGCGAGCTGGCGGGCATGATGCCCAAGGCGGGCGGACAGTACATCTACATCCAGCGCGCGTACAACTCGCTGCTCGGCTTCGTTTACGGCTGGACGGTCTTCACCGTCGTGCAGACGGGTACCATCGCGGCCGTGGCCGTGGCGTTTACGAAGTACACGGCGGTGTTCGTCCCGGCGCTGAATCCCGAAAACGTACTCTTCGCCCTCGGTCCGCTGAAAGTTTCGGCGGCCTCGCTGTTCGCCATCGCGAGCCTCGTCGTGCTGACGTACCTCAACAGCCGCGGCGTGCAGAGCGGCAAGTGGGTGCAGAACTTGTTCACCTCGGCCAAGCTCGTCGCGCTGCTCGGGCTGATTGTCGTCGGCATCGGGCTGGGCTGGGGGACGGGGATACTTTCGGCGAACTTCTCGGACGCCTGGAACGCCACGAGCGTCAGCGCCGAGGGTACCCGTACGCCGCTGGCCGGACTGGCGCTGCTGCTGGCGCTGGGGGTGTCGATGATTGGTTCGCTGTTTTCGGCGGACGCCTGGAACAACGTGACCTTCATCGCGGGCGAAATCAAGAACCCGCGCCGCAACATCCCGCTGAGCCTGTTTTTCGGTACCCTGCTCGTCACGACGATCTACGCGCTGGCCAACGTGGCCTACCTCGCCGTGCTGCCGCTCGAAGGTACCCCCACGGGACCCGACGCGCTGAGCCGGGGCATTCAGTTTGCCGAGTACGACCGCGTCGCGACGGCGGCGACCTCCGTCCTCTTCGGCGACGTGGCCGTAGCGTTCATGGCGATTCTGATCATGGTTTCGACGTTCGGCTGCAACAACGGCCTCATTCTGGCCGGGGCGCGGCTCTACTACGCGATGGCGAAAGACGGCCTGTTTCTGCCCGTCGCGGCGAAGCTCAACCGCCACCAGGTACCCGCCGGGGCGCTCTGGCTGCAGTGCGCCTGGGCCTCGGTGCTCTGCCTCTCGGGTACCTACGGCGACCTGCTCGACTACTGCACCTTCACGAACCTCTGCTTTTACATCGTCACCATCGCCGGAATCTTCCTGCTCCGCCGCAAGGAACCCCACGCCGAGCGCCCGTACCGCGCCGTGGGGTACCCGGTGGTCCCGCTGCTCTACATCCTCGCCGGGCTGGGCATCTGCGCGATTCTGCTCCTGGAAAAAACCTTCAACACCGGCATGGGCTTAGCCATCGCCGGGCTTGGGGTACCGGTGTATTTTTTGACCAGGCGACGGAAAAATTTGTAGGAACGCGCCGTGGCGCGTTTGGTGCGTTGCAAACGCCTCGGGCATCCGCACGGTCCACCCGAGACTATTTATCTAGCGCGAGTCTGCGACTCGTGCCTCTGCAGGTACCAATAAACTTGACAATACTAGTTTAGCTGGCAAGGCACGAGTCGCAGACTCGCGCCAGGTGGAGGGCAGTCGGGCGAAGCCCTCAAAGCGTAGTCGTCGCTCGGCATAGCCGAGCGATTGCGGAGATTATTCAAATGACCAAATACAGCGAAAAAAGATCTTAAAATGAGCATTATTGCTAACCTTCAAAACTTCTTTTTGAAAGAAGATAACAGAAATCCGATTATAATCGGGACTGGATTATTGCTAATGGGATTGATGTACAACTGGTATTTAGAATATTCTTTTCAAAAGAATGAAGTATTTACAGTTGCTCAAGTCAAAAAGGTAGAGACAGGGAGGGGTGGTTACAATAAAGTGAAATTAGAATATGCTATTAATGGTCAAAAAATTTCTAAGCAAACTAATGAGTATTTATCTTCACGGTATCAGGGCAGTCAAGTATTGATAAAGGTTTTGCGAAATGATTTATGCGGCGAAGCACGGATAATAGGTGTCATATTAAAGACAGATAGCTTAGTTCATGTGCCCAGTTCCGGTTGGCATACTTTGCCGCGTAATTTTAAAATTCATCATTTTTAGAAACAAGCCTCTTTCTGCAGCTCCGTTCGTCCACACCACAGCCTATCCGTAGAGTTCCTTTAGGACTCTACGGATGCCGGATGAAAAGCAGGGACTCCGTCCCGGTACAGGAGCAGACTAACTCGGGGAAACCGATCACTCACCCCAACTTCACAAACCCCACATTCCGCTTCAACCCCGCAAACTTCGTCCGCTTCAGCGCCGATTTTTTGAAGACGCGACCGAAGGTTTCTTCAGTGAGGTCTTCCCAGTCGCGGTTGGTGAAGGCGGATAGTTCGGGTGAGGGGCTGAACTGCGGCTCCTGGTGCGGGCGGCTGAAGCGGTTCCAGGGGCAGACGTCCTGGCAGATGTCGCAGCCGAAAATCCAGTTGTCAAACTGCCCGCGTACGTCGGCAGGAATGGCTTCCTTCAACTCAATCGTGAAGTAACTGATGCACTTGCTGCCGTCCACCACGTACGGCTCGGTGATCGCGCCCGTCGGGCAGGCGTCGAGGCAGCGCGTGCAGGTACCGCAGTAGTCGGCCACGGGGCCGTCGGGTTCGAGGTCGAGGTCGATGAAAAGCTCGGCCAGGAAGAAAAAACTGCCCAGCTCGCGGTTGAGTAGGTTCGAGTTTTTGCCGACCCAACCCAGTCCGGCGCGCTGCGCCCAGGCTTTTTCGAGTACCGGGGCCGAATCGACGAAGGCCCGGCCCTGAATGGCACCGATCTGCTCGCGCAGCCGTTCGAGCAACGCGTTCAGCTTTTCCCGAATCACGAAGTGGTAGTCGGTCCCGTAGGCGTACTTAGCAATTTTCAGGTCGTCAGGTCCTTCGGGCAGGCGCTCGTCGGGGTAGTAGTTGTAGAGCAGCGATACGACCGAGCGGGTACCCTCCACCAGCCGCCGCGGGTCGAGGCGCAGGTCGAAATAGTTTTCCATGTACCGCATCTCGCCGTGGCGACCCTGCTTCAACCACGATTCGAGGCGCGGGGCTTCGTCTTCCAGAAATTCGGCCTTCGCGATGCCGCAAAAACCAAAGCCCACTGCGCGGGCGGTGTCCTTGACGAGTTGGCTGCGTTGTTGGCGAATCAGGTCGGTCATGCGGGTGAAAATCCGTACTTTTGCGCCCGTTCCGAGCCGTGTCAAGTTGACAGTTCGGGTAGGGCTGGCAAAGCCTTTTTTGTTTAAAAACCTGGATTAAAGGTACGACGATATGACGACGAATCCCGAAGAAAACCCCCTGAACGAGCCTGACGTAACCCCAGAAACGGACATTGCGACCGAAAACGAGGCGTTTGAGGAGGCCGAAGAAAAAACCGAAGAACAGGACGAAACGCAAAAGCTGCGGAGCGAGGTAAGCGAAATCAAAGACAAGTACCTCCGGCTCGTTGCCGAGTTCGACAACTTCCGCAAGCGGACGGCGAAGGAAAAAACGGACTTGGTGAAAACCGCTTCGGAAAGCCTGATGCAGGCCCTGCTGCCGGTTCTCGACGACGCGGAGCGCGCGCAGGCCGCCCTCGCCGCTTCGGAAAACGGGCAGGTCGACAAGGCGGGCATCGAACTGGTTTTCAATAAACTGATGAACACCGTCGCCGCGAAGGGCCTCAAGCCGCTGGGCGAGAAAGGCGAAGCCTTCGACGTCGACCGGCACGAGTGCATCACGCAGTTTCCGGCCCCGACGGAGGAAGAAAAAGGCAAGGTGATCGACGTCGTGGAAAAAGGCTACACCCTGCACGACAAAGTGATTCGGTTTGCGAAGGTGGTGGTAGGAAATTGAGTTCTGGCTCTAAGCCGTAAGCGCTGCGCTCTACGCGAGCCTGAACCTTACAGCTTATGGCTTACAGCTTACAGCGAAGAAAATGGCACAACAGAAACGCGATTATTACGAGGTACTGGGCGTGGCGAAGGGGGCTTCCGACGACGAAATCAAGAAAGCTTATCGGAAGCTGGCCATCAAGTACCACCCCGATAAAAATCCCGACGACCCCTCGGCGGAAGATAAATTCAAGGAAGCTGCCGAGGCCTACGAGGTACTCTCGAACGCCGAGAAGCGCCAGCGCTACGATCAGTTCGGGCACCAGGGCGTGAACGGCGGGTTTGGCGGCAACGGCGGCGGACCGAGCATGGAGGATATTTTCTCCAACTTTGGCGACATCTTCGGCGACGGCAGCCCGTTTGGGAGTTTCTTCGGCGGTGGGGGCGGCGGTACCCGGCAGCGGGTGCGGAAAGGTTCGGATTTGCGGATCAAGCTGAAGCTTGATCTACAGGAAGTTGCCAACGGCGTCGAGAAGAAAATCAAGGTCAAACGCCACGTGAGCTGCACGGCCTGCGGCGGGAACGGTTCGAAAAACGGAACCGCCCTCAAAACCTGCCAGACTTGTAACGGCGCGGGTCAGGTGCGCCGCGTGCAGCAGACGATGCTCGGCCAGATGGTGACGAGCAGTACCTGCCCGACCTGCAACGGCGAAGGCAAGATTATCGAAACGCGCTGCGACGTCTGCTTCGGCGAAGGCCGGACACTGGCCGAGGAGGTCATCCCGATCAAAATTCCGGCGGGCGTGGCCGACGGGATGCAGCTTTCGATGAGCGGCAAGGGCAACGTACCCCCGCGCGGCGGCGTGGCCGGCGACCTGCTCATCGTGGTGGAGGAGGAGGAGCACGAACTCCTCAAGCGCGACGGCAACAACGTCGTGTTCGACCTCTACGTCAACTTCGCCGACGCGGCGCTCGGCACGGCGGTCGAGGTACCGACCATTGACGGCAAGGCCCGCATCACGCTCGAACCGGGTACCCAGAGCGGCAAAATTCTGCGGCTGAAAGGCAAGGGCGTTCCGCAACTCAACAGCTACACGAAGGGAGACCAGCTCGTCTACGTGAACGTCTGGACGCCGAAGCAACTCAACGCCGAGGAGCGCGAAACCCTCGAACGCCTGCGGACCTCGCCCAACTTCCAGCCCAAGCCTGGCAAGGGCGAGCGGAGTTTCTTCGAGAAGATGAAGGACTTTTTTGGATAGCACGAACTGAAGTGCGTGAAATAAAAACGCCCGGCCAACTGGCCGGGCGTTTTGCTGGAGGTTTACCAGGGTACGAAAGCTCCTGAGCGGGGTATAATCAAAAACGTTTATCTTGTCAATCATTTCATTTGATTCTAAAGCGATGAAAAATTGGCAACAACTGGCGGCCCGCTCTGAATTACAGACGGTGCAGGCCATTAAACAATCGCTGGACGAAGGCGAACTGGCTGAGGTAGAGGAAGGGTTGAATCAACTACTCGATACCATGGCCCGCTCGGAGGAACGTGCGCTGAAGAGTCAACTTGTACGTCTCATGTTACACGTACTCAAATGGCAATGGCAACCCGAAAAGCGCAGCCGAAGCTGGTTGAAAAGCATTTACCAAGCGCGGTACGAAATCGCCGATATCCAGGATTATGTGCCTTCGTTGAATCGTTCGGCCCTTGAGACGATCTGGGAGAGGGCGCTGCGTCAGGCCAGCAAAGAAGCGGAAATTGAAACCGGGGTTTCGCCGAAAACGCCGCCTGAACTTACCTGGAAGCAGGTTTTTGAAGACGCTTACCAACTTTGAACGTAAAAATGCCCGGCCATCTGACCGGGCATTTTGTAGTTAGTGCGGATCGTGCCGCACGCAACGTCAACGTCATTCAATCACCACGCACTTGCCCGCTTTCACGTCCTCTTCCACTTTTTTGTACTTCACATCCCGCTCAATCCGCCCGTCGCGGTACTGGACCGAGACGCGCTGGTTACGGTCGGCGATTTTGACGGCCTTGACCGGCATCACCCGCTCGACGACCGGCTCTGAAACGGCCATCGCCGCTTCCTGCGCCGCCTGACTGACGCCCCCGACCAGGTCGGCGAGGTCGTCGCGACCGGTGCGGAGTTTGGGCTCGGGTTCGGGGCGGCGGGCTTGCGGGGCCTGAACCGGCACGGGGGCCTGTTCCTCCTGCGGGATGTCGGCTTTGAGCAGGAACGACAGCGTATCGAAGTTGACCTTGCTGACGAACTGCTTGAACAGCTCAATCGATTCGAATTTGTAAATCAACAGCGGGTCTTTCTGCTCAAACACGGCGTTCTGGACCGACTGCTTCAGGTCGTCCATCTCGCGGAGGTGTTCCTTCCACTCCTGATCGATGATGCTCAGCGTGATGAATTTCTCCATCTCGCGCGTCAAGTCCCGCCCGCCTGACTCGACCGTCTTCCGCACGTTGGCCGTGAGGTACGCGTGGTGCAGGCTGTCCGAAATCGGTACCAGAATTTCCTCAATCGTTGCACCGCGGTGGGTGAGGACATCCTGAAATACCGGCAGGGCCTTCTCGGCAATCATCCGGTTTTTCTCGGCGTAGTGCGCCTCGGCCGCGTCGTAAAGCTGCTGCGTTTTCTGGGCAGGCGTCAACTTGGCGTCCTCCTTCGCGAACGGCGGCTCGATGCCGAGTACCTCGATGGTGCGCAGTTCGAGTTCGTCGTAGCTCGGGTTGTTGGTAACCAATTCCTCGCAGACGTCGTAGAGCGTGTTGGCGATGTCGAGCGAAAGCCGGTCGCCGAACAGCGCGTTGCGGCGGCGCTTGTAAATCGCCTCCCGCTGGTAGTTCATCACGTCGTCATACTCGAGCAGGCGCTTGCGGATGCCGAAGTTGTTTTCCTCGACTTTTTTCTGCGCCCGTTCGATGCTCGACGTAATCATTGAATGTTGAATCACTTCGCCTTCCTCCATGCCCATCCGGTCCATGACCTTCGCGATGCGCTCCGAGCCGAAAAGCCGCATGAGGTTGTCTTCGAGCGAAACGAAAAACTGCGAGGTACCCGGATCGCCCTGACGGCCCGAACGCCCGCGCAACTGCCGGTCGACGCGCCGCGATTCGTGGCGCTCGGTACCGATGATGGCCAGCCCACCCGCCTGACGGCTGTCGGGCGTGAGCTTGATGTCGGTACCCCGCCCGGCCATGTTCGTGGCGATGGTAACGGTACCCGACTTCCCGGCTTCGGCCACGACTTCGGCCTCGCGCTGGTGGTACTTGGCGTTGAGTACCTGGTGGGGTACCTTCCGCAGCGTGAGCATCCGGCTCAGGATTTCGGAGTTTTCGACCGACGTGGTACCCACCAGTACCGGGCGACCGGCCTGGACGAGTTCCCCGATTTCGTCGACGACGGCGTTGTACTTTTCGCGAACCGTTTTGTAAACCTTGTCCTCCTGGTCCTTCCGCGTGATGGCTTTGTTCGTCGGAATCGTGACGACGTCGAGCTTGTAAATCTGCCAGAACTCGCCCGCTTCCGTTTCGGCAGTACCCGTCATCCCACAGAGTTTGTGGTACATCCGGAAGTAGTTCTGGAGCGTAATCGTGGCGTAGGTCTGCGTGGCGTCTTCGACTTTCACGGCCTCCTTCGCCTCGATGGCCTGGTGCAGCCCGTCGGAGTACCGGCGGCCTTCCATGATCCGGCCCGTCTGCTCGTCGACGATCTTCACCTTGCCGTCCATGATGACGTACTCGACGTCTTTCTCAAACAGCGTGTACGCTTTGAGCAACTGGTTGACGGTGTGAATCCGCTGGGTTTTTATCGAGTAGTCGCGAATCAGCTCGTCCTTCTGGTGGAGGCGCTCCTGCTCGGTCAGGGCCGAGTTGGTTTCGATGACGTTCAAATCGGTCGCCATGTCGGGCAGGACAAAGAAATTCTGGTCTTCGCTGTTGCCCGTGATGTAGTCGATGCCCTTCTCGGTCAATTCAACCTGGTTGTTTTTTTCTTCAATCGTAAACAGCAGCGGCGCGTCGGCCTCGGGCATCCGCTTCGATTGCTCGGCGAGGTACTCCGCCTCGCTCGAACGCATGATCTGCTGGTTGCCCGCTTCGCTCAGAAATTTGATGAGTGGCTTCGACTTCGGCAGTCCGCGGTGGGCGCGAAACAGCGCCAGCCCGCCTTCCTTCGTGTTGCCAGCGGCAATTTGCTTTTTGGCTTCGATCAGGAAACCCTGCACAATTTGCTTTTGCGCCTCTACGAGCGTCGACACGCGAGGCTTGAGTTCGAGAAATTCCTGCTCGTCGCCGCGCGGTACCGGACCCGAGATGATGAGCGGCGTCCGGGCGTCGTCGATCAGTACCGAGTCGACCTCATCGACCATCGCGTAGTGGTGCTTGCGCTGCACGAGGTCTTCGGGGCTGCGGGCCATGTTGTCGCGCAGGTAATCGAAGCCGAATTCGTTGTTCGTGCCGTACGTGATGTCGGCGAGGTACGCCTGCCGCCGGGCTTCGGAATTCGGCTCGTGCCGGTCGATGCAGTCGACGGTCATGCCGTGGAATTCAAACAACGGCGCGTTCCACTCGGAGTCACGCTTGGCGAGGTAGTCGTTGACCGTAACGATGTGGACGCCTTTGCCGCTGAGGGCGTTGAGAAACGCCGGGAGCGTTGAGACCAGCGTTTTTCCTTCACCCGTGGCCATTTCGGCAATTTTTCCCTGGTGCAGCACCACGCCACCGATGAGCTGCACGTCGTAGTGCACCATGTCCCAGGTGATGTCGTTGCCGGCGGCGGTCCAGCGGTTCGACCAGACGGCCTGTTCGCCTTCGATCTGCACACTGGGTTTTTTGGCGGCGATGAATTGGTCGTGGAGGCTTTTCTGAACGACCAACTGCCCGTTTTCCTTAAACCGCCGGGCGGTTTCCTTCACGATGGCGAACGCCTGGGGCAGGATTTCGAGCAGAACAACTTCGAGTTGTTTGTCGGACTCGACTTCGAGTGCGTCGATTTGCTTAAAAATCGCCTCTTTTTCGTTGACGTCGAGGTCAGGATTCTGGTCGATTTTCGCCCGCAAGCCCGCCATTTCGTCGGTAATCGACTTGAGCCGTTCGGCGATGGTCGCCTTCAACTGGGCCGACTGCTGGCGCAGCTCATCGTCGCTCAGGCTGGCGAGCTTGGCAAATTCGGCGTTGGTCCGTTCAACGTACGGCATCAATTCCTTGATGTCGCGGTCCGACTTGGTACCGAATAGCTTGGCAACGCCTTTGGTGAGAAACTGAAGCATGAGTGGTTATCAGATTGGTCCCCGAAGTTCGGGGCGGCAGGTCATACAAAAATAGGTCGATCGGCCCGTTTGGAAACCACAAAGGTACCAATAAGTTTGGGCGGACGACGGGCCAACGGAACGGCAAAAAACCCATGCCCGGTTCTGCCCGCCGGTACTCACCTGCCAACCTGACAGCTACGGTTGAGCGCGTCGCCCTGGCACGAAAACGGTACGAAATCCGTTAGCCCCACAGAACCGAAACTGACTATGGAAGAACCGAATAAATATTACCGACCCGTGCACCGCCCGCACAAGAAAATCAGCTTTCCGGGCATGGGGAAAAGCGACGATTCTGGCGATTCGTCGGTACCCCGCCGTCGGCCCGTCCGGGAAGAATCCGACGCCTCGCCCTGGGCCTGGGCCGAAGATTTAATTCCGAAGGTGGTTCCGCTCGTCGTGGTGGGGTTTATGGCCTTTGCCCTCTACGACGCCTTTCGGGGTGGAAACAAGTATGACGACATCGTGCGTAATCCCGAAGAAATTCAGGCGGCTACCTGGCAGAACGCGAAGGTGAAGAAAAAATACGCCGACGTGACGGCCAAGCGCACCCGCCTGTACCTCGAACTGGAGGACGCCGCCGGGAAGCGCGTGACGTACGATTTTGAAAAGGAAAAAGGCGAATTCTGGGACCAGGTCGACGCGCGCAACCGCCTGACGAAGGCGGCGGGTAGCAACGAAGTGTCCGTGGATACGTACCAGCGGGATACGACGCTGGTGATGCGGTTCCGGTAGCGTCCCGTCGGGCGGCGCTCCGTCGGGCGGCCCGCTTTTTGAACGGGTAGGTTGGTAAAAACGTGGGCGGGCCGTCCGGCAGGTAGCAGACTCACTACTAAAACCCTACCCCGGTACCGGGGTAGGGTTTTAAATTCTATTCTTTCGACGCCAACTCAGCGTCATTCTTTCGTCTGAAAAGAAAGCGGGTGTTCGAAGTTTTTTCCAGAATACCTTGAGAGGTACCGGCCCAGACCGTTGGAGCAATCGAGTCGATGTATTCCCATCCCGCCCGATCCAGGTGATCGAATAACCCCGGCAGGTACTCGAATCCGAGCACTGTGCCGTCTGAATCCGTCAGCTTGTCCTCCCTGTTTTTCCGGATTCCGTCGAGTTCGAGAAAGGCCTGAAATTTCCCCCCCTGCTTCGTTGGACGTACGATGAGATGCCGAACCTGCGGGTCGGTCAGGGCACTACCCTGCACGTATACCTGCGCCTGGGCACCGGATGCCAGCAAGAGCAATCCTAAAACGAGTGTGAGCTTTTTCATGTGAGCTTGCTTTTGGTGAATGTTGATGCGGGTGGTCGGTTTGAGTACCCGCCGGACGGCCCGCCCGCGTTTTTGCCAACCTACCCGTTCAAAAAGCGGGCCGCCCGACGGGCATTACTCCACCATCCCCATCCGGTCCAGCAAAAACGCCTGGACGAAGGCCTCTTCCTTGAGGTAGTCAAACCGCCCGGTGGCCCCGCCGTGGCCGGAGTCTAAGTTCGTTTTCAGGAGTACCAGATTCGGATCGGTTTTCACCGTCCGCAGCTTCGCGACCCACTTGGCCGGTTCGTGGTACCCCACCTGCGAGTCGTTCAGGCCACCCGTGGCGAGGATGTTCGGGTAGGCCTGTTTTTTCAAATTATCGTAGGGCGAGTACGTGCGGATGTAGTCGTAGTCGGCCTTCACGTTCGGGTTGCCCCACTGCTCGTACTCCTGCGTGGTGAGCGGTAGGTTGGGGTCAAGCATCGTGTTGACGACATCGACGAAGGGTACCTCTGCCACGACCGCCTGGAATAAATCGGGCCGCAGGTTCGTCACCGCGCCCACGAGCAGCCCGCCCGCCGAACCACCCTGAATCGCCAGCCGCTTCGGATTCGTGTACTTTTCGGCAATGAGCGCCTCGGCGCAGGCGATGAAATCGGTGAAGGTGTTCATTTTCTTCTGGAGCTTCCCGTCCTCGTACCACGTCTCGCCCAGATCGGCCCCACCGCGAATCTGCCCGATGGCGTAGACAAACCCCCGGTCGACCAGGCTGAAAATGTTCGGGTTAAACCCGGCATCCATCGAAATGCCGTACGAACCGTAGCCGTAGAGCAGCGTCGGGTTCGTGCCGTCAAGTTCGAGCCCTTTTTTGTGGACGAGCGCCATCGGTACCTTCGTGCCGTCCTTCGCCGTGGCGAAGAGCCGCTTCACCTCGTACTTCTCGGGGTCGAAGCCGCTTGGAATTTCGTCCTCCTTCAGTTTTTCGCTCTGGCCCGTCGTTACGTCGTAGTCGTAGGTCGTCGTCGGGCGGTTGAGCGAGTTGTAGTAGTACCGAATTTTCGTGGCCGTAAACTCGGGCGCGGTACCGCCGTAGACGGTGTAGACCGGTTCGGGAAAATTGACGGCTTTGGTCTGCCCCGATTTCAAATCGCGCACCCGGATTTCGAGCAGCCCGTTGGTGCGGGCCATGACGGTCATGAAATTCTGGTACACGTCGATGTACTCGATCTTCGTCTTCGGGTCGTGGGCGATGACTTCCCGCCAGGTACTCCGATTCGCGAAACCGGTTTTGGGCAAGGCAAACACCTTCCGGTTTTTGGCCGAATCGTCTTTGTAAGTCAGGTAAAACGCCTCCGGGTGATCGGCTACGCTGTACTGCACGTCTTTCTGGCGGGGCAGGAATAGCTGGAAGGTACCCATCGGCTGGTTGGCGTCGAGGTACCGCGTTTCCGAACTCGTGAAGCTTCCTGACTGGATGAAGAGGTACTGTTTCGTTTTCGACTTGCCGAGGCCGAGGCCAAACAAATCGTCTTTTTCCTCCAGAATCAGCGGATCTTTTTCGGTACCGCCGAGCGTGTGGCGGAACACCTTGTCGCTGCGGAGGGCCGCGTTGACGGTCGTGTAAAACAGCGTCCGATTGTCGTTGGCCCAGACGAAATCATTCATTTTGGCGATGCGGTCGGGGAGGAGCTTCCCCGTCCGCAGATCCTTGACGGTGAGCGTAAATTCCATGTACGAACCGGTCGTGTTGCTGGCGTAGGCGAGCAGCGCGTTGTCGGGGCTGACGCTCAGCCCGCCCAGGATAAAGGCCGGTTGACCCTGGGCCAGTTCGTTTTCGTCGAGGATGATTTCCTCCGCTCCGTCGAGCGTTTTCTTGCGGCAATGGATCGTGTACTGCTTGCCTTTCTCTTCGCGGGTGTAGTAAAAGTACCCGTTGCTGAACTGCGGTACCGACTGGTCATCTTCCTTGATGCGGCCTTTCATTTCGGCGAAGAGCGTTTCCTGCAAGGCCTTCGTGTGCGCCATGACCGTGTCGGCGTAGGCATTTTCGGCTTTCAGGTACTCGATGACCTTCGGATTGGTTTTGTCTTTCAACCAGAAAAACTCATCGACCCGCTGGTAGCCGTGTTCGGTGAAGGTTTGTGGTTTTTTCTCGGCGGAGGGTGGGGCGGGGTAGTCGGCTTGGGTGGTCAGGTTCACGTTGGAATCGGGGGTAGTACAGGCCGCCAGCAGGACGACCAGGAAGGGAACAAACGAAGTTTTCATCGCAGATCCGGTGGAGTTTATAAGCGCAAGCTACGAGGAGTTGTCAGGTTTTTCATTCGTTTTTCTCGTCCTTGCGTCAAACCCCTTCCCATGCTCCGCATCTTCCGCAACCTTACCGTTCAGGTACTCACGGCCATTGCGCTGGGGGTACTCGTCGGGCACTTTTTCCCGGAAACGGCCACCGGCCTGAAATGGCTTGGCGATAGTTTTATCAGCCTGATCAAGATGGTCATCGCGCCGATTATTTTCCTGACCATCGTGCTGGGCATCAGCAACATGGGCGATATCAAGAAAGTAGGGCGCGTGGGCGGGAAGGCGATTCTGTACTTTGAAATCGTCACGACCGTGGCGCTCCTCATCGGCATCGTCGTGGCGAACCTGATCCGCCCCGGCGCGGGCCTCGACACCAGCCAACTCCAGCGTGGCGACATTTCCGGGTACCAGCAAGCCGCCACCGACTTCGACTGGGGCGGGTTTTTCCTGCACATCGTACCGAGTAACGTTTTCGCGGCCTTCGCCGAGGGCGACATCCTCCAGGTACTCGTGTTTTCGATTCTCTTCGGCGTAGCCCTGACGCGCCTGGGCAGTACCGGGCAGTCGGTCGTGGCGACGTTCGAGAAACTGTCGAAAATCTTTTTCGGCATTCTTAAAATCGTCATGGTCCTCGCCCCGCTCGGGGCCTTCGGCGGGATGGCGTTCACCGTCGGGAAGTACGGCCTGGCCACGCTGGTACCCCTCGGCAAGCTGATGCTGACCGTCTACTGCACGATGGCCGTATTCATTTTCGTGGTGCTCAACGCGCTGATGGCGTACTGCCGGGTCAGCCTCTGGAAGTTTCTCGGCTTCATCAAGGAAGAACTGCTCATCGTCTTCGGTACCTCCTCATCGGAGGCGGCGCTGCCGGGACTGATGGACAAGCTCGAACGGCTGGGCTGCGACCGCTCGGTCGTCGGACTGGTGGTACCCGCCGGGTACTCGTTCAACCTCGACGGGACGACGATTTACCTCTCGATGGCGACGATTTTCTTAGCGCAGGTTTTCAACGTCGACCTCACGCTTGGGCAAATGCTGACGATCACGGGCATTCTGATGGTGACCTCGAAGGGTGCCGCGGGCGTGACGGGAAGCGGCTTCATCGTGCTGGCTTCGACGCTTTCGGCGGTGCAGATCATTCCCGTCGAAGGGCTGGCGCTGTTGCTGGGCGTCGACCGGTTCATGTCCGAAGCACGCTCCATCACCAATTTTATCGGCAATGGCGTCGCCACGATTTTTCTTTCCCACCACGAAAATGCCCTGGATCGCCGTCAGATGGAACGGGCCTTCGGTCGGCGGGAGCGCGACGAAATCGCCAATTTTGAGTATTGACGCGATTCATCATGCGAAATTCATTGATTTTCAGCGCACCGCTGGCTCAATTTGTCGGATTTCCGCTTATTTTTGGTCGGGACGTTAAACGTTTTCGGACGCAGGCGCTCCAAGCCCCACCTCAGCGCTGACCGCCTCTCGTGCTGGATTGAGTACTCAACTTGTTTCGTGTTGGACGAAAATGCTGACTTGAGTTACGTCGTAACTCCCGCTTCAGTTCCGAAGTTTGCAACACGAATCCCAACAGGATTCAGCTTCACGGTCAGTTAGTCCGCCCTACACTTGTCCCGCGCGAAGCCGTTACGAATGTTCTAATTCGGTAACCGCCAGTTTCCGTTTTTCCACGCCGGGAGAATCCGCTCAGTTCTTCTTCGAGTACAGCAACACACGCTTGCTTCAAGACGCCGCGCACGTTTTGACGGCCAGCACGGTAGTCCACCATACCCCTTAGCGACTCACTACTACCATGCCTGTCTGGAACCGCGCTACCGCTCGGCACTTGTTGTCGCGGACGCTCTTTGGCTACACCCGCAAGGACCTTGACAAAGCCCTTTCGTACGCCAGCCTGGACCAATTCGTCGAGCGCGAACTCCTTGCCGACCTGCCCCAACCCGAAGCGCCCAGCACCTGGGTTACGGAAACGCCCATCGCCAACGACCCGAACACGGGCGTCCGGCAGCGCGAACTGACCGCATGGTGGTACAACCGGATGCTCAACGAGGGTACCTCGATGCGCGAACGAATGGTGCTGTTTTTCCATAACCACTTCACCTCGCAGCAGGACAAAGTCAACTACCCGCAGTACCTGTACATCCAGAACGCGCTGTTTCGGAAGTACGCGTTTGGCAACCTGCGGCAGTTGACGAAGGACGTGACCGTCGACCCGGCGATGCTGATTTACCTCGACGGGCGGAATTCCTCAAAAAACGGCCCGAACGAAAATTACGCCCGCGAGCTGATGGAACTCTTCACGCTGGGCATCGGCAATTACACCGAAACTGACGTCAAGCAGGCCGCCAAAGCCCTGACCGGCTGGCGCGTCGTGGGGTTGAAGGCCGAGTTTGACGCCAACCGCTTCGACGCGGGTACCAAAACCGTCCTGGGCAAGACCGACAAATTCGATTACAAGACGCTCGTCGACCACCTCTTCGCCCAGACGGCCTGCGCGCAGTTTTTCTGCCGGAAACTCTACACCGAGTTTGTTTACTACAAACCCGACGAGGCCTTCATCAGCAAAATGGCGAAGGTGCTGCGCGATGCGAATTTCGAACTGCGACCGGTACTGAAATTTCTCTTCACGGCGGACGAATTCTACGCGACGCCCGTCGTGGCCTCACGCATCAAATCGCCGTCGGAGCTGCTCGTCGGGACGCTGAAATACCTCGGCGTTTCGACGCTGGTCCTCAACGATTGGAATTACCTTTTCGACACGGCCCGGAGCCTCCAGCAGCAACTCTTCGAACCGCCGAACGTGGCGGGCTGGCCCGGTCAGCGCGACTGGATTTCGTCGAACACGTACCCCCAGCGCGGCGGCTACAGCGATTCGCTCGTCAACGGTCGCAAACTCAACGGCCAGAACCTGACGCTGAAAATCAAGCCGCTCGACTACGCCCGCACGTTCAGCAGCGCCGAAAACGCCGCGAAGTTCGTCGACGACGTCTCGGAGCTGTTCATCCAGTTTCCGCTCAGTACCCAGAAAAAGAAACTGCTGCTCGACACGCTCCTCGACGGAACCGTGGTAACCAACTGGAGTACCTACACGCCGATGGCCGACGTGCGCATTCAGAAGTTTTTGCGGGCGCTCATGCGGCTACCCGAATTTCAGTTGACCTGACCGCGCTTCGGGAAGTTGGTTTGGGTTACAAAAACAGCCCCCAGCCCGCCCCGGACTCGTCGCCCCACCGGATTTAGGTACCTTTCGCCCGATCAATTCTGCCGACCGTATCGACCAAACGCCTACCGCACTTGTCATGAAACGCAGCGAGTTTTTACGCCAATTGGGTTTGATTGCCGGGGGCGTCACCTTCGGCCTCGACGGAACCCTGGGCCGCGCCTTCGCCCACAACCCGATGATGATGGACCTGGCCACGGCCAACGGCAACATCCTCGTTCTGATTCAGTTGTCGGGTGGGAACGACGGGCTGAACACGGTCATTCCCTACGAAGATTCGGTGTACTACACCAAGCGCCCGGCGCTGGCCATCAAGAAAACCGACGCGCTGCCGATCAACGAAACGCTCGGTCTGCACCCCTCGCTCTCGGCGTTGCGGCCGTTTTACGACAAAAACCAGTTCACGATCATCAATAACGTCGGGTACGGCAGCCCCAACCGCTCGCACTTCCGCTCGACGGACATCTGGATGTCGGCCTCCGAGTCGAGCCAGTACCTCACCGAGGGCTGGATGGGCCGGTACCTGACCAACATCAACCCGGCCTACCCGGCCACGCTGCCCGAGCACCCGATGGCGGTCCAACTCGGTTCGGTCGAGTCGATGCTGCTGCTGAGCCAGATGGGAAATACGGCTACCGTTTTCGAGGATCCCAACCAATTTTTCCAGCTCGTCAGCGGCAGCAAAGCCGATACCGATCCGCCACCGGCGACGCTGGCGGGCGATGAACTGAAGTTTTTGAAACAAGTCGCCAGCCAGTCGATTCAGTACTCGGGCATCATCAAGGAAAAAGCCGACAAGGGAAAAAATACGGTCACCTACCCGGGCACGAACCTGGCCCGGCAGCTCGGCATCGTGGGCAAGCTGATTTCGGGCGGCATCCAGACGCCGGTGTACCTGACCACCCTCGGCGGCTTCGACACCCACGCCAATCAGCTTACGGCCCACGCCAACCTGCTCAAAACGCTCGCCGATGCCACGGCGGCGTTCCTGAGCGACATGGACCGGCAGGGCCTGGGCGAGAAAGTGACGGTGATGACGTTTTCGGAATTCGGGCGGCGGCTCAACCAGAACGGTACCGCCGGTACCGACCACGGCACGGCGGCTCCGCTGTTCGTGCTCGGCAAGTCCGTCAAAGGCGGGCTGCTCGGGGGCAATCCGAACCTGAGCGACCTCGACAGCAGCGGCGACATCAAGTTCCGGCATGATTTCCGGCAGATTTACTCCACCGTGTTGCGCGACTACCTCGGCATGAATGAGATCGAGGCGCGGACGGTACTCAACGGCAAGGAATTCGGCAAACTGCCCATCTTCCGCACCTCCATCGAAGCGGTACCGTCGGATGCGGCGTTTGAATTGTTGCCCAACTACCCGAACCCCGTACGCGACGTGACGACCTTCCGCTTCAGCCTCAACCGGCCGCAACGGATTCGCCTGAGTCTACTTGACCTGACGGGCCAGGAGCTGGCCGTGCTCCGCAACGAGCCGATGGACACGGGCGTCTACGCCCAGCAGTTCGACGCGAGTACCCTGCCCGAAGGGCTGTACCTCTACAGCCTGCAAGGGGACGGTGGCCGCCGCACCCTCCGCATGGCCGTGCACCGCTAAGGCTGGAATCCGCAGGGGCCGGATCCAGAAGCGGTACAGCGAGTCGGCCGTGAGGCCGAGCGGCCGGTACCCGAGTCGGGGCAGCGCGGCGTTGCGGGCATCTTTTCGGTACACGACCAGGTAGGGCGTCTGGTACCGGTTCAGCGTCAGTTCGACGCCCAGCAGCCGGTTCATCATCACGTTAAAAAACCAGTCGTCGCGAATGGGCCGGTTATCCAGCGTGGCCACGACGCTCCCGCGCGGCAGGTACTTCAGGTGATCGATGCCCGCGAGTAGTTCGTTCTGGCGGGGATTGTTGCCCGTAATGCCCCGCCGAATCTGCCAGCCCACGCCTGCCATCGTCACGAGTCCGATGACCAGCGCGAGCACCCGGTACCGCGTGCGGCTGGGTTGCCTTTTCTCCGACCAGCTTCGCAGCGCGGGTACCTGCCAGACGGCCAGGGCAAGTACCCAGGCGGGCATGCTCGAAAAAACGTACTGCGGATTTTGCCGCGGCGTGAGGCACAGCGGCAGAATGCCGCACACACCCAGGGCCAGCAGGAAATAACTCGTACGCCGCAGGACCCGCGACGGCGTTTGGCGGGTCAGAACCACCAGCACGGCGGTCAGCAGCAGGGGCGGGGCGAGGTTGATGAGCAGCACTTTCCAGACAAACCAACGCCCCCAGGCGTCAATCGTCTGGCTGAAATACGCCCCCCGCGTGTTGCTGAGCGAGCGAACGACCTGTTTCTCGAAAAACGCCTCCCAGAACTCACGGAAGGGTTCGTGCAGAAACCAACCCAACAGGAACAAGCCGGTCGGAATACCCACCAGGCCCATCGTCGGCCACACCACGGCGGAGATAAACGAGCGCGCGGGCCGGACCAATACCTTGTACAGCAGCGGAGCCGCCCACAAAAAGAGAATGAAAGGACCTTTCGTCAGAATGCCCAGGAAAATTGCCAGCCCGGCCCAGTACCAGCCGTCGGTCCGGCCCAGCACGAGCGCCCGCAGCAATTGAAACAGCCCAAACGTACCGAAGGCGAGTAACGGCAATTCGAGCAGATTTCCGCTCAGGCAATAACGTGCGTAGAAGCCCGTTCCCAGCCAGAGGATGGGCAACCAGCCCCAGGGGGTACCCGCTTCGGGTTGAATTACGCGCCAGCACCGGAGCAGCAAGTACCCGATCACGAGCAACCACAAGCCCGAAACCAGCTCTTCAATCCACCACTGGTCGCCGAAGAGCATGAAAAAAAAGGTTTCAATCCAAACACCCAGCGGGGGGCTGTCAACGTAGTAATCGCCGCGGATGTCGGGAAGCCAGTACCCGTCGGGCTGCGAGTACCGGAGTTGCCACCAAGTACCTTTCCCTTCGGCCAGGTTGCGGGCCAGAATGGCGTACGTGGTGCCGTCGACGTGCGTACCCGGCGTGAGCAGGCGGGGGCCAAAAACAAGAATTACAGCGCCAAACGTGACCCACCACGCAAGGCGATTCAGTCGATTGACTGGTAGAACCATAAATGAAAACAGGCGGGTAAGAACGGGTTCACGGCGGTCGGAAGCAGGTAAAACTAACGGACGTCGACCGAATAATCAAAATCAACCGCGACCCGCGGGCACGGGAATGGCCCTTCAGACACATTCGCCGAACTTTTGCTAAGTTTGGCGCGTCGGGAGGGACTTTTGCCGCTTTGCCCTGATCGAACGTTTCAAACGCATGTCGAAAACGCTTGTCTTTACGGCCACTTACAACGAAGCCGCGAACATTCCCACGCTGTTGACCGAGATCACCCGGTACGCACCCGACGCCGATTTACTGGTTCTCGACGACAATTCGCCCGACGGCACGGGCCGCCTCCTCGACGAACTTCGCGCGAGTACCTACCCCCGCCTGACGGTCATCCACCGCGGTGGAAAGCAGGGCCTGGGTTCGGCGCACGTGCGGGCGATGGAGTACGCCGTGGAAAACCACTACGACGTGCTCGTGACGATGGACGCCGATTTTTCGCACCACCCGCGGTACCTGCCCGACCTGCTGAAACTCATCGAAACGAACGATTTCGTCATCGGTTCGCGGTACATGAAGGGCGGAGGTTTGGGGTACGGCTTCGTGCGGACGTTCATCAGCAAAACCGCCAACACCCTGGCCCGGCTGCTGCTCTCGATCAAACTCCGCGAAACGACGACCTCGTACCGGGGCTTCCGCCGCGAACTGCTCCAGAAACTGCTCGCCCGAAAAATTGAATCAAACGGGTACTCGTTTTTCTTTGAAGTCGTGTACCTCGTCTGCCAACTGACACCCCGCGTGGCGGAGTTTCCGATTTACTTTGCCGACCGCGTGGCGGGCGAATCCAAAATTTCCAAACAGGAAATCTACCGCGGCATCACGACGCTGTTCATCCTGTTCCGCAAACGACTTTTTGAATCAGGAGTGAGGAGACAGGAGTGAGGAGCCAGGAGTGAGAATGAAAGGCAGTCTGTATTCATTCTCACTCCTGGCTCCTCACTTCTGTCTCCTCACTCCTCCCTTCACCCCATGCCCCAACGCGCGCTCATCACGGGAATCACCGGTCAGGATGGAAGTTACCTGGCCGAACACCTGCTCGGTCTGGGCTACGAAGTTCACGGCATTACGCGCCTGGCGGGTGCCGACGATTCAGCCAATCGGCTCTGGCGGCTGAACCCCTTCCTCAACCGGCTCACGATGCACGCCGGGTCGATCGAATCGACGCCGAGCCTGTACCGGATTCTGAATGCCGTCCAACCCGACGAGTGCTACCACTTCGCCGCGCAGAGCTTCGTCAGTTTCAATTTTGAAGACGAATTCGTGACGATGAGCACGAACGTCTCGGGTACCCACAACCTGCTCGCGGCGCTCCACCAGATCGTGCCCGACTGCCGGTTTTACTTTTCGGGTACCTCCGAAATGTTTGGCAACGCCGAGACGTACCCCCAGGACGAAACCACGCGCTTCCACCCGCGCACGGTCTACGGCATCTCGAAAGTCGTCGGCTTCGAACTGACGCGCAACTACCGCGAAAGCTACGGCATGTACGCCTGCACGGGCATTCTCTACAACCACGAGTCGCCGCGGCGGGGCTTTCAATTCGTGACGCGGAAAATCACGTCGGCGGCGGCCAAAATCAAATTGGGTTTGCAGGATTCGATTCAACTTGGCAACATCGACGCCGAGCGCGACTGGGGCTTCGCGGGCGACTACGTCAAGGCCATGCACTTGATGCTCAACCAGGACCAGCCCGATGATTTCGTGATCGGAACCGGCGTACTCCACACCGTGCGCGACGTGCTTCAGATTTCGTTTGGCGAACTAGGCCTCGACTACCAGCAGTACCTTGTCTACGAACCGCGCTTCGACCGCCCCGCCGGGCGCAAGCTGGTCGCCAATCCAGCGAAAGCCCGCGAAAAACTGGGCTGGCAGCCCGAAATGCCCTTCGAGGAAATGATCCGGCAAATGGTCCGGACCGATCTTCAGTACTTCAGTCGCTGACGCTTCCGCCATGAAGAAACTCCCCGTGCTGGTCGTGCTCGTGCTGATCGGCGTCGCCTTTTTCGGGTACGTTGCGCATTTCTGGACCGACCTGCCCATCAGCGACGACTTCCCGATGATGCTCATCTTCCTCGACGACTGGCAGCACGCCACCACCTGGGCTGAGCGGTACCGATTGCTGACGGTGCAGTTTACCGAGCACCGGCTCGTGTTTATGAAACAGATGGCGCTCCTGGTGCGGGCGGTACTCGGGCGGCTCGATTTCCGGGGCATTCTGCTCATCGGCAACGGGCTGCTCGTCGTGATTTTGGCCCTGCTCGGCTCGGCGTACGGACGAATGCCCCGCCAGCGCCCCGCCGAAGGTACCCGCGACTGGCCCGCCTGGGCGTTTCTGCCCGCGGCGTTCGTGTTTTTGCAACCCGGTTCGAGTTTTTACGGCATTCTCTGGCCCGCTTCCACGCTGTCGTTTCCGGTGGCTACCTCCCTGAGCATGGGCGGGTTTTACCTGCTCGTCATGCGACCTTCGACCGTCCGAACGGTATTCGCCTGGGTACTGGCTGCCTGGGCGACGTACTCGCACGGCAACGGCATCCTGGCGCTGCTCATCGGCGGTGGGGCCCTGCTGCTGTTCCGGCGCTGGCGCGAAGCGGGCGTCTGGTGGGCGGTGACGCTGGGGTTTCTGGTCTTGTTTTTCGCGACCTACCACGTCGAAACCGCCCGGCCCAATCCGTTCCTGAACGTCCGGCGCGATCCCGAATTTGTCGTGGGCTCCATGGTCACGTTCATCGGCTCCATCGCCTATTTTCCCGACGTGTTTCAGGTACCCTACACGCGCGAAAACTTGCCTGCCGTGTTGCTGGGCGCGTTTTACATCGCGTTCATCCTGGGGCTGGGCCTCGTGCTGGCGCTGAATGAGTGGGTACCCGCGTTTCGCCAGAAACCGGTTTTTAGGCCTATTTTTCAAAAACTCGAAACGCCCGCGATGCAGTTCTGGTGGCTGACGGGCCTGATGGCCGCCTGCACCGCCATCGCCTTCGGCATTGCCCGGACGGAGTTCGCCGCGCTCTTCGGTTTCCCGGCCCGGTACCGGCTCTACACGTTTCTGACGACGGCCGTCGTGTACCTGCTCATCCGCGGATTGCTACCCGCCGGTCAGGTGCGCCGGGTCTGGAGCGGGGGCAGTCTCGTGGCGGCGGTGGGCTTCTGGCTGGCGAGTTATTGGTACCAGGTGGCCTTCACTTCCGAGACCGCCCGGAGCTACGAAGCAGGCCTCTCGAACTGGACGCGCCTGGGCGTCTGGCACCTGTACGCCTACAACCGCGCCGCCAACTACGAGGGCGGCATCAACGAATACTCGAATCGGGTACTCCGCCCGAACCGCTCGGCGCATTACCAGTACCCCCGGCCTGAAATTCGCGTCGACTCCTCGGCAATCGTCGTTTCGGCGGTACCCGGCGTGCGCGTCAGCGTGGCGCAGGATTCGCTCTGGGCGCGGATTCGGGTGGCGGGCGAAGGGGCGACCTTGCCCGCCTGGGCCGATCGCACCGACGGGTACTACGCCGTGCTGGAATCGGGTGGGAAGCGGTACCTGTATTCGATGTTTCAGCGACGAAATCCATTGGGCACGTTTTTATCGACGGGCCGGTACTACGCCGATGCCGCTGAAGTGGCCGTCGAAAAAGGCTTTCTGCCCGCGGGACCGTATCAGATTCTGATTTATGGCAAACGCCCCGCCGGTGAATTTCTCCTCCGTACGCCCCACCGCTTCGAACGCCGCGGCCGGACGCTGGGCATCGGAGACTAAATTCAATGATCAGTTACCAGTAACCAATGACCGCAGCGGCGGACCGCCAATCAAATGCAGTTGCTAAAATTGGTCATTGGTCATTGGTCATTGATCACTGGTCACTAGTGATTGCTTACTAGTCATTGATGAAAACCGATCCCTACCTCGCCCTGCGCTATCCCGAATTTCGGTACTACACGCTGGGTAGTTTTCTGTTCACGAGTGCGTTGCTGATTCAGGAAGTCGTGCTGGGGTACGAACTCTACGCCCTCACCCACGACCCACTCACGCTGGGCCTCATCGGGTTGGCCGAGGCGGTACCCTACATTTCGCTGGCACTTTTTGGCGGGTACTACGCCGACAACCGCGACAAGAAAACCATCATCCTTCGGGCGCTGGGCGTGATTCTCGTCAGCTCGGTGATTCTGCTCGGTGCCACCCACCCCGACGTGCGCGGGCGCATCGGACAGGCGGCGATGTTCGGCACGATTTACGGCGTGCTGTTTCTGATTGGGCTGGCGAAAGGCTTTTTCGGTCCGGCGACGGCCTCGCTCAAGGCCTTCCTCACCCCGCGCGAGGTCTACGCCAACGCCTCGGTCTGGTACAGTTCGGCCTGGCAGGCGGGGGCCATTCTGGGGCCGGGCGCGGCGGGTTTTCTCTACGCGTACCTGGGGCTGTCGGGTACCCTCACGCTGGTGATCGGGCTGCTGGGGCTGGTACTGATTTGTCAGGGCATCATCGAACGCAAGCCCATCCCCGAATCAGCGGGTCGGGGCGATTTATTCGCCGAACTCCGCGAGGGCGTCCGGTACGTGTTCCGGACGAAAATCATTTTCTACTCCATCACGCTCGACCTCATCGCCGTGCTCTTCGGCGGCGTCGTGGCCATTCTGCCCGTATTTGCGCAGGACATCCTGCACGTCGGGGCCGAAGGGCTGGGGGTACTGCGGGCGGCTCCGGCCATCGGCGCACTGCTCATGTTCGGGCTACTGGCGTACTTCCCGCCCACGACCCAGGCCTGGCGCAACATGCTCATCGCCGTGGCGGGTTTTGGGGTGGCGACGATTGTCTTCGCCGTTTCGACCAACTTCTGGCTGTCGGTGGTGATGTTGTTTCTGACCGGCGCGTTCGATGGCATCAGCGTGGTCATTCGCCAGACGATTCTGCAAGTGCTCCCGCCCGACCACATGCGTGGGCGCGTAGCCTCGGTCAACGGCATCTTCGTCAGTTCGTCCAACGAAATCGGGGCGTTCGAGTCGGGCTTGGCGGCGAAGCTGTTGGGTACCGTGCCCTCGGTACTGCTCGGCGGCGGATTGACGCTCGTGCTTGTGGCCTACGTCTGGACACGCTCGAAGGAATTGTTTCGGATGAAATTGGGCTGACCCGCCCGCCGCGCCGGACCAACTGACTGGGGCACTGGTCCCCATGCTTGGTGCCCTGGTTCGGGCGCAGGCCCGACTAACCGGGACACCAGCCCCTGTTTTTCTTCACATTCGTCAGTTTTCCCGGAAAAAATTGCACAAAACGCGCCGGAAATCCGTTTTCTGCGTACCATTGAGTGAGATCTGAGGCGTCAGTCGGCCCCAACGGGTTTCACCCCATAATCCACCTTGTAAACCATTTATGAACCGTGATGAAAGACCTCATGGCGTTGAATTTCAATCTGACCGAGGGTCAGGAAGAAGTACTCCTCGAAGCAATCGATTCGCCCCTGCCGCGGGCGGTATTGCGGCCCAACTCTCACGTGTTGCTGGATGGTACCTGGCAATTCGCCCCGGACCCCGACGATCAGGGCCTGCGCGAGGGCTGGCACCTGGGGCACTACTACGAACTGAAGGCCCAGTGGCCCGGTAGCGTGGAAGAGCACTTGGTCGAAGCCCGCGGGAGCGGGGACTGGCAGGACAAAATCGTGGCGTGGTACGAACGGGAATTTGAATTGCCCCAACGCGAGGAAGCGCCCGATTGCTGCATGTTGCAGCTCACGTTTGGGGCCTGCGGCTACGAGACGCGCGTCTGGCTTAACGGTCGGCCCCTGAAAACCATCGAAGGTGAATTGACGCACCTCGGCGAGTACACCTCGTTTTCGTACGAACTGCGCGAAGAGTACCTGCGCCCCGTGAACCGACTCACCGTCCGCATTGCCGACTCGATGGACGCCGACATCCCCCGTGGCAAGCAGGAGTCGCACGTCTACAAACGCGGCGGCATCTGGTACCAGACCTACACGGGGGCCGTGCGGAGCGTCTGGCTCGAAACCGTCGAGCGCAACCGGCTGCGGACCCGCATCGGCGTGGTGAGTACCGTGGAAGATCGCCTCGTGCGTTTCAACCTGACCACGCGCATCCACGATCCGGGCCACTACACGCTGCAACTGGCCGTTTACGACTCGCATCCCGAGGCTATCGAACCCCTGGCTACCTCCGAATTTCCGCTCCGGCTCGAAGCCGGGCAGCGGCAGCAGCGCGTAGCGATGGAGGTACCCGATGCCCGGCTCTGGTCGCCCGATGAGCCGAACCGGTACCGACTGGTAGGCAAGCTCATCGATGCCAACGGGTACACCTCGCAGATTGAAGCGCATTTTGGCTTTCGGAAAATCGAAGCCCGCGGGCGGTACGTGTACCTCAACAACGAACCCGTCTACCTCGACGGCATTCTCTACCAGCCCGGCACGGCGACGTACAAGCAGATTCGGCGGCATTTCCGGGCAATGAAGGCCTTGGGTTGCAACCTGGTGCGGGTCCACATCGCCGGGGTTGATCCGCGGATTTACACCCTGGCCGACGAAATGGGCCTGATGCTCTGGGTGGAGGTACCCAGCCCGCACCGGTCGAGCGAGGTGAGCCGCAAAAACCACCAGGCCGAATTGCAGCGGATGCTCGACTTGATGGAGACGCACCCGTCGATCGTCATTTGGAGCCTCTACAACGAAGATTGGGGCATCGAAGACATCGCCACCAACGCCGAAACGCGGCAGTACATCGTCGATACGTACCACCAGCTTCAGATCAACCACCCGCAGTTTCTGGTGGTCGACAACGACGGCTGGCGGCACATTTCGTACGAAGGTCGCCTGAAGTCGGACCTGCTCACGGCGCACCTCTACACGCCCGACCTGACGCGCTGGAAGGAGGTACTCGACCAACTCACCGCCGGGCAACTCGACACCGTAGCGGCGTTTCCGCTCGTGGTGGGTGACCCGTTTTTCTACCGGGGTCAGGTACCGCTGGTGGTCAGCGAGTGGGGCGGGTTCGGGTTTGAAAACTACGGCGGCCCGACGGATTCGGAAGACCGTGCGGAGAAAATACGGGCGTTCAAACGCGAACTCCGCGACCGCAAGATTGCCGGTGACGTCTACACGCAGGCGACCAACATCGAAGACGAACGCAACGGCATCATCGACTTCGAGACCGGCGAACTGACCGTGCCGGCGGGGCTGCTGGCGTCGAAGTGAGCGAATGGAAACGAAAAATCCCCGCGGCGTGCACGCCGCGGGGATTTTTCGTTGAGGGAATAGCGCGTCTTGGGTACCGGCTACGGCTTGAGAGAAAGCGTCCATTCGTCCGTCCAGCGCAGGGGCAGAATCATGCCCGACTCGTCGAAACGCAGGGGTTCGGACCAGTACTGGAAATCGTGCCCTTTCACGCCATCGGGGCGGCTGCCCCACAAATCGCCCATCCAAACGTACACCGGCCCGTCGGCACCGGGTAGTTGCGCCACGTAGGTTTGCTGGGCCGGAATGATGGGTTCGTTGCGCGAGTTGACCGGTACCTTCGCTTCGCTGACGGCCACCACGACCGCCCCGGCGGAAGCCGCCGCCCGGTTCTGGTTTCCCGCGAACACGGCGATTTCACTCATCGGCAAGGTGGTATTCGTCGGATGAGCCGCCAGTTGAATCCGCAGGCGACTGGTCCGTACCGGAGTCAGTTGGTAGCGGAGTGTCTGCACGGCCATCGGCTGGCGTACCGTGTCGGCGCGGGGCAGGAGCAGGGGTTTCCACTGTCCCGGTTCGGCTTCGTACTGCACGGCCAGGGGAGGCAGTTGCTGCTGAGCCACGACCCGCCCCTGCGCTTCAAAAATGCAGTGTGAAAAAAAGCGGCTTCCCGGCACGGTTACCTGGAGCCGGTCGATGCGCTCGGGCCGGGCCAGAATCACCTCGGCGTACTGGGTCGTGCTGACGTTCACGCCCCCGCGGGTACCGGCGTGGCCGTCGTGGGCCGAAGCCACCAGCGGCCCGGCGTACCGGTTGATGTTACCCCGGTACGCGTAGCCCGAGAGCGGTTGGTCGGAGACGTACACCCGCGCGCCGCTGCCTTCGCCGCAGAAACAGCAGGTCTGGTCGGTGAGCAGGTAGTACCGGCCCTGGCGCTTGAACAGACTCGACCCCTCGCTGCCGCCGACGATCTCGTCGCTCGATTGCCCCGACGAGCCAGTGAAATCCGCGTTGAGTCGTTCGACGAAAATGCGGTGCCCTTCGATGGTGTTGTAAACGATGTACGCTTGGCCGTCGTCGTCGACCATCAGGTTAAAATCACCCACTTTCGAGCGGGTCAGTTTCGCGTCGGTCGTGACGATGCGGAACGGCCCGGTCGGGGAATCGGACGTCGCCACGCCAAACTGCCCTTCCCACAGCACGGGGTACCAGTTGTACCAGAGCACGTACTGGCGGGTGCGGGGATTGAAGACCACCTTGGGCCGGTAGTAGGTACCGGCGGGCGCATCGGTCAGGAGCGGCCCTTCGCGCTTCCAGCGCTTGAGGTCTGCCGAGCTGTAGACCTGAAAAAAATTGGCTTTCGTGAATCCATCCGTGGACCCGTAGGCGGTACCGTACCAGTAAAACCGGTTGTTGAAAACCATCAGGTTCCCGTCGTGCGCGTCGACGATGCGCCCCTGTTCGTCGAGGCGGGGCTGGGTGTTGTTGATGGTCACGGTCTGCGCCGGGGCGGCAACGGTCAGGAGCACGGCGGCGAGGAAGGCGGCCAGCGATTGGAAGGTTGGCATTGGTTTCAAATTGATAAGCACCCGGTCCGAATAAGAACAATATCGAATAAGGAACAAGGAATAATAAACGATTGAAAGACAATCGATTGACATTCATTATTCCTTGTTCCTTATTCGATATTCATTTCTGCTCAATTGCAGCCCCGTTCGAGCTTCACCGGCCCGTCAGGATCCACTCCCCCGGTCCGACGGCCACGGTCAGGTAGGCCTTATCCGCCGACCGAAAGGCTTTTCCAGCACCTTTGCCCCCCTTCCAGACCACCTGCCCGTTGAGAGTAACGACCCCAAACGCGCGGGCCGAATCGGTGGGCAAGCCCAGCGTGGCCGTGGTGCCGGGAGGAACGATGACGCGCAGCGTGGCACGGGTACCCTCCCGCCGAAACGCGGTGCGAACGGGACCCCGCACGGTTTGGGCGTGAGCCTCGAAGTGGCCGAGCGGGCCGGGCTGGGGCCGGACACGGAAGCGCGCGTAACCCGGTACCTCGGGGGCCAGACCCGCCACGTACTGGTGCAGGAGCGTGAGCGGACCGCCTGTCCAGCCGTGGTTGTAGGTACCCCCGCCGTAGGTCGGGTCGCCGATGTCCCAGCCTTCCCAGAGCGTCGTCAGCGGCGATTCGACCATTTTCCGGTACCGGGTTTTTATGCGGGCTAGTCCGGCTTCGGCGTCATTCATCTGGAAACAGGCTTCCAGAATGTATTTTTCCAGGTACGCCCCCGCCCGGAAGGTCGTCGAGAGAATCTGCTTCAGGGCGGGCCAATGAGCCGGTTCGGACAATTCGGCCACCACGGCCATGCCCTGAGCGCGGTCGTCGTACCCGTGCGGGTAGCCTGCTGAGCGGTACCCGCTGCCGGTCCAGAAGGTGGCCTGAAATGCACTGCGCAGACGCTCGCGGGTCTGGCGGTACGCCGCGGCTTCGGCGGGTTGGTTCAGCAGCTCGGCCATGCGGGCGGCTCCGTCGAGGGCCAGGGCGTACCAGGCATTGTCGAGTACCGGCACGTCGATCTGGTGCCCCCAGTCGTGCCAGTCCCAGCCGCCTTTCCGGTGTACGACCAGGCCGCGCGAATCGGTCCGGTACAGGGCCAGGTACCGCCGCACGGCCGGGTAGAGCCGTTCGATCGTCGCCCGGTCGCCGGTGTGCTCGTAGTACGCCCAGAAGCCCATTCGCCCCACGCTGGCCAGCATCTGCGGGGGCAGTTCTTTGTCCCAGCTACCCGCGGGGATGGGCGAGTAGAGCGTGCTGTCGGGCCGCTGCCAGGCCACGAGTTCGTGCATGGCCTTGCGCAGGGCGCTGTGCGCGTTGGTGTCGGCGACGTACAGCAGTTCGCCCATCGTGATCACGACGTCGCCCCACCACTGCGCCCGCTCGCGGTCGGGGCAGTCGTGGATGTGATCGCGCAGGCCGACGCGCAGGGTCTGGAGGGCTTTCTGGTGCAGCCGGTTGAAAAATGAATCCGAGGCCACGAACGTCCCCTGCAGTTCGGTGGCAAAGCGGGTTTCGCGGTACTGAAGCGCCAGCACCCGCACGTCGGCGGGTAGGCGGTAAATCACGAAATGACCGTTGAAAAAAGCCGGACTTTCGAACGACTGCCGCCCGTCGCGGGTCAGGTACTCGGTGCGGACGTTGGGCTCGCCCCCGCCGCGGTAGTTGTCGGTTCGGATGTCGACGAGTTGACCCGCCCGTCCTTCGACCGTCAGGAACGGCGTCACCATCTGATTTTGCGGCAGGTAGGCCCGAATCACCAGCGTATCGTCCCGCACCTCGCGCTCGGTCCGGACGTAGTCGCGCAGCCCGCTGTCGGTCCACTGCGGAACGGGTCGCCGCACGAGTTGTCCCCAGGGCGCGCCGTTCGCCGCCCCCAGCACCGTAGCCGGGGGCCAGTTGGGGCGCGGGCCGGGCTGGTACCAGTCGGGCTGGTCGAGGCGGGCATCGAAGCGGACGTTCGACTCCGGCAACCGGTAGTTCGGGTGCGGCTTGCCGGTCTGGCCAAATGCCGGGTGGCGGCTCACCTGCCAGTCCGGGCCCGACTCGATGCGTTGCCCGGCGGCATCGGCGGCAAAGAGCAGACCCGCCCGCCCGGAGGAGTGGTGGCTGAAGCTTTCCTTGCCGAAGTACCAGACCAGCAGCGCGATCGTGTTCGGGCCGGAGCGCAGGTGCGGACCGAGGTCGACCTCGTCGAAGTAGGTACCCGTCGGGGAAGGACCGCGTTTCAACTGCCCCTCAAACACCACCAGTTTCCCGTTGACGTAAAGCCAGTACTTCGAATCGCAGGCAATGCGGGCCCGTACCGGCCGGCCGGGGGGTACCTGAAGCGTCAGGTCGCGGCGGAACCGCAGCCAACTGTTGGCCCCGACCGAATCGGCCGGACCAATCCAGGCGGCCCCGCCGAACTGGGCGAAGGCCGGGCTGGTCAGCAAAGCAAGCAGGCCGATCAACAAACGGTTTTTCACGGAACGACGGGGCGTTGAGTGGCTTTCAGGATGGGCATGTTCGCCCCGACCGAGCGCAGCCAGCGGCTGAGTTCGTCGTTGAGTTCGCGGGCTTTGCCGGGTTGTTTCTGGCTCAGGTCCTGGGTTTCGGATTCATCCTCGCGCAGGTTGAACAGTTCCACCCGACCGGTTTCGTAGCTGCGCACCACCTTCCAGTCGCCCCGCCGCACGGCCCCCGACGGACGGCTCGTCTGGTTGCTGAAGTGCGGGTAGTGCCAGTAAATGGACCCCCGATCGAAGGAAGCTTTCGGATTTTTGAGCAGGGCGTAGATGCTGCGGGCGTCGGGCGAGACGTCCGACGGCTGGCCGAGTAGGTCCAGAAACGTCGGGGTGTAGTCGGAGTTGATGAAGTACTGGTCGCAGGTCTGGTTGGCCGGAATCTGCGCGGGCCAACTGATGAGCGTCGGCACGCGGGTACCGCCTTCGTAGGTAAAGCCCTTCCACTTGCGCAGGGTACCCGCCGTGGTCGGAATGGGGCCGAGTTCGGGAATGCCCAGGCCGCCGTTGTCGGAAGTAAACACGATGAGCGTGTTCTGGTCCAGCCCCTGCTGACGGAGCAGTTGCCGCAGCCGCCCGACGCCGTCGTCGAGGCTTTCGAGCATCGCGGCGTAGTACGGGTTGTACTTGCCGCCGTACTGCTCGTACTTTTTGAGGTACTTGCTCACTTTGTCGCCGCGGGGTACGACGAACACGTGCGGGGCCGAGTAGCAGAGGTACAGGAAAAAGGGCTGCTGCCGGTCGCGCGATTGGATAAAGTCGAGCGCGTACTCCGTGAGTCGATCGGTCAGGTAATGCGTACCGCTGTCGATGAACTGTTTCCGGTACGAATCCTCAAAAATGCCGTAATGGTAGTAGTCCAGCCCGTTTTTCCCAATCAACCGGGCGTAGTCAAATCCCTGCCCCCAGGGCGCGATCGAGTCGGCCCCGCCCACGTGCCACTTGCCCACGAAGCCCGTCTGGTACCCCAGCGGCCGGAGGCGTTCGGCCAGGGTCAACTCCGAGGCATCGAGGTTTTGTTTCCAGGCAGCGGGCCGGACCGGGCTGGCCGAGTCGGTGCGAAAGCCGCCCTGAAAATTGGTCAGCTTCAGCCGGGCCGGGTGCTTGCCGGTCAGGATGGACGCCCGCGAGGGCGAACAGACCGGGCAGGCGGCGTAGCCCTGCGTGAAGCGGATGCCCCGCCGGGCGAGGCTGTCGAGGTGGGGCGTTTCGTTGAACGGGTTGCCGTAACAGCCCAGGTCGGCCTGGGCCAGATCGTCGGCCAGGATGAAAATGATGTTCGGACGCGGCGCGGGCGACTGGCCCCAGCCCAGCCAGGGCAGCAGACTGCCCAATAAACTGATGAATAGGCGTTTCAAAGGCATTCGGGAAAAGTTGACGGCCTAAGTTGCACGATTTTTCCGATTGGCAACCCGGTCACGCTACCAACCTGGATTCTGCGGGTACCCAAACTGCTGCACCTCGCGGAACGGGATGGCCTGCACGGTGCGGATGTTCTGGTAGGCGTTGCGGTCGACGGTGGCCTTCAGGGCTTTTTCCGTCACGCCGTGCGCGCGCATCACCGTTTCGGCGCGGTCGGTGCGAACGAGGTCAAACCAGCGGTGGGCTTCACCGGCCAGTTCCACGCGCCGCTCCTGCTCGATGGCCAGCCGGAAAGCCGCCTGCGTGGGCACGGCCAGCGCCGGAACGGCGTTCGTCGGCGTTTTGGCGGGCAGCCCGGCGCGGGTGCGTACCTGGTTGAGCAGCGTGAAGGCCTGCGTGTTGGGGTACCCGGTTTCGTTCAGGCACTCGGCCAGCATCAGCAACGCATCGGCGTAGCGGTAGATCGGAAAATTGACCGGATTGGCCCGGTTGGCGGCATCCCAGTACAGAAATTTCTTCAGGTACAGAATCGTGTTGGCCCCGGTACCCGTACTGCCGATGGTGACGGCTTTGCGGACGTCGCCCGTTTCGTAGGCGTTGTTGAGGTCGGCGGTGGGCTGGTTCAGCCCACCCCGGCTGTTCGAGCCGCCCGGCCAGATGGTCGTGCCGGTACCCCAGGGCGTCCACTGACCCATGAACCCGAACGAGTACCCCAGGGCCGGTTCGGCCTGTACCTCCAGAATCGACTCCGGTCCGTTTTTCGTGGCCGGGTTGAAATTGTTGGCATAAACGGCGTTCAGCGCGTAGCCCTGCGTGAGCAGCGGCTGGAGCACCGGTACGGCGTCGGCAAATCGCTTCTGAGTCATCAGGGCTTTCGCCAGCAGCATCCGGGCGGCTCCCTGCGTGAGGCGACCTCGCTGCGCCACCGGAACCGTCACGGGCAGGCGACTCAGGGCCATCTGCACGTCGGGCAGGATGAGCTGCTCGTAGACCTGCGCCACCGGTACGCGCGGAAAGTTCTGGGCCGTGGCGGGATCGGGCGTGGTGAGTACTTCCGTCACGAGGGGCACGTCGCCGTAGACCCGCACGAGGTTGAAGTAGTGCCAGGCCCGGAAAAACCGCACTTCGGCCTCGCGGAGTTGCCGGGTTGAGTCGGATTGAAACGGAATTTCGGCCAGACTCTGGAGGACGTAGTTGGCGCGTTCGATGCCCTCAAACGAATCCTGGTAGAGGCCGTTAAAGGTACCGTTGTCGGCCGTTGCCACGAACTCATCGACCTGCTCGATGGGCACGCCACCCCGGTCGGTCGGGTTGTAGCGGAAGCTCGTGTTGTCACTCAGGTAATCACCCCAGACCCAGAGGTGGTTGTTGGTGATGGTGAACAACTGCCGGTACCCGGCCACGACGGCCTGATCGACCTGGGATTCGTTTTGCGGGAAATTGTAAAACACGTACCGGTCGATGGGGTCGACGTTGAGGTAGTCCTTCCGGCAGCCCAGCGTGAGGGCACTCAGCAGGAGCAGCAAACGCAGCGTGGAGGTTTTCATGGATGCTCAGAATGTCAGGTTGAGGCCCAGCGTAGCCGTGCGCGAAATGGGGTAACTGCCGTAGTTGACGCTCCGCACGGCCCCGCCGTCGGAGGGTTTGCGCACTTCGGGATTGCCGTATTGGTAAGCGGCGAGGTAAAACACGTTTCGCACGCTGAGCAGCACGTCGGCGCTGTTGAAGAGGCGCTTCCCGGCGGGCAGGAGCCGGGCCAGGTTGTAGCCTAGCGTCAGGTTTTTGAGGGCCACGTAGCTGCCGTCGTAGATTTTGTTGTCCGACGGAAACCGCACGTACCGGGTCGTCGAGCCGGTCAGCGAAATCGTTGTCGGGAAGGTTTTCGTGGTCGGGTCATCACCCGGCCGCCAGCGGTCGAGCATCTGCCGGTCGATGTTGAAATTGCCGTCGACGTTCCACATGATTTCCCGGCGCAGGTCGTAGATCAGCCCGCCGAGCTGCCCGGCAAAAATGGCCCGGAGCGAAAAACCTTTGTACGTCACCTGGTTGTTCCAGCCAAACTGAAGGTCGGGGTGCGGGCTGCCGAGGTCCACGTAGTCGGCTTCGATGTCGAGGGTACCGTTGCCGTTGCCATCGAGGTACTTCAGGCTGCCTTCGCGGGCACCGGGGTACTTGGGCACGTTGGCATCGGCGATTTCGGCGGCCGTAAACAGCCCCAGAGTTTTCAGCCCGCGGTACACGCCCACCGGTCCGCCGGGCCGCGACACGGCGATGTTGGTGCCGTTGCCAGCCGGTCCGCTGAAAAAGCCGCGCGGGTCGAAGTACTCCAGGATGAGGTTGCGGTACTGCGACACGTTGAGGCCGGTGGTCCAGGTCAGGTTTTTCGTGCGCACGGGCGTCCAGTCGGCCTGTACCTCGAAGCCCCGGTTGCGGATGCGGCTCTGCTGGTTGCCGGTCACGCTGCCGAAACCCGTAATCCACGACAGCGGAATCGCCGCCAGCAGCCCGTCGGTGATCTGCTGGTAGGCGTTGAAGGCCACGTTGAGCTTCCGGTTGAAGAGCGTGGCGTTCAGGCCCAGGTCAAACTGCCGGCTTTCTTCCCAGGTCACGGTTGGGTTCGGCAGGCCGGTAAGGGTGTTGCCCAGCGCCAGTGCCCCGCCCAGCACGTAGCTGTTGTTGCCGACCGTACCCAGGTGGCCGTACGCGCCGATGCCGTTGTTGCCCGTCAGGCCGTAGCCGACTTCCAGGCGCAGGTCGTCGAGCCAGCGGTCGCGCAGACCGGCCATAAACGGCTCTTCGGTCACGCGCCAGGCCACCGAACCCGCCGGGAAATTACCGTACTGCACCTGTCGCCCGAAGCGCGACGAGCCGTCACGCCGGAAGGAGAAGTTGAACAGGTACCGGTTGGCCAGGGTGTAATTGACGCGCGAAATCAGCGACAGCAGCCGACTTTGGGTGAATTCTTCGGAACCGGTGAAATTGCCCGTACCGGTGCGGTCGACGTTGTTGAAATCAGGCAGCCGGAAGTTTTCGTCGAGCAGCCGCCGGGCGCTGATCGTCGAGGATTCCGTCGACTGGTCCTGCACCGTAAACCCGCCGAGTACCTCCAGTTCGTGCTTGCCGCGCTGGTAACTGTACCGGGCGGTGTTGTCGAGGATGAGGTTGTTGAAGGCCGTGTTGAAAAGCAGAGCCCGCGCCCCGTCGAGGTTGGGCACGATGGGCGTCAGCGCGTCGCCGACCAAGTTCGAGGGTTTGAAGTTCCGCGAGCGGTTTTGCGTGTAGCCGTACGAGAGGTTCGAGCGCAGCACGAGGTTTTTGATCGGCTCAAATTCCAGGTAACTGCCCATCAAAAGCTGGTTGCCGCGGCGCACCTCGTCTTCCTGCAAAAGCTGGTAGAGCGGGTTGGCCGTCCAATTGGTCGTCAGGCTGCCCTGCGTGGTGTACTTGAAAAAGCCTGGTTCGGTGTAGACCGCCGCGCTCGGGTCGGCCCAATACGAACTCGTGATGGTGCTGTACGCGCTGAAGCCCCCGCTGCCGGGGTCGTCGGCGGGGCGGGTCTGGTCGGTGCGCGAGGGGTTCAGGTTCAGCCCGAAGCGCAGTTTACTGCTGAGGTTGACGTCGACGTTGGCCCGGAGCGAAATCCGCTTCAGGCCGTTGTTGAGGACCACCCCGTCCTGGTCGAGGTAGTTGGCGCTGACGAAGTACTTCACGGCGGGCGTGCCGCCGTTGACGCTCACGTTGTAGTTCTGGGTGACGGCATCGCGCGTGATGACGTCGAACCAGTTCGTCCCGACGCCGTACTGGGCGGGGTTGCGATACGCCGCCGGTAGGAGGTTGTCCGGTACGGGTACCGCCGGGTCGGCGTAGGTGGGGTTGCTGGCCCGGATGCGGTCGATGTTGACTTCCCGATAAAACTGCGCCAGTTCCGTCGCGTTGAGCACGTCGGGGCGCTCGAAGGGCAGAATCGACGACACGCCGACGTTGCCGTTGAACGAAATCCGGGGCTGGCCCTCGCGACCCCGCTTGGTCGTGATCAGAATGACCCCCGCCGTGGCCCGCGAGCCGTAAATGGCCTTCGTGGCGGCGTCTTTCAGGATCGTCACCGACTGGATGTCTTCGGGGTTGATGAGCGCCAGGGGGTTGTTGTTCTGGTCGTTGCCATTTTCAAAAATCACGTTGTCGATGACGAACAGCGGCTTGTTGTTGCCAAACGTGTTGATGCCCCGAATCAGGATTTCCGGCCCGCTGCCCGGCGCGCCGGTTCCCTCGCGGAGCGTCACGCCCGGCACCAGCCCGGCCAGGCCCTGGTCGATCGACGTGATGGGCTGCTGGGTGATGAGGGCGGCGTCGACCTGCGTGACGGCCCCGCTGACGTCTTCGCGGTCGCGGGTTCCGTAGCCGACCACGACGACTTCGTTGAGCGCCCGGCTGTCGGGCTGGAGCGTCACGTCCACGGTAGCCCGGCTGCCGATGGTTACTTCCTGCGTGACGTACCCCACGTAACTGAACACGAGCACGTCGCGTCCCGTCGGAACGCTGAGCCGGTACCGGCCTTCGGCGTCGGTCGTGACGCCCGTCTGGGTACCCTTCACCACCACGTTGACGCCCGGCAGGACGCCCTCCTTGGCATCGCGCACGACGCCCGACACCAGCCGGTCCTGGCGCTCGGCCTCGGGCAGAGCCGTTTGCCGGAGGCGGCGCACCACGATTTGTTCGCCCGAGAGTTCGTAGGTCAGGACGAGGGGCGTCAGCAGGGCGTCGAGTACGGCCGAAAGCGGCTGGTTGCGCACGTCGAGGCTGACGAGCCGACTGGCCTCGATGCGGTCGGGGCTGTAGAGAAACCGCACGCGGGCCGATTTTTCAAGCGTACCGAGTACCGCCGTGAGGGGTTCGTTGCGGACGCTGATCGACACCCGGCGGTCGAGTACTACCTGGGCCTGGCCTTCGGCGGCCGAACTGAACCCGGAGATCCACAGCAGCAACAGACTACCCAGCCACACGAACGGCCGCAGTCGGGAGAAAGGATGGTTCATGAACGTAGAGGTTGGTAAACGCATACAGAAAAAAGGATGAGAATCAGGGTTGAACACGGAGTAAACAGCCTTCGCCCGTCAGCCGGATCTGTTCGCCGGAAAACTGGTAGTCGGCATCGAGGGCCAGGCCGATGAGTCGAATTTTTTCGGGCAGGGGTTCGTCGCCGAGCGAGGCCGTCAGCAGGCAGTTGGCCAGCGCCGGACTGACCTGAATCGTTACGCCGTAGCTTTTTTCCAGTACGGCCAGCACGTCGCGCAGCGGAACGGCCCGGAATTCAAACGACTGCCGCTCGATGACGAATCCCGGCGTGACGGTGGTACTCGCCACCGGTTCGGGCGGCCGGGCGGGGCGGATCAACGCCTGCTGTCGGGCCGACAACACGGCTTCGGGGCGGTGGTCGGGCGTGGCCGACTGGTACACCGAAACCCGGCCCGTCTTGACCGCCACCAGCGCCGGGGCCGCGCCCGCGTAGGCCCGGATGCGGAAACTCGTGCCGAGTACCTCGGTGGTGAAGCGATTACCCGCCCGCACCCGGAACGGTTGCCGCGGTCGTTTCCGAACTTCAAAAAAGGCCTCACCCGCCAGCCAGACCCGGCGGCTCGTGGCCCGGAACGGTACCTCGTACACGAGGCGGCTGCCGGTCTGGAGCAGCACCGAACTGCCATCGCCGAGCGTGACGAGCCGCGGGCGGGTACCCGTGTTTTCGACCGCCACCCGGCGAATGACCACCGCCGCGCGTTCGGCCTGCACCGGTACCGTGCTGCGCTGCTGCCCGCGCCAGAGCGCCACTGCGCCCAGCACCGCCAGCACCGCGGCGGCGTATCCAAGGTACCGGCGCGGCCAGAACCGCACGACGGAACGCCCCGGCGCTTCGGTCTGGTGGAGCAGGTCGGCGATGCGGGTGTCGAGTTCGGAGTCGGTCAGGCGGGGTACTTCCCCGCGCACGTCGAGAAGTACCTGCCGGGCCGCTTCGACGAGGGGGCGGCGCTCGGGACGTTGGTGCAACCAGGTTTGCCAGGACTGCTCGTCGGCGTCGGTCGGGGCGTACACCCAGCGCCGGAAGGCGGGGTCGTTAAGCAGCGCGTCGAGTTCGGAAGGGTCGAAGGGGGGCACGGAGTCAGGGTGTTTGGTACGAGTATCCCGAATCGGGTCGGTCGTACTCATGCGCCCCGTACTTTTTTTTCAGTCCGGGCGTTTCCCGTACCCAGCCCGGCGGTTTGGTACGATTTTGAGTCGGTTTAGGATTAGTTTTGTGGGAAATTTAGTAGCACCAACCTCTTGAATCAAGCAGCTCACCCGGCGGACGAGACGATCTGGCAACGCTTCCGAACCGGCGACCGCGCCGCCCTCGAAGCGCTGGCCCGGCGGTTTTACCGGCCCCTGCTCCACTACGGAACCCGTTTTACGGCCGACGAGGAACTGATCAAAGACAGCATCCAGGAACTCTTCCTGACGCTCTGGCAGCAGCGCGGGTCGCTGGGCGAGACCGGCTCGGTGAAACTCTATCTTTTTAAAGCGCTCCGCCACCGGCTGTTCAAGGAATTCAAACGGCAGGACCTGTTTCGGCACGACTGGACCGACGAGGAATTGCCCGACGAGGCGGAAGAGCCGCCCTTCATCCGGCAGGAACAGGCTACCCACGATCAGGCCCAGTTGCACCGGCTGCTGACGGGCCTGACCGACCGGCAGCGCGAAATGCTGTACCTGCGGTATTACGAAAATCTGTCCAACGAAGCGATTGCCCAGCTAATGGGCATCAACCGTCAGTCGGTCGCCAATGCGTTGCACCGGGCGCTCGAAAAACTGCGCGAAAACTGGGTCGTGCTGGTCGGGCTGTGGTTGCTGGGGGGCTGCGCCTACTTCACCGCCTGACCCACCTGCCGCAGGCTGTCCTCGCGGGCTTTGGCCTCGCGTTTGGATTTTTTTCGGAAGTACCCGCGCAACAAGAAATTGTTCTGAGCGGCGTCGAGCGTTTCGTCGAGTTTTTTGCTGCTGCCGCCGATGTTGCTCATGGTCGTTTTCAGGTCCTGCGCCAGTCGGGTGTCGTTGAGGAGTACCCCGAGCGCGTTGTCGGTGGCGTTCAGTTTTGACGTGGCCTGGTTGACGTTGCCGACTGCCGTCTGCGCCTGTTCCACGGTCTGCTGGGCCGAGTTGACGGTCTGATTCAGCTTCGCCGCCGAAACCCGCAGGCTCCGGAAAATCGCCGTGTCGGTCACGAGGTCATTGGCCAGCGCGCCGCGGGTGTTCAACTTGGCCGTGAAGGCCGAGAGCGAGTTCGAGGCTTTGGCCGCGTTGCCCGTCGCCGCTTGCAGGCTGGCGAGCGTGTTGCGGAAGCTCTGCTCGACGGCCGGGTCGGTCATGACGGCCCCGACGGTACCCTTGCCCTGCGAGACTTTCTCGACGATGGTCTTGAAGTCCGTCGTGACTTTGAGTAAATTCTTGTTGTTGGCCTGGAGCGTCTCCAGGATTTCGTCGCTGCTCAGCGAGGTGACCGACCGAATCCGGTCGCCTTCCTCGACCACGGGCGACTGCGGGCTGCCGCTCGTGAGCACGACGATCCGGTTGCCGATGAGGCCGTCGGAGCTGATGCTGGCCGTGGCGTCTTTGTGGATGTACTCCTGGGCGTCCTGCTGGATGTTCATCTCGACTTCCACCTGCGAGTTGTCGAGGAAGTGAATGCGCCGGACGGTACCGATTTTCACGCCCGAAAACCAGACGTTGTTGCCCGCCCGCAGCCCCGCGACGTTCGGAAAAACCGAGCGTACGTGCAGGTTGCGCGTGAATTTGTTCTGCTTGCCCCCGAGGACGAATATGCCCGTCAGGAAAATGAGGATTCCGAGCGCGACGAAAATCCCGACGGTGATCGAACGCTTTGCTTCTGCCGTTTTCATGGTTGGTCGATGAAGTTGTAGTTGTAAAAGGCCTGTACCCGCTCGTCGTCGGAGTCGAAGACGTCCTCAAACGTCCCGACGCGCTCGAAGCGCCCATCGAGGAGCATCGCGACGCGGTCGCCGGTCGTTTTGGCGCAGGTCAGGTCGTGGGTGATGACGATCGACGAGGTGTGGTGCCGTTCGCGTACCTCGTTGATGAGGTTGTTGATCTCGATCGACGTGATCGGGTCCAGCCCCGCCGTCGGCTCGTCGTAGAGCATGATTTCGGGGTTGAGAATCAACGTCCGGGCGATACCGATGCGCTTGCGCTGCCCACCCGAAAGCTGGGAGGGTACCTGGTCGATGGCCTGGAGCAGTCCGACGTCGTCGAGGGCTTCCTCAATCCGTTTGTTAATGTCCGCTCGCGAGAGATTCCGCTCGTTGCGCACGAGCGGAAATTCCAGGTTTTCGCGGACCGTCATGCTGTCGTACAGGGCGCTGTTCTGAAACGAAAAACCGATTTTGAGCCGCAGGGCGTCCAGATCGCGCGAATCGAGGTCGGTGACGGATTGGCCGAGGACGTTGACGGTACCCGCGTCGGGCCTAAGCAAGCCAATGATGATTTTGATGAGTACCGATTTGCCCGTGCCCGAACGCCCGAGTACCACGAGGTTTTCACCCCGGTACAGGTCCAGGTCTACGTCCCGCAACACGTGCAGGGCACCGAAGGAAATCTTCAGATTCCGGATGGAAATGACGGATTCGGGCATCAGGCGTTTCAATTAGCAGTAACCAGTAATCAATGACCAATCACCAGTGACCAATAACCAACTAAAGGCAGTCATTAAAATTGGTCATTGGTCATTGGTCATTAGTGATTGGGCATTGTTCAGGACGGGCGGAGGGCGTTGACGATTTGTGACGCGAGTACCTCTTCGATAAAAATCAGAAACATGGCCGTGACGACCGACGAGTTGGCCGCCCGCCCGACGCCCTCGGTACCCTTCGAGGAATTGTACCCCTTGAAGCTACCGACAACCCCGATGGTAAAGCCGAAGAAAATCGATTTGATCAGCGAGGAAAACACGTCGAGAAACGAGATTGAACTGAAAGCCTGCTCAACAAACGCCGTAAAACTGGTGGCTTCGTTGAGGCTGACACTCAGGTACCCGCCCATCAGCGAAACGAAAATCGTGTACATCGTCAGCATCGGGATCATGAACGTCGTGGCCAGAACCCGACTCACGACGAGAAATTTAAACGGATTCGTGGCCGAGACCTCCATCGCGTCGATCTGCTCCGTCACCCGCATCGAACCCAGCTCAGCCCCGATGTTCGAGCCAACTTTTCCGGCGGCAATCAGCGCCGTTACGAGCGGGGCCAGGGCCCGGATGATGGCAATGGAAATCAGCGAGGGCAACCAGGACGTGGCTCCGAATTCCGCCAGCGAGGGCCGCGACTGATTCGTGAAAACGATGCCGGTGATGAAACCCGTGAGCGTAATCAGCCCGAGCGATTTGTACCCTACTTCAAAACACTGCCGGATGATTTCCTGCCCTTCGTACGGCGGACGAACGGCCTCGCGGAAAAAGCGACCGATGAAGGCCGCGACTTCGCCTAAATTCAGAAACAGCCGTTCGAGGCGGGCACCGAAACGGCGGGTGGTGGGTGGGGAATCGGTGGAGGGCGTAGCGTTGCTGGCCATTAAAAAGGGGAACGACAAAAATCGGTTCAGCTTCCCAATCTCAAGAAATGTGCCAAGCACGCGGGTACCTTCGTCGCCGACCTACTTAAACCCGACTCAGCGCGCGTTGCCCCGGAAAGCGGCCTGGAGTTGCCGACTGGTTTGCGTGCGCCCGTCGTGGCTCCAGCCCGGTGGCCCCACGACGTACCGCAACCGGTCTTTCCAGTTCGTCGCCCGGCGCACGTCCCGGAGAATGGCCTGGAATTCGGAGAGGTGGTGCGTGACCGGGTTATCGCTTCCGATGTCGTATGTGATGCCGTACAGCGGCGGGACGTCGGGGAGGCGTTCCTGAAAGGTACCAAACAGCCGGTCCCAGACGATGAGAATACCCGCGTGGTTTTTGTCGAGGTACTCTGGGTTGCGGCTGTGGTGAATCTGGTGCAGGTAGGGCGTGTTGAACACCTTACTCAGCAGCGGCAGCGCGGGAACCAGTTGCGAATGCAGAAAAAACTGGTAGTACGCATTAATGATCAGGCACGTGGCAATCATCGCCGGTTCAAAACCCAGCAGCGGCATCCAGAACCAGAAAATGGGTTTGTAAAACGCGACAAAGCAACCATTCCGTACGCTCACCGTCAGGTTAAACGTCCGGGCCGAGTGGTGCGGCAGGTGAGCCGCCCAGAGCACGCGCACGTTGTGACTGATGCGGTGAAACCAGTAAAAGTTGAAGTCGTCGCCGATCAGGCAAAGTACCCAGACGCCGGTACCAATCAGGTAGGTGCGAACCGGCTCGGCCCACTGGTACAGCAAAAAATAAAACGCCATCTCGTAGGCCTTCGAGAACGTCGTGATCGTCGTCGCCCCGAGGGCGATGGCAAAACTGGCGAGCGATTCGTTGGGGATGTACAGGTGCCGGGCGTGCCGGTACTCCAGCACGATGAGGCCGAGGAAGACGGGCAGCAAAACCGTCCAACCGAATTGAATGATAGGCAGATGCATGGCAAGGGGGGAGAAAACATCCGAAACCTACTGCTTCACCGCCGGGCTCCGCAAGGGAAGAAATACGGATTTTCAGCCGGGAAAATCCTTGTTTTGAAGTCGGTCACTGACCGTGCCAACAAAAACCTTCAAAGTCTTCAAGACTTTGAAGGTTTTGCATCAGTAGGGGGTACCTCACCCCCGGGCCAACTCCCCCGTATGCAGAAACCCGCTTTGGTTAAGCATGGGCTGCACGGCTCCGTTTACGCTCTGGATTGGGGGCAAAATCGCACACCGGCAAACCGACATGCGCCGGACCTGGCCCGGTCAGGTAACGGTGGAGTACCCATTTGGGGCGGGCGAAACGGATTTGCTCTTGAAAATTGATGCCGTGACGGACGAACCCCGGCTGGAAATTGGTTTCAAGCAGCACGTCGGGAAGCACCCGCACCAGAGTCAGTGGGCTTTGGTGGTACCGGAAGTATGATGTTTTCGCGTGAATGGATTAAAAGTCCGGCGTTTCGCGCTTTTTTGGGGTATGACACGATTCACCCTGTTAACACTGACCGGGCTGCTGCTGGCTCTGCTGGCCTTCCGATTTCCCACGTTCCAACAGGCGGAGCCACAACGCCCCAACCTCGTTTTTCTGCTGGCCGACGATTTGCGGTTTGATGCGCTGGGCCACATGAAAAATAATTCCATTGTTCAGACGCCGAACCTCGACCGGCTGGCGCGGGAGGGCGTGCGGTTTCGCAACGCCTACGTCACCACGTCCATCTGTTGCGTGAGCCGGGCCTCTCTGCTGACCGGTCAGTACGCCCGGCGGCACGGTATCAACGATTTCAGCACGCCGTTTTCCGATTCGGCCCTGGCCCAAACCTATCCGGTGCTGCTACGGAAAGCGGGCTACTACACGGGCTTCATCGGCAAGTGGGGCATCAACGAGAGCAGGGAACAAACGTTTCCGAAAAACGCCTTCGACGTCTGGAACGGCGTGGTCGGGCAGGGGCAGTATTACCACCCCGATTCGATGAACACGGGCCAGCACCTGACCGACAAAAACGACGAGCAGATTCGGGCGTTCATTGACCGGCGCGACCGGAGCAAGCCGTTCTGTCTGTCGGTGAGTTTCAAGGCTCCGCACATTCAGGATGGCGTGGGATTTATCCCGGCGGCTCGCTACGCCAGCCAGTACGCCGACGTGACCATTCCGCCCACGCCCACCGCCGATCCGACGTACTGGGAAGCGTTTCCCGAATCGTTCAAAAAAGACAACGAAGCCCGCAGCCGCTGGGAGTTTCGCTTCGGTACGCCCGAGAAATACCAGGAGAGCGTCAAACGGTACTACCGGCTCATCACGCACCTCGACGCGGTGGTGGGAAATCTGCGAAACCAACTTCAGGCCGCAGGACTGGCCGACAACACGGTGATCGTTTTCACGAGCGACAACGGGTTCTACCTTGGCGACTACGGCATGGCCGACAAGTGGTACGGCCACGACGTATCCATCCGGGTGCCGATGATTGTGTATGACCCGCGCCTGCCCAAAAATCAACGGACGCAGGTACTCGACCCGATGGCCCTGAACATCGACGTGGCCCCCACGTTGCTCAATTTGGCGGGTGTGCGCGTACCGGACCGGATGCAGGGCCGCGACCTGTACGCGCTCATCCGTAACCCAAAAACCAAGTGGCGGACGGAGTTTTTCTACGAACACCTGTTCGACTACCAAGGACGCATTCCCCGGCTGGAGGGCGTAGTCACCAACCGGTACAAGTACTTCCGATTTCTTGACCTGCAACCCCGCTACGAGCAGTTGTTCGACACGAAAACCGACCCCAACGAGGTAGTCAATCTGGCCGAGAATCAGAAATACGCTACCCTGCTCAACGAGTTCAGAACCCGCTGGCAACGCTGGCGTGAACAAACCAACTGACGATGACGAACGCATCCCAAATCCAGGGCACCCTGCCCGCCGAAAATAGTCCGTACTACCACAAATCGGGGCTACCCCTGGCTCGGCGTCTGGACCGGCAACAGCTCGCGGGCGTTTTCGACCGCCCTGGAGCGGGCCAAAGCCTGGCTCGACGGTCACCCGCCCGCGTCCCGCCAACCGAAGGTGCTGACCCTCAACGCCTGGAACGAGTGGACCGAAGGCAGTTACCTCCTGGCCGAAAAACGCACCGGCACGCAGTACCTCGAAGCCATCCGAGCGGTGTTTGGCCGACCGAAGCAACGCGTCCTTGCCGTGCCCAGCAGAACGCCAACGCGTTCGGACCGAAACGTGCGCGGACGGTTGTTCCGTTGGAAAGGTCGTCTCGTCTGGCTTGACCGGGCTGCCGGAGCGGTTGTTGACGCTGAAACAGAATTTCAGGCTACCTTTTTACCAGAATAAACGAGCGATTCGAGTACCGCCGCGACGGTTTCCACCCGGATCGAGGCTACGCAGGTGCAGCCCGTCGTCGGGCAACCGGCGCAGGTTTCGGTACCCGTCAGCGCGCGCGCGGCGGGACCGACCGGCTGCCAGCGGCCGGGGTGCATGGGGCGGGCCGTGGGGTAGAGGCCGAGCGTCGGCTTGCCCAGTGCCGCCGACAGGTGCACGGTACCCGTGCTGTTGGCGAGGGTACCGTCGGCGGCGGCGAGGAGGGCAATGAACTCGGGCAGGGTCAACTGGCCCATCTGATCGTGGACGTGCGGCGGGGCCGCAGCCAGCAATTCCCCGCACGAAGCCCGCTCAGCTTCGGTACCCGTGATGAACAGTCGGTACCGCTCGGGTGGCAAGTGGCGGCAGAGCGCGGTAAAATTCGCCACGCCCCACTCGCGGGCCGAGCCGTTGGAGCGGGGATGCAACACGAGGTTGATTCGGTCGGGCTGGACGAGCGCCCGCAATCGTTCGGGCAGGGGTACCGTCGGAGCGAAACCGAACAGTCCGGCGATTTCGTCGAGCGAAAAGTCACGCTTTAACCCAAACGCTTCGAGAAATTTCAGGTTGAGCTGGCTTTCGTGTCGGTCCGAATTCCGGCGGGAAAGGATCAGCAGCCGGTTGCAGGTGCGCCAGTGAAACCAGCGGTTGCGGGTACCCACGCGTTGCCGAATGCCTGCCTGCCGCGCTGCCGTGGCGATTTCTGATTGCGGAAATACGTGCAGGATGACATCGGCGCCGAGCGCCCGCAGGGCTTCGGTGGCATTCTCCCGAATGTCTTCCCAGGCCACGAACCGATCGACGTGCCGGCAGCAGGCCACGACGTCGCGCGTGAGCCGACTACCCAGAAACGTGACGTGCACCGGCCGGTCGAGCCGCGTTTTCAAGGCCCCGGCCAGCGGCAGCGTCAGGACGACGTCGCCGATGCGGTCGGTCCGGCTGATGATCACGTGGAGCGGAGCGTCTGGCACGGTGAAACGTGGAGAAAGTTACAAACGACTACCGGGTGGTTTCAGGTTGCGCAGGTCTGCAGGCCCTGCGCACCAAAATAAAACACGGCCAGCCAGACCAGGCCTTTGGCAAGGAAGAAGAAAAAACCGACCCAACCGACGCGCTTGAGCCAAAGTTTGAAGCGGTTGTCCATGCGTAGTGGGGAGGAAAGAGCGACGAGCGAACCGGGAAACGTTTGCGGTTAAACCTCACCGACCAGCAACTGGTTCAGCGCGGCATCGACCCGCCCGAAATCGAAGCGGCTGAGTACCTCGTCCATCAGCGCTCGGATGGTTTCGGTACCGAGGTTGCCGAGACTGCCCAAATGCGTGTGGGTCAGGTGGGCACGGAAGGGGGCCGAATCGAAGGTGCCCGACTCGACTTCGGCCTTCACCCGCCCGTACGCTTCCCGGAAGGGTACCCCCTGAAGTACCAGTTCATTCGCCCGCTCGACGGAAAACAGCAGGTCGTACTTCGGGTCGTCGAGAATCTGCTCGTTCACCTGAATCCGTTCGAGCAGGTACCGCGTCATGTCGAGGCAACTCAGAATTTCGTCAAACGCAGGCATCAGGATTTCCTTCAGCAATTGCATCTCGCGGTGGTACCCGGAAGGCAGGTTCGTGAGCACGAACTGGATTTCCGTCGGCAGCGCCTTCAGCCGGTTGCAGCGGCCCCGAAGCAGTTCGGCCACGTCGGGATTTTTCTTGTGCGGCATGATGCTGCTGCCCGTCGTGAGTTCGTCGGGGAGCGTCAGAAAGCCGAAATTCTGCGAGTTGTACAGGCAGACGTCCATCGCCAGCCGGGCGAGGGTACCCGCTACGCCCGCGAGAGCCGTCACAGCGGCGAGTTCGGTTTTGCCCCGGCTCATCTGGGCGTAAACCACGTTGACGTGCGGGGCGTCGAAGCCGAGCAGGTCGGTCGTGAGTGGGCGGTCGAGTGGGAACGACGAACCGTAGCCCGCCCCGCTGCCGAGGGGATTTTTGTTGGCGAGCCGGTACGCCGCCCGCAGCAACTCGGTGTCGTCGACGAGCGCTTCGGCGTAGGCCCCAAACCACAGCCCGAACGACGACGGCATGGCCACCTGAAGGTGCGTGTAGCCGGGCAGGAGTACCGATTGGTACTGGTCGCTGAGCGTTTGCAGCGTCTGAAACAACCGCTGCGTGGCTTCGACCACTTCGCGGAGGCGGTGGCGGGTGAAGAGCTTCAGGTCGACGAGTACCTGGTCGTTGCGCGAGCGGCCCGAGTGGATTTTGCGGCCCATGTCGCCGAGCTTCCGGGTCAGTTGCAACTCGACCTGCGAATGCACGTCTTCGACGCCGTCTTCGATGCGAAAGTTCCCCGCCTGAATCTCCGCGTAAATCGCTCTTAGTTCGGCGTGGACGGTCCGGCGTTCGTCTGGCGTCAGCAGCCCGATGGTTTCGAGCATCCGCGTGTGAGCCAGCGAACCGAGGACGTCGAACGGGGCCAAGGGTACGTCGAGTTCGCGGTCGCGACCGACGGTGAAGGCTTCTATGTTGGGATCGGTGGTGCCGGACGCGTTTTGCCAGAGTTTCATCGGCCTCAAAAGTCGGGCTCCTCGCGGTAATTCACAACCTCCGCCGGAAAACGGTACGGGGTTTTGCAAATCGTCGACTTCTGGCGTTGCAGGGCACTCCGGGCAATGATCGGCTCGACTTCGGCCTTCGCGCACAACTCGGCAATGGGCCGCGTACCCGGCGCAAACAAGATTCGCTTGGTCCACTTCCGGCGTTCGTCGCGCAGTTCGCCGTAAAACGAATCGGGATTGATGCGGCGGTCGATGTACGGTTGGCTGAACGTGAGGCCGTGCCGCTGGCCCCGGTTCATCATCCAGAGCAGGGCGTTGTCCGACAGCCCCGTGTCGGCGTAGCCGCCGCCCACGTTGCTGTGAATGCCCGCAAACCAGACCTGTTCGAGTACCTGATCGTCCGGCGCGGCCGGGTTCTTCTTCCAGAGCGTCGGCAGGAAGGCCTTGCGGTTTTCGTCAATGGCCAGCGCGTGGTACGCACCCCGCACGCGGGTACCGAGCTGCACGTCGAGGAAGCGGTACTTGCCCAGCAGCGCCCGCTCGATCCAATCGTTGAAAAACGTCAGGTACCGAAAACGGGGCAGGGGCAGCGGAATGCCCAGGCTCCCGACCGTGTCCCAGACGCCGATCATCTCAATTTCGGGTTCGTAGCAGTCGGTCTGGGCGCGGAAAGCCTGCACGACTTCCTGCTTTTTTTCGACTGACGCCTCGGCCTTGTAGCGTTCGTACTGCTGCCGCAGCGGTTGCAACTCGTCGGGTACCTCGTCCGTGCGGCTTTTAGCGACTTTGCCGGTGGCTGACGAAGTCGTGGCTTGGGCCAGTTGCCGCTGGCTGAGGGTTTTGTCGATGCCGAACTTGCCGATCAGTCCGGCCAGGCTGCGCACCGTGTACGCCCCGCGGCTGAACCCGAAGAGGTAGATTTTGTCGCCGGGTTCGTAGTGTTCGGCGATGAAACCGTAGCCGTCGAAGATATTTTTGATGAGGCCCTTACCCGTCAATCCGCCGGTGAAGCGGTCAAGACGGCTGCCGGTACCCACGCCCTGGTCGTAGAAAATTCGCTGATTCGGATCTTCGGCCAGGGCCAGCGCGCGGGCGATTTTGACGACGTTGGAGGGTACCAGACTGCCCCGGTCCAATTGCTCGGGGTCGTTCCAGGTACCGTCGGAGCAGACGATGATTTTCCTGGGCGTGCGATTTTCTGTGGAGTAGTTCATCGGAAATGCGGTTTAGCGGTACCGCATGTTCGCCAGAAAATCGCCGTCATTCAACCTATTTTGAGAAAGCGGTCAGGCGCGAATCACCGCCTCCAGTAACTTGACGTACAGGCGGATGCCCTCCTCGATTTCGTGCCGGTAAATGAATTCGTCGGCCGTGTGCGAGCGCTCCGAATGCCCCGGCCCGAGTTTGAGCGAAGGCGCGTCAATGACGGCCTGATCGGAAGTCGTCGGCGAGCCGTACGTGTTCCGACCGAGCGCGATTCCGGCCTGGACAATCGGGTGCTCCATCGGAATGCTCGACGGCCGCAGCCGGACCGAGCGGGCATCTACTTCGGACTGGAGGTTTTGCTGCAAAATTTCAATCGTCTCCTCCAGCGTGTACTGCTCCGTCACGCGCACGTCGATGGTGAAGCGGCAGGCGTCGGGTACCACGTTGTGCTGGGTACCCGCGTTGATGATCGTGACCGAGGTTTTCATCGGCCCGAGTACCGGCGAAACCTTCGGAAACTGGTACGTGCGGAGCCACTGGATGTCGTCAAGCGCGCGGTAAATCGCGTTGTCGCCTTCCTCGCGGGCGGCGTGCCCGGCGCGGCCGTGGGCCACGCAGTCGAGTACCAACAACCCCTTTTCGGCCACGGCGAGGTGCATTTCGGTCGGTTCGCCGACAATGGCGAAATCAATCGGCCCGAGTTTTCCCGACTGAAAGAGCAGCTCCATCCCGTCCCGTCCCGAGACTTCTTCTTCCGCCGAAGCCGCGAAGACGACGTTGTACGTCAGGTCGGTTCGGTGGTAGAAGTACTGAAACGCCGCCAGCAGCGCCACGAGGCAGCCGCCCGCGTCGTTCGCGCCGAGACCGTAGAGCTTGCCGTCGCGTTCGAGCGGCTGAAACGGGTCGAGCGTCCAGGACGGATTCGGCTTCACCGTGTCGTGGTGCGAGTTGAGCAGGACCGTCGGCCGGTCGGGATGGTAGTGCTTGTTTTTAAGCCAGAGGTTGTTTTTCAGGCGGCTGAAGGGCAGGTTGCGTTCGCGGAAAAACTCTTCGAGCCGGTCTGCCGTGCGGTCTTCTTCCCGGCTGAACGAGGGCGTGGCGATGAGTTGCCGAAGCAGGTCAATCGAGTCGGTGGTGAGTTGGTCAATCAAATTCATGCGAGCGAGGCGGCAAACCGCCGGATCAAATCCTCAATAGCGTCGCGCCGGGCCAGCGCCGCGACCCACTCGGCCGGAATCGCTTCGGGACCGTAGGTCAGCCCGGCCAGCCCGCCGGTGACCGAACCGGACGTGTCCGAGTCGTCGCCGAGGTTGACGGCCCGCAGGACGGCTTCCGGGTACGAGTTGGTCGTCAGGAAACTCCAGAGGCTGGCTTCGAGCGTGTGGACGACGTACCCCGACGAGAAAATCTCGGTTTCGGGGACGTGGGCGAGGTCGTCGTAAAACAGCCGGGTGAACAGCTCGCACTCGTCGGGCTGGATGTTGAGCGAGTTTACGTAATCGCGTACCCGGTGCTGCGTGTGCGTGAACGCCTCGTGTTTTTCATCGCCCTTCAGGAGCCGAATCAAGAGTTCGACGTAAAAAAAACAGGCGATTTTCGAGCGAATGTGCCGGTGCGTGAGCGAAGCCACGCGGCAGACCAGCTCGTAGCGCTCCTGCATGGGGCGGGTTTTGAGAACAAATGCCAGGGGCAGCACGCGCATCAGCGCGCCGTTGCCGTTCGCGTACTCGTCGCACTCACCGGCCTGCTCGGGATCGGTTCCTTTTTCGAGCCGGTCGATGGCGCTGCGCGTGGCGATGCCGACGTCGAACACCGAGCCGTGGGGCGTCCACTCGTTCCAGACGTACCAACGCACGAACCGCTCGGCCAGCCGCTTCGAGTCGTAGCCCTCGATGAGCGTCTCGACAAGCTGAAACGTCAGCGCCGAATCGTCCGACCAGGTACCCGGCGGCTGGTGGTGGGTACCGTAGCCGCGCATGTCCGTGACGGGGTGCTCGTGCAGGTGGCGGCGGCTCATGAATTCGACGGGAACGCCGAGGGCATCGCCGACGACGAGACCGAGCAGCGCACCCCGAACTTGGGTATCGGTTGAAATCATGCCGGGAAATTACGCGAATCGAGCGAAAGCTGCGTACCGGCGGTACCACCGGTTACGGCGGCGGGCAGGTCGGCGGCGTGGCAGATGACGACGCGCCGGAGGCCCTCGCGCAATGCCGCAAAGGCGTTGTCGAGTTTCGGAATCATGCCCTTCGAGATAATGCCCGCCTCCCGGTACCGCGCAAAGGCGTCGGGCGTCAGTTCGGGAATCACCGCGTCGTCATCGTCGGGGTTGGCGAGTACCCCTTTTTTCTCGAAACAGTACACGAGCTGTACCGCCTGGGTGTGCGTGAGCGCCGCCGCGACGGCCTGGGCCAGCGTGTCGGCGTTGGTGTTGAGGAGCGTGGCGAGGGCTTCGTCGAACGTCAGCGGGGCGAGTACCGGTGTCAGGCCCGCGGCGAGCAGGGTACCGAGTTGACTGAAATCGACCGATTCGATGTCGCCCACGAGTCCGTAATCAATGGCCCAGCCCGTACGTTTGCGGGCGCGGACGAGCCCGGCGTCGGCCCCGGTCAGCCCGATGGCGTTGCAGCCGAAGGCCTGGAGTTGGGCTACGAGCTGCTTGTTGACCAGTCCGCCGTAGACCATCGTCACGACGTCGAGCATGGCCCCATCCGTCACGCGGCGGCCTTCGACCATCACGGTTTCGATGCCCAGCTTTTCGGCGACCTGCGTGGCGATTTTTCCCCCGCCGTGCACGAGTACCTTCGGACCGGGCAGGTCGGCAAAATCGCGCAGAAATTGCTGCCGCGCCTCCGGATCGTCGATGACGTTTCCGCCGATTTTAATGACAGTGAGCAAGGGGTTGAAGGTTATCAGTTAAAGGTTACGGGTTACGAAGTAGGGATCGGGTCAACGTCAACCTGTAACCTTTAACTCGTAACCCGTAACTCAAAACAAATACGGCGACTGCTTTTTGAGCAACTCGCGGAGCATGAATTTCAGAACTGCCTGAGCGGCCCAGACGCGGTTTCCGGCCTGGGGAATCACGATGGAATTGTCGGAATCGAGCACGGCGTCTTCCACAACCACGTTGCGGCGCACGGGCAGGCAGTGCATGAATTTGGCCCCGTTGGTCAGCTTCATTTTTTCCATCGTCACCATCCAGGCTGGGTCCTGGTTCAGGATTTTGCCGTACTCGCGGTACGACGACCAGTTTTTAGCGTAAATAAAATCCGCCCCCCGAAACGCCGCCCGCTGGTCGTGCGTGACGGTTGCTTTTCCGGCAAAATCCGGGGAGAGTTCGTAACCGTCTGGGTGAGTGATGACGAAGTCCACATCGGCGGCGTTCATCCACTCGGCAAACGAGTTGGGTACCGCCTGCGGCAACGCCTTCACGTGCGGAGCCCAAGTGAGTACCACCTTCGGGCGGGCCGTTTTTTTGTATTCTTCAATCGTGATGAGGTCGGCCAGGGATTGCAGTGGGTGGCGCGTGGCCGATTCGAGGCTGAGTAGCGGTACCCCCGCGTAGCGCTTGAACTGTTCAATGACCTGTTCGCGGTAATCGGCTTCGCGGTCGGTCAGGCTGGGAAAGCTACGGATGCCAATGATGTCGCAGTACTGCCCAATCACGGCCGCGGCTTCCTTGACGTGCTCGGCCTTGTCGCCGTTCATGACGGCCCCATCTTCAAACTCCAGCGCCCAGCCGTCCTGCCCGACGTTCATCACCATCACCTCCATGCCCAGATTCTGCGCGGCGCGCTGGGTACTCAGGCGGGTACGGAGGCTGGCGTTGAAAAACAGCAGGCCGAGGGTACGGTTGCGGCCCATCTGCTTGTCGGCAAAAGGAACGCGCTTCTGGATGAGCGCCTCGCGAACCAACGCGGGCAAGTTGGGAACATCACGAACGGATAAAAATTGATTCATGCGGTGAAGGAAAGAGGGGCAAAAGTAACCAGTCCAATGAAAAATGCCGTTCGTAAAAAACACCGGTCTGCCCAACCCGGACTGCGGCGGACTGGTAGGAAAACGGCCCGTACAGGTTGAAATCAAACGAATGTTCGATGTTGATGAATTTCTGGCTGCCGCTGAGATAAGCCCTCCGGTAAGCGGCTGAGGGTTAAATGATTCCGTTCACACAAAATTTAGTTAAAATTTTAGTTAGGTACTTGCATGTTCGTACATTCTTCCTACATTCGCAGTGCTCCTAACGGAGCAACGTTAGTCTCTTAACGTTCAGGACACAAGGTGGCGGCCTTGTGTCCTCTTTTTTTTAGGCTCGGGCCGGTACGCTCAAAACGGCTTCGAACGCCTCCAGAAACCGGTCGGCTTCGGACCGGCCCAGCGCGAGACTCGGCAGCAGCCGCAACGTGTGTTTCCCGGCGTACCCGCAGAAAATCCGGTGCTCGAACAGCAGCGCATCGCGGACCTTGTCGACGGATTGGTCGAGTTCGATGCCAATCATCAGCCCACGCCCGCGGACTTCTTTCACCCTGTCGAAGCCGCGCGCTTGCTGCTGAAGGTATTCGCCGAGGGTTGCCGCGTTTTCAATCAGGTTTTCCCCTTCCAGGACTTCCAGCACGGCCACGCCCGCCGCGCAGGCGAGGTGGTTGCCGCCGAAGGTGGTACCCAGCAATCCGAACTTGGCCCCAAACTTTGGCGCGATGAGTACCCCGCCAATCGGGAAGCCGTTGCCCATGCCCTTGGCCGTCGTGATGAGGTCGGGGTGAATGCCCGCGAACTGGTGCGAGAAAAACTTTCCCGAACGCCCGTACCCGCACTGCACCGAATCGAGGAGGAGGCAAGTACCGAACTGGTCGCACAACTGCCGGGCCGTTTGCAGAAATTCGGGCGAGGCCACATGAATGCCGCCCACACCCTGAATGCCTTCGATGATGACGGCGGCGTACTCCTCGCTCATCGCCGCCCGCAGGGCTTCGGCGTCGTTAAACGGTACCCAGGTCACGTGCTCCGTCGAATTGATGGGGGCAACGATGGCCGGGTTATCGGTCACGGCAACGGCTCCGGCTGTGCGCCCGTGAAAAGCTTTCGTGCAGGCAATCACCCGCTTCCGACCCGTGTGGAACGAGGCAAGTTTCAGCGCATTTTCGTTGGCTTCGGCCCCCGAGTTGCAAAGGAACAGTGCGTAATCGGGGTACCCGCTGAGACGACCCAGCCGTTCAGCCAGTTCGTCCTGCAAGGGGATTTTGACCGAATTCGAGTAAAACCCAATGCGCGATAGTTGCTCGGTCAGCCGCCCGACGTAGTGCGGGTGCGAATGCCCGATGGAGATGACGGCGTGCCCGCCGTAGAGATCCAGGTATTCGGTACCGTTCCGGTCCCAGAGCAGACTGCCCGAGGCGCGGACGGGTTCGATGTCGTAGAGCGGGTAGACGGGGAAGGGGTGCATGGAATACGTGAGTTTAGGGTTTTCAGTTTAGGGTTTAGTGCCGTCTCTTCACCTCAAACTCAAAATCCGATCGATTTCAATTTCAGTCCAGTCGTTTCATCCAGGCCGAACGCCAGATTCATATTCTGGACGGCCTGACCCGAGGCACCTTTCGTCAGGTTGTCGATGACGCTGCTGATGAGCAATTGGCCCTGGTGAACTTCGAGGTGCAGCAGGCCTTTGTTCGTCCCGACGACCTGCTTGACGTCCACGGGCGCGTCGCTGCGGTGCGTGAACGGGTGCGGGGCGTAGTACGCGTCGTACAGGTGCTTGGCTTCGGCGAGGGTACCTGAAAAGTCGGTGTACACGTTCGCCAGAATGCCCCGCGTGAACGAGCCCCGGTACGGAATGAAGTTGATTCGCCTCTGGAATTCGGGTTGGTGGGTACGCAGCGTCATCCCGATTTCGGTCAAATGCTGGTGGGTGAAGGCCTTGTAAATGCTCACGTTGTTGCTCCGCCACGAAAAATGACTCGTCGGCGCGAGCGCCTGTCCCGCGCCGGTGCTGCCCGTGATGGCCGAAACGTGGACGTCACCGGTCAGTAGCCCCGCCGCGGCCAGCGGGAGCAGGGCCAGTTCGATACTCGTGGCGAAGCAACCGGGATTGGCGATGCGCGTGGCTTCACGAATCCGGTCGCGCTGGAGTTCGGGCAGGCCGTACACGAAGCCCTCCGACTGGTCGCGGAAGTCGGTACTGAGGTCAATGATTTTTGTGGACGTGGGTACCTCGTTTTCGCTCAGAAATTTCTTCGACTCGCCGTGGCCCGAGCAGAGAAACAGTACCTCGGCAGTACCCAGGTCCGGGGCACCCGTGAAGGTCAGGTCCGTGTCGCCGAGTAGGTCGGTGTGGGTGTTCCAGACGGGTTTGCCCGCCTGCGAATTGCTGTGCACGAAGGCGATTTCGGCGGCGGGGTGGTTCAGCAGGATGCGCAGCAGCTCGCCGCCGGTGTACCCGGCTCCGCCAATAATTCCAATGTTCATTTGGTCCAGTTTTCAAGGTTCAGTCCGGGTACCCGGACGAATTCGCGCTCGTTGTTAGTCACGAGCGTCAGCCCCCGACTTCGCGCGTGTGCCGCGATGAGCAAGTCGAGCGGGCCGATGGGGGTACCCCGGCGTTCGAGGTCGGCGCGGATCTGGCCGTAGTGCGCGGCGGCTTCGGTGTCGAAATCGAGAACGGTCAGTGGTGCTAAAAACAAGCGGTAAGCCAAGTCGTTTCGCTCGCGTTGGGGACTTTTTTCGACGCCAAAAAGCAGTTCAGAAAGCGTAATCGTCGAGATACCGATGGTTTGAAACGGTTCCTGACTGAAGCGTTCGTAAGCCGCCGGTGGACGACGGGCGACGATGTACGAGCAGATGTTCGTGTCGAGCAGGTACTTCATTCGTCGAAATAGAAATCGCGCTCTTGCTGTTCGGTGGGTTGATTCCGTCCATCGGCCATGAAGTCGTCAGAAAACAACTCCAGGTTTTTCCACCATTCTTCCCAGGACTCTGGCTTGCTGTACAGCATGACCGAAGTGCCGATCTGCATGGCGTACACCTCTGCATCAGCCAGGTGAATCGACTCGGGTAATTCGACCGTCCGCCGATTGCCTTCTTTCACGATTTTGACCGGGGTCGCTTCCATATCCGCATCGTTTGTTTCCTGAAAGGTACTCAATCATTCCCCTCCGTCACCTTCCGGTGAATCATCGTCTGGTTGGAGAGAATTTTCGAGAACCCGCGCACGTCGTCGCCACTCCAGGCTTTGTTCATCTCGCCGTAGCTGCCGAACGCGTTCGACATCAGGTCGTAGGGCGACTCGATGCCCGTGACCTGGAATTGATACGGCGCCAACCGCACGAACACTCGGCCCGTGACGTGCTCCTGGGTACTTTCGAGGAACGTCTCCAGGTCGCGCAGGGCCGGTTCGAGAAACTGGCCGCGGTGCAGCATCGTGCCGTAGTGCGTGGCGAATTGGTCTTTCAAGAGCAACTGCTGCTCGGTCAATACGTGCTTTTCGAGCGTGTGGTGGGCCTTGATGCTGATGAGCGGGGCCGGGGCCTCGAAGCCCACGCGGCCCTTGATGCCGATGACCGTGTCGCCGACGTGCATGTCGCGCCCGACGGCGAACGGCCCGGCGACTTCGGCCAGTTTCCGAATCGCGTCGACCGGATTCTCGAACGTCTCGCCGTTCAAACCTTTCAGCTGCCCCTGCACGAAATCGAGCGAAATCGTTTCGGGATCGGTTTTCGTCAATTGCGTCGGCCAGGCGTCTTCGGGGAGGTACTGGTTGGAAGTCAGCGTTTCCCGCCCGCCGACCGAGGTACCCCAGAGGCCCTTGTTGATGCTGTAGGCGGCCTTCGTCCAGTCGCGCTCGACGCCTTTTTTCGTCAGGTACTCGATTTCGGCCTCGCGGCTCAGCGTGTGGTCGCGGATGGGCGTCAGGACGGGTACCTCGGGCAGCACGATGCGGAAAACCACGTCGAACCGCACCTGGTCGTTGCCCGCGCCGGTACTGCCGTGGGCCACGTAGTCGGCCCCGACCTGCTTGGCGTACTCGGCGACGGCCAGCGCCTGAAACACCCGCTCGGCGCTAACCGAGAGTGGGTACGTGTTGTTTTTCAGAACGTTACCAAAAACCAGGTACTTCAGGCAGTGCTCGTAGTAATCGTCGACGACGTCGAGCGTGACGTGCTGTTTCACGCCGAGCGCGTAGGCGTTTTTCTCGATCTGCGTGATTTCGGCGAGCGAAAATCCGCCCGTGTCGACGAGGACCGAATGCACAGCGTAGCCCAAGTCTTCGGCAAAGTACTTGACGCAGTAGGAGGTATCGAGGCCGCCGCTGAAGGCGAGCACCACGGTGGGTTGATTCATGGGAGGGAAGGAGGTTTGATCAGGTACTGATGGAAAAAAGAATCGCGACGACCCAGGTACTGCGCCGACAGTGGGAAATTATGCTGTTCGCTGCCGTCCATCCGCGAGAGGTCGGGGAAGACGGTGGTCGCTTCGGCCACCGACTGCGGGCCGGGGGCGCGGCGCACAAGCGGGACGGCGCGAAGAATTTCCTGCACCGGGTACACCGCGGCCAGCACGAAGCAACCGGCCAGGCCAACCAGCCAGTCGCTACGGATGTGCCTTCGCCAGGCCTGTCCGAGCGCGAACAGCAGCGCGAAGGTCAGGACGAATTGGCCGGGAATGATGCTGCGCAACAGAAAATCATTGTACTCGCCCACGCAAAACCAGCTCAGCAGGAGCAGCGAAAGCAGGGCGGTACCGAACCACGTGCGGTACCTGCCCAGCAAGTGGTACCGTCGGTCGGATTGGTAAATCAAGAATCCGATGAACCCGAATGAAAACAGAATGAAAAGCCCGTACAGCACGATGTCGCCCGGACCGCGCAGGTAACGAATCAAAAAATCCACGCCGCCAACCGGCAGATGTGCCCCAAAATACGCGAGGTACACCGCCACCCACGCAACGGCACTACCCAACGGTACCCCGCCGCCGAGCCATTCCCGACGCGGCAGTCGAACCAGCAACACCGCCAGCAGTGGCAGCAACCCCACCGCCACGAACGGCGACCAGAACGGAGCCTGACTGAGCGAAAGCCAAAAAACCGGGTGAAGTTTTTGGGTATAAAAATGATGCAGTACCAACGCCGTCAACAGCCAGCCGCCCAAGGCGTGCTGCGGCGCCCACTGAAATTGCGAAAACACGGGCGGAAACTCCAGCCGGTGTCGGTAGTCGCCGTCGGACAAAACCACGCTCGGCGGAATGTACTGCCTGATGCCCGCGAACTTCGCCAGCACGAATTCCCGCCAGAAGGTACCCCAAGCCCCACCGTACACGTCCTGCGCAATCCAGTACCAGCGGGTGATTACGTCCAGTCCACCGACCAGGAAAAATCCCCCGACCACCCACCAGCCCACCGGGGTACCCAGCCGCAACAACCAGGCCAGCATCAGCCCAACGCCCAGCGCACTCCAGAGCCAGTGGAGTACCGCCGCGCCCGAGACGCCCCCGACTCCTTTCGCCAGGACCGCCACCGGCAGGTAGTACGCCAGCGAGTAGCACAGAAACGGATTGTCAAAAGCCGCGTTTTCGTACCGAACCGGGTGCGGGTACCGGACGAGGTCGTGTAGGAGCAGGTTGTGTTTGAGGTAGTCGGATTTCTGTTCGGTGAACCCGCCAACGCCCGCCAGGGCACAAAAAAAAAGGGCCAGGGCCCCCACGCGTACTCCATCCTGCCAACGGAGTCGGGGCCAGGCCGGGAGCGGCGTCCTGCGTGCCGAACGCACGAGGGCCAGGCTCGTCAGGATTACCAACGGTAGGGCCACGACCGGCGTGAGCCACCCGGCCGCGAAGAGCAGGCCGGGGGTCAGCAGGTAGCCGGTCGTGGTCCAGTACAGGCCGTCGGTTTTCATGCGGTTGGCGTCAGGGCGCTACGGGTTCTTCGACTTCCTCCGGGCGCAGCAGGCGCTGCTTGATGCGCTGCCAGCGTTCGTAAATTTTCGAGTTCTTGACGAAATTCCACTTCGGGCGTTTTTCCTTCCCGGTTTTTTTTTCCTCGGCCGGGTCGAACATCATGCCCGTGCAGAGGCAGTGCTTGCGCTCGGTGCGGGTCAGGACGTCGTAATTGACGCAGGACGAACAACCCTTCCAAAACGCTTCGTCGACGGGTAACTCGCTGAAGGTCGTCGGTTTATAACCCAGGTCTGAATTAATTTTCATCACGGCCAGACTCGTCGTGATGCCGATGATTTTTGCGTCGGGGTACTTTTTCCGCGACAGTTCAAACGCCTTCTGCTTGATGGCTTTCGCCAGTCCGCTTTTGCGGTGGTCGGGGTGGACGATCAGGCCCGAGTTGGCGACGAACTTGCCGTGGTCCCAGGTTTCGAGGTAGCAGAAGCCCAGCCATTCGCCCGTGTCGGCGGTGGCCACGATGGCCTTGCCTTCGAGTATTTTCTTACGGAGGTACTCGGGCGAACGCTTGGCGATGCCTGTGCCGCGCGCCTTGGCGCTTTCCTCCATGTGCCCACAGATTTCTTCGGCCAGCGAGAGGTGGTCCGGCGAAGCGATCTGAACGTGGAACGGGGTCATTTCGTGAGAAGGAAGAAAAGATTGGTTGAAAAAACGGAATCCTTCGACCGCATGTCAGGCGGTCCGTTTAACGACCCTTAAAACCGGTAGGAAAGAAAAATGATTTTGCCGGTTGGCAAAAAAATCAGAGGCGGGTGGCCCTGAAGCGCACGTTCCTCCTTGGCCTACGGCGCGGGTACCGCGTCGGCAATGGTGGGAAGGAGAGAAGAACCGGGGAGCTGTTCATCGGCGTGTGCAGCGCTGGAAAAAACGTGCAAAGGTTAGAAAACCACCCGTTACAACGCAAGCAAAGCCCGGAGTATTTCGCCAGCGGGCGGCGATTCGCCGAAATTTAATTTGGCAAAACCGAAACCGTTTCGTAACATTTGCCTAATCCCAAGCCGACCTCCGGTTTCTTACGCATGACCAAGTTGACCGCTGATGACCTCATCTACGGGTACATGAACGGCATTTTTCCGATGGCCGATTCCGACGGTACGCTCTACTGGTACTCGCCCGATCCGCGCGCCATCATCCCCATCGACACGTACCGACCGGCGCGTTCGTTGCGGCCCGTGTTGAACCGCAAACAGTTCGACGTGCGCATCAACACCGATTTTGAGGGCGTGGTCCGCGCCTGCGCCCGGCCCCGCACCGACGACGAGGGTACCTGGATTTCCGAAGAAATCATTCAGGCGTACACCGAGCTTCACCAGTCCGGGTTCGCGTACTCTGTTGAAACGTATAGTGAGAATCGTTTAGTCGGTGGGTTGTACGGGGTTTCGATTGGGTCGGCGTTTTTTGGCGAATCAATGTTTTACAACGTGCCCAACGCCTCGAAGGTCGCGTTTCATTACCTGATTGAAATCTTGCGTAATCAGGGTTACGAGTTGCTTGATACCCAATTTATTAACGACAATGTACGTCGTTTTGGAGCGATTGAAATTCCTCGGTCCGAATACATTCCCCTGTTGAAAAGCGCGCTTTCCCGGCGCTGCGTATTCACCGAAGCGGCGCTCGAACATTTGTTTAACGAATTGCCTGAAAACGCAAACGCCCCGAAGGCGCTGGTGCCCTCGGAGCGTTCGTAAGTGCGTTTCCGCAGCGCGAGTTACTTCGCAAACACAGCCACGCCGTTGACGACGTACGTCGGCCGGTCGGTGACCAGGTTGTAGACCTCCGACACGTGCCGGTAGGCGGACTGAATCGTGAAGACTTCGTAGCCCTTCAGGGAAGTCGTCGCCGCGTCGAAGCGGTACAGCGTTTCACCGACGCGCACTTCACCGAGCGCTTTTTTACCCAAAGCGGTGAGCACCGGGTGGTTGGCGGTAGCCTCCAGTTCGAGCAGATCGAACTGCGGTCGCGTCGAGGCCGTCGTTTTATCGGCCGGGTCGATGAGGAGTACCCGCGTCAGCGCGAAGGTACCCGCCGCGTGGACCTCGAGTTTTTTCACGCAGGTTTCCGAAACGTCTTTCGTCACCGGGTCGATGCTTCGCAGGCGGTCACCGGGCTGCACGGCGGCGATGGGTTTTGAGGTGCCGTCCACCAGCGTGACGCGAGCATTGGCCGGGAAACAGTACTCAATTTTCTCGCCTTCCTTCGCCACGACGGGGGTACCGCCCACGCCCGATTTGGTCAGCGCGAAGGCCACGCAGGAGGCGAGACCCTTCATGGCGTCTTCGCCGTACTTCAGGTCGTCGATGTACTTGCCCCAGACCTCGCCCGCCGCGTCGGGACTGGGAATGGGGAAGCTCCGCAGCTTGCCGTCTTTCGGAGTCGTGTAAATGGCAAACATCCCGAGTTCAGCCATTTTCTCGGTCTCGAACAGCTTGTAGAGGTACACCCGCCGCTCGGTACCGTCCGAAAACTTGAACACGAACGGGTCGCCCGAGCGGTCGAGGATGAAACTACCGGCTTTGACGTAGCTGTCTTTTTCGAGGTTTTTAACGACCACTTTTTTGGCTGCTTCGTACTCGGCGGCGGTGAGCGGGCGTTTTTCGACGTCCTGAGCGATCAGGCTGAGGGCGAGGAACAGGGGGCAGAGGGTGAGGAAGAGTTTTTTCATGTCGTAGCGCAACCTTCAGGTTGCGTGGTTTGGGTTAGCTAACTAGTTCTGACGCAACCTGAAGGTTGCGCTACGGTCAGCCCTGCGCCACGCGCTTGTGGAGCAAATCCACGGCGTACCGGGCCGATTCGAGTGCCCCGGCCATCCAGGCGCAGAGGTGGCTGACGTGCTCGCCGGCAAAGTAAATGGCGTCGTCGGGTTCGAGCAGGGCCGGGTACATTCGGTCGCGGGCGGCTTTGTTGTACTCGGCCCAACCGCCCATCGAGTACGGAATCTTGTGCCAGGCCAGCGAAAACGAATTCTCGAACTCCGCCGGGTACTGCGGGTGGATTTTAGCGCCCTGCGTGAGGGCCAGTTTTTCGCGCTCGGCGAGACTCAGGTTGCCGATTTTCGTCGCCCGATCGTGGAAACAGTACGCGGCCTTCAAGACCCCCTTCGCGCCGAGGAAGCCGTACGAGGGGTAGAAAAGCTGGGTGATGTCCTGGTTGGTTTTCGAGATGCCGCCGAAGATGCCGTCGTCTTCCTCCCAGAACCGCCGCTTGAATTGCAGCCCGATTTTGGTCGTGTGCATGTACGGCACGAAATCCGCCGCACGTTGCACGTTGCCCGACACGTCCGACTCAATTTTACTCAGCATCGGCAGGGGCAGGGTACAGACGGCATAATCGGCAGTCAGCTCGCTCGTTGCGCCGGTTTTTTTGTCGACGTACACGACGCGTACGCCGGGGGCGGTTTTACGCAATTCCTTCACCTCGCAGCCGTACCGGATCTTGTCGCCGAGTACCCGCGCGAAGGCCTTCGGCAACTGGTCGTTGCCGCCGACCATCTGGAGCAGTACCGGCTGCTGGTGGTAGGTGTACTCGCCAACGTTGGCGAAGGCCGGGTGCGTCAGCCCCGACTCCACGATGTCCTTCAGCGCGTAGGGCGAGGCCACCTCGCCCGACACGCGCCCGGCGCCCGGCCGGACTTTGTACCCGCGCATCTCCGAACCGGCGTACTTCCGCTCGGGCGTCAGGCCCGCTTCTTCCTTGAGCCAGAAGCGCAGCTTTTCAATGTCCTCGGCCGTCATCTGGGCGTCGAGGAACGCCTGATCGCCGACTTTCGCGAGAAGTTCGTACAACTGCCCGCGCATGTCGGCGTGGATTTCGCGGGCGCGAACGGGCCGGTTCGCCAAGGCACCGGTCGGACTTTCCGAGTAGTACAGCCCGGCCTCGTTGAAGTTTCCAAAAATCTCGACGGGTACCTTCAGCTCCCGGCAGTAGTGCAGCGTGAGCTGGTGGTGGTGCGGAATGCGCGCCGCCCCGGCGTTGAGGTACTGGCCTTCGTCGAAGCGGCAGGTTTGTGCCTCGCCGCCGACTTCGGTCTCGGTGGTACCCCCGCGCACAGTCCAGACGCGACCGCCGGGCCGGGTGCGGGCTTCGAGCAGGGTGCAGTCGTAGCCGAGTTTGCCGAGTTCGTAGGCCGTCGCCAGTCCGGCGAGTCCGGCCCCGAGGATGAGTACCTTTTTGTTCGTCTTCTCGGTTCGGGGCAAATCGAACGCCCGCGCCGGGGCCGCGGGCATGAGGCCCAGCCCCATCAGGGCGAGGTACCCATTGCCGGACCGTTCAATAAAATCTCTGCGCGTCATGGGGAAGTGGCGTTGTTCGATGCTCGTTGTTCAATGTTGGTATTCCGAACATCGAACAACGAGCATCGAACAACGTTTTTAAGAAACGACCTTCGTAAACGCTTCGGTGAAGGCCTTCATTTCGTCCATCGTGCCGATGGATACCCGGCACCAGTGCTGGCCGTCGAAAAACCAGTTCCGGACCGAAACGCCCTGCTCCATCAGTCTGGTCGTCAGTTCCTGACCCTTCATTTTTATCGGGAACAGCATGAAATTGGCGTACGACGGGATGGTCGTGTAGCCTACCGCCTTCAGCGCGTCAATGGTGAATTTCTTCGATTCGGCCGTTTTGGCGAGGACCATTTTCTGGTTGGCCTCGTCCTTCAGCGCCGCCTGTGCACCCATGATCGTCGGTACCGAGAGACCAAAGCCGTTCATCGTGTACTTGCCCATCGCCGCCAGGAGTTCGGGCTTGCCAAGTGCGTATCCGAGGCGCATGCCCGCGAAGGCGTGCAGCTTCGACATCGTGCGGAGGATGATGACGTTCTTGCCCGCCTTCACTTGGTCGGTCATAGCGTCGGTTTGCGGATTGGTAGCGTAGTCGATGTACGCCTCGTCGATAAGGACGGGTACCTTCGGCGAAACCGCGTCGATGAACGCCCGCAGTTTGTCTGCCGGGAGCATGTTGCCCGTCGGGTTGTTCGGATTGCAGATGTACACGAGGCTGTGCTTGGCCGGATCGGCTTTGGCGGCCATCGCGTCGAGGTCGTACTGGTAGTCGGCGGTGAGCTTTACTTTTTCCATCGGTACCCGCTCCTCGTTGCCCGAAATGTAGCAGGGGTCGCCGACGAGTACCGTGCCTTTTTGCCCGAAGTGCATCAGCGCGGCGCTAAGCAGTTCGCTCGATCCGCAACCGAGCCGAATCTGACTCACCCGCGGACCGCCCCAACCGCCCGTGTTCTGCGGCATTTCGATGCCTTCGCGCTCGGCGATGAGTTTGTACAGGTCGCCCGAAGCGCGCATGGCGTACCGGTTCGCGTCGTCGAGCGACTTCATCACGGCTTCCCGCGTCGAGGCTGAGAGACCCCAGGGGTTTTCGTTGGCGCTCAGACGGGCCTTGATGGCCGCGGGTGGCAGGGCGTCGAGAGCTTGAAGTGCGCGGAACTCGGACGACAGCGAATTGTAGAGTTCGGCGCGGGCAGCAGGCTCCGCAACGGCCCGCTGGAGGAACGACGGCGCCGCGGCTAAACCTGCCGTGAGGGCCGCGGATTGTTTCAACCAGTTTCGACGGGAATACGGGGTGGACATGGAGGAGGATTGTTAGGGGTGAAATGACCAAACGGGGTTGCGGCCCAACTGTAATTTCACTTAAGAAAGACGGAATAGAAAATTTTACAAACCACGGGGCAGTTACCATAAAATTTCCCGAAACCGACCGGAAATTAGCGCTTCGTTTGGGAGAATACAAGTCGTACTAAATTCCCGTTTCGACTAAATCCTGATTTTTTTCGTCACAAAAGGCCGATTCAACAACGTATTTTTTGATGAGTTGACGGATTTGATGGTAGAAACTCTAAAAATGGAAACCTGTTTTGGTTGATTTCTAAAAACGAGCAAATTCAATCCGTCGGCTGACCAACAAAAGTTCGTCAATTCCCCAGTATTCGCAATGGGAGTTTTATACCAATTCGGTTGAGACGGCGCACAACCCGCACGCCGACCAGCGGTCGGCGCTACCTTTGCCCCCATGAAACCCCTCCTCGTCCTTAAATTCGGTACGGCTTCCATCACCAAACCCAGCGGCGACCTCGACGAGCCGGTCCTCATCGAAATTGCCCGGCAGGTGGCGCAGGTGCAGGATCGGTACCGCGTCGTGCTCGTTTCGTCGGGGGCGGTGGGAGCGGGGCGGGCGTATCTGCGGCAGTACCGTGGCGAACTGAGCGAACGCAAAGCCGCCGCGGCCATCGGCAACCCGCTGCTGCTCAGCCGGTACGCCACGTACTTCAACGCCTACGGCATTCCCGTCGCGCAGAGCCTCTGCGAGCGCGGGCACTTCGCCAACCGCGCGCAGTTTCTGCAACTGAAGCAGACCTACGAAACGCTCTGGGACAACGGCGTCATTCCCATCGCCAACGAAAACGACGTCGTCTCGAACCTTGAACTCAAGTTTTCCGACAACGACGAACTCGCCACGCTCCTCGCCACGGGCCTCGGGGCCGAGACGCTGCTGTTCAGTACCTCCGTCGGTGGGCTGCTGGATGAAGCCGGGCAAATCGTCTCGCGCGTCGAGCGGGTCGATGCCGGAGTACTCGGGCTGGCGCGGCGTGACAAGTCGGCGCTCGGGCTGGGCGGCATGACTTCGAAACTCAGCTTCGCCAAACGCGCCACGCGCCTCGGCATTCGGGTCGTGATTTTCGGGATGGGTACCCCCGACGGCATTCTCAAAGCCCTCCGGGAGGAAACGGGTACCGTCTTCCCGCCCGAACCGGGCAGCTTCAACTCGCGCCAGCGCTGGTTAAGCAGCGGCGGTCTGGTGGCCGGGCAGGTCGAAATCGACGCCGGGGCCGTACGCGCCCTGCAAGCCCGCCGCAGCCTGCTGGCCGTGGGCGTCCAGGCGCTGACGGGCGAGTTCGACCGGGGAGAAGTCATCGAAATTCTGGACCAGGAACACCAACTCGTCGCTGTGGCGAAAGCCCGCGAATCGTCCCGCACGCTCGCCGCCCAACTCCGCACGCCGAATGTGGAGGTGGCGCATGCGGATGATATTGTGTTGTTGTGATTGCGAAATTCGGACGGCGAATTGCGAATTGATTTTTTAATCCGCAATTCGCAATCCCCAATCCGAAATCAAACATGGTTCTGGAATCCATCCTCCCCCAACTCGCCCGCACCCACGCCGCCACGGCAGCCGTCCGGCGGTTAAGCGCTGACACGAAAGCCGCCATCCTGCACCGGCTGGCCGAGGTACTCCTCCAGCACGAGGCTGACCTCCGCGCCGCCAACGAGCAGGACCTGGCCCGGATGCCGCAAACCGACCCGAAGTGGGACCGGCTCCTGCTCACCCCGAAGCGCATCGAAGGGCTGGCGAGCAGCCTCCGCGACGTCGCCGACCTGCCCGACCCGACGGGCGAGGTACTGCTGGAACGCACGCTGCCCAGCGGCCTGCACCTGCGTAAGCTGGCGGTACCCCTCGGCGTCGTGGGCGTGATTTACGAGTCGCGGCCCAACGTAACCGTCGACGTGACGAGCCTCTGCCTGCGCTCGGGCAACGCCGTGGTACTCCGCGGCGGCAGCGATGCCTGGTTCAGCAATCGGTTTCTGGTTGGCGTCATCCACGAAGTACTCACCGAATTCGGGGTACCCACCGACGCCGTCGCGCTCCTGCCCACCGACCGCGAACTCCTGCCCGAACTGCTCACGGCCACGCGGTACGTCGACATCATCATTCCGCGCGGGTCCGACAGCCTGATTCAGTTCGTCCGGCGGAATTCGTTGGTACCCACCATCGAAACCGGCGCGGGCGTGTGCCACACGTACGTCCACGAAGCGGCGGACTTCGGGAAGGCGCGGGCCATCGTCGTCAACGCCCGCGTCTCGCGGCCTTCGGTTTGCAACTCGCTCGATTGTCTGCTGGTCGATTCCAACATAGCCGCTGATTTTCTGCCGACCCTGAACGAAGACTTGCTGAAATGGAACGTCGAACTCTACGCCGACGAAACGGCCCACGCCATTTTCGAGCAGTCCGGGTACTCAAACCTGCATCGCGCCAGCCCGGAAGATTTCGGGCGGGAATGGTTGGATTTTAAACTGTCGGTGAAAGTCGTTCACGGTCTTGACGAAGCGCTTGACCACCTGCGGGCGTACTCCTCGCGGCATTCGGAGGCGATTAGTTCGGAAGACGCGGGTACCTGCCAGCGCTTCCTCGACGAAGTCGACGCCGCTGCCGTTTATGCCAACGCCTCGACACGCTTCACCGACGGCGGGGAGTTTGGGTTGGGGGCCGAAATCGGCATCAGTACCCAGAAGCTCCACGCCCGCGGGCCGTTTGCCCTGGAAAAATTGGTGACCGAAAAGTGGGTCGTCGTGGGGGATGGGCAAGTGCGGTGGTGAGGGCAGTGACCAGTGACCAGTGACCAGTGACCAGTGACCAGTGACCAGTGACCAGTGACCAGTGACCAGTGACCAGTGACCAGTGACCAGTGACCAGTGACCAGACGGGGTGAGTTGAGCAAGGTACGTACTTGCTTCTTGCCCCTTGAACCTTGCAACTTTCTCGCATGAAAATCGCCCTCATCGGCTCAGGCAACATCGGCGGGACGCTGGCCCGGCTTTTCACGAACGCCGGTCACGCCGTGGCGCTGGCCAACTCACGTGGGCCCGAATCGCTTCGTGAATTTGTGGCAGAACTCGGCCCGCAGGTCCAGGCGCTGGACGTGGAGGCAGCCGCGGCATTTGGCGACGTCGTCATTCTGGCGACGCCCTGGCGCTTGCCCGAAGCCTTGCCCCGGCCCGAAACCGTTGCCGGGAAAATTGTCGTGGATGCGATGAATCCGTACGCCGCGGGCGGTGGGTTGGTGGATTTGGGCGATTCGACGTCGAGCGAAGAAACCCTCAAGCGGCTCCCCGGTGCGCGGCTGGTCAAGGCGTTCAACACGATTTACTTCAAGCACCTGGCCGCGAACGGCGACATCGATCAACCCCTGCCCGAACGTCACGCGATTTTCATGGCGGGCGACGACATCGACGCCAAGCGGGTCGTGATGAATCTGATTGAGGAAATTGGGTTCGCACCCGTCGACACGGGTACCCTGCGCGAAGGCGGGCGACGGCAGCAGCCCGGCAGCGAAATCTACAACCGCCCGATGAGCGGGGCCGACGCCGAGGTCACCGTGTCGCGCTGGCCCGATGCCGACTGAGTTTTCCGGGCTTTGCGCGACTCCTGCTCGATGCGCCGGTAGGCATCCTGAAAACTCTGACCCATCCGAATGGCCTGCACGAGTTCGACCAGCCCCGGCTGCCCGACCACGTCGAGCCAGCGGGCTACTTCCAACCCGGCCGTCGTGTACGCCTTGCGCAGGTGGCTGCGGTCGACTTCCCCGCGGCGGGTACCGAAAAATTGCTGCGTCGTGTTGAGCGTCGGCAGCGGCAGGGCTTGCCGACCGTTGTTGGTCAGCACAATCCATTCGTCGAGATAATCGAGGTATCGGCGCGTGGAGTCGGCGTTGGTGAAGCGGTAGTCGAGCATCAGTGCCAGGCCTTCGTCAAACCACTGCGGAATCCGGTTTTTCGACTTGAACCAACCCAGGCGCGTGAATAGCTCGTCGTGGCACAGTTCGTGCGCCAGGACGTCGGTGTTCAGGCCGTCGGGGTTCAGCACAATCCACGAACCCGTCGGGGTGCCCAGGCTGCACCCGGCCCCTTCGTTGATGAGGCAGTACTGCCGGTAGGTAGCTTCGTCGTGACAGAAAATGACCGGACTTTTGGCCGTACGAGCGCCCCAGAATTGCCGAACCCGCCGCCGGGCCAGCGGGAGCAGTCGCTGGAGTGAGTCGCGCTGCGCGGTGGTCGTTTGCGGACTGACGTAGAGGTCGCCGGGCAGTTCGTCAAAGTCAGAAAACCCGATGGTCTGGCAGCGCCACACGGGCGGAAACCAAAAATAATACGCTACCAGCAGGAACAGCCCCACCAGTAACACATTGAGGGCCAAGTATCTGAACGAACGCTTCAAAACTTTTGGGGTTTCACCAAACAACGCCCGAAGCGGTTGGTTAGTCCAAAGGTAGTCCAATTTCCCCTAAACCGTCCGAACCGCTTCCATGAGTTCCCCCTCCTGTTTAGTCATCGGTGCCGGGCTTTCGGGCCTGACCGCCGCCCACGAACTCCAGCGCCAAGGCTGGGCCGTAACGGTCCTCGACAAGGGCCGCGGCGTGGGCGGACGACTCGCCAGCCGGAGCATCGACGGCGCGCGTTTCGACCACGGGGCGCAGTACTTTTCAACCAAAACGCCGGAGTTTCAACGATTCGTCGCCGAGCTTCAGGCGGCGGACCTCGTCGCCGAGTGGCCGCTCGGTTTCGACCGGCACCCGCGCTACGTGCTCCGGGGTGGCATGAGCGGGCTGGCGAAGTACCTGGCCCGGCACCTCGACGTGCGGACGGGTGAAAAAGTCACGCAGCTCCGCGCGGTGGCAGGCGGGCTGGAAGCCGAAACCGAAGTGGATACGACCTTCTCCGCGGCGCACCTGCTTCTGACGGCCCCGGTACCGCAGGCCCTCGCCCTGCTCGAAACCGCCGGAACGGTACCCGTCCCGGAGCGAACCCGGCTCGAAGCCATCGGGTACGAACCCTGCCTGGCCGTGATGGCGGTACTCGATGTCCCAAGCCGCATTCCCGCACCGGGCGGAATCAAGTTTGACGACGGGCCGATTGGCTGGCTGGCCGACAACCAGCAGAAAGGCATTTCTGAACTACCATCCGTCACGATTCACGGAAGCCCGGCCTTCAGCCGCGAACACCTGGAGGCGGACCTCAACGACACCGCCCGGCACCTGCTCGATCTGGCCGCTGCGTGGGTGCCGCCCGGCAGCGTCCGCACATTCCAGGTACACCGCTGGCGGTACAGCCTCGCGGCGCGGCGGCAGGAGGCGGAATTTCTTCGCCTCGAACAGCCGATTCCGGTACTCCTCGGCGGCGATGCATTCGGGATGGGCAACGTGGAAGGCGCGTTTCGGTCGGGATTGGCAATGGCGCGAGAAGCAATGACCAGTGACCAGTGAGCAATGACCAATCAGTGGATCTGTGAAAAACGAAACCTCCAAAGTCTTCAAGACTTTGGAGGTTTTTTGATCTCAACAACCAGCCCAAAATTGATTATTGCTCACTGGTCACTGGTCATTGACTTATCAGTTCCGCCACTTTTCGTCCGGTACCCATCGCCGCGTTGAGCGAGGGGTAGGCGGTCTGGTCGCCGCACTGGTAGAGGCGCTCGCCCAGTTTCAGGGCGTGCTCCCCGGCACCCGGCCCGTAGGCGGGCAGCGCTTCGGGCAGGTGGTACGAACGCAGGTGCCGCCAGTTTTTTACTTCCGGTCCGAACCAGTCGACTAACTCCTGCTTGATTTTTTCGGCAAGACGGGTACCATCGACCACGTCGAGGCCCTGCGTCGAGACGGAAATCAGCGCCTGGCCCGCGGGCGCGTAGCCGGGGGCGACGTCGCTCGGCACGCAGAGGTTGTGCACGACCGACTGCCGGTTGGGGTTGAGTACCAGAATCTTCTCGTCGAGCGGCGAACGCGGCGCGGCGAAGTAGGTGCAGGTCGTCGAGCGGAATTCGCGCGTCGGTTCGGTACCCAGCAGCCGGTCGGCGGCCCCGGCATCTACGGCCAGTACCACGTGTTCAGCGGTCAGCGTCTCACCCGAATCGAGCGTGACCCGGTTGTTTTCGACGTGCCGCACCCGCACGCCCGTCTGCACGGTACCCGGCGGCAGGGCGGCGTAAAGCTGGTCGGGGATGGCCCCGATGCCCGCGGCGGGTAAGGCCGCCTGACCCTGGTAAAAGTGTTTGAAAACGAAGCGGAAAAAGTTGGAAGACGTTTCGAGTGAATCAGCTTCCAGAAAAACGCCCCCGAAAAACGGCTGGAAAAACCGTTCAATCATCGCTTCGGAGTACCCAAAATCGCGGAGGTAGTCGAGCGTCGTCCGGTCGGGATGGCGGAAAAAGCCTTCGTCCGACTCGTCCTCGACCTGCCAGATCTGGCGCAGTACCCGCAGCTTGTCGTCGAGCGATCCGACGGGCGAACGCAGCGCGGCCCAGACCGAGCCGCCTTCGAACGGGTTGGCGAGCGTCGTGAAGGTACCCCCGAGCCGGATTTTGGCACCCGAGACGAAGGACTTCAGATCGAGGGCGTCGTAGTCAAGAATTCGTTTGGCTTCGGGGTACGAGGTCAGGAAAATCTGGAAGCCCCGGTCGAGCGTGAACCCCTCGACGCGGTCGGTGCGGACGCGCCCGCCGACGCCGTCGCTGGCTTCGAGAAGGGTGCTGGCGATGCCGCGGCGCTGGAGGTACCGGGCGCAGGTCAGTCCGGCGACGCCCGCGCCAACAATCAAAACGGAAGTGGGTGGCATGAAAACGGTTTGGAGGTGTCGGCGATAAAAGTACGATGGCAAAGCCATTTCTTGCCGCTTGCCTGACGGCTTCCCCGTTGTAGTTTTACGCCCTTCCCAACTTCATCCCCAACGCATGGCCCCCACCAGCGGCAACGTCCTGACGTTCGACATCGGCGGTTCCAACCTGAAAGCCACGGTACTCAACGCCGCGGGCGAACGCATCCAGGACTACACTAAACTCCCGACGCCCACGCCCGCCACGCCGAAGAATCTGGTGGCCGGGCTGGTCAAACTGGCCGCGTCGTTTTCGGATTTTGAAAAAGTGTCCGCCGGTTTTCCGGGCTACGTCCGCGATGGCGTGGTCCGCACGGCCCCGAACCTCGGCAACGAGTACTGGAACGGCATTCCGCTGGCCGAGCAACTGAGCCAGGCGTTGGGCCGACCAGTGCGCGTAGTCAACGACGCCGATTTGCAGGGCCTCGGCGTCGTGCGGGGGCAGGGGTTGGAGATGGTCATCACGCTGGGCACGGGCTTCGGTACCGCCCTGCTGCTCGATGGTAAACTCCTGCCGCACTTGGAAATCGGTCAGCACCCGGTGACGAAATCGAAGAATTACGACCAGTTCGTCGGCGACAAAGCCCTGCTGGCCCACGGCGAGGAGCGCTGGAACGAGCGGATGCAGCACGTCATTGGCCTGCTCAAAACCACCTTCAACTACGACGCGCTGTACATCGGCGGCGGCAACGCCAAAAAACTAACCTTCACGTTGGACGACAACGTCACGCTCGTTAGCAACAAGGACGGCATTCGGGGCGGAGCGCGGTTGTGGAGTTGACGATGGGCCGGAACTAATTCGGGTAGGTCAGAAGGCCATGAAGGGCAGCGGCAGTTCAGCCAAAACCGTCGAAATCACGGATGGGCGGTTTGACATCAACATGAATACGCTCAAGTGATTGGTAAAACGATCACGCGGAGCAGTTGGGGAGGTTGGGCGCTTCAGCCGTGAGGGAGGAGTTCAACGCGATAGGCCGAGATAGGCTTCGCGGTACCGGAGGCGGTTCTACAGTCAACTAACCCCAGTTTGTAAAAAAAGCCAAACGCCGCCCCACCCGTGCGGCGTTTGGCTTTTCCGGCGGAACCGCTTACCTTTTCCGGCGGTTGGTTTGGAAAACCGGGATTCCCGGCTGAGCCGTTTATTTTTGCGGAATCGAACCACTGCCACGTACCCATGACCTACCCGATTCAGGAAGAAGCCGGATTCAAATACATCGACGAAGGCCAGGGCGACGTCCTGCTGCTGCTGCACGGCCTGTTCGGGGCGTTGAGCAACTGGGACGGCGTCATCAACGGCTTTCGCGGCAAGCACCGCGTCGTGATTCCGCTCATGCCGATTTACGACATGCCGCCGCGCGAAGCCGGGCTGGAAGGGTTGCTGGCGTTTATCGAAAAATTCGTCGCCCTCAAATCCCTGACCGACCTGACGCTGCTCGGTAATTCACTCGGCGGGCACGTGGCGCTGCTCTACACGCTCAAGCACCAGTACAACGTCCGGCGGTTGGTGTTGACCGGGTCGTCGGGTTTGTTCGAGAATTCGATGGGCGGCAGCTACCCCAAGCGCGGCAGCCAGGAGTACATCCGCGAGCGGGTGTCGTACACGTTTTACGATCCTGCCGTGGCGACCGACGAACTCATCGAGGAGGTGTTTGAAATCACGAACAGCATTCCGAAGTGCATGAACATCGTGCAGATTGCGAAGTCGGCGCAGCGGAACAACGTGGCGAAGGAATTACCCACGATTCAGGTACCCACGCTGCTTGTCTGGGGTCTGAACGACACGATTACGCCGCCGACCGTGGCGCACGAATTCAACCGGCTCATCCCGCATTCCGAACTCCATTTCATCGACCGCTGCTGCCACGCGCCCATGATGGAACATCCCGAAAAATTCAACCGACTCGTAGAACGATTTTTGGAACAAGACTTACCGGTACTCGCCTGAGGGTACCGAACCGCTGCCATGCTTGCCAACGAACTCCTCAACCCGCTGCTGCCCGCGCTCAAACCCACCGACTCGGTGGAGCAGGCCCTGGCCTGGATGGATGAATACCGCGTGAGCCAGTTGGTGGTCGTGGAAGAGGAGGCGTACCGGGGCATGGTTTCCGAAGAAATCCTGCTCGATGCCGACCCCGACCAGTTGCTGGCCGAAATCGAGCCGCTGTTTCCCGAGACCTTCGCTATGCCGTACCAGCACCTCTTCGAACTCGTTCGGGTGGCGCGGCTGCACGAGTGGGAGGTGGTACCCGTCGTCGACGAAGCGCGGCAGTACGTGGGCGGCATCAGCCGTGGGCAGTTGCTCGACGCCTTCGCCGAATCGCTCGGGACGCAGGAAGACGGGGCCGTGGTGGTGCTCGTCGTGGAAGACCGCGACTACTCGCTGACCGAAGTCAGTCGGCTCGTAGAATCAAACGAGGCCAAAATCATCAGCAGTTACTTCACCAGCGGGCAGTACGAAACCGACCAGCCGGGTCGACTCACGCTCAAACTCAACCGCCGCGACATCAACCCCGTCGTGGCCACGCTCGAACGCTTCGGGTACGCCGTCGAGGCCATTTACGCCAGCGAACCGCTCGAAACGCCCGACCGCGAGCGACTGGATCAGCTCTTTCGCTTTTTAAATCTGTAGAAGTCGTCAGTCGTCAGTCACCAGTCGTCAGTTTTTAGTACATCTGATTCAAGAAACGACTGACGACTGGTGACTGACGACTGACGACTTTATGAAAATTGCCATCCACGGACGCCCGTTCAGTACCGCCGCGCAGCCCGCGCTGCAACAACTGTTTGAGGAACTGGTTCGGCGGGGTTGGGAGGTGCGCGTATCGGACTCGTACCAGGAAGCGCTGGCGCAGGGGGGCGTCTGGCACGCGTACGCGGAGCAGTCGTACCGGCTGGGCGATGACCTGAGTGACCGCGATTTTGTCTTCAGCCTCGGCGGCGACGGTACCCTGCTCGACACGCTGACGCACGTCGGGGCGTGCCGGGTACCCATCGTTGGGGTGAACGTCGGGCGGCTTGGCTTTCTGGCCACCATCGCCCCCGACAAGCTCAGCGAAACCCTCGAACGCTTCAGCCAGGGGCAGTACGAAATTGAAGACCGCAGCCTACTGCACGTGGATTCGGAACAAACCGACGGCCGACCCGCGCCCTTTGCCGAGGTACCCTTCGGCCTGAACGACTTCTGCCTGACGAAGACCGACCGCTCCTCGATGATCGTGGTTCATACCTGGCTCGATGGGGCCTTTCTTAATTCGTACTGGGCCGATGGCCTCGTCATCTCGACGCCCACCGGCTCGACGGGGTACTCCCTGAGCGTGGGCGGGCCGGTGGTACTGCCCCGTACCCAAAACTTCATCATCGCGCCCATCAGTCCGCACAACCTCAACGTCCGCCCGATGGTCGTCAACGACAGCAGCGTGGTGTCGATGTCGGTGGAGAGCCGGAGCGGCAATTTCCTGGTTTCGCTCGACGCCCGCTCGCAGGTGGTCGATCAGTCGATTCGCTTCACGGTTCGGAAAGAAACCTTCCCGGCACGACTCGTCAAACTGCCCGGTACCGCCTTCCTCGACACCCTGCGGAGCAAATTGAACTGGGGGCTGGACAGTCGGAATTAGTGGGCAGTTCTGAGTCGGCAGGGGGCAGTAGCAGTAGGCAGGGGCAATAGGCAGAATCTGATTTGCATTTGATGGTCACTGCTAACTGCCCCTGCCTACTGCTACTGCCCCCTGCCGACTCTTTTTTCTCCGTTTGGTAAGAAAACTCCGCTTCGGACGTTAGACCCATAACTTTGACGTCGATTTACCTGAAACCAAACTTATGAAGAACGGATTTTTCCTGCTGGGACTGGCCGCCCTGCTGGGACTGGCTCCATCGGCTTCGGGGCAGTTCCTGAAGTTCAACAAAGACAATGGCCCGCGGCGCAAGTCCCTTTTTCAACCGTACTCGACGGTCGGTTTCGGTCTCGGTACGGCGCATTACTACGGGGAAACCAATTCGATTCGTCAACCCATTCAGTCGACGTTCGGCATGATGCGGTGGAACCTGACGGCCAACTACACCCGCCACTTCACGCCCCGACTCGGTGCCCGCGTGGCCCTGACCTGGGCCCGGCTGGCGGGCGATGACAACCAGTACGAAAACTCGCCGCGCTTCGCGACGAACTTTATCCGAAATGCTCACTTCCGCAATGACGTCAAGGAACTCTCGCTCGTGGGCATCTACGACCTCGTGCCCCAAGGTCGGACGTACCTGAAACGCCCCTCGTTTACGCCGTACCTGTTCGGCGGAATTGCGCTGTTTGCCCACAATCCCAAAGCCCGCACGCCCCTGGGCGATAGCCTCTACGACAACCGCTGGGTGCGCCTCCATCCGCTGGGTACCGAAGGGCAGGGGCGACCGGGTTACGACAAACCGTATTCGCTCGTGCAGGTGGCCGTTCCGCTGGGACTGGGGCTGCGGTTTAAGTACAAGCAACGGCTGAACATCTCGGTGGAAGCCGGGGTGCGGCTCACCCTGACCGACTACCTCGACGACGTGGGCGGGCTGTACGCCAACCAGAACGATTTGATCGACAACGAACTGGCGCGGGTACTCAGCAACCGCTCGCAGGAGCGCCTCGCCGCCCGTACAGGCCGTGACCGCACCGAGGGCGTTCGACGGTTCTTGGTTCAGAACCAGGGTTTCCCCGACGACCCGAACCTGGATCCCTTCGCTGCACCCATCGTGGGCTTCGCCGACGGCGACACCCGCGGCGGTGGTAACAAGGATTTCTACCTGCTGACGGCCATTCACATCAACTACATTCTCAAATCGCCCATCAAGTGCCCGCCGATCCGGTGATGCGTCTCCGCCGCCCCGTAGCGCTACCGATGCCCCTGACGCTTGGTTTTCTGATACTCCTGCTCCTGAGTGGGCCGCCGCTGCGCGCGCAGCGGTACTGGGAAGTGGGTGGGGGATTCGGCGCGCTGCATTACAAAGGCGACATTTCGCCCGCTCTGCACCCCGGGTTTGCCCGGCCCGGTGGCCATCTCTTCGCCCGGTACCACCTCAGCCGGGCCGTTTCGCTGCGGGGGCAGGCCATGGGCGGGGCCATCTTCGCCGACGATCAGAAAATCAACGATCCCTTCCATCGCGCCCGCGGGTACTCGTTTCGCACGCGAATCGTGGAACTGAGCGGAAACGTCGAGTACAATTTCCTCGATTTCGACTACACGAAACGCGGTCGTCACAACTGGACGCCCTACGTGTTTGCGGGCCTGGCCGTCTTCAACTTTCAACCCAACGCCGAACCGACCGGTTCGTACCGCCAGACCAGCGTGGCCGTACCCTTCGGGCTGGGGGCCAAGTGGCAGGTGAAAGGCCCCTGGAACGTCGGCCTCGAATTTGGTACCCGTCGCACCTGGACCGACTACCTCGACAAACTGGGTGGCGAGGGCCTGGGACCGGGCCAGCTCCAGCAGGCCGACCCAACCCGCCGCGACATGTACTACTACACCTCGCTCACGCTCAGCTACACGTTTTTACGGATTATTTGCCCGGACTAAGCGTAGAATTCGGGTTGGAGGATGGATTAAGGCAGCCGTCCTCCAACCCGTTTGCTTTGCCCCAACCGAATGGCTATTTTTGCCGCTTTGAACGGGGGCCAGTTCGCGCGATGGACCATCAAAACGCCCGGCCCGATACGCACGTGGGGAACATGAACGAAGGACTTGACCAAGGACGACTGCCCCGGCACATTGCCGTCATCATGGACGGAAACGGCCGCTGGGCCAAGCAGCAGGGCGTACTCAACCGGGTTTTTGGCCACCGCAACGCCATCAAGGCCGTGCGCGAGGTCACGGAAGGCTGCGCCGAACTGGGAATCGGGTACCTGACGCTCTACGCGTTTTCAACCGAAAACTGGGAACGCCCCCAGGAAGAAGTCGATGCGCTGATGACGCTGCTGGTGAAGACCATCGCCGAAGAATTGCCCACGTTGCAGAAAAACAACGTCCGCCTCGAAACCATCGGCGCAACCGATACGCTGCCCAAATCGTGCCGGGCGCAACTGCTCGACGCCATCGCCCAAACCCGCACCAACACGGGCCTGACCCTGATTCTGGCGCTCAGCTACAGCGGTCGCTGGGACATCGTGCAGGCCAGCCGCCACCTGGCCGAGGCCGTCCGGCGCGGCGAACTTTCTGCCGACGACATTACCGAAACGCGTTTTCAGCAGCACCTGGCTACGAACGCCTGGCCCGACCCCGACCTGATGATTCGGACCGGCGGCGATCACCGCATCAGCAATTTCCTGCTCTGGCAACTGGCCTACGCGGAGTTGTACATCCTCGACGACGTCCTCTGGCCCGATTTCCGCCGCCCGCACCTGCACGCCGCCCTGCACGATTTCCAGGTCCGCGAGCGCCGATTTGGCAAAACCAGCGAACAGGTCAACGCCTGAACCTTTTTCCCGCCGACGTTACGCGAGAACGACCCCTGATTTCGTTTAGAGTAGGCCGTCGGACCAACCCACCTTTGAATCACCGGAGTTCACGACTCCCTGCGCGCATGAAGAAGCTTTTCCCCGTCCTGTTGTTGCTGTCAACGCTGGTGGTACCGGCACGGGCCCAGTTTCGGGTCGGTCTGGGTAGTCAGAGCCCGACGGCCGTTTCCGCCCCGGAAACCCAGCAGTTCAACTACCAGGACCCCAAGGAGTACGTCATCCGGGAAATCACCACGAGCGGTACCCGGTTTTACGACGCCAACTCGCTCGTCTCGATTTCGGGTCTGAAAACGGGCGACAAAATCCGGATTCCGGGCGACGCCATCCCCTCGGCCATCAAGCGGCTGATGGAGCAGGGCATTCTGGAAGAAGTCGAAATCACGGCGACGAAAGTCGAAGGCGAAGCCATCTGGCTCGACGTGTTCATGAAAGAGCGCCCGCGCCTGTACCGGGTCAGTTTCCAGGGCATCAAAAAAGGCGAACAGGAAACGCTCAACGACAAGGTCAAACTCATCAAGGGCAAAATCATCAACGAGCAGTTGATGAAAAACGCCCAGAACACGGTCAAGAAGTTCTACGTCGACAAGGGCTTTCTGAATGTGAAAGTCCAGGCGCGGCAGGTCATGGGCGACTCGGCCCGGGGCAACAACGCCTCGCTCGTGCTCAACATCGACAAGGGCGAACGCGTCAAAATCAACGAACTCCGCATCGAGGGCCGCGACGCGCTCAAAAACAGCGTCGTGCGCCGGAAGCTGAAGGGTACCAAGCAGAAAAAGTTTGGCCGCCTATTCACGCCCTCGAAGTACATCCCGAAGAAATTCGAGGAAGACAAGGAGAAACTCATCGCGTTCTACAACAAAAAAGGCTACCGCGACGCCCGCATCACCTCCGACACGGTGTACGCCAACGATGGCGAGACGGTCAACGTCGTGTTGCGCATCGAGGAGGGACGCCAGTATTTTTACCGCAACATCTCGTTTGAGGGCAACTACATCCGCCCTGATTCGGTACTGAGCGAGGTACTCGGCATTAAAAAAGGCGACGTGTACAACCCCGAGGAGATGCAGAAAAAGTTGTTCGGTACCCCGCAGCAGGACCTCAGTTCGCTGTACATGGACGCCGGGTACCTGTACTTTTCGGCTACCCCTGAGGAAGTGGCCGTCGAAGGCGATTCGATTGACGTGGTCATTCGCCTCTTCGAGGGCAAGCAGGCGACGATCAACAAAATCATCCTGAACGGCAACGACAAAACCTCCGACCACGTCGTGCTGCGCGAAATTCGGACGCTGCCGGGGCAGAAATTTTCCAAAACGGCCATCATCCGTACCCAGCAGGAACTCTCGCGCCTGGGGTACTTCGACCCGGAAAAAATCGGCATCAACCCGGTACCCCACGCCGACGGAACGGTGGACATCGAGTACACGGTCGAGGAAAAACCCTCCGACCAGATCGAACTCTCGGGCGGCTGGGGCGGCTACATCGGCTTCGTGGGGACGCTGGGCGTGGTCTTCAACAACTTCTCGGCCCGCAACATCACGAACCTGAAAGCCTGGAAACCCCTCCCGGCGGGCGACGGGCAAAAGCTGGCCGTGCGCTTCCAGGCCAGCGGGCGGCAGTTTCAGCAGTACTCGTTTTCGTTTACCGAACCCTGGCTCGGCGGGCGCAAACCCAACTCGCTGACGGTGAGCCTGAGCCGACAAGTGTACCGGCCGGGTCAGAACCAAATCAATCAGCTATACGGAGGTAATTTTGGTTATGATCCCAACTCCAAATTCAACACGACGACCATCGCCGTTGGGCTGGGCAAGCGCCTGAAGAAACCCGACGATAATTTCAGCCTCAACAGTTCACTGAGTTTTCAGTTGTACGAGGTGGAGAAGTACCCCTTCTTCATTCCTGACCTTAGCGATGGAACTTTCCGGGATATCTCGCTTGTGACGACAATCTCGCGGTACAGCATCGACAACCAGCAGTACCCGCGCTACGGCTCGACGCTCAGCCTGACTGGGACGTTGTCACCGCCGTACTCGCTATTCCGGGGCAAGGATTGGCGACCGACGAGTACCCAGGATCAATTCAAGTGGATTGAGTACCACAAATGGATGTTCGACGGGGCCTGGTACGTCCCGCTGACGGGCAAGCTCGTCTTCCACACCCGCGCGCACATGGGCTTTCTCGGCAACTACCGAAGCGACCTGGGCATCTCGCCGTTTGGGCGGTTCATCCTCGGCGGTTCGGGGCTGTCGGGGCAGGGGCAGTTTGCCACGTTCGGGCAGGAGATCATCGGCCTGCGCGGCTACGACGACCGCGGCGTGGGCCCCATTGCCCGGAATGACGGTCAGGCGCAGCAGGGCGGGGTCGTGTACAGCAAGTACGTGATGGAACTCCGGTACCCGATTTCGCTCAATCCCTCGGCCACGGTCTTCGTGCTCGGCTTCCTCGAAGGCGGCAACAACTGGGGCAGTTACAAGCAATTCAACCCGTTCGACATCAAGCGGGCGGGGGGCATCGGGGCGCGGATTTTCATGCCCGCCTTCGGGATGATCGGGATCGACTACGGGATTCCGTTCGATGGCAACACCTCGAACCAAGGCTATAAACCGCCGTTCAAAGGGCAGTTCCACTTCACCATCGGTCAGCAGATTCGCTAACGGAAAGCCCTCACCCCTAGCCCCTTTCCCGTGGGAGAGGGGCTAGGGGTGAGGGGGATCTTAACAAAATTTAACGCGTGAAACGTCGGCTTTTCTTTCTACTTTTGCCGTTCCTTTGGAAAGCGCTACCGGTTCAGGGTCAGAAGATTGGCTACTTCGATTCCGAGTACATCGTCAGTCGAATGCCCGCGTACCCGAAGGCCAATACCGAAATGGAACGCTGGACCCAGAAGTGGACCAAGGAACTTTCGGACCAGCAGGCGGAACTCGAACGCCTCGAACGCGCTTTTCAAGCCGAAGAACCCCTGCTGACCGATGCCCTCAAGCAACAACGTCGGCAGGAAGTGGCCCAGAAAGAACAGCAGCTTCGGGACCGAAACAACGAAATCTTTGGTTTGGAGGGCGAGTACTTCCGGAAGCGCAAAGAACTGATGCGGCCCCTGATGGACGAAATCTACCAGGCCCTCGAAAAAGTAAGTCGGCAGAAGCAGTTAGCCATTGTGTTTGACAAAGCCAACGCGGGGCTGATTATGATGTACACCGACCCCCGCCACGACTACTCCGATTTCGTACTTGAAACCCTCGGGCTGGATGCCAAATCCAACCCGACGACCGCGCAAAACCCCAACAGTAAATCCAACTAAACACCCTCTCCTTTTCAGCTAACCATGAACAAGCCGTTTTTCATCGCCGTAGCCACTGTTCTGGCCCTCGTGGGCGGGCGCAGCTACGCGCAGAATACAACCCAGAAGATTGGGTACACCAACATCGATTACATCGTCGCCAACCACCCGAAGAGCAAGCAGATCGAAACGCAGTTGGGTACCACCCGCACGCAGTACCAGAACGCCTTGCAGGAGAAGTACAAAACCTATCAGGACAAAGTGACGGCGTACCAGAAAGGGGCTTCGCAGATGTCGGAGGTGATCCGAACTGATCGTGAGAAAGAACTCCAGACGATGCAGACCTCGATTCAGGAGTTTCAGCAGAACGCCGATGCCGAACTTCAGAAAAAGCAGCAGGAACTGCTCGACCCGGTGTTGCAGGAAATCGACAAGGCTGTGAAGGACGTGGCGAAGGAAAACGGGTACACCTACGTCGTTAACACCGACGTTAGCCCACAACTGACGCCCGTGCTGCTGTACGTGACCGAAGATTTCAACATCACGGACCTCGTCTTCAAGAAAATGGGCATCACCCCGCCGAAGCCCGGCGACACCAAGCCCGCGGCCAACGCGCCGGCCACCGGTTCGACTACCCCGAAGCCCGGTACCCCGACGCCGAAGAAAAACTAAGCTTCGAGGCTACGGATTACGAAAAAGCGAACGCCCGCGGGCGTTCGCTTTTTTAGTTTCTTTGAAGACGTAAACCCGCCTCCATGACGGTACCCAACACCTACGAAGAATTTAAAACAGATTGGTCCCAGCGTGCGCGTGAACACTGGGACGCCTACGCCACGAACCGGAGTACCTTCCTGCCCGCCCTGCCCGAAGACGTTCTGGCCTTTCCGGTGCGGGGGGTACTCTACGCCCTCGAACGGCGCTTCGGAACCGAGTACCGCCGGGCGCTCAACCCGACCGAAGCCATTCCCAGTCCCGCTGCCGGGCGACCGGATGGTACTTGGCTCAAAACCAGCAACCTCGTCGGCATCAACGTCCGCACGCTGGGCGATTTCTGGCGGGTGGTACCCTACGTGCTCACCCTGCCGCGGCTGGTCGACGGCGTGCACCTGCTGCCCATCTGGGAGCCGGGCGTCGTGGCGAGTTTGTACGGCATGGCCAGTTGGCAGATCAATGATGAGTTTTTCAGCCTGGAGCTGGCCGAAGCCCTGCCGCACCTCGACACGGTCGAAAAGCAGCTCCGGGTCGTCGTCAACCTGCTCCACCTGACAGGCCGGACGGTGGGCCTCGACGTGATTCCGCACACCGACCGGTACTCGGAAATCGTGCTCACCAACCCGGCGCACTTCGAGTGGCTGCAACGGCGCGAGTTTGACATCGTGGCCCACGGCCCGGCGCTGTACGAACCCGTCCGACAGACGATTTTCGACTGGCTGCAACAGGTCAAACCCTCGGGTCGGACCCGCCCACTACCCAAACGAGCCGCAGATTTTTTCGATACCTGGACCGAAGCCGAACGCAGCCAGGCACTTTTCGGCGAAGCCCACGACCGCGCAGGTCGCAACGCCCGCCGCAACGCGCTCATCCAGGCCCTGTTCGACCGCGGCTACGAGCCCGTCCCGGCCACGATGGCCCCGCCGTACCGCGGGCTCGTGGTCGATCCGAACCCCGAAGCGGCGGTACTCGACGACGACGGGCGGCTCTGGCGCGAGTACCTCCTCGAACGCCCCGAGCCCATGTCGCGGGTGTTCGGGCCGCTGGGCCGGTACCACCTCTACGAAACCACGCCCGATTCCTGGGAATTGGATTTTACCCGCCCGCGCACGGCGGTCTGGCAGTACGTGGCCGGGCAGTACGCCGAGGCCGTGCGGCGGTTTGATTTTGATTTCATGCGCGGCGACATGTCGCACGTGCAGATGCGGCCCGCCGGGGTACCCGCTTCGCCCGATGCGTACTATGACGTGCACACGTTCATCAAGGCGCAGATTCGGTGCGAAAAGCCCTATTTCGGGTACTTCGCCGAGAGCTTCCTGGCTCCGGCGGGGATGATGGCCTACGGCGACGAGCCCGACCACCTCGACGCCTCGGAGGCCGACGTGACGCTGGGCGATCTGCAAAGCCGAACGGTGGGTACCGCCGAATTCCTCCAGACGCTGCGGTACTACCGCGATTTGCTCGATACGCGCACGTTCGCGCCGTCGTTTACGGTGATGACTGCCGACAAGGACGACCCGCGTTTCGATGGGTTTTACCAGGCAGGCAACGAGATTCGGGCGTTCCTGGCGTATTTTCTGACGGACATGCCGAGCTACGTCGGGTTGGGGTTTGAACTGCGCCACCCGCGTCTGAAACCCGCCCCGAACGAGTACTACACAAAGCTCTACGTGTTTCAACTGAGCGAAGGACAGAACGCCACCCGCGGCCCGTACCGCTGGGACCAGAACGGCGCACTCTACGCCCGGCTCACGCGGTTGCGGCAGTTTGCCGACGAAATCGGTCCGGTAGTGCAGGGACGAGCCGTTCGGTGGTTGCTTCCGCCCGACGCCACCGGTCAGCAGCCGGTACTGGCCTGGACCCAACGCGACGAGCCGCGAACTGGCGAGTCCCGGTACCTCTTCGTCGCTAATCTGGAACCCAATCGGTCAGCCCTGAACGCGAAGGTACCCTGGGGTACCGCCGCGACAGCCACGCAGATTTTTTCCACCCACCGCGAAAGCCGCAACGAGCGCTTGTTTTTCAACGGCAACGCGTTTCAACTCGACGAGCTTGCGCCGGGCGAGGGGCGGGTGTACAAGCTGAAGGCGTAGGGAAGGTTCGGACTCAGTCCCGCCGCGCGGGGTCGTCGCGATCGGCGTGGGGGAAGTCGGGACGAGCGTCTTCCAACGGTTCGACGGAGTCAGTCGATTCGTCGCGGCGCAGCTCGTCATTCGTGGCTTTTCGGCTCGGAGGAGGGGGCTTCGTAGGCCGGTTCCTCGGGCGTTTCATCCCGGAAAAATTTGCCCTGAAACAGCAGAATCGTCACGACGCCCAGAAAAATCGAGGCGTCGGCGACGTTGAAAATCGGCGTCGAGTAGTACGTCCCGCCCCAGACCGGTACCCACTCAGGAATGAGCCCTTCCCAGATGTCGAAGAAAAACATGTCGATGACCTGCCCGTGAAACCAGGGCGTCGGCGCATCGGCGGGGGCGTTGTTCAGAAATACGCCGTAGAAGGTACTGTCGATGACGTTGCCGATGGCCCCGCCCAGGATCGCCGCCACGCACCAGAGCAAACCCGGATGCGCCCCGCGCCGCGCCAGCCGGATGAGGTAGTACCCGATGCCCACCATCGCCAGCAGCCGAAACACACTCAGAATGAATTTCCCGTACTCATGACCGATTTCCAGGCCGAACGCCATGCCCGGATTGAGCACGTAGTGTAGCTTAAAAAAGTCGCCGATGACCTTCACCTGCCCGAGAAAGCCCATTTCCAGATTGAAATGCACGAGCAATTTGATAGCCTGATCGACGACGATGACCAGCAGCGTAAGCAGGAAATACCGGTAGGGGGAGCGATGCATCAGAAAATCGTTGAGGTAAATAATCAATGCTCAAGGTTCAATATTCAACCTTCAACGTGGACCATTGAGAATTGAGTATTGAACCTTGAGCATTGATTATTTTCAAATAAACGGCCGCGAAGTTAGGCCTTTGCCGCGGCTTTCCCGGCACGGCGCTGACGCATCCGGCGGCGGCGCTTGAGTTCTTTTTTCACCAGCATGAATTCGCGGCTGCTCTGCCCGGCCACCGACGTGTTTTCGTCGGCGCGGCGGAAGAGGTACGGCATCACTGCCTCGACGGGGCCGTAGGGTACGTATTTGGCCACGTTGTACCCGGCCTTGGCGAGGTTGTAGCTGATGTTGTCGCTCATGCCGAGAAGCTGCGCAAACCAGAAGTGCGTATCGCTGGCCGGGATGCCTTTGCGCTTCATTTGCTGAGCGAGGTACAGGCTGCTGTACTCATTGTGGGTACCGAGACACAGGCTGATGACGTTCCGGTTTTCGAGGCAGTAGTCGATGGCCCGGTTGAAATCGGCGTCGGTTTCTTCCTTCGAGGCGTGGATCGGATCGCAGTACTCCAGCTCGTGCGCGCGCTGGCGTTCCTTCTCGATGTACGCCCCGCGCACCAGCTTCACACCGAGGCAGTACCCCCGGTCGCGGGCGGTTTCGGTGGCCCTGACGAGGTTGTCGTAGCTTTCCTTGCGGTAGAGCTGATACGTGTTGTAGACGACGGCCTGTTCGCGGTTGAAGCGGGCCATCATGTCGTACGCCAGGGCGTCGATGGCGTCCTGAATCCAGGTTTCTTCGGCGTCGATGAAAATTCGCACGTGCCGCTCGGCCGCCGCCGTGCAGAGCCGCTCGACCCGCGCCCGGACACGCTCGAACGCGGCCTGCTCGGCTTCGTCGAGTTCCTGGCCGTCCTGCACTTTTTCCAGCAGTTCGGTACTGGCGATGCCCGTCACCTTAAACACCGAAAACGGAATGGCGGGCGTCTGGCTGGCTTTCTCGATGGTGCGGAGAATCTCCTCGGTCGTCACGTCAAACGATTTCTCGCTGTCTTCGCCCTCGACCGAGTAGTCGAGGATGGTCCCGATGTGGGCCTGGTCGAGCTGGTTGATGGTTGGGGTGCAGCCGCCGATGGTTTCCCCCCCGCAGAAGTGCTCAAAAACGGTTTTCCGAATCAGGGATTTGACCGGAAAGTTGAGCATCAGAAAAAGTTTGATGAAAAAGGTACCTATCTTTACCAGCCAATTTTGGTTCATGGCCGCGAAAATCAGATAGGTTTTCTTGAGCTGCCAGTCGGTTTTGTCGGCAAACGCGATGGTGGTGTCTTCAAACGAAAGCCGGGGAGCGTCAATCTTCCGCGCCAGCGGTTTTCCAGTAGCAGACTTCGTCATGGAAATGGGACCGGATTGGTCTTCTTGGTGATTTTGGTTCAGGTGGTCGCGAAAAGATACGCGATAAATCAAAAAATCACGGGTCAGCGCATTCGTTCGGAGGACGGTTTGAGGGTAAAACAAACGCGCAGTGGCTTCGGTTTCAAGCCGGTTTCCGAAAAGTGACGACAAAGATACGGCTCAAAATTGGTAACAAAATTTTCTTTGGTCAGCAAATCCCCGGTCCGCCGGACACTTCATCCTGCAAACGACTCCAAACGGCTTTTTCCTACCAATCAATCGATTAGACCATGAGTGCGACGTTAGAAGTAGTGCCGATGCAGGACTGGGTGAACACCGGTGGCAAGCCCCTCATCATCGCGGGGCCGTGCAGTGCCGAAACCGAAGAACAAGTCTGGGAAACCGTCACGCAAATCAAGCAGGAAGGCTATGCCCACGTGATCCGGGCGGGCGTCTGGAAGCCCCGGACCCGTCCGGGCAGTTTTGAAGGCATGGGCGAAGCGGCCCTGCCCTGGTTGCAGGCCGTTAAGAAAGAAACCGGCCTGCCCATCGCCGTCGAAGTAGCCACGCCCGAGCACATCGAGCTGGCGCTCAAGTACGGCATCGACATTCTCTGGGTCGGAGCCCGGACGACGGTGAACCCCTTCAACGTCCAGGAAATCGCCGATGCGCTCAAGGGCGTGGACGTACCGGTACTCGTCAAAAACCCCGTCAACCCCGACCTGGCGCTCTGGATCGGGGCGTTTGAGCGCCTCCAAAATTCCGGCATCACGAAGCTGGCGGCCATCCACCGCGGTTTCTCGAACATGCAGGAAACCAAGTACCGCAACTCGCCGATGTGGCAGATTGCGATTGAGCTGAAAACGCAGTACCCCCAGCTTCCGATCATCGGCGACCCGAGCCACATGGCCGGCAAGCGGGCGTACCTCTTCGAGCTGGCCCAGCGGGCGCTGGATTTGAACTACGACGGTCTCATCATTGAAAGCCACCGCGACCCCGACAAGGCCTGGAGTGACGCCGCCCAGCAACTGACCCCCGCCGCCCTCGGCGAAATGCTCCACCAGTTGCAGGTGCGCGAAGCCGACGTACCCGACGCGGCCTTCCACAGTCACATGGACGAACTGCGGCAGAAAATCGACAACATTGACCGCGAACTGCTCGAAGTACTCGCCGCCCGGATGGCCGTCGTCGAGAAAATGGGCGAGTACAAGCGCGACAACGGCGTAACGATTTTCCAGATCGACCGCTGGAAGCAGGTGCACCAGAGCCGGGCGCAGATGGCCGGGAAACTGGGCTTGTACAAAGACATGGTCGAAGACCTCTACCGCCTCATCCACGACGCCTCGATTCGGAAACAGACCGAGGTGATGAATCAGGTACCGCAGGCGTAATCACGCCGCCCAACGGGCAAACGACCCGCAGGGGGCAGCGCGCCCTACAGAAAAGCCCACGTTGTCGCGTTGATGACGTGGGCTTTTCTGTGGGGCGCGCTTTTGACCCGAATCACCGCCGTCTCTCGCATTTGCGAATCAACGACCAACTCGGTACCCCCGAGGTACGGTGCGAATGGATCGGGGGACAGTGCGGAATGCCCCGAAAAGATCGATGTGTCCGGCAGAAACGAGAAACGCCTGACCCAGATCGAGGGATACCGGATTCGCTCTGACCGTTCCCTCACAACTCCGCCACTCCCGTCGAAAACAGAGTATATTTCGCTACGTTCCAAAACTTTTCTGCGTACGTGAGCAAGCGAATAAGTCTGATGAACAGGGCTTTAGAAGTCAGGTCGGGCCGACTGGCGTACCTGGGGCTACTCGGGCTGACGCTGGTACTGAGTTGCCGAAACTGGAATCTGCCCCTCCTGCCGGATGGCCTGGTGACCGAGTACACGTTTGACGGGGGAATCACGCGGGCGAGCAATCCGGAACTGCCGGGGTTTCTCAAAAACGGAGCGTCGTACGGAACGAATCGCGACGGGGTACCGAGTTCGGCCCTGGATTTCGGTCCGGACAGCGCCCACTACGAAATCGCTGACCACGTCAAGTTGCGCCCTTCGGCGCTTACCATCAGCCTTTGGCTCAACCTGCGGCGCATCCGGGAGGGCGACAGCAGTCACCTGTACTACAAGTCCACGTACCGGGACGGTTCAAACCTTCAGTACGGGGCGAAAGTCAAATTGCATACCCCCGGAACCAGTGCCAACGGCTACGATTTCATTGCCGAAGTAAACCGCGGCGGCTGCGCCAGCGACGTCGTACGAATGGAGGCCAGGGCGGTGCAGCCGCCGTTTCAAGTCGCGCAGTGGCACCACTTCGTCAGCGTTTACGACGGGCAGGTGCTGCGGGTGTACCTCGACGGCGTCCGGCGAACGGAGACGACCGGACCCGCAAAACCGATTACCGACTGCCCGGGCGGAACGTTGCGGTTTGGGCTGGCGTACCGGGGCGACCAAAATAGTTTCGATGGCCTGATGGACGACATCCGCCTCTACGACCGCGCCCTCACGGAAGCCGAAGTCAAAACCCTGTACCGGCGATGAACGGCGGGCGACTCATCGGACTGCTTGGTGGCCTCCTGGTCTTTCCGGGGTTGAGCCTGGCGCAGAAACCAGCCAAAAAAGGCCCAAGCGTGGCAATTACCAACATCCGGGTCGACGTGAACACCGAGCGGGTGCAGGTGCGGTACGACGTCGCGGGCCTCCAGCCGGACGATTCGGTGTACCTGGAAATCGAAAGCCAGCGCCGCGGGCAACTCAACGCCCGCACCCTCACGGGCGACGTGGGCAAGGGCCTCCTGTCCGGTAAAAACAAAACGGTCGTCTGGCCGTACCGACTCGACGGGCTACGCATCGACGACCCGATTCAGGTTCTTTTTCACGTCAAGCAGTTGGCCCTGCCCGCGGTACCCCCCGGCGGCGGACCGGCCTACGCACTGCTCTCGGTGGTTGCGCCGGGCGTGGGGACCATTTTCGTGCAGCCCGGCCGGAACGTGGGGCTGCGGCCGCTCATCACGGGCTCGTACCTGGGGCTGTGGGCGTTCGGCATCGTTCAGAAAAACCGCTCGAATCAGGCCTACGACCGGTACGAACGGGAGCGCGACGAGGCCGCGTACGCGCAGGCCAATCGGCAGCACCACCAGTACCTCCTCGCCACCGGCGCGGCCGTTGCGCTGCTCGTTGCCGACGTGGGGTACACGTTCTGGAAAGGTCGAAAAAACACGAAATTACAACGAGTGACCACGCCAGGGCTGGCCATCGACGTCGTGGGTGCGACGCCGACCGTGGGCCTGCGGGTTCGATTTTAACGGATACGATCATGAAAAAGAAACTCCTCCTGGGGGTACTCATCGCCACGTTTCAGCCGGTGGCGGCCCAGCAATTCGTCATCACCACGGTCCGCAGCGGCTGGGTTTCCCCCAAATCCGAGCCCGCCGCGGCCCCGACCATCGCCTGGCAAACGCCACAGCTTCGGCAAGGAATCGAGTACCGCCCGACCGTCGCGGTGACGGTTCGGGTGCAGTCGGCCGATACGCTGCGGGGCATCCAGTTTTTTTGCAATGGCCAGGAGGTACCCCGCCGCTCGCGCAGCGTGATTCGCGTGAAGGGCGGGCTGACGGTTTCGGAGACGATTCCGCTCAACGTGGGTACCAACGAGATGTACGTTCGGGCCGCGAACGCCGTGGGGAGTACCCAGTCGGAGTCACGGTTCATCCAGTACCAGCCCGAGGTACCTGCGTCGGGGGTTCCGGTAGCGGGTCAGAAACGGCTGGCGCTGGTCGTCGCCAACGGCAACTACGGCAAGTACCCGCTTCGCAATCCAACCAACGACGGACGCGCCGTGCGGCAGGAACTCGAACGCGTCGGGTTTACGGTCGTGTACCGGGAAAACCTACCCCTGCGGGAGCTGAAGCAGGCGTTCGACGCCTTCGTGACCGACCTCGGCTCGCACAACGTCGGGCTGTTTTACTACGCCGGGCACGGGCTGATGGTGGGCGGTGAAAATTACGTGCAGCCCGTCGACGCCAATCCGAAAGGCGAGGCCGACGTGGAATTTGACTGCTACCCGCTGCGCCAGCTCGTGGCCCGCATGGCCGAAGTCAACGCGAAAGGCGCGAATCTGATTTTCTGGGACGCCTGCCGCAACAACCCGTACCGCTCCTGGCGGCGCGGGGCGGGCGAGCGGACGTTTGCGCCCCTGTCGCCGCCGGTGGGTACCCTGCTCGTCTTCGCCACCGAGCCGGGCAAGCAGGCCTACGACGGGGACGAAGAAAATGGCTTGTTTACGAGCGAGTTGGTCAAACACATCAGCCAGCCGAACGTCGACGTAAACGAACTCCTCGACCGCATCGAGCAGGGCCTCGAAGACCGGGGATTTCGGCAACCGCCCTACCCGGAAGGTCGGCTTCGGGGGCGGTTCATTTTCAAAACCGAGTAAGCCATGACCGCGCGCGGGTACCTGCTTCGGGTGGGCTTGACGGCGTTCGTCCTGGTTGGCGGTACCCGGTACGCGCCCGCCCAGACGTTGCACGCCATCCTGGTGGCCGACACGCAGGACCCCACGCTTAGCACCGCCTGCCAGCGCGACGTGGCGACGATGCGCCAGCGGGTCGCCCGCATCGCGGCGGCCACGGGGTACCCGCTGCGCGAATGGGTACTGACCGGACCGAATTTCAGCCCCGAACGCCTCGACGCGGTACTCCGCGACCTGGACATCGCGCCCGACGACGTACTGTTTTTTTACTACACCGGCCACGGCTACCACGCCAGCCCGCGCGCGGGTCAGTTTCCGGTACTCCTCCTCGAAAAAAACAGAGCCCGCAGCGAACAGAATCCTGCTTTGCAGCGCGTACACGAAACGCTCCGGGCCAAAAAACCCCGCCTGTGCGTCACGTTGGGCGATTGCTGCAACCACGTCGTCAGAAACCTGCGGGGCGTGACGAAAAAAGCGCCGCCGCGGGCGCAGTCGGAGGAGGCGTTGGTGGCGGCGTACCGGGCTTTGTTTGTCGACGCCGCGGGCGACGTGCTCATCGCCAGCAGCCAACCGCCGGAATCGGCCAGCGCGCACCCGGATTCGGGCAGTTTCTACACCCGTTCGTTCGACGAAGCCTTGGAACTGGCGGGCAATTCCCCCCCAACCGCTACCTGGGCGGGCGTCCTCCGCGCGGCGCAGAGCCGCCTCGTGCGCTACCCAGCCACGCAACGCAAGCAGTCGATCTACGAATTGAACGTGACCGATGCCGCACCCGAAACGGCCCTGACCGTCACACTGCGGACCGACCGCGGGCGGCTAAATGCCCGGTACGGTGCGGGCGATACGCTGCGGATTGAAGTGAAAGCCAACCGGCCCTGCCACCTGCGGCTGCTGAACCTGCTGCCCGACGGCACGATGACCTTGCTCGAAACGGATTTTGAAATCAGGCCCGGTCAGGAAAATCAGTACGTCCGCCTCGCGCCCGGTGACGAGTTCGTGGCCGGTCCGATGTCGGGCGTGGAGTACCTGCTGGCCTTCGCCACCGAGGGGCCGTTTTGCCCACTGCCCACCGAGCCAAATCCGAAGGCGTACCTCCGCGACGACGGGACTGCCGTGGTGCTGGTCGGGACGCTGGCCGACATCCTGGAAATTGTCACCTGCACGCCCGAGGCCCGCAACGTGGTCCGCGACCAGGTACCCCTAACGATGCGCGGTACCAACCGGCGCTGAATCCGCCGCGCTGATTCGGTACCCGTAGCGCGTGAAGCGGGCCAGATCGGCGTACCGAATCCAGCAGAAGCCGCCGTCGCCCCAGCTTTTTCCGAAACTGTTCACCACCCGAAACGCGCCCCCGTACCGCCGGTCGTCGTAGCCGATCACGCAGAGCGCGTGGCCGCGGAGGTGCGGGTCGCGGGGGTGCTCACCCGGCGCGGGTTGCCAGCGTTTGCCGGTGGTTTGAAACGAAGCCGGTACCACCAGCCCCACCACCACCGGGCTACCCTTCGCCAGGGCTTTCCGGAGGCCGTAAATCTTTTGCGCCGGGGCGTCGTCTACCCGAAACAGCCGTTCGTAAGCCCGAATGCGGTACCGGGCGGCATCGGCGTCGGCGCTTGCCGTCGACTGCCCGCAGGCCGGGTACGGAAACCGGTGAAACGGCGCGGCCCCGACGTCCCGGAGCACGGCAAAAACCCGGTGGAGGTACGCGCCCTCGGTGCAGGCGTAATCGCGGGTTGATTTTGCTTTTTCGTACACGTAACTCGGCGAAAACGTCAGGCGACTCAAGGCGGTCGGGCTGGTTACGCCCCGGTTTCGGGCCTCCCAGATCGTGCGGAGGTAGTACCCGCAGGCGAAGCCCACGCAGGTACCGTACGCACCCTGCGCCTGCACGGGCGGGCAGTACGCCTCCAGCGAGGCGCGACCCGGCAGGGGTTCCTTGGTCAGGATTTCCGGGTAGGGTACTCGCGCGTAAGCGGTATCATCGAGCAGCAGGCCGGGTGGCAGTGCCGTCTGTGCCGGGGCGGAAAGCGCCAGTAGCATCCAGAAAAAGCCGGTGAGGGTGCTGATTTTCATGGGTGATCGGTCGCCAACTGGCTCAATAACCTCCGGGCTTCGGACTGGTACGGGTGACCGTTCCGCTGGGCCATCGTGCGGAGCAGCGTCTCCGCCTCCCGGCGCTCGTTGACCTGAAGCCGGGCCAGGGCGAGGTACCACTGCGCACTGGCGCTCCAGTGGCCGGGGGTACCGCTGGCGAGCGCGGTCAATTCCCGAATCGTGGACGGTTCCGTACGCGACAATCCCGCGACCGCCGCTTGCAGGCGTACCGAATCCCGCCGGGCCGCCTCGCTCGCCGACGGAGCCGTCAGCCGGTCGGGGTCGGGCGGCAGGGCGGGGGAGGGTTTGGGATTTGGCGAAAAATACGCGGCAAACAATCGCTCGTTCTGCGCCCGATCGGGATCCGTTTCGGGCCGGTTCAGGTACGCCACCCAGCCAAGTCCGAGCAGCAGCACGACCGCCGCGGCCATCGCCCAGCGCGCCCAACCTCCCTGGAACACCGATCGCCGTACCGGCAGGGGAGCGACCTTCGCTTCGGGAGCGGAGGTACCCTCCGGGACGGCCGCCGGGTCGGCATCGCTCAACAGGCCGCGCTGGTTCAGGTCGGCGTGGAGCTGTTTAAAACGGTCTTTCTGGGAAAGGAATTGAAGGCCCCGCTTGAGCTGGCGTTGGAGCGCGACTTCCTGCCGAAGTGCCTCGTCTCGTTGCAGGCGGGTTTCAAACCGGGCGCGTTCCTCAGCCGGAAGCCCGCCCGCGAGGTACGCGCCGATTTGTTCGAGCAAGTCGTCGGATAAATCCATGATCAGGTGCGTTCGTACTGCCGGTACAAAGTTTTCAGTCGCTGGGCGCAGCGGAAGCGTTTCACTTTCGCCGAATTTTCCTGCAAGCCAATCCGCGCCCCGCACTCGCTCAGCGATTTTTCTTCGACGTAAAAACAGTGTAGCATGGCCTGGCAGTCGGTCCCTACCTCGGCAAAGGCCCGGCCCACGGCTTCCCAGTTCACGTCGGCTTCATCCCGGAAGGGGTCAGGGGCGAGTGGGGTGCCGGGTACTTCCTCGTCCGGTTCATCGCGCCCAAACGCGGGCCGAAAATCTTCCGCCGATTCGTCGTCATCGGGCGCGTTCGGGCTTAGTTCGACGGTCGGCAGGCGGTGTTTCCGTAGAAAACTCACCCAACGGTTCCGGCAGACGGTGAACACGTAGGCCGCAACGGGTTTGCCCTGAAACGCGTACGCGCCCGACTGGAGCTTCACCGCAAACTCGGCCAGTCCGTCCTGCAACAGATCGAGCACGTCCTCCTCCGAAATCGCGCTCCGCTGCCGGGCGTAAGGTACAAAACTGCGGTAGGTGCTCAGGTACAGGCATTCCCAGGCGCGCGGGTCGTCGCGGCGGAGCGATTCGTAAAACGCTTCGCTGCCCGGCTCGAACGACCGGCAAGGAGAATCCACCGAAGTTGACATACCGCCTGATGGGTTGACGTATACCACCGAGCGGCATAGGTAGTCAATTGCCAGAAACGGCGCAACGAACGGCATGGGTAGCGAGTATGTGGTTTCATCAGGCATCGCCGGGCGCGCGGGCGGGTTAGCAAGTTGGGTCGCTTTTTTCGGGTCGACTGATAACCCCGCGGCAGCCGCGGCGATACACGAGCGAGTTTCACCCTAAATAATCATCCAATGAAAACGCTTTTTCTTTCGCTGCTGGCCCTTGGGGCGGGCGGCGGCGTGTGGGGACAGTCGAATACCTCGTCGCTGAGCCAGACGGGGAACGGGAATGCTTCGATCGTTGAGCAACTCGGCACGGCGCACGCCGTAAGCGCTACTCAGCTCGGCGACCGAAATCGCCTCGAAAGTCATCAAATGGGTCAGGGAACAACGGCCTCGCTTCTGCTGACGGGCAACGATAACACGGCGAGTATCTGGTCAGGGGGCACGGGTCATCAGCACACCATCACCACGCTGGGAAACGCGAACCAGGCGTACTCGACTACCTACGGAACGCTCGGGAGTGAGGTGCGCATCAGCCAGACGGGGAATAACAACCTGGCGGGGGCCAACAGCCTGAGTTATTTCCTGGGACCCAATCGGGGCGGACATCAGGCGTCCATTTCGCAGACCGGCAATCAGAATTCCGTCTGGAGTGGAATCCATCAGGAAGGCGAAGCCAACGTCGCCAGGGTTAACCAGACGGGCGACCGCAACTCGGTTAGTGGCCTAAGAATTCCGGGATCGGACCACCCTACCGAATACCGAATTTTCCAGTTGGGGTCCGCCAACACCTTCGATGTCAACCAGCAGGGAACCGGTCATTCCGTGGGCTTCGCTCAGTACGGCGAGAACAACGCGGCCCGCATCGAGCAGACCGGCGAAGGCCACCTGCTGACGTTTACGCAGGTGTACGCCCGGAATGCCGTCGCCAGCGTGACGCAGGAAGGCGTCGGCAACAAGGCTTTTTTTGAGCAGTTCGGCGAGAACCAGACGGCCTCCCTGACGCAACTCGGGACGACCCACGAGATTCGATTCCAGCAATCGGGCGCTGACAACTCGGCCACCATTTGGCAGGAAGGCAACGGCAACGTGCTGAAAGGATTTGAGTCAACCACGTATCCGTTTGACTACCAGCAGTTCAGCAAGCAGAGCGGTACGGGCAATGCGCTGCAGGCCACGCAACGGGGCGATGGCAACGTGTTGCGCTTCGGCCAGACGGGTAACGGCAACACGGCCACCATCACGCAGGGCCCCCTGAATTGACGGAACTCGTTTAGCGCTCCTTTTTTATGAAAACGATTTCTTTTTCCCTGGTCGCCCTCGTGGTCTTCGGGTCAGCGCAGGCGCAGGCGAATCAGCTTTCGTTGAGCCAGTCGGGTACCGGCAATCAGGCCCCGACCGTCGCGCAACAGGGTCGGCACCTGTTCGGGACGATTGCGGTAACGGGCGACCGAAACGCGATTTCGTTCGAGCAATCGGGCGAGGCTACCATCACCCAGCGCTCGTTCTAACCCACCACGCCCGTGCGGAAGCCCCGGCTTCCGCACGGGCTATGCTTCTTCTTCACCATGAAACGTTTCCTGTTTTTTTTCTTCCTGGTTCTGCCCGCGCTGGCCTTCGCCCAGTCGGAGGTACGCCTCCTGGAGTCGTACCTCCGGCAGGCAGGGTTAACGGCCTCCGAACTCACGCTCGTGCAGACCGGGCAGCTCAACCAAATCCGGGTGCAGGACGCCGGAACGGCAAACGCCCTGCGCCTCAACCAGCAGGGTACCGGTAACGTCCTCGACCTGGACCTGCCGCGGACCGGTACCGAATTCCGGTTCGGGCAGTGGGGAAATTTTAACGCCGTGCAGTGGCGGGCCGCGGCGCAGTCGGGTGGCCTGGTAGACGTGATGCAGCGCGGCGACGGCAACCGGCTCGTCCAGGACGGCAGCAGCCTGCTGGCGGGCGTTCCGCTGCGAATTGAGCAGACGGGCGGCATGCAACTGATTCTAAAAAGCGGCCATCAGCCATGAACGTTCTTCAACGCGTTTGCCCCTTCGTCCTGTTCGCCGCGCTCCCGCTGGGGGTCGGCGCGCAGGGTACCGACGACGTCCAAAAATCAGGTGAGTCCGACGTCCTGACTTTGATTCTCGACAACACCCGCACGAAGGTGGGCCGGGATTTCTACGACCTGTTTTATCGGCACTGGTCGGCGGCCCAGGTTGGTACCGATACGAATCAACCCGCCGATGCTTCCGTGCTGTTGGACGAGGTCTGCATTCTCACGCTCGACGAGGTACCCACGCCCGGCCCCGGCACGGCCAGCCAGTTGGTCATCCGCGTCAACGACGAGCCCGTCTGGCAGCAGGTCGTGTCGGGGCGGTACGACGTACTCGACGCCGAGGCGCAGGACGCCGCCGAGGTACTGCGGGAGTACGTGGTTTTCTGGAAAATTCAGCAGCAGTTGGTTCGGGCGGAACCGCCGGAACCCGGCGGACGCTGACGAAGAGGAAGCTCGATCCCGTCAATCTATTTCACGTAGAAATTCGTGATGCTCAGCGCATCCGTAGCGAGGAACTTAAGTCCCTCGCTACGGATGCGCTGAGCGAATTCATTTTTAATCCGCCTGTTAACCTTCCCCCACCTCCCGCGATAGTCAGTCAGAATCAACGCTTCTCCGACTGACGATGAAAAAGCACTTCTGCCTCCTCGCTTTCCTCCTGCTCCCGGCGGCGGCGTCTCACCTCGCGGCGCAGGCGCTCACGTACCGGCCCCTGAATCCCGCCTTTGGCGGCAACACCTTCAACTACCAGTGGCTGCTCAGTTCGGCCCAGGCGCAGGACACCTTCAAGGACCCGAACGCCAAGTCTACCTCTCCGACGAGTGGGTTCGGTGGGCTGAACGGCAGTTCGTCGCTCCAGAGTTTTTCGGACAACCTCCAGCGCCAGCTCCTCAGCCGCCTCTCGCAAAACATCCTCGGCAAGCAGTTTGGCGAGGAGGGCGGCCTGAAAGAAGGTACTTTCCAGTTCGGCGACATGCAGGTCGTCATCCGCAACGGCACCGACGGCGTCCTGATCCGCATCACCGACGGCAAGGGCGGCGAAAGCACCATCACCGTGCCGTACTACTGAGTCGTTCGTCGACCTCCAACTTCCTCTCTCCATGAAAACGAATTACTTCTCCGCCGGGGCACCGCGCCTGGCGACCGGCCTCCTCGTAGCCCTGCTGAGCGGGTGCAGCGCGTACTACCACCAGCCCACCCGCCCCCAAGTGGCCCGGCTGGGTGAGGAAACCCCGCTCACCGCCAGCCTCCGCCGCCTGCCCGCTCCCGAGCAAAAAATCGTGGCGGCGGTCTACAAATTCCGCGACCAGACGGGCCAGACCAAGCTCTCGGAAACGGGCGGCAACTGGTCGACGGCCATCACGCAGGGCACGACGACGATTTTGCTGAAAGCCCTCGAAGAAAGCGGCTGGTTTGAGACCATCGAGCGCGAGAACGTCAGCAACCTGCTCAACGAGCGGAATCTCATCAAACGCACCCAGCAGGAGTACCGGATGGAAGGCGAAACCCTGCCCCCGCCGCTCCTGGCGGGCGTGATTCTCGAAGGTGGCGTGGTTTCGTACGACGCCAACACGATCACGGGCGGGGCCGGGCTGCGGTTTTTCGGAACGGGCGGCTCCAGCCAGTACCGCCAGGACCGCGTGACGGTCTACCTGCGGGCCGTGGCCACCAAGACTGGTAAAATTCTCAAGACGGTTTACACCTCGAAAACCATCCTCTCGCAGGCCGTCGACGCGGGGCTGTTTCGTTACGTGCGGTTCAAGCGGCTGCTCGAAGCCGAAACCGGCTACGCCACCAACGAACCGGCTCAGATGGCCGTGACCGAGGCCATCGAAAAAGCCGTCCAGGCGCTCGTGCTGGAAGGCATTCAGGACAGCCTTTGGACGGTTCAGCCGAGCGCCCTGCCGCAAACCCGAGCCGCACTGGCCGCTTACGCCGAGGAAAAAACCGCCATGAGCCAGACCGACCTCTACGGGGCGCGGGACACCTTCGACCCGCCCCGGCTGACGGTCCAGCCCTACGCGTCGATCTGGCGGTACCAGGGCGATTTGGCCACCCGCGGGTACCGCACCGGGTACGGCCTCAGCGCCGACCTGGCGCTGAACCCGCACTTCGCCCTCCAACTCAACCTCGGCACCGGCGTGCTGGGCAGCGCCCACCGGTTTCATTGCCCGGTGAGCGTGGTGGAGGGGGCCCTCGTCTACCGCGGCCTGCCCCGGCAGCGCGTCACGCCGCTCGTGTTCGGGGGCGTCGGAGTGGTGGCTTGCCGGATGGGTACTTCGCCCCTCGACGTGGGGGGCGGGAAGCGCTACGCGGCGCTCAACGGCGGTGCCGGGGCCGAGTATGCGTTGAACCCCACGCTCGGATTCCGCGCTACGCTGGCCTACCACCAGCCACTGACCGACGCCCTCGACCGCACCGTGGCGGGGCGCTACAACGACTACTACCTGCGCGGCTCGCTCGGGCTGACGTACTACCTGGGCCGGTCGGCTCGTACCTCCGTTTCCCACTGAATCACCAATCCCTCCCTCGACATGAAAACGCAACTTTTATTTCTCCTCCTCGGGCTGCTGCTCGGCCTGGCGGCCTGCAACGAAGAATTCATCGAACCCGATGGGTTGATCCAGTACGGCTCCGTCAACGGGCAGGTGTTGAACAAAAAAGACGGCAAGGCCCTGCCGCGCGCCGCCGTCCGGCTCAGCCCCACGGGCCAGACCGTACTGACCGATACCCTCGGGCGCTTCCGGTTCGACAGTGTCGCGGCGGGCAAGTACACCGTGCAGGCCACGAAAGAAACGTTTCGCGACGAACTAACGGCGGTGGAAGTCAACGTCAACCGCATCTCGGTCGTGGTGCTGCACCTGGTCAACGAAAACCCGACCCCGACCGAACCCACGCTGCTCGCGCCCGCCGCTGGAGCCAGCGCGGTACCCGTCAATGCCCTGCTGAAGTGGCAGGCCAGCGACCCGGCCAAAGACCCGCTGACCTACGAAGTCGCCCTGACCCGCGAAGGCAGTACCACGCCGCAGACGTTCCCGAACCTGAAAGCCGACTCGCTCGTGATGAAGGACTTGGCTTACAACACGACGTACCACTGGCAGGTGACCGTCTCGGACGGCGTCAATTCGGTCACGGGTAAAATCGGGAGCTTCCGCACCCTGCCCTTTCCCGAGGTACCGTACGTCTTCACCCGAAAGGTGGGCGGAAATTACCAGCTATTCGCGGCGACCGACGGGGGTACACCCCTCCAACTTACGCACGAAGGCAGCAACTGGCGGCCCGTCGTCAGTCCCAATCGGAAGGAAATCGCCTACATCTCCAACGCCGAAACCGACCTGCACCTGTTCGTGATGAACCTTGACGGCAGCAACCGGCGCTGGGTCACGACCGTACCGGTAGCCGGACTCGACCCGCGCGACCTCTCGTTTTGCTGGTCGCCCGACGGGACCCAACTGCTCTACCCAAGCGGGTACTGGCTGTACGCCGTCCGGGCCGATGGTTCGGGCAACGGCCTCCGGCAGGTCGCGCAGGCCGTCCTCGGTCGGCAGTTCGCGGGCTGCGACTGGACGCCCCAGGGCGACCGCATCATCGCCCGCCTGACGGGCAGTACGGTCTACGACAACTATTTTCTGTTGCTGAACGCGCAGGGTCAGGAACCGCAGTACGTCTACACCCGGACCGGCAGCCGCGTGAGCAATCCCGTTTTTTCGGTCACGGGCAAGGACGTGCTGTTCGCCTACGACACGGCCCAGTACCGCAACGAGCAGGGACGGCAGTTGAATTCCGAAATCGCCGTCCTGACCCTGCCTACGGCGGCGAAGGCGGCGAGCGTACAACTCGTCGGCGCGGGCAACGACGGCAAATCGGGCAAGCCCGCCGGGACCAACGACCTCGAACCCCGGTACGCACCCGACGGCGCAAAAATCATTTTCACCAACCGGAGCAACACCGGTACCGGCTCCGGCACCGTGTGCACGATGGACCGCAACGGCCAGAACCGCACGGTACTGATTCCCGCGGCGGAGATGGCGTACTGGCGATGAAACAGCTTTGGCGACAGGAGAAAGAGGGAGTAACGAAAAGCGTGGCCGCCTGGCCGCGCTTTTTTTATCCGAAAAATCATACAAATGCAGTATTGCCCCGCCGCGGCCCGTTCCGGTAGTTTTGTCCGTGAGGCAAGGCCACACATCCGCCTCTCTCAACGCCATGAAAATCAGACGTTTTCTGCAGGCCACGCTGCTTGTCGGGGTACTCGTCCAGACCGCTCACGGTCAGGCGGGTGAAAAGGTACTCTTCATCGAGGCCGATCTGCTCCGGGGCGTGGGGCGCTACAACGGCCTGACCTGGGGCGCGGGTCTCAACGGGCGGGTGCAGTACCCGCTGACGCCCACGCTGGCGGTGACCGGCAACGTGGGCGTGGAGTACTACCGGATTCGATACTACGATTACGGCGGAGGGTATTCGTACTTGGGCTACGGTATCAACCCCATCACCGGCGGCGGCATCAACACGATTTACTGGAATCCGGGCAGCGCCTACGAGGACCGGACCTCAGGCGTCAGCCTGCCGGTTACGGTGGGTCCGCGACTTTACCTGCCCAACGTCGCCAACGGCCTGCACGCGGGGCTGAACCTCGGGGCTGACATCGCCGGTACCCGCGCCACGCTCCGTACCTCGTTTCACTTTTCGCCCGTCGTCGGATTCATCCGGCCCCTCGGCAACGGCCGGTACCTCGACCTGACGGCCTACTACGCCACCAGCTTCACCCGGTACGCCGGGGGCGTCGTGGGGCTGAGCGCAGCGTATGGTTTGCCGTTGGGCAGCAAGTAGCTATTGCCAACGTTTTGAGAGCCGGTTTTAAACTGGAATGAAATGAGTTCTGCCTGTCACGCGGAGCGGCGGCCGCGCGGTCGAAGCGCCTTACGAAACCCTTCGAGTGGTTGCAAACCCTCGAAGTGGCGGTCCGCCGCTGCGGTTGAGTAGACGCTTCGACCGCGCGGCCGCCGCTCCGCGTGACATTCTTTGAGATCGACGGTTTCTAAACTGAAGCAGGTCATAATTTTCTTCACATCACCTTATCCGGCTTCAGCGGCAAATCATTAATCCGTTTGCCCGTCGCGTGGAAAACGGCGTTGACCACCGCCGCCGGGGTACCCACGATGCCGATTTCGCCGAGGCCTTTCACGCCGAGCGGGTTGACGATCTCGTCGCGTTCCTCCACGAACAGCACGTCCACGGCGGGCGTGTCGGCGCAGACCGGAATGTGGTACTCGGCCAGGTTGTGATTCATGAACCGGCCCAGCCGGTGATCGAGGACGCTCTCCTCGTGCAGCGCCTTGCTCATCCCCCAGAGCGCCCCGCCGATGATCTGGCTGCGGGCGGTTTTGGGATTGAGGATGCGCCCGGCGGCCACGGCCACGACCATCCGCGTCACGCGCACGGTCCCGTAATCCTCGTCGACTTCCACCTCCACGAAATTCGCCGCGTGCGTGTTGCGGGTGTACTGGGTTTGTTTGAGCAGCGCCGGTACCGAGGTGGCCGTTTCGCGGATGGCCCGTCCACCGTTCAAGTCAATCAACTCCTGAATGGGTACCGCGATGGACGGATTGCGCTTCAAACCCATCTGCCGGTCGTAAAACACGACGTCCTCGAAATCGGCGTTCGCGAAGGGCGAATCGGGTATCTTTTTCGCCAGTTTGACGAGCGTTTTACCCACGGCTTCACAAGCCAGCTTCACGGCCATGCCCACCGTCGCCGCCGTCCACGAACCGCCCTGGATGGGGGCCAGCGGAAAGTCGGTATCGCCGAGTTTGAAAAGCACGTTTTCGACCGGAATCCCGAGCGTTTCAGCGGCAATCTGGGTCATGATCGTGTAGGTACCCGTGCCGATGTCGGCCGTGGCGCTCGTCACGCGGAGGGTACCGTTGACGCCCAGCGTGGCCTCGGCACGGGCGGGCATCTGGTCGGCCTGCCACACGCCCGTGGCTACGCCCCAGCCGATGAGCGTCTTGCCCCGTCGCATCGAGCGCGGTTCCGGCGGCCGGCCGGCCCAGCCGAAGCGTTCGGCCCCCTGCCGGAAGCATTCGAGGAGTTGCTTGCTCGAAAACGGCCGGTCTTCGTCGAGGTCGTAGTCCGAAAAATTCTGGATGCGAAACTCCAGCGGGTCTATCTTCAGGCGGTACGCGAGTTCGTCGACGGCGACTTCCATCGCCGACATTCCCGTTACGCCGCCCGGTGCCCGCATGTCGAGCGGGGTGTACACGTCGAGGGGTACCAGTCGATACCCGAATTCCGCGTTCGGAGCCGGGTACACGTTGCCCGACCAGTTGACGACGGTTTCGGTGTAATCCTCAAACCGCGAGGTTTCGGCGATGGCTTCGTGAAACAGCGCGTCGAGGGTACCGTCCGGCTTGGCCCCGAGCGCGATGTGCTGAATCGTGGCCGGGCGGTGGCTGAAGGTGAATAGCTGCTGCCGCGTGAGCGAGACGCGCACGTTGCGTTTCAGCCCGCGGGCGGCCATGACGGCCAGGAACAGGTGGTACTGCGGCCGCAGCCCCGAACCAAATCCGCCGCCCATGAACGGCGAAACGACCCGCACGTCGCGGAACGGGATGTTGAACACCTGACACACGTACAGGTGGCTGTTCGTGACGCCCTGGGTTTTGTCGTAAATCGTGAGTTTACCATCTGGGTGGTACTCGACCGTCGAAGCGAACAGTTCCATCGGGTTGTGGTGCTCGACGGGGTGCACGTACTCGCCCGTCATTTTCACCGGGGCGGTTTTCCAGGCCGCGTCGAAATCACCGCGGGACTTCGGTGGTGGCGGTTTCAGGAGGTTGACGACGTTGTACCCCGGCTTGCGGGCGCGGGTCTGGTGCACCTGCAAATCGGTTTCGGGTTCCTCGGCCTCGTACTCGACGTCGAGAAGCCGCGAGGCGTACCGGGCTACCTCGAACGTCTCAGCGACGACCAGCGCGATGGGCTGCCCGGCGTACTTGATTTTGGCGTCTTCGAGCGGCTTGAACGGCGAACCCGCCGGGGCGTCCTGATCCTTGTACTTCAGGCTGAACCAGGCCGCGTCGGGCCGGTTTTCGTGCGTGTAGACTTCGACAACGCCCGGTACGGCGAGGGCTTGGCCCGTGTCGATGCGGGTGATTTTTCCTTTCGCGATGGTACCCGACACGACCACGCCGTAGAGCAGGTCGGGGACGTTGAACTCGGCGGCGTACTTGGCCTGGCCCGTCACTTTCGCCGGGCCGTCGACGCGGCTGATGGGTTTTCCGATGACGTTCGTGCTCATGGCGTGACTGCGTTGTGAACGGCCCCATCGAGGGCGCGGACGATGGCCCGCTTCGCCAGTTCGATTTTAAACGTGTTGTGTCCGTACCCCGTCGCGCCGTCGAGCAGGGCCTCGACCACGGGCCGGTAACTTTCCGCCGTCGCCGGTTTGCCGCGCAGCAGCGCCTCGGCTTCGGGCTTGCGCCAGGGTTTGTGCGCCACGCCGCCGAGGGCGATGCGGGCGTCGGTGATCGTGTCCCCGCGACCGTCGCCCCGGCTCATCTCCAGCCCCACCGCCACCGAAACCAGCGCGAACGAGTAGGAACTGCGGTCGCGAATTTTGAGGTAGGCGAAGTGGTCGGCGAAGCCCCGCGGCGGCAGGTCGATGGCCGTGACCAGTTCGTCCGGGGCCAGGGTGTGGTCGCGTCCGGGTTCGTCGCCGGGCAGCCGGTGGAAGTCGGCGAAGGGTACCGCCCGCTCGCCGTTCGGCCCCGTCACCCGCACGACGGCTTCGAGCGCCGCCAGCGCGACGCACATGTCCGAGGGGTGTGTGGCGATGCAGCTCGGACTTTCGCCCAGAATCGCGTGGATGCGGTTGTACCCGCCGATGGCCCCGCAGCCGCTCCCCGGCTCGCGCTTGTTGCAGGGCGTGGCCGTGTCGTAAAAATAGTAGCAACGGGTGCGCTGGAAGAGGTTGCCGCCGTTGGTGGCCTTGTTCCGCAACTGCGGCGAAGCACCCGCGAGAATCGTTCGGGAAAGCAGCGGGTACCGTTGCTCCACGAGCGGGTGGTAGGCCGTGGCGGCGTTGGTCACGAGCGCGCCGAGGCGCAGGCCGCCGTCGGGCAGTTCCTCGATGCCCCCGAGCGGCAGGTGGTTGACGTCGACCAGGCGGACGGGCCGTTCGACGTCTTCCTTCATCAGATCAATCAGGTTGGTACCCCCGGCGATGAACTTTGCCCGGGGTTCGGCGTGTAATTCGCCGACCGCCGTCCCGACCTCGTCGGGCCGTGCGTAGCTGAACGGTCGCATGGCTCAGGCGGGTTGCGGTTGTGAATGAAGTACCTCCTCGACCGCATCAAGGATGTTCGGGTACGCGGCGCAGCGGCAGAGGTTGCCGCTCATCCCCTCGGCGATTTCGGCGCGGCTGTGCCAGCGGCCTTCGTTCAGCAGCCCGACCGCCGAGCAGAGTTGCCCAGGGGTGCAGTACCCACACTGGAAGGCGTCGTGGTCGATGAAGGCCTGCTGGAGTGGGTGCAGGGTACCCTCCCCGGCCAGCCCTTCGATGGTCGTGATGTCATCGCCCACGTGCATGAGCGCCAGCGTGAGGCAGGAATTGATCCGTACACCGTTGACGAGTACCGTGCAGGACCCGCACTGGCCGTGGTCGCAGCCTTTTTTGGTACCGGTCAAATCGAGGTACTCGCGTAGGGCGTCGAGCAGCGTGGTCCAGGGTGCCAGGTGCAGGCGGTGGTCCTGGCCGTTGATGCGAAGCGTGAAGTCGTAGGCTTCGGGCGGCGGGGCGACGGTCGGTACCGCCGCGACTTCGGGTTCGAGGGTGAGCGTGTCGGGCATGGCAGAAGGAGTTTGCGAGCGAGAAGGATACCCGCTTCTGCAAAATCCCGTGCCTTAGCGGAATTTCATTTCATTAGTTTCCGTACATCCGCTTCTTCGCTTCCCTGTTCGACAAAATAAAATCCCACGTTCTCATTAAGTGTACCGAACTCCAACGAAGTCTGATAAACCTGCTTAGGCGTGGCGGTCATCGTTTCCAGTACTTTTTTCTTGTACGCCGAATCGGCGTTACCAAGTAAATGCTCTCCCTTGCTTTCGAGCACGTATACCAACTCCAACGAGCCATCGGCGCGTTTTTTAGCTGCTACGAAATCGGGTCGGATTTTATAGCGTTTCCAGCCCTGGATGGCGTACCAGCCCCGGCTGACTTTGTTTCGGAACCACCACAAAATGGTTTCCTGCCGATCCAGCACTTCACCCACTTGTCGCTCCAACGGGTTCATCGTGGTCGTTTCTACGTCGTCGTAGAGGTAGTACCGGTAAGCATGCGGTACCCGATCTACTGAAATCAAATCTTCCTGCGGCAGACAGTACCCCGTTTGTTCGTGGTCGCTTACACCGAGTACCAGCGAGCCCGCTTCTACTTTTTGGGTGAAGGCTATTTCTTCTTGCCGTACCCGTTCTTCGTTGAGCAATTTCACCAATTCGGCGGTCAGAAAACCGAAGTGTTGGGCCAGCGTGTCCACGCCGAGATGTGCCTGAAGCTGAGCCAGTAGCTGGTTGGCGACCTGTCTGGAGAGAAACGTGTTTTCGATCACTTCGTCCAGACGTCGGGTGAGGTACGGCAGGGAGGTGTGCCGCTCTTCGATGGTCTGCTGGGTTTGCTTCCGCACATCGGTATGACTTTCCTCATTGAGTGTCACCATGAACACCTGCCGGTCGCGGGTTTCGGAACTGAGCGATTGGGCCAGTGCGTCGAGTTGTTCGGCGGTCAGCGCAAAATCGACGAAACGCAGCGCGGGCCGGATGTCAAGGTCGTAGCTGAATCGACGACGGGTTTGGTCGCCGTTAACCATCAGCCAGACGGGTAGGTAAAACGCGTGGGTATGTTGCTTGAATTCAGCACGGATACCCACTGTTTTCGTCGGCGTGGTTCCGGCGGTTGCGGGTACCTTCACGCTGGTAGAAAGCAAATCATCCAGGCCTTCGTCTTTGAAACTGGCCTTAATTCGTTCCAGCAATTCCTGCGTGTTGCCCTTGGTGTAGTATACGTAGCTTTCATCGAGGGCCGATACACCGAATTTGCGGGCGTAGGGCTGGCGCAGGATGCGTCCCACGAGTTGCGTCAGGCTGGTGTTGGAATTGACATTCGGAATGATGCCCAGCACGTAGGCAAACGAAAAATCCCACCCTTCTTTCAGGGCTTCCTTCGTGATGATGTACCGAACCGGGCAGATTCTGGCGAACAGGTCTACATCTTCGATGTCGTTCTGGGCGCTGGTTTTAATGGCGATCTGGTCGGCGGGTACCCCGAGTTCGATCAGGTACTCCTTCGCGTCGAGGCTGTGCACCCGGCCCTTGCCACGCTGTTCGCGGCCTGTGGCTTCCACCTGAATTAGCGCCGCCGGGCGCACGTAGGTACCTTGACGTTCGAGTACGGTCTGCGCCTCAGCTTCCAGCGCTTCGCGTTTGGTGCGGATGTCGCGTAGCATTTGCTGCCAGTCGTTTTCCTGGGTCGAGGTCGGCGGTTCGATGTGCAGGTCGAGCTTGATCATTTCCTCGGCCTTCAGTTCCAGACCGCTGATGCTGATGAGCTTGTTCATCTCGGCTTTGGGCGTGGCCGAAAATCCGATAATCATCGACGGGTTCAGGCCGTCGAGCGTTTTGCGGGCGGTTTCCGAAAAGACTTTGTGAATCTCGTCAATCAGAATCAGCGGATGTGTCAGCCGAATTGCGTTGGCTAAACTCGTCCGGATGATCGGGCGGTCGGCGCGGGTGACGTCGTTGACCAGATCGAGGTTGGTCGTCTGACTCAGCAAAGCCTCATGCAAATCGTAGCGGTGGTCGGCGGGAAAGAAACTGTCATAGCCGCCGCTGTCCTGAAATACTTTCAACGCATCCTTGCCGTTCAGCCGACTGATCGACTGAATCATTACGAACAGCACCACGAGGTTTTCGCGAAGGTCGGTTTCGGTCAGGCGCTGGCCTTTCTCCAGAATCAGCGTGTTGCCACCGCTGCACTGGTCGAGAAGCTGACGTAGGTAGTACGTCTTGTCGCGCAGGCGGGCGACGGTCTGCGTGTAAATCGTTTCGCTGGGTACCACCCACACCACCAGTCCCGTCCGTTGCCGGGCCATGTGATTCTGGTACTCGCGGATGGCCTCGACGGCCAGCAGCGTCTTGCCGCCGCCCGTCGGTACCTTAACGACCAGACGCGGGTACGACTGGCCGAGGCCATCGACGGGCACATCGGTTTGGGGTAGGCCGAGCACCTGATGCGTGGCGCGTACCCAGTCGGTCGGGGCCTGAGCGTTGAGCAGGTGCCACATTGATTCTGGTAGCGCCGCCCGTGCTACCTTCAACTCCGCCTCGCGCTTAGCGGTTTCGAGTCGTTGCGCCTGGGCCGTCGTCAGGTACTGCCGGACGGCATTGACGACTTTCTGCTGGTAGGTTTTAAGGAACATTCAGTAAAAAATACCCTGTCATCCTGAACGCAGTGAAGGACCTACGCGGGCATGTGTGATTGTGCTGGGGACGAGCGGGTGCCCGAAAACAAGTTTACTCTACAGCCCCACGTAGGTCCTTCGTCAAGCTCAGGATGACAGGATGGGAGAGGATTTTTACGTCCGCTGAAACAAATTGTACGGAATGCTTACAAACTCGATCTGCCACTCCTCGAGATGCTCGTCGTCGAGGAAGCAGGCCGGGGCGTAGACCAACAGTTTCTTGCGCGAGTGCGCGGCCTGCATCTGCCGGGCCAAATCCAGATTCAGCGCCAAGGTGGTCAGCGTGTCGAAGTCGGGTTGGTAGACGAGGTAAATCGCGCGATTGCCCGCCGTCCCGACGAAGTAACTCGCCGCGTCGGGCCGGGCAATTTCGGGCAGGTTCTCGCCCGTGGCGAGGTAGTACACGTACCGGGCGAAAACGTCGAACGCGGGCAATTGCCCCGACAGCAGCGTCTCGGCATCGAGCGGCTGGCCCACGCGCTGGTACCGGAAGCCCGCCCGGAAGCCGTGCTTGTCGATAGCCCGCCGGAGCCGCTCGCGGGTGATGTCGCGGGCGATGTTTTTGTCGGGTTCGCGCTCGGTCTCCTCGGTCATCTGGACCAGAATGCAGCGCCGACGGCCCCCGTCCTGGGCGTTCAGCTCCATCACCGCGTGGCCTGTGGTACCGCTGCCCGCGAAGCTGTCGAGGATGAGGTCGTCGCCGGAGGTAGCTTGTCTGATCAACAATTTGACCAACGAAAGCGGCTTGGCGTAGTTGAATACGTTTTCGTCGAACAGCTCCTGCATCGTGCGCGTGGCTTCGGTGTTCAAGCCGACCGTTTGCATCCAGGTCGAAAGCGGGTTGCGGTCGTTTTTCAATTCTTCTTTGAAACGCTTGAGCAAGGGTCTACGGCTGGTATCCTCTGGAAAGAGTACCCGGCCTTCGGCGATGAGTTTGTCCATCGACTCGGGAATGTACGCCCAAACCCGGTTCGGGTTCGCCGGGTACGACTTGCCCGATTTTGGATCGACCAATTCGTAAAACTGATTTGGGCGCATGTCTTTGTTCATCCCGACCGTCAAGTTATCAGCGCGCCACTCACCTCTCGGGTCACCATCTGGATTACTGTAACCCGTATACGTTTTGCCATCCCCGGCAAACTCTTCAAATCCGCTTTTCTGGTAGCAGATCACGTACTCGTGGTCGGTGGAAATATTTTTCTCGGCAAGCGCCGACGAAGTCCGGCGTTTCCAGACCAAGACTCCGGCGAAGTTTTCTTCCGCAAAGATTTCGTCAGCCAGTAGTTTCAGCGAACCAACTTCGTTATCGTCAATTGAAATGAAAATCACCCCGTCGTCGGCGAGCAATTCCCGCAGTAGTTTAAGCCGGGGCGTCATCATGCAGAGCCATTTGTCGTGACGGGTGAGGTCGTCGCGGCCTACTTCGCGGCCCAACCATTCGCGCAGCAGCGGGTTGTTGACGTTGTCGTTGTAGACCCAGCCTTCGTTACCCGTGTTGTACGGCGGGTCGATGTAGATGCACTTCACTTTTCCGGCGAAGCGGGGCAGGAGGGCTTTCAGAGCGAGAAGGTTGTCACCCTCGATGAGCAGGTGGTCGGTGACGGGTTCGGGCGGGGTTTCGAGGCCGAGTTGCTGGCCGTTCTGGGGCGTCAGGTCGGGCAGGTACCTAAGGTCGGGAAGTTCGTCGAGGGTGTGGTACGGAATGGCGAGGTGGTGATTCCAGACACTGCTTTTGCCTTTGAATTGGAGCGTGGGCATGGGTACTTGAGAACGGGGCTGTTTTTCAAAAGTAGGCAGGGAGGGGGGAAGAAAAAAGTCGGGTGCGTTGCGAATGGCTCGAATTTTTAAGTAACGTGTACCAGCTAATCCGCGCTTTCCATGCTCGACTACTCCGAACTCTCGCTCAACATTCCCGACACCACCAAGCCGCGCGTCGTCGTGATTGGCGGGGGGTTCGGGGGCCTGAATTTCATCCGCGAACTGGGCACGAAGGACTACCAGATCGTGCTCTTCGACAAGCAGAACTACCACGGCTTCTGGCCCTTGCTCTACCAGGTCGCGACGGCAGGGCTGGAACCCGACGCCATCGCCGAACCGCTCCGCAAGCGCTTTGACGAGCACTACCCCGATTTCCACTTCCGCCTCGTGCGCGTGACAGGCTGCGACCCGGCGCGGAAGGTGGTCCAGACGCTCATCGGCGAACTCCGGTACGATTACCTCGTGCTGGCGGCAGGGTCGAAGTCGAATTTCTTTGGCAACGAGCAGATTAAAAACTTTTCGTTCCCGCTCAAAACCATTCCCGAGGCGCTCAACCTGCGGAGCCAGGTCTTCCAGTGTTTCGAGCAGGCCAACCTGACCAACGACCCCGCGATGCGGCAGGCCTTGCTCAACTTCGTCATCGTCGGGGCGGGGCCGACGGGCGTCGAGCTATCCGGTTCGCTGGCCGAAATGCGCAAGCACGTCTTGCCGGGCGACTACCCCGGCCTGGATTTCAGGCAGATGAACATCTACCTCGTCGAGGGGCTGGAGCGGGTACTCCCGCCGATGTCGCCCGAATCGAGTGCGAAGACGCAGCGGTACCTCGAAGACATGGGCGTGAACATCAAACTCAAAACGCTCGTGGAGTCGTACGACGGACAGACCGTCACGTTCAAGGGCGGCGAGCAAATTCCAACTCAGACGCTCGTCTGGGCGGCGGGCGTGTCGGGGGCGCTCATTGAGGGCATTCCGAAGGAATTGACCGAGCGGGGTGGACGGGTCCGCGTCGACCTCTTCAACCAAATCGACACGCTACCCGACCACTTCGCCATCGGCGATCTGGCGATGATGAAATCGGAAAAATGGCCCAACGGACATCCCGGCGTGGCGCAACCGGCCATTCAGCAGGGCAAGCACCTCGCCAAAAACCTGAAACGCAAGCTGCGCGGCGAGGCTCTTAAACCGTTTGCGTACTTCGACAAGGGTTCGCTGGCCATCGTGGGCCGCAGCCGGGCCGTGGCCGATTTACCCAAAAACCTGCACCTCGGCGGGTTGCTGGCCTGGCTGGCCTGGCTGTTCGTGCACATTTTCTACCTGATCGGCTTCCGTAGCAAGCTCGTCGTGCTCAGCAACTGGATCTACCGCTTCTTCACTTACGAGCGCGGTACCCGCCTCATCATCCGCCCCTTCGTGCGGCAGGGGGATGAAAAGGCGCGGGAGTTTGTGGTGAGGAATGAGATGGGCTGAGCGAATATCGAACCGCAGCGGCGAACCGCAAGGAACAAGGAATGTCGAATGACGAAATTTAGGAATCATCAATCACTTCACTATTCGACATTCCTTGTTCCTTGTTCGATATTCCCTTCGTTCCCCCGTTCTTTGCGGCAAAACGCCTCCGTTCATGCGCAAGCCGTACTTCCTCCTCCTGATTTTCTGGGCAACCTGCGCCCTCGCCCAAACTGCCAAAACCCCCGTCAGCGTCAACGACCTGACGCGGCTCAAGACCGTTTCAGGCATCGAACTCGCCCCCGATGGCAAACGGGCCGTGTACGCCGTCCAGTCCATCGAACCCAGCGAGGAAAACAAGCTGGAGTACGATTACCGCACCCACCTCTGGCTGACGGATTTCGTCAATCCACCGCGCCAGCTCACGCGGGGTACCGAAAGCGTGAGCCGGGCCAGTTGGTCGCCCGATGGGTCGCGGCTCGCGTTTTCGCGGAACGTTAAGGGCAAATCTCAACTGTTCGTGATGCCCCTCGACGGCGGCGAAGCGTACCAACTGACGAGTCTGAAATTCGGGGCGGGTAATCCGGCCTGGTCGCCCGACGGAACGCAGATTCTCTTCAGCGTGAGCCTGTCACTGAGCGAGTTAATGAAGGATTCGTTGTTCAATCCGAAGAAATCGGTACCCCAGTGGTCGCTCGAAAAACCGGGTTTGAGCAATGCCCAGGTACTCCAGCCCGCGAAAGGCGTCAAACCCAACCCCGACGGTACCCTCGCCGAAGTGCGGGCGTACTTGGCCCAGAACGAGGTCGACAAAAAAGCGAAAGTCATCAACCGGCTCAATTTTCAGGGCGAAGCCACGACGCAGCCCGAGCTGACGTTTACGCACCTGATGACCATCGAGCCGCGCGAAGGCGCGGTACCGAAGGCGGTCACGACGGGTTTTCAGTCGTTCAGCGGAAGCTGGTTTCAACGGAAGGAATGGCTCTTTCTGAGTACCGTGGCCGACCCGAAGCAGCACCCCGACCGGGCGCAGGCCAATCAAATTTTTTTCCTGAACCCGTCGCGCGAATCCATCGTTGAGTCGGGCAGTCTGCGGCGGGAGGGTACCCGGTTCGTTAACCCAGTTGAATCGCCCGACGGGAAGTGGCTGGCCGTGCTGACGTCACCGACCGAAGGGGTGAACTTCCCGACGCTGGCGCTGGCGGAACTGGGGCTGGAAGGCGGTACGCGTCCCTTCGCCCAAAATCTGCAAGCCGTCGGCTTCGACCGCGCGGCGTCAAACCTGACCTGGTCGCCGGACTCGAAGTACCTGTATTTCACGGCTCCGTCGAACGGCGGGGTACCGCTGTACCGGCTGGAGCTGTCTTCCCGAAAAATAGAGCAACTCAGTGATTTTGAAACGGGCATCACGGATTTCGACGTGGTGGGTGATAAAATCGTGTTTGCAAAAACCCAGGTCAGCGCGCCGTCGGAGTTGTACGTAGCGACGGTAGCGCCGACGGTCTCGTCGGCCCGAGGCAGGAGGGAGGCATCGGGCGGTGAAGTTCGCAACCTAAAGGTTGCGCTACAAAGTGCCAAAGCCCTGACCAGCCTGAACGACTGGGTGGATACCCGCGCGCTGAGCCTTCCCGAAAAACACAGTTTTCCGAACGAGCGGGGCCAGACCGTCGAGTACTGGATCATGAAACCGAGTACCCTCGAAGCGGGCAAACGGTACCCCCTCGTGCTCAACATGCACGGCGGCCCGACGGCCATGTGGGGACCGGGCGAAGCCTCGATGTGGCACGAATTTCAGTACCTCTGCGCGCGCGGCTACGGCGTGGTCTACGCCAACCCGCGCGGTTCGGGCGGGTACGGACTGGATTTTCAGCGGGCGAACATCAAGGATTGGGGTACCGGCCCGGCCGCCGACGTGCTGACCGCCGCCAGCGCCGCGGCGAAAGAAGCCTGGGTCGATACGGCCCGGCAGGTCATCACGGGCGGTAGCTACGCCGGGTACCTGACGGCCTGGATCGTCGCGCACGACAACCGCTTCAAGGCCGCTTTCGCCCAGCGCGGCGTGTACGACCTGACGACGTTCCTCGGGGAAGGCAACGCCTGGCGGCTCATTCCGGGCTATTTTCAGTACCCCTGGCTCGACAAAACGGAGGGCGTCCTCGCCGCGAATTCTCCCTACACGTTCGTCGACAAAATTCGGACGCCGCTGCTTATCAAACACGGCGAAAACGATTTGCGGACGGGACCGATTCAGTCGGAGATGATGTACAAATCTTTGAAAATCCTCGGCCGCGACGTCGAGTACGTACGGATGCCGGGAGCGACGCACGAACTTTCGCGTTCGGGCAACGTCCGCCAGCGCATCGACCGGCTGCTGCGGATTTACGAGTTTTTTGAGCGGTACGTGGGAGCGGGGAGAAGTCAGGAGCCGGGAGTCGGGAGTCAGAAGTCCAGCACGGGAAAGTGAAATTTGATGAAACTTTGGAACAAGTACCCGCTCCGCGTGACGTTGGCCGCTTTCGCTTTCCTGGCCGCCAGTTTACTCCGCGCCCAAACGCCCCAGGATTCGCTGGCACTGGTGCAGTCGCGCTGGGCGATTCAGGAAATCGCCCCAGGGGTGTTCTGGAAACACGTGCATCTGAATGAAAAACAGCTTTTCGCTTCCAATCAAAATGTCAACCTGGTGGAAACCCGGCTGAAAAACCGGCGCGTTCGGGCGGCACTCGTTTCGGCAGACGTACCCGGCGACACGGCCCGGCGGCTCGTCAAAACCAGCGAACTGGCCACTAAAGCCGGAGCGCTCGTGGCCCTGAACGGTACCTTTTTTGACACGAAACGAGGCGGTTCGGTCGATTTTATCCGCATTGACGGAAGGGTACTCGACACGACGCGGTACACGCCCGGTAAGCCCCTGGCCGAACACCAGCAGGCGGCCGTGGCGATTCGCGGGCGAAAAGTGCGCATCGAGCGGGCCGGGAGCGAAACCGATTACGGCTGGGAGCGCCGCCTCAACGCCCCCGACGTGCTGGTGACCGGCCCCCTGCTGCTCTGGAAAGGTCAGCCGGTACCGCTGAGCAAGACGGCGTTTAACACGAACCGTCACCCGCGCTCGGCGGTGTGCGTGACGCGCGACAAAAAATTGCTGTTGCTCACCGCCGACGGGCGAAATGCCCAGGCGCAGGGGCTGAGTTTGCCCGAGCTATCGTTCGTTCTGAAGCAACTCGGCTGCCGCGATGCCGTCAACCTCGACGGGGGCGGCTCGACGACGCTCTACCTCCAGGGCCAGCCCGACGCGGGGGTAGTCAACCGGCCGAGCGACAACAAACAGTTCGATCCCTTCGGCGAGCGGCCCGTGAGCAATGCAATTTTGCTGATGCGGAAAAAGTAAACGGACCGAGTGCCACGCGCAGCGTCGGCACGCGACTACTTTCCAAACAACTTCGACCAGAAGCCTTTCGCCTTTTCCCTGACGACTTCGGTCTGTTCGCTGAGTTCCTGACCGAGGTCTTCGAGCTTTTCGGCGGCCTGGTCTTTGATGTTTTCCATTTTTTCCTGGGCCACTTCGAGGTGTACCGCGGCGGCGTCTTTCAGGTCTTCGAGTTGGTCACTCGCCTGGTCGGCCAGGGAACCCATTTTCTGGCCCATTTCGCCGCTGGTGAGCGAATCGAAACCCGCGGCGGCTCCGGCTTTCAGCGTGTCAAATTTCGCCTCGGCCTGCTCGGCCAGGTCGTGAATCAGTTCGCTGGCCTGCTCAGCGGTGGCTTCCAGCCGGGCCTCCGCTTGGTCTTTGATGGCCTCGGCTTTCGCAGCGAGGTCGCCGTCGGTCAGGTCGTTGAATTTCTCGACGGTGGCGTCGGTCAGCGCTTCGATTTTTTCGCTGGCCTGGTCTTTCAACGTTTCGAGCCGGGTTTCGGCCCCGTCGAGGAGCGCATCGATTTTTGATTCGGTCGCCGGAGTCGGCGTTTCGTCGGCGTTGGGTACCGGAGGGGTAGGGGTTGCCATGCGTGTGGAGGTGTAGGTTGGAGAAACGAGTTAACGTTTCAAAAACTCGTTCACAATCAGTTTGTTTCGGGAACTGGTTTTCGTGCGTGCCGCTTGCGGTGTCCCCGCCTACCCGCTAATTTCGGCGCGGCCCGCCTGAGGCCAACCGTTCTGACCAACCCACCCGTATGAGTCCCATCCGCGTTCTGCTGACCGACGACCACGAAATCGTACTCGATAGTTTATCCGTCCTGTTGGCGACGATGCCCGACGTCGAAGTGGTCGGTACCTTTCTCGACGCCCGGCGCGTGGTCCCGTTCCTGGAAACCGATCCGACCCTCGACGTCGTCCTGACCGACCAGAACATGCCCTTGCTCAACGGCATCGACCTGACGCTGCAGATCCGGCAGCGGTTTCCGAAGGTGAAAGTCCTCATGCTCACCGTCTCGGAAGACGTCGACAGCATCCGGGCGGCGTTCAACGCGGGCATTTCGGGCTATGTGATGAAAAAAGCGGGGCGGGCCGAACTGGAAAAAGCGCTCAAAACCGTCGCCCGCGGCGAAAAGTACTTCAGCGAAGCGGTACTCTTCGGCCTGATGAACCCCGGCCCGAGTACCCGTCTCCGCGACGAGGTACCTCCCGAGCCCATCCCGCTCACCGAGCGCGAACTCGACGTGATCCGGCTCATCGCCCAGGAATTGTCCACAACCGAAATCGCTGAGCGGCTTTTCATCTCGCCGGGTACCGTCGAAACGCACCGGCACAACATCCTCCGCAAACTCGGCGTCAAAAACGCCATCGGCATCATCAAATACGCCCTGAAGTACGGATTGGTGGAGCGGGGGTGAGGGGGGCGGGAGGAGGTAGGAGGTAGAATGTAGGAGTGAGAATGAAAGGCAGATGAATTCAACTCCTCACTCCTACATTCTACCTCCTACCTCCTCCCTCCTCCCCTCAACTCCAGCGTTACGACCGGGTCTGCGGCGTGATGCAGGGCATCTTCGATGCGGTCGAGGGCCTCGGCGTACAGCGTGTCTTCCTGCTCGCGCGGCAGCCGTTCCGCCGTCGGACCGGTACTCAACTCGAAGCGCACGCGGGTACCCCGGTTGAGCTGCCCGACCAGCTTGTGCAGCGCCGTCGACAGCCCGTGGGTTTTGAGTTCGGGCGGGCGCAGGTCGTGCGCGAGCAGGCGGACGTCTTCGTACACGTCGCCCATCAGCCGGAGCAGTTCGGCGTGCCCCGACCGGTCGGCGGGGGACAGGCCCTGCGGGTCGAGCGCTTCGAGCCGCCATTTCAACACCGAGACTTTCGTGCTTAGGTTTTCGTGCAGTTCGGCCGTCACGTGCGATCGCGTGGGTGTCGGGCTGCGCCGCAGGCGGTCGCGTAGCGCTTCGTTAACGCGCCGGAGGCGTTGATTCGCCGCCCAGAGCCAGGCGGCGTATCCGGCTGCCCCTACACCCAGGGCCAGCAGCAGGAGGAAGAACATCAGTTTCATGGCGACGGAAGTTTCGGGAAAACTACGTTGTGCGGGTGCGTCTGCCAAGTCGTCCGGTCAAAATACAGGTTTTCCTATACCCTGACCTACAGGCTTTTCTGCACAAAATCCGGGCAAGTACGGATTGAACCGAAGGCGACGCCCCGGCCACCTTTGTGACGTTCCAATCAACCTCGTTTTGCCATGTCAACCTCCACCCGTTCCTCCGTCGAACGTTACGTCATTCGCCACCTCGCCGGTTCGAAAGCCAACCAAGTCGAAGAATTCGATTTCAAACGCCCCGAACTCACGCTGGGCCGCGCTACCACGTGCGACGTGCAGTTCGACCCCGAACTCGATTCGGTCGTCAGCCGCGAGCACGCCAAAATTTTGAAGGACCCTACCAACCCGCTCAATTTTTCACTGATCGACAACGGATCGCGCAACGGCGTGTTCATCAACAAAGCCCGCGTGAAGGGTGCCCAGGCGCTGCACGTCGGCGACGAGGTACAACTCGGCCAGAACGGCCCGACGTTCCAGTTCGACCTGAACCCGCGCCCCGTCGAGCTGATGCCCGCCACCCGCGTCATGTCGGTCAGCACGGCCAAGCCCACGAGCGAAGTCAGCCTGGCCGAGGTACTGCCGACCGCCGACGAGGTACCCCACAAAACCGGCCTTGGCAAGCAAACGGTCGAGCGGATGCTCGTCGCCGAACGCAAGAATTCGCAGCGGACGGTACTGTTCAGCGTCGCCGGGTTGGTACTCGTACTCGGCGCGCTGGGCTACGTCTTCCGCGATAAAATCGGCAAGCGCGAAACCACGACGGTCGTCGTCGGCGACACGACCAGGCGAGTACCCGACACCCGCCAACTGCCCGAGCAAATCGCGAAGGCCAACGAAGACAAGGTCGTTTTCATCGAATTCGGGTACCAATTGTTCTACACGCCCACCGGCGACGAAGTCTACCACCAGTACATTCCGCTCAAGGACGGTCGGCAGGTGGCGGCGTACATCGAAGTGTCGCCGGGCGTGATTGAGCCGCTGCTGGGTCTGAAAAAAGACGTCGGCGCGGGGCGGCCCATCGCGATGTCGGGGGCCAGCGGTACCGGGTTCGTCGTCTCGCCGGATGGCTTCATTCTGACCAACCGCCACGTAGCCGCGAGCTGGAACAGCTACTACGATTTCCCCTCGGACGCCTTTCCCGGCGTGCTGTACCGCAACGACGGCAGCGAGTGGAAAATCGATCCCAACGCGCAGGTCAATTCCTTCCGCTGGGTACCTTCTGAAACACAGTTTTTCGGGCAAAAACCCGCTTCGGGGAAAATTCTCGAAGGTCGGAACACGTACCTCGACGTGACCTTCGCCAAAAACGACCTCCGCACCCCGGCCCAACTGGTCCGCGTCTCGAACAAGCACGATGTGGCGATGATCAAGGTTGAACTGCCTGAATCGCTGCCTGCCGTCAAGCTCAAGGATGCCGACGCCTCCGTCGCGCCCGGCCAGGAAGTAACCGTGATGGGGTACCCCGGCATCTCGCCCGACGTGGTCGTGGCCAACGCTTCCAACGACTTCGGCAACCGCAGCTCGCAGGTCGTGACGGTACCCGACCCGACGGTGACGAGTGGCAACATCGGGCGCATCATCCGGGGCCGCACGGCGGGCAAGGCCGACGCGTACTTCAGTACCCTCGGCGACTACTACCAACTAACCATCAACGCCACCGGCTCGGGCAACTCGGGCGGCCCGCTCTTCGACCGGGAGGGCAACGTCATCGGCCTCTTCACCGCCAGCCAGACCCGCGAAGACGCCACGCGCATCACGTTTGCGGTACCAATTCGCTACGGGATGGAGCTGATGGGTACGACGAAGGTGATGCAGTGAGCAGGGGCAGTAGGCAGTAGCAGTAGGCAGTGGGCAGAAAGCGCGCGACTACCCTCCGTTTCCAGGGTCGTAACTCGTAGCCCATAACCCATAACTCGTAACTCACCCATGCCTCCCGAACCCCACTTCCCTGCTGACGCCCTGCCCGGTTACCGGTTGGTCGAACGCCTCGGGGCGGGGGGCATGGGCGAGGTCTACCGGGCCTACTCCGAAACGCTGGAGCGCGCCGTGGCCGTGAAAATCCTCCACGATCCGCAGCAGGCTGACCGCTTCCGCAACGAGGCCGTTATCCAGGCGTCGATTCGCCACCCGCACATCGCCACGCTGCACGAGTACCGGCAGGTGGCGGGCCGGCCCTGCCTCGTGATGGAGTACGTCGAAGGCCCCACGCTCGACCGGCTGACGGGGCGGCTCCCGATCGCCGATACCGAGACGCTGGCCCGGCAAATCGCCGAAGCCGTGGCGCACCTGCACGGGCGGGGTATCGTTCACCGCGATCTGAAACCGGCCAACGTGAAGCGGACGCCCGAAGGCACGATTAAACTCCTCGACTTCGGCATCGCCCGCCTGGCCTCGGCCCCCCGCGTCACGCGGCAGGGGTACGTCGTCGGGACGGCGGAGTACCTGGCACCGGAGCAGTTTCGGCACGAGGTGACGGCGGCGTCCGACGTGTGGAGTTTCGGAGTACTTGTCTACGAATTGCTCACGGGCCAACTGCCCTTCACGGGCGACTCGTTCACGGCGCTCCGGCTGCGCGTCGAGGCCGGGCGGTACACCGACCCGAAGGTCTTCCGGCCGCAAGCGTCTGACCGGCTCGTACGCGTCATCGAAGCCTGCCTGCGGCGCGAACCACCCCGGCGACCCGCGATGGCCGAGGTCGCGCGAATGCTGACCGTAGAACCGAGGCGGGGTACCTCGTTTGGGTTTCCCGAAATCCCCCGGCGGTACCGCACCGCGCTGTTCGCCCTGGCGGGCGTGGGTGTACTCGGGTTCGGAATCAGCCAGTTTTCGGGCGAACCCGACCCGCCGAAACCGCCGCCCGTCCGACTGGGCACGACCGAGGTATTAGGTACGCAGGCCATCGAAATCAGCGTCGTCAACGCCTCGGGGGCCGAACTCCTGCTGCCCGACGGCACGCGGCACCCGTTGCCGTACACGCTCCGGGGGGCACCCGGCCAAACACTCCGCGCGACGATTCAGGCCGCGGGTTTCCGCGACAAGTCCATCGACATTCAACTCAACGACCGACGCCAACGCTATGATTACGTTCTGGAAAAGGCTTTTTAGCCGTCGTTCCTCGCCCCCGCCGACGGTGGAACAGGCCGTTGAAGAAATCCCCGGTTCCGAAACCGAACCGACGAATTCGGACCTGCGCGCCATCGTCGTCTCGGACCTCGGGTGCGTGCGGGCCAACAACGAAGACGCTGGTCGGTTCGTCCGCATTTCGGAAGCCGAAACCCGCCGGGCCAAGGGCCACCTGGTGCTCGTCGCCGACGGGATGGGCGGGCACGCGGCGGGCGAAGTGGCGAGCCAGTTGGCCGTCGAAACCATCAGCCGGGCGTACTACGAAGACGCCGACGCCGACATCGCCCGGAGTTTGGGCCGGGCCGTGGCGCTCGCCAACCAGCGGGTATTCGCCGAAGCCCAGCGCCACACTGAACGCCGCGGCATGGGGACCACCTGCACGGCGGTGGTGGTGCAGGAACGCCGGATTTACTACGCCCACGTTGGCGACAGCCGGTTTTACCACCTCGCGGGCCAGACGCTTCACCAGATTACGCACGATCACACCGTCGTGCAGGAAATGGTGCGGCAGGGTACCCTCTCACCGGGTGAGGCCGAGCACCACCCGAACCGCAACGTGCTGACCAACGCCCTGGGTACCAAACCCAACGTGCAGATCGACACAGGGCAGTCGCCCTACGCCTTCGGACCCGACGACCGCCTGCTCGTGTGCAGCGATGGCCTCTACGACGTGCTGACGCCCGCCGAACTCGTGGCTGGATTGACCCAGCCCCTCCTGCGCGACGCCGCCTACCAGCTCGTCGAAACGGCCAAAGCCCGCGGCGGCCCCGACAACATCACCGTCGCCCTCGTCGAATGGCAGGCCGTGGCAGAGACCGCCGTGAAGGCCACCGAAGATGTGATGGTAGGGGGGAAGGGAGAAAGGAAAATGGAAAAAGGAGTTTCCTGACCCAACCGTTACCCCGGCGCTTTCATCTCCCTTTTTCTTTTCTCCCTTCTCCTGAATCCTCATGCTTGGCCGCACGATTCATACCTACCGCATTGAAGAACTCCTCGGCGAGGGCGGCATGGGTACCGTTTACCGGGCCGTCGATACCGTGCTCGGGCGCGACGTGGCGCTGAAGGTACTCCACCCGGCGCTCGTTAGGCAGGCGAGTTTCCTCGAACGCTTCCGCTCCGAAGCGCGGGTACTGGCCCGGCTCAACCACCCCAACGTGGCCGTGCTGCACAACTTTCTCGAAGTGGACGACGACCTGGTGATGGTCATGGAGTACGTCGAAGGACTGAACCTCGATGCGCTGCTCCGTCGCCGCGGGAAATTGACACCCGCCGAGGCCCTGCCGCTCGTGCGGCAGGCGCTCGAAGGCCTGCACCACGCGCACCGCCGGGGTATCCTGCACCGGGATTTGAAACCCGCCAACCTGATGGTGACGCCCGACGGACAGGTGAAGGTGATGGACTTCGGCATCGCGAAAGTGGCCGGGGCGCAACGCCTGACCCAGGCCAACCACCTCGTCGGGACGCTGGAGTACCTCGCCCCCGAGCAGGTCCGCGGCGAGGAACCCAGCCCGGCCTCCGACCTCTACGCGGTGGGGGTACTGCTCTACGAATTGCTCACGGGTCGGGTACCCTTCGCGGGCACCTCCGACTACACGCTGATGGACCGCATCCTGCGCGAGAAGCCCACGGCTCCGATCAAGCTGAACGCCGCGTTGCCGAAGGCGCTCGACGAGGTACTGCGGCGGTCGCTGGATAAAAACCCGGCTGACCGGTACCCCGACGCCCGGGCGCTGAGCGCGGCGCTCGCCGAAGTGGTACCCTCGCTGCACGTCGATTTCATGGCCCTGACGGCGTTGCCCACCGAACCGGTCAGGGCCACGGTCGAGACGAAAGCGAAAACGCCCCCGCTCACTGAATGGGTAGGCACGAAGCGTTCGTCATCGTCAGGACGGCAGACGTTGCCGGGCTGGACGCGGGTACCCTTTCAGCGTGACTACCGCATCCTGACCGCTTCGGTCTTCGTGGCGGCGGCGTTGCTGCTGGGCGGAATCTGGTTGTCGCCACCCGTTGACAAACCGGGTACCGAGCCCCAGACGGCGCAGGTCGTACCCGGTGCCTCGGCGCTGACGGGTACCGAACGGCCGTCGGGCGAACCGGTCGAGGCCCGCGAAAACCGACCCGTCGAAACGTCACCCGTGGTGACGAAACCGAAAGCGTCGTCGCCCGAACCCACGAAACCCACCGAAAAACCGACCGAGCCGCGCACGGTACCCAAACGCAAGCGGCTCGAAACACCCGCGGAATCACCAACCCCGAAGACGGTCGTGCCGGAGCCGGAGCCCCAGGCTCCGGTTTCCAGTGCGCCGACGGTAATCGAAAAACCCGTCGAAACGTCCCGTCCAGCGGCCCGGCGTTCGATTCTGCTGGGTAGCAAGTCGGTCGTGCTCGAATTGCTCGACGGCATTTCTTCCGAACAAGCCGGGATGCAGGGTCGTCGGCTCCACTTCCGGGCCACGCAGGCCGTTGTGGTGGATGGCGAGGTAGTGATTCGGGCCGGGGCCGGGGCCGTCGGTGAGGTGACTGAGGTGAAATCGGCGGGTACCTTCCGTCGCCCGCGCCTCGAATTTCGTATTCGAGCCGTCGAGGGCGCGGATGGGCGCATGATTCCCCTCCGTTCGGCCACGTTCCGCGAAGTCGCCACCTCCGCCGACGCCGTCGTGCGTTTCGTCGCCGGGCAAACCTTTCAGGTACGTACCGAGAGCGGGGTGACGGTGGGGCTGTAGTTCTATTCTTTGCTCTTTTTATAAACGTCAACTATGAAAACCTACCTATTTCTCCTCACCCTCACCGGCCTTTGCCTCAGCGCCCACGCTCAAACTCGGATGCGCTCCACGACCGAGGGCCTCACGATCGGGGCACACGTCCACGGCTTGGGCTGGTCGTCGAATTACTTTCAGTTTCTGGACGAAAACGCCGGGACGGGCGTCGGCGGTGAACTCCGGGCGGGGTACGGCTTCAGCCAGTTGTACGAACCGTTCGTCAGCTACGGCTACACGGCCATGCCGACGAGCAAAATCGACGCCGAAGCCTTTCGGTTTTCGCACCTGGACCTCGGTCTACGCTTCAATTTCAGCGCCACGACGCGCCGCCTGCGGCCCTTCGCCGAAGCCGGGTACTCGCTCGTGACGAGCCGAACCCGTGCCGTTTCCAATGGCAGCGGCGGGTACTCCGATCTGACCATGAAGGGCGGCGGCATCCGCGGCGGGCTGGGGCTGCACTACTTTGTTTCGCTGCCGGTGGCGGTGACGTTTCAACTCGGCGGTACGTTCGGGGGGCGTTTCCGCACTTTTGCCATTGACGATCGGCCTTCCACCGACCGACCCGATTTCAACACGTTTCGGGCTTCACTGGGCCTGACGGTGTTTTTGAGTGAATTGTGAAGTGAGTTCTCACGGATGTGCACAGATTGAAATGCACACAGATGTTCACAGAATCAGTTCTGTGAACATCTGTGTGCATTTCAATCTGTGCACATCCGTGAGAAACCCTAAACCGGCATGGGATTTTGATGAAATTCGGGCATGGAAATCGCCAATCGCATCGGATATGCCTGCCTGAACCTGACGCTCCAGGAAGAGCGCAAACTCACCACCAACCGGGGTATGATTCAGAGAACCTTCCTGGCGAAGGGCCTGGATTACGTCTCGCAACTGTCGCTGGCCAACGCGCGTGATTTGCTCGAAATCGTGCGCTGGAACGTTGAGAACGGCATCCGCATCTTCCGCATCAGCTCCGACGTCTTTCCCTGGATGACCGAGTACCGCTTCGAACAACTGCCCGACTTCACCGAGATACGCGGCGTGATGGAAGAAATCGGTCGGCAACCCATTCGCCTGACCGTACACCCCGGCCCGTTCAACAAACTGGCCGGTACCGGGCTGACGCTCGACCGGACCGTCGTCGACCTCGAACAGCACTCGGCGATTTTCGATCTGATGGGGCTGGTACCCTCGCACGAAAACAAAATCAACATCCACGTCGGCGGCGGCTACGGCGACAAGGACGAAACGCTCCGACGCTTCGCCGCCAACTTCCGGGAGTTGTTGAGTGAAAATCTGAAGAAACGCCTGACCGTCGAAAACGACGACAAACCCGGCGTGTTCAGCACCCGCGAACTGATTCCGCTCCACGAACGGGCGGGTATCCCGCTCGTCTTCGACTACCTCCACCACAGCCTGCATCCCGGCGGCTGGACGGAGGAAGAGGCCTTTCGGGCCTCACACGCTACCTGGCACGACGCGATTCCGGTTTTTCACTACTCCGATTCGCGCCGCATCTGGGAAGACGAAACCGCCCGCGCCGAATCGCACTCGGACTGGATCCACGCCGTACCGAACACGTACGGACAAGTCGTGGATTTGATGTTCGAGACGAAAATGAAGGAGCGCTCGCTGCTGCGACTGCTGAAGCAGGTACGCGAGGGCGAGGTGGTAGGCGGGATGCCCGTCGAAGCAACGGAGGTACCTGCCTGACGCAGCGGGGCGGACTTGCAACCGAATCGGAAATTCCCCTACCTTCCGTTCGCACGAAACCCGTTGATTCCATGCCACCACGCGCGCTTCGGTACCTGCTGCTCTTCACCGGGGCACTGGGGTACGTGACCAGCCTGGCCCAGTCGCCGCAGGTACGCACGTCCGAATTTGTCTACGACCAAGCCCCGTTCCCGAGTTGCCACGCCTCGACGGTGGTCGAACTCGCGCCCGGTCGCATCCGGGCGGCGTGGTTTGGAGGTACTCGCGAAAGTCACCCGGACGTAACGATCTGGACGGCCCTGCGCGAAGCCGGGCGCTGGTCGGTACCCGTGGAAGTGGCGACGGGCGTGCAGGCCGGTGGGCGGCGGTACCCCTGCTGGAATCCGGTGCTGTTCCAGACCCGCGCCGGACTGCTGTTTTTGTTCTACAAAGTCGGCCCGAATCCGCGCGCGTGGTGGGGCGAGGTGAAACGCTCGACCGACGGCGGTACGACCTGGTCGGCGGCCGAGCGGTTGCCCGAGGGATTCCTCGGCCCGGTCAAAAACAAGCCGATTCAACTCCCCGGTGGCGATTTGCTCTGCCCATCGAGTACCGAAAGCGTGGACGAGAAAGTCTGGGCGATTCACCTCGAACGCTGCGACGCCGATGGGCGAAACTGGCGGAAGATTCCGATTGACCGGGGTACCTTCGGCGTGATTCAACCGTCGATTCTGACGTACCCCGACGGGCGGATGCAGCTCCTGTGCCGGAGTCGGCAGAATGCGGTGGTCGAAACGTGGTCGACGGATGGCGGGGAAACCTGGGGACCACTCCGGGCGACTTCCCTCCCCAACCCCAACTCGGGTACCGACGCGGTCACGCTAAAAAACGGGATGCAGGTACTCGTCTACAACCCACTCAATGGCGGCAAATCGGGTTGGGGCAGTCGGGCGGTACTCCGGGTCGCCGTTTCGAAAAACGGGTCCGACTGGCGCGACGTCCACACGCTCGAAGGCGGACCGACGGGTGAATTCAGCTACCCGGCCCTCGTGCAGGGTACTGACGGTACCGTTCACCTGACCTACACCCACGACCGAAAGCGGATTCGGTACGTGCAGATGCGGTGGTGAGGAATGGGTTTTTGACGGGTACGGGCGTTTCAACACTAAACCACGTACCGCATGGCTACCCAACTCGAACACGCGCAAATCGAAAACGTCCAGCGCGTTTCCCGCACGACCGACCTGCTCGGTCAGGACCTGGAAGCGCTCACCGAAGCGGCCCCGACGCTGCTTACGCAGTGGATTGACTTTCTGCAAGGCCAGCAGCAGGATGACCTCGTCGACGAACTCGAAAACCTCCGCGGCTGCATCCGTGACGAAGACGACGCGGCCGTTGCGCAAAGCCTGGATAACCTGATTGACCTGACCGACGAAGCCGCCGAACGCGCCGAAGGTCCCGTGGCCGAACACCTCGGCGAACTGGCCCGCGGCCTGCAACAACTTATGCAACGGGCGGATGCGCCGGAGTGAGTAGCATCGAAACAAAAAAGCGCTCTGGTAGAGAATCGGGGTGCTTTTTTGAAATCAATCCTCACCTGCTTGGCGCAGAATGAAGCGGCGTAGTGACTCGCTCAAACGAAACTGAACTACCTCGTCGGAAGTTAAGCCCGTAGCTTGTACCACCTCGTCATTGAGTTCAAGCAGCATGCGCACGTAATCTTTCAGGAAGGTACAACAATCCCCCTTCGTTACTCACTCACCATCAGCCCGTTCACCACAACTTTCGGCTTGGTATTGCTGACTTTCTTCAGCGAGAGCGAATATAAATCCGTCCGGCGGTCTTTCAGGTTGCGTACACTGCCGTGGGCGTGGAGGTCGGTGAGGAGTTCGAGGTCCACGTCGACGATGAGAATCATTTCGGTACCCGGCGTGGCTTCGGACTTGAGGCCATTGACCGGAAACGCGAAGTCGCAGGGCGTAAACACCGCCGACTGGGCGTACTGAATGTCCATGTTGTGGACTTTCGGCAGGTTGCCGACGCTGCCCGCGATGGCCACGTAGCACTCGTTTTCGATGGCCCGCGCCTGGGCGCAGTTGCGCACGCGCGAGTACCCGTTCTGCGTGTCGGTCAGGAAGGGCACGAAGAGGATTTCCATTTTGTCCTGGGCGAGCAGGCGCGGGAGTTCGGGAAATTCGACGTCATAGCAGATCAGAATACCAATTTTACCGCAGTCGGTATCGAACGTGCGGAGCTGAGTACCGCCTTTCATGCCCCAGAATTTGGCCTCGTCGGGCGTGACGTGCAGCTTTTCGTACTCCTCGAAGGTCCCGTTGCGGCGGCAGAGGTACCCGACGTTGTACAGCCCGTCCTCGCGCAACAGCGGGAAGCTGCCCGTGACGATGTTGACGTTGTAGTCAATCGCTAACTGCCGGAATTTCTGCAAAATTGGTTCGGTGTACGCGGCCAGCTTGCGAATGGCGTCGGCCTCGGCGAGGTCGTTGTAGGCGGCCATCAGCGGGGCGTTGAAAAATTCGGGAAACACCACGAAATCGCTCCGGTAGGTCGAGACGGCATCGACAAAGTACTCCATCTGCTCGAAGAGTTCATCGAGCGATTTCAACAGCCGCATCTGCCACTGCACCAGCCCGAGGCGTACGACGGTCTTCTTGCGGTTCGATTTGCGCGGATCGACGTAGTAAATGTTGTCCCACTGGAGCAGCGTGGCGTACTCCTTCGACTCGGCGTCGCCGGGCAGGTACCCCGTCAGGATTTTCTTGACGTGGAAGTCGTTCGAGAGCTGGAAGGTCAGCGTCGGGTCGTAGATTTCTTTGTTGCGAACTTTCTGAATGAAGTCCTTCGGCGTGAGTGTGTCGGCGTACTGGTGGTACTTCGGGATGCGCCCGCCGAAGATGATGGCCCTCAGGTTCAATTCTTCGCACAATTCCTTGCGGGCGTCGTAGAGCCGCCGACCCAGCCGCATGCCGCGGTAATCGGGCTTGATGAACAGCTCGATGCCGTAGAGCACGTCGCCCTCGGGGTTGTGAGTGCTGAAGGTATAATTGCCCGTGACCTCCTCGTAGGTATGCTGGTCGCCGAGGCGGTTGTATTTGACGATGATCGACAGCGCGCAACCCACAATGCGCCCGTTGACGCTGATGCCAATCTGCCCTTCGGGAAAAATGCGCAGCAGTTTCTTGATTTGGGATTCTTCCCAGACACCCGGCCACTCGCCGTACGCCTCGCGCATCGAATCTTTCAGGTCGGCGTAGTCCTGGATGCTGAGCGGGCGGATGTCAATGATTTTGTCTTCCATGGGAAAGCGGTAAGCGGTGAGCTTTAAGCCGTAAGCGTTTAATTTTTAATTCAACCGCCGCTGAATCAAGCGGCTGACGAGTTCATAAAACTGGGCCGGTTTCATCGTGCGCCAGTTCGGGATTTCTTCGAGGGTACCGCCGTAGTTGAAATACGAATCGAGGTGGTACTTGTTCCATTCCCGCTCGACAAAATCGCGGAAGTTGAGGGCTACAATCCAGCCGTCTTCGACTTCGTCAAACCACTCGGCGTAGTACTCGTCGTCGGAGCCGTGAAAATTGAGGACGTTTTCCCCCAGCAGGATGTACTGACTGATGCCTTGCGCCAGGAGCGTGTCGATGACGTTGCGCTTGAGGTGCATGACGTCGTTGTGCAGCGTGTCGTTCCACTCGCCCAACAGCTCAATGATTGCGTAGCGGCGGTCGTAGTCGGCGTAGAGAATCTTGCAGTACAGCGTCTCCGAGCCGATTTCGTCCCAACTCGGGTGGATGTAGTAGCCGTAAATGTCGTTTTCGTACTGCTGAAAATTGTACTCCCGCTGGTAAAACGGCGAGCGCTCGTCCTCGGCGGCGCTGTACCGGTCTTCCCAACCGTAGAATGGCTCGATGTCCTGCATGAATTGAGATTCGATGTTCGTTGCCCGATGTTCGCAACTCATGCAGGCGAATCGCACCCGAACATCGAGCAACGAACATCGAACAACGCTTTAATGCGTTTTTGTCATCGTTTTCGGTACCGTCAGCACGAAGTGTGCCAGGCCGGGTTTGGCTTCGACGGGGCGATTGACGTCTGTTTCCTCAACGGTGGCCAGGGTGACGACGTTCAACGAAGGATTCGCTTTTTTGAGATACCAGCCGATGCCCTCGAAGTTCTGGCTGTGGTAGCTGCCGTTGAAATGCAGGAACGTCTGGCCCTTTTTCCAGTTCTGAAGGATGAAGTGCGCCATCGTCGCGTCTTTGAGTGCCTGGGCGCGGGCGATGTTTTCGGCGCTCATCCCACCCATGCCGCCCGCGCCGTGCATCCCGCCCATTTTTAGCAGCTCGGCATAACCCGGCAACGTCAAATCAACCGCGACGGGCAGCGGGGCAACGGATTTCTTCGCGCCGGCGGAAAGCTCGTTCAGGCCTTCGAGTCCTTTTTTGGAAACGATGCTCGCGTAGCGCCGGGGTACATTGGTCGCCACGAACGGGAGTGCGTGTTGGCGCGCAAAATCAACGAGGGGTTTGTAATCGGTCGGGTAGTTTTTCCAGACTTTGGCTTCGGTTTCGAGTTGTTGGGCCGTGATTTTTCCTTCGAGGTACTCGCTCAGCACGAGCTGATTATCGGCTTCAAACATCTCGGCCCCGAGTACCAGATTTCCTTTTTTCACGGCGAACAGGTCCTGCGTCAGTTCCAGTTGCAGCCAGTGCGAGATCGGGTTGTTGTGCAGCTCGCCGAAGAGGATTACGTCGGCGGCCAGGGCTTGTTTGAGCAGCGCGTCGTAGTCAGTCGGTTGGAGTTTGGGGTCGTAAATTCGGTAGGCCGGTTTGTCGGTGAAGGCCAGCAGGCCCGCCAGAACGAGGAAAAACAAGAGTGCGCGCATGCAATCGGGAGAGTCGCTTTCTCAAAGCTACCAAAAAAAGCCGACGCGGGGGCGTCGGCTCAGCCGAGTAGGAGCGCTCAGCGATTCAGGAAGCAACCGGGGCTTTCCAGCGCAGAAACTCCCGCAGGTTCATGGCCAAAAAAATGGCGTTGCCCACCGCCATGCCATAGCTGTGGATGAGCAGGGTACCCAGGGCAATCCAGAGGGAGTTGGCGGCGACGAAGGCCACGAAGCCCCAGCGATTTTTATTGCCGAGCAGGTACATGGCCAGCAGGCTGAGCGCCATCGCGAGCCAGTCGAGGCCGTGGTAGTTGAGAAAGTTCATGACGCAGACGAATGGTACTCGGCGCAACGGGAGTACCCCACTGCGCCGGGTGAACGGTTACGCTTCGACCGCTTCCAGTTGGGGAGCAACGGGGAAGTCAATCGGAATCTGGGTGATGTTGTGGATGTAGTTGGCGAACACCTTGTCGGCGACGAGCGAGACGAGGTCAACCAGCGCGCCTTGCGAGTACCCGAGCGCGAAAAAAGCATCGAGGAGTTCGGCGTCGGGCCGCCCGTGCGTCCGCTGAATGTCGGCGGCCAGGCGCGTGATCGTGTTCAGCTTCAGGTCGGGGTGGGTACCGGCGCGGAGTTGCAGGATTTCTTCGTCGCTGAAGCCGTTCATCTTGCCGAGCGCCGTGTGGGCCGACTGGCAGTACCGGCAGCCGTTCACTTGCGAGACGGCCAGGAAAATCGCTTCGCGTTCTTTGGCCTTGAAGGCACCCTTGCTCTGGCCCTGCTGAAAGGCGAGGTAGTTGCCGAGCGTGGCGTCGGAGTGGCCGAAGTAGGCGTAGAGGTTGGGTACCATGCCGAGGCCTTTTTCCAGGTTATCGAAGATGGTTTGGTTGGTGGACGAGACGTCGTTCCGCGTGGGGACGGTGAATTGAGTTGCCATGCGTTTGCCGTGTTTTGTTTTTTGAAAAACTGACGCTGCAAAGGTGGCCGGATACCCGCCGCCGGAAAATGACGGCTTTGCCCGATGACGTACCAATTCTTCCCGAATCGCGCGCTCAGGCGGGCGTCAGCAGCGCCATTCGGTGCGTTTCCTTGAATTCGGTCGGAGCCTGACCGGTCTGTTTTTTGAAAAACCGGCTGAAGTGGGGTACCTCTTCAAAACCCAGTTCGTAGGCGATTTCCTTCGCCGACTGGTCGGTGTAGAGCAGCAACCGCTTCGCCTCCAGCGCCACGCGCTCGTGGATGATCTGCAGCGGGCTTTGCTGGTTGTAGAGCGCAAATACGTTGGCGAGCGTCTTGGGCGATTTGTGGAGGAGATCCGCGTAAAACTGCACCCCGTGCTGCCGCCGGTAGTGGTTTTCCACGAGCAGGTTGAATTCGCGAACCAGTTGCAGCCGGTCTTCGGGCAGCCTCGCTAATTGCAGCTTGCCCAGCCGCGTGACTTTGATGATGAGCCGCTTGAGGAGCATGAGCAGCATTTCGCCCTGGATGGTGTCGCGGGTGGCAAATTCATCCTCGAACACGTCGAGCAGGGCCTCAAACTTGCGCGTTTCGACGGCGTCGAGCCGGACGAACGGTACTCCTGCCGAGCCGTAAAACAAGAACCCAACGCAGCTCACCTCGCGGTCGTGGTTGACGATGCAGTAAAAATTACGGTTGAATTGCCAGGCGACGACGGACTCGGGCCGCTCGAACCGAAACGACTGGTTGACGACCAGGGGCAACACGCTGCCTGGCGGAAATTCGTACGTCACTTCGTCGATCACCACGCGCTGCTCCGGTCCGCGATTCCAGGCGATGGTCAGCACTTTTTCGGTACGGTCGCGGAAAAAAGCTCGCCCGAAGCGGGCCTCGTCGCGCACCAGCCGGAGCAAACCCTGCGTGGTGGCGTCTTCAAATTGAACGATCATGGGGCTGTCGGTTCATTCCGTGCGGTCGAAGGTGTAACACGCCTCGTGCCGCTGCATTCCGATTTTTGGGTAGTACCCGACGGCCTTCGGCGCGGCGAGCAGGATGAGCGTCGTCTGCGGTCCGGCCATTTCGTGCGTGAGTTCGACCAGCCGCTTGCCGATTCCCCGGTGCTGGTACCCTTCGTCGACGGCCAAATCGGAGAGGTAGCAGCAGAAGCTGTAGTCGGTCAGCGCCCGCGACACGCCGACGAGCAGCCCGTGGCACCAGGCCGTGACGAGTAGGTCGGCGTGGTCGAGCATGGTCTGGATGCGGGTCACATCGTGCACGGGGCGCCGTTCGCCGAGCGTCGAGCGATTGAGAACGCCGATGAAATCAAGGGCGGTGAGGGGACGATTGGTTTCGTAGGTAATCATGGGAGTCGTGTCACGGTTAGCCGGGCCTCGCACGGAGCACACCGTGACACGATGGGCGCGGGGCTGGGCCAGACGCATTTTTTCGGAGAATACGTATTTTTGAACAAACTTCATCAACCCCATGCCCCCCAATCTGCTTTACTACGCCATTCCAGGTTTCGTTCTGCTGCTCGTGGCCGAAGTACTCTGGGCGCGCCACAACCGGGAAGACTGGTACGAGGCCAAAGACGCCTGGAGTAGTTTGGCGATGGGCATCGGTAACGTCGTGACGGGCCTGTTCACGAAACTGCTCGTCGTCGGGGCGTATTTCCTGGTCTGGGAAATTCGACTGTTCGACCTGGGCCTTGCCTGGTGGGTCTGGGTACTTGGCTTCCTGGCCGACGACTTCAGCTACTACTGGTTTCACCGCGCCAGCCACCACGTGCGGTACTTCTGGGCCTCGCACGTCGTGCACCACTCTTCGCGGAAGTACAACCTCGCCACGGCGCTCCGCCAGACCTGGACCGGCAACCTCTCGGGTTCGTTCCTGTTCTGGCTCTGGATGCCGCTCGTGGGGTTTCACCCGGTGATGGTCATGACACTCCAGGCGGCGAGTCTGATTTATCAATTCTGGATTCACACGGAGTCGATCAAAAAACTCGGCCCGCTGGAGTGGGTACTCAACACGCCCTCGCACCACCGCGTCCACCACGCGTCGGATCTGGCGTACCTCGACAAAAACCACGCGGGCGTGCTCATCCTCTGGGACCGGCTGTTTGGTACCTTCCAGGAAGAAAAAGCACGTCCGACCTACGGTCTGACGACGAATCTGAATTCCTACAACCCGTTTCGCATCGCCTTTAACGAATGGGCGCAAATCGGACACGACCTGCGGCGGGCGGGTACCCTCCGGAACTTCGTGGGGTACCTCTTCGGCCCGCCGGGCTGGAGCCACGACGGCTCCCGGAAGACGACGAAGCAGTTGCGGGAAGATGCACGCTCCTCTTAGTTCTCCACCAAATGCCCCGAAAACTGGGCCGTGTTGTCCAGAATTCGCCCGCCACGGCGGAAGCCTAAGCCGCAGCCTTCGCCCGCGAAAAAGACGCCCGCCTGGTACCGGTTTCCGGCGGCGTCCTGCGGGAACTCGACGTACTCCTGGTAGATCGTCGGCTGGTCGCCGTACTCGCCTTCGGCTTCGGCGACGGGCTGACCCGCCGCGTCGAGGATGCGGACGTTCGCGCCTTCGCGCCCGAAGAGTACCTTCTGCACCGAGAGTTGATTGCGCAGCGGGCGGTCGGAGGTACGCAGCAGGAGCGGGTGGCTGGGGTTCAATTCGGACAGAATTTGAAGGATTTTTTTGGATTGAAACAGCAACCCGTACGCCGGGTTGACGATCACCGCCCGGCGGTTTTTAACCAACTGCGTCAGGGTACCCGCCAAGTCACCCTCGCTGGCGATGTACTCCCAGGGTACCAGCTTGAACCAGAACTGAAATTGCTCGAACTGGCCGTTGTCGGGATTCTGTTTGAAAATTCCTTCCTCCGCCGAGAACTCCACGTTGTCGACGTATTCGTAATCCACGTCGAACCCCGCCTCGCGCGCCGCTTCGCCGAGTACCGACACGTTGGCGTCGTCTTCGGGAAAGCCGCGCATCGTCGAGAGCAGCAGGGTAGGGCTGAGGTCGGAATTGAGGCTCCGCAGCGTCTCAAAATTCTCAACCAGCGACTCGTAGAGCGTGTTGAACTGGCTCTGGTCGTTGAGGCCGTTGGCCTTCAGGTGCGCCCACTGCACGAGCGCCGTTTCGGGCAGGCAGGTAGCCGTGTCGGCGTTGAACTCGATGAGTTTGATGGGTTTGCCGTCCAATCCGCCCGCCAGGTCGAAGCGGCCGTAGAGGTACAGGTGTCGGTCGTCTTCCCAGGTGAGTTTGACCAGTTCGACCAGATTTTCGGGAATGCCCAGTTCGGCAAATCGATTCCCGTCGATGACCGCCTGCCCGGCCTCCACGAACAAGTCGAAGAGTTCGTTGGCCGCGTCGAAGTACGCGTTGGCCTCGTCTTCCGAGACGACCACCATCTCGTCGGTCAGGTACGGCAGCGTGTCGGTACCCAGCGCCCAATCCCAGCCAATCGGCCGGAGTTGAGCCTCGGGCGAGGCGGTGAGTTTGCGGAGTTTAATCATGCGGGGTAGTAGATAAGTAGTAAAGGAAAAGGGAGAAGGAAAAAAGGAGAAACAGAACTCCATTTTCCCTTCTCCCCTTAACTCAACCGCCGTACCCACCACCGCTCCGCGAGCGGCTGAAGTACCCGCTACGGCCCCCGCTGGGGCGGCTCGTGCGGACGGTCCGCGAGTTGCCAATGGCGCGGGTGACCTGCTGCGAACTGTTGTACGCGCCGGGACTGGCGTAAAACCGCGAGCGGTCGACACCCGGCTGGTTGCGGTACTGGGCGTAGCGGTTGTTGTTCATCATCGAACCCAGCATGTAGCCCATCCCACCGTAGAGCAGCATGTTGCCGAGGCCGAAACCGCCCGCGTTGTAACTCGGATTGTTGATGACCTCGCGGTCGATGAGGGCCTGGGCCGACTGCGTCGAGAGCGAATCGGTGTGCCCGTCGGCGTAGCGGACGATGGCCTCCGACTCCGTGGGGCTGACCTGTACCTCGTCGGTGATTTTGAACTGACCGGGGCTGGTTTCGGTGATGTACATCCGGACGCCCTGCGTGACGGTCGTTTCCTGGACTTGTTCGGTTTGATCGGATTCGCGCTCGGAGCTGCCGCAGCTTTGCAGCAGCGGGGTACCCGTCAGCAGCGCCAGGCTCAGCGTGCTGCCCAGGGTGATGTCGCGAACCTTGCGAATGACGGCGCCTTGGCGTTGTGGTGTCATGGAAGAGAAGTGGTTTGAGAGGCAAACGAATTCCAAACCTAACGGGTTCGGACGGTTGCGTTTGCCAGTTTTTTGACGGCCTTCGGAGTGAGCGGGACGGGCGGTTGGAAACCGATTTTTCTTCACTTTAGCTTGCAAGAACTGAGCCGTGGAGTTTCAGTTCTCACGGATGGGCACCGAAGGAATACCCACAGATTTGCACGGAATTAGTTCTGTGAACATCTGTGGGTATTCCTTCGGTGCCCATCCGTGAGAACTAATTCAAACCACCTCCACCACCCGCTCGAAGGCGATTTTGCGGATGATTTTCTCGGCGTGGACGCGCGAATTTTCGATGAACCAGACGTGCGTGTCGTACCCGCCGCAGACCACGCCTGCCAGGTACACGCCCGGTCGGTTCGACTCCTGCGTTTCGCCGTCGTACACAGGGCAGCGGCTGGCCGTCTCGGAAAGGTCGATGCCGAGTCGTTCGAGGAGCGGGAAGTTGGGCTGGTACCCCGTCGCGGCGATGACGAAATCGTTCGGAAGCGTCAGCGACCCTTCGGGCGTCAGGAGGTCCACTTCCGTCTCGCGGATGGCCGTGACTTCCGATTGAAAATACGCCCGAATGGCACCTTCGGCGATGCGGTTTTCGATGTCAGGTTTCACCCAGTACTTCACCCGACGCCCGATTTCCCCACCGCGAACTACCATCGTGACCTCGGCCCCCTTGCGGTACGTTTCCAGCGCCGCGTCGACGGCCGAATTGTTCGCCCCGACGACGAGTACCCACTGCCCGGCGTAAAAATGCGGTTCCTGGTAGTAGTGCGTCACCTTCGGCAGGTCTTCACCGGGGACGTTCAGGAGCATCGGAATGTCGTAGAAGCCCGTCGCGATGACAAGGTTGCGGGCTGCGTAGGTACCCTTCGAGGTCTGGACGTGGTACCCTTCGGGCGCGTCATCCACGCGGTGTACCTCCTCGAAGAGCTTGGTGTTCAGTTTTCGCGAAAATGCCACCCGACGGTAGTACTCCAGCGCCTCGGCGCGGGTGGGTTTGGCGTTGTTGGAAACGAACGGTACCCCACCGATTTCAAGGCGGTCGGAGGTACTGAAAAACGTCATGTTGGCCGGGTAGCGGTAGAGCGAGTTGACGAGGCAACCCTTCTCGATGATGACGTGACTCAGCCCCGCGGCCTGCGCTTCGAGGCCGCAGGCCAGTCCGATGGGACCACCGCCGATGATGAGGACGTCGAATAGTTCCAAATTCACGAGTCGTGTAGTTTACGGGGCAACGGCACAAGGTACGAAAGGGTTCGCGGTGGGTAGTTCAAACAACCGTTCGAGTATTTGGTTATGGATGTGATTGTTTAACTATCTATCCATCTCGTTCAACAAACTCCGTATGAAAAGTTCCGTTCGCCTTCTGACCACTTGGCTTTTGCTGGGCGGTTTCGTCTTTCTGACGAGCTGTACAAACGATGACGACGACGCCCCCGCCCCCCAAACCCTGTACGACTTGGTCGGGGCCGGTTCGGACCTGACCTTGCTGAAAGCCGCCATTGACCGCGCCGGACTGGCCAACGATCTGCGCTCGGGTACCCTGACGCTGTTCGCCCCGACCGATGCAGCCATTCAGGCGGCGGGTTTTGCGAACGCGGCGGCCATTCAGGCGGCCGACGTCAACGTACTGCGGGCTATTCTGACGTACCACGTGCAGGCCGTCGAGACGCTTTCGTCGGCCATTCCACCCGCGGCGAACACCGAAATTACGATGCTCAGCACGGGCAAGGCCTACGTGACCAAGGCGGGTACGGCCGTTTCGATCAACGGGGTCCGCGTGGTCCGGGCGGACGTCGATGCCGCGAATGGGGTCATGCACGTCATCGACAAAGTCATGCTGCCGCCCGCGGGCAACTTAGTCACGATGCTGAGCAATGCCACGCTCTTCCCCAACCACACGTACCTCGTGGCCGCCGTGACGCGCGCGGCGGGGGCCGTCCCCACGCTGGCGGCGGCCGTGAACGGCCCTGGTCCACTGACGGTCTTCGCGCCGACGAACGCGGCCTTCATCGAAGCGGGTTTCCCGACCATCGCCGCCATCAACGCCGCACCGGCTACGACCCTGGCGGCAGTCCTGACCAACCACGTCGCTCTGGTTCGGGCGTACTCGACGAACTTGGTGACGGGCGATGTCGCTACGGCCGGGGCCAGTCCGATTACCGTTACGGTGGGTACGCCCGTGACGCTGCGACTCAAAAACGCGGGTACCGTCACGGCTAACGTCACCGCCGCCGACTTCACGGCCACCAACGGCGTGATTCACGTCATCGACAAGGTACTGCGATAAATTTTCGTCCAACAAAAACGGCCAGCCCCGTGTGGAGCTGGCCGTTTTTGTTGGACGACACACTGCGTACGGGCGTTTGAAATTTACTGCCCCGAAACGCGTGCGCCCGTTGCGCGTGACCCGCTACCGGACCCAGTTGGTTGCGAAGACGGGGTCAACAGCCCCGCCCGGCGGAGCATGGCTTCGGGCTGCGGATCGCGGCCCCGGAAGCGGCGGTAGAGTACCTCGGCCTTCTCGCTGCCACCCTTCGAGAGGATGTTTTCGCGGAACGACCTGGCTACCTGTGGGTTGAAAACGCCTTTTTCCTTAAACGCCTCGAAGGCGTCGGCGTCGAGTACCTCGCTCCATTTGTAGCTGTAGTACCCGGCCGAGTACCCGCCCGCGAAAATGTGCGCGAAGGCCGGGCTGACGGCCGTGCCGGGTACCGCCGGGTAGAGGTCGGTGCGGGTGGCCACCTTCGCCTCGGTTTCGGCGACGGACTGCCCCGTCGGAGCCTGGCCGTGCCAGGCCATGTCGATCTGGCCCAGGCCGACCTGCCGCAGGGTGGTGAGGCCCGCCAGGAAGTTCGACGAAGCCTTCAGTTTCTCGATGTACGCGTTCGGGATGACTTCACCCGTCTGGTAGTGCTTGGCAAACAACCGGAGTACCTCGGGTTCGATGGCGAAGTTTTCCATGAGCTGGCTCGGCAGCTCGACGAAATCCCAGGCGACGCTCGTGCCCGTCAGGCTTTCGTATCGGCCTTCGGCCAGCATGCTGTGCAGGGCGTGACCGAATTCGTGAAAGAGCGTTTCGACTTCCCCGAAGGTGAGCAGCGAGGGCTTCGTCTCGGTCGGGCGCGAGAAGTTGCAGACGTTGACCACGTGCGGACGTACCTCGGTCTGCCCCTCGAAGTGCTGCGAAAGGATCGAATTGTTCCAGGCCCCGGCGCGCTTGCCGGGCCGCGGGAAATAGTCGCCGTACCAGACGGCGATGAATCGGCCGCTGGCGTCGAAGACTTCGTAGGCTTTCACTTCCGGGTTCCAGACCGGAATCGACGGATTTTCTTTAAACGTCAGCCCGTAAAGTTTCTGGGCCGTCTGGAAAATGCCGTCGAGTACGTTTTCGAGCTTGAAGTAGGGCTTTAGTTGCTCATCGCCGATGGCGTATTTCTCCTGCTTCAGCTTTTCGGCGTAGTACGACACGTCCCAGCGTTGCAGTTTGTCTTCCGAAAAACCGTGTGCTTTCGCGTAGGCCGTCAGCTCGGCCAGTTCGCGCTCGGCGGCAGGTTTGGCGTAGCCGAGGATGCTGTCCAAAAACTCGTTCACCTTCGCCGGATTTTTCGCCATGCGCTCTTCGAGCATAAAATCCGCCCAGGTTTTGTAGCCAAGCAACTGTGCCTTTTCGTGGCGCAGCTTCACGAGTTGTTCGATGAGAGCCTGGTTGTCGAATTCATTTTTCTGAAAACCGCGTCCGGCGAAGGCCCGAAACAGCTTCTCACGCAGATCGCGGCGATCCGAGTACTGCATGAACGGCCCGTAGCTCGGCGCTTGCAGCGTGATGACGTAACCGGGTTTGTTGAGTCGCTTGGCCGCGGCTTTTGCGCCTTCGCGGACGAACTCAGGCAGACCCGCCAGGTCGGCTTCGGTCAGTTCGAGGGCGTAGGCGTTGGTTTCGGCCAGCGTGTGCTCGTTGAAGCTGATCGAGAGCTGCGACAGCTCTTTGTTGATCGCCCGGAGTTTTTCCTTGTCGGCTTCGCTCAGGTTGGCTCCGTTGCGGGCAAAACCTTTGTACGTTTTTTCAAGCAGCATGGCGTCTTCCTGCCCGAGCTTGAGCTTGGCGCGTCCCTCCCAGACGGTCTTAACGCGCTGGAAGAGCCGTTCGTTGAGCGTGATGTCGTTGCCGTACTCGGTCAGCAGGGGCGCGGCTTCCTTGACGACCTGTTGCAATTCCGGCGTCGTCTCAGCCGCGTTCAGGTGAAAGAGGACCGAGCTGACCTTCCCGACGCCATCCCCCGCCCGCTCAAGGGCAACGACGGTGTTCTGAAACGTCGGCATCGAGCGCTGATTCACGAGGGCATCGATTTCCTTCCGGCCCTGTGCCATGCTTTCTTTCAGCGCAGGCAGGAAGTGTTCGGTCTTGATTTTGTCGTACGGAACCGCCTGGTGCGGTGTGGGGTAGGGCAGCAGGAAAGGATTTTCGGTCATGGAAGTTGCGGGCATTTGGGCCAGGGCGGTCTGGAGACTCGCCGCCGTGAGCAACGCCAGGGAAAGCTTGGTTGGTTTCATGAAGTGTCTGGTGTTTGAAAAAGACTCGTAAAATCGGGATTTGGTGAGGCTTCCCCAAACCGTCCGTGGAAAATCACCCGAATTGAGGGAAGGACGGCCCGCGTCGCGGTTAGCGGGGACGGTGCGGTGGACCGTGGCACGTGGCACGGGTTACCACTAAAAAAGCAGAGGTCCCAGCGGGGACCTCTGCTCGCTTGGAACGCACTTCTTTATTTCCCACTCACCGGCGTGGCCCCCTGCCCCGCCTGCTTGAACGTAAACGTGTCGACGGCAAACAGCGCCTCACCCGCCTTGGCACCCGGATTCACGAAGACGAAATACAAATCCTGCGGCGTGGTCAGGCCCGAGGAGGCGAGCGGAATTTTTACCGGTCCCATCGCCGACTCACCTACGGCACCTTCTCCGAGCAGTTTGCCCGCCGTCGAACCGGCGCGTACTTCAATTTTGCCACCGACGGTCTGTCCCTTCATCGAGAACGCCATCGCTTCCACCGCCCCGATGCCCGTCAGGTCGATGCCGTTGAAAACCACGTAGGCTCCGCTCGTCGTGGCAATGGCGGCGTCCTTGCCCGTGTTGGGGAGTTTGTAGACGAAGATGCCCTGCTGACCGTCGTTGCTCACGGCGGGTACCACCGGGCTTCGCAGCGTGACCGTTTGTTGAGCGGTTTGCGGCGGGATGGCCCCGTTGCCTTTGTCGGTGTAGCTGGCGGTGAAGAGGTACGCCCCAGCTTTCGTGTCCGGTTTGGTGGCGTAGCTGCCCTTCACGGGTTGACTGGCTTTTTTGCTGTCGCCGAGCGACAGAATGTACTTAACCATCTCGGTCGCCTCGGTCTTGGTCAGTTGCGGGTGGGCGCTCATGGCCTGCTCGCCCCAGACGCCCCCGCCGCCCTTGATGACCTTGTCGGCCAATTGACCCACGGCCTGCGACTTGCCCCGGTACTTCTTCGCCACGTCGAGGTACGCCGGACCGATGGATTTTTTGTCGATGGCATGGCAAGCCTTGCAGTCGGAGAGATCGATGAGGCGCTTGCCGGTCGAGAAGCTGGTGTTCATCTGGTGACCCTGGGCAATCATCGTTTTGTCGAAGCCTTCGAGGTAGTTGATGTTGACGAAAACGTCTTCCTCCGAAATCTTCTTCGCGGCCAGCGAGCCGTCTTCCTTGTCCGAAACCTTCACCTCGTACTCGACGGGTTGGTCGGGGAAGTAAAATGACTTGTTGCCCTTCACGGCCAGTTCCACTTTCGGTACCTCGTTGCCGACCTTCACTTCGAGCGTCTGCGAAACCGAGTTTCCGGCGGCGTCGGTGATTTTCAGTACCGGGCGGTAGATGCCGGGTTTTGTAAACGTGTACGCGGCCGTTGGCGTCGTGAATTTCTTTCCGGCTACGGTCCACTCGTACTTCAGCGCGTCGCCGTCGTAGTCCAGCGAACCCTTCGAATCGAGCTTCACACTCAGCGGCGCAGCCCCGGCGGTTTTGCTCGCGGCCGCCACGGCCAGTGGCGGACGGTTGCCCGCGTTGAAGGTGATGCGCGTCAGTTTGGCTTCATCGTTCTGAGCAAACCAGTTCGGGCCGTATTCGAGCAGGTACAGCGAGCCGTCCTTGCCAAAGGCCATGTCGATGGGGTGCGAGAATTTCCACTCGGGCAGGAAGCGCTCCATCGACACGAAATCGCCGTTGGGCTTCATCGTGACGAGGTTGATCATGTCGCGCATCCAGTCGTAGGCGAAGAACTTGCCGTCGAAATACGTTGGGAATTTGACTTTGGAATCGGCGTCGTAATCCTGCGAATAAAACACCGGCCCGGCCATCGCGTTGCGCCCGCCCTTGCTGACGATTGGCCCATACTCCGGCGATTCGACGTAGGGGTAGTAGATGAAGGCTTTGTTGGCCGGAGGCAATTCCTTCAAACCCGTGTTGTGCGGTGAGTTGTTAACCGGCTTCATCGGGTCGAAAAACGCGCCGTAGGTGCTGTCGGCGAAACTAAATTCGTTGTACCCGCGGTTGTCGGCTACGAAAAGCGGCCAGCCGAAGTACCCGGCTTTGCGGGCCTGGTTTACCTCGTCGTGCCCGCGGGGCCCGAGTTTTTTGTCGTTCTCACCCGCGTCCGGCCCGACTTCGCCCCAGTAGAGGTACCCCGTCCGCTGGTCGACCGCGATGCGGTACGGGTTGCGGTTGCCCATCACGTAAATTTCCGGGCGCGCGCCTTCGGTACCTTTTGGGAAAAGGTTGCCTTCGGGAACGGTGTAGGTACCGTCGTCGGTGGGTTTAATGCGGAGGATTTTTCCGCGCAGATCATTCGTGTTCGACGACGTGTACCGCGCGTCCCAGCCACTTCGACCGGGGCGGTTGTCGATGGGCGCGTAGCCCTTCGAAGTAAACGGGTTTGTGTCGTCGCCGGTCGAGAGGTACAGGTTCCCGGCTTTGTCCCAGGCGATGGACCCGCCCGTGTGGCAGCAGTCGGTGCGCTTGACGGGTACCTTCAGGAGTACCTGTTCGGTGTTCAGCAGCAGGGTATCCTTCGCGTCGTCGTACTTAAACCGCGAAAGGTGCTGGGCCGTATCGGCACCCCACTTTTCGGCCGTCGGCGAGTAAAACAGGTACACCCACTTGTTTTCGTTGAACTTCGGGTCGACGTTCAAGCCCATCAGTCCGTACTCGAATTTGTCGTAGACCGGTACCTGCCCAACCAGCTTGACGGGTTGCTTTTTGTCGTTCGGGTCGTAGCGCCGCACCTCACCGTGGCGGGTGATGTAGAGGACCTTGCCGTTGTCGAGCACGGCCAGTTCGGTGGGTTCGTAGAGTTTTTCGTCGAGCGTGTGGCGCGTGAAGCGGTTGTCTTCGGGGGCCCGCTGGGTTTTAGCTTCGCCGAAGTTTAGTTTTTTTTTACCACTCGCCGCCCAGCGCAGCCCACCCCAAAAATGCTGGAGGAACAGCGGCTCCATGAAGGTTTCGTTCGTGTGGCCGAAGGCGGTGTAAAACACCCGCCCGCCGTCGTACTCGTGGTACCAGACCATCGGGTGGTTGGCTCCGGCGTTCATCTTCGAGTCGCCGTACGAGGCTTCGTCGATGGTCATCAGAACCTTCACGTCCGAGTTGAAGTTTTTGAAATCGTAGAATTCGTCCGTTTTCTCAAACGTGTCCGGCATCCCTTCGGTGGCGGGGTGGGCCTTGTCGCGGACCGTCACCTGGCCCTTGCGCACGTTCGGATTGCCGGGGTGACTCAGAAACTGCCCACCCGCGAGCTTGTTGTACCAGGGCCAGCCGTACTCGGTGTCGGTGGCCGCGTGAACGCCCACGTACGAGCCACCCGCCTGGATGTACCGCTCAAAATCGGCCTGCTGGCGGTCGTTGAGGACATCGCCCGTCGTGCTGAGGAAAACGACCGTGCGGTACTGCTTCAGGTTGTCTTCGTTGAACCGGTCCGCGTTTTCAGTCGTGTCGACGGTAAAGCCGTTTTTTCGACCCAGCAATTGAATGGCCCGGATGCCGTCGGGAATGGAGGCGTGGCGAAACCCGCGGGTTTTTGAAAAGACCAGGACTTTCTGGCCCTTCAGGGGATTGTCCGTCGCGGCGGTTTGTGCCCGAACGCCCAGCACGGACGCAACGAGGCAGAAACCGAGTAGGCCCAGGCGACCGAGCGAATGCTTCAGATTCATGGTTAGCAAGCGTTAAAGGAAAGGAAAGTAGAAGTTTCGGGTAAAAGAACTGTGAAATTACGGGATTCTGACGCAGGCATTCAAGCTTTTTGCTTCCATTTTTTCGCGCTGCTACGGGCCTTGACTCACCGCACCGGGCCGTCCGGCTTGCTTTTCCGAACGGCAATCCGACGCGCGGTAGTTTTAGAAAACGGTCGACGAAGTATTAAGTAAATCTACTTAGTTGCACGACTCAATCCCTTCGGTTATGGAACCTCCGCCGAGTGATCAGGTCCTGATCGAGCGCATCGGTCAGGGGGACGTGCCCGCGTTGGAATGGGTTTACCAGACACAGCGAGGCCGCGTCGTGAACTACGTGTTGCGGCATGGGGGCACGCCCGAAGATGCTCAGGACGTGTACCAGGAAGTGATGCTGGCGCTGTATGCCAACGTGGTGGCGGGGCGACTGACGCACCTCGTGGGCAAGCTCAGTACGTACCTCTATCGGTTGGCCGAAAACCAGTGGCTCAGTCGGGTACGGGTACGAAATCGCCTGATTTTTCAACCGCTGGACGTAGATTTTCCCCAGGACGAAGCCACCGACGGTACCTGGCAAGATGCTTTTTTGAGCCGTCTGCTGACCCAGATCGATTCCCGCTGCCGCCGCATTTTGTCGCTGTACTACTTCGAGCGATTGTCCATGCGCGAAGTCGCCAAACGGGTGGATCTGCCGGATGGCGAGTCGGCGCGGAAACGCAAGTGCGATTGTTTGGCGAAGCTGCGCAAACTGGTGAACGGGTACCGGCAGTTGGGAGACGAATTCGGCGATTTGCTGGAAACTACTACCACTCAAACGGATTCGTTTAGTTCTGACCGGTAGGAACCCGCGGTGGTGGGAAGGCGAGACAAACCGGACCTTTTCCTCTCCACAACGATTCAGGTCTGATTGCCGCAATGAGTTTCTGCGGCGGATTGGGGCCAGGGTGGTCCTCGGTGGAAGTTACGCCCTTCCGACTGAGGACCCATCCCGGCCAAAAGCCCTCCGGTGCGCCTTCCCGATTCAGTACGGTTCAGATTTTCCCTATTTTGGCGTTCTGAACCGTACCGAATCATGAAAGAAATACGCGCTCTCTTTTGGCTCGCCTTGGGCGGGCTGCTGGCCCACACCGCGTTTGCCCAGCCCAAACCCCTCACCTGGACGTTTCCGATCCGCCGCCCGCACGCGGGGGTACTGCTCGGCAACGGTACCCAGGGGCTGATGGTCTGGGGCGAGGGACGTACTCTGAAAATCACCATCGGCCGGGCGGGCTTCTGGGACCACCGCGGCGGCAACGAATTCGCTACCCGCACGACGTACCAGGACGTGAAACGGCTGCTTCAGGCGGGCGACGAGGAAGGCATCAAAGCGGCCTTCGCCGTTCCCGAAAAATCGGGTACCCCCAACCTCGGCCACCCGCAACAAATCGGCGGCGGGCGGCTGGAGATTACCCTGCCCGACGGCTGGACGTTGCAACGCGCCGTGCTGGAACTGGCGACGGGTAGCGTGAACGTGTTCGCGAAAAAAGGGGTGGGCAAGGAGGAGAAATTGGTACTCCGGCAAGCGGTGAACGAAGAATTGGCCTGGCTGGAAGCACCGACCTCGCTGCGCGCGAAACTGGCAACGAGACTGGTACCGAGCTGGGAGCACGTGCGAACCCCGCTGGAAAAAGCGGGGGTACCCGCACCCGAATCGTTCGAGGCGAGTACCCTGCGGGGCTTCGTGCAGGCGCTGCCCGAAGACGACCCGCTGAGCATCGGGTACCGCCCGACGCCCACCGGATTGGCGCTGGCCTCAGCATTGGGGAAATCAGCGCGGCAGGAGGTGGAGAAACTACTGGTTTGGAGTCCAGCGTCCAACGTCCGGAATTCAACGTCCCAGTTCTGGCAAACCTACTGGCAAACCGTCCCCCGCCTCCAACTCCCCGACCCCGTTCTCCAGGAAATCGTCGATTACGGGCTGTACAAACAGGCCTGCGCCACGCCGCCGCAGGGCGTCGCGTGTGCCTTGCAGGGGCCGTTCAACGAGGAGTATCAACTGCCGCCCTGGTCGAACGACTACCACTTCAACATCAACATTCAGATGATTTACACGCCCGCGCTGGCCTCCAACCGGCCCGAGCACCTCGCGCCGCTCTGGACGATGCTCAGCGCCTGGGTACCGCAGATGCAGCAGAACGGCGAGAAATTCTTCGGGCGCAAGGGCGCGCTGCTGCTTCCGCACGCCGTCGACGACCGCTGCCGGGTGGTGGGTACCTTCTGGACGGGTACCATCGACCACGCCTGCACGGCCTGGATGGCGTACCTCGCCTACCAGCACTACCGCTACACGATGGACCGGGCGATTCTGGAAAAAACCGCCTGGCCGCTGCTCGAAGGCGCGTTTGAAGGGTACTTCGCCATGCTCGAAGCGGTACCCGACGGCAAGGGCGGTACCCGCTGGAGCCTGCCCGTTTCGGTCAGCCCGGAGTACGGCGGCTCGGGCATGAAGGCCTGGGGGCGCGATGCGTCGTTTCAATTGGCGGCGCTGCACCGCATCGCGCGGATTCTGCCCGCGGCGGCGAAGGCGCTTGGCAAACCGATTGATTCCCGCTGGGCCGACGTGGACGCACGCCTACCCGCCTACACGACCGTCGACGGCGTCTGGATGCCTGAGAATGGATCGAAGGGGCCGCGCATCGCGCTCTGGGAAGGACAGGATTTGGTCGGCAGCCACCGGCACCATTCGCACCTGGGCAGTCTGTTCCCGTTCTGCACCGTCGACCCGAACGATCCGCAGCACGCGGCGGTCGTGAAAACCAGCCTCAGCAACTGGACGTTCAAAGGTCCCGGTGCCTGGTCGGGCTGGTGCGTCCCCTGGGCTTCGGCCATCTGGAGCCGGATGGAAGCCCCCGAAGCCGCCGTGATGTGGCTGCGGTACTGGGCCGAAAACTACCTGAACGAAGGCCGCGGTACCCTGCACAACGCCTCGTTTCAGGGCCAAAGTTTGATTTCGGATTACCCCTGGGCCAAACGCCCCGCCGACGCGCTAAACCGCGAAATCATGCAGCTCGACGCAGGTTTCGGTGCGCTGACAGCCGTGTTCGAGCTACTCGTGCAGAATCGTGAAGACGTGATTTACGTGCTGCCCGCCATTCACCGCGACTGGAAAAATTTCAGCTTTGAAAACATCCGGGCGGAAGGCGCGTTTCTCATCAGCGCGAAAGTCGAGGGCGGCAAGACGAGCGAAATCCGGGTGAAAAGCCTGGCCGGCGGTACCCTCAAATTGGCGCACGGGCTGGGCGAGGCGTACACCGCCGACGAACAGGCGGGTACCGGCGCGGTGCTCGAACGAACGATGCAGCCGGGGCAGACGCTGGTGCTGCTGCGGACCAACTAACCATTTGCCGCGCAAACCCGTTTAGTTTGAAAATCAGCTATTCCTCACCCATGAAAAAAATCGCTGTTCTCATCCTGCTCGCCCTGACCGGCTGCGCCCGGAACACCGCCTCCACCGATTGCCAGGAACGCGCCTCCGACGGCCGGGCCTGCACCATGCAGTACGACCCGGTTTGTGGCTGCAACAACAAAACGTACGGGAATGCCTGTCAGGCCGAAAGCGTCGGTATCAAGAAGTACACGCCCGGTGCCTGCAAAAATCAATGAATGGGTAAACGAGGTCCGGTACACGTCGTCGAACGGGACGTTTCCCGGATTGATTCGTTTTAAGCGGAGTTGAATATCTTCGCCCCGCGTTTCCACCCATCCGCCTCCCTATGGAATTTCTCGGCGTCACGGTTCTGACCGTTTTGAAAATGCTCGTCGCTGCCTTCACGGGTATCTTATTCACCCAATCGGGCCTCGACAAAATCTTCGACTACGCGGGCAACCTCCAGTACCTCCGCGAGCATTTCAAAAAATCCATCCTGGCCGGTACCGCCGATCTGCTCCTGCCCACCATCACGCTGCTCGAAGTCACGGCGGGCTTCGTTTCGCTGCTGGGCCTGGCGATGCTGCTCTTCGGCAACGAGCTGCCTGCGTTTTACGGCTTGCTGCTTTCGGCCATCAGTCTGATCTGTCTTTTCACCGGGCAACGCGTCGTGAAAGATTACGCCGGGGCGGCGGCCCTCGTGCCGTACTTCCTGCTCGTGGCGTTCGGCATTTTTCTCTACGTCGGTCGGGTTTAAACGCCATTCGGCAGAGTCATTCCCCGGCACTTCTCCTTTTCTTACCTCAATTCCCCGAACGGCGACAACGTTTTTCGGTTCGGCTGCGTACGTATTTCTGGAAGGCTGATTCGCCTTCTTTTTTTCCACGGAACGAGGAATCTATGGGTGCATCAGTACGTTTTTGTTTTCGCCACTTAAACCAAATCGTACGTAATGAAAAAAAGACTTTTCCTGCCGACCCTGTTCGGGTTTGGTCTGCTGGTGGGCACGCTGACGGGTTGCAAAAAAGAAGAGGAAGCGCTGACGCCGACCACCGACCCGACGGAAACCCAGACCGTCAACGACTGGATTTACGAGCAGATGGACCTGTACTACTACTGGACCACCAGGCTGCCCGCCGAAACGAGTACCGACAAGACGCTCAGCCCGGACGCGTACTTCGAAACGCTGCTGAACAAATACAACGCCACGACTAACCCCGACGGCGACCGATTTTCCTGGATTGAGGAAGACGCCGAGGTACTCGAAGCCGAGCTGAACGGCGAGAGCGTCACGACGGGGATGCAGTACCGGCTGTTCCGGCGCACCAACGGCGGCTCGGCCCTGGCCGGGCAGGTACTCTACGTGCTGAAGGGTTCGCCCGCCGAGCGGGCGGGCTTCAAGCGGGGCGACCTGTTTACGAAGGTGAACGGCCAGTCGCTGACGGTCGATACCTACGCCGACCTGCTGTTTGGCAGCGCCACGACGTACGCGTTTGGCCTGGGTAGCTACGACGCGGCGGGTACCATCACCGACGGGACCACGACGCGTACCGTCACGGCGACGACGTTTCAGGAAGATCCGATTCTGCTCGATTCGGTCTACGCCGTGGGCGGGAAGAAAATCGGGTACCTGGTTTACAACCAGTTCGTGTCGGGACCGAACGGCAGTACCGTTGCCACGTACGACCAGCGCATCGAGCAGATTTTCGGGGAGTTTAAATCGCAGGGCGTGACGGAACTCGTCCTCGACCTGCGCTACAACTCGGGTGGATCGGCCGTCGCGGCAACCAACCTGGCGAGCCTCATCGGTAAAAATGTGTCGAAATCGCAGGTTTTTTACCGCGACGAGTACAACGCCGACGTGACTGAGTACCTGAAAAAAGAGTACGGCGAGGATTCGTTCAACACGTACTTCACGACGGAAGCCAACGCCCTCGGCGGGCAGCTCAACCGCGTGTTCGTCCTGACGACGGGCTGGACGGCCTCGGCCAGTGAACTCATCATCAGCGGCCTGCGCCCGTACATGACCGTCACGACCATCGGCGAGACGACCGTCGGCAAAAACGTGGGCTCGATCACCCTCAGCGACGACGAAGGCAAAATCAAGTGGGGGTTGCAGCCCATCGTGGTCAAGGTCTTCAACAGCCAGAGCAAATCCGATTACACGGGCGGCTTCGCGCCGAACCAGCCCATCACCGAACCCCTGAACCTGCAACCGCTCGGCAGCACGCAGGAAGCGATGCTGGCCACGGCCCTGCAAACCATCTCGGGCGGCGGTCGCTCGGCGGCGGTGACGGCGGTACCCGTCAGCCCGGTCAATGCCTCGCTCACGCGCAAGGCACTCTTCGGTCGGCTACTCGTCCCGAGCGATAAAATCGAACGCATGCGTTCGGCTCGGCAAGCCCACTAATTTCTCAGAACATAGCTCTAAAACGCGTGAAAGCCGTCCCACTGGGGCGGCTTTCGCTTTTCACCGAGGCAACGTCATCACGGCTTGCTGGCCAGGATGGGGGCCGCCTCCAGTCGGGGCTCGGGAGTCGCTTTGATCGACATCGCGAGCGTCCGTGAAGAAGTCGTCTCGACGGTGACGTCCTGCGACCAGGCGTTTTTGCCCTGAACGACCGAGATGGTGTACGTGCCATCGCCGAGTTCGGCCAGGTCGAAGGCCCGGTGAAACTTCGTCAGGTGCAGGTACGTGTCCTGGTACCGCACTTTGCCATTTTGGTCGCGAATCAGGATGCGAACCGCCTTGGCTTCGGGGTTCACGACGAAGAGGCGAACCTTCATCGAATTCTGAATCGGGTACGCGGCGGCCTGGAGAGCACCCGCGGGTTCAGTTTGGGCCTGGGCGGCGAACGCTAAACTCAGCAACGCAAGGCTCAAGCGGAGGGAAGAAAGCAACTGGGTTTTCATGGCTTTTTGTGAGAATGAGGGTTGAAAAAGACCTGGTCATTTGACCATCACAAAGGTCACCAGCCGACCCTCGACGCCGAATCCCCCCATCCGGTGCTTTCGCATCACCCAATGGGGGGATTTTTTTAGTGGATAGTGGATAATGGATAATTGAAAATGGATAGTGGATACTGACTGGCTGCATTATCAATTATCCATTATCCACTATCCATTCTCAATTATCCATTACTCCAAAAGCCCATGCTTCAGCGCGTACTGCACGAGGCCGATGCTGGTCTGGACGCCGAGCTTGCGGAAGAGGTGCTTGCGGTGCGTCTTGACGGTTTCCTCGCTGATGAAGAGCGCTTGGGCAATCTGTCGGCTGGAGTACTGCTGGGCAATGAGCCGGAGTACTTCCCGCTCGCGGGCGCTGATCGTTTCAATTTCGGGCGGACTGAGCAATTCGTCAATGCCCGGCTGGGCCGACAGACTTAGCCGCGCTGACTGGCTCAGGAACCGCTGCCCGGCGGCGACGCTGCGGATGGCCACCGAAAATTCGTCGAGGTCGTCGGTTTTGGAGATGAACCCCAGCGCCCCCGCCGCGAAGGCCCGCCGGATGGTGGGCGCGTCGTGGTCCATCGAAAGCATCAGGACGGGTACCGTCAGGCCCTTCGCCCGGATTTCCTGCAACACCCCCGGCCCGTCGAGTACCGGCATCCGCCAGTCGCAGACGAGCACGTCGATGGGTTGGCTCTGGAGCAGACCGAGCGCCTCGCGCCCGTTGCGCACACTGCCTACGACGGTCATGCCGGAGTAGGAGTCAATTACCTGCCGGATCGTCCCCGCGATGAGGGCATGGTCGTCGGCGAGGAGTATTTTCAAGTCCGTTTTCATGGGAAGCCATCACGGGAAACTCGTTGAACCATAAACCGCGCTTCGGAGCGAAGCGTCCTTCGTAGGACCGGGTCAGCGACCAGCGGCCCACTCGAACTGTGGCGGCAAGGGGCGAGTACTCCAGATGCGTCTTCATTCGGAACGAGCAGTTTAGGAAACCGGGCCCAAAGTAACCACGCCCGCCGTGGCGTTGATTACGTGAAAATACGGGTCTGAGGGAGCGGTAGAAAAAAGCGGCCCGGTCAATCTGACCGGGCCGCTTTTTGTTTCAATTCATCACCACCACCGCCGGGTCGGGTACCAGCCCGGCGTCGGTTTTTTTCTCGTCGGGGGGAATGACGAATTCGAGTGGGTGGCGCACCTTGTCGGGCAGGAGGGCGATGTCGAGTACCTCCTCCACGCGGTCGACGTAGTGGAAAACCAGGTCGCCGAGGTACCGCTGGTTGATTTCCTCGACGTCCTTGCGGTTTTTGTAGCACATGATGATTTCGCGGATGCCCGCCCGCTTGGCCGCCAGGATTTTCTCCTTGATGCCGCCCACGGGGAGTACCTTGCCGCGCAGCGTGATTTCGCCCGTCATGGCCAGGTGCGGTTTCACCTTCCGCTGCGTGTACGACGAAGCCAGCGAGGTGAGCATGGTGATGCCCGCCGAAGGACCGTCTTTGGGTACCGCCCCCGCCGGAATGTGCACGTGCAGATTGTAGTGGTCGAAGACGCGGTAGTCAATTCCCAACTCGTCGGCGTGGGCCTTCAGGTACGACAGCGCCGTGATGGCCGATTCCTTCATCACGTCGCCCAATTGCCCCGAGAGCGTGAGCTGGCCCTTGCCGCGGCTGAGGCTCGATTCCACAAACAGGATTTCCCCGCCGACGCTCGTCCAGGCCAAACCCGTCACGACGCCCGCCGTTTCGTCGTCGGCGTACACGTCGCGGTCGAAGGTTTCGGGGCCGAGGAGTTTGGTCACGTCTTCGGGCCGGAGCGATTTCGGGTACTCTTCCTCCAGCGCGATGGCCTTCGTGATTTTGCGGATGAGGGAGCCGATTTTCTGCTCCAGTGCCCGCACGCCCGACTCGCGGGTGTACCCGTCGATGAGCCTCTGAATGGCCGCATCGGTGATGGTCAGCGGCTGCTTTTCCAGCCCGTGCTCGCGTTTCTGCTTCGGGATGAGGTACTTCTTGGCAATCTGGACTTTCTCTTCGAGCGTGTATCCCGAAATCTCGATGATTTCCATCCGGTCGCGCAGGGCGGGCTGGATGGGTTCGAGGGCGTTGGCCGTGGCGATGAAGAGAACTTTCGAGAGGTCGTACTCGACTTCGAGGTAGTTGTCGGTGAAGCTGTGGTTCTGCTCGGGGTCGAGTACTTCGAGCAGCGCCGACGAGGGGTCGCCGCGGAAGTCGCTACTGACCTTGTCGATTTCATCGAGGATGAACACTGGGTTTGAGCTTTTCGCCTTGCGGATGTTCTGGATAACTTTCCCCGGCATGGCCCCGATGTAGGTTTTGCGGTGCCCGCGAATCTCCGACTCGTCGTGCACGCCGCCGAGGGCCATCCGCACGTACTTCCGGCCCAGCGCCTTCGCGACGGACTTGCCGAGCGAGGTTTTCCCGACACCCGGCGGGCCGTAGAGGCAGAGAATCGGCGCCTTCAGGTTGCCTTTCATTTTCAGTACCGCGAGGTACTCGATGATGCGCTCTTTCACTTTTTCAAGGCCGAAGTGATCGGCGTCGAGCGTTTTCTGGGCCTTGCGGAGGTCGAAGTTGTCCTTGCTGAGTTCGTTCCAGGGCAGGTCGACCATCAGTTCGAGGTAATTCAGCCCGATGGGGTACTCCGGCGACATGGCGTTGGTGCGCTGGAGTTTGCCGATTTCCTTCTGAAAATGCTCGCTGACTTCCTTGCCCCACTTTTTCTTCATGCCCCGTGCGCGCAGGTTGTCGAGTTCCTGCTCGGGCGAGTCGACGCCGAGTTCTTCCTGGAGTACCTTGATCTGCTGGCGCAGGTAGTAATCGCGCTGCTGCTGGTCGATGTCGCTGCTGGCCTTGCTCTGAATTTCGCGCTTCAGTTCGAGCAACTGAATGTCGTTCATCAGAAGTTCGAGCAGCTTGGTACCCTGCTCGACCATGTCGGTCATTTCGAGCAGGGATTGTTTCTCGATCAGTTCGGCGTTGAGGTTCGACGACAGAAAGTGAATAAGAATGTTGTTCGACTCGATGTTGTCGATGGCGATCTGCGCTTCGCGCGGCAGGTCGGGATTCAGATTCAGAATCTTGATGGCCGCCTCGCGCAGCGATTGCAGCAGGGCCTTGGCCTCGCGGTTGGGTTTGACCGGAAAATTGTCGTCGAGGTACTTCACGCGGGCCAGCAGGTGCGGATCTTCCTTGAGGAATTCCTGCACCTCGAAACGCTTCTTGCCCTGGATGATGATCGTGATGTTGCCGTCGGGCAGCACGATCATCTTGACGATGTGCGCCACCGTACCCACGCGGTACAGGTCTTCGCTCGTGGGTTCGTCTTTCTGCTGATTGGCCTGCGTCAGGACGCCGACGGTCCGGTCGTTTTTGTACGATTTCTTGACGAGCCGGATGGATTTCTGCCGCCCGACCGTCACCGGAATCACCATGCCCGGAAACAGGACAATGTTGCGGATGGGCAGGATGGGCAGTTCTTCCGACAGAACCTGGAGATTGTCGTCGTCATCGAGGTCACCCGGTGAAAGCGGAATCAACTCTAAGTTCTCTAAATCAGGAAGTTCGGCTAAGCGAATATGTTTGATAAGGTCTTGGTCCGAAAGGCTCATAGGGTGCTGCCGGAGCTGCCACGTTGACAGGCAGGGTGTCGAAAAGGTACGGAAAGCTACGAATAAAACCGGGTACTGAAAGAGGACAAAGCCCGTGCCAGGGGTCAGCGACGCCGATTGTGAGTGAACGGTTTTTAGGTTAAAACGCGTTCCGTCAGGGCGTTGTTTTTGACCGGAATCCGGTAGAAATTGATTTCTGAAAATTCATTTCTTCTCCTGCGTTATGCCGCTTGTTGAGCCGTCTTCCTACCACCCGCCCCGCTGGATGCGTCCCGCGCACGTGTCGACTGTCGCCCCCAACTTTTTCCGACGGGTTCAGGACATCCAGTACCAGCGCGAACGGCTTGAGTTGAAGGATGGGGACTTTCTGGACCTCGACTGGGCGTTAATGACCAATGACCAATTACCAGTAACCAATTCAAAACTGGCAATTGCTAATTGGTCACTGGTCACTGGTCATTGCAAACTGGTCCTGCTCACCCACGGCTACCTGGGCAGCAGCACCCGGCAATACATGCTCGGGGCGGCGAAGGCCTTCCGGGCGGCGGGGTACGACGTGCTGGCCTGGAACCACCGCGGCCTGGGCGGCGAGCCGAACCGCCTCGAAATCATGACTACCCACGGCAGTACCGACGACTTGGCGGCGGTCATCGACCACGCGCTGGCGCGGGGGTACTCGTCGATCACGCTCGTGGGATTCAGCAAGGGCGGGAACCTGGCCTTGAAGTACGCGGGCGAACGGGGTACCGATTTGTCCGCGGCCATTCGCTCGGTGGTGGCCGTCTCGGTACCCTGCGATTTGCGTGGGAGTTGGGACGCCTGCCGGGGTACCTTCTACGGCTGGTACTTCCGGCGAAAGCTCGAACAGTTCATGCAGCACCGCCGGGCCGTGATCCCGCCCGAACGCTTCCGCGAACTGGCCCGCTTTCGCACGCTCGACGAAGTCACCGACCACTACGTGGCTCCGCTCTACGGCTGGCGCAACTGGCAGGAGTACTGCGAACGCTGCGCCGCACTGCCGTACCTGAGTAGCATCCGGGTACCTGCGCTCATCCTCAACGCCCAGAACGACCCGGTCCTTTCGCCGGGTTGCTCGCCCGTCGAACTGGCCCGAACGTCGGATACGCTGTTCGTCGAAACGCCCCGGTACGGCGGGCATTGCGGATTTTACGAGAAGTCGGCGGATGGGTTGTTTTGGGTGGAACGGCGAATGGTGGAGTTTGCGGAGAATTGCTGAGTGGGTCTTCTCACAGATGGGCACAGAACGAATCCACACAAAATTGCACAGATACGATTCCGTGTAAATCTGTGTGGATTCGTTCTGTGCCCATCTGTGAGAAACTGCTACAACTTCATCAGAAAACTAAATCCGTGCTTTTGAAAGCCCAACGATTCGTAAAACGCGTGGGTGCGCTCCCGCCGGAGATTGCTCGATAGCGCCAGTTTGTAACAGCCCGCCTCCCGGCAGCGGTCCAGCGCAAACGCCATCATGGCCCGGCCGATGCCTTCGCCCTGCCGCTCGGGTAGCACGGCCACGTCTTCCACGACACCCGACGGCGCGCCGAAATGCCCCAGGTTGTCCATGATGAGCAAGGCAAACGTTCCGACGATTCCGGTTTCGTCCTCGGCCACGTAGAGTACATAGCTCGGGTACTGCTGCATCTTCCGAAACGTCGCCAGGGCCTGTTCGGGCGAAAGAAGTTGCGGGTCTTCGAGCGCCGTCTGGTACAGGTGCAGGACGCCGGGCAGGTCGGCTTCGGTGGCGGGACGGATGCGCATTAGGGAGTGAAAAGTGAAAAGTGAAAAGTGTAAAGTTGTTTCTTTGAGGCGTGGAAGACGCACGGCGAAGCCGAACTTTTCACTTTTCACTTTTCACTTTTCACTTTTCACTCGAAAAATGGCTTACGGCTTACTCAACGGCAAGCGCGGCATCATCACGGGTGCCCTCAACGAAGATTCCATCGCCTGGAAAATCGCCCAGCGGGCGCACGAAGAGGGCGCGATCTTCACCCTGACCAACGCCGCCCTGGCCATGCGCATGGGCGAAATCAACAAACTGGCGGAAGCCACGAATGCCCAAATTATCCCCGCCGACGCCACGTCGGTCGAGGAGCTGGAGCAACTCTACACGAAATCGATGGAGGCGCTCGGCGGGAAAATCGACTTCGTGCTGCACAGCATCGGGATGAGTACCAACATCCGCAAAAACCGGCCCTACGGCGATTTGAACTACGAGTGGTTCCTGAAGTCGCTGGACGTCTCGGCGCTGTCGTTCCACAAAATGCTGCAAACGGCCGAGAAACTCGACGCCATCGCTGAGGGCGGTTCGGTCGTGGCGCTAAGCTACATCGCCGCGCAACGGTCGTTCCCCGACTACACCGACATGGCCCAGGCCAAGGCCATGCTCGAATCCATCGCCCGGAGCTACGGCTACCACTACGGCAAGAAAAAAGGCGTGCGGATCAACACCGTGTCGCAATCGCCGACGAAGACCACGGCGGGTACCGGCATCAGCGGCTTCAACGCGTTTTTTGAGTACGCGAATCAGATGTCGCCGTTGGGCAATGCCACCGCCGACGACTGCGCCGACTTCGTCATCACGCTCTTCAGCGATTTGACCAAGAAAGTCACCATGCAGAACCTCTTCCACGACGGCGGCTTCTCATCGACGGGCATTTCGGAAGAAATTGTGAATCTGATCGAGCAGAAAGGTTGAGGGTTTGAACAGGTGAAACGTACACCCGTTCAAACCAAACTCCGCACCCGCACCGCCTCGAACAGCCGCTGGACGTCTTCGGGGTGGCAGAGTTCGGTGCCGAGGTTCATCGTGGCGGCCGAACCACAGGCCACGCCGTAGCGGACCACGTCGGCAAGCGGCCAGCCCTTGGCCAGGGCCAGCGTGAGGCCTGCCACCATGCTGTCGCCCGCGCCGACGGTACTCCGTTTTTTCACGGTCGGGGCGGGGGCATACACCAATTCGTCGCGGCTGGCCAACAACGCGCCCTGCGGACCGAGTGACACGACCACGAGTTCGGCGCAACTCCGGCGTACGAGGTCCTGGGCGGCGTCATCCACTTCGTGCAGCTCCAGCTTCTCGACGCCCGACAGCCGGGCCAGTTCGTTCAGGTTGGGCTTGAGCAGGAACACGCAGGCTTCGGCGGCTTGCCGGAGGGGTTCGCCGGACGTATCCAGCACCATCCGGGTACCCATGCGGCGGGAAACCTCGGCGAGGCGGGCGTAAAAATCGACGGGTACCCCCGGTGGCAAACTGCCGCTGGCGACGAGGTACTCGACCCCACGCTGCCGGTCCATCAAATCCAGACACGCCTGCCACTCGGCTTCCGAAACCCGCGGTCCGTCCATGCCGAACCGGTACTGCTGATTGGTCGTGGTATCAACGACGACAAAACTTTCCCGCGTCGGCTCGGCGATGGGTACCGCCAGGGTAGCGAGCGATTCCTGCGCCAGTAGTTCGGTAAAAAACGCCCCGCTGTGGCCGCCCGCCAGGTACACCGCCGTGGAATCCTGCCCCAGTTTGCGCATGGCCCGCGAGACGTTGATGCCCCCGCCGCCGGGCTGGTATACGGGCGGCGTGCAGCGAAGTTTGTGTTCGGGAAGGAGGCACGGAACCGTGGTGTTTTTGTCGATGGCGGGGTTGAGGGTGAGCGTCAGGATGCGGGGCATGGGGGAGGGGGTAAAAGTTTAGGGTTTAGCATGTAGAGTTTAGCGTTTCTGGCTGTCAACTCTAAACCCTAAACCCCAACACGGTACTCAACTCTATTTCTTCAAAATAATCACCTCCACGCGCCGGTTGCGGCTGCGGTCGGTTTCGGAGCGACCACTCGTGACCGGGCGCGTGTCGCCGAATCCTTTCGTCTGGATGCGTTCGGGCGCGATGCCCTTGCTGACGAGGTACCGCTTGACGGCCACGACGCGCTCGACGGAAAGTTGCTGGTTTTTGGCCGGGTCGCCGACCTGATCGGTGTGGCCTTCGAGCCGGATTTCGAGCGCCGGGTTTTCCTTCATTGCCGCTACGAGTCGGTTCAGTTCACCGAACGAAGCCGGTTGCAGCGTCGCCTTCGACATCTCGAAACCGATGCTTTTCAAGGTCAGCTTCGAGCCCACTTCCGCCGTTTCGAGCGGGGCTGGTTCGTCGTCGGGAATCGTCGGCGTGGGGGCGGGCGGGGGCGGCGTACTCGTCGGCGCGAGGGGTTCGAGGTAAAAATCTTTGTCCACTTCCGCTGGGCTGCCCGCCACGTTCAACGTGGCCCGGAGGGGCTGGTGGCCCTCGGCCGTCACCGTCACCTCGTAGGTACCCGGCTTGACTGAATTCCGGTACACCCCAAGGCCGCCGATGGTTCGCGCCGAGTCCACGCGCTCCCTGGCTTTGCGGAAAACGAGTCGACCGTCAATCGGCTGTTTGGTTCTGGCATCGAAAACCTGCCCGGTCAACAGGATTTCTTTCTCCACGGGCTTGGCCGGTTGGGACTTGGGCGCAACAGGTGTCGCGGGTTTCTTCGGCGCGGGCGTACTCGGGCGTGCAGGCGGCTTGGCGGTACGCTTGCGCGGGTTGCTGACGTGCACACCGTAGAAGTTCCAGCACGTGAAATCTTCGTCCGACTGGCATTCGTACAGCGTAAACAATTCCATGCCCGGCTTCAGGCGTTCGTAGTACACCAGAAACGACACCACGTCGCCCGGCTGCACCCGTCGGCGCTGGGGTTTCAGCGGAATGCCAACGGCCTTGACAAACTTGAATGTTTCCGAAACGCCATCGAGTGTGGCTCGGAGGTAACTGTCCGGGTCGATGGAAATCGTGTAAAACGAGGGGTCGGCGAAGAATTCAGGAAACTGCTCGCGCAGCCGCTGCTGGCTCGGCGAGACGCGCTGGCTGAAGCGCAACGTCAGAATCGTGTATTCGGGCGTTAGCTCGACTTTGGTAATAAATGTATCGTCGCTCGACTGGCGGTCGACCTTCGGTTTCAGCGACACCTGCGCCGAAGCCGTCGTTACCAGGAAAAAAAGGAAAGTACACAGCCGCTTCATTCGTCTCAATCGTTCGGGAAAGTACCTGCAAAAAACGCGCCGATTCCGAAATTAGTACCGCCTGGCGGACGAGCGGCGGCCCGACTCCACCGATGCGAAGGAAACAAAAAAACGCCCCCCGCTGCACCAGACAACGGAAGGCGTTTTCGGGATGGATGGGTACTACTCAGCCGATGGATTCGGCCAGGACGAGTACCCGGTTGTGGAGTACTTCCACGACGCCACCGTCGACGGTAAACGTTTTCTTCGACGCGCCTTCGTCAACGACGAGGGTACCCGTCCCGAGCGTCGAGACGAGCGGGGCGTGGTCGTTCAGTACCTGAAACGAACCCTGGGTACCCGGGAACGTCGCCGAAACGCCTTCGCCCGCGTACACGCGCTTGTCGGGGGTGATGATTTCGATTTTCATTTCGATGTTCGATGTTCGATGTTCGATGTTCGCTCTGTGTCCTGAAACGAACATCGAGCAACGAACATCGAACATCGAAAGCTTTACTTCGCTGCTTCTGCGATGAGGCGTTCGCCTTTCGCGATGGCGTCTTCGATGGTACCGACGAGGTTGAAGGCTGCCTCGGGCAGGTGGTCGAGTTCGCCGTCCATAATCATGTTGAAGCCCTTGATGGTGTCTTCGATCGAGACGAGCGCGCCCTTCAGACCCGTAAACTGCTCGGCCACGAAAAACGGCTGCGACAGGAAACGCTGCACCCGGCGGGCGCGGCTCACGGTCAGTTTGTCTTCTTCCGAGAGTTCGTCGAGGCCCAGAATGGCGATGATGTCCTGCAATTCGTTGTAGCGTTGCAGAATCTGCTTCACGTTCTGGGCGCAGTTGTAATGCGCCTCGGTCAGGACGTCGGGCGAGAGAATCCGGCTCGTCGAATCGAGCGGGTCCACGGCCGGGTAAATCCCGAGCGAAGCCAGCTTCCGGCTGAGTACCGTCGTGGCGTCCAAGTGGGCGAAGGTCGTCGCCGGGGCCGGATCAGTCAAGTCATCGGCGGGGACGTACACGGCCTGCACCGAGGTAATCGAGCCGCGCTTGGTCGAGGTGATGCGCTCCTGCATGGCACCCATTTCGGTGGCCAGCGTGGGCTGGTACCCGACGGCCGAGGGCATCCGGCCGAGCAGGGCCGATACCTCCGAACCTGCCTGCGTGAAGCGGAAAATGTTATCGATGAAAAACAGGATGTCACGGCCCTGGCCTTCGCCGTCGCCGTCGCGGAAGTGCTCGGCAACGGTCAGCCCCGAGAGGGCCACGCGGGCGCGGGCACCCGGCGGCTCGTTCATCTGCCCGAACACGAGCGTTACCTGCGACTTGGTCAGTTCGGATTCGTCGACTTTCGAGAGGTCCCAGCCGCCCGATTCCATCGAGTGGCGGAATTCGTCGCCGTAGCGAATGACGCCCGATTCGATGAATTCGCGGAGCAAGTCGTTCCCTTCGCGGGTCCGCTCGCCGACGCCGGCGAACACCGAAAGCCCTTCGTAGGCCTTGGCGATGTTGTTGATGAGTTCCTGGATGAGGACCGTCTTGCCGACTCCGGCTCCACCGAAGAGGCCGATTTTCCCGCCCTTCACGTAGGGCGCGAGGAGGTCAATGACCTTGATTCCGGTGTAGAGTACCTCGGTCGAGGTGGCGAGTTCTTCAAACTTCGGCGCGGCGCGGTGAATCGACAGCGCGGCGTCGGATTTGGGTTGCGAAATGCCGTCGATGGCTTCCCCGACGACGTTGAACAGGCGGCCCTTGATGCCGTCGCCCGTAGGCATCGAAATCGTGGTACCGAAATGGAGTACCTCCATGCCGCGCTGCAAGCCTTCGGTTCCGTCCATGGCGATGGTCCGAACGCGGTCTTCACCGAGGTGCTGCTGGCATTCGAGAATGACTTTGGAGCCGTTTGCTTTCGTAACTTCGAGGGCGTCGAGAATGGCCGGGAGGTGGGAGCCTGCTTCGTCGAAGCTCACGTCCACGACCGGCCCGATTACCTGCGTAACCTTGCCTTTGTTGACTGCGTTTGCCATGCGATATGGATTGGAAATGAAGAGCGGGTGCTAAAATTCGCCCGCAAAATTAGGCATCCCGTCGCAGAAAGCCAACGGGGGTTTTTGGATAATTTCGGGGCAAGCCGGCGGTTCGGCGTACGAACGTTATCCAAAAAAGAGTTGATAGATAGATTTTTAGAAACGCCGTTTCATGTCCCGCTTTTTATTCTGGAATACCTTCCCACCCGCCCTCCGCCGCTTCTACGCCGTCGGGCTGGTCCTGCTGCTGAGTACCCTCGTTTTTTTCGGAATCGCCTACGCCCGCGGCCTCGACAACGTCCTGCACTGGGACGTGCTGAGCGAACTCGGCGAGGTACCGTTCGTCTTTGACGAATTAAAAAGTAAGAATGAAGAAGTAAAAATTACGGCAACCGCTTACACGCTGACCGAGCAGTTCGTCGCCCCGGCGATGACGATTAACATGATGGCGGCTAACGGGTTCTGGGCGTTTTTCGTGCTGGGTACCTTGCTGGGTCTGACGGCCCTGACCACGCTCCGGCGGACCTGGTACCTTGTCGGGATGGCCGTGTTCCTGGCGCTCGTCGCCAGTCTGAACCTCGACGCCCTGTTCGGTCGCGCGAATCAGGTACTTACCATCGGCGTCATCGTCGCCTTCGGGGGCTTGAGTTATTTTTTTCAAGCCTTCCGGCCTGATGTCGCGCTCTGGAAACGGTACCTCGGCTTTCTGCTGCTGGCTGCGCTGCTCGATGCCGCCGGGTTCATCGCCCTCGAAGCCGACCCGCTCGAATTTCACCTCGCGCTGGCCAGTTACGCGCTGCCCGCCGCGCTCGTGCTGGCGGTTGGGTTTACGTTCTGGGTGTCGATTGAAATCGTTTACGGCCTGCTCGTCCTCGCCACGAGCCAGCGGAGTACCAACGGCCTGACGCATTTTTCCGTCCTCAGCGCCGTGTACCTCGGCAACGTGCTGCTCGTGCTCCTGCACAACACCCGGTACCTCGACTGGGACATTCTGTACCTCAGCCCCTTTCTGCTGCTCGTCGTCTCGGCGGTACTCGGCATCTGGGGTCTGCGCCAGCGCGAACCGCTCGTGGCCGATTCGCTGCCCTTCGTGCCCGCCGGGGCGCTGCTGTACCTCGGGCTGGGCGTCGTGACGTTTGCGACGGTCGGGTACGCGTTCGCCACGGCTAACGACCCGTTGGTCGAATCGCTCGAAGACGCCAGTACCTACGGGCACCTCGTGATGGGTGGGTTCTTTTTTTTGTACGTGTTTTTCAACTTCGGGCCGCTGTTCAAGGAAGGTCTCGAAATTCACAAGGTCGCGTTCAAACCGCAGTTGTTCCAGCTCTACCACGTCCGCGGGCTGTCGCTGATTCTGATCGTGTTTTTGCTCTCGCAGCGGAATTATTTCCCCGTGTTCCAAAGCTTCGCCGGGTACTACAACGGCCTCGGCGACCTCGCCACGACCACCGAAGACTACCGCTTGGCCGAGACCTACTACCGGCAGGCGCTGAGTTACGAGCGGCAAAACCACAAGTCGAACTACGCGTTGGCTTCACTGGCCCTCGTGCAGGGCGACAACGCGGCGGCGGGGGCATACTTCCGGCAGGCGCTGCTCAAGCAACCGTCGCCCTACGCCTACGCCGGATTGGCGCGGTCGCTGGGGCAGGAAGATTTGTTTTTCGATGCGCTGTTCGCGCTTCAGGAAGGTACCCGAAAATTCCCGCAGAGCGGGGAGCTGAACACGAACATCGCGGCCCAGTTTGCCCGCTCGCAGGTGGCCGATTCAGCGTTTTTCTACCTCGAACGGGCGAAGCGGTCCGTCAGCCAACCGGGAGTACCCGAGGCCAACGAACTGGCGTACCGCATCCGCTTCGGCCCGATGGCCCGGCAGCGGCAGGCGGCGGGGGTACTTACGCTGTCGGAGTACGGTCCGGCGCGGGTGAACCAACTGGCTTTGAAAAATTTGTTTGGCGTGAAAACTGATTCGGACGCGGCCCTGCGCGGTATTCCGGCCGATTCGACGCTGAGCCTGACGGCCTTCGCCCAGCTCCAGAACGAAACGCTGAACGCCTTGCGGCAGGGCAGGGGCGCGGGGGTACCCGCCCATCTGCGAAACCTGGAAAATCGGGAAGAAAACGCGGGCTTCGTCGACGAGTTGCAGTACCTGCGCACCCTGACCGAGTACTACGTGGGCGACAAACTGGCGGCCTTCGACCTGGCGTCGGGCCGGGTGGCCGCCGACTCGACGGCGGGCGGCGGGCGCTGGCGACAGACGCTGACGGCGCTGCTGGAAAACGAACGCGGGCCGGGGCAAAACTTCCAAAGTCTCGAAGACTTTGGAAGTTTGAAAACCGCCGCCGACTACGAGCGCGCCCTACGCCGCCAGCCCTTCAACCCGGCGGTACTCGAACGAGCGACGGCGTTTTTTAACCAGAAGAAACGCCCCGAGCGCGGCTACAACGCCCTGCTCAACGCCCTGCGGTACCAACCCGCCGCGCCCGCCCTGCTGCGGCTGTACAGCTTGCAGGCCCTCGAAATGCGCCTGCCTGATTACGCCGACGAAGCCGCGCGGCGGTACCAGGAAGTCGCCACGGTCTCGGAACGGGGCGCGTTCGTTCCCGTTTATCAGGCGAAACGGGCGCTCATTGAAAAAGAACGTAGCGATTTTCAGTAGACGTGGGTAGGTTTGGGAATCTGCATTTTTCCGGAGCATGAACATCATCGAAACCACCGACATCGCCAAGCGCTACGTGATGGGTAGCGAAATCATCGAGGCCCTCAAGTCGGTCACCATCAGCATCCGCAAGGGCGAGTACGTGGCCTTTATGGGGCCGTCGGGGTCGGGTAAATCGACCTTGATGAACATCGTCGGCTGCCTCGACACGCCCAGTTCGGGTACCTACATCCTAAACGGCCAGCACGTCAGCGACATGACCGAGAGCGAACTGGCGACAGTACGCAACAAGGAAATCGGGTTCGTCTTCCAAACCTTCAACCTGCTACCCCGGCAATCGGCGCTTGAAAACGTGGCTTTGCCGCTGATTTACGCTGGATACTCGAAGGCCGACCGCATCGAAAAAGCCATGCAGACGCTCCGGGGCGTAGGCCTCGAAAACCGCGCGCACCACAAGCCCAACGAACTCTCCGGCGGGCAGCGCCAGCGGGTAGCCGTGGCACGGGCGCTCGTCAACGACCCGAGTATCCTGCTGGCCGACGAACCGACCGGGAACCTCGATACGAAAACGAGTTACGAAATCATGGACCTCTTCGACCAACTGCATTCCAAAGGCAACACCATCGTGATGGTCACGCACGAAGAGGACATCGCCCAGTACTCGCATCGCATCATCCGCCTCCGCGACGGGCTCATTGAGTCCGACAAAATTAACCCCGAAGTCCGCCGGGCGCGGTTGGAGATGCAGTCGTAATTTTACACGAAACCCTTCAAGCGGACTACGCGTCTGCGGACTACGCGTCGGCGGTCCGAGGACCCTTGGCGTGGTTGAGCCTCATCCACACCCCATGAACCGCAACCTTGCCCTCTACCTCCTGCTTTTCTGCTCGCTCGTCGTGCTGAAAAAAGCATCGGCGCAATTCCTGACCATCCCCGCCGAGGGCGTCACGAAAAAAGCCACCGTCGGCGAACGCATCGCGCTGACCGACGTGACGATTCACTACGACCGCCCCGATCTGCAGGGTCGCGAGGGCAAAATCTGGGGACAACTGGTGTACTACGGTTTCCAGGACCAGGGCTTCGGTACCAGCAAACAGGCCCCCTGGCGGGCCGGGGCCAACGAAAACACGACGATCACGTTCGGTACCGACGTGCAGGTCGAGGGACGTCCGTTGTCGGCTGGGAAATATGCGCTGTTCATGGCCGTGTACGCCGATTCGGTCTCGGTCATTTTCTCAAACAACACGAGTTCCTGGGGGAGTTACTTCTACGACCCGGCCGAAGACGCCCTGCGCGTAACGGTTCGCCCCGTAAAAAATCAGCCGCTCACCGAACGGCTCACGTACGAATTTCTCGACCAGACCGACCGCGCCGCGACCGTCGCCCTGCGTTGGGAGAACTGGAAAATTCCGTTTCGGGTGGAAGTCGATCTGGAAAAAACGGTACTCGCTTCGTTCCGTAACGAACTGCGGGGCGAGCGTGGCTTCGAGTGGCAGGCCTGGAACCGGGCCGCCGCCTACGCGTTGCGCAATAAGTTTAACCTGACCGAAGCGCTCGACTGGGCTGAAAAATCCATCAGCCTGCCCTACGTCGGCGAGGCGAATTTCACCACGCTCAGCACGAAGGCCGAGTTGCTCGAACGGTTGGATCGCGGTACCGAGGCCGCGGTGATTCGCAGGCAGGCCGTCGAACTGGGTTCGATGCAGGAATTACACGTCTACGCCCGGCAACTGCTCAACCAGAAAAAAGCGCCCGAAGCACTGGAGATTTTTAAACTTAACGCCCAGCGGCACCCGAATCAATTCACGACAAACGTCGGGCTGGCGCGGGGGTACTCCTCGACGGGCGATTACAAAAACGCGCTGAAATTCGCGAAGCTGGCCCTGCCGCAGGCCCCCGATTCGGCCAACCGAACGGCGCTCGAAGCGATGATTGAGCAGCTGGGCAAGGGCCAGCCGCTCAGCGAGTAATCATCCACCGGCCCCGGTTTTGCGTAGGTACCCAAAACTCGACTTACGCATGAAACTACTGCTGTTGACCGTACTGGCCGGGCTGGGTCTGGCCTGCCAGTCGGCACCCGAACCCGTGACGAGTACCCCCCCGAACCCGAACGCCCGCACGTACCTCGCCCTCGGCGATTCGTACACGATTGGCGAAAGCGTACCCGAAGCCGACCGCTGGAGCGTGCAACTGGCCCGGATGCTCCAGGAGCGCGGGGCGGAAATCGCCCTGCCCGACATCACCGCCCGAACGGGCTGGACGACGGCGGAATTGCAGGAGGCCATTGCCAAAAATCTCACCAACCAGCGCTACGACTTGGTTTCGCTGCTCATCGGCGTCAACAACCAGTACCGTGGGCAGAGCCGCGACCGGTACCGGAAAGAATTCGCGGAGTTATTGAAAACGAGTACTGACTTGGCGAAGGGCCGCGCCGACCGGGTTTTCGTGCTCTCGATTCCTGACTGGGGCGTGACGCCCTTCGGTACCTCGCGCAACGAGCAGCGGATTGCCGAGGAAATCAACGCCTTCAACGCCGTAGCCGTCGAGGAGTGCCGGAAGGCGGGCGTGACGTTCATCGACATCACGCCAGTCTCGCGCACCGCGAAGGGCGACGCCAGTCTCGTCGCTACCGACGACCTGCATTTTTCAGGAAAGATGTACCGCCTCTGGGCCGAAAAAGCCCTGCCGGTGGTGGAGGGGATGCTGAAAAAGTAGGTTTTGTTTTCTCACGGATTTGCACAGAACGAATCCGCACAGATAGACACAGACTTTACTCTGTATTTTCTGTGCGGATTCGTTCTGTGCAAATCTATGGGAAATCTCAAGCGAGCAGCTCCTCAAATACAGGCAACTCGATGCTGGCCAGGAGTTCAGCTTCGAGCAAATCGGCCCAGGTTTTCAGGTAGAGCACCACGTCGTCGCGGCGGTTGAATTCGAGCTGATTTCGGCGTTCAAACGGGATGAGCTTCCGAACCTTTGGATCCGAAAGTCGTTCTAAGTGTTGTAAATCGCTCGTCGTCAGGCCGTAGTTGAGCAAATCGGCGATGAGCAGGTCCATCGGCAGGCCGCTCGTCGGGCAAAATTCTTCAACCTGCTCGCGCCAGTCGCCCCGACCCTGCATGGCGAACGCGTGAATTTCGCCTTTCGAGAGCCGGGTGAGTTCCTGGGCCAGGTTGCCGCAATTGCAGCTACCCATGTGGCCCCACTGGTAGGCTACGCCGTTTTCGAGTTTGCGGGCCGTACGCCGGAGGGCGTCGAGCAGAGGAAGGTTGGCCGTTGCCATACGAAGTCGAGTTTTAAGAAATGAACGCGGCTAACTTTTGGGGCAGAACCGGACGTTGCGGCGTTTTGTTCGGAGCAAAATCGTAAATTGGTAGACGTTTTCAAATCCCGGCCTCTGATTCATGAAGGGTTTACGTGGACTTCTGCTGGTTTTTCTGATGGGGTTTGGCCTGGTTGGGCCCGGACTGGTGCGCCCCAGCCTGGCGCAGCGTTTCGACCCGGAGCGCACCTTCACCGTCGCGCAGTTGCAATCCGATTTTCGCCGCATGCGGCAGGCGCTCGAAGCCGGGCACCCCTCGCTGTACTGGTACATCTCGCGCGATTCGCTCAACGCCGTTTTTGAGGCCACGTACCGCCAGCTCGACCACCCGATGACCGAACTGGCGTACCGCCGGACGCTGGAGCCGCTATTTACCCAGATTCGCTGCGGTCACACGGGCGTGTACGCTTCGGCGGGGGCCGTGCGGTACCGCAAGCGTCACAAACCGTACGATTTTCCGCTGTCGGTTGTGGAGCGCAATGGGAAGCTGTTCGTATTCAGTAACCTGAGTACCGACAGCAGCGTGTACCGGGGTCAGGAAATCGTGCGCATCGAGGGTCGGCTCGCGACCGACGTGTACCAGGCCATTCGGCAAATGGTGACGTCCGACGGGTACAACGAAACCTACAAATCCTTTGTGGCTGCCACGAATTTTCCGGGCTACTACCGGTACCTCTACGGCGAACGGCCCACGTACGAGGTCGTGCTGGCGGACTCAACCGGGAGGGTACGCAGCCTGCAACTGACCGAGCGTCGGGAGATTCGCCGAAAGAAAAAAGTAGCCAAACCGGCTCCCGCAGCCCCCGCGCCGCGACCCGTGATACCGCCGCTGCAAACGCAGGCCCTGCCGCGTCAGATGCCGCGCCCGGTGGGCAATCGCAACATTCGACTCTTGTTTCCCGAGCGCGATTCGAGCGTGGCCGTGCTCGACCACAACACGTTTTCGGAGCCGAACTACCGAAAAATCTACCGCCGGATTTTCCGCACGCTGCACGAACTGAAAACCCCGAATCTCGTCGTTGACCTGCGCAACAACGGCGGCGGGCGCACGGCGTCGAGCCAGCGGCTGGTGTCGTACCTGGCCGATTCGACGTTTCAGATGTACCGGCATACCGAGGCGAAGCGCCAGCGGCGGGTGTTTAACCGGTACCTCAATGAGCAGATTCCGCGCTGGATGGCCCTGCGCATGGTGGCCCGCCGAACCGCCGGAGGTACCCTGGCGCTCCGCTCCGCCACCAAGCCCCGGAAGCCCATTCGTCGGCACCATTACGACGGTCGCGTGTTCATCCTGACGAACGGGGGCTCGTTTTCGGCTTCGTCCATCACCGCCGCCAACCTGCAGGCGCAGGGTCGCGCGACGGTCGTCGGGCGCGAAACGGGCGGGGGGCGCAACGGCTGCACGGCCTGGATTATTCCGTACCTGAAACTCCCTGAAACGAAGGTGCGCATCCGTTTCCCGCTGTTCCGCATCGAGACGGCCGTTGACTCGCCCAACGAGGGCCACGGCGTTCGGCCCGACTACGAAGTGCAGGCTACGTTGCAGGACCTGCTCGCCAACCGCGATACGGACCTGGAAAAAGTCTACGAACTCGTCCGGCAGGAGCGGAGCATGGCGCGGCGGGAATGAAAGTAGGCAGTGGGCAGGAGCAGTAGGCAGAATCTGACTTGCATTTGTCTGCCTACTGCTCCTGCCCACTGCCTACTCAAAACTGCCCACTCACTTCGGATTCGTCGCCCAGACGCCCACTTCGGGGATGAAACCTACGTCGCTGAGTTCGAGCATGGCGAGGAGCGTGTGGGCGATTTCACCCGCCTGCAGCTTCGTTTCGTTGAAGGGCCTTGCTTCGCGGCCCGAATTCACCGAAAAATCCGTCTGAACTTCACTCGGGTTGAGGAGCATCACCCGAATGTTGTGCTTACGCAGTTCGTGCCGCCAGCAGTCGGTCATGCCGCGCAGGGCAAACTTGCTCGCCACGTACGCGGTACCACCCGCGAAGCCTGTCGTGGCCGCGGAAGAAGCGACATTAATCAACGTCCCGTACTGTTTGCTGATGAAATGCTTCGCCGCCTCGCGCCCGACGAGCATGGCTCCGGTGACGTTGGTCGCCATCATCGCCTCGAATTGGGGCGCGTCCAATTCAGTCAGTGGGGCAAAGTACCCGTAGGCGGCGTTGTTGATGACCACGTTGAGGTCGCCGAAGGTTTCGAGGGCCGTCTGGAACATGCCCTTCACGTCCTGTTCCTGGCTGACGTCGGCGTGGATGGGCAACGCGCCCGTTTCGGCCGCGGCAGCCTGAAGGCGTTCGAGGTTGCGCCCACAAATGGCGACATGCGCCCCGCGGGCAAGCAATTGGCGGGCCGTTTCGAGCCCGATGCCCGAGCTGCCGCCGGTGAGGAGTACTTTGGCGTTTTGGAGGTTCATGGAAGCGAGTTTAAGGTTTCTGGCTTAGAGTTTTCAGTTTATGGTTTTCAGTCTTCAGTTGAGGTACTGAATTGTACTCTAAAAACTGGAAACCCTAAACTGAAAACTCTAAACTCTCATTCCACCACCCGCACGGGTACCTTGCCGTTGAAGATAAAGTATTTTTTTTCGCCCTGAAACTGGAGGTTGACAAGGTTCTGCTGGTCGTCGAATACTTCGGTCAGCGCATCCTGCTGAAGTTTGCAGCCGGTGAGCGATTCGTTGAAAGGTAGTTCAATGAAAATCCAGGTCGCGTCGACTTCGTTTTGCTTGCCCACGTAGACGTACGGCTTGAGGATACCCGCCGGGGTACTCAGCTTGAAGTGCTTGCGCACGTACCGCTCGACGTACGCGTCCTGCTTGTCGCCGTCCTGGATGCGGAATTTTCGACCTGCGTTTTCACGGCTCAGGGCGGTTTCGAGATCGTCGGTGAATAGCTTGACTTCGATTTCAAACGCCTTCGACTGCGCGTTGTAGCGCATCTCGGTGAGGCTGTTGTGGAAGTCGTGGCGTGAGGACAAACCCATCGAAAGAACTCCCAGCAGGCTCAGAAAAGCCAAAGACCTTCCCGATTTTGAAAGCCGGGAAGGTCTGAGCGACTGAAAAGGTACCGTACGCATGAGACGGGGTCAGTTCACCAACCGCGCGAAAATCTTGTACAAGTCGTTGCCGAAGGCAAACACGATCAGCCCGAGCAGAATGACCATGCCGACCTTCTGCGCGTTTTCGAGGAATCGGTCCGACGGGGCGCGACCGGCTACCAGCTCGTAAAGCAGAAACACGGCATGGCCGCCGTCGAGGGCCGGAATGGGCAGGGCGTTCATGAAGGCGAGCGCCATCGAGAGCAGCCCGACGGCGGCCCAGAAATTTTCCCAGATCCACTCGCCGCCGAAGATGTTTTCGGCGATGCCAATCGGACCGCTCAAAGCCTTCGAGGGCGAGACTTCACCTCGGAAGATTTTGGCGAAACCCTTCACATTCAGCCAGATCACACCGAAGGCGCGCTGAGTACCTTCCACTACCGACTGCCCGAAGGTATACTCGATTTTGTCGGATTTCAGGTCGATGTTCGGCTGAAACCCGAGGGTACCGTCGGCGTTGACACGCCCGCTGAGCGCGACCGTCTGACCGTTGCGGAGTACCTGGAGGTTGACGGGTTTGGCCGCCGCCTGATCGAGGGCCGTTTTTAATTCGTGGTAGTACCCGATGGGCTTGCCGTTGATGGCCGTGATTTTGTCACCGGCTTGCAACCCGGCTTTGGCTGCTTCCGAACCCGACTTGACGGCCTTCACGCTGAAGGGCATCCGCGGTTCGATGAAGCGATTTTCGGCTTTGCGGTCCGAGAAGCGGGAAAGGAGGTCGTTCGGAATGGGTACCTCGAGTACCTGCCCATTGCGTTCGACGGTGTAAGAACTGTTGGTCCCGAGCAGTACCTCCGAGCCGGTTACGTCCTTGAAATCTTCGACCGGTTTGCCATTGACTTTCAGAATTTTATCACCCGTTTTCAGGCCAATGCTCTCGGCCAGTGGGTACGCCACGATGCCGTAGCGGTTGATTTCGCGGGTGGAGTAGTACCGGTCGCCGTAAAGGTAAACCAGCGAAATGAAAATGACGATCCCTGTCAGGATGTTGACGATGATGCCGCCGAGCATCACGATGAGTCGTTGCCAAGCCGGTTTCGCGCGGAATTCGTAGGATTTCGGTTCGGCGTTGGTGTGCTGGGTGTCGAGCGATTCGTCGATCATGCCCGAGATTTTGACGTACCCGCCGAGCGGAATCGCGCCGATGCTGTACTCGGTTTCGCCGAAGCGCTTGCCCCAGATTTTGGGCGGAAACCCGATGGAGTACTGCTCGACGCGCATCCCGAAAAACTTGGCCGTCAGCAAGTGACCGAGTTCGTGCAGTCCCACCAGAATCGACAGCCCCAGAATGAGCTGTCCCGCCATCACTAAAATTTCCATTCGTTTTGAGTTTTCCCAGAAACGCAAAACTACGGGAAAAGCTCACAGCCGTTTTTAAAAATTAGTCAGTTGGTGGTTTTGGGCGGATAGTAGGCAGTTCGGAGTAGGCAGTGGGCAGGAGCAGTAGGCAGTAAACTCATTCTGCCTACTGCTCCTGCCCACTGCCTACTCCGAACTGCCTACTGAAATCGGCCGGTACCCCCGCCAGCCGTACCAGGCCACCACCAGCAAACAAGCCAACGGCACGAGGTACGCGGTCTGAATGTTCGTCTGGTCGGAAATGAAACCCATCAGCAGCGGCCAGACCGCCCCGCCCACGATGGCCATCACCACGAGCGACGAACCGAGTTCGGTGTCGTTGCCCAGGCCATTGATGGCCAGCGAGAAAATCGTCGGGAACATGATCGAGAGGAAAAACGGTACCCCAAACACCGCCCAGACCGCCACGTCCGATTGCTGCGTGACGGCGACCGCCAGCAGACCCGCACCCAGCAGGGCGTAGATCATTAGCAGCCGCGGGGCGGGGACGAAACGCGTCAAAAACGTGCCGAAAAACCGGCCGATGAGGAAGCCGAGCATCGCCAGGCTCAGGTAGTACGCGGCGTCTTTTTCGGGGGTACCGCTCGTAAATTTCGAGAAACGGATGAAAAAACTCGTCACGCCCACCTGCGCGCCGAGGTAGAAAAACTGCGCGATGACGCCCCAGCGCAGGTGCCGGTGGCGCAGGGCCGAGCCAATCGTGGCTTTCTGGCTGCCCGTTTCACTCCGAAATTCCGGCAACCGGGTCAGCAAAAACAGCACCCCTACGAGCAGTACCACGAGGCCAATAATCAGGTACGGCAGCTTGATCGTATCAGCTTCCGATTGCAGGTACGCGTTGAGTTGCACGGGTGTCATCGCGGCCAGTTCGGCTTCGGTGTGCTCAATGCCGCTCAGGATAAACTTGCCGCCGAGCAGGGGGGCCAGGAAGGCCCCGAGGCCGTTGAACGACTGGCTCAGGTTGATGCGCGTGGCCGCGCCCTCCGGCGGACCGAGGATGGTGACGTACGGATTCGCCGCCGTTTCGAGAAACGTACAACCCGCTGCGACGATGAACAGTGCCCCCAAAAAAAAGGCGTACACCCGCGTATCCGCCGCCGGGATGAACAAAAACGCCCCCGCCGCGTACAGTCCCAGCCCGACCAGAATGCCGATCCGGTACCCGAACCGCTTCATCACCAACCCCGCCGGAATGGCCATCGCGAAGTACCCGAGGTACACCGCTGAGTCGATGAGCGCCGATTGCAGGTCGGTGAGCTGACAGGCTTTTTTCAGGTGCGGAATCAGGATGGGTTCGAGGTTGTGAACGAACGCCCAGAGAAAAAACAGGCTCGTCACCAGCGCGAAGGGTACCGCGTAGTTGGGTCGGGTACCCGTGGCGGGCGAAGTGGCAGAGGCGGAAGATGGTCCGAGGGGCATGGGGGAGTTTAGGGTTTAGAGTTTTCAGTTTTCAGTTTAAAGTTTAGAGTACAATTCAATGCGTTAACTGAAAACTCTAAACTCTTCACGCATTCGCCAGCGCGCGGTCGAGGTGGACGTAGCCGCCGTCGACGTGGATGAGCTGGCCGGTGGTGTGGCTGGATTTCGAGGAAAGCAAGAACGCGACCGTATTGGCGATTTCCTCGGTCGTCGTCATGCGTTGACCCAGGGGAATGTTACGGACGATGCTCGCCAGTTTTTCTTCCGGATTGGACAATCCCTGAAGCCACTTTTCGTAGAGCGGCGTCCAGCTTTCGGCCACGATGACCGCGTTCACCCGAATGCCGTACTTCAAGAGTTCGACGGCCCATTCGCGCGTCAGCGCGTTGCGGCCGCCGTTGGCAGCGGCATACGCGGAGGTACCGCCCTGGCCGGTTTCAGCAGTTTTCGAGCCGATGTTCACGATGGATCCACGCGTTTTTTTTAACTCGGGCAGCGCGTGGTGCGCCATCAGGTAGTAGTGCACGAGGTTTTTGTGGAGCGAAGCCATGAAGTCTTCGTACGAACCCTGCTCCAGCCCGATGCCGTCGTTGACGCCCGCGTTGTTGACCAGCCCGTCGAGGCGTCCGTACCGTTCCACCGCAAGGCGAACCGCTTTTTCGCATTCCTCGGGCCGGGTCAGTTCGGCGGCTACGGCGTAGGCCATGCCACCCGCGGCGGTGATCGTCTCAACGACCTGCTGATTGTCAGCTTCGTTCCGTCCGATAATGACCGGAATGGCTCCCTCGGCGGCCAGTACCGAACTGATTCCTTCGCCGATGCCCTTCGCGCCACCCGTGACGAGGATGACTTTTTCGGTTAGGTGCAGATTCATGCCGGTACCGGAACGGCCTCCGGTGGGGTCGGTTGGGTGAGCCGGTACACGTCCGTTGCGTTGCCGCCCCAGAATTTGGCGCGTTCCTCTTCCGAAAAGTCCGAAAGGTACTCTTCTACTACTTCCACGACCTGATCGTACTCGCCCGCCACCAGGCAGGCGGGCCAGTCGGAGCCAAAGAGTACCCGGTCGGTACCGAAGGCTTCAAAAGCCGCGTCGAGGTACGGTCGGAAATCTTCGCGCTGCCAGTGCGTCCAGTCGGCTTCGGTCAAGAGGCCTGACACCTTGCACCAGACGTTTTCGCGCCGGGCGAGCGTCTGGAGGTCGTGCTTCCACTTGTCGAGGATACCCTGCTTGATGTACGGCTTGGCGAGGTGGTCGAGGACAAACTTCTGGTTGGGCAGGCGACTCACGCACTCGCGGGCTACGGGCAGGTGATTGGGGTAAATCAGCAAATCGTACGTAAAGCCAAATTCGTCGAGCGCCCGCAGACCGCTTAGAAATTCGGTACGCAGCAGAAACAGCTCGTCGGGTTCGGCCTGCACGACGTGCCGAAAGCCTTTCAAAAGCCGGAAGTCAGAAAAATACGCCAGCCGCTCGCGAATGTCCTCCGCCCGGAGGTCGACCCAGCCCACGACGCCCTGCACGAAGGGGTGCTTTTCGGCCAGGTCGAGCAAAAAACGGGTTTCGTCTTCCGACTGATCGGCCTGCACGGCTACACAACCGTCGATGCCGTGGCGAGCCAGCAAGGGCTGGAGATCGTTGGGGAGAAAATCGCGACGGATGACTTCCATCGCAGGCGTAATCCAGCTATCCCGCACGGGGTCGTAGTGCCAGAAATGCTGGTGCGCGTCAATTTTCATGCAAGAATTCAGGTGAGGTTTTGCGGGTCCTAAACCTACGGGAATCACGAACAAGGAACAAGGAATTTTGAATGTCGAAGTGAGAGGTAACCCTTCGACGTTCAAAATTCCTTGTTCCTTGTTCGTGATTCCTGAGTTCCCCTCCCCCACGCAAAAAGCCGCCTCCTTTCGGAAACGGCTTTGGGATGGGGCAGGAAAGCCAAACGGCTTATTTTTTCTCCTTGATGCGGGCCGCTTTGCCTTGCTTGCCGCGGAGGTAGTACAGACGCGCCCGGCGGACGATGCCCTGACGGACGACTTCAATCTTCGCCAGATTGGGCGAGAGGACCGGGAAAATACGCTCGACGCCGATGCCGTTCGAGACTTTGCGAACCGTGAAGGTTTCGCCGCCCGTGCTGGCGTTTTTTCGCTGGATGACCGTTCCGGTGAAAACCTGAATCCGCTCCTTGTTGCCCTCGCGAATTTTTACGTGGACGTTGACCGTATCCCCGGCTTTAAAAGCGGGTACCTCTTCCCGGCGGGCAGCGTTCTCAGCCTCAACCAGTTTGATCAGCTCATTCATGATGGTATATCTCTCGATTTTTCTTGTGAAGTCCTGAAAATGAGCCGCAAATATAGACCTTATTTTGCGCTGGGCAAACGGCCCCGGAAAAATCTTGCCCTGTTGCAACGTTCGATACCTTCTGTGCATCTTTCCGCCAAATCAACGTCAAACCCCGTACTCTCATGAAACTCAACCGGTACTTCCGTACGCTCCCCCTACTGGTCGCTCTGACCCTCGTCACGCTGGGTGCATTCGCCCAATCGCGCAGTTTCGATCTCAAGAATTTTGACCGCCTCGATCTCGGCCACGCCTTTCAAATCGACGTCCGGCAGGGGTCCAACTTTAAAGTCACTGCCGAAGGCGAACAAAAAGACCTCGACGACCTGGAGGCCAACGTTTCCAGTAACACGCTGAAAATTCGTTTCAAAGAATCTAAAAAGTGGAACAACCGCCAGGAGCGCGTCCGCATCGCCATCACGATGCCGACGTTGCGAGGCCTCGACCTCTCGGGCGCGACGCAGACGACGGTCGAAGGTTTCAACAACCTCAACGAAGTCGACCTCGACATTTCGGGTGCTTCGCGGGTAAACCTGGCACTGACGGCGAAAAAAATTAACCTCGACGTCTCGGGCGCGTCCAACGTCACGATGACGGGCAAGGCCAGCCAGATGGAGGGTGACATTTCGGGGGCAACGTCGTTCAAGGCCAGCGACTTTGAAGTGGCCAACGTCCGCCTGGAAGTTTCCGGAGCCAGCAGCGCCCGGCTCCACGTCACCAACGGCCTCGTGGCCGACGCCAGCGGAGCCAGCAGCGTCCGGTACCGCGGCAAGGCCTCCGTTCAGGCGAATACCTCGGGGGCGAGTTCGGTGCGGAGTGAATAATAGGGTTTAGAGTGTAGGGTTTAGCGTTTAGAGTTGATGGAAATGGAATTCAACTCTAAACGCTAAACCCTACACTCATTTCTTCATCTCCTTCGCCCAGCTATCCTTCAGCGTGACGGTGCGGTTGAAGCAGAGGCGGTCGGCTTTCGAGCCGGGGTCAAGGGTGAAGTACCCTCTCCGCATAAATTGGTACGGGTGGCCTACCTCGGCCTCGCGGAGGCTCGGTTCGGCGAAGGCCTTCACCGTGCTGAGCGAGTCGAGGTTCAGGTAGTCCTGAAAATCGCCTTCCTCGACCGCCGGATTTTCCACCCGGAACAGCCGGTCGTACAGCCGCACTTCGGCTTCGATGGCATGCGGTACCGACACCCAGTGCAGGGTACCCTGCACCTTCAGGCCCGATGTATCTTGGCCTGATTTGCTTTCGGGGATGTACGTGCAGCGCAGTTCGGTTACCTTGCCGTCGGCGTCTTTCACGACTTCCTCGCAACGAATGATGTACGCGCTTTTGAGGCGTACCAATCCGCCGGGCGAAAGCCGGAAGAATTTTTTCGGCGGGTTTTCCATGAAATCTTCCCGCTCGATGTACAATTCGCCCGAAAACGGCAGATCACGGGTACCCGCCTCGGGGTCTTCGGGGTTGTTTTCGGTGGGCAGGTACTCGGTTTGTCCGGTGGGGTAGTTGGTGAGTACCACCCGAATCGGGTCGTCGTCGCAGACGGCCATGACGCGCGTAGCGGTGCGGTTCAACTCTTCCCGGACGCAGAATTCGAGTAGCCCGACGTCGATCAGGTTGTCGCGTTTGGCGACGCCGATGCGTTCGCAGAAATTCCGAATTGCCACCGCCGGAAAGCCGCGCCGCCGTACGCCCGATAGCGTCGGCATCCGCGGGTCGTCCCAGCCGGTCACATGCCCTTCCTGCACCAGCTTGAGCAGCTTGCGCTTGCTCATAACCGTGTAGGTCAGGTTCAGTCGGGCAAATTCGATTTGCTGACTCGGAAAAATCTGGAGCTTTTCGATGAACCACTCGTACAGCGGACGGTGGTTTTCAAACTCCAGCGTGCAGAGCGAATGCGTGATGCCCTCGATGGAATCTGACTGCCCGTGGGCGAAATCGTACATCGGGTAGATGCACCACTCGTCGCCGGTGCGGTGGTGCGGCGAGTGCTTGATGCGGTACAGCACCGGGTCGCGGAAGTGCATGTTGGGCGAAGCGAGGTCGATTTTCGCCCGAAGTACCCGGCTGCCGTCGGGGTACTTGCCCGCCTTCATCCGCTCGAACAGCGTCAGATTTTCTTCCACCGAACGGTCGCGGTAGGGGCTGGGCGTACCCGATTCGGTCGGGGTACCCTTCTGGGTGGCAATTTCCTCGGCCGTCGAATCATCGACGTACGCCAGGCCTTTTTTGATGAGATTGACGGCGAACTCGTAGAGTTTCGGGAAATAGTCGGAGGCGAAAAATTCATTTTCCCATTCGAATCCCAGCCAGCGCACGTCTTCGCGGATGGAATCGACGTACTCCACGTCTTCCGTCACCGGATTCGTGTCGTCAAAGCGCAGGTTGGTTTTCCCACCGTACTGGTCGGCCAGTCCGAAGTTGAGGCAGATACTCTTAGCGTGGCCCAGGTGGAGGTACCCGTTGGGTTCGGGCGGGAAACGGGTGTGCACGCGGCCCCCGTTTTTGCCGGCCCGGATATCGTCTTCGACGCGCTCTTCAATGAAATTCAGCGCCCGTTTTTCGTCAAGCATGGTACTCGTTTACAGCGTTTGGAATCCGCGAAAGTACGAAAAACGCGCCGGAAACGTCTGCACAAAGCGGGTGTCGTGGGGCGGGGTACACGGACTGCACCACCGGTTCTCGTACCGGAAGCGGGTGGCGATTCGGGTAGGTGCCGCGCGTCGTTCGTCCGATCAAAAAGGTAACCTTGGTCAATAAATGAGCCTTTTTGCTGACCAGGGTGAAGAAGTAATTGACAGACCATTCACTTCACACGTACCTTCAACCGACTAATCCACCGCTTTCCCGCCAAAAGCCCACCATGAATCAAAAACAATTGAAAGCGCTCCGCGACCAGTTCGAGGAGCAGTACCGCCATGCCCTGGAATCATTCATCGACACCCACACCATCTGCGCCATCGGGGACATCGTCGAGGATGGATTTGGCAATTACTACCGCGTCACGAAAGTGACGGTCTCCCACCGGCTCGAACTCGATCACCCCTGGCTGTACCAGACCGAGTACGCTCACGCTACGGACCTGATCGAGTACCGAGGCATCCGCACCAAACCCGACGGCGAACTGAAGGGACGCAAGCCGTACGAGGTACCCATTCAGCCCAGTCTTGTCGTGCACCGCGCCTATCGAAAGATCGAAAGCCCGGTAGGCGGCATCGGCAAACTGGTCGCATTGGCCTAACCAAAACGCCCCGTCCTGCGTCAGGACGGGGCGTTTTTTAAAGTTGGCTTTCAAAATAAGAAACCCCGTTGGAGCATGCTCCAACGGGGTTTCTTGATTAGTCTCTTGGTTGACCGACCAGGGCTCGAACCTAGACAAACAGAACCAAAATCTGTTGTGCTACCATTACACCATCGGTCAATTCGGTAAACGTGGCGCAAAGATAGCCGGATGGCGTGTTGGTGTCAAGCCCCGAATTTGAAAAAAAGTTGGACGTTCCGCGGCGTAGGGGTTGAACGAGTTGACCTTCAGCCGACTCAGGCACTCGCCACTTCGGCGGCGGCGTCGATTTTCTTCACCAAGCCCTGCAAGACTTTTCCCGGACCGCACTCCGTGAAGTGCGTTGCCCCGGCGGCAATCATGGTCTGGACGGATTGCGTCCAGCGCACGGGGGCCGTCAGTTGGGCGATGAGGTTGGCCTGAATCATGGCGACGTCGGTCGAGGCCTGGGCGTTGACGTTCTGAACGATCGGGCAGCGCGGCGTGGCAAACGTTGTCGCGGCAATGGCGGCGGCCAGCTCTTCGCGGGCGGGTTCCATCAGCGGCGAGTGAAACGCCCCACCCACGGCCAGCGGAAGGACCCGCTTCGCCCCGGCCACCTTCAGCCGGTCGCCCGCCACGCGCACGCCTTCCACCGAGCCCGAAATCACCACCTGACCGGGGCAGTTATAATTCGCGGCCACGACGATCTCACCGGTTTCGGCCGCTGTCGAGGCGCAGATTTCTTCGATGAGTTCGTCCGAAAGGCCCAGCACGGCGGCCATCGTTGAGGGGTGCAGTTCGCAAGCGCGTTGCATGGCGTCGGCGCGTTGGGCCACGAGTTTTAGCCCGTCTTCAAACGAGAGTGCCCCCGCGGCTACCAGTGCGGAAAATTCACCCAACGAATGCCCGGCTACCAGGTCGGGGTTGAAATCCTCAAGCAATTGCGCCTTCACGACCGAATGCAGAAAAATGGCGGGCTGGGTAACGGCTGTCTGACGCAGGTCTTCGTCGGTACCCGCAAACAGGGTGTCGGTCAGGCGGAAACCGAGCAGTTCGTTGGCCTGCTCGAAGCGTTCGCGGGCTGAGGCCGACGAGTCGTACAGGTCTTTGCCCATGCCCGGAAACTGGGCACCCTGGCCGGGGAAAAGGAAAGCATTCATGACTACGATTGGAAAGGATGGTAGGACTGACAAGTGGTCAAGTCAGGTGGCAAAGCTACGCAGGATTCCGCATCCTGCCGGTCCAGGTCTCCTTCAGCACGTTAGTCCAGGAAACGCCCGCGCTCCTCGGGCGTGGGTACCCGGCAGGTGTCGCGCCGCCCGAACCAGCGGTAGCGGTACCGACCGATGAGGTCGTAGACGGCATCGCGCAGCGGGCGGGGTACCCACCGGAACCCGGCCAGCCAGCGCCAGCCCCGCAGGTGCCGGGCAATTCGTACCGCCGCTTCCGACTTGACGTACCGCCGACCGTCTTCAAACAAAACCACGCTTTCGAGTTTTCCCGGTACCCCGCCGTGCTGCCGAATCAGGGTCTGCCCGATTTCCGATTGCAGCGAGGCAAACCGGTACCGCCCGGCGGTGTCGTGGCGGATGATGAAGTCGATGGCCGCGTTGCAGAGGTTGCAGACGCCGTCGAACAGCACGATGGGTTCGGTGGGCATGATTCAGAAAAATAGGAATTTTTGAACGCTTGCCGCCGATGGCACTACCTGCCTGACAAGCGCAGTCCCCGGTTCCGCTGCGTAGCGCAGGGTTTCAATCCTGCGCTACGCAGCGGAACCGGGGACTGCGGACGTAAGTTCGATCTAATTTACCGCAGCAACTGCACCCAGCCTTTCAGGACCACGGGCTGCTCGTCGGCGCGGCTCACGCGTTCGTACACCACGCGGGCCTCGTAGTAGTAGGTGCCCGCGGCGAGTTCCTTGCCGTTGGTCGTTTTGCCATCCCAGCGCAGGAAAATGTCGTCGGTACACTCAAAGACGAGCCCGCCCCAGCGGTTGTAGACCTTGAACTCAACCGATTTGACAAACCGCGGACAGTTCATCGGAATGAACGTATCGTTTTTGCCGTCGCCGTTGGGCGTGAAGACGTTCGGCAGCAGGTAGTTCGGGCAGTTGTCTTTGCAAACCGTATTGCTGGGCCGCGATTCCACGCCCGAGCGATTCACGGCCGTCACGTAGTAGCAACCCGCGTAGCTCGACAGTTCGTCGTGGAGGTACGTCCGGGGCGGCACGGCACCGACCGGAATTGAGTCGATCTTCGTGAACGCTTCGTCTTCGCTGTACCGCTTGTAATAAATGCGGTAGTAGGCCAGGCGCGTGTCGCAGGTGCCGCCCTGCGGGTTCTGGGCCGGATCGGTCCAGGTCAGCGTGTTTTGGTAGGGCGCTTCCTCACAGGGGCCGTTCACGTAGGTGGCACAGTCGAGCAGGTCGAGCGTCAGCGCAGGCGGGCAGGGGCGGGTGGTGTCGCGCGGCGAGGCGCAGACGACCTGCGAGAAGTTGTTGAGCAGGTACGGAAACTGCGGAATGCCGTACGTACCCACCGTCTCGACGCGGTAGCAGTACACCGAATCGTTGGACGGCGTGATCGAAACGTTGCCGTCGGCCGTGAAGCGGTCGGTCCCGTCGTCGATGTACCGAAACGTCGTCGGATCGGTCACGGCGACCTCGGCGATGCGGTTAAACACGCCGGGACTGGTCTGCCGGTAGATGCGGTGCCGCTGGTTCTGGTTGTTCCAGGGCGTATTGGCTACCCAGTTCAACTCCACGGCCCGCACCGCCGGAGCCGCCGAAAGCCGCACGCTGCTGGCCGATTCGGTGGTGTCGAGGCGCGTCAGAGCACCGTTTTGCGTGTAGTAGAAATCGAGCCGGTACCGGTACGGATTCTGCTCCGTGTTCAGATTCTGGTCCGTAAACGTGGTATCGGTCAGGTTGTTCAGCCGCGTCACTTCGGCGTAGTTCGTACCGTTCAGGCCCGTGGCGCGGAGCAGGCGGTACTGGTACGGACCGGGTACCTGCGCCTGGTTCAGCCCGAAGGGGCGCGTCCACTTCACCGTAATCTGACCCGCGGTGGTGCTTGTCTGGTCGACGGTCACGTTGGTCAACAGGGGCAATTGCCGGGGTTGGCTCGCGCAGGCCTCCGCCGAGTAGGCGCTGCGGGCCACGAGCGTGTTGTTAAAGAACCCCTGGATGACGTAGCTGTACTGAATTCCGGCCCGGACGCTCGTCGTATCCTCGAATCGCGTCGCCGACGAGGGTACCCGGCCCACTTCGCGGTACCCCGGTGGGATGCCCGTGGCTGCGCAGAGGTCAGGCAACGGACCACCACAGCCTTCCTTCCGGTAAACCACGATTTCCACGTCAGACCCCGCGCAGGCGTAGGTGTTCCAGGTCAGGGTCACGCTGCGGGCGGCCGGATTCGTCACGGCCCGCAGGTTTTGCGGGCGGGGTGCCACGACCCGGATGCGGACAATTTTGCTGTCGACCAAGCGCGGGTTCGTGTTGCCGGGAATGTCTTCTACCTTGAAGAGTACCTCGTACGGGGCCGTACGGACGTGGTCGCAGTTGGTGCGCCAGGTGAACAGGCCCGTCGCCGGGGCGGCCTGCGGCTGCGTGGTGGTACTGAACGTGGCGTAATCGGGGTCGATCAGCGCGGGCGAGTTGGTCGGCGGGCCGTACAGGCTGCTGTTCGAGAACAGGTTCAGACGATTGTTTTCGGGATCGGTAGCCCGGACGCTGAAATTGACCGCCTGCCCGGCTTCCACGCAGACGTCCGGCGGTATCTCGATGGTCGGGCGTTTGTTCGAGCAGTCTTTGATGATGATCTGCATGTCGCGCGTGGTTTCGCTGATCTTCGAGAAGGTACCGTCGGCGTTGCGGCGCCATTCCTCGACGATAAACGCTACGTTAACCTGCCCGACGCAGTTGGGCGCGTCCCAGACCAGATCGCCCGTGCGCGAGTTGATGGCGAAGGTGGCCGGGCCGGAGCTGAGTTCGTTCTGCCCGGCGCAGGCTGCTACCACGTCGGGCTGCACGAAACCGGGAATGGGCTGCGGCTTGTTGCAATCGGGGGCGTTTAACGGCAGGTACTTGCAGATGGTCAGGCGGTACGCCAGGCTGTCGCCTTCGGGGTCGAAGGCGTTGGGGTTGTGGATGTACCGCTGGCCGCGGCAGGCCGTGAAATCGACGGGCGGGTTGAGCAGCAGCGGGGTATTGTTGAGGCCCAGGGAGGAGTTAATGACGAGCGTCGTTTCGACGGCAAACGAACGCTGGTCCGATTGGCCTGGGATGTTGAGGGTACCGGCGTTGCGGTTGTCTACTTCCACCGAAATCGTGTACGTGTTCGGTGCGTTGTACGTATGCGTGGTCACGAAGGTCAGCACCGCCGTTTCATTGCCGATGTTGACGATGGGCGGACCCCCGCCCGCCGGTCGCTGGGGTAGCACATTCGGCGTCGTCCGGTTGCCATCCCCGAAACAAAACACCACGCCCGAGGTGGCCGTGGCGTCAGTGGCGGGCCGCCCCGCCGGGCTGATGTCGCAGTACAGCCTCAACGTGACTTCGTACGTTAGGGCCGTACTGGAAGTACGCCGGACGGTGATTTCACCCGCCCGGACGTGCGTCGCCCGTGCGGCTGGCGTCAGAAACAGAACGCCCAGCAAGCCGAGGATACACCGGTAAAAAGTTTTCATAAACGCGAAGTACGGAAAGAGAAACGGAGTCGCCGTCGTCTGGAGCCCGCTGCCCGGCAAGGGTAAACAAAGCAGTGGTTTTTTTGCTTAACGGCCAAACAAAAAAAGTGAACGTCCGGTTGGAAAATCAGGGAGTACCGCCCGGTGCCACAGCCGGTCTTAGAACGAAAAGCAGGGGCCCGTATTTTCCGGAAAAACGGAAATGTGCCTTTGGCGGTCCATCGTTTGTGGCGTACTTTTGGCGGCCCAGTTGATGGGATTTTCCCACTTTTTCCGTTGATTTTTCAAACGAACGTATGTCCTGGCTTACCCGATTTTTGAGTAGTTCGATCGGCCGAAAAGTAATCATGTCACTGACGGGACTGTTTCTGTGCACGTTCCTCGTCGTCCACGTTGTCGGTAACCTGCAATTGTTTTACCACGACGAAGGGCTGGCCTTCAATCAGTACACGGTGTTCATGACCTCCTTCCCGCTGATCAAGTTCATTTCCTACGGTCTCTACGCCTTCATCCTCCTTCACGCCATCGACGGCCTCTGGCTGGCTTACCGTAACCGAAAGGCCCGGCCCGTCAAGTACGCCGCCTGGAACAACCAGAGTACCTGGGCCAGCCGCAACATGGGTATTCTGGGTACCATCCTGCTCGTGTTTCTGGTGGTGCACATGGGGAATTTCTGGTACCAGTACAAGTTCGGGTACCTGCCTTACCGGCAGTACGAAGAAAACCTGGCCACGGGCGAAATTACCTCGAAGTCGTACTTCGTCAACGACGGCTCCCGTAACCTGAGCGAGTCGTCGGCCGATGCGCTGGCCGTGGGCCCGGCCATCAAAGGCAAGCAGGAAGAATACGTGCGCGACGGGGCCAACGGCGAGAAAATCCGGGTGACGATCGTCAAAGATTTGTACGAGCAGGTTGAAAAAACCTTTTCGAGCGACGCCAATCCACTGGCCTGGCTGATGGTTTTGATTTACGTGGTGTCGATGGCCGCGCTGGCCTACCACCTCGTGCACGGATTCCAGAGCGGGTTTCAGACGCTGGGCTGGAATCACCCCAAGTACAATCCGCTGATTCGGTTCATCGGTACGGCCGTGTTTGCCATCGCGATTCCAATCGGGTTTGCCCTCATGCCGCTGTATTTTTTCGTGCGGAGTTTGGGGTAATAAAACGCGGTTCGGCGGCTCTTTTTCGGGCGCGGGTGCGTTTCGAGTAGAGCGAATCAAGCCCACCGGAACGGCCCCGAGCCGCGCCACCTGAGAACGGCTGCATCAGCCTCCTGAACGATTTAAACTGATCTTTTCTGTATGGCAACTTCATCCCGAATCGACGCCAAAATTCCCGACGGCCCGCTCGAAACCAAGTGGACCAAGTACCGCTCGACCGTGCCGCTGGTGAACCCGGCCAACAAGCGCAACCTCGAAATTCTCGTCGTCGGGACGGGACTGGCCGGGGCCTCTGCCGCCGCGACGCTGGCTGAGTTGGGGTACCAGGTCAAGGCCTTCTGCTTCCAGGATTCGCCCCGGCGGGCGCACTCGATCGCCGCCCAGGGGGGCATCAACGCCGCTAAAAATTACCAGAACGACGGCGACTCGGTCTACCGGCTGTTTTACGACACCATCAAAGGCGGCGACTACCGCGCCCGCGAAGGCAACGTGTACCGGCTGGCCGAAGTCTCGGGTAACATCATCGACCAGTGCGTGGCCCAGGGGGTACCCTTCGCCCGCGAATATGGCGGACTGCTCTCCAACCGCTCCTTCGGCGGTACGCAGGTACAGCGCACGTTTTACGCCGCCGGGCAGACCGGCCAGCAGTTACTCCTTGGCGCGTATTCGGCCCTGCAACGGCAGATTGGCATGGGTAACATTCAGATGTTTACCCGGCACGAAATGCTCGAAGTGGTCGTCATCGACGGCAAGTGTCGCGGGCTCATTGCCCGGAACCTCGTCACGGGAGAACTGGAGCGGCATTTCGGCCACGCGGTGCTGCTCTGCACGGGTGGGTACGGCAACGTGTTCTACCTCTCGACCAACGCGATGGGCTCGAACGTGACGGCCACCTGGAAAGCCCACAAAAAAGGCGCGTTTTTCGGTAATCCCTGCTACACGCAGATTCACCCGACCTGCATCCCGGTTTCGGGCGAACACCAGTCGAAGCTGACGCTGATGTCGGAATCGCTGCGCAACGACGGCCGCATCTGGGTACCCAAAAAGCAGGGCGACGACCGCCCGGCCAACGAAATTCCCGAAGACGAACGCGACTACTACCTCGAACGCCGGTACCCGGCCTTCGGCAACCTGGTCCCCCGCGACATCGCCAGCCGGGCCGCGAAGGAACGCTGCGACGCGGGCTACGGCGTCGGGCCGTCGAAAATGGCCGTGTACCTCGACTACGCCGCGGCCATCACCCGCTACGGCAAGGCCGAAGCCAACAAACGCGGCCTGCACGATACTTCGCCCGCGCAGATCCGGGAGTTGGGGATGGAGGTCGTGAAGGAAAAATACGGCAACCTGTTTGACATGTACAAGCAGATCACCGGTGAGGACCCCTACGAAGTACCCATGCGCATCTACCCCGCCGTGCACTACACGATGGGCGGGCTGTGGGTCGATTACAACCTGATGACGACGGTACCCGGCCTGTACGCCCTCGGCGAAGCTAACTTCTCCGACCACGGCGCGAACCGCCTCGGAGCCAGTGCGCTCATGCAGGGCCTGGCCGATGGGTACTTCGTGATGCCGTACACGATTGGGGCGTACCTCGCCAGCGAAATCCGCACGAAGGCCATTTCGACCGATCACGAGGCCTTCGTCGAAGCCGAACGGGCCGTGCAGGAGCGCATCAATACCCTGCTGAAAATTCAGGGTACCAAAACGCCCGAATCGTTGCACCGCCGCCTGGGTAAAATCATGTGGAACAAGTGCGGCATGGCCCGCAACGCCGAAGGACTGCGCGAAGCCATCGAGGAAATCCGGGCGTTGAAGAAAGAATTCTGGAGCGATGTACGCGTGACGGGCGACGCCGATGAGTTTAACCCCGAACTCGACAAGGCCAATCGCATCGCCGATTTCATCGAACTGGGTGAGCTGATGTGCGTGGATGCCCTGCACCGGGAAGAATCCTGTGGCGGACACTTCCGCGAAGAGTACCAGACCGAAGACGGCGAAGCCCTGCGCGACGACGAGAATTTCGCCTACGTGGCCGCCTGGGAGTTCAAAGGCGAAAGCGAGTTTGAGTTACACAAGGAAGACCTCGTGTTTGAAAACATTAAAATCGCTCAACGGAGCTACAAGTAGCATGGAGGGAAACATGAAATTGACGCTGAAAGTATGGCGTCAGAAAAATAAGAAAACCGAAGGGCGCTTTGAGACCTACGAAGTAGCAGACGTCTCGCCGGATATGTCCTTCCTGGAAATGTTTGACGTGCTTAACGAACGGCTCGTCACGGAAGGGCAGGAGCCCGTTGCCTTCGACCACGATTGCCGCGAGGGCATCTGCGGCTCCTGCGCGATGTACATCAACGGGCGGCCCCACGGTCCGATTCCGGGTATTGCTACCTGCCAGTTGCACATGCGTAGTTTCAGCGATGGCGATACCGTCGTGGTCGAGCCCTGGCGGGCGACGGCTTTCCCGATTCTTAAGGATTTGGCCGTTGATCGTTCGTCGTTCGACCGCATCGTATCAGCAGGGGGATTCGTTTCGGTCAACACGGGTAACGCCCAGGACGCCAACTCCCTGCCCGTTCCGAAAGAAAACGCCGATGAGGCCTTCATGTCGGCCGCCTGCATCGGCTGTGGAGCCTGCGTTGCTGCCTGCAAAAATGCATCGGCTATGCTTTTTGTCTCGGCAAAAATCTCCCAACTCGCGCTTCTGCCACAGGGGCAGGCCGAGCGCCAACTGCGCGCCGAAAAAATGGTAGCGCAGATGGACGCCGAAGGTTTCGGTGCCTGCTCGAATACGGGTGCGTGTTCGGCCGAGTGCCCGAAAGGCATCAGCATGACGAACATCGCCCGGATGAATCGCGAATATATCGGTGCGAAACTCTCTTCCAAAAAGGCCTGAGGCGTTTCCCCACAAGCAAAAAGCCCCGACGTTACTACGTCGGGGCTTTTTGCTTGTGGGGGTGGAATCGTAGTCCATACCCCTAAAACTAAGTAAACGCCGGGGACTCCCCGGCGTTTAGCTTTCCTTAACCCACCTTATGCCTCTGGAGAGACCAGAGTCATGACCTTTAACCTAACCTATGTCGTTTTGGCTACCGAACTCAATCGGGTTCTGCTAACCAATCCGTTTTGTACTAAAGTCCCAATCGCCCTCGCGCCTCGCTCTCTTTCACATCGATTGACACGCCACTCTTTAATAAAAAACTCTGCCAATCCCCTTTTCCCCGGTTTGCCACTTGCTTTTTTGTGGAAACCCCTCAGAAAGGAGTCAAAAAGTAGGGAAAAAGCGAGGTGCGATTTCCCCTTTCTGAGGAAAGCCGAGGAGAAGGCCCCAATAGCTACTTAGAATGGCATGACAATGGAACACACAATGGAAAACCGAAGTCACGTCATGAATACTAAAAAACTCAAAACGTACTGGAATCTGCTGAAAACAGCCTTCAATGGATTTTCGGATGACAATGCGCTTAAACTGAGTGCATCGTTGTCCTACTACACTATTTTTTCATTGTCTCCGATGCTGGTCGTCATCATATCCTTGTGTAGTCTGTTTTTTGGGCGTGATGCGGTGCAGGGGGAAATCTATGGCCAGATCCGCTCGCTCGTGGGTAATGAGGCCGCCCTGCAGATCCAGGAACTCATCAAAAATGCGCAGCTCACCAATCAGTCCGGTCTGGCCGCCGTCATCGGGATCGGCACCCTGCTGCTGGGGGCGACGGGGATTTTTGCCGAAATGCAGGATTCACTCAACACCATCTGGGGGGTCAAACCCAAACCCAAGCAGGGCTGGGTCAAGTACCTCCTCAACCGGGTCCTGTCGTTTTCAATGGTCCTCAGCATTGGCTTTCTGTTGCTGGTTTCGCTCGTAGTCAACGCCGCCGTCGATGTTCTAAGCAACCGACTGGAGCGGTTGTTCTCCGACGCGGCCGTATATCTGTTTTACGTCGTTAACCTCGTCGTCGTAGCGGGGGTCATTACGGTTCTGTTTGCCCTGATCTACCGGATTTTACCCGACGGCAAACTGCGCTGGAAAGACGCCTTCATCGGGTCAGCCTTTACGGCCCTTCTGTTTATGATCGGTAAATTCGTCATTGGCCTGTACCTCGGCCAGCCCTCGGTTACCTCGACATACGGCGCGGCGGGCTCGGTCATCGTGCTGCTGCTGTGGGTGTACTACTCGGCGGCGATTCTTTTTTTCGGGGCCGAATTCACGAAGGCGTACGCGTGTGAACTGGGCCAGGGCATCGAACCGAAGGAACACGCGGTACTCGTGCAAAAGCGGGAAATCGTGCAACAGCCGGAGGAAAAAATGCCCGATTTGTCGAAGATAAAAAAGCCCTACCTACCCTGACCGCGTTCGTGGGGTACCGGCATGGCTCTTGCGTCAGATGAGTTGATCACGTCCTTTTTCAGTATATGAAACGTACTCCTTTGCTTTTTACCGCCTTGCTGGCCCTGACAGCCTGTTCCGACAACCGCGAAAAAGTTGTTCAGAGTCAACGCGGCAGTACGGACATCAACCAGACTGTGCCGATTCAAACCAACAACGATGCCGGTATCCAGACGGACGCCGACATTATGCAGGACATGGACGCAGCGGGTACGCCCGGTGTGACGAACGACACTACGGGTAGTACCACCTCCGGGGCCCTCAACGATCCGACGGGTACCCCCGTCAACGCGCCCCCGAACGGCAGCCGTGATACCACGCGCGGTACCCAACCGCCCCGGTAACGGGTTCGTCCTTTTTACGTCCACGTTAGCCCCCGTACCCGTAGACCACGGCGGGCTACGTTGGATACTACACGAGCACGTATGACAACCAATCGTCTTCGGGTGCTGGCCATCGCCAACGCGTTGGTTTTTCTGGCGATGGTGTACCTGAACTACCTCGCCAATGCCCTGCCACTGGGCGGAAAAACGACCGGGGCGCTTTCGGACCAGTACCCGAACCTGTTCACGCCCGCGGGCCTGACGTTCTCGGTCTGGGGTGTCATCTACTTCACCACGCTGCTGTTTGTGGGGTACCAACTGACGCCGCTCTTCAAACCGACCTGGCGCGAACGCGTCGAGCCGATTGTCCGGCAACTGGGCAGCAACTTTATTTTTCTTTGCTGCTGCAACATGGCCTGGTTGTTTGCCTGGCACTACGAGGCCTTAGGCTGGTCGGTGACGATCATGGCGGCGTACCTTCTGACGCTCATTCGGATCAACCACCGGCTGCGATTGTTCGGCAAACCAGCCGCCGAGCGGTGGCTGGTTCGGTTGCCGTTTGGGCTGCACCTGGGTTGGATTTCCATCGCAACCATTGCCAACGTGACGACGCTCCTGGTCGACCGGCGCTGGGACGCCAACGGCTGGCCGCCCGAAGTCTGGACAGTCGTGATGATTGGCGTCGGGACGCTGCTGGCGCTGGCCGTTTTACGACGCACGGCCAATGTTCCTTACGGACTCGTCGTGATTTGGGCCTTCGTGGGCATCATTCTCAAACGAACGGAAAGCTCCAGCGATCCGAGCCTGCCGCTGCTCATCACGGCGGGACTGGGCATTCTGCTCGTACTGATTGCCGTCATCGTCCGGGCCGGACGGTGGGGGAGGGTTTAGGGGTTTGAAGTGGTGAAAGAAAGACACCCTCTCAAACGATTTTAAACTTTCTCAAACCCCTTCAAACTGCCGCTGAACTTTCTCTTCTTCAATGGCCAGCGGAAAAGCGATGCGGAACGTCGTGCCCTCGTTGACGACCGATTCTACTTCAATGGCCGCCTGGTGCGACTGCAGGATGTTGAGCGTGGCAGCCAGCCCCAGGCCAATGCCGTTGTTTTTAGACGTGAAGTACGGCTCAAACAGGCGCCCGAGGTGTTCGGCCGGAATGCCGCAGCCGTTGTCGCGGATGGTGACGGTACACGCTCCGTCGTGTTGCTCGGTACCGATGTAGAGCACGCCCTGCCCTTCTTCCATGGCCTCGATGGCGTTGACGATGAGGTTGGTCAGGGCGATGGTGACCTGCTTCGTGTCGAGGAAAGCCCAGCACTCGTCGCAATACTTTTTTTCCAACCGAATGTTCTTCAGGTCGAGCCGATCCTGGGCCAGGCTCAGGGTTTCGTCCAGCATCTGGTGAATCGAGTACCGGTGCAGGCTGATGGCCGCGGGTTTCGACGAATTGAGCAATTCGCTGATGAGGTCGTTGATGCGCTGGCTGTTCCGGCGGATTACGTCGAGGTAAAACTTCAGGTCATCGTCGGCCAGTTCGCTGTCCAGTTGTTCCGTCGAGAGGTTGATGTTCGTCAGCGGGTTCCGTACCTCGTGCGCCAGCGTGCGTACCAACCGGCCCGTGGCGGCCAGTTTCTCGAAGCGCAGCGCTTCCTGTTCGGCCCGCTTGCGACCGGTGATGTCGTGAATGATGCCCTGGATAAAACTCTGGCTGCGCGTATCCTGGTGGAACGTCGCCGAAACCAGTCCGTAGCGCCGTTCGCCGCCTTTGGCTTTGAAAGTGGCCTCGAAGTTGCGTAGGTCGCCCGTGTCGAGCAGGGTTTTCATCATCCGTTCGGCCAGGCTCTGGTCTTCAAACAGGCTTGAAATCGTGACCTCAAACAATTCTTCGCGGCTGAATCCGGTCAGTTGGGTCGTGGCTTCGTTGACAAAAATCAAATGTCCACGCTCGCTGGCGATGAACACCGCATCCTGCGACTGCTCAAACAGATTCCGGTACCGGGCTTCGCTTTCGCGCAGCTTTTTGTCGTTGGCGGCGCGTTCGAGGGCATAGCGAATCGTGCGCTCCAGGGTTTCGGTGTTCAGCTCACTTTTGACGAGGTAGTCCACTGCCCCGAGGCGCATGGCTTCCTCATCGACCTGCCGGTCGCCCTTGCCCGTCAGCAGCACGATGGGCGCGTCGCAGCCGAGGCGGAACGCTTCGCGGATGAGGTCGAGGCCCGTGCGGGCACCGAGTAGAAAATCAAAGAAATAAATGTCGTGGCGTAGTTCCTGAATCTGCCGCAGGGCGTCGGCGTAGCTGCTGGCCCAGTCAGTCTGAATGCGTTTTTGGGGAATTTCGCGGAGGTAATCGCTCGTCAGCAAAAAATCGTCCTCGTCGTCATCGACGAGCAGCACGCGAATTTCCTCGGGTATGAAAGTGTCCATAATCAGGCGGATTTAGTGATGTACGGGTAGGATAATCGTGAAACGCGCCCCCTGGTCGGGTTGGCTTTCGGCGAAAATCCGCCCCTGGTGGTGATCAACAATCTTTCGGCAAATGGCCAGGCCAATGCCCGTGCCTTCGTATTCGGAGCGGCCGTGCAGCCGCTGGAATAAAACGAAAATTCGCTCGGCAAATTCGGACTCAAACCCAATTCCGTTGTCCTGAAAAACAAGAGCGACGTAGCGCCGCCCGGCTTCGAGACTGTGTTGGCTCCGCACCGAAGCCGAAACCGCCTCGACCTCCATCCGAATGCGCGGGGGTACGTCCGGACGACTGAACTTGAGGGCGTTCGAGAGCAGGTTCTGAAACAACTGCCGCATCTGGCTCGGCACGGCCTGAATGGTAGGCAACGGTTCCCAATCGACGACGACGTCCCGCTCCTGAATTTTGATTTCCAGATCGCTCAACACACTGCGGAATACCTCGTTGAGATTCGTCCGCACGAAGGGCTCGTTTTGCCGGGTCAGCCGGGAGAAATTGAGCAGGTCGTTGATGAGTACCCGCATCCGCGCGGCGGCGTCGAGCATCCGGTCGAGGTAGAGGGTACCCTCCGGACCAAGCTGGGTACCCAGGCGGGCCGTCAGCCGTTCGCCAAACGCCGTGATTTTGCGCAGGGGTTCCTGCAAATCGTGTGAGGCCACGTAGGCAAACTGCTCCAGTTCGCGGTTGGAACGGTTGAGGGCATCAATTTTCGCTTGGAGCTGGGTTTCGTACTCGCGCAGTTGGGTAACATCCGTCGTGCTGCCGATAAGCTTCACGATCCGCCCCGTTTCGTCCCGTTCGGTACTGGCCTGGCCCCGAAGCTGACGTTCGATACCGTCGGCCCCCCGGACGCGGTATTCGTATGAAAATCCTTCGCCCGTTTCGGCAGCGTGCTGAATTTTAGCCCCCGTGGCCTGAGCCTCGTCCGGATCGACGAGGTGGCTCAGGTGAAGCTCGAAGCTGATCGAAGCCGGGCGCGTGGCCGGGTCGCTGTACCCAAACAGCCGGTAGTGACCGTCTGACCAGTACGCCGAGTCGCTCGCCACGTTCCACTCCCAACTCCCAAAATGCAATTGCGTTTCGGTTTGGGCCAGCAGGGTTTCGCTGCGGCGCAGGTCCCGGTTGATGCGGTGCAGCTCGTCAATGCGCCGGGCTAGTTCGGTCTCGTAGGCATGGAGCTGCGTGACATCGGTGGTCGTACCCAAAACCTTGACGGGCTGGCGCTGATCGTCGGTGAATACCTTGCCGCGGGCCTGCAACAGCTTCCGTCTGCCCTGCGCATCCGTAATCCAGTGTTCGGTTTCGTACCCCTCCGTGCGCCGAAGCGCCGCTTCCACCCCCTGCCCGATGCGCTCAAAATCGCCCGGATCGAGGTAGGTACGGTAGAGGTCAATCGGAATGAATCCATCCGGGTACTCGGCCGAATTCAACCCGTAGAGATTAAACAAACCCTCCGACCAGCGTACCTCGTTGCGGGTGAGGTCCCAGTCCCAGCTTCCGTACTGAAAATTCTGTTCGGATTCCAGCAGCAGGTCCCGCTGGATTTGCAGGCGCTCGGTTGCTTTTTCCTGCTCCGTGACGTCCTGGTAAAAGGCAATGAGTTCCGTCGCCGTTCCGTCGGGCTGACGCTCGAAGACCATCCCGCGGACGAGCACGTACACGGCTGAGCCCGCGCGGTGGCGCATTTTGGTTTTAAACGTGTGCGTGGCTCCGTCGGGCAGGCGCTTGAATTCGTCGAGCCGCTCGAAGGCCCGCCCGCGTTCGGCCTCGTCCCAGAAGTAGTCGGCCGTTTTCAAATTCATCGCCTGGGCTTCTTCGGTGGTGAACCCCAGCGTTTCCCAAAGCGAACGACCGATGTACTGCATCTGCTGGCGCGCGACGTCGTACACGCCGATGGCGTCGGGGCAGAGGTCGAGAATGCGCCGGGTGAACGCTTCGCTGCGGCGAAGTTCTTCCTTCGCCTGCCGCTCGACGGTGATGTCTTCGGCAATGCCCAGGATTTCGGTGACGACCCCGGCCCGGTCACGACCGCACACGCAACTCCGTACCCGGAGTATCCGTTCTGAACCGTTTTTGTGCCGTACCGTCAGCTCCGTTACAAGCGACTGCCCATCGGGAAGGGATTCGTGCCGGCGGGTCCACCGGCCTTCCGGCCGATCGGAGGGAAGCGAAACCACGAGTTGCGCCAGCGAAGCGTCGTTGAGATCGGTCAGATCGTCAACGGTGTACCCCAGTACGTCGGTCAATCGCTGATTGACGTACGTCAGGCGACGTTGCGGCAGCGAGTACGTGAAGACGACGTCGGGAGCCAGCCGCATCAGATTGCGGATCAGCCCGACGCTTTCCCGCAGTTGATTGCGGGAAGCAAGCGGCCTGACCGGATCGACCGATGCGGCTGGTTTCGACGTCACAGGTTGTAGTTTTTCATCTTGTTGTACAGCGTCTTGCGGTCGATGTCGAGTAGCCGAGCGGCTTTGCTCTTGTTGAAATTGACCTGACGCAGTACCTTCAAAATCATCTCGTACTCGGCTTCCGAAGCAGCCGATTTCAGGTTGGGCGACTTCGCCGGAGCCACCATGGTCGCCGGTACGGGTGCCACGGGCGGGGCCAGGCTGCTCACCGCCGGGGGCGTAGCCAGGGTGGGTACCGAGACGGGTACCTCCTCGGCGGGGACCGGCGCGCTGGAGTCGAGGAAAAGCAGTTTGGAGTAGTTGATGATTTCAAACGGCAACGAACGGGCCTCGATCAGCTCGCCGTCGCTGAGCAGCGTGGCGCGCTTGATGACGTTTTTGAGTTCGCGCAGGTTGCCGTACCAGGGGTAGCTGTGGAAGTACTCGACGACTTCCGGCGAAAAGCCCCGGACGTTCTTGCCGAGTTCTTCGTTGGTCGAGTCGAGGAAAAACTGCGCAAACGTCATCAAATCGTCCTTCCGCTCGCGCAGGGGCGGTACTTCGATGCTGAATTCGTTGAAGCGGTGGTACAAATCTTCCCGAAATTTGCCCTTGCGGATGGATTCCGTCAGGCGCTCGTTGGAGGCCACGAGAATGCGCACGTCGAGGTTGATTTCTTTGGTACCCCCGATGCGCTTCACCCGCCGCTCCTGCACCACGCGCAGGAGCGACACCTGCACTTCGTACGGCAGGTTGGCCACTTCGTCGAGGAAAAGCGTACCGCCGTTGGCCATTTCGAAGTGCCCGATTTTCTGGTTGAGCGCCCCCGTAAACGAGCCTTTTTCGTGGCCGAAGAGTTCGCTCCCGGCCAATTCGCGCGAGATGGCCCCGCAGTCCATCGCCACGAAGGGCTGGTTGGTCCGGCGACTATTCTTGTGAATCTCGTGCGCGATGGCCTCCTTCCCCGAGCCGCTTTCGCCGTAGAGGATGACCGAGTAGTTGGTCGGGGCCACGAGGTCGATTTGCCGGTAGAGTGATTTCGACTCGGCGCTGGTACCGAAGACGAAGTTGCCATCGGCGCTGCGCTGGGCACGGGCCGGGCGGGGTGCCGATGCGGTACCGTTGTGGCCCGAATCGGGTACGGACCGGGCGGGCTCCTGGCCACTTTCGAGCGCTTTGCGCACGGTTACCAGAATCTCGTCGGGGAAGAGCGGCTTCGTGATGTAGTCAAATGCCCCCTGCTTCATGACGTTGACGGCCACCTTGATGTCGGAGTACCCCGTGATGACCAGCACGGGTACGCGCGGGAATTTTTCCTTGATGCGCACGAGCAACTCGCCGCCGTCGATGTCGCCCAGCCGGAAATCGGTCATGACCAGGTCGGGGTGGAAGGTTTCCAGCTTGTCGAGGCCGGCCTTGCCGTTGGCGGCAATCTCTACCTCGAAGTTGTTTTTGCTCAAGAAGCGTTTCAGGAGCAAACAGATATCGGGATCGTCGTCGATGACTACTATTTTCTGCATGGCGTTGGGTGAATTAACGGACCGAGTGCGTTTCGGAACGGTTCGAAATTGGTTTAGAGGCGTTGGTTTTCAGGGTTGGTTTGCCTACGCGGGAACGGGTTCACTGGCCTGTACCCAGACGTGCATCAGATCGAGCGTACCGGGTCCAAACTGGGTGGTGAGAGCCACGTCGGCGGCATCGCGACCGTAGGCAATCGTGATGCGGTTGCCGCGCAGGGTGGGCTGGGTGGCGTCGAAGGTGTACCAGCGACCGCCGACGAAAGCCTCAAACCACGCGTGCAAATCCATGGGCTTCAGTTCGTGCAGGTACCCGACCACCATCCGGGCCGGGATGTTGAGGCTGCGGCACAGCGCGATGCCGAGGTGCGAAAAATCGCGGCACACGCCTCGCCGCTGCTGGGCGGTATCGAGGGCCGAGGTCGAGGCGTTGCTTACGCCGTACTCGTAGGCCACGTTCTGGTGAATCCAGGCCCGAATGGCCTCCACCTGACCGTAGCCGGATTCGGCCTGCTGCACGATTTCCAGCGCCAGGTCGCCGAGTTGGTCGGAGGGGGCGTACCGGCTCGGCAGCAGAAAATGCAGCACGTCTTCGGGCAACTGCTCAACCGGAACGTACGCGGCCTGCGGGTCGCTGTCGAGAACGTCGGGCGCATCGACCGTCACGACCACCTCCACCCGAAAGGTACCCACGGGCGTGACCAGGCGCTGGCAGAGGTTGCCGAATCCGTCGGTGTACTCCGTCACGGGCACGTGCGGCGTCAGGTCGTACGATTCGCGCACCACCCACTGCCCGGCCCCGCTGCGGGGGCGCAGCATGAGTACCATCGGCACGGGGGCCTGCATGTCAAATGTCAGCGTACAACCGGCTTCGAGTTGCATGGGGAGTTTTAGTTGGCAGTTGGCAGTGGCAGTAGGCAGTACTTATTTTTAAACTGCCTACTGCTACTGCCAACTGCATACTTCAGAGCAATACCCGCCGCATTTTCGCGACGGGGATGTCGAGTTGTTCGCGGTACTTGGCCACCGTCCGGCGGGCGACGGGGTACCCTTTTTCGGCCAGAATTTCCTGGATTTGCTGATCGGTCAGTGGATTGCTTTTGTCTTCGACTTCCACAATTTCCACGATGGCGTTCTGGATTTCGCGGTTCGAAACCTCCTCGCCGTCGTCGCGCTTGACGCCTTCGGTAAACAGGTCTTTCAGGTGAATGATGCCAAAGGGGGTTTGGGCGTACTTGTTGGACGTTACACGCGAGATGGTCGAAATGTCCATGCCAATCAGGTCGGCTACGTCCTTGAGGATCATGGGTTTCAACTGCCGGACATCGCCCGTCATGAAGTAATCCCACTGGAGTTTGACAAGCGCCCGCATCATGTTGAGCATCGTGTTTTCGCGCTGCTTGAGGGCGTCGATAAACCAGCGGGCCGAGTTGATTTTGTTCCGGAAAAACTGCGCTTCGGCCTTGTTGCCGCCGCGGTTGTTGGCCATGTCGACCATCGCGCGGCTCAGGTGCAGTTCGGGCAGGTTTTTGTTGTTGAGCGAGACCTCAATTTTGCCGTCGACGTAGTGCAGCACGTATTCGGGGTAGATGTTTTCGTTGACCGCTACGCCCGTCGTACTCTGGCCCATGATGGGCTTCGGGTTGAGGTGCCCGATCTGATTGAGAACTTCTTTCAGGTGTTCCGAATCAATCTCCATCACGCGCATGATTTTCTCGTAGTTACGCGAAGCCAGTTCGTGCATGCAGCGCCGCACCACGGCCAGCGCCAGCGCCACGTCCTGGCCTTGTTCGAGCTTGCGTTCGAGCTGCATCAGGAGGCAGTCCTGGAGGTCGCGGGCGGCGATGCCCGGCGGGTCCAACTGGCGAATGAGCGGGAGAATTTCCTCGATCTCCGCCGTCTCGACGTACAGGTTGTTCGTAAACGAGACGTCGTCGGCCAGGCTTTCGGGGTCATACTTGAGAAAACCGTCGTCGTCGAGCGAATCGACGATGAATCCAGCGATGAGTTGCTGGCGCTCGGTCAGGTCGAGCATCCGTACCTGCTCCTTGAGTTCTTCCTGCCAAGTCTGGGTCTGGACAACGGGTGCCGAATAAAATTCGTCGTCGTCAGAAAAGTTATTCGAACGGGTTTTGTAATCGGGAATGTCGTCGTCGGAGTACTCTTCCCAATCCCGAAAATCCTCGCTGGGCGTGTCGTCGCGCTCAGTGGCTTCGAATTCAACTTCCGGCTCGAATTCCTCGCTTTCCGCTTCGGTGGCCTCGGCCTCTTCGCGGCCTTCTTCGAGTACCGGGTTTTCTTCCAGTTCGTCCTTGATGCGCTGCTCCAGTTCGAGGGTATTCAACTGCAGCAGATTCAACATCTGAATCTGCAAGGGCGAGAATTTTAACGTTTGTTTTTGCGTCTGGGTCTGTCGCAGCATAGCGTCCGCACGATTTGTGGGTTCATGTGAATAGTGGGGTGACTCTCCAATTTTTTCACCAACTGGGGAAATCGTTCCCATCGGTTTCCCCATGCCGGAGCGGAAAAGGGGAAGAAAGCCGGGATAGGTGCTTGGCAGTCAGAAGTTTTTGGCGGACGGGAACGGACTGAAAAAATGTGAAGTTTTATCCCGGTCTGGTTTTGCCAAAATCGTTCTGAACTACGCTCACTCAAATTTGTAGAAAAAATTCTACAATCTGCGTACCTTGAGAAACAGAGGCCGAAATCGAGCAAATTTTAACCATCTTCGGTCCCACATTGCCTGGGCCCTTGCGCCCGAGTCGTTCGCCGCATGTCCAAACCCGTTTTATACCTACGCCTGATTTTCATCGTTGCCGTTGCCACCCTGATTGTCCTGACCTGGCAATCGTTTCGGCTCATTCAGGACATGGTGGCGCAGTCGGACCGGGTTGAGCATTCCTACCGGGTGATTCTCCAGACCGAGCAAATTCTGTCGCTGGTAAAAGACGCCGAAACCGGGCAGCGTGGGTACCTGCTCACCCACCGGGCGGAATTTCTGGAACCGTACCGGAGTGCGGCGAGCCGAATCGACCGGGTCATTGCTGCCCTCGACAGTCTGGCTCAGGGCAATCCCCGGCAGCAAGTGGGCGTCGACTCGCTCCGGGGCATAGTCGAGGAGCGGTTGGCTAAACTGAATTTTGGCATTATCAACGATACCCTCTCGCGGCGGGCCGTCATGCTGGACCGCACGGCGCTGCTGATCGAGGGCAAGACGGCCATGGACCGGATGCGCCAACTGACCGCATCGATTCTGGAACAAGAGCAGAAATACCTGGCAGAGTACCAACGCGGCAGAAGCTTCACCGAACAAATGACGCCCAAGTACGTGCTCGTGGGCAGTGCCGTGGCGTTGGTACTCCTGGCCCTTTCGTTTTTGCTGGTTAACCGCGAACTCCGGCGGCGCTTGTTGGTGCAACAGGAGCTGGAGCAAAAAGTAGCTGCTCTCAACCGCTCCAACTCCGAACTGGAGCAGTTTGCCTACGTGGCCTCACACGATTTGCAGGAACCTCTGCGCAAAATTCGGGCGTTTGGCGACCGGCTCATGCTCAAGCACAGCAGCGACCTGACCGAAGACGGGCGCGGACTGCTCCTGAAAATCGAAAACTCAGCGGCCCGCATGCAGGGATTGATTGATGACCTGCTCAACTTTTCGCGGCTGGTCAATCGCAAGGGTGATCTCGTGGAAACCGACCTGAACCGCGTCATGCGCGAGGTGCTGACCGACCTAAGCGAAACCATTCGGCAAAAAAACGCTGACGTACGCGTCATCGGTACCCTGCCCACGATGGAAGCATACCCGACGCAGATGCGGCAGTTGTTTCAAAACCTGCTTTCCAACGCCCTTAAGTTTTCGAAAGAAAACGAACGACCCCAGGTACGCATCACCGCTCAGCAGGTGAAGGGGAGCGTGATACGCGAAGAAATCCCGAACGGTCGGCTGGTGGACTACCACCAGCTAACGGTTCGGGACAATGGCATCGGCTTCGATCCGCAGTATGCCGAGAAGATTTTCGTGATTTTTCAACGCCTGCACAGCAAGGGCGAATTCGGGGGTACCGGCATCGGACTCGCCGTATGCCAGCGAGTCGTGGCCAACCACCAGGGGTACATCGTAGCGCGGGGCAAGCCCGGTGAAGGGGCCGAATTTCACGTGTACCTACCCGTCGTGCAACAAGCGGAGGAAACCTGATCAGTCGAGGTACTCAACCGACGTCACGTCATCCACGCGACGGGTCCGGCGAGGGCCCCGAACCGTTTCAACGACGTCGGCCCGGTCGGCAGTCTTGTCTTTCACCCAACGAACCATTTTCTCAGCCAGGTTCAGACCTTGCCAAGCCAGGGGTTTGGAAGGCTTGGCTGGCGGGCGCGGTGTAGCGACGACGGCGGTACCACCGGGCTGCGGATCAGCGGTTTTGTCTTTCACCCAAGTCAGGGCTTTCACCGCGGCTTCGCTCACTTTACTCGAACTCTGCGCGAGCAGGTTACCGGACAGGTTGCGAAACAGCACGGGTACCAACCAACGCACGACCGGATTTGCGCGGGCCAGCAACGTGCGCCGCAGCAGCATGTCGGCGGCAAAGTTGACGCCCATGCCGAGTACGCCCGTGTTCTTGTTCTTCAGAAAATTGCCGAGGAAATTGACCGTCTGGTGAACCGGGCGAACTTCTTTCTTGATCAGCCCCAGGTCCTTCTGAATGTGAACCTGACTGAGCTGCACTTCATTATTCAGACGCGCGCGCTCGGCTTTCAGGTCGTCCAGACTTTCCACTTTCGTTTTCATAGTAAAACTTTTTGATCACCGCGTTGATGACGGGAAGTTTGATGAGTGAGTTACGGATCAGGAACAGAACACCCCCCAGCACGGCGTAAAACAGCGCCACGTAGAAAAAACCCGACGCGTAGTTGCCCGTCGACTGGCCAATCCACCACGCCATACCAATGCTGGCGAAAAACAGCGCCATGCCACCTAACAAACCCACTACCAGCGCCGCCGCCAGGGAAGAGACCAGGTCCGACGTTTTTTCGGCCGCATTCAGAACGATCAGGTTCCAGCGGTTTTCGGCGTACGAAGTCAGGTGTTCAATGATGTCCTCGGCCTTGACCCGAATGTCTTGCATATCCATACGTGCGGGCTTTCAATGAAATCGATGCCATTCCGAAAGGGGAATGGCATCGATACTCAGGTTACGAACGATTACATTTCAGACTGGGCGCGCTGCTTGGCACCTTCAGCCTGGCCTTTGGCCTCGTAGGCCTTGTTGCGGGCGGTGTCGGCCAGGTTACCTGCCTCGTCTTTCATATCACTCCACTTCGACTCGGCTTTGCCTTTCAGTTCGTACGCTTTGTTACGAGCATCTTCGGCTAAACCGCCCACTTTCTCCTTGCCTTGCTGAATGGCAGTGAGCAATTCGTCGGCGAGGTCATTGACACCCTTGCGCATCCGTTCGCGGGTTTTATTTCCTTCTTCGGGTGCAAACAAAAGGCCGATGACCGCGCCGGCCGCGGCCGCCGTGATGATTCCGAGAAACACTTTGCCGTTGTTAGTCATGAGTTCAGATGGTTTTGGAAATTGAAAAAATGATTTTGGGTACCGTGTTCGAAAACCTTGTGCCAAACGCCGTTTCGGTCGCTCTGACGTATGGTTGTTCCCGTGCGCGTGATGCGTTCCGCTCCGTAGCTGGGGAAGTTGTGCCTCAGTCTGAGGAGCCCGGCAGGGAATTTTTCAGAATTGCTGGTACAGTTTTTTAATAAAGACCGATGTGTAATTGTTGTTATGAGAACTTCACCGGTAGTTCGTGGCGAGTATCGCCAGCGTCAGACTGATTACCCCAGAGTCATGGCCGAGGGAAAGAACATTTTAATTATCGACGACGAGGAGGACTTGTGCCTGCTGTTGACGAAATACCTCCAACGCCAAGGTGCCACGGCCGACTATGCGCTAAATCTTCAGGACGGCATCCTGAAACTGATTCAGTGGCAGCCGGATTTGCTCCTACTGGACAACAACCTGCCCGACGGCACGGGCATTGACCGCATCGACGACATCCGTGAGCGGCACTACCACGGTCGGCTCATCGTGATGAGTGCAATCGGAAATCTACGGGAAAAGGCTTTGAAGGCCGGGGCCGAGTCCTTCCTGGAAAAGCCCGTCAGTTTCCGGGCCATTCACGACCTGCTCTAGTTCAGCTCGTCAATCCCCGTTCAATCGAGGCATTCTGTTTAGCAACGGAATGCCTATTTTTGCGTCCGTTTCGCCCGACTGACCGGGTCGTGACGCTTTTTCTCGCCTGATGCAACCCTTGAGTGAACAAGAGCAACTGCGCCGCCAGAAGCGCGCGGAATTGATGCAACTGGGAATTGACCCGTACCCGGCCGAATCAGTCGACGTAACGGCAACCGCCGTTGAAATTTTGGATTCGTTCCGCGACGAGCGCCCGGAAGAATTCCAGAACGTCACGTTGGCCGGGCGACTGATGAACTTCCGCATCATGGGTAGTGCATCGTTCGCCGAATTGCAGGACGGTACCGGACGGATTCAGCTCTACTTCCGTCGCGATGACCTCTGCCCCGGCGACGACAAAACGCTCTACAACGTCGTCTTCAAAAAACTCCTCGACATCGGCGATTTCATCGGCGTATGCGGGTTTGCGTTTCGGACGCAACTGGGTGAGATCTCCGTTCACGTCACCGAATTCAAGGTACTCGGCAAGGCCCTGCGACCCCTACCCGTCGTGAAGGAAGCCGAGGGCAAAACCTACGATGCTTTCAGCGACCCCGAGCAGCGGTACCGGCAGCGGTACGTCGACCTGACCGTCAACCCGCACGTGCGCGACATTTTCGTGAAGCGCTCGCAGCTCGTGAGTACCATCCGGCAATTTCTGAGCAGTCGGGGGTACCTCGAAGTCGAGACGCCGATTCTCCAGCCCATCCACGGCGGGGCAGCAGCGCGGCCCTTCGTGACGCACCACAACGCGCTCGATATGCCGCTGTACCTGCGCATCGCCAACGAACTGTACCTCAAACGCCTCATCGTGGGCGGTTTTGACGGCGTGTTTGAATTCGCCAAAGATTTCCGCAATGAGGGCATGGACCGCTTCCACAACCCCGAGTTCACGCAGGTGGAACTGTACGTGGCCTACAAAGACTACCACTGGATGATGGACACGACCGAGGCGATGATCGAGCAGGTGGCCCTGGCCCTGCACGGTACGACGCGGGTACCCGTCGGCGAACACGTCATTGATTTCCAGCGGCCCTGGAAACGCTACACGATGTTTGAGGCGATTCGGGCGTACACGGGCGTAGACATCGACGGCCTGGACGAGACCCGGCTGCGGCAGGTGGCCGGTGACCTCGGCGTGGCGGTAGACGAGACGATGGGCGTCTCGAAGCTCATCGACGAAATCTTCGGCGAAAAAGTCGAAGGGCAACTCATCCAACCGACGTTCATTACCGACTACCCCATTGCGATGTCGCCGCTCACAAAAAAGCACCGGAGCAAACCGGGGTTGGTCGAGCGCTTCGAGGCCATCTGCAACGGCAAGGAAATCTGCAACGCGTACTCCGAATTGACCGACCCCATCGACCAGCGGGAGCGTTTTGAGGAACAGCTCCGCTTGGCCGAGCGCGGCGACGAGGAGGCAATGGCGATGGACGAAGATTTTCTCCGGGCGCTTGAATACGGCATGCCACCCACGGCGGGCATTGGCATCGGCATCGACCGGCTGGCGATGATCATGACCAATCAGTCGTCGATTCAGGAGGTACTGCTCTTCCCGCAGATGCGTCCCGAGAAAAAAATGGAAGTGGCCAGCGAAGCCGATTACGCCGCCGTGGGCGTACCCGCCGAGTGGGTACCGGCACTCCAGCAACTGGGTCTGACCACGATCGAGCAGTTGAAGGCCGCCAGTCCGAACAAAGTCTTCAACGACTTGGGCGGTCTGCGGAAGAAGTTGAAGATTGAAGCGAAGTTGCCGACGCTCGATGAGGTGAAAAGCTGGTTGGTCTGAACCGGTAAAAAGAAGAAATCCCAGGCCGAAAGGTCTGGGATTCAGTGCGTTCGATAGGAAGAAAGTGAAATGAGAGGAGGCAAACGAATGAAATCGATTACTCGACTTTTTTGACGTTTACGGCATTCAGTCCTTTTTTCCCGTTAATGACTTCAAAAGTCACTTTGTCGTTCTGACGAATCTGAAGTCCGCCCAAGCCCGTGACGTGGACAAATACGTCCTGCCCCGTGGCGTCGTCAACGATGAAGCCGAACCCCTTGCTTTCGTTGAAGAATTTTACGGTACCTGTTTGCATAAAATGTGAACTGAGTTGACTGATACGAGTGGTCAAATATACCAATGTCGTTTAAAAGTCACCGGTTTACCCATAAATTTTCTTCCAAGCGGCATTTGGTGATTTGCGTCTGGTACAAAACTTTTTTACATTCGGTCGCTTCAACTGAAAACGACGTATGAACAAGGTTCGGTACGTAATCGAGAGTCAGGCCTTTGGCGTCTGCACGTGGCTGGGCGAACGATTCAGAATTTCGGCCAGCAGCATCCGGTTGTACTTCATTTACACGTCCTGCCTGACGATGGGCTCGCCCGTGGTACTCTACCTCATCCTGGCCTTCTGGATGAACTTCGGCAAGCACCTTCGCCGTCACAACCATCCGACCATCTGGGAACTCTGATCGGTCATTTTTGCAGTACCCAGGTTTTGACGCCGACCGGGGAATCTGCCAGCACCTGATCCAGCTCCTGGGAGTCTTTAAACTGCAATTGCTTCACGACCCGGTACTCGACCTGGACTTCGAATGCAGGACGATCGTACGGCCAGGGTTCCACGCAAAGCGTCCCGTTTTCCCGTTGCCAGACCTGGTGCATCGTGCCTTCGGGACCAGTACTGATGTCCATGCGCCGTTGTTCGGGTTGAATCTTTCCCAGGCAGAGGAGTAGCGAGAAGGCGTCGCACCATTCCAGAAAATCGTACGCCTGCCGGGCCAGCGCGGGCTTTATGCGCAACTCCTTCAGGGTACGCTTCTGGAAGGCGCTTTGCTCGTCAAGAAATCGGGCCATTTCTGGGTCAGTGGCGCGTTTTTCCTCGTACAGAAAACTCATGTGCATCGAGGTGAGCAGCGCGTTCCAGCGGCTTTTTTTTAGGCTCATTTCGCAGACTTCGCGGGCTTGGTCTAAATCGTATTCGAGCAGTTCGAAGTGGATGGGCGCACCGGCCGGAGTCAGTTGTCGGCGTCCTTTCTGGTCCTGCTGGCAATCGTCGTGCTCGGCCAGGGCAACGAGCGTTTCGGGAAACCGCGTGGGCCGTTCGGATTCTTTCCAGTAAAATCCCAACTGGGCGGCCAGCAGGCCGTGCGCCCGTTGCGCGATGATTTCCCAGCCTTCTTCGTGTTGACGTACAATCATAGCAAATCGGACTAAATGGAACTTGATGGTCGAGCGTCAAACGCTGTGCCCCAGCGCCGGGCGCGGTGAATTTCGCAGGTGTTGCAGCGCTGGTTTCATCGCGCGAGCAGGCGCGTGCGGAAATTTGACTAATTTTTTTAAACAATGATTAAAAAAGTATGGGACTTTCCAGGAAAGAGTCGTATTTTTAAATCGGTTTTGAACCATATTTTTTAACCAGTGGCCGAACAAGACAATGGAAAAGATCGTGTTTTTCAAATCGAAGGGGGGCGGGCAGTTTTTCAAACGCCAGGGCGATGCCGTCAAGGTGATTTGCCTGTACGACTTCAATCCGTCCGTGGAGCGGACGAATTTTTCGGATCAATTGCTGAGCCGGTTGCAGTGCGAACCCTGCACCGAAAACGAATACGCCGAGGCGGAACACCGGGTAGCCCGCCTGCTCGAATTGCCCATTACGCCGCTGCCGCAGCGGGCTTAAGCCTTTTTATGAACGCAATCATTGCGAAACCAAAGGAGTCCAGTTTATCCTTCGCGGTGCTGATCAGCGAGTACTCGGAGGTACTGACGCTGCGGGTACTGGCCTACCGGTGGTTGGCCGAGGCGGCGCACGATGAGGCGCTCAAATCCATTTACACCACGCTCTGGCAGTCGGTGGCCGGTGCCAGGTACGCGTGGTCGGAGGTACTGGCGCAGTGGGGCTTTGTGGGGCTGGTACCCCGTCCGCAACACGAGTGGCTGGACGTGTTGCAGGCCAATGCTTCGCTGCCGCCTTCGGTGTCGGGTCTGGAAGCTTTGATGGACTGGGTCAACGAACTCGACGATCGGCAAGCCCAGCTTGGGCCGAAGCTATCGACGTCGGTGGAGGTACCCGATTTCTGGCGGGCCGAGTTAGCCCGGTACCGTCAGGAGTGGAACGTGCTCCGGGGGCCGTTGCGGTACCTGACCCAGTACGCCCATCAGTTTATCTGAGAGTCTGGCATGTCAGTTTGCCGTAGGTCGCGCTGGTGCCGGTACTCGGGCGTAGCGCGGGCGCGTTGCGCGTAGGTCCCGAAGAGGTGTTGCAATTCCTGGGTCCATGTGAACGAGTCTTTGCGGTTTTTCTTTTTGTGTTTCGACCGACCGCGCTCCCGCGCTGAATTCAGCGGGGTGATGCGGCCGGTCGCACCCAGTTTGAGGTAGATCAGCGTCGCTTCAGCGCCGAACCAATCGCGTTGCCGAAGAAATTCCCCAAACTTTTCGAACAGCGAGTGGGCCGTCTGAACTGCGGTTTCAGCGGTAGTGAGGTTCCAGCGCGTTTCAATTTCTGACCGATAGACTTCGGCCCAGTCCGGCAATCGCGGAAATTGAGCTGGGTCTGGTTCCGGTTCCGGTGTGCGGCGTTTCAGGTCCGGTCGCTGCGTTGGAGCGAGTCGGTGCGGGGCTGAGTAGGTGACCCGTTGCCCATTTTCCTCTACCTGAATTTCAATCGTCTCCGGCCGGGTAGTAGCCCGTTTCCGAAATCGCTGCATGAGTAGGGGTTCGCCGCGCTCTTCGTCATTGACGCGCAAGCCGTAGGCCGTTTCAAACGCGTTGAGGTGCGCCTTGGAGGCCGAAGTCAATTCTTCAGGCTCAAGTAGGTAACCGGTGTCTTTGTGGTAATTCATGAGGTACGTGCCCGACCGATTACAAAATAGGTGTGCCCGGTGTGCCTCCGCCGTGGGGAAGTGGTGGCTAACTGGCACCTTCTTTGATGTGGGCATACCCATTCTTTTTCTTTTCTTGCGCCTTCTGCCATGCAACTCCCCGACGACCGGCTCGTAGCCCCCCTCGAAACACTCATCCAGGCCCATGCCGACCGCTCGGAGAGCTACCGACGGGCTCAGCAGGATACCGGATCCGTCGAGTTAAAAAGTTTGTTCGAATCACACGCCGCCCGGAGTGACGAATTCCGAGCCGAATGGGCCGCGGTGCTGGCGCGTCAGGGCGAGCACGTACCCACCGAATCGTCGCTGACGGGAATTTTTCAGCAGGCTTGGATGGAATTCAAAGCCGGTCTGTCGGGAAACGACCGCGAGACGCTGCTCGATTCCTGCCTGAAGCTGGAAACTTCGGTCTTGAACACGTATCAACAGGTACTCGACGACTGGCCCGAAGAGGCCGCGTCCTGGCGACCCGCCATTGAAGCGCAGGCCCAGGAAATTCGGCGCGCTCACGATTGTATTCAGGCCTTGAAATCGGCTACTCACACCACGAATTCATAACTCTTCCCTACGGCATGGTTTCCAATACGAAATACTTCACGAGTGTTCTGGCCGCGGCGGCCGTTGGTACCCTGGCTGGCTACCTGTGGGCGCAGGAAGAAAATACGCCTCTGGGCCAGCGAATCAAACGAACTTTGGGCAACTGGGCAGGTCGTACGCTGGATGACCTGGACCGGCGTTCAGGCGAAATAAACCCCGATGCTGATGATTGGAAGCGCGAAGCAGGTGAATTACGGAGCCGGGCCGAGGAAGCGGAAGAGGAATTTCGGGAGCGCATTGAATTCGGCTTTTCCCGACGGGAATTGTAACCACTCAACGACGACAAAAAACGCCCCCGAGCAATCGGGGGCGTTTTTGCGTTAAGCCGCCATGCGGTACTCTTCCGGGTATGGAATGTCGAGGTGCAGGTAGGCTTTTTCAGTCGCCTCCCGTCCGCGGGCCGTACGCTTGAGGTACCCCTCCTGAATCAGGAAGGGCTCGTAGACTTCTTCAATGGTTTCGGCTTCGTCGCCGATGGCCGTGGCGATGGTCGAAATACCAACCGGACCGCCCTTAAACTTCTCAATGATGGCCGTCAGGATGCGGTTGTCCATTTCATCCAGCCCGTTGGCATCCACTTCCAACGCCTTCAAGGCAATGCGGGCGATTTCAATCGTGATGGTACCCGTGCCGAGAACCTGGGCGAAATCGCGGGTGCGGCGCAGGAGGTTGTTGGCAATGCGCGGCGTACCCCGGCTGCGGGTGGCCAGCTCCATCGCGCCCTCTTCTTCGATGGGGGTACCCAACAACCGCGACGAACGCTTGATGATGTCGCACAGCAAATCCGAGTCATAATATTCAAGTCGGGCGTTGATGCCGAAGCGGGCCCGCAGGGGCGAGGTCAACAGCCCGGCGCGGGTAGTGGCCCCAATCAGGGTGAAGGGGTTGAGCCCGATCTGCACACTGCGGGCGTTGGGACCCGAGTCGAGCAGAATGTCAATCTTGTAGTCCTCCATGGCCGAGTAGAGGTACTCCTCGACCACCGGGTTGAGCCGGTGGATCTCGTCGATGAACAGCACGTCGTAGGGCTGCAGGTTGGTCAGCAGGCCCGCCAGGTCGCTGGGCTTGTCCAGCACTGGACCGGTTGTGACTTTGATACCCGCTTTCATCTCCGTTGCCAGGATGTGCGAGAGTGTGGTTTTGCCCAGCCCCGGCGGGCCGTGCAGCAGCACGTGATCGAGGGCTTCGCCCCGGGCCAGCGCGGCCTGGGTAAAAATCTTCAGGTTTTCGAGCACCTTCTCCTGACCGGTGAAATCATCGAACGAAAGCGGCCGTAGCGCGCGCTCAATTTCCTGTTCGGTTCCGGTCGGGGTGGTCGTCTGGCGAACGATGTTGGTTTCCATCAACGCGGTGATGTCTTGGTTTTTGATTCAAAACTACAGTATTCAACGCTTGTTTCATAGGTAACAGAAATATATTTTTTATAAAAGTTTAAAAAAATTAACCAAGTGTCTAAAAAGTGTTTTACATTTACAGCGTCAAAAACACGAAGCTGAACCATGGATTTGTCAACCAACGCCTTCTACAAAACGCCCACGCGGGAGCACTTCTTCCGCTACGAACCGGCCGGATCCGGGCGGGCTGATTCCGTTACGCTGGTGACGCTCTACCCCGACGCACCGGCCATCGAACGAATGCCGTACTCGGCGGGACTGTTTTCGGTCTGGGGCTGCGTGGCCGCTACCGACGAGGAGTTTGACCGGGCTGTTCGCCTGGCCAGCGAGGCCCTGCGGCCCGTGGTAGCCGAACCGGTGCAGCGTTCGCTGACGCCCGTCAAGCAAGCTTCCTGAATTGTGCTTTCCGACCCTTTTCAATCTTCTTCAATTTCAACCATGCAAGTCGCCGAAACCCCAACCAATCTCTGGCCTTTGAAGCCCTACCAAACGCAACGCGTCGATGAGGAGACGGGCGAGACCGTCATCGAATCGAAGTACATCTACCTTCAGGGCCGCCCGCGCGAGTACCGGTTCAACGGTCAGAACGGGCAGTTCAATCGCTACGGTGAGCAACTCTTGCTTGATGCCCAAAACAAGCCGGTTACTCAGTTTAGCTTTCAGCCGATGGCGTACCGCATTTTCGAGGAGACGCTTTTCGTGCGGAAGGAGCGTGAGGTCTGGGCGGAGATTTTCTTCGTTGACGCCGACAATTGCATCGCGTCGATCATGTTCAACAACACCTCGGTCAGTGAGCTGTACCGGATGATGGAGCCTCTTTTCTACGAGCGCCGGACGCTCTGCGACGTCGTCGTTACGGTAAAACCTGAGAAGGTTACGAGCAAGTCGGACCCCGGCAAGTCGTGGTACATCTCCCGCTTTTCGTACGTCCTGGCCGATGAAGCCAAGATCAAGGAGTACCGCGAGTTTGCGAAAGATCACGCCATCTACCGCGCCGAAACGCTGACGACGACGGCCAACCACAAGCTTGTCTCGAAGCATTTCCACAACGTCCTGCTCGAAGCTGCCGAACCGACTCCGGGCGGCGCACCGTTGGAATTGCCGGCCGCCGAAACGGCTGCGGCTGCTTAAGTACCCATTGGGCGGCGGGCTGAGCCTCCAGCAGTCCGCCGCCGCTTTAAAAATATCCTGAACGATGTCTGGTAAAAACGCCGCCCGGCGAAGCGATGTGCAGCGTGGCAACGCCCGGCTTTTCATCAAACAGGACGTTGCCCGCCACGGGATGATTACCCCCGAGGGCGTGCGCGTCTTCAAACTCAGCAGCCTGAGCGAGAAAGAATTCAAGCAGGCGGCTGCTGAAGGTCTCGAACTTTTTGAACGATGGAACCTACGCCGGGCCGCCTGATTGCCGACACGCAGTCCGCCGACGCGCAGTCGGATGTTGAGTACCGCCGCCTGCCGCGCGTCTCGAATAGCGATCTGACGCGCCTGCGCGACTGGCTCTTCGGACGTGAACGGGTACTTAACGCCCGCGCCGTAACCCTGGGCCGGGCCGTGCACGAGCGGGTGCTCGAACCGCACAAGGCGAGCGAGTTGCCGAAGGGCGTCCAGGCTGAGCAAGTCGACGCGCTGAGTCGCCGCTTGCAGGCGCACGAAGGATTTCAGCGGTACGCGCTGACGGCGGAGAAGGAATGCGTGAAGTTGTTTACCGATCCCGACACGAAACTCGACTGCAAGGCCCGGCTTGATCTGGTGTACGAAAACGCTACGGTTCTCGACGTAAAAACGACCTACTGCCGGACCTATTCGGCATTTGTGCAGACCTGTTACGAGTACGATTACGACCGGCAAGCGGCCTTCTACCTCGACAGCGTCGGGGGGAAGGAGTTCATCTTCATCGGCGTGCAAAAAGTGGAGCCGTTCAACATTTACTGGTTCGACGCTTCGGCCGAGACCGGATTCATCGACTACGGTCGCCGGAAGTACAAACGCCTATTACACACCTGGAAAGAACTGCGCTATGATACTCTTGAAGGGAACACCTGGTACCTACCTGATTAACCCGTCGGCCGTTGAGATGGTCGAACTCGAAGGCCCCTGGGCCATCGTCACGACTCACCGCGACCGCATCACGGTGGGATTATCCGATAACCTGGAAGCGCTGAAAAGCCTGACGGGCCGCGATGATCTGAGCACGCTCGTTGCGAAAACGAAGACCGTGCAACGCGAGCGGGCGTTTGAGCTGCATCCGTTCTGAGCGAAAGCACCAATCACGGCTTGCCCCGTACCATCTCGCGGAGAAACAGGATTTCTTCTTTCAGGTGGAGGATGACGTCGTCGCGATCAGCTACCTGTTTTTTCAGTAGCTCGGCCCGCTCCTGAAGCAGCTCGAGTCGTTGCTCCGAGGCTTGGCCCGGCGACTCTTTCAACGTCAGGGTCAGTTCGCCCAGATCGGGAGCCGTCACCGAAACCGTCGATTCGCCCCGAAAGGCCTCGCCGGTACCCCGCAGGAGCCAGTTGCAGTCGATGTCCTCGTAGGTAGTGGCAATCGAGACGAGCGTCTCAAAGCTGGGCTTGGTTTTTCGGCGGAGGATGCTGTACAGTTTGGCGGGTTTGTCAAAGCCCAGTTCCTTGCTGAAGCGGTAGGCCGTCAGGCGCTTGGCTTCCATGACGTGGCTGAGGCGGTCGTAGATGTCGGAGGTACGGGGTGGGGTCATTGGTTAATTTTTATTTACTAATTGGGCTGGGATCGGTTCAAAGGTAGACAAAAGGTTTTGAGTAGTTTCAACCAAGTACTCGTAAAAAAATGAACGCATTGGCTTCCGGTCTGGCCGAGCGCCAGTTACTTCAACGCCTGGCTGAGGCATCGGTACGCGATGCCGCCGCCCCGCCCGACGACGAACTCCGCCGCCTCTACGCCCGCATCCAGGCCAGTTCGCACCTGCGCACGGCCTGGCTGTACCCGAAGTGCCGCGACCTGCGCCAGACCCTCGGCGACGAATTGCTGCTCAAGCTGGTGTGCTGCATCGTGGCCCAGCTCAACGCCGCCCTGCGCGTGCAGCGGACGCTCTCACCCGCCGACGTCATCGAAACGGCGGAACTACTCCTGGAAAATTACCCGACCGAGAGCGCCCGCGATTTCATCGCCGCTTTCAAGCGCAGCCGCGTACAGGGGTTGCGCGGAGGGGGTACCCTAACGCCCGATAAAGTCTTCGCCGCCATGCGCGACTACCTTGACGAGCGCAGTGCCTTTTTCGAGGAATTTCACCGCCGGGCGAAGGTCGAAGAAGGAAACAATCAGATGGGTACCCTCCGGGTCCTGGCCGAACACCTGCCCGAACTGGCTACGTTGCTCGCGCGTAAGTCCGGGGTGGCGTTGCTGCCCCAGCTTCCACCGTTGCGTAAGAAAGCCAGTTAGCCCATAACCTGCGAAAGTATTTTATTTAATGTATAAAGAATTTAGCGAAAGGCTGGTAGATTAGCCACCGAACCGAACGATGCGCACCAAAATGAGCACCTTTTTTAGCCAAAATATTTCGTACCTCCGCCGGACGCTGCCCGAGAAACCATCGCAGGACAAGCTTGCGGCGGAACTGGGCATGAAAAAATCGACGCTGGCGGCGTACGAAGGCGGCCGGGCCGAACCCAAGTACGCCGACCTGATCCGCTTCGCGGGTTTTTTCAAAGTGTCGGTCGATGACCTGCTGACTAAGGAACTTAGCCGCGAGCAACCCGCTTCGACCCTGACCGTCCTGCCGCCGGATTTCCGGGTACTTGTCACGACCGTGGATGCCGAGGACCGCGAGAATATCGAGTTCGTGCCGGTCAAGGCCGTAGCTGGGTACACGCAGGGGTACAACAACGAAGAATACATCTCGCAGCTCCCGGTGTTTCGGGTGCCGTTTCTGCCCGACGACCGCAAGTACCGCGTCTTCCCGATCACGGGCGACTCGATGCCGCCGCTCCGCGAAGGGGCGATGGTTTTCGCCGAGTACGTCGAAAACTGGAAGGCGCTGCGCAACGGGACCATCTGCGTCGTCGTCACGCGTGACGAGGGCGTGGTACTCAAAAAAGTATTCAACTACCTCGAAGACAAAAAATCGCTCGTGCTGGCATCGACCAACGAGCGGTACAAGCCGTACCCCGTGCTGCAAGACGAAATCCAGGAAATCTGGCGCTTCGCGGGGTACTTTGAACGTGAGTTTCCGAATGCGTAGACGCTAACCCAACCGCTATGTTTCCCCCGAACCGTGAACGGCTTCCGCAGCCGCCCCTGAGTCCTGACCGTTCTGCACTGGCTTTTCTCCTCGGTGAGTGGACGGGGCGCGGCGAACTCGAAGGCATCGCCAGTCAGCCGGTATCCTACGAATGTCAAGTCCGCATCGAGGCGTCGACCCGACCCGGCGAAGTACTGTTGCACCAGCAGGTACGCCTGCTGTCGCTGCCCGAAGCCAGTGCCCATCCGGCCTTCTGGACGACCTGCCGGATCGAGTCGATCGGGGGTGACCGATACCGATTGGGCGGTCACTACGGTTCGAAGGAGTACCGGGTAGCCGGACAGATTTTTCTGCCCGCCAGTTCGGTGCAGTTTCGGCGGCTGACGTTTCAGGAATCCAGCGCCACTCAGTCCGACGGCTGGACCACCATCAGCTTTTTCGAGCGCGAAGGGCGGCTCCGGTACCTGTTTGAAAATTACGACGCCCGCTGGCATACCTCCCGCTTCCGGCTGGAAGCCCGGCTGGCACCCGTCCATTGACCTGATTACCCATGCCCGTTTCATTAAAATCAGCCGCGACGCCTCCACCTCCCGTGACGCGTATTCCGGCGATTAAGTCTAAAAAAACTGTTCGTTTGCCGAAAGACGACGTCACCAGCGCGGCCCCTCAACTCTGGGAGGCCGACCTGCGCGGGGGCGTGGTACCGGGCGAAGCGTTGTCGTTGAAGACCATTCCCAAGCGTATGCTGCTCGATACGCCCACGCTCGATTACCTGATTCGGATGCCGACGCGGCTGTCGCACAACGCGCTGCTGGCCGTCAACGAAGCCGGGGCGGAGTGCCTCGTCAGCGCGGTGAGTCTGCTCGAATTGGCCGAGAAAGTCCGCCAGGGCGATTACGTCCTGCGTTGCCAGTTTGACGAATTCGTTAACCGAACACTCGCGCACTTCGACCTGACCGTGCTCGAACTTTCGCCCGAAGCCCTGCGCGTGTTTGCCACGCTACCCGCTCAGCCGGCCAAAAAAGTAAAGGGTACCCCCGCGGCGGAAGGTAGCGCGTCGGGTGCCGATGGGTACGATCTGCTGCTCATCGCGCAGGCCATCGCGGCCAAGTGCCCGGTGGTTAGTCCCGATAGTTGGTTTCCGGCTTACGCCAAGCAGGGGTTGAAGGTAATCTGGTAAGCCAGCTTTGCGGCTGCCAGTGCAGCGACTTGAAGGTCTTTTTTCCAGACACAAAATACTGGAGCACGATGCTCCGCGGGTACACCTCCGGGTGCGTAATCGACTTACGCGTGGCCAGGAGGTGTTTTCGTTTGCGGTGCCAGCTCCAGAAGTGGGCGTAGAAATTAAAATGCGCCCGGATGACCGCCCAGCAGCCAACGGGCCAGCCTTCGGCGAGGTACTTCATCCCGGCGACGCCGTCGAAGAGCAGCCGTTTGAACAGGTTCAGGAGCAGATCCTGCCGCGGGTGGTTTTTGTAAAGCATCGCCAGCCCGTTGCGAAAATTCAGGAAGGCCTTGCGGAAGGTTTCGTACTTGAGGGTACCCCCGCCGACGTGGTAAATTCGCGATTCGCCGCAGGCGTACACCTCGTACCCGGCGTTTTTCAAGCGCCAGCATAAATCGATTTCTTCCATGTGGGCGAAGAAATCGCCGTCGAGTCCGTCCATTTCCCAGAACACCGACGCCCGCACGAACAGGCAGGCCCCGCAGGCCCAGAAACAGGGAACCGTGTCGTCGTACTGGCCGGTATCGGTTTCGGTGGTGTTGAAAATCCGCCCCCGGTTGAAGGGAAAACCGAGGTAGTCGATGAAGCCCCCGACCGGCCCGGCGTACTCAAACGAATCGCGGTGGTGGTAGCTGAGTACCTTCGGCTGGCAGGCCGCCACGAGCCGGTCGCTTTCAAACAGGTCGAGAATCGGCTCGATCCAGCCTTCGGTCACTTCCACGTCGGAATTGAGCAGACAGTAGTACTGCGCCTCCACCTGCTTGAGGGCCTCGTTGTACCCCGCGGCAAAACCGTAATTCTTGGCCAGCTCGATGAGCCGGACGTCGGGAAACTGGCGACGAATCAGTTCGCGCGAGTCGTCGGTCGACCCGTTGTCGGCAACGTACACGCGGTACCCGGCCGAGTGCGCCAGGACGGAAGGAAGAAACGTTTCAAGGTAACTCCGGCCGTTGTAGTTAAGAATGACGATGGCGAACTGATCCAGCATGCAGCGCAGCGACGGCTCCGGCCGCCGGAAAGGGAAAGGCCCCGAGCTATTTTCCGAAAAGTTTGCTGAAATCCATCCCCGGCAGGTTGGGCATGAGGCCTTCGGTGGCCTGGCGCAAGTGCTCGGCCCCGCGGGTTTCGGCGGCCTGGAGCGCCTTATTGGCCGCCGCGACGACTAAATCCTGGAGCATTTCCCGGTCACCGGGCTTGAGTAGATCGGCGTCGATTTCCACCGAAATCAATTGCTTGCGGCCATTAGCCGTGGCCTTGACCAGCCCCGCCCCGGCTTCCGCCGATTCGGTAATCGTGTCGAGCGAATCCTGCGCTTCCTTCAGGCGGGCCTGCAATTCCTTGGCCTTGCCCATCATTCCCATCATGTCAAACATAGCCGTATCGAGTGCTTGAGTCGGTGCTAAAAATCGAACCGCAAACCTACGCATTCCGTTCCAGACCCTCAGCGTACGAGCAGAACCAGGCCGCGTTTCACGAAGGTCTGGCCTTTTAAATCCGTTACTTCGACGCGGTAGCTGTAGGTACCCGGCGTGGCGGGCTGGCCGTTGTAGCTGCCATTCCAGCCTGCTTCCCGGTTGTCGGACGCGTACACCGACTCGCCCCAACGATCGAAAATGCGGATCTGAAACGTACTGATGAACAGCGCCTGGACGGTGAAATCATCGTTGACGCCGTCGCCGTTGGGGGAAAACGCATCGGGTACGAACAACCGGATGGGCAGGCTGAAGAGCAGTTCGTTCGACCAGCTCACCGTACCATCCGGCGCGGTCGTTTGCACCCGGTACCGCAACACCGGGCTACTGGTGGCGTTGACGAGCGGCTCGAACGACAGCGCTCCGCCGGTACCCGTTGCCGAAAGCACACCCCCCGCGGCGTCGATTAGCTGCACCACGTACGGACCCGGCAATTGAGTGAACGGCGACTCGGCGGACCAGACGATCCGGGAATTATCCTGCCTCAACAAAATGGAACAGACCGGGTCGGAAGGCGGCGAGACGCCCTGGCAGGCATCGCGGTACGTGATCCGGTAGCAGTAGGTCTGGCTGGCGGGGAGTGAACTGGCATCGAGGTACGTTTCCGACTTACTTTCGCCGATGGGCTGAAACGTCGCGCCGCCCTGCGTCCGCGTGATCTGGTACGTTTGCGCCAGAATCCGGGGCGGCTCCCAGGAAAGCTGCACCCGCCCGCCCACGACGCTCGCGGCGACGTTGGTCAGCCGCGGCGGGGCCGTCAGTGAACGGGCCACGACGCACTTTCGCAACGAAATGGACTGGGCCGTACCCACCTGCGCCACGAGTTGATAGCAGTACGACTGCCCGCAGGTGACGTCCTGGGTGTCGAGGTACTGCGTGGTGGAAACGTTGGGTAGGGGCGCAAGCGCGGTACCGTTTTTCGTTAGCGTGTAATTCCGGAAGCCGGGCGTAGCGGCGTGGGCGGGCCACGAAACGCCGTTTTGCAGGTCAAGCGCCTGTACGGTCAGGGGCAGCGCACAGAGCGGTTCCGATTCGGCATCGGGGCCGCAGCCCTGCGGTGCCACGACTTTGAAGCAGGTCGAACGGGTACTGTCGAGACCCGTGAACGTCTGGGGCGGTACGGTGGCCGTCGTCGAGGTCAGACCCGTGGGCTGGTACGTACCCGTGGCGTCTTGCTTGAAGATTTCGAGGGTAGTTCCATTCTGACCGGTGTAGTCGAGCGTAGCCGTCGTGGCGTCGGTCAACGTTAGTTTGACGATCGTTGGTTTGCGCACCGTGTTCACCCGCGAAGGGTTGATGCTGCGACTCAGCGTGTGGCACGAAAGCCCCCCCGCGTACACGCCCCGCACGAGGATGCCGTACACGGCATTGGCCGCGCCGTAGCCGTGGTAAAGTACCTGGGGGGCTTTCGGAACGGTAAATTCGGCACTGCCATCGCCCCAGTTGATCGCGTACTCGTCGTACACGTTGTTGGCGTTCGTGGGTAACGAGAGCCGCACTTCGCCCACCGAACAAACCGTAAGCGACAGAATCGGGGCCGGGCTGGGCAGTACCTCGATGGTCTGACACGCGTACGAACCGGTACCGTTCAGGCTGCCCTGCTGAATGACGACGTACTTGCCGGGCCGGGAGAAGGTGTGCCGACGCTCCGTATCGCCACCCGATGTCGGGGCGGTCGTGCCCGTGTATTCGTACCAGTACTGATTATTAACGGCTTGAGTAGTGTCCCGCACGAGCAGCGTCGTGCCCGCGCAGATGCGGGGATTGGCTCCGAGTACACTCGAATCACCCGAATTGAGCAGTTCAAAACTGCCGCGGGCGCTGTTGGGGCTGGGGGAAGCCGGACAAGTCTGAGCCCACACGGAACGGCTGGTACCGAGTAACAAAACACTCAGCCCGAAGACAACGCAAACCAACAAATGCCAGGTAGGGCGGTGCGTCATGGGGTAATTTCGAACGATGATGCGGTCGTAGAATCCAAACGCCTGTCCGCTAAAGTTCGGGGGAAAAACGTCAATTCCTTCACGAGCGTCTTAGTTTTGAGTAAATTCTTTCCAGTAACGTGCCCGTTAGCGGCGCGCTTCGGAACGAAACCGGAACGTTCGGGCGTTTGGCTAACGGGACAGTCAGCCCGCCGTTTTTTCTCATGGATACCCTTACCGACCTCCGCCTGGACCGCATCGAAGACGCCATCGACGACATTCGCCAGGGGAAACTCATCATCGTCGTTGACGACGAAGACCGCGAAAACGAAGGCGACATGATTTGCGCCGCCGAGGCGGTCACGCCCGAAATCATCAATTTCATGAGCAAGGAAGCGCGGGGCTTGATCTGCGTTTCGTTGACGGACGAGCGCTGCCGCGAACTGGAACTAGGCATGATGGTCGGCAAAAACACGGCCACGCACGAAACGGCCTTTACCGTTTCCGTTGATTTGCTGGGCAACGGCTGTACCACGGGCATTTCGGCCACCGACCGCGCCAAAACCATTCAAGCGCTCGTCAGCCCCGCGACTAAACCCGACGATTTGGGGCGTCCGGGCCACATTTTTCCGCTCCGGGCCAAGACCGAAGGCGTTCTACGCCGAACGGGCCACACCGAAGCATCAATGGATTTTGCCAAACTGGCCGGATTCCAACCCGCTGGGGTACTCGTGGAGGTACTCAGCGAAGACGGCACGATGGCCCGCCTGCCCGAACTGCGGCAAATGGCCGACCGGTTCGGCATGAAGCTCGTTAGCATCAAGGACCTCGTCGCGTACCGCCTCCGCACCGAAACACTCATCAAGCGCGAAATCGGTGTGGACCTGCCCACCGAGTGGGGCCACTTCGACCTCATCGCGTACTCGCAAACCGCCACCGGCGATACGCACCTGGCGCTGACGAAGGGTACCTGGACCGCTGACGAACCGGTCCTCGTGCGGGTGCACAGTTCCTGCGTGACGGGCGACATCTTCGGATCCTGCCGCTGCGATTGTGGCCCGCAATTGCACCGCGCCATGCAGATGGTCGAGGCGGCGGGGCAGGGCGTCGTGCTGTACATGTTTCAGGAGGGCCGCGGCATCGGGTTGCTCAACAAGCTCAAAGCGTACAAACTTCAGGAAATGGGCCGCGACACGGTCGAAGCCAACCTTGACCTCGGCCTGCCGATGGACGCCCGCGATTACGGCGTCGGGGCGCAGATTCTGCGCGACTTAGGCATCACCAAACTCCGGCTGATTTCCAACAACCCGAAAAAACGGGCGGCCCTGCTCGGCTACGGCCTCGAAATCGTTGAAACGGTACCCATCGAAATTCCTTCCAATCCACACAACGAACGGTACCTCACCACCAAGCGCGATAAAATGGGCCATGCCATCCTTGAAGGCGTTCGGCCCGTCATTGCGACAGAAGTGACGGAGTAGGTTTTCTAACCGCAGAGAAGCGGGAGGTTTCGCAGAGAACGCAGGAGATCAATTCTCTGCGCGCTCCGCGAAACCTCCCGCTTCTCTGCGGTTAGAAAACCACGCCAGTTCTTGCTGATTCCCAAACATTTATTACGTTTGGGCGTTCTGAAATTGAATCCATTCAAGATTCAATTGAATCCTGTCAATCTTTCAACCGAATAATAATCGCAAGAATCGGGTTTCCGCCGTGGATTCGATACCTGATTTTTGAGTTGAAAAAACAATTGCCATGAAAACAGGTACGCTTTTAAAATTTTCATTGGTTTTCTTCCTGAGTACGGTCCTACCATTCGAGAGCCTTGCCCAGGAGTCTGCCGGTACGCAGTGGGCACCGGGCCGCGTGCAGTTGGCGCAGGGCGACTGGCTCACGGGCGACGTGCGCTACAACCCCGACCTCGGTCTGCTCGAAGTCGCCATCGACGGCATTCACCAGACGCTTTCGGCGCAACGCGTCGCCTCGTTTTATTTTTTCGATGCCAACCAAGGCCGCAACCGCACGTTTTACGTCCTGCCTTACGCTGCATCGGGTCAGCGGGCGGTACCCACGTTTTTTGAGCAGGTCGTGGAGGGGCGGGTTGGGCTGCTGGCCCGCGAAGAAGTACACCGGTCCGGCTTGCTACGTCGGCTCATCGGTCGCGGCAGCAACGATTACTTTTTCCTCACGCCCGACGGCGACATCACGCCCTACCGCGGGCACGTGGGCCAACTGTACCGCCTGCTCAGCGACCGCCGCTCAGATGTCGCCTTTTTCGTCGACCGCGTAAAGTGGTTTAAACAGGACGAAAAACCGATGGCGGAACTGGTCCGGTTTTATAATTCGCTCTGAACTAAACAGACAAACCAAAGCGCCCCGACTACCTGACGCAGGTAGTCGGGGCGCTTTGGTTTGTCTGTGCATAAACCAAAAGCAAACCCTTGTTAAATAATCTTAATTACCGAGCATACGGCCACTGACTCGCAAAAAGACTGCTTATCCTTGCAGCCAGTACTCACCAACCACTACGTTCATTGATTGATGCGCTCTTCGACCGTGCCGGACACTTCACCGCACCAAACAACCCTCTTTTTTGAACAGGTACGCCAATTGGTTCACTGCTTGCCGGGGTGGTTGCTACTGCTCGGGTTTCCGGCGGCGGCGCAGGCACCCCGTTCTTCGGATGCGTTTGTCGACTACCTGCGGTTCTACCAGCGTTTCGTGAGCGGCTCTAACACAACCGGCGCAGGTTGCCCGACGTACCCCAACTGTTCCCGCTTCGCCGTGCTGGCCTTTCAGCAGTACGCCCCGGTGCGGGCCTTCGGCCTGACCACCGACCGACTAATGCGTTGCGGGCGCGATTTCCGGTACTACGGCATAGCCTACCAGCAAGGTAATTTTAGCCCGGTTGATTTCCCGGACCCTGCCGCAAACGCCGAGTACCTGAGCGTGCGCCGGATGCCCGTTTTCGCCCGTTCGGATTCGGTACGGGATACGAACGCGGATCTGGTGTTTGCCAAAAAGTTGATGAACAAAGGCTTTCACTCGCAGGCGCTGCTCGTACTGAGTCGGTTGCTGTACGAAAAACCGGCACCGCGTGACCCGGAGTTGTATGTCAACTACCTCGCTTGCCTCCGGGCCGTTGACGAACCCGAAAACGCCCTGTACGAAGTGGAAACCACCCTGCCCGCTGAGCTACGAACGCATCCGGACGTGCTGACGGAAGCGGGCCAGTGCTGGATGCAGCTCAAAAACTATGGGCGTGGTGCCGAAACGTTCGGGCAGGCCTTGCGCTACGCGCCCGAATCGTCGGAAAAATCGGACAAGCTGACGATGCTGCGCGGTGTCGCGCTGACCCGCGCTGAGCAGTGGGACAGCGCCCGGGCGACGTTTCAACGCATTCCGGCGAATTCGTTTTATTCGCCCAACGCCCAGTGGAATCTGGGCCAACTGACGAAGCTGAACGACGTTCGCTTCAAGAAATCCGGCCTGGCGGGCGCACTGGGCGTCGTGCCCGGCCTGGGGTACCTCTACACCGGTCACCGGCAAACGGCGTTGGCCGCGCTGCTCATCAACGGTCTGTTTGGCTGGGCCACGTATTCCTCCTTCGAGCGGCGCAACTACGGCCTTGGGGCGCTGGTTGGGGCCGTGTCGCTCGGATTTTACGTGGGCAACATCCAGGGCGCTGCCCGAAGCGCCCGCCGCTACAACCAGTCCAGGCGCGACGCCGTCGCGCAGGCCGTGCGGCTGGACGTGGACAACCGCTGACCCCAACAAACACCTCTCCCGGAACACTACCCCGTTCATACGTTTTACTTTTTTCACCCAATCAATCCCCATCTGTATGCTGCACGTATTCCGCAATCCACTCTTCGCCCGGCCCACGGCCCTCGTTCTGCTGCTGAGCCTTTCGTTTCTCTCGTTTGTTCGGCACACCGTTCCGGTGACGCTCAACGCCGGTACCGCCATCCCACTCGAACTGACCCAGGCCATCAACTCGAGCTTGGTTCAGGCCGGACAAACGATTGATTTCCGGGTACGTACCGACATCAAGGTGGGCGACCAGGTCGTCGTTCCTGCGGGTTCTATTGCCAAAGGCCTTGTAACACGCGCTGAGCGAGCTAAGGGTTTAGGCAAGGAGGGTTACGTCGAGGTTCAGATTAAAAGCGTCACGGCTGTTGACGGCCAGCAAGTCGTACTGGCAGGTAACAGCTTCTACCGCGAAGGCGAAGACAAGCAGACGCTTTCCATCGTGCTTGGCGTATTGGTCTGCTTACTTTTTCTAACAATGAAAGGAAAGAACGCCGAAATTCCGGCGGGTACCCCGGTCGATGCCACCACGGCTTCCAACACCGACATTGAAGTGAAGTAGTCGTCGTTTGAGTGAGTTTGAAAAAGTTTAAAGGGTTGAGTGTTTGACGGTTCGGAGAATTCACACTCCCCAAACCATCAAACACTCAACCCTTTAAACTTTTCATGGCTTGGGCCGCGCCTGGCTTTTCTCGAACACCGTCCGGAACGTACTCACCGCCGAGCCGCCGAAAAAGCCCAGGGCTTTCGGGCCGCCGGGGTTCGTGTTGACGACGTTCGTGCGGATGTTCGACGGGGCCGTGGCGAAAATGCCGCCGTTGGCCGATTCTTCCTGGACCTGCTGTAGAAAATAAAACGCATCGAGTGGAACCGAGAGTAGTTCAATCCGCGCTGAATCGCGCTCGGCGTACAATTCCTTCGTGATGGCCTGCCGGATGGGCAGGATGAACAGCAGCCCATCCGACGGTGAACCGGGCGCAAAGGCCGCGTCGTAGGCCAGGGTGATGTCGGCAGGCCGGTTGAAGTACGTCCCGTTTTTGTAGGTTTTAATCCAGTAGCAATCGCCGGTACCCACCGGGTCGCGGGCGAAAAATTGCGCCACGTAACCTTCCGTGGGGCCGTTTCCGGTACCCGCGCCGGGCGGAATTGTCGGCTTGTCGAAGTAGTACGTCAGCGAGTCGATGACGGGTACCCGGTTGATGCGCGTCACGGCCTGGTAGGTGTCCGCGCCGGTTTTCACCGTCAGCGTGTAGGTACCGCCGATGCGACCGAGCGTGTCGGCGGTACCTTCCGGCGTCCAGGTGTACACGCCCTGGTTCGCGGTGTCGAGGAAGCGGTACGTCCGGCCGCGGTCGTCGGTCACGGTGACGGTCGCGCCAGTGAGCGCCGGGGCGGGCGCATTGTTGAAGTACCCCGCCGAGCGCGTGAGCTTGACCGACTGCGGACCAGGCTGGTTCGTCACCCAGCCATCGACCACCACTTGCGGGGTACCCACCGGGGCATCGAGGTCAATGACGTCTTCGCAACTGGTCAGGGCGAGGGCGGCTAGGAGGAAGGGGAGGAGAGCTTTCATGATAGGAGGTGGGAGGTAGGAGACAGGAGATAGCATTTTAACTACCTTCTGTCTCCTGCCTCCTTCATTCTAAAATTTGAAATTATACGTCACCGCGGGCACGATCGAGCCGAAGACGGCGTAGCGGATGGCTTCGGTCACGCGGGGGTTGTCTTCGTTTTGCCGGACGTAGACCGAAAACGGGTTGCGGCGGTTGTAGGCGTTGTAGACCGAAAACACCCACTCGGTTTCGCCCTTGCCGAACAGCTTGCGCCGATTTTTCCGCGTCGCCGAGAGGTCCAGGCGATGGTAGGGCGGGATGCGGGCGGCGTTGCGGCTGTCGTTCTGGTTGTGCGGCAAGGCGATGCCGTTCCACTCGAAGCAGTTCGTCGGGTACGTCGCCGGGGTACCCGTGCTGAAGGCGAAATTAGCCGACACCGACCAGCGGGTACCGAAGTCGTACAGCGCCACGACGCTCAGGTTGTGGGTTTTGTCGAAGCGCGCCGGAAACCAGTCGTCGTTGTTGATGCCCACGATTTGCCGCTCGGTGCGCGCCAGCGTGTAGCTCGTCCAGCCGGTGAGTTTGCCCTTGTTTTTCTTTACGAAAAACTCCGCCCCGTAGGCCCGCCCGTCGCCGAAGAGCAGGTCGCCTTCGAGGAATTGATTCAGGAGCAGGTCCGAACTCCGCACGTAATCGATCTGATTTTCCAATTTTTTGTAGTACCCCTCGACGCTGAACTCGTAGGCGTTGTCCCGGAAGTTCTGGAACCAGCCCAGTGCTACCTGATCGGCGAGTTCGGGGCGGATGGTGGGCGTCGAGAGCGTCCAGACGTCGAGCGGCGAGGAGGCCGCCGTGTTCGAGAGCAGGTGGAGGTACTGCGCCGTGCGGTTGTAGCTGACTTTCACCGAGGCCGTCGGCGACACGTCGAACTTAGCCGAAAAGCGCGGTTCCCAGTTGGCGTACTGCTGCACCACGGCCCCGTCTTCGTACCGCATCGATGGAAAAATCGGCTCGCGGCGGTCGCCCTGGTACTCGGCGTCGGTCGGCTGCTGGTACCGGTACACGTCCGCCGGACCGAGTTGCCGGTACATCGAGTACCGGATGCCGTACTGGAGCGTGACGCGTTCGCCGATTCGCTGCTCATTGGCGAGGTACAGCGCCGTCTCGTCGCCGTAGCGCGCCGCGAGACTGATGTCGCGCTTTTCACCGCCCGAAGTCGCGATGGCCGAGCCGGGGCGCGAGTCGTAGTGGATGTACTGCCCGCCGAAACTGAGCGTGTTGCGGGGGGTGAGGTAGTACGTCAGATCGGGCTTGATACTTCGGCTGATGATGCGCGAATTCCACTTGAAGTTGTCGCGCGGGTCGTCTTCGCCGCCGAGCGAGTAGGTGTAATTCGAGTAGTAGGCCGTCGTGTTCAGGAACAGTTTGTTGCTGAAGACGTGGTTCCAGCGGCCCGAGACGGTCCCGTTTCCCCAGTCGAATCCAAACTCGCGCGAGCCGAACACGTCGCGCCCGAAGTACCCCGAGAGGTACACCGTGTTTTTGTCATTGATGCGGTAATTCGCTTTGGCCGTCAGGTCGTAAAAATTAAAAATCGCACCCTTCAAATCACCGGTCAGGAAGGGCTTGGCGAGTACGTCGATGTACGACCGCCGGGCGGCGACGATGAACGAGCCCCGGCCTTTCAGGAAGGGCCGTTCGTAGGTAATCCGGCTGAAAATGGCCCCGATGCCGCCGTTGACTTCGGCTTTTTTCGAATTGCCTTCTTTCAGCCGCACGTCGAGAATCGAGGAAATGCGCCCGCCGTACTGCGCCGGAATGCCGCCCTTGACGAGCTTGACGTCCTTGACGGCGTCGGGGTTGAAGACCGAGAAAAAACCGAAGAGGTGCGAGGAATTGTAAACGGGCGCTTCGTCGAGCAGGATGAGGTTCTGGCTGACGTCGCCGCCGCGGACGTTGAAGCCGCTGGCCCCTTCGCCGACCGTCGAGACGCCCGGCAGGAGCTGGAGGCTACGGACCAGATCGACCTCGCCGAGCAGGGCGGGCATGGCCCGGATGGTCTTGATGTCGACTTTGTTGACCGACATCTCGACCGACTTCACGTTGTCGTCCTCGCGCTGGGTTGAAATAACGACCTCGGCCAGTTGCTTGCCTTCCTCGCGGAGTTCGAGGTCGAGGTTCTGATTGGTCAGGTTCAAATCGACCGTCCGCGTAATTTTCTCGTACCCGACGAAGGTGTAGACGAGCGTGTAGGTACCCGCCGGGAGCGTAAGCGAGTAAAAACCGTAGGCGTTGGTCACGGCGCCGGTACCGCGCTCTTTCACGTACACCGACACGCCGATGAGGCCTTCACCGTTGGCGGCGTCCTTGACGTAGCCGCTCACCGTCCGTCGTTCCGCGGGCGTCTGGGCCAGCAGGCCGAGCGGGAAGAGCAGGAGTAGGGTAATCCGGGAAAACAATCGCATAAACGTTAGGGGATGGGAAGCTGGAATAAAAACGGTTCATGCGGGTTCAGAGTTTTCGGCCAACGAGGGGCGTTGGGGGCAAAGTTCCGGTCGGACCCGTTGAGCGGTGGGAGTTTTTGATGAGTGGTCGCCCAAGGATCGGGTACCCAAATTCAACCCGGCAGCGTCAGCGCGCGCAAGGCCAGCAACCAACCCGCCAGCGTGAGCGCTTCACGCACGTAATTCAATTGCACCCAGCGAACGGCCAGCCGAGAGGCCGTGGCCACGGGTACCTCGTCGGAGCGCATCAGTCGAAGCGCCGTCGGGATGAAAAACGTGAACGTGCCGAGGCGTTCGAGCAGCACGGTCAGGGCGGCCGCCAGCCACCAATCGTGTCGGGTACCGTCGGATTGCCAGGCCAGGACCAGATTGACGATGGTCAGCAACGTCAGCGGCCCGGTCGTGACGAAGGCCCAGAACCGGCGACCGGAGTCGGTCTGGCGCATGACCTCGGGGTGAACGCGCAACCCCGGTACTCCCGGCGTGCGGCTGAACCACCGAGGTACCACGAGGGCGTGTTCGTAGAGGCCCGCGCCGTAGGCGACGCCGAGATTGAGGACGAAGGCCCAAAGGAAAAATTCGGGAAGGGTGTTCATAGTTTTTGAGAGTTGAGAAGTTGCGTGCCACGCGCAGCGTGGGCACGCAACGTCAGGCATTCAGCCAGGATTTGAAAGGCTCCGCCCGCTCGCGGCTCACGTAGATTTCTTCCTCCGTCGGGCGGTGCCGCAGCCAGAGGCGGAGCTTGCCATTGAAATACGGCTCGATGCGGTCGATGGCCCCGACGCGCCCGAGAAACTTGCGGTTGAAGCGGCTGAACTGCGCCGGGTCGAGCTGGCGCTCCAGTTCGTCGAGCGGCTCGTCGACGGGCAGTTTTCGACCGTCGGTCGTCACCAGAAAAACCAGTTTGTCATCGGCGAAAAGGTACAGCACGTCGTCGACGGGTACCACTTCGAGTCGCCCGCCGAGTCGGAGCAGGAAGCGGCTGCGGTAGGCCGGGGCGGGTTTCAGCCCGTACGCTTCCAGCAGCCGCCCGACCTGCGCCACGGAAGTACCCTGCTGCCGCCGGAATTTGTCCATCGCCGCGGCCAATTCCTCCCGCTCGACGGGCTTGAGGAGGTAATCGACGCTGTTGACTTTGAAGGCCCGCAGCGCGTACTCGTCGTAGGCCGTCGTGAAAATGACGGGTACCTCCAGCGGCGTTTGCTGGAACAGTTCGAAGCTCAATCCATCGGCCAGTTGGATGTCGAGCAACAGCAGGTCGGGGCGCGGGTTGGCCTTCAGCCAGCGCAGCGTTTCGCGCACGCTTTCGGTCTGGCCCACCACGCGGGCCTCGGGCGCGACCTCGCGCAGCAGCGCTTCGAGGCGGCGGGCGGCGAGGGGTTCGTCTTCGACGAGGAGGAGGTTCATGGAAGAAATAGCCCCCAACTCCCGAAGGGGGCTTTTTTAGTTGATTGATAAGCCCCCTTCGGGGGTTGGGGGCTATTCACAGCAGCGGCAGTTTGACGACAAATTCACCCGCGGTTTCGGCCACCTCCACCGTCCGCTCGGTCAGGAGCGCGTACCGGCTCTTCAGGTTGGAGAGGCCGATGCCGGTCGAGTCGCCGGGCAGGCGGTTTTTGCGCTGGAGCGTGTTCGTGACGGTCAGCGTATCCGCCGTGGCCTCAATGCCGAGCGTGAGCGGACGTTCGCGGGAGCATTCGTTGTGCTTGAGCGCATTTTCGACCAACGTGAGTACCCCCTGCGTGACGACCTGCTTCCCGGCGACTCCCTGCGGTACCCGAATGGCGTACCGCAGGGAGTCGCCGAAGCGCGTCTGGTGGATGAACAGGTACGCCTCCACGATTTTCAGCTCGGTACCCAGCTCGACCGTCGCCCGGTCGGTGTTTTGCAGGTTGTACCGAAATACCCGCGAGAGCCGTTCGACCAGTTCGACCGATTGCGCCGGATTTTCGGGAATCAGGGCGCTCAGGATGTTGAGCGAGTTGAAGAGAAAATGCGGGTTAACCTGGTTTTTGAGCGACTCGAACTCGGCCTTGAGTACCGCCTGCTTCAACTCCTGCTCCAGGTCGCGGGCGTTGCGCCAACGCTGCACGAACGTGCGCAGCGCGTAGACCGCCGTCACGCCCGCCGTGGTGATCGTAATCAGGCCGATGTTCAGGAAGTAATCCCGGCCATCGAACCGAATCTTGCCGCTTTTCTCGACGCCGAACATGCTGAACCCACCCAGAAACGCCGCCGTAAACCCACTGGCGAACACCACCTGCGCGACGAGTTGCTGAGGCGACAGCCGCTCGGGGAGTCGATTGAGCAGGGCCGGGAGCAGAATCTGAATCGCCCCCTGAATCGAGGATTGCGCTGCAAACAAGCAGCCGACCGTGATGAACCGGACCAGTTTTGGTACGGGAAAATCGACGTTGAGGAGCAGCTCCCATCCGAGGATGGCAATGACCGACAACACGAGGATGCGGACGAAATTGAGTGGCATCGCTTAGTACCGGCTCACGGAGCTGGCCCCCGAGTTTTGGAGTTCGACGATGGGCTGGCCGCGGTACCGCAGCGAACTGGCCCCGGAGAGGTCGGCGTAAAGGTGCGCCGTGGCGTGGACCTGCGCCGAGCAAGCCCCCGATAGCTCAACGTTGACGTCGGCGGCGGTTAAGTCCGGGGCGGTGAGTGAACAGGCCCCCGACAGGTCGACGTCGAGGCGCTGGGCTTCGCCGCGCAGCGTGAGTTTCGATGCGCCCGAGGCCTCGACCGACAAGCGCTCGCCGCGACCGCTGAAGGTCACGTCCGACACGCCCGAAAGGTCGAACAGTGTGTGGGTAAACGCGTCAAACCTATCTACCCGAATCTGGCTGGCCCCCGAGGCGTCGAGCAGGCGCAGCGTGGGCATCGTCACCGAAACGAACACCGGCCCGCGCCACCACCAGCCATTGAGCCAGAACCGACTGGAAAGCACCAGCGCCGGACCCCGCTGCACCACCTGAATCCGGTTCAACTGACTGGCGCGCCCCCGGAGTGTTACCCGCGGTACCTCGCCGCGCGTGACGAGCAGGTTGAAGACCCCCCACACGTCGAGCGTGTTGAAATCCGTGACGGGTACCTCGCGCGTGATTTCCGCCTCGGTGGCCGGTTCCGCTTCCGTCCAGGTCACGATTACGAAGGCCCCGAGGCCCATCAGCAGCAGCGCGTAGGTGATGAAGTCGGTGAGCGGCTCGTTCAGTTCGGGCGACGGCGCGGGCACGAACACCAGCAGCCCGAACGTGGCGACGATGGAAAAAATGGTGAGGATTTTCTCGAAGGTTTTCATGAGGCGTGCTTCGGTTTTCGTTCGGCAAACCTACCCGATGCCCCGCGCCCAACCAACGCCCGCCCGACGAACCGTCGGCCCGGCGGCGCGAAGCGTCGGAAAATGAAAACGCGGCTTAAGCCGCGTGGGGAAATGGGGTGCAATACGCAATGCCCAATGTTCAATGGCTTTCATTCAATGAAAATTGAGCATTGAACATTGGGCATTGCGTATTGCATGAAAAAGTCTTCAATCCCGCCGCACGGTACTCCCGCCCGAAAGCTGCGTCGTGAGGACCGGATTGCCCCGGAATCGCACCGAACTGGCCCCGGCCGCCCGCACGGCCAGCGTCCGCGAGGCGCGGACGAGTGCCTGACTGGCCCCGCCCGCTTCGACGATGGCCTCCTGAACGGAAAAATCGAAGGCGTCGAGGTACGACGCGCCCGTCAGGCCCACGCTGAGTTCGTAGGCGCTGCCTTCGAGGAACAGTTCCGAGGCCCCCGCGAGGTCGGCGTAGAGCAGGTCGGCGGTACCGGCGAAGGTGAGCTGGGAAGCGCCGGAGAGGTCCAGGTCCAGTTCGTCGAGGGTGTTGAAATTCCCGATTTGACCGGTACTCGCCCCCGTGATTCGGGCGGCGCGTAGGTACGGCATCGTGATGTCGAGCTGCGTTTCGTAGCGATTGGCGCGGGGGGTGCGGTACCCGATGAACAGCGTACCGCCCGACCGCTCGACGCGCAGGTCGTTCAGATCGCGCCGGTCGCCGTGGGCCACGACGCGGAAAAAGCTGCCGGGCCGGACGTTGAGGCGCAGGGTACCGCCCACATCGAGGCGGTCGAAATCGGCGGCGGCGAAGGTATCGGTGACTTCCTCGTACGGGTCGAGGTCGTAGTCGCGGCTGCAGGCCGAAACGAGAAAAAGCAGGACGGCCAGCAGGCCGAGGGAGCGGAGGAAAATCGGATTTTTCATGGGTCGATCGGGGTTGAAAGCGATTTGTTTCTTCAACGCAAAACCACCCTCTTGACCATGAAAACCGGGCGTTAAGGTTTGTTAAATCCGTTTAAACTTTGGCGACGTGCGAGGCGTTGCCCAATTATCCAATCTCCATTTTCAATTATCCATTCGTTCATGCCCGAACTGCCCGAAGTCGAAACCTACCGCCGCTATTTCGAGGAAACCTGCCTGCATCAACCCCTCGCTACGCTGACCGTCGAAGACCCCAAACTGCTTACGACCGACTACGACACCCTGGCCGCCACGCTCCGCGGGCGCTCATTCGTGGGTACCCGGCGCGTCGGCAAAAACCTGTTTGCCCAACTTGACACGCCCACCGAATGCTGGCTGCGCCTGCACTTCGGCATGACCGGCGATCTGGCCTACTTCCGCGATGCCGAAGACACGCCGCGCTTCGCCCGCATCGTGTTTTTCTTTCAAAACGGCTTTAAATTGGCCTTCATCTGCCCGCGCAAATTCGAGCGCATCGGGCTGGTCGAGAACGTCGACCGGTACCTGACGAGCAAAAAACTCGGCAAGGACGGCCTCGACGTCACGCCCGAGGAACTGGCCGGTACCTTCCGCCGTCGCAAGGGCGGACTACTCAAGCCGGTACTCATGGACCAGGCGACGGTAGCCGGGCTGGGCAACTGGATCGTCGACGAGGTACTCTTTCAGTCCCGGCTCCATCCCGAGCGCCGGGCGGGGGAGTTGCGTACCGAAGAAGTCGGACGCGTGCACGAGGCCATCCAGTTGGTACTCACCACCGCCATCCGGCACGAGGCCAACTACGCCCGTTTCCCGAAACGCTTTCTCATCCACGCCCGCGCCTGGGCCGCTTCGCCCTACGACGACCCGAAAGCGCACGAACGCTGCCCGAACTGCCGCGGCGCACTCGAAATCAAAACCGTCGGCGGGCGCACGACGTACCTCTGCCCGGCGTGCCAGGCGGTTTGAGGATGGCAAAAGCGTTTTCTTGAAACCCTTCGAGTGGACTACGCGTCTGCGGACTACGCGTCGGCGGTCCGAGGATCCTCGAATTGGTTGAGCCCGGCCGCTCCGCTGAACTGATAGAAATTTACCCCGTCCGGGTACCATTCTTTCCGAGTGAAACGGGCGACGCAGCCGCAGCCAAACGCGGCGGCTATTTTTGTGAAATTTCTGTCTGCCAACCCATGCGAATCCGCTTTCTTCTGGCCAGTTTTTCATTGCTTTTCGGGACGGTCGCCGCGCAATCGCCCACCCGCGACGGATACGGCTTTTCCTCGACCGTCCGCCCCTTCCGCTGGGCCGACAACACGCCTGCCGGGTGCCCGTTTCCGCGGAGCAAAACGCCCGGCCTGACGTTCACCGGCCGCTACGCCAACTACACCAACGGCGACACCTGGTACCCAAGCTGGGCCGCCGACGACGCAATGTACTCGCCCTGGACCGACGGGTACATCCTGAAAACCGACGAGTTCGAGCCGTTTCGGAATGAACACCCCGGCTTCGCCGTCAACTCGCTCGATTTCATGGGCCGCAAAGCCGCCACGGGCAACGCCAAGATCGTCGGCCATGACCCGCTGAACCTGCAACTCATCCCGCTCGGACGCAACGAAGGCCCGCCGGCGCCCTACGGCGGGCGGTACCCCTGCGGCTCGCTCGTGCACGACGGCGTCTGGTACTACGGCACTTACTGCCTGACCAACAACCCGACCAACAATTGCAACGGCAACGGCTGGACCGAACTCGGCCCGTTCGTCGGCTTCCGTACCTCGACCGACTACGGCCAAACCTGGCAGGAAACGCCGCACACGCCCGAGAAGCCCATTTTCGGCGAAAATCCGGCGAAGGCCAAAGTGAAAATCGGCTCGCCGCACTTCGTCGATTTCGGGAAAAACATGCAGCACTCGCCCGACGGCTACGCGTACCTCGTGGCCCACGGGGCCACGAATCCGCAGGTCTGCAACAACTGGATTCAGGGCGACGAGGTGTACCTGATTCGGGTGAAGCCTTCGCCCGAGACGATGAACGACCCATCGGCGTACGAGTTTTTCGCCGGACGCGACCGCGGCGGCAAGCCCGTCTGGAGCAAGCGGTTTTCCGAAATCAAACCGCTCCTGAGCTGGCCCGAGCACCTCGGCTGCGTGACGGTGACCTACAACCCCGGCCTGAAACGGTACCTGATGTGCATCACGCGGGGCGTCGACGTGACAACCGACCCGAAAAAAGGGCCGATCAACCTGCGCTACGACACGATGATTCTGGAGTCGGAATCGCTCACGGGCGAGTGGCGACTGGTGCAGTACCTCGACCGCTTCGGGCCGATGGCCTACTTCGTCAACATTCCCTCGAAATTCATTTCGCCCGATGGTAGAACGTTCTGGCTCAGCTACTCCGCCAACTGGGACGACAAAAACCGCTACGGGTACCCGGCGGGCAGTTTCTACTCATTTTCGCTGCACGAGGTGAAATTGGATCGGTAGTGCTTTTTTTGAACGGCAGCGACGGGGAGGTTGCGCAGCGGTCGCGGAGGAGTAACTTGGCGACTTCTGCGCAACCTCCCCGTCGCTGCGGTAAAAACGTACGCGCATGAACCCCTCCCGTCGCCACTTCCTCCAAACCTCCTTCGTCATGACCGGTTCGCTGCTGCTTTCGGAAACCGAGGCCGCGCCCCAAGCCGAACTCGCCTTCTGGGATCTGTTCTCGACCGATTACCGGAAGAACTGCCTCGCCTGGACCCACCGCCCTGACCCGGCCATTCCGGCGACGGGTACCAGTTTCAAGCAGATCTGGACGGCCAACCCCGACTACTTCGAACACGGCGGGCGGAAACTGCTGTACTACCGCGGCAACGGCTTCCGGCCCGACCGCCCCGGCGAGCGCCACGACCGCATCGTGGTGGCCGAGGTACGGCGCGTCGCGCCGGACCAACTCGAGATTCAGGACTTAAACGGCGGTACGCCCATCGTCGACGTGGGGGCGAAGGGTACCTTCGATTCGCGCGACTGCCTCGACCCGGCGGCGGTGGCGTTCAACGGGAAGGTCTGGCTGTACTACTCGGCCATCGGGCCGGGGCCGAATTCGGTCGGGCTGGCGATTTCCGACGACGGCGTTACGTTCAAAAAACACGGCGAGGTTCTCGTGGGCCGCGCGCCGGAGGTACTCGTCCGCGACAGGGCGATCTACATGCTCTACCAGAAGCAGGCCGAAAGCTATTCGTTCTACCTCGCCCGCTCGACCGACGGCATCCACTTTGAAAACGTCACCGAGAAATCCATTTTCGAACCGGAGAAGGGAAAATGGGACAACAAGGATGTTTCGACGGGCCGCCTTTTTCGCCAGGGCGACTGGACCTACCTGCTCTACGGGGCCAGTTCGAACTTCGTTGATCAGCCCGACTTTTTCGGTCTGGCCCGCTCGAAGGATTTGATTGCCTGGGAACGGCACCCCGGCAACCCGATTTTCGGCTGCGGACCGAAAGGTGCCGAAGACGGCGGGGCCATCTGGTTTCCGGCGCTCCTCGAATTGCCCACGCACTACGTGCTGCTCTACGAAGGCAGCCGCGGCAAGTACGACTGGGACCTCAGCTCGCAGATTTGCCAGGCGGCCCTTCCGAAGCGGAAAATCGGGTAGGTACCGGTTGGGATTTCACCGCAGCGACGCAGAGATTGCGCGGAGAAAACAGAGGCTCTACAACCTCTGTGCGAAACTCTGGCTCCTCTGCGGTTAAAAAAACACCCATGCGAATCCTCTCCCTTGCCCTCGGGCTACTGACTGCCTGGCTTCCGGCTCTCGCCCAGCAAACCCGCCCGAACATCGTTTTCATCCTCGCCGATGACCTCGGTTACGGCGACATCGGGCCGTTCGGTCAGAAAGTTATCCAGACCCCACACCTCGACCGCATGGCCACCGAAGGGCTGAAACTCACGAATTTCTACAGCGGCAGTACCGTCTGCGCCCCCTCGCGCTGCGCGTTCCTGACCGGCAAGCACACCGGCCACGCCTACGTGCGCGGCAACGGCGAGGTACCCCTGCGCCCCGGCGACCAGACCATCGCCGCCCGGCTGAAAGCCGCCGGGTACGCCACCGGGCTGTTTGGCAAGTGGGGGTTGGGCGACATCGGCACGACCGGCTCGCCCGACCAGCAGGGCTGGGGCACGTTTGCCGGGTACCTGCACCACGTCGAGGGGCATTTTCAGATGCCGGGAATGCTGTGGGAGTTTTCGCCCGAAAACCCCACGCTGCGCCGCGGGCGGGGCGAGAACCAGGGTGGGTATCTCAACGACGTCTTCGCCAACCGCGCCGTCGAATTCATCGGCCACCAGCAGGGAAAACCGTTTTTCGTGTACCTCGCCCTCACGCTGCCGCACGCCCAGCTCCTTGCCCCGGCCGACGCGATGAAGCCGTACCTGACCGCCGACGGACAAAGCCGCCTCGGGCCGGAAACGCCGTACGTCGGCGGTCACTACGGCGGGCAACCCATGCCCCGTGCGGCGTACGCGGCGATGGTGAGCCGGGTGGACCGATACGTCGGACAGGTACTCAACGCGCTGAAGGCGAAGGGGTTGGACAAAAACACGCTCGTGCTTTTTTCTTCGGACAACGGTACCCACCTGGAAGGCGGTCGCGACCGCGACGACGTGGCGTACTTCAACAGTTCGGGCGGGCTGAAGGGGGTGAAACGGGATCTGACCGAGGGCGGCATCCGGGTACCCACCGTGGCCTGGTGGCCGGGTACCCTCCCCGCCGGGCAAACGCGCAACGGAGCCGGGGCGTTCTGGGACTTGCTCCCGACCTTCGGCGAACTGGCTGGGGTACCCAAACCGGCGGACGCGGACGGAATTTCGCTCATCAACCATTGGAAAACCGGCGCGGCCCTGCCCGAGCGCCCGCTCTACTGGGAGTTTTACGAAGGCGGATACCACCGCGCCCTGCGCGTCGGCGACGACAAGCTGATTCACAAACAACCCCGCACGGGCGGTACCGCGACGGTTGAACTCTACGACCTGAAAACCGACCCCGGCGAGGAGAAGAATTTGGCGACGCAGCAAGCGGCGAAAGTGCAGGAGTTGGAAAAACTCCTGAATGCCCAGCATCGCCCCGCCGAGCACGCGCTGTTTCGAGCGCCGGGGGAAAACTAATCTCGCCCCAGCCCGTCATTGCGAGGAGGTACCGCGACGGCGGACCGTGACGAAGCAATCCCCTGCCGAAGCGGGACCAACTCAGGGGAGCAATTGGCTGGTACCTCAACGTTGGTTCAACTACCGCAAGGGATTGCTTCGTCAGTCGTCGTGCCTCCTCCTTCCTCGCAATGACGGGGTTCATCACCTTTCAAAATTCGGCGTGTTCAACTGCGCCCCGACCGACGTCCGCCAGGCCTGGAGTTGCCTGCGGAGTTGCTGCGCTTTGCCTGGCTGCGCTTCGGCTACATTCTTCACCTCGCCGGGGTCGGTTTTCAGGTTGTAGAGTTCGAGTTGGCCGTCTTCGTAGTTTTCAATCAACTTCCAGTCGCCCGCGCGGACGGCCCCGGCGGGTTTGCCGCCCTGGTTGGCGTAGTGCGGGTAGTGCCAGAACAGCGCCGGGCGTTTGGGCGGCTTGCCCGTTTGAAGCGTCTTGAGAAAACTCACCCCATCGAGTCCGGGTACCCGGCCCGTGAGCCAGTCGGCAAACGTCGGCACGAAATCCTGCGAACTCACGATCGCTTCGCTGACGGTACCCGCTCGCGTCAGCCCCGGCCAGCGGACGAGCAGCGGGACGCGGATGCCGCCCTCGTGGAGGTACCCCTTGCCTTCACGGAGTGGGGCGTTGGTGGTGGCGGGCGTGTTCGGGCCTTCGGGTACCGACAGCCCGCCGTTGTCGGAGGTGAAGACGATCACCGTGTTTTCGTACAGGTTCAATTCTTTGAGTTTCGCGATGATGCGCCCCAAGCCCTCATCGACGCCCTCGACCAGCGCCGCGTAGTGCGGATTGGCGAAGCGGTCAGCGGGGTACCCGGCCTTCTTTTGTTCGTACTTCTGGAGCAAATCGGGCCGGGGCCGGAGGGGAATGTGGGGAGCGTAGTGACTCAGAAAAATGAAAAACGGCCGGTCGCGGTACCGATCCAGCAGCCGGACGGTTTCGTCCGACAGCCGGTCGGTGAGGTGTTCACCTTCGCGGCCCCCAGCCTGCAAATCGGGCAGCGTATAGCCCTTGTCGTACGGAAAAAAGTAGCCCGGCGGCGAGCCGCCCGGTCCCGAACCCACCACGAAGTCGAACCCCTGCCGCGCCGGGCCGTAAGCGGGGTCCGCGCCCAGGTGCCACTTGCCGAGTAGGGCCGTCTGGTACCCCGCCGCCTTGAACCGTTCGGCCAGCGTGGTTTCCGCCAACGGCAAAAATTGCTGAAACTCGGGGGAGCGCAGCCGGTCCTGAGCCGCCGCTGATTGGCGGGCCTGCCGACCCGGAATCCAGTCGGTGATGTGCAGCCGGGCGGGGTACTTGCCGGTCAGCAAACTGGCCCGCGTGGGCGAGCAAACCGGGCAGGCGGCGTAGGCCTGCGTGAAGCGGGTACCCCCGGCGGCGAGGCCGTCGAGGTGCGGCGTTTCGATGAAATCGTTGCCCGTGCAACCCAGGTCGTGCGCTCCGAGGTCGTCGGCGAGAATAAAGAGAACATTCAGCCGCTGTGGAGCCTGCGGGGGTACCGACTGGGTACCGAGCAGGACGGTTAGCAGGGCGAGGAGAGTGAGGGTACGGAGGAAGCGTGGCATAGGTAGAGGCGAACGATAGATTTGCGATTAATTCTTACTTTCGAGAAGCAAACTATCACCAACCGAGTGTAGAATGCTTCCACGAACAGCGTACCATTCACTTTAATTTGACTTTTTAACTTTTATGAGTGCTCGAGTGGCGTATTTACTGGGAGCTGGGGCCAGTGCCTTGCGGATTCCTATTGTAAGAAATATATCAGGTCGTATAAAAGAGGTTACTGAAATTATCCAGATTATGAAGGCCCGGCTGGATGCGTTGGGCGCGGGAGATTTAGATTTAAAGGGGTGGGAATTGTATCAAGTATTTAAAGAATGCGATCTCCTACGAGACGACTTAATCTGGATGGCTGATTACGCCGGTCGAAGCGCCAGTGTCGACACGTTTGCTCGGCGGCTGTACTTTCAAGAGGAAGAAGCTTATTTACGATTGAAGCGGACCCTCTCCTCTTACTTCGTCATCGAGCAATTGAATCAGACAAACTCCTTTACGTACGATGCTTTAACAACCCTCTACGATTTAAGGTATGAAGCACTTATCGCCTCGTTACTCAAAGGACGAAGTCTGAAACTGCCGGGTGAGATAACTGTATTGACGTGGAACTACGATTACCAGTTTGAGAAAGCGTATGCCGACTTTTTGGATCCATTCAACAAATCAGGATCGACGTCATTATATAAAATTCAGAAGCAAATTGGCGTCCGAGTCAATGGACTCCCTTGGGAAGCAGAAGAGCAGGATTTCAGTTTAATCAAACTAAACGGGACAGCAGCGCTGGGAGCACAGGGCAATTTACAGCCCATGTCGGATGATATCAGACAAAATCTCGATTTCCAGGCATTGGTTGAGCTAACCCGAGTGTTTCATGAGGTACGTCTCAACCTGCAAAGAGGCCACGTCAAGCCATTACTACGTTTTGCATGGGAGAACTCTAACCAGTTTGAGGGGGAATTTTGGCGGCGATTAGCTACTACGTTACGAGGGGTTGAAGTCTTGGTGGTAATTGGCTACTCGTTTCCGTTCTTTAATCGAAACGTAGATCGGGAAGTTGTGAAATTGATGACAAACCTGCAGAAGCAGAAAGTGTACTTTCAAGATATACGCCCTGATGATATTGTAAAACGTTGGAGATCAATCTACCAGGGAACGAATGATGTTAAGCCGGAGCCGTACGGAGAAACGGATCAGTTTTTCTTGCCGCCAGAATTGTAACTGATTCTGTCGCCAAACCCATCCCAAAATCTCCCTACCTTCGCCGCGTCGAACCAACCGTACCCTCCCCATGCCCGTCGCCGTGGAAACGCTCACGACCCCCGCGCCCGCGCTGAACCTACCGCCGTGGTCGGTGTCCTCACCGGCCACTCGTCCGCAAAAATAGTGGCCGGTGAGGACACCGACCACGGCGAGTCAAATTACTAACCTCACCCCACCATCCACAACCGCCAAAGCCCCGTCAGGAGCACGAGTACCAGCGCGAAGGGCGTCAGTACCTTCCAGCAGAGGTGCATGAGCTGATCGACGCGGAGGCGGGGGTACGTCCAGCGGACCCACATCTGCACGAAAAACAGCCCGAGGGCTTTCAGCAGCAGCCAGAAAAAACCGGTCAGATTCCCCCAGAGCGTACCCGGTTCGCCCGAAGTCCAGTCGGCGAGGCGCAGGGGGCCGAGGTTGGGCAGGGGCGTGTTCCAGCTTCCCAGAAACAGTACCGCCCCGAGCAGGCAGACGAGCAGCATCAGCGCGTACTCGCTCAGAAACACGATGGCCCAGCGAAAGCCCGAGTACTCGGTGTGGAACCCGCCGACGAGTTCGGACTCGGCTTCGGGGATGTCGAAGGGCGCGCGGTTGCACTCGGCCAGCGAGGCGATGAAGAAAATCAGGAAGGCCACGAAAAACAGCGGCATCCGCACGATGTTCCAGCTCAGAACTCCGCCCACGTCGGAGATGTCAATGCCGAGCGAGCGCAGCCCGAAGAGGTACGTGGTGTGCGGGCTGTGGATGCCCTGCTGGTAGCTGAGTTCCTGGAGGTTGAGCGACTGCCCGAGCATGGCCACGCAGAGCACGCTGAGGCCGAGCGGAATTTCGTAGGAAATCAGTTGGGCCACCGAGCGCATCGCGCCGAACAGCGAGTACTTGTTGTTGGAAGCCCAGCCCGCCATCAGAATCCCCAAAATGTCCAGCGAAACCACCGCCAGGAGCCAGAATACGCCCACGCCCGCCCCGGAGCCTTGCCAGTCGGGCGCGAGCGGCAGGATGGCGTACCCGGCGAAGACGGCCACGAAAATCAAACCGGGCGCGAGGAGAAACAGCCGCCGGTCGGCCAGCCGGGGCACGATGTCTTCCTTCTGAAGTAGCTTGAGCAGGTCGGCGGCGAGTTGGAGCGCCCCGTACGGCCCGACTTCCATCGGTCCGAGGCGGTCCTGGATGAAGGCCGAAATTTTGCGCTCGGCGTACACGCCCACCACGACGCTGGCCAGCGCCATCACGAGGCAGATGAGGAGGGCGGGGAGCAAAACTGGGTTACGAGTTACGGGTTACGAGTTTTTGAAGGGCGGCGAGGTTTTCGGCTTCATCGAAAATCGCCTTCACCGGAATGCGGAAGCCCTTCACGACCCGGCTTTCGATTTCCCCTTCGCGGCCCTTGAATTCCAGATGGTACTGCTTTCCAGCCAGCAGGTACTGCTCGATGGTGGTTGACTTCGGGTCGATGAGCCAGTACTCCCGCACGCCGTGGGCGGCGTAATCGTCGTACTTCACGCCGCGGTCGTTTTTCTCGGTGCTTTTCGAGAGAATTTCCACGATGAGGTCGGGGGCGGGGAAGAGCACTTGGTCGTCGGTGAACCGGGTAACGCGTTTTCGCTCGAAAAAACAGAGGTCGGATTCGTAGCTGTTGCGGGTTAACTCGATCATCGTTTTTTCCGTGTAGACCCGGCCTAACGAATGAACCCGGCAGTACAGGCTCAGCAGTGTGGACAGGTACTCGGAGGCGTCCAGGTGCCGTTTTCGCACCGGCGAGTGAAAAACCGCCTGCCCGTTGATGAACTCGACTTTGTCGTCCTCCGAGATCTGATCATAAAAGGCCTGCCGCCGCTGGCGTTCGGCGTCGAGGTACGCCTGCAGATTCTGCACGATTTCGGGCAGGCGGGGCGATTTCTTGAGGGCTTCCAGTTCGGCGTGCATCGGGGTGGTTGTTTCAAAAATACGTCCTTGACCGCAGATTTACGCGGATTTGCCAGATTACGCAGACAGGCCTGAAAAAGAATACTGTAAACTGGGCCTGACCTCACTTGTCTGCGTAATCTGGCAAATCCGCGTAAATCTGCGGTCAAAACTCCGCCGTTTTTGGTGCCCGCGGGAAGGGAATCACGTCGCGGATGTTGCCCATGCCGGTTACGAATTGCACGAGGCGCTCGAAACCGAGGCCAAAACCCGCGTGCGGCGCGGTACCGAACTGCCGGGTTTCGAGGTACCACCAGACCGATTCTTCGGGAATGCCGACTTCCTGGATGCGGGCCAGGAGCTTGTCGTAGTCGTCTTCGCGCTGGCTACCGCCGATGATTTCGCCGATGCCGGGGAAGAGCACGTCCATCGCGCGTACCGTGCGCCCGTCCGCGTCCTGTTTCATGTAAAACGCCTTGATGGCCCGCGGGTAGTTGGTCAGGATGACGGGTTTCTTGAAATGCTTCTCGACGAGGTACCGCTCGTGCTCGCTCTGGAGGTCGATGCCCCAGGCCACGGGGTACTGAAACCGCTTTTCCTTGTGCGGCTTCGACTGCATCAGAATCTCGACGGCCTCGGTGTACGTCAGTCGCTCGAAGGGGTTTTCGGTGACGAAGCGCAGCTTTTCGAGCAACGCCAGCGGGCTGCGCTCGGCCTGGGATTTCGCTTTTTCTTCGTCGGCGAGGCGTTTTTCGAGGAAGGCCAGATCGTCGGCGCAGTGTTCGAGCGCGTACCCGATGACGGCTTTCAGGAAATCCTCGGCCAGGTTCATGTTGTCTTCCAACTCGTAAAAGGCCATTTCCGGCTCAATCATCCAGAACTCGGCCAGGTGGCGGGTCGTATTGGAGTTTTCGGCGCGGAACGTCGGCCCGAACGTGTAGACCTTCGAGAGCGCCAGCGCCCCGAGTTCGCCTTCGAGCTGCCCCGAGACGGTCAGGTTGGTCAGTTTCCCGAAAAAGTCTTCGCGGTAGTTGACGGACCCGTCTTCGTTCAGGGGCGGGTTCTTCGGGTCAAGCGTCGTCACGCGGAACAGCTCGCCCGCCCCTTCGGCGTCCGAACCGGTGATGATGGGCGTGTGGAGGTAGAAAAAGCCGTGGTCGTTAAAATACTCGTGGACCGCAAACGCGAGCGCGTGCCGGATGCGGAGAATGGCCGAAAAGGTGTTCGTTCGGGGCCGCAGGTGCGCGATTTCCCGCAGGAATTCGAGGCTGTGCCGCTTCGGTTGGAGCGGGTACCGCTCGGGGTCCGCCGGACCGTAGACCTGAATGTCCGAGGCCTTCAACTCCACCGCCTGTCCGCTGCCCTGCGATTCGACGAGGGTACCCGTCACGGCCACGCAGGCCCCCGTCGTGACGAGGCGGAGTACCTCTTCGTCCACCACCCCGGCCTCGACGACCGCCTGGAGGTTGTGAATCGTCGAGCCGTCGTTGAGGGCGATGAAGGCAACGTTCTTGCTTTCGCGCTTGGTGCGCACCCAGCCGTGGACGGTGATCTGCTGACCAATCTGGTCGGTGGCCTGGAGGTACTGCTTGAGTTGAATCGGGGGCATGTCGGGGGCTTGGAAAACGAGCCGCAAAACTAAGGAGAATTGCGGTTGGGCGGGCGGGGGTACGCAAATTGCGGCGAAGCGCGTTAGGAAGAGGTACCGCCCCATTCTACTTTTGACTTTGTTCTGACTTATGACTTGCCCATTTTGACCACGCCCATCGCCCGTTTCCTCTCGATTCTCTTCCACCCGCTGCTGGTACCCACCTGGCTGTTCGGGGTACTGCTCTACGCCGCGCCGGGGGCCTTTCGTAACCTCAACGCCTTGGACCAGACCGCCGACGTGGGCCTCGGACCGATTACCGTCAGCATCCGCGTGGGGCTGATGTACCTGGTCTTCGTGGGTACCTTCCTCGTGCCCGCGCTGGCGCTGTACTGGCTGCACCGCTTCGGCGTCGTCCGCAGCCTGACGCTCGAAGACCGCCAGGACCGCCGCATTCCGTACCTGATGACGGCCCTGGTTTACACCGCACTGACGGTCATCTTCGGGTACCGGCTCCGGCTGTTGCCCGAAGTGTCGCTCATCCTGGGCAGCATCACGCTGGCGATTATCGGTGTGGTGTTCGTCAATCTGTTCTGGCAGATTTCGGCGCACGCCGTCGGCTTGGGCGGGGCGGTTGGGGCACTGGCGGGGGTACTCCTCCGCTTCGGCGAAACGGGCCTGTTCCCTACGCTGCTCGCCGCCATTCTGCTCACGGGCTGGGTACTCGCCGCGCGCCTGCACCTCAATGCCCACACCCCCGCGCAGGTCGGGGCAGGGTGGATGCTGGGGTTGGTGGTGAGTTGGGGGGCGGTGAGTTGGGGGTTGTAAACGAACTGAGTAATGAATGAATACCGAAGCAAAGCGCTCAAAAACTCTTCCATTGTGGCGTTTACGTATGTGGGTTTGGGAACCCTCAGTTTGTTTGCGATAAATTCAGATTCTTTGATTTCTGATGTGGCAGGAATTTTTTTCTTGCTGACGTTGCCGGTATCGTTTTTGGGTTTTGGAATTCTTTACGGGGAAGGACCAGCAGGTTATGGGTTGATGTTAGGGGTTCAGTTACTCGTGTTCTTAATTTTCTGGTACGCTGTTTATCGAGTGATTCTTCATCGTTACAAACATTTAGACTGAATCATTGAAAATAAAATCTGCCTCTCATCCTGAGCAGTAGCGAAGGACCTACGCAGGGCTGACCAACCAAGCTTATTTTATGAAACAGTTCACACAGATGCACACAGAAGAAATGCACGCAGATTTTCACAGAATTGATTCTGCGGACATCTGTGCTGCATTTTTTCTGTGTACATCTGTGTGAAATAATAAACTAACTGGTTCAGGCCTCCGGGCTTGAATCGGTTCAACAACTACCCCGAAATCTGTACCTTGCCTCAGCCATGAACTCAACCCTGTCCCCCCCGCCTCAACGAAGCGCAACTCACCCTGCTGCGCCTGTTCGACCGCGCCATGAGCGAAGGGGAAATCAATGACCTCAAACGGGTACTCCTTCAGCACTACGGCGAAAAACTCCAGGCGGAACTGGAAGGCTTGGAATCGGCTGACCGGTTGCGGGAGGTCAGCGAACGACTGGAGCAGGGAAGTCGGACTGAAGTCCGGCAGCAAATTCAGGCCGAACGCGGCCAATGAGAGCCGTCATCGATACGAATAGATTGCTCAATTCCATTCCCAGAAACGCCGCCAAACGCTGGCTGTACGAATCGTTCAAGGCCGGCAAACGTGGACTATCTGGTCTCGGACGACCGGCACCTGCTGGCGTTCCGAACTTGGCCATTTCCACCGGTGCCCGTCATTTCCTTTGAGGAGTTTAGACGAATTTTGAATCGCTAATTTCTACTCTCTGGATGGCAGCCTGGAGAAATTGAGCGTTGAACATGGAATATTGAACATTGGAAATTGCCCGCTGAACCCAACTTCATCATGCCCACCCACCTCCTCACCGATACCCGCGACGGGGTACTGACCCTCACGCTCAACCGCCCGGAAGTCTACAACGCCCTCAACCCGGCGCTGCTGCGCGAGCTGGCCGAGGCCTTCACCGCGGCGGCGGACGACGAGGCGGTGCGCGTCGTGGTGCTAACCGGGGCGGGGGAGAAGGCCTTCAGCTCAGGGGCGGATTTGAAGGCGGGGTTCACCGAAGGCTTGCAGGACCCCGGCGAATCGCTCCGCACGACGTACCACCCGCTCGTCCACGCGATGCGGAATCTACCCAAACCCATCATCGGGCGGCTCAACGGCATCGCCGCCGGGGCGGGCTGCTCGCTGGCGCTGTCGTGTGATGTACTCGTGGCCGCCGAAACGGCGTCGATGGCCCAGCTCTTCATCGGCATCGGGCTGGTACCCGACGCGGGCTCGACGTTTTTCCTGCCCCGCCGCGTGGGGTACGCGGCGGCCTTCGAGCTGTGCAGCACAGGCCGGACGGTTCCCGCCGCCGAGTGCCTCGCGCTCGGGCTGGTCAACGAAGTGGTACCTGCCGACCAGCTCGACGCGGCCGTGCAGCGCCGGGCTGCCGCCTACGCCCAAGCCCCGACGCAGAGCATCGGCCTCATCAAAAACTTATTGCAGGATTCCCTCTCGAATACGCTTGACGAACAGCTCGAACGCGAAGCCGCCGCCCAGACCCAGGTCGCCCGCAGTGCTGACGCCGCCGAGGGAGTACTCGCCTTTTTGCAGAAACGAAAACCGGCCTTCAAGGGAGTTTAGCGTGGATGAGTTTAGGGTTTAGCGTGGATGAAAAGTTCAACTAATTCCAAACTCTGAACTCAATTTCCCAACTGCATCAGCGTGGGCAGGCGGGCGGCTTCGAGCCAGTAGGTCCCGATGGACCGGGCGATGCGCGTGAAACCGTCGAAGCTGTGGGGCTTGGTGAAGTACGAATTCGTCCCGAGTTGGTAGCTTTTCCAGACGTCACCGGCGTTGCTCGACGTCGTCAGGACCAGGACCGGAATCACCTTCAGCAGGGGGTCGGATTTGAGTAGGCGCAGGGTATCGAAGCCGTTCAGGACGGGCATGTTCAGGTCCAGCAGAATAAAAGCCGGGAAGTCGTGCTGCTTCAATTTCCGGAGCTGATCGAGCAGTTGCTGACCGTTCTCAAAAAAATGAAAGCGGCTGCCCTGAATGATGTCCGTGAAGGCATCCTCCAGCAGCATTCGATCATCGGGGTCATCTTCGGCTACGAAAACCAGCAGATTCTTCGTAGAATTTTTCACGGGGAGGAGTTAAGGAGACGTACCTACGGTGGCTAACAAATTAAGCGAACGTCCGGGCTTTCTGCAACTCCGTTCCGGCCACGGTCCTCAACGCGGGAGGTACACCCGGAAGGTCGTACCCTGGCCGGGCTCGCTGCGCACGACGACGTCGCCGCGGTGATTTTCCAGGACGCGCTTGACGATGGCCAACCCAATGCCCGTGCCGGGGTACTCGGCGCGGTTGTGCAACCGGCGAAATGCTTCAAATACCTGATCGGCGTACTGCTGGTCGAAACCGATGCCGTAATCGCGCACGCTGATTTCGTGGTACGGGCCCTGGGCCTGCAGGTCGGGTGCTTCGGGTACCTCGGCGCCCCGCACGGACCGGGCGCGGATTTCAATGCGCGGCGGGGTACCGGGCTGGCTGAACTTGAGCGCGTTGCTGAGCAGATTCTGGAGCAACTGGCGCAATTGCAGGGCATCGCCTGCTACCACCGGCAGCGAGTCGACGGCCAGCACGGCCTGCTTTTCCCGGATGGCCACTTCGAGGTCGGTGCGTACGTCGTGAAGCAGGCGGTTGAGGTCGACGGGTTGAAAGGACTGTTGGGTGGACGTCAGACGCGAATACGTCAGTAAGTCGTTGATGAGCGCCTGCATCCGCTCGGCGGCCACCTGCATCCGAACCAGCTTGTCGGCCGCATCGGGCGGGAGGGCGGCGGCGTGGCGTTTCAGGACCATGTCGCCGAAGGACTGAATCTTGCGCAGGGGTTCCTGCAAATCGTGGCTGGCCACGTAGGCAAAGCGCTCCAGGTTTTCGTTCGACGTCTGGAGTTGTTGCACGGTGGCTTCGAGTTCGAGCTGGAGGCGTTTCAGCGGGGTGTAATCCGAAAACGTCACGAGTACCTCGTTGCCCAGTTTGGTCGACATGATGTCGAGCCAGGCGTCGATGCCGTCGTTGTTGTAGTGAAAATCGAAGCGGTGCGTCTGGCCCGTCTGGTACGTGTCGCGGTACTGCTCGAAGAGGCCGTTGACCTGGTACCCTGGAAACCAGCGGCTGCCCAACTCGCCGATGACCGCCCCCGGTTCCTGCCCGACGTACGCGGCCAGCATCCGGTTGGCGACGCGAAAGCGGAAGTCCACCACCTCGCCCGCCGCGTTGCGCTCGGGCGCGAAGAGAAAAATGCCCGTCTGCGAGGTGTCGATGACGGCCTGCAACTCCGCCGCCGCCCGCCGCACGGCCGAGACGTCGGTAAACGTCACCACGAAGCCATCGCCCAGTTTCCGGGCCGAGACGTCAATCCAGAAATCCAGCCCGTCGTGTGCGTAGCGGAGTTCGGTGCGCGTGGGTTCGCCCGTTTCGACGGTGTGGACGTACTGGGCAAACAGGCCCGATTCCACGTTACCCGGAAATACGTCGAGCAACCGGTGCGCAAGCAGTTCGTCGGCAGTTCGGCCCGTGAGCTGAGTCGAGGCTTCGTTGACGCTGATGAAGACAAAATCCTGGACGGTACCCGCTTCATCGCGCAGGGCGCGGAACGCCATGATGCCGTTCGTCGAACTATCCAGTACGCTGTTGAGCAACGCGGCCTGGTCTTCAATCCGCTGCGAGGCCCGGCGGCTTTCGGTGATGTCGATGTAGGTCACGACGACGCCGTCGCCGTTTTTTCGGACGTCGACCGTCAGCCACACGTCCAGGCCGTCGGCGTGGTAGTGCAGGTCGGTTTGCAGTGCTTCGCCCGTTTCGATGGCCTGTCGGTACAGGCTGAAAATGCCCGTGTCCGCCATGCCGGGGTACAGGTCGGAAACGCGCCCTCCTGTAATCTCCTCCACCGTTTTGCCGCCAAGCCGTGCCCCGATTTCGTTAATCATCAGGTACCGGAAATCCACGATGGTACCGGCGTCGTCGCGAAGGGGTTGCAGGGCCGTAATGCCGTTGGTCGAACTGTTCAGAACGGTGTTGAGCAAGGCGGCCTGCTCCTGAATAGCCTGCGCCGCCCGCCGGGATTCGGTGATGTCGATGAACGTCGACAGGACGGAATCATCCACCTTGCTCAGCGACACGGCGTACCAGCCTTGCGTCATCGGGTAGAACAGCTCGGTCTGGTACGACTGCCCCGTTTCGATGACTTCAACGTACTTCGGAAACAGCCCCAACTCGGGCGACCGGGGAAACAGTTCGAGCAGCGTGTGCGTGTCGAGCGCGGCGCGGTCGTAGGGAAACAGCGCCAGCCCGGCGGGGTTCGTGAGGCCGAATCGAAAGTCAACGATGCGGCCAGTGACGTCGCGAATGGCTTCGTACACGGCCATGCCCGCCAGCGAATTTTCGAGGATGCCATTGACGAGCGCCCGCTGCCGCTCAATTTCCCAGACCACTTCGCGCGTGTTGCTGATGTCGTTGAACGTGATGACGAATCCGTCGTCCAGTTTCACGACCGACACGTCAAACCAGCCGCTGACGCCGTCGGTATCGTAGCTGGTTTCAAACCGCAGCCAGGTACCCGTCTCGACCACTTCCACGTACCGGGCAAACAGGCCCCGCTCGGCCACGCCGGGAAAGCGATCGAGCATCCGCCAGCCGGGCTGCTGGTCGGGCAGGCGCAGGACCCGCGCCGCCACCCGGTTGATGGCCTGTGCTTCAAAGTCGACCACCCGGCCCGCCGCGTCGCGTAGGGTACCGTACAGAATGATGCCGTTGAGCGAAGCATTCAGGACGCCTTCAAGCAGCCGATTCTGTTCCCGAACGGCTTCGGTCGGCGGAGGCGTGACGGGCGGCGTACCGTCGGGCGGCGTACCGTCCGCGGGTCCCTTCGTTCGTAGTACCGTCAGGACGCCGTCGGCCCATTTTCGGTGCGTCAGTTCGTACGCGCCGACGTGCTGCCGGGCCTCGCCGGTCTGGTACGCCTGGAGCAGACCCTGCCGAAATGCTTCCCGTTCGGTTGGAGTCGTTTCGCTGAAAAACGGAAGCGCCTGCTGATTTTGGTACGTGACCTCAAACGTCGGCGGTAGCGCCGCTTCGGGCACCTGAAACCGGTGGTACAAAACGCCGTCGGGCAAGGCGTCGAGCAGTTGGTGAAGGGAAAGGTCCGTAGTCGGGGTGGGCATGAAAAAAGCGTAATCAAAAACACTGCCAAACTACGGATTTTCGGACCGGTTTCGTCGCTTCAGCGAATGGCAATCGTCACGCGCCGGTTCAGTGCCCCGGTACTGTCGGCGGCGGCTTCGGAAGCGGGTACCGCACTGCCCCGGCCCCGGAAGTCGATGCGGTCGGGTGCAATGCCCCGCCGCACGAGGTACGTCGCCACCACCTTCGCCCGGTACTCCGACAGCGTTTGGTTCTGGCGGCGGTCGCCGAGGCCATCGGTATGGCCCGTGACGTCGATGCGCCAGGCCGGATTGCGCCCGAGCGCCTCGGCCAGACGGTCGAGTTCGGCGCGGGCCGCGTCGGTCAGGGCGTAGCTGCTCTGCTCAAACGTGATCGCGTGCGGAACAAAGGCTTCCGGTGCGGGTTGGGGCAGGGATTTCGGCGGCGAAGCCGGTACCGCGGCCGTGCGTACGCTGTCGGGTCGAGCGTTGATGCGCCGGGCGGGGGGCGGTTGGGTAGCGGGCTTCGGTCGGACTGACCTCGCCACCGATGGGCGGGGTACGGGCTTCGCCGGGCTGACGGGCTTCGCGGTGGGCTTTGCCACTGGTTTCGGCTTGACCGTGACCACGGGCTTGGTGACGACCGTTGGTGGCGCTTTTTGCCGCAGAAACTGCGCCCCAACGGCCTGCCGGACGGCGATTTTCTGGGGGTCCGTCGGGTTGGGGAGTTGCCAGAACAGGATGATTTCGCCTTCGAGCATGGCGTTGAAAAAATCCACGCGCAGGTCGTAGTACTGCCCGGCCTTCAGGATGACGCGGCCCTTGAATTGGGCGTTGTCGTTGAGTTGCCAGGAATCAATTACCTTCCGCCCGCCGACCCAGACCCGGATGCCGTCGTCGACTTCCGCCGAAAACACGTACACGCCCGTCGCCGGGGCGAGGAGTTTGCCGGTCCAGCGAATGGAGTAGTACGTCTGGTCGACGCCCGGCGCGGGCGACTGGCCGAACCAGCGAAATTGCAGCGCCCGGTCGACGCGCGTCAGCACTTTTCGCTCGAAGTTGGTACCGTTGAAGTACTCGCCCTTCAGCCCCTGCTGGGCGTGGAGGACGGTGGTAGCGAGAAGGAGTACCGGTACGAGGAGCAACGCCCGTCGCAGCCGGTTCGGGAGGGGGCACATCGGTTGAGTTTTTTCATGGCTGAAACCGAAGGTACTGGTTTGCCCCCGTTTGCAAAAGCGCCCCCGCCGAAGTGTGACGAGTGGTGAAAAAGGGCGCAGGGATACGGAAAATTCTTCTTTGGCTCACCGCCCAAGGGCAATTCGGAAAACGTAGAGATGGTTTGGTTTTAACGAATGACCGAAGTTGTCACGCGTCCCGGTTGAAGACCCTCGAAGTGGCGGTCCGCCCGGGGCGCGTAGCCGCTGCGGTTGAGTAGGTGCTTCAACAAGCTCCGCGTGACAAGCCAACACGCAGAACGTTGATTTCTAAACCACTTCTCAAAAATCCGTATCCGCCTTTTTTAAATCCAGCTCCTGAATCCAGATGTTGCGGTAGAGCACGTTGTGGCCTTCGGCCTGGAGTTTGAGACCGCCGGGCGTGTCGGTGATGCCCTTGCCACCGTCGTTGCCGCCGTCGATGCCCGAATTGGCCCCGCCCCAAACCTGGTTGATGGGTTGATTCTGGTGGACTTTCCTGCCGTTGAAGTACATCGTCAGCATCGCCTTCTCGGTGCGTTTGCCGTCCTGAAACCGCGCCGCCCGGAACACGATGTCGTAGGCATTCCACTTCCCAACGCCCGCGTACGCCGCGTAGGGTGAGGGGGTTTCGTTGATGACGGCCCCCATGCCGTGCGAAGTCGTGTCGCCGTCGAGTACCTGGATTTCGTAGCGGCTCTGGAGGTACACGCCGCTGTTGCCGCCGGGTTCGGAGATGAGGAATTCGACGTGGATGCGGGCGTCTTTGAATCCTTTTTTCGTGACGATGTCGGCGGCCCCGTACTTGCCGCCCGCCGCGGCGGGGTCATTCGTGTTGAGTACCTGCCCGCCGTCGACGGGATCGTTGACCAGAAACCACTTGATGGGCAGCGTCGCCGCCAGCCGGGGGCCGTTCCAGTACGTCCACTTCTGGTCGAGCATCGCCCGCGACCCGTCGAAGTACACCTCGGCACCCTTCGGGGGTTTGGCCCCGACTCCCACCGAGGCCGGGGGCGGGGTACCGATCCAGCCCGTGGCGAGGCAGCCGGTAAGCAGCAGAAGGGAGACGGAAGCGAGCGAACGAATCATGGGAAACAGGTTTCAGAGTGAAAGCCGAAAGCTATCCCGTTTTTACTCCCGGCGCAAATTCCGGTCTACAACCCGGTTCGGTACAGGTTGAGTACCTGACTCCGCAACGCGTACTCGTAGCGCGCCTGCACGAGGTTGGCACGGGCGCGGTCGAGGGCCGTTTTGGCCACGAGGTACTCCACGGTCTGGAGGGTACCCGCGTTGAGGCGACTTTCGATGGCCGTGAAGGCGCGTTCGAGCGAACGCACCTGGCTGGTCGTGGCCGTGTAGCGGTCGGCGGCGGCGCGCAGATTCGTCGCGGCGGTTTCGATTTGCTGGCGCAGGAGTAGCCGAACGTTGTCGGCCTCGGTCTGCGAGGTTTTCTGCTGCACCACCGCCGCCGCAATGCGGTACCGCGCCCGGAAACCGTTCAGAATCGGAATCTGGAGGTTGAGCGAGACCGAGCGGTTGAGGTTGTTGCGGAGCTGCTCGCCGTAGCCGTAGTTGACGAACGTACCGCCCGGTGCCGAACTGTACACGGGCTGCTGCACCCCGCCGACGAGGACGTAGTTGTCGCTGGGCTGCGCCACTACGGTTCCATCGGCCACGAAGCGTTGCAGACCCAGACTCGAATAAATGGTACTCAGGTTGGCATTCAGGCTCAGCGTCGGGTACCGCGCCGCCCGGGCCACCCGCACGCCGAAGGCATCGCTGCGCACCTGGAGGTCGGCGGCTTTCAAATCCGGGAATCGTTGCAACGCCTGGGTGTAGACGTCGCGGGCGTTGGCTTCGTCGCGGGCCTGGGTTGGGTCGGGCAGGGGCAGTTTTTCCACCGAAAAGTCCGCCACCGCCGTACCCTCGGGCAGGTTCATCGCCTGAATCAGGGCCAGCTTGGCCAGGTCGAGCGCGTTGCGGGCGTCCACCACGGCCAGTTCATCGGCGGCTTGCTGGGCTTCGAGTTCAAACAAACTGCCCTCGGCGAGGGTACCCGCGTCGACCTGCTTCCGCGTCCGCTCGACCTGCGCCCGGCTGACCTCCACCTGCCGCCGGGCTACGTCGAGTTGTTCCTCGCTCGTCAGCGTGAGCAGGTAGTTCTGGATGACGAGCAACGCCACCGCGTAGCGCGCCCCTTCGGCCCCCTGCCGGGCGGCCTGCCGGAGCAGATCGGCCTGCCGAATGGCGCTTGTCTGAGCCAGGCCGTTGAACAAAATCAGGCCCGACGAAAGCTGGTAGTTGTTGGACGTGACCTGCTGCTCGACAAACTGGTTGGTCGTCGGGTTGATGTTGCGGCCCGCGTTGAGCGCCTGCGAGGCGAAGGCGTTCAGCGTAGGCAGGCGATCAAGCCGGGCCTGCTTCAGCGCAACCTGACTGGCTTCGACGTCCAGATTCGCCCGCCGAACCAGGAGGCTGTTTTGCTGCGCCAGCCGCAGGCATTCATCCAGACTCAGGCGCTGCGCCGCGAGGGGTGCCGCCAGCGAAAGGCACAGCCATACCGCCAGGAAATGGGTGAATTTCATGGAGAAAAGAAAGGAGAGGTTCTAAAAAAACTCCCCTCCTTGAAAAGGAGGGGTGGTCCGAAGGACCGGGGTGGTCAGCGCGCCAACGTCGGAGTACTTAAACCAAGCTTGGGTAGGCTTCGCGCTCGGCCCGGACCACCCCCCAGCCGCACGGGCCTACGCACCCCCTCCTTGAAAAGGAGGGGAGTCGTTTCGTTGATTTTTTTCCTACACCGCCGACGTCGCCTCGGCTGGTTCGAGCCAGCCGTCTTTGAGTCGGACGATGCGGCGACCGTAGGCGGCGTTCGTTTCCGAGTGCGTCACCTGCACGATGGTCACGCCGTCTTTTTCGTTGAGTTCGCGGAACAGGTCCATGATTTGCAGCGCGTGTTCGGAGTGCAGGTTGCCCGTGGGTTCGTCGGCGAAAATCACCCGTGGCTGGGCCACCACCGCCCGGGCGATGCCGACCAGTTGCTGCTGTCCGCCGGAAAGCTGGTTCGGAAACAAATCTTTTTTGGCCACAATCTGGAAGCGGTCGAGCACGTCGGCCACGCGGCTTTTGCGTTCGTTACCCGAGAGACCTTTGTAGAGCAGCGGCGTTTCGATGTTTTCGTAAACGGTCAGTTCGTCGATGAGGTGATAGGCCTGGAAGACGAAGCCGATGTGGTTGCGGTGCAGTTCGGTGCGTTTTTTCTCGGACAATTTCTGCACGGGCTGGTCCAGAAACAGGTACTCGCCTTCCGAAGGCTCTTCGAGTAATCCGAGGATGTGCAGCAGGGTACTCTTGCCCGAACCCGACGGGCCCATGATGCTGACGAATTCACCCTCGGCGATGGCCAGGTCGATGCTGCGCAGGACGTAGGTCTTGCCAAACCCGGCGGGAAAGTACTTCGAGACGTTGCGGAGTTGAATCATGGGGTTGCGCCGACCTCTGGTCGGCGAAGTTGAAGGATGAGACCGATGGTACCCTTCTGGGCAACGCCCGTGCCAGCTTGCGAAAAGGCCTTTTTTAATCAACTGGTGAGGATTCCGGAAAGCGGCGTGTCCGAAACCGGACGGAGCACTGTCCGAATGCGAACGACGTACCCGTTGAGAGCGAATCGTTCCGGGACATGAAAAGCCGCCGAACCAAACGGGAATTCCTGTTTGGTTCGGCGGCTTTTCACAAAACGTCGTCACTTCCCTTTGGGCAGGTCTTTCCGCAAGATCAGAAGTGGATTTTCAGCATTTTCTTTTAAGTAGTTCTCGTAGTAGTCAGCGGTCATCAGTTCCACCTGCCACAAATAGCCCTCCGGTTGACGCGCATTTTTGTAAACGTAGCTCCACCAATACGAGGCGATATCGTCTGCTTTCAAGGACGTGCTGGCAAAGTCACGAGTCCGCTTGCCGTCTACCCAAATGCCATACTTTCCGGAATTTTTCCACGACTCAAACTGCGATTCGGTAGGGGTTCGCCGCGTAAAGGGTGGAATGAGGTGCACAAATTTCTTGTCCTCAGGAGTCAAATCCGAATACTTTTTCCGAACCAAGTTCCGACCGTCGGGCCAGGTATCGACCCACTTATCGCCGTACAGCCGCTCCATCTCCGCGACGTCGGTTTGGGACCGTGGCTTAGGAGTTGCCGATCTTTTTTCTTGGGGAGCTGGTACCGTCTGGGCCACCGTACGGGTACCGAACAGCCCGGTCAGGGTAGCGACCAGCAGGAGCGCGCTGGCATACGCCAGGAAAGCGCGGGCGGGAGACGTGTGTTTGGTCATCATTCGGAATCGTTGTTTGGTTGTTTGAAACGTCAGGGTACTCGTCAAGCGGACCGGTTCGGCGAGCGTCAGCCTGCTCAGGAGCAGGTGCTGGTACGCGGGTACGTTCTGGTGATACCCGGTCACGGCCTCGTCGGCCAGAAATTCGTGGTTGAGCTGTATGGCCCGCTTCACCCAGCCGAGTACCGGATTGAACCAGCCGAAACAGCGCAGCAACTCAATCAGCAGCACGTCGAACGAGTGCCCCTGCCGGATGTGGGCCAGTTCGTGCGTGAAAAGCTCGGCCTCAATTTCCCCCCGCCGGTACGCTGCCTCGGGTACGAAGAGGTAATTCAGAAAGGTATACGGCGACCCGGATTGGTCCACCAGCACGAGCGTCGCCCCCCGAAACGGCTGCTTCGGGTACCGGGCAACCCGGCGAATCAGCGCGTACCCATTCCCGACGAAGCGCAGGAGCAGTACCCCGGTCACGAGTCCGTAGAGCCAGAGCCCAACCGTCAGGAGGCGTACCCCGCCCGCACCGGACGGGGTACCCACTGGCTCACCGGCGGGCGCTACGGCCTGCGCGACGAACGGCGTCGGCGGGAGTGGCGTCAGCGGAACGGCCTCCGGCCAGACGGGCGGGAGCGACAGCACCGGTACGACGGCGGAAAACAGCAGACTACCCAGCAGGTAGTACCGTTTGAACCGGTGCAGACGTTCGTTTTCGAGTACGATTTTGTAAAAGCCAAACAGGAGCAGCAAGCTCAGACTGGCCGTCAGCAGGTAGTCGATCATGGCTTTTTCTTTTGAATTTCTTCTTCAATGAGTTGCTTCAGGGCTTGCAGTTCGTCGGCCGACAGGTTGGTTTCGGTCGTGAAAAACGAAGCGAACTGCGCCGCTGAGTTGTTGAAAAAATTCTTGATCAGTCCGTTGACGTGCTGGGCGAAATACGCCTGCCGGGTCACGAGTGGGAAGTACTCGCGGGAGTTGCCTAGGGCGCGGTACCCCACCACGCCCCGGTCGGTCAGGCGCTTGAGCAGCGTCGCCAGGGTCGTTGGGGCCGGTTTAGGATCGTCGTAGGCGTCAAGCAGGTCTTTCAGGAAGGCCCGTTCGCGATTCCACAGGTGGTGCATGAGAATTTCTTCGGCTGCGGGAAGTTTCATTTCTATTTTTATAGAGTAATTTCTACAAATGTAGAATAAAAGAAACCAAAGTCAAGTCGAAGGAATGCTTTTTAAATGTCAGGATACGGGTAAAGTACCCAAGTGGTGTGGTGCTTCAGTGTGACCCCCAGCCGCACCCTGTCAGTTACGGTCAGACCGCAGGTCGGACCCGCTGACTACGCGTCTGCGGACTACGCGTCTGCGGACTACGCGTCTGCGGTCTGACCATAACTGACAGGGTGCGTCCCTTCCCAGGAGGAGGCGGCTGACCCGTGCGGCTGGTCGCGCAGGGATGAAAATTCCGTTTCTGTTACCCCACAACTTGCGTAAAATAAACGGGTAAGCAAAAGAGCGCGGGGACCGTCCGAACCCGAACGGGCAACTACTCCGACCGCAGGGCGTTGACCGGATTCATCAGCGCCGCCTTCACTGACTGGAAACTCACCGTCAGCAAGGCAACCCCCACGGCCAGAAGTCCGGCGGCGGCAAATACCCACCCGTTCAGGTCAATTCGGTACGCAAAGTTCTGCAACCACGACTCCAGAACGTACCAGGCCAGCGGCGTGGCGAGTACTACGGCCATGACTACGAGTCCGAGAAAATCCTTCGAGAGCAGCGCCACGATGCTGGCGACCGAGGCCCCGAGTACCTTCCGCACCCCGATTTCCTTCGTGCGTTGCTGGGCCGCGAGGTGGGCCAGCCCGAAGAGGCCGAAGCTGCAAATCAGTACCGAAAGACCGGCGGCGTAGCTGAGGAGCGTTTGCCAGCGCTGCTCCTGGCGGTACTCGCGGGCGTTGAGTTCGTCGAGAAACTGGGCGTCGTACACGGCCTGCGGTAGTACCTCGCGGTAGGCGTTTTCGAGCACGGCCATGCCCTCCCGCAACCTCGATTTTTGAAGTTTTACCCAGATGGCCCCGGCATCGGAATCGGCCATGAGCATCACGACGGGCTGAATGCGCTCGCGGAGTGATCCGGTGTGAAAATCGCGCACGACGCCGACGATGGTGTGAGGGGTTTTGAAACGACCCGAATCAAGCCGCACCGTGGCCCCGAGGGGATTCGGAAGCTGAGCGGCTTTCACGAAGGCCTCGTTGACGAGCAGGGCGGTGTGGGCGTCGGTCGGGAATTGGCGCGAAAAATTCCGGCCCACGCGGAGCGTATGGCCCAGGGTAGCCAGGTACGCCTCGTCGGCTACCTGATAAAAACTCCGCACCGTTTTGCCGTTGACGGTGGTTTCGTTCACCCCAAAATCACCGCCGAACGCGATGCTGTGGATGGACGGCTCGTGGGCGAGCCGACGCCGCAAAAACGCCTGCACGGGCGAAACGGGCGTGTTTCCGGCGACGTACGTCCGGATGACGTGGAAGGGGTTGTACCCCAGGTCTTTCGTGCGGATGAATTCTAACTGCCGGTACAACACGATCGTGCTCACGAGCAGAAAAAAGGCGAGCGCAAACTGAACGACTACCAGGCCACGCCCGAAACGACCCCGTACCGAAATCGACTGGCGGTTGTAGAGCACGGTGGTGGGCTTGAAGCGGGAAAGTACCCAGGCCGGGTAGAACCCCGCCAGGAGCACGAGCAGGACGAACAGCCCGAGCAAGCCAGCGACCAGCCATCCCAACGGAAAATCACCGAAGGCAAGTTGTTTTTCGGTCAGCGTCTGAAACGCGGGCAGAACCACGCGAACCAACCCGACCCCCAGGGCCAGCGCCAACGCGCAGAGCAGGCCCGACTCGATGAGACTCTGGGCGATGATCTGCCGCCGAAGTCCACCCGATACTTTCCGGACGCCGACTTCCTTGGCCCGTTGCAGCGAACCGGCGATGCTCAGGTTGATGAAATTAATGCTCGACATCAGCAAAATGAACCCGGCAATGCCCAGAAATAGGTACGAAAACACGGGATTGCTGCCATTGATGATACCCCCTTCGCGGTTGCTGTTGGTCTGGTCGAGCGGGTGCAGGTGGAGGTCGGTCAGGGGTTGTAGACCGTAGCGAATTCGGGGGTCGTGCTGCGCGAGGCGACGGCTCTCGGCCACTTGTTTCTTCGCGTGAATGGCGTACAGATCGGCCATTTTCCGCTCCACGGCGCGTGGGTTGGCCGTGGGGTGCAGTACTACGAAAGTGCTTAGGTACGCGTTGAGCCAGTTGGTGTCGTCAAACGAAAGCTGCAGGAACGGGAAGGGGTGCAGTACGTCGAATTGCAGGGACGAGTGGGCGGGCGGGTCCTGCACGACGGCGGAAATGACGACGGGCTTGCCCAGCCGTTGGGCCGAGGGGTCGCTGTCGAGGTGGAACACTTCCCCGACCACGTTCACGCGATTGAAAAACCGGCGGGCCGTCCGCGCCGTGACGACCACCGAGCCGACGTCCCGCAGGGCCGTTTTCAAGTTTCCGTGGAGCAGAGGAAACGAAAAAACGCGCAGGAACGTGGAGTCGACGTAGAGCGGCTGGACTTTCAGGACTTTGTCGCCCGTGCGTAGATTTTCGTAAATATCCCCACCCATGACCCGGACGAAGGTCTCGATTTCGGGCACACGGGCGGCAAACGTCGGCCCCTGCACCTGCCCGGTACCGCCCGTCGTTTCCGGTTGATCGCCCCGATTTTCAATCCCCGTCGTCGTGATGCGGTACAGGTGCGGATGGGCCCGGTGAAAGCGGTCGAAGCGCCATTCGTCGTGCGTGTACAGCAGGGACAGCAGCACGACGGCCACGCCCACGGCCAGCCCACTCGCGTTGAGCAGGGCGTACAGCCAGTTGCGCCAGAGCGTCCGGAGGGCGATTTTGAGGTAGTTGCGGAGCATGGGAAAATAGGGAGAAGGGAACAGGGAAAAGGGAGAAAGGCGATTCCGTTTTGCTTTCTCCTTTTGCCCTTTATTCCGAACGCAGGGATTTAACCGGATTCATCAGGGCGGCTTTGATGGCTTGAAAACTGACCGTCAGCAGGGCAATGCCTACGGCCAGCAGGCCCGCCAACGCAAACACCCACCACGCGATGTCGATTTTGTAGGCAAAATCCTGCAACCAGTGTCGCATGACGTACCAAGCCAGCGGACTGGCAATGACGATGGCAAGCAGCACGAGTTTCAGGAAATCTTTGCTGAGCAACGTCACGATGCTGACGACCGAGGCACCGAGTACCTTCCGCACCCCGATTTCTTTCGTGCGCTGCACGACGGCGTAGGATACCAGCCCGTACAACCCGAGGCAGCAAATCAAAATGGCGAGGCCCGTGAAGACGTTGATGAGCCGGGTCGTCAGAAGTTCGGTCTGGTAAAATTCAGCGATTTGCTCCTTCAAAAACCGGTACTCAAACACGTCGTTGGGGTAGACCCGTTGCCACGTTTGCCGGATGCGTTCGAGCGATTGGGCAGGAGCCTGACCCGAAAGGCGAACGCCCGCCTGGGCGTACCAGTCTGCCCGGCTGGTAACCACGCAGGGTTCGATGGCCTGGCGCAACGACTGCTGGTGAAAGTCTTTCACCACACCCACGATGGGCAGTGGAATCGGCGACAGGTAGTGCTGCAACCGCCGACCCAGCGCCTGCTGCGGTTGCTGAAAGCCCAGTTTGTGCAGGAGGGTTTCGTTGATGAGGTACTCGCGAATGGTGTCGCTGGGTTGGAGATTACGCCCGGCGAGGAGCGTCAGTCCGTACGTGGACAGGTAGTCTGCATCGGCCAGCCGTTCGCGGATGGGGTACGGTTCCCAGTCGGGTTTGCCGTCAAACTTAAACTGACCGCCGAACAACTGAGCGCTGGACGGGGGCCGGTGGCTCAGACTGACCGACTGGACGTCGGAGTAGCGCGAAAGGGTTTGCTTGAACGTTTCCTGCGCGGATTTCGAGCCGGTGGGCAGGGGTACGACTACGACGTTATCGGTCCGAAATCCCAGATCGGTCTGCTGGATGAACCGAATTTGATTGGCCACCACCAACGCCCCCAGAATCAGGGCCTGGCAAACCGCAAACTGAGTTACGACCAACAGCCGCCGTACCGAAAGGCCGCCCGCTGATGCGGTTGGCTTTCCGCGGAGCGCCGCCCAGGGCGCAAAACCGGACAGCACCGCCGCCGGGTAGCCACCCGCCAGCAACACAACGCCGATCAGGAGTGACCCCACAAAAAGCACGGTCGTCCCGTCCACAAACAGCGGCAGCGGTACCTGCGTCCAGTCTTCAAAAAGCGGCCGGGTGATCGGCACGAGTACCAGCGCCAGGCCCGTCGCGGTTAGCGTAATCAGCGCCGTTTCGAGCAGGAACTGACGAATGAGTTGCCCGCGGGAACTACCCAGCGTTTTGCGAACGCCCACTTCCTTGCTACGACGAAGTGCCTGCGCGGTAGCCAGATTGACGAAATTGATACAGGCCGCGCCAACGAGCAGAAAACCCACCACGCCCAGCGACCAAAGCAACGACGCGCGAATAGCCCCACCACCCCGCGCGACATCGAAGTGAAATTCGCGCATCGGTTGCAGACCGAACCGGAAAATGTGGGCCTCTTTTCCGTAGTGCTTCCGGGTTAACGCCGAAAACGATTGCTGGATGCGCGATGCCGCTGCCGGGTCACGTAGGGTGACGTACAACCGACTGGTGCTGTTGAGCCAGGTCCAATCCGTCGGATCGAAAGCAGAATCCCACTGGGTCAGCGTCGCCAGCGACACGAAAGCCCCCAGCGGGGTATCGGTCGGGGCGGATGGGTCAGCCAGGACGCCGGTAACCCGGACCCTCGTCCGGTTGTCGAGTGTCAGGACCTGACCGACGGGGTCGGTGTTGCCGAAGTACTTCTTCGCCCATGATTCGGTTAGTACGACCTGGTTGGGGGCGCGAAGGGCGGTTTGGGCCGTTCCTCGTAGCCAGGTATAGTCCAGCATGTCGAACCACTCCGGCTCAACGAACCCGATGCCGCGGTGTTCGCGAAACCGGACGGGAGCGACTCGACCCGGTTGCCGAACGCTCACGGTCACTTCCCGTACGGTGCTCAAAAAAGCGGCGTGTTCAATCGCGGGATACGACTCGCGCAATACCTGCGCCAGCGGAAGCGGCACTCCCGCACCGTACTCAACGGATCCGTCTGGCAAGTGCAGATCCGTGTTAACCCGAAAGATGCGTTCAAACTTCGCGTGGTGCCGGTCCGTGCTGAGGTGGTACCGCACGAAGAGAAAAATCAGCAGTCCGCCCGCCAGCCCGACGGCCAGCCCGACGAGGTTCAGCAGCGTGTAATTCCACTGACTGCGTAGCGTCCGGAAGGCGATTTTGAGGTAATTACGGAACATACGAATGGTTTTTCACTAATTCGTTAGCTTTGAAAAAAACGCACTGTGCCATGAAAACCGCTCTTGCCCTGACCCCCGACCTCGACGACGAAAAGATGTCCAGTTTCAACCATTCCCTTCTGCAAAGCCGAATGGCTTTTTTACTCCTGTCAACGTACCGGGCGCAGTACAGCATCCTGACCGAACTGGATTTTGAATTTGCCTCCGGCAAAACCCGCCCGGACCTGTGCATCCTGCCGAAGCGAAAAGTGGATTGGCTGGACGACGAGATCGTTGTGCAGGACGTGCCGCTGACGACGATCGAAATCCTGTCGCCCGAGCAGAGCCTCAACGCCCTCCTCGAACGGGTGTACCAGAAACACTTTCCGGCGGGCGTCAAAACCGTCTGGATTGTTTCGCCCGCCCTGCAAATCGTTTCCATCTTTCTGCCCGACAAGCAACGCACCAACTTCACCGAAGGTCTCATCACCGACCCCGTCACAGGCATTCAACTTCAACTATCCGAAATTTTTGAAGGCTAAGCGTTATTCCGCCCGCAAACTCTTCACCGGATTCATCAGCGCCGCCTTCACGCTCTGCACACTCACCGTCAGCAGGGCAATCCCCACGACCATCAGCCCCGCCAGCACGAAAATCCACCACGCCACGTCGACTTTGTACACGAAGTCTTCGAGCCACTGATTCATGGCGTACCACGCAATCGGGGTGGCCAGGAGTAGAGCGAGGAGCACGAGTTTCAGGAATTCTTTGCTGAGCAACGCCACGACGCTCAGTACACTGGCCCCGAGTACCTTCCGTACGCCAATTTCTTTTGTGCGGCGTTCGGCGGCGAAGGTGGCCAGCCCAAACAATCCGAACCCCGAAATCAGGACCGCCAGCCCCGCGAACAGCCCGAAGACCTGCCCGGCGCGGCGGTCGGCGGCGTAGCTGCGGTGGAAAAAAGCGTCGAGAAATTCGTAGTCGAAAGGTTGGGCCGGAAACTGCCGTTTCCACAGGCGCTCGATCTGGCTCAGGGTACCGGGGATGGTTCCGGCGGCTAGTTTGATGGAAAGCTGACTTTCCCAGCCGTCGTTGAGCGTGAAGAGCAGGGGCTCAATCGTGTTTTTTAGATTTTTCTGGTGGTAATCGGCCACGACGCCCACCACCGGCCCGCGCTGGGGTACCTCGCGGTACCCGCCCGCGGGGTCATACTCGAAGGTGTAGTACCCGACCATTTTGCCGTTCAGGTCCGTCCAGCCGAAGTACTTCATCGCGGCCTCGTTGACAAGGAAGGCCTTGCGGTCGGCGGGCCGGGCCGGGTCGAGGTTGCGGCCCTGCCGGAGCGGGATGCCGTAGGTTTTCAGGAAATTTTCGTCGATGGTCTGCCGACTGATGCTGAGGTCCGTGACGCCCTTCGGTGCGTAGTCGGCCACCAGTTTTTCACCGCGCAACGCCCCGCTGCCGGGTACGGCGTAGCTGAGCGAGGCCGTGACCACGCCCGTCAGTTTCTGCACCTCCTGCCGGAAACGCTGCTTGGCCTCGGCACTCGCGTCGTGCGTGGCGAGGACGAGTACCTGCTCGCGCTCGTAGCCGAGGTTTTTGGTTTGGACGTACTGCAGTTGGCGGTAGACGACGAGCGTCGCCACGAGCAGGATGATCGACACGGCAAATTGCCCGACAACGAGTGCCTGACGCAATACCGGCGTTCGCCCCGCCCCGCCGATGGCGGTACCCTTGAGCACCGCCGCCGGTCGGAACGACGACAGCACGAAGGCCGGGTACCCGCCCGCCAGCAGGCAGAGTACCCCCAGGCCGGCCAGCAGTCCGCCGACCCGACCGGGCGTGAGCAGGGTACCCAGCGTCAGGCGTTTGTCGGCGAGGTCGTTAAACGCCGGGAGTACCGCCGGGACGAGCAGCGCCGTCAGCAGAACCGCCAGCCCGACGAACAGCGCCGTTTCGCCCAGAAACTGCCGCCAGAGTTGCCCAAAACTGGAGCCGAGTACCTTCCGCACGCCCACTTCCTTCGCCCGCTGGGTAGCGCGGGCCGTGGCGAGGTTGACGTAGTTGAAAGCCGCCAGTAGAAGAATCAGCGTCGCCACGACCGAAAAAATCGCCACGTACAGCAGCCGGTTCGGAGCGATGAGGTCGGTGCGGAGGTACAGGTCGGTGAGCGGAATCAGCCGCAGTTTCCAGACGCCCACGTTCGGGTCGTTGAGCGAGTTCAGGTACCCCGGCACCTGCGCTTCGACCGCCGCGGGCGGGGTACCGGGTGCGAGGAGCAGGTACGTCCAGGCGCTGCCACCCCAGAGGTTGGTGGTTACGTCGTAGCCGACGAGTTCGTTGGCGTTGGCGTAGTTCGCCAGAAAATCGGGCCGCAGGTGCGAAGCCCCCGGCCAGTCGCGCATGACGCCCGTCACGCGCAGCGTGTGCTTGTTGTCGTAGCGGAGCGTCTGCCCGACGGGGTTTTGATTCGGAAAGTACTTTCGCGCCATCGTTTCCGAGAGCAGCACGCCGTACCGTTCGGTGAGCGCCGTGCGCGAATCGCCCTGCACGAGTGGAATGCTGAACACGTTGAACGCGCTGCTGTCGGCGAAATAAAACTGCTCCTCGTAAGCCGAGGCGCTGCGGGTGGTCAGGAGCGGCTGGGCCTGTTTCAAACGCGCCGCCCGCTCGACCTGCGCGAAGCGTTGCTGAAAGTCCGTCGCCAGCTTGCCGCCGCTCGTGGCCGTGCTTTCAAACTGCTGAAGCAGCACGATGCGGTCGGCGTTGGGGTGGTGCCGGTCGTAGCTCCACTCGTCGAGCACGTAGGCCGTGATGAGCAGGCCGCAGGTCAGGCCGAGCGTCAGTCCGGCGACGTTGAGCAGGCCGTAGAGTGGGGTCCGCCGGAGGCTGCGGAGGGTGATTTTGAGGGAGTTGTGGAGCATAAAAATCAGAAGTTTAGTAGTTTTGAACGAGCGCCATTCGTTCATTCGATTCGTCAGCTATGGACTATCAACTGCCAAAATCAACGCCCTTTCTCGTTAGCGACGACGACATGGGAACCAACGCCCCCGTCGTTCACCAGCGGGTTATTGCCCGACTCACCGCCGGATTGTACCCACTCTATTTTCCCGAAGGGCGGATCGCTCTCGAACCGTTGCCCGAAACCATGCTGGGCGAGGAAAGCAGCCCCACGCCCGACCTCATCCTGTACGACCCCGAGTTGGAGCAAACCCGCGTCATCGTGGAAGTGTGCCAGACCAAAGGCCTGAAGCACGACCTCAACAAAGTTTCCCGCATTCTCGACGAGGCCGAGTACGGCGTTGAAGAAGGTTTCGTGTTCGACTACAAAGCCCGGCGTTGGTACAAATTCCGCCAGGGCGCGTCGGCTCCCGAACAATCCTCCTTTTCCGACGTGTTGGGGTTGGACTTGCACGCCTTTCTGTAACGTCTATTCCGACCGCAGAGATTTCACCGGATTCCTGAAAGCCGTTTTCATTACCTGAAGACTGATGACCAGCCCCGTCAGCAGCGCCAGCAACACGCCCACACCGAAGAAAGGATACGGCGTCAGCGGAGCGCGGTAGGCGTAATTGGCCAGCCAGTTGCGCACGAGGCCGTAAGCCAGCGGCCAGGCCAGGGCGTTGGCCACGAGCAGTACCCCGAGGTACTCGATCAGGAACAATCCCACGAGGGCGGGTACCGAGGCTCCGAGTACCTTGCGAATGCCGACTTCCTTCGTCCGGCGGGCCACGCTCAACGACACCATTCCGACGACGCCCAGCAGCACGACGAACAGCGCCAGCCCGGTGGCGACGTAGCTGGCGCGCTCCAACTGCAATTCGGTCTGGTAGAGACTCTGGAGCGTCTGGTCCATAAACGCGTAATCGCAGGGAGCGTCGGGAAAGCGTTCGCGCCACGCTCGTTCGAGGACGGCGAGCGTCGGGCGGGGGTTGCCAGGGGCCAATCGGAACGAGAAAAAGCGGTAAATCGGCACGTTCTGAACGTGCCCGATGGCGATGGGCTGAATGGCGGTGTGCAGCGTACCGAAATGAAAATCGTTTACCACGCCGAGTACTCGAAACGCCCGCGGGCTGCCCTGAATCCGCACCTGCTGACCCACGACCGCTTCGGGTGTGGGGTACCCCAGGACCCGAACCGCGGTTTCATTGAGTACGATACCCGACGAATCCTGCCGGGCGGTACCCGCCCGGAAGTAGGTACCGCTCCGAAGGTCGATCTGGTACGTTTGGGCGAAGTACTCGTCCGTGGTCATCGTGCTGATGGCTACGGCCTGGGTACTGTCTCGGCCCGCCGGGTACGCGTTGACGTTGTTGCCGACGTTGCCGTTCGGAATTTCGTACGACAAACTCGCCGATTGAACGCCGGGAATCCGGGCGAACGCGTCGCGGGCCGCTTCCATCCGGGTCACGCCTTCGGGCGACCAGTTGCGCGGCAGCGAGGAGACGGTCAGGAGCGCTTGTTTCGTAAACCCGAGGTCGCTGTCGAAGAAGTACCGAATCTGCCGGGAAATAAAAACGGACCCGATGAACACGAACACGGCAATCGCAAATTGTACCGTGACCAGGCTCCGCCGGAACCAGCGCCCTTCGCGCACCGAGCGATTTTTGCCCCGCAGGGATTCAACCGGCGAGTAACCCGACAAGTGCAGGGCGGGGTACCCACCCGCCAGTACCCCGACGAGCAGGGCCAGGCTCAGCAGTACCCCGCCCGACCAGCCCGGCAGGTCGGTCAGCGTGGGAAGTGGCTGGCCGATCACGCCGCCGAAGGGTACCCGAACCAGCGCGTACAGCCCGACCGAAAGCCCGGTGGCCATGACCGTCAGGGCCAGGGCTTCGAGCAGGAATTGGACGGTCACTTGCCGCCGCAGGCTGCCGAGTACCTTCCGTACCCCAATCTCGCGCAACCGCTCGGTGGCGCTGCCCAGGGCGAGGTTGACGAAATTGACAACCGCCATCAGCAGAATGAACACCGCTACGACCGACAACGTGAGAACCACCTTGCGCACCAGCCCGTAGTTGCTGTCGAGGTGGTACTCGGTCAGCGGCGTGACGTACGCCGTCAGGTTTTGGTGAATGTCGGGGGGCGCGTTCGTGGCGATCAGGCGGGCGAGCGGCTGATTGAGCGCCTCGGGCCGAACGCCCGGCTGCAACTCCACGTAGGTGACGATGTAGGGATTGAGCCAGGAATCCAGGTTGGCACCGAAGAAAGGCAGCGCACCCGCCGCCATGAAAATACCATTCGGCTCGGTCAGGAGGTTCGAGACGGAATTGCGCCGAAGTTCGCGGAGTACCCCCGTCACCTGAAATTCCTTCTTCCCGGCCACGGGCGTTTCCACCGTCAGCGACTGGTTGAGCACATCGGTACGACCGAAGTACTTCTGGGCTTTTTCCGCCGTGATGACGAGGGCGTTCGGGCCGTTGAGCGCCGTGCGCGGGTTGCCGTGCAGAAGTTCAAACCCGAACTGGGCGAGTACCGTTGAATCGCCGATCTGGATCGACTCGCGGAGGTGATTCGACCCCTTCGAGAGGATGGCGTTGACGCCGTGGAAGCGATAGTAGCTGGCAACGAGCGTGGGGTACTGTTTTTTCAACGCCGGACCCAGCGCGGCCAGTGTCGTGATGTCCAGGCCTCGGTTTTCTTCCTTCCACCGGCTCCGGACGAGGCACTGCCGGTCGGCGTTTCGCAGGGAGCGATTCACCCGTAGTTCGTCCCATACGTAGGTGCCGATGAGCAACGCGAACGTGAGCCCGACGGCCAAGCCGCTGACGTTCAGGATTGAATAAAACCGGCGTCGGAGCAGGTTCCGCCAAGCGATTTTGAAATAATTCTGTAGCATGATCGAGAAGATTTATTCGCTTCGTAAGCTCTTCACCGGATTCATCAACGCCGCTTTCACGCTCTGAAAACTCACCGTCAGCAACGTGACCACCAGCGCCCCGGCGCCCGCGGCGGCGAAGAGCCACCAGGACAGTTCGGTGCGATACTCGTAGTTGGCGAGCCAGTCGGAGAGCAGATACCCGGCCAATGGCGTAGCCAGGGCCAGCGCGATGAGGACGAGTACGATGAACTCTTTCGAGAGCAACTGCCAGAGGTTCAGTACCGTCGCGCCGAGTACCTTGCGGATGCCGATTTCCTTCGTGCGCTGTTCGGCCACGAACGAGGCCAGTCCAAATAGCCCTAAGCAACTGATGAAAATGGCCAGTACCGCAAACACGCCCGCCAGCTTCCCGACACGCTCCTCGCTGGCGAACTTGCGGGCGTAGGCCTGGTCGACAAAGCCGTACTCGAACGGACTGCCGGGGTTGAACTTGGCGAACACCCCCGCCACGCGCGCCAGCGATTCAGAAGCAGGGCGGGCCGGATTCAGGCGAAGGGTAATCAGATTGGTCCAGGGGTACTTGAGGTAGAAGACGACCGGTTTGATGGGTTCGTAGGGCGATTCCATCACCATGTCTTCGATGACGCCGATGACCGGGTACTCCGAATCGCCCCAGCGAACGCGCGTTCCGACTGGATTTTTCAGGCCCGTGTACTTCACGGCGGCTTCGTTCATCACCAGCGCCGAGGAATCTGTGGCAAAAGCCCGTGAAAAGTCCCGTCCGTCCTTAAATCGCCAGCCGAGCGTCTTCCCGTAATCGTGCGTGACGGCGACGGTACCGAGCATCGTCTCGAACTCGGGGTCTTTGCCCGGCCAGTCGAAGCCGCCGTTCATCGACGAAAGCTCCGTCGTGGGGTTGTTCGATTGGGCCATGTCGACCACGGCCCCCGTCGCCCGCAGTTCGGTGCGCAGGGCGTTGTAACGGCCCCTGAGTTCGGGCGTGTTGATCGGCAACGTGATGAGTCCCGCGCGGTCGTAGCCGACGGGCCGGTTTTTGGCGTGTTGTACTTGCTGGAATACGACGAGCGTTCCGATGATGAGCGTCACCGAAACTGTAAACTGCACCACCACGAGTACCTGCCGCGGCAGGGCCGCCCACCGCCCGGCCCGGAAGGTACCCTTGAGTACCTTGACCGGTTGAAAACCCGAGAGGTACAGCGCCGGGTAGCTACCCGCCAGCAGGCCGGTCAGCAACGTGAAGCCGAGGCCGAGCAGCCAGAACACCGGGTTGGTCCAAGGGAGCGTCAGGGCCTTGTCGGCCAGTTCGTTGAAAAATTGGAGCGAAACCGCGACCAGCACCAGGGCCATGCCGAAGGCCATTCCCGCCACGAGCAGCGATTCACTGAAAAACTGCCCTACCAACTGCCCCCGCCGCGAACCGACAGCCTTGCGAATGCCGACCTCCTTCGCCCGTTTTTCGGAACGGGCGGTCGAGAGGTTCATGAAGTTGATGCAGGCCAGCAGCAGCACAAACACGCCGATGAGGCCGAAGAGCCAGACGAACTGAATCCGTCCGCCCACGTTCTGACCGTTTTCCCAGTCCGAGTACAGGTGCCAGCGGGCCATCGGGTAGAGGAGAATCTGCGATTTGGCCGGATCTTGGTGCTGGTGCTGGAGCTTGATGTCCCGGATTTTGGCCGAAACCCGCTCGAAGTCGGCCTGGGGCTTCAGTTGCGTGAAGACTTGCAGAAAGTTGTTGTCCCAGTTCGTCTGCAACTCACGTACCCAGCCCTCCGCCAGGTACAGCGACCAGGGCAGCAGAAACGTAAACTCGGCAAACGCGCTGTTTCGCGGCAGGTCTTCGTACACCCCCGTTACTTTCAGGGCCGTTTTGTTGTCGAGCTTCAGGACTCGGTTCAGCGGGTCAGCGGTACCGAAAAGCGCTTTCGCCACTGATTCCGACAGCAGAATCGACCCCGGCTCGCGCAACCCCGCGCGGGTACCCCGGCGCATGGTTAGGGTCAGCATGTCGGGCAGCGCGGGTTCGGCGAAATTGCCCTTGCGGGAAAGCTTTGTTTCTTCGTAAGCCAGCACGTGATCTTCCGTCCAGGAGGCCATCGCCACCTGCTCGAAATCGCTGTCGTACGTGGTGCGAAGCTCCGGCCCTAGGGGCAGGGGTTGGCTAAACGTGGTTTTAATAGCTCCATTTCGGGTGACATGCTTGATGACCTGCGCCAGCCGATCGTAATTCTGGTGGTACCGGTTGAAGGTCAACTCATCCCAAAGCCACAGCCCGATGAGCAGCGCCACGGCCATGCCGACGGATAGCCCGACGAGATTGATGGCCGAGTAGACCCGGTTTTTGGCGAGGTTCCGCCAGGCGATTTTGAAATAATTTCGCAGCATGATCGAGCAGGTTTATTCACTTCGTAAACTCTTCACCGGATTCATCAGAGCCGCTTTCACGCTCTGGAAACTGACCGTCAGCAGGGAAATGCCAATGGCTACACCACCTGCGGCCACGAACACCCACCACTCGATGTCGATGCGGTACGCAAAAACCTGTAGCCAGCGACTCATGGCCCACCAGGCAATCGGCGACGCGATGACGATGGCAATCAGGACCAGTTTGAGGAAATCGCCCGCCAACAGCGCGGTTATACTGACGACCGATGCGCCGAGGACCTTGCGAACGCCGATTTCCTTCGTGCGTTGCTGGGCGGAGAAGGCCGACAACCCAAACAGACCCATGCAGGCAATCAACACGGCCAGGCCGCTGATTACGCCCACGATGATACTCGCCTGCTGGTCAGCCCGGTACAGATTGTCGAAATGCTGATCGAGAAACTGGTAGTTGAACGTCTGGTCGTTGATCAGCTTGCCCCACGTGGTTTCCAGGCGCTTCAGCGTAGCCGGCAGGTCCTGGGCGGCTACCTTGATCGACAGCTCGTTCATGGACCAGGTCTCGCCGGGATTCGGTACCCGCATCACGACCGGCTCAATCTGTTCGCGGAGCGTGTTGAAATGGAAGTCCCTGATAACGCCCGCAACCACACCATCCGGTAGCCAGGCATATCCGATCGTCTGCCCAACCGGCTTCCGCCAGCCCACTTTCCGGACGAAGGCTTCGTTGACAACGTACTGGTTCTGGGCGTTCGGCAGTGCCGGGCGACCCTGCGCTATTTTGAAGCCGTAAAACGACAGGTAGTTGGGGGCGATGTCCTGAATGCTGAACGAGCCCGTGGCCTGTTGCCCGTCAGCGGTGCGGTAGCGAACGCCGTTCAGGCTGAACGTTCCACCCAGTCGGACTGCCGAAGCCGTTACGTCCGTGACGCCCTGCTGCCTGAGCAGTTCGGCTTTCAGGGCCGCCAGCTTGGCGTTGGCTTGGTAGCTCAAGGGAATGCTGACAATCTGTTCGCGCTGAAATCCGGGATCGCTGGTTCGCATGTACTGCAATTGCCGGGCAACGACCAACGTCGCGATGGTCAGACCGATGGCGATGGTAAACTGGCCAACAATCAACCCCTTGCCAAACGATGCCTGCCGGTGGTTGACGCGGAGTTTGCCCAGCAGGGTCTGCACCAGATTGAACGATGTCAGTACCCAGGCCGGATACCCTCCCGCCGTAACGGCCGCCACGAGCAACATACCCAAGGCGATGGGCAGCAGGTGCAGCGGCGACAGCAGCAGGTCGCGATCCAGCAGGTGATTGACGTATGGCAGAAGACCCACGGCCAGCCCGACCGCCAGCACGAGGGCCAATCCTGCCGAGAGCAGCGATTCGCTCATGAACTGTCCGTAGATCTGTCGGCGAGCGGCTCCGATGACGCGCTTGACGCCCACTTCCTTGCCGCGGTAGCTGGCTCTGGCGATGGTCAGGTTGATAAAATTGATGCAGGAAACGCCAAAGATCAACAGGCCAATGACCACAAAAATGTACACGTACTGGCGATCGGATTTGCGGTAGTTGAAGTTCTCGTACACCGTACCGACCGACCCCAGATGCACGTCGCTCAGGGGCTGCAGCCGGATGTCAATGTATTTGCTCTTTTGTTTGCTGGCTCGGTCCAGCGTCGTCTGTAGGCTTGGTACATCGACGCCCGGCCGCATCAGCAAGTAGGTACTTTCGAGCAGGACGGCGTAGTTTTCGTGAAGACCATACGGCAGTTTGTCCCGCAAAGGCAGCAAGCCATCGAACTGGATGTGTGAATGGCGGGGCAGGTCGGCCATGACACCCGCGACGCGCAGGGCGTAGGTGGTGTCACCAGCACTGAACTGCACCATTTTGTTGAGCGGGGCTTCGGTACCAAACAGTTTACGGGCCAGGGTTTCGGTAACGACGAAGCTGCTTTTATCCCGTAACAACGTACTGCGGTTGCCAACTGAAACGGCAAAGTCGAACATCGAGAAGAAGGACTGCTCCGAAAAGGCCAGGTCCGCCGACTGAACCTTCCGGCTGCCGTAGCGGAGTGTGATGGGCTGGGTAAACGGCTGCTTGGCCGCTGCCAGCCGAACGTACTGTTCGATCTGCCCCTGCGCCTGGTCGAAAAAATACGGCCCCATTACCTGGGCTACCGAACTACTGATCTGAGCCGATTGGCCGGGGTAGTTGGTTACCTCGTTGAGCCGGTAGATGCGGTCGTGTTTCGTGTGAAACTGATCGAAGCTCAACTCATGCCTCACGTAAACGTAGATCAACAGGCACGTTGCCATGCTGATGCCCAGACCACCCACCGTGATGGCACCGAACAGGCGACTTTTGAGCAGATTCCGCCAAGCGATTTTGAAATAAGTTCGTAGCATGATTGGAAACGGTTTTATTCACTCCGTAAACTCTTCACCGGATTCATCAGGGCGGCTTTGATGGCCTGAAAGCTGACCGTTAGCAGCGCGATGCCCACCGCCAGTACCCCCGCTGCGGCGAGTACCCACCACTCGATGTCGATGCGGTACGCGAAATCCTGAAGCCACTTCGACATCGCGTACCAGGCTACGGGGGCGGCCAGGAGCAGCGCCAGCAAGACCAGTTTCAGGAAGTCTCTGGAAAGTAGGGCGACCAGACTGAACACACTCGCCCCGAGTACCTTCCGCACGCCGATTTCCTTCGTGCGTTGCTCAGCCGTAAAAGTCGCCAGGCCGAACAAGCCGAGGCAGGAAATGAGCACGGCAATGGCTGAGAAGACGTTGAACAGCACCCCGGCCTGCTGCTCAGCTTGGTAGAGTTGATTGAACTGGTCGTCGAGGAATTGGTACCGGAAGGGTACGTCCGGCAGGCGCACCCGCCACGCGTTTTCGGCCTCGGCTAACACCCGCGAAGCCCCAGTCCCGGTAGTTTTCACGAAGAACTGACGGCGCTGCCACGGGGCGTTAAACAGGACCATCGGCTCAATTTTCTGGTGAAAGCTATTGAAGTGGAAATCCCGCACCACGCCAATGATCTGCCCCCGGCGGCCGTGAAACTCAAACCACTGCCCCACCACGGGCGGCTTGAGACCCAGCGTCCGTACGGCGGTTTCGTTGAGAAGAACGTTCGCCGTGTCGAGTTTCATCGAATGATCGAACCAGCGGCCCGCGGTTAGCTTCAGACCGAAGAACGATTGCGTTTCGGGTTCGACCGAAAACTGAGTTACCGTGGGATCAAAATCATCCGGCTTGCCCGCCCATTTCAGGCTTCCGCTGTGCCTGCTGCGTAGGTCGACGATGGACAGGTTGGCCGACGTGACGCCCCGTACGCCGCTCTGCGTCCGCAGGCGTTCGCGCAGGAAATCGCTCACAGCACCCTGTTGCTCGCCAAGGCTGAAGGGCAGTTGGAAGGTAAAGACGTGCTCGCGCTGGTAACCCGGATCCTGGGTTTGCACGTACCGCAACTGCCGGTAGATGACCAGGGTACTGACAATGAGCACGATGGAAATCATAAACTGCACGACGACCAACCCCTGCCGGAAGTACGCGTTCTGGGCACCGAGGACGTTGCCGCCGCGGAGCACCTGCAAGGGCTGGAGCGACGAGAGCAGCAGCGCGGGGTATCCGCCCGCCAGCAGGACCGTCAGCCCGGTGCTGCCAAGCAGGATAAGCCAGAGCGTCCGGTTGCCGAAGTCGAGCGTGAACTGTTTTTCGGTGAAGGCGTTGAAGGACGGCAACGCCACGGCCACCAGCCCCAGCGCCACGACCAGCGCCAGGAACGTCAGCAGGATCGATTCGCCCAGAAATTGACCGAACAAACGCCCGCGTCCGGCCCCGATGATTTTCTTCAGACCCACTTCCTTCGCCCGCTGACTGGCGAGCGCCGTGGCGAGGTTGACGTAGTTGATGCTGGCGATGACCAGCACCAGCAGCCCGACCAAGCCCAGCGTCCGGACGGTCCGGCGGTTACCCTTCGGTAGATCGTCACTCTGAAAGCCGGTGGCGAAGTGTACCTCGCGCAGCGGCAGCAGGCTGGCCGTGATGGTTGAATCTTTTTTGAACTCCTGGTACAGCCGGGTGAGTTGCGGACCGACGGCCGCGGGTGGGGTACCGGGTGTGAGTTGCAGGAAAAGTTGGTAGTGGAAATTGCCCCAGTCGCGGTCATTCCGGCGCGTGTTGGCGTCGCGGAGCGAGGCCGCGATGGGCAGGAGTACCTCGAAGCGGAAACTGGAATGGGTGGGATTATCGCCGATGACGCCCCGCACGACGAGGTCCGTCGAATCGAGTCGGACGAGCTTCCCGACCGCCGCCTCGGTACTCCCAAACCAGGTACGGGCCCGTGTTTCGGTCAGCACGACACTGTTGATGTCGGCCAAAACCGTGGCCGGATTCCCCACGCGAAAGTTGTAATCGAAGGCCTCGAACCACGTCGAATCGACGAACGCCGCGGCTTCTTCGGTTCGCAGTTCGTTGCGCACCCTAAACACGAGCGGCTGCCAGGGTTTCTTAAACCGCGCCACCCGCTCGACGCCCGGTACCCGCTTTTGCGCCGCCTCGCCCAGTTCGAGGGGTGATTTGGACCATACCCAGGGTTCATCCGACATCTGCAGCGTGTTTGTGACCCGGTACGTCTGTGCGGCTTGGCCGTGGTACTGATCAAAGCTCCGCTCGTTCTGCACCCAGAGCAAAATCAGGATCGCCGCGGCCAACCCCACGGTCAGCCCTCCGAGGTTGAGCAGCGTGTAGAGCCGGTTGCGCCAGAGGCGGCGCCAGGCCTGTTTGAGTGGAATCTGTAGCATAGTTCTGTCGATTTATTCCGTTCGTAAACTCTTCACCGGATTCATCAGCGCCGCCTTCACCGACTGAAAGCTGACCGTCAGCAGCGCAATGCCCACCGCCAGTACCCCCGCCAGGGCGAACACCCACCACGCGATGTCGATTTTGTAAGCAAAGTCCTGTAGCCAGCGACTCATGGCCCACCAGGCAATCGGCGTGGCGAGGACGACGGCCAGCAAGACCAGTTTCAGGAAATCTTTCGAGAGCAGGGCGACGATACTCGCCACGCTCGCGCCGAGTACCTTCCGCACGCCGATTTCCTTTGTGCGTTGCTCGGCCGTAAAAGTCGCCAGGCCGAACAGCCCGAGGCAGGCGATCAGAATCGCCAGTGCGGAGAAAACCAGGGCCAGCGTACCCTGCTTCTGCTCGGCCGCGTACTGCCGGGCGAAGTTTTCGTCGAGGAAGTGGTACGCAAACGGATTGCCGGCATCGAACCGCTGGTGCATTTTTTCCAGAAACGGCAGGGCCGCCGCCGCTTCCCCAGCCCGGATGCGCACGTAGAGATTATCCTGCTCGCTGGCCGAGGGAGGCATCAGCAGCGCCAGCGGTTGGATTTTGTGCTGGAGCGAGTACACGTGAAAATCCTTCACGACGCCGACCACCGTCCGCTCGCCCAACTCACCCTGATCGCCCTGGTGAAATTTCACCCGGCGACCAACCGGATTTTTCCAACCCAACTCCCGAACCAGTGTTTCGTTGACCAGGATAGCGTTGCGGCGGTCGGTGGGCGTTTCCCGAAAATTCCGCCCCTGCGCCAGGCCAATTTCGAGGGTGGGGAGGTAGTCGGCATCCACGTCCAGCGACTGAACGATTTTAGAAGACGCGGTCATCTGGCCATCGATTTCAAAGTAGAAACCGCCCGACCGGAGCGAGTTTACTCCGATGGGATTACCCGCCGCCGCGACGCGTTCGATGAGCGGGTTTTTCAGCAGTTGCTCCTTCAGCACGGGTACCTTCTCGCGGGCCTGGTCGCTGTCGAGGTGAAACGTGAGTACCTGTTCCTTGTTGAAACCCAGGCTCTTGGTCGACACGTACCGCAACTGCTGGTAGATGAGCACCGAAGCGGCGATGAGCGTGATGGTGACGACGAACTGAAACGTGACGAGCGACTTGCGGAGCAGTAACGTCTTCGCCTGGGTACCCAACTGGCCTTTTAGGGCGGGTACCGTGCCGAAACCCGATAGAAAAAGCGCCGGATAACTACCGCTCAGCCCGCTGACCAGTACCCCAAAACCCAGCAGACCGAGCACGCCGTTGCGCAGGCCAACCGGGTCGAGGCGCAGGTTTTTGCCCGTGAATTCGTTAAAAAACGGCAGGGCCGTGTACGCCAGACTCAGCCCCAGCAGCAGCGCGGCCAACGTCAGCAGACTGGTTTCGCTCAGAAATAATAGCATCAACTGACGGCGACCCGAGCCAATCGCTTTGCGCACGCCCACTTCGCGCAGGCGCATCGACAGGCGGGCCGTCGACAAATTCATGTAGTTGATGATGGCAATCAGGAGAATCAACCCCGCGATGAGGGCGAAAATCGAGACGGTCCGAATGCTGCCGTTCGGGCTGATTTCGTAATCAAGGTTGGAGTGCAGGTGGATCGAGGGCAGGGGTTGCAACTCCATCCGGTACGCCATCTGGCCCGTTTCGGGTTTCAGGTATTTCTCGGCGAAGGCCGGAAACTTGGCTTCCAGTTTCGCCGGGTCGGTACCCTGCCGCAGCAGCACGTACGTGTAGACGTTGAAGTTTTGCCAGCCCTCCGTGTAGCCCTCCGGCAAGGAACGCAGCGCGCTGAAGGTCAGGTGCGAGGTACTCGGCACGTCTTCGATGACGCCGGTGACGACATTCCCGAAGTTGTTCTCGAACAAAACGGTCTGGTTGAGTGCCTTCGCCGCATCGCCGAACAGCCGAACGGCGAGGCTCCGGGTCAGGACGATGGACTGCGGCTTGCTCAGCGCCGTTCGGGGGTCGCCGTACAAAAACGGGTAGCTGAAGACCTCGAACACCGAGCGGTCGGCAAATCCGATGTCCTCCACGTTGAGTTGCGTCGGCCCGAACCGAATCGGCCCGCCGCCCTCGGCCAGGATGCGTACCGTCTTTTCGATTTCGGGGTACTCCCGTTGCAGGGCGGGCGCGAAGGGGGCCGACGTCGGCGCGAGTCGGAGGCTGCCGCCGTCCCAGTCCGCGTAGTGAACCACCCGGTGAATCCGGTCGGCGCGTTCGTGAAAGCGGTCGTAGCTCAGTTCATCCGCCACGTACCCGGCGATCAACAAACAGGCCGCGATGCCCACGGCCAGGCCCAGGCCGTTGATGGCCGTATACACCCGGCTTTTCCAGAGGGTGCGCAGGGCGATTTTGAGGTAGTTGCGGAGCATGGGAAGAAGATTTTGTTAGTTTTGAAAAAACGCATTGCGCTATGGAAGACCTGCTCGAACCCGTCATCGACTCCGACGAGAAAAGGTCCAGTGTCAATCACTCCGAATTACAAAGCCATCTGGCTTTTCTACTTCGCTTGACATACCGTCAGCAGTACAGCATTTTTACCGAACTGGACTTCGACTTCGCTTCGGGGAAAACCCGTCCCGATCTCTGCATCCTGCCCCAACGCCGGATGGATTGGCTGGCCGACGAGGTGCTGATGCAGGAGGTACCCCTGACCACCATCGAAATTCTTTCGCCCGAACAAAGCCTCAACAGCCTAACCGAGCGCATCTACCAAAAACACTTTCCGGCGGGCGTGAAAACCGTCTGGTTGGTAGTTCCCACCGTGCAGACGGTTTCCATTCTCTTACCGGATCGTCGGCAACTCAATTTTGCGCAAGGCGAACTAACGGACCCGGTAACGGGTATTCAACTGACCCTGAGCGAAATCTTCGAGGGCTGATTACTCCGCTCGCAAGCTCTTCACTGGGTTTATCAGGGCGGCTTTGATACTCTGAAAACTGACTGTCAGCAAAGCAATCGCCACCGCCAGCAGGCCCGCCAGCGCGAAGACCCACCACTCGATAGCAATCCGGTACTCAAAGTTTTGCAGCCACTGGTTCATCGCGTACCAAGCCAGCGGCGAAGCGATGACGATGGCGATCAGGACCAGTTTCAGAAAGTCTTTGCTGAGCAGGGTGACAATGCTGGCGACCGATGCGCCGAGTACCTTGCGGACACCGATTTCTTTCGTGCGCTGTTCAGCGGTGAAGGCAGCCAGACCGAACAATCCCAAGCAGGCAATGAAAATAGCCAGACACGCAAAAACCGTAGCCAGGGTGCCAACAACGGTTTCACTCGTGTACAATTTCTGATACTCAGAATCCACGAACGAATACGTAAACGGAAAATTAGGATTCAGGGTACGGCAAAGGGTTTCGATGCTGGCCAACGCCTGTTCGGTCTGACCGGGCTGGGTGCGCACCAGGATGTTGCCATAGTTGATGTTCTCCGCCAAGCGGATGATCAGGGGCGTGATGGGTGCGTGCAGGGAGTTGAAATGAAAATCTTCGATTAACCCTACAATCGTTCCTGGTTGATCCCAGAACGTAAGCGGCTTACCGACTGGGTTCTGGTAGCCAATGCGTTTGGCCGCCGCCTGATTGATCAGGTAGTTGGTTGAATCGGTGCCAAAGCTGGGTGAGAAATCACGGCCTTGTAAAAACCTAATTTTCAGAACTTTAGCAAAGTCATATCCGATTGAGATCTGATTAAACGAAATGGTATTGTTAGGGTCTTTGCCCGGCCAATTGACGCTTTCCGTTGTAGAGCCGTTTCCCAGCGGATTCAGCGAGGTGTGCGTGACGGCCTGAATACCGGGCATTCGCAGTAGCTCTTGCTTGAACGTCGGGTACTTTCTAACTAATTCTCCTTCGCCGGGAATGTTGATTAGGTTCTCGCGGTCGTAACCCAGATTCTTCGTCTGGATGTACTGAAGTTGCCGGTAGATGACCAGAGTTCCCACCATCATCAGCATCGACAGCACAAACTGAAAAATCACCAACCCGCGCCGGAACAGTTGCGCGCCTGCGCCAAAACGCAGGGTTCCTTTCAGCACCCGCACCGGATTCAGCGACGACAGAAAAAGGGCCGGGTAACTACCGGCCAGACCGCCCGTTATCACCAACAGACCCAATAGAATGGCCCAGCCTTGGGGCTGGTTTAGAGGCAACGAAAGCTGCTTGTTGGTCAACTCATTAAATCCAGGCAGCAGAATGGTCACCAAGCTGACCGCCAGTACCAGCGCAAGGGACGTCAGTAGCAGTGCCTCGCCCATGAACTGCCCAATCAGCGACGACCGTTCGGCCCCAACCACCTTGCGAACGCCCACCTCCCGGGCGCGCTTCACCGAACGGGCCGTAGCTAAATTCATGAAATTAATTCCCGCAATGAGCAGCAGAAAGACCGCCACGATAGCCAGCAGCCGCACGTACTCAATGCGCCCGCCGTCGAGGTACCCGTTTTTAAAGTTGGAATACAAATACGCGTCGGTCTCGGCTTGCAGAAACAAACTGATGTAAAACGTTGGTCCAAAATCGGTGTTTCGGCCTTTGAGAAATCCTTTCAACTTAGTCTCAAATTGGGCTACGTCCGCGTCAGGTCGGAGTTGCAAACGGGTTTTCGGGCCAGTGTTCGTCCAGTCTTTCGTCCATTCATTCCGCCTCAGAAAGTCGGACCAGTTGAGCAGAAACTCATATTTTTCGGGTGCATTGGCGGGCAGATTTTCAAACACGGCCGTCACCTGATAATCAGTAGACGTATCGAATCGAATTGATTTACCCAACGCCGTTTGCGGGCTGCCGAAATACGTCTCGGCCAGTTTACGCGAGATGGCTAAGCTGTTTGGCGAATTTAAAGCCGTGGTGGGTGTACCGGCCAGCAAGGGAATCCCGTACATCTTAAACCAATCAGCCCCGGCATAGCGCCCGTCTTGTCGAATGACCTTGTCGCCTACGGCCAAAACATGCCCTTCCGACCACGTAAAACCCGCCGCATAAACAACTTCGGGAAACTGTTTTTTAAGTTCGTCGGCTAAGAGTCCGGGGGTATTATCATCCGCGACGACCTTACCAGCCGTAAACTCACGTTCCATGACGCGGTACAGATGAGCGGCATTTTCGTATTGGGTGCCCACGCTCCGTTCATCCTGAATCCAAAGCAAAATGAGCAGACTGGATGCCATGCCCAGCGCCAAACCGAGAATGTTGATGGCCGAAAATGCCTTGTTGCGACTCAAATTCCGCCAAGCGATTTTAGAATAATTCCGTAGCATATCCGGGTTCAGAAAAAAAGGTTGAACATCAGCACTCAATTGCCGTCGAATGGCCCAGGACCGCAGGTACCCCAGCACCGCCCACCGGTACCACCCCCGCGCCCGTCGCTCGCCGAGGCGTTCGGTCTGGTAGGCGAATTCCTCGTGCAAGTCGCCCTGTACGGCTTCCAGCAGGGGCGGGGCGCAGCACAGCGCCTGCTGGCGGTCGGCGGCGCGGGGTCATTCGCTGCGCAGGCTTTTGACGGGGTTGGTCAGGGCCGCTTTGACGCTCTGAAAACTCACCGTCAGCAGCGCAATCCCCACGGCCAGGGTACCCGCCAGGGCGAATACCCACCACTCAATCGTGATTTTGTACTCGAAGTCCTGAAGCCAGCGGCTCATCGCGTACCAGGCGACGGGCGAGGCAATGACCAGGGCGACGAGTACCAAGCCGAGGAAATCTTTCGTGAGCAGCGTGACGATGCTCGTCACGCTGGCACCCAGCACTTTCCGGATTCCAATTTCCTTCGTCCGCTGCTCGGCGGTAAACGTTGCCAGGCCGAACAAACCGAGGCACGAAATCAGGATGGCGACGACCGTAGCCGTGTTGACGAGTTGCGCCGTTTTCTCTTCTTTTTCATAGAGCTTGGCGATGGAATCGTCGAGAAATTCAAACTCAAACTTCTCCTCCGGGTACACGGCTTTCCACTGCCGTTCGAGGCTCGCCAGGGTTTCGCGCAGTGTGTGGGGGTCCTTGCCCTGGGTCGCCAACTTCACGCCGAGGTTGCGGGCCTGGGGCAGGTTGGCGATGAACGTCGCGCTGATTTTTTCGTGAAACGACTGCTCATGAAAATCAGCCACAACGCCCACGATGGGGTACTTCCGCCCGTCAAGTTCCAATTGTTTGTTCAGGGCATCCGACGGGTTTCGGAACCCCAGCGCCTTCGCATAGGTGGCGTTGATGACCAGTTCGCGGAGTGAATCGCTCTTCAGGTAGTTTCGTCCCGCCAGCAGGCGAAGACCGTACAGCGGAATGTAGTGCTCATCACCCACTTTCGCTGACACGTCCATTTCCACTTCCTTCGCGCCCTGGTACTTGAGTTTGGTCACCATGTAAGCGGTACCCATCGGCGGAAACCACTCCAGCGTGACGCGCTCCACGCCTGACAGTTGTTTGATTTTCTGAGCGAGCACAGAACTTTTGTTCCCTCCACCGCCCCGGATCGACACGATGGCATCGGTCGAAAAACCCAAGTCTTCATTGCGCATGAAGTTGAGTTGTTGTCCCACCAGGAGCGTCCCGATGATGAAGACCAGCGAGACGGTGAACTGAGCTACGATTAATCCCTTGCGCAGGCGACCTTTCTCCCCGCCCCTGAGGGCATTCGGACCCTTGAGCGTTTGGACCGGGCGATAGGCCGACAGCACCCAGGCGGGGTACAGGCCCGCCAGCAGCGCGGTAAGGAGTGCCGCTCCCGTCAGAAACAGCAACGTCTGACTGCTCAACAACTCGAACGTCAGGCCGGTGGGCGTCAGCGAAGGCACGAGCGAAAGTACCGGACGGACTACCAGGAGCGCCAGGACGACCGCTACGACCGTCAGCAGGCTTGTTTCGCCCAGAAACCGTACGATCAGACTCTGCCGGGTACTACCCAGTACTTTCCGTACACCGATTTCCCTGGCCCGCTGGACCGACTGCGCCGTGGCTAAATTGATGAAATTAAAAGCGGCAATCAACAGGATGACCCCCGCCACGACCATGAGACCGTAGAGCGTCGGCAAGTGTGCTTTCCGGGAATAATTGTCCACGTACTCGGCGTTGAAGTGCAGGTCCGAAAGCGGTTGCAGCGCGGGTTTAAACCGAAATTCCTTCTGATAATGCTTGTCGGAAAATCGTTGAAACGCCTCATTCCACTGCGCGGGCTTTGTACCGGGTGGCAGTTTGACGAACGCCTGCGACGCCGACCAGATGTCATCCCACTGATCGAGCTTGATTTCGCTTTTCAACGGGCTGGCCCGAATGGTAGAAAAGGAGATGAAATCGGTGAACGTCAAGTCCGTGGGTTGTTCCCAATCCTTCACGACGCCCGTCACCCGCACCCGCAGCGAATCCCGGTAAATTACCTCCTGACCCACGATCTGATCGAGGGGCCGGGGGCCGAAGTACGTCCGGGCTTTTCGCTCCGAAAGCACGAGCTGGAACGGCTCGGCCAGGGCCGTTTTCGGATTACCCGCCAGCCACTCGTACCGAAACACGTCGAAATAGGCTGGCTCGACCACCACGATTTCCGCCCGGCCATTCCCCCGGTACCGGCTTTCAAATCGCTTCGGTTTTTCCTTACCGTTGGGGATGAGCACGTGCGACTCGACGTTGTGGAAGGCCGCTACCGTTTCCAGCCCCGCGATTTCATTCCGAACGCCGGCGGGTACGGCATTCGGAATGAATCCCACTGGATGCCACTCGCCCGGATTACCAAACTTGGACTGACCTACCAATCGGTAAATCCGTTCGCGGTCGGGGTGAAACGTATCGTAGCGCAGTTCGTAAGACGTAATGAAGTACACGGCCAGGCAGGCCGTTACGCCCAGCGTCAGTCCGGCGAGGTTGATGAGGGTGCTGACCCGGTTGCGCAGCAGATTTCGCCAGGTAATTTTGAAATAATTTCGCAGCATGATCGAGCAGGTTTATTCGGTTCGTAACGACTTCACCGGGTTCATCAGGGCGGCTCGGATGCTCTGGAAACTCACCGTCAGCAAAGCAATCGCCACCGCCAGTACCCCCGCCAGCGCAAACACCCACCATTCAATGTCGATTTTGTATTCGTAGCCTTGCAGAAATTCCGTCATGGCGTACCAGGCAATTGGCGACGCGATGACGAAGGCGATGAGTACCAGTTTCAGGAAATCTTTTGAGAGCAGCGCGACGACGCTGGTCACGCTCGCGCCGAGTACCTTACGGACGCCGATTTCCTTCGTCCGTTGCGTCACGACGAACGACACCAGTCCGAACAGCCCCAGGCAACCAATGAAAATGCCGACCCCGGCGAACAGCGTCAGGAAGTTAGCCAGCTTGCGCTCGTTGGCGTAGGCGGTCTGGATGGCGTCGTCCAGAAACTGGTACTTGAAAAAGTGATTCGGAAACAGCGCTTTCCATTCCTGCCCGATGGCGCGCAGGGCTGCCTCGCTGCGGCGGGGGTCGATGCGAACGCTGACCGACTGAAAGTTCCAGGCCGCGTAGGCGAAGACGTGCGGGACCAGCTTGCTCTTCAAATCTTGCGAGTGATAGTCTCGTACGACCCCGACGACAGTCCGTGGCTCGCCCGAATGCCCGCCCCAAAACTTGATGCGTTGCCCGAGTGCCTGCCGAGGGTCGCGGAAGCCCAGATCCCGCACGGCCTTCTGGTTGATGACCACCGACTGCCCGGCCGTATCGGCGGGCGTCAGGTTCCGGCCCGCCAGGAGCGGAATTTTGTAGAAGTCGAAGTACCGCTCATCCACGTGTTGCAACCGGAACTGCCCCTCGCCGTTGGGTAAGCCGGGGTGCTCCACAATGTCCCACCAATGATTGCGTTCGCTGGCGGGGGTCGTTAGGGCAAACGAAACGCCCCGGATTTCGGGATGGCGGAGGAGTTGATCCCGCAGCCGCTCGCGCGCCGTGGCCTGCGGGCTGGGCTGAGGAATCGGTACCGCCACGACCGCCGTTTGGTCGAAGCCCAGATCCTTTTCGGCGAGGTACCGGATTTGCTGGATGCCCAGCAGGGTACACACCACCAGGACCTGTGCTACGGTGAACTGCGTCACGACGAGTACCTGCCGGAGCGAAACACCGCGCGTGGGTACCGTGAACAGCCGCCCCCGTAAGGCCCTGACGGGCTGGTACCCCGATAGCACCAGCGCCGGATACAGCCCGGCCAGCAGCGTCACGGCCCCGCCCAGCCCGAGCAGAAAGAGCAGCGACGAGCCGTCCCAGACGGACGTTTGGGCCACGTGCGTGTTCATCAACTGGTCGGCGTAGCGCACCAGCCCGGTGGCGAGCAAGCTACCCAACCCGACCGCTGCCCCCACGAGCAAGGCCGTTTCGCCCAGAAATTGCGCCACCAACTGCCCCCGGCTGCTGCCGAGTACCTTCCGCATGCCGATTTCCCGGCTGCGCCGGGTGGCCTGTACCGTGGCGAGGTTGATGAAATTGATGCAGGCGATGCCAATCAGTACCAGCCCGAGGACCGTCAGCGTGTAGAGCAGCCACCGCGGTAAGAAATAATTGAACGGGTCGTTGTCAGGGTTGAAATGGGCGTCGGCCAGCGGGAGCAAGTTGAAGGCACGGGCGTCGGCCTGCTCGCTCCGCTGCCGGACCATCCGGGTCAGGGCGGCCTCAACGGTGCGCGGGTCGGTACCGCGTTTGAGCAGGACGTAGCCGTGCTGAAACGAATCGCCGCCGCCCCAATAGTCATCCTGGTAGTTACCTTCCAGACGCTTCATCGTTTCGTACGAAACCAGCATCGGAAACTGAAACTCCGAGTTGGTCGGTGCCTGCCGGATGACGCCCGTGACGGTCAGGTCGGTTTGGTTGTCGAGCCGAATCCGTTGGCCGAGCGGATTGCCCTTGAAAAAGCGCCGGGCCGTCGGCTCGTCGAGTACGACTTGGTTGGGCCGACTCAGCGACTGCCGGGGCGAGCCGTGTACCCAGGCCACGTCGATCATCTCCAGAAAATCGGGTTCGACGAAAAACAGGTTCTTCAAATCGAACAACTGCGCTCCGACCCGAATCGCGTCGGGCGGCATACCACGCACGTTAGCCGCTTTTGCCACGCCCGGAATCTGCCGCCGGAGCGCGTTGATGGCCCCCTGCGGTACGTGCGTTCCTATCTCACCAAACTGGTCGGTATTCCAGACTTGAAAAAGCCGGTCGGCGTTAGCGTGGTACCGATCAAAGCCGTACTCAAACCGCACAATCCAGAACAGCACGAGGGCCACGCCCAGGCCGAGCGTCAGCCCGGCGAGGTTAAGGACGGTGTAGCTCCGATGGCGGAGCAGAGTGCGCCAGGAGGTTTTAACGTAATTCCGTAGCATATCAGGACTCAGGAGAAGGAGAAAAGGGTGAGAATAGGCACTTGATTTACGTCGAATGGCCCAGAGCCGCAGGTACCCCAGCACCGCCCACCGGTACCACCCCCGCGCCCGCCGCTCGCCGAGGCGTTCGGCGGCGCGGGGTGGCGAGGGCTTCCTATCCGACTTTTGTTATCTTTGAAAAAAACCACTCTGGCTTATGGAAGCGGTTGTTGAACAACTTACCGAGTATGAACTCGAACGCGGCAAACCCATGCCCAACCTCACTCACGGCGCTATCCAGGCCAACTTGGTCTTTGAACTTAAAACGGCTTACCGAACTCAGTACCGCATCGCCAGCGAAGTGGCTTTAGCAACCCAGTCCGAAGGCTCCACGCCGGATGTAATCCTTTACCCGCTCATGCCACTCGGTTTTGGCGATGAACCGGCCAAGCGTACCGACGCTCCCCTGCTCTGCATTGAAATCCAATCGCCTTCCCAGAGTCTGGAGGAAATGGTCGAAAAAACCACCGTCTACTTCCAGTTTGGGGTGCGGTCCTGCTGGATTGTGGCCCCGGCCGTCAAGGGCGTGTTTGTGTATGACCGTCCCGGTCACTACCGGTTTTTCTACGACAACGAGACCTTGCTCGACCCGAGCGTCCAGCTTGAACTCGATTTGGCGGCAGTCTTTGCCTGAGCGCTTCCTGGCACCTCGCTCCGGTGCACCGGCTGCCCGGCTTCCCGTAGGCGCGGGGCGCAGAACAGCGCCAGCAGGCGGTCGGCGGCGCAGAATCATTCGCTCCGCAATGATTTGACTGGATTCATCAGGGCGGCTTTCACGCTCTGAAAACTCACCGTCAGCAGCGCAATCGCCACGGCCAGTACCCCCGCCAGCGCAAACACCCATAACTCAATCTCGATGCGGTAGGCGAAATCCTCCAGCCAGCGGTTCAGGGCATACCAGGCCACCGGGCTGGCCAGGACGAAGGCAATCAGAACGGGTTTCAGAAAATCCCGCGACAGCAGGGCCACGAGATGGGGTACGGATGCGCCGAGTACCTTCCGCACGCCAATTTCTTTGGTACGCTGCTCGGCGGTGAACGTCGCCAGGCCGAACAAGCCCAGGCAGGCTACGAAGACGGTCAACACGGCGAACAGGCTCAGAATGCGGCTGGTGCGCTGTTCGGCGCGGTGCATGGCCGCGTAGCTTTCGTCGAGGAAACTGTACCGAAACGGCTCTCCGGTCTTGAATGCCGCCCACTGCTGCTTCAGCGAGGTAAGCAAACCCGCCACGTCGTCCGTCCGGGCTTTGACGAGAATCGCCCCGGCGTTGTCGTTCAGCACCATCACGGTCGGAGCGATGCGCTCGTGCAGCGAGCGGTAGTGAAAATCCTTCACGACGCCAACGACCCGAAACGTGCGGGCCGCCCGGCCATTCTGGGGCAGGGCTGGGTTCGTAAGCGTATGGCCCAGCGGGTTGTCGGTCCAGCCGAAATGTCGGACCGCCGTTTCGTTGACGAGCACGGCGGACGAGTCGGAAGGGAAGTCCGCCGAGAAGTTCCGGCCCGCCACCAGGTTCATGCCCAGGGTCGGGAGGTAATGCGGGTCGATGCCGAAGTACACCATCCGAATCATCTGCGCATCGCTGCGGTCGGGCTGCATCCCGATCATGCCCGTGTTGAAGCGGTCGTTTGGCAGAAAATTGGAGACGCTGGCGCTTCGGACCCGGCTGTCCTGCGTCAGGCGCTGCCGGAGCACTTCTTCGTTCCGACCCAGCACGCCCGTCCCTTCCAGTACCAGGACCTGCTCTTTGTCGTAGCCCAGTTTGATGTTCTGAATATACCGCAGTTGCCGGTAGACGACCGTCGTACCGATGATCAGACTGATGGAAACCCCAAACTGAAACACCACCAGCCCACTCCGCAAATTTCCCCGTCCCGACGGAATCCGTAGTCCTTTCAGCACCGCGATGGGCCGGAACGATGAGAGATAAAACGCCGGGTAGCTGCCCGCCAGCAGGCTGACGAGCGCGCCGAACCCCACCAGCCCCAGCAACACGGAAGGCGTTAGCAGGTGTTGCAGGCTGAGGGTTTTACCCGACAACGCGTTGAACAGCGGCAGGGCCACCGCGACTACGCCCAGCGCCACCCCCAGCGAGAGCACCGTAAACAGCGCCGACTCACTCAGAAACTGCCCCATCAGCGGGCCGCGCGCCGAGCCGAGTACCTTCCGCACGCCCACTTCCTTCGCGCGGGTGGAGGCCCCGGCGGTGCTGAGGTTCATGAAATTGATGCAGGCCAGCAGCAGCATGAACCCCGCGATGGCCCCGAACAGGTACACGTAGCGTACGTCGCCGCCCGGCTCCAGTTCCGTTTCGGGCTTGAGGTCGGAATGGAGGTGAATGGCGGTCAGGGGCTGAAGGTACAGACCGAGGTCGGTGCCTTTGCGTTTCAGTTCCGGGCGACTCAGGCCCAGAAGTTTTTCCAAAGGCGGCACCAGGTGCGTTTCGGAAACCGGGCGCAGCTTGGTTTCCAACTGGCGGGGATCGTAGCCCTCGGGCAAGAGCACGTAGGTGAAAAAGTTGGACTGCAACCAGTTGGTGTTGTTCGCCTCCGGCAGACTGGCCAGCGAGGCAACCAGATCGAAGTGGACGTGGGAATTCGTCGGTACGGCTTCCATCACGCCGGTCACGGTCAACGGCGTTTGTCCGTTGTCCCTCGTCAGTACCTTGCCCATCGGGTCGTCGGTACCGAAGTACCGTTGGGCCGTTTGGGTCGTCAGTACCACCGTGTTGGGCCGGGTCAGGGCCGTTTGCGGGTCGCCTTTCCGCAGCGGCAACGTGAAGACCCGAAACAGCGTGGAGTCGGCGTAGACGAGTTGGTCCTCGCGGAAACTTTTCTCGCCGTAGGTCAGGCGGGGGGTACCGGTGTTGAAGAGCCGCACCGTGGCCTGCACCTCGGGAAACGTAGCCCGGAGGGTAGACGCCACGGGGGCCATCACGTTGGCTTCGCGGATGGATTCGCCGTTGAGCGTTCCGCGCAGTACGACCCGGTGAATGCGGTCGGCGTGGGTGTGGAAGCGGTCGTAGCTCAGTTCGTCCAGCACGAACAGGCTGATGAGCAGGCAAGTGGCCAGGCCGATGGAGAGGCCGACGAGGTTGATGGCCGAGAACGCAACGTTGCGCTTGAGATTCCGCCAGGCGATTTTGAAATACGTGCGTAGCATGATCGGGAACGGGTTTATTCACTCCGCAGGCTTTTGACCGGATTCATCAGGGCGGCTTTGATGGCCTGGAAGCTGATTGTCAGCAGGGCAACGATCGTGGCCAGTGCACCCGTTAGGGCAAACACCTGCCAGCCGATGTTAATCCTGTAAGCGAAGCCTTGTAGCCACTGGTTCATGACGTACCAAGCGACGGGTACGGCCAGCACAAAGGCAATCAGCACCAGTTTAAGGAAGTCCTGCGACAGCAACGTCACAATCTGTGGAGTCGTAGCGCCCACCACTTTGCGGATGCCGATCTCCTTTTGTCGTTTCTGGGCCGTAAAAGCGGCCAGTCCAAACAGGCCCAGACAGGAAATCAGAATCGCCAGAGCGGCAAAGACGCTGGCTAAAAGCTCTGTACGTTGCTCGGTAGCGTATAGTTTCTGGTAATCCGCATCCAAGAATGAGTACTCAAAGGCATATTTTGGATGAAATTTTTCGTACAGTGCTTTGACTTGTGCAATCACGGCTTTCTCCGTACCCGCCTTTATGCGCAGTATAACGTGAGGACTTATCTCAGGAGTCCTGAACCGGAAGATGAGTGGTTCAATAGGTTGGTGCATGGACCCGTATTGAAAGTCCTTGACCAAGCCAATGATCTGAACTAAATCATCTCCGTGTTTGATGGTCATACCAACCGGATTTTTCAGATTCATCATTTTCGCAGCCGACTCATTCAAGATTATCTTTAAGTCATCGTTATTGTCGTCATTAAATTCCTTGGAGAAAGACCGCCCTGCTACTAAGGTCATACCCAAGGTTTCAATAACATCGTAACTGATTCGGGGTGACTTAAAGAGATAGCCCATGTCGGATTGTTGTCCCCTCCACGAGAAACCGGCCTGCCGATCCGTACCGTCCAGAATGCTTCCGGGCATAGTAGCAACTCGTTCGATACCGGCAATCTTCTTTAATTCGGTTAGAAACGCTTCGGTATTCTCCCGTAAAGCACCTTCGCGGGCGAACGTAAGCACATTGCTCCGGTTGTAGCCCAGATGCCGGGTCTGGGTGTAGTCAATCTGCTGGTTGATGACCAAAAAACCGATAATAAACACCACCGAAATCCCGAACTGGAATACTACCAGGCCCTGGCGCACAAACAAGTTGCTCAGCGAGGCAGGCAGCTTACCTTTCAAGACCGTAACCGAATTGAAGCCGGACAGGTAAAATGCCGGGTAGATGCCTGCCAAGAATGAAGTGACCAGCACAACGCCAACCAGTGCCATGACTGAATTCACATTGAAATCAATATGAATCTGTTTGGCGGTAATCTGATTGAATAACGGCAGGAGGGCAAACACCAAGCCTACCGCAATGACCGCCGACAGGCAGGTCAACAGCAACGACTCACCAAGGAACTGCATTACCAAAGACTGACGGCTGGCTCCCAGCGTCTTTTTGACACCTATTTCTTTGGTTTTCTGGGCGGCCTGAGCCGTCGTTAGGTTCGTGAAGTTGATGCAGGCAATGATTAGAATGAACAAGGCAGTAAACGAAAATAGCCGTACGTATTCGATTCGCCCCCCCGTTCGTACGCCGTTCTTGAACTTGCTGTAGAGGTATCTGTCCGAGAAAGGTTCCACAAACAGCGTTCCGGTCGACTTGGGGTCTCTTGATTTTAAGAAGTTGGCTATTTTGCTGTTGAACTGAGCAATGTCGGTTCCTGCTTTCAGTACTAACGTGGTGTTCGAATAAGAACCGGTCCAGTCCTTAGAATATCGGTCGCCTTCCAGCAGCAAATCAAAGTTAAAAACCAGATCGAACTGATCAGATGCATTGGTAGGGGGATTCTCGAAGACGCCCGAGATGACGAGTGGCACCTTAAATTTCATTTGGTGATCCCATTCTAAGGGCTTACCAACGAGATCTTTCGTGGTATTGAACAGCTTTTGGGCCAATTGCTCAGAAATAGCGACCCCGTTTTTAGTCGACAGCGCCAGTTCCTTGGTCCCCTCCAGCAACTTGTACGAAAACACATTGAAGTAATCTTTGCTGGCGAAGACGCCCTGAGCTTTGACGCTGTTTTGACCAAATGAAGCAACACCCTTGCCGGCAAACCAATCCATAGTATAATTCACCGAGACGGCTCGCTCTACTTCAGGCATTTGTTGAACCAAAGCCTGAGCCAATGGATAAGGAGTTTGCTCCGTAGTCAGCAACTCGTTTTCCAGCAACTCATTTTCCAGCACCCGGTACAACTGGCTGTCCTTTTCATGGAATTTGTCGACACTCAATTCGTCATTGACCCACAGAAAGAGTAATAAAGTGCAAGCCAATCCCGTGGAAAGACCAGTTAAGTTTAGAAAGGTGAACTGACGGTCCTTCGACAGTTTCCGAAAAGCGATTTTAACGTAGTTGCGGATCATGTCGGGGCTTAGGGTATAAGGTTGAGAATAGTAGCCGAATTGGTGCATTTTAAGTTTGTCGTGGGCCGCGCGACGCTTCAGGAAATAGGGTCGGCAGAACCTGAGTACCTCCAGCGTGTAGAGCCAGCGGGCTTTTTGGTCACCCACCTCTGTTACCTGCTGAGCAAACTGCTCGTGCAAATCGCCCAGCAGGTCAGCCGGAAGCAGCCGCTTCAACAGGCGGTCAGCCCAGGCCGGCGGTTGAACAGGAGGCTTCATGGGCTTATTCACTCCGTAAGGACTTAACCGGGTTCATCAGCGCCGCTCGCACGCTCTGAAAACTGACCGTCAGCAGGGCAATCCCCACGGCCAGGGTACCCGTCAGGGCGAAGACCCACCACTCAATCGTGATTTTGTACTCGAAGTCCTGGAGCCATTCGTTCATGACGTACCAGGCGACGGGCGAGGCGATGACGAGGGCGATGAGGACCAGCTTGAGGAAATCGACCGAGAACAACCCAAAAATGTGGAGTGTCGACGCCCCGAGCGTTTTGCGAATGCCGACTTCCTTCGTCCTGGATTCGGCCATGAAGGCCACCACGCCGTACAGCCCCAGGCAACCGATGAAGAGCGCAATGCTTGCCAGAAGTCCGAAGAGGGTAAACTGCCGTTCTTCGTTCTGGTAAAACGCATCGAGGGCGTCGTCGAGAAATTCGTAGGTGAACACGAAGTCGGGGAAGGTACTCGTCCAGGCTGTTTCGACCGTTTTCAACAGTTGACTCAACGCCTGGGTACCGCCCTGCTGCGGAGCCAGTTTGATGCTCAACCGGCTGTAGGTTTCCTCGGAGGTCGTGATGATGGCGGGCTGGGTGCGCTGGTGGAGCGAGAACGTATTGAAATCGTTCACGACGCCCACGATGGGTTTTCTAACGGAACTGCCGCCGAGCGTGATGAACTGCCCGAGTACCTGCGTCGGGTCCTGAAGCCCAAGTTTTTTCACGAACGACTCGTTCACCACCATCTCCCGCACCGTATCGGCAGGCTGGTGAATCCGACCCGCGACGAGTTTCAAGCCGTAGGTGCGGAAATACGCCGTATCCGCCGGGCGCATCACTACCCCGAAGTCCGCTTCTTTTTCCGCGTTGCCATACCGGAAGCTCGTGTACCAATTGCCGTTCGACGAGGGCGTCGATAGGCTGTAACTCATCGACTGGATGCCCGGCTGGCCCGCCAGCTTCGCCCAGAGCGCTTTTAGTTGACCCGGCTCCTTTTTGTCGGGCAGCGGGATGGTCAGCACGGCGTCTTTCGAGTACCCAAGATCCGCCGAGCGGAAATGTTGCATCTGGGCGTAGGCCACGAGGGTCGCAATGAGGAGTACCTGGGAGATGACAAACTGCCCGACAATCAAACTGCGCCGGAGCGTCAACGAACCGGTACCCACCGAGCGAATTTTGCCTTTCAGGGCTCTGTACCCCGAGAGTACCAGCGCCGGGTAAAACCCCGCCAGTAGGGTAGTGCCGAGGGCCAGCAACAGCAGGAACCCGAGAATCGTCGGCTCGAAGAGCGCCGAGGGGTCCAGCCGGACGTTGAGCAGGTCGACCACGTTCGGCAGCGCGAGGTACGCTACCAGCAGCGCCAGGACCACGGCCAGCCCCGTCAGAATGCCGGTCTCGCCCAGAAACTGCCGCACCAACTGCGCCCGCGAACTGCCGAGTACCTTCCGCACGCCGACTTCCTTTGCCCGCCGCAACGCCTGCGCCGTGGCCAGGTTGATGAAGTTGACGCAGGCCGTCAGGAGGATGAATAGCCCGATCAGCGTCATCGCCCAGATCGTCTCCCGGCTCACGGTACGGTTGGCGAAATTGCCCGTGCGCGCGTCGAAGTGAATCTGGGTCAGCGGCTGGAGTTCGTACCGAAGATTCTTAGCGTCTTCGGGTTTTTGGTACTTGCGGAGGAACGTCACCAATTGCCGCTCCATCGCCTCCGGTGTCCGTTCGGCAGGCAGCTTTAGGTAAATCTGCGCCTGACTGGAGTTCGACTGCCAATCGTCCCACCCCGTATCCGCCCCGTAGGCTTTGAGTGACGCAAACGAGAGCAGTACCTCAAACGGGACGCTGCTCGTCAGAGGCGGGTCCTGGACGACGCCGGTTACGACAAAATCCGCTTTGTTTTCGACGCGGATGCGCTGGCCCATCGGGTTGCGGGTACCGAAGTACTTCCGCGCCATGCGTTCCGAGAGTACCACCGTATTCGGGTTGGCGAGCGACGTTTCGGGACTGCCGCTTTTCCACTGAAAATCAAACAACCGGAAGTACGCCGGTTCGACAAAGGCCATCACGCCTTCTTGCTCCTCAAACTTGTTCGTCGCACTCATCCGCACGACGCCTTCGGCTTCATGGACGAGCGTCACCTGGTTTCTGAGGTCCGGGAAATCGCTCCGCAGCGCGGCCAGCATCGGGAGCGGAACACCCACGTTTCGCCCGTCGCTTTCCGAGTTTCGGAAAGCCGTGACGAGTCGGTAAATCCGGTCGGCCCCGGCGTGGTGCCGGTCGTAGCTCAGTTCGTAGCGGATCGCCAGAACCAGTAGCAGGCAGCAGGCCAGCCCGAACGTCAGCCCGACGACGTTGATGAGCGTGTAGTTCCAGTTGCGCCGGAGCGCGCGGAGGGCCGTGGTGAGGTAGTTGCGGAGCATCGAAGTGGGAGGGGAAGGTTGAAGTCAGGGCACGACGACCGACGTCCGGGCGTTTCGCGTCCGGGCCGGGGCGCAGGGCGTGCGGGGTACGACGACCCGGCGGGCTTCGCCGACGGGTACCGCCGCAGCGGCAGGTTCCAGCGCGGCGAGGGGTTCGGCGTCGGCGGGTACCGCGTCATCGAGCAGGGCCACGTCGGCGGCTTCGGGGGGCAGGCCCAGCGAATCGACCAGGTGCCGCAACAGCGTCTGCTTCTGGGCCTTGCTCCAATTCGGTACCTCGAAGCGGCGTTGAAAATGCCGCAGGGTACCGCGTTGCGAAAAGTCAAATGCCACGCTGAGGTTCTGACCGTCGTCTTCGACACTCTGCCGGACCAGGGCGTGTTGCGCCGTGGCATTCAGCCCGGCGAGGAAAAAAAGGAAAAAAAAGTAGCGTTTCATCGGTGAAGGAAGCCAGGACGCAGGGGCGCGCACCCGACCTGCGCAAGCGCCATGCCACCGAATTCAGGCTATTGACAAACAGGAAGTTACCAGATTGATAAAACAAAAAAGTGTCCGATGTCGGACACGTTTTGTTCGGGATCGGACAGGAGCCGGACGCTACTCGGAGCGGAGTGATTTCACGGGGTTCGTCAGGGCGGCTTTGATGGCTTGAAAACTTACCGTCAGCAGCGCAATCCCCACGGCCAGTACCCCGGCCAGCGCAAACACCCACCACGCAATGTCGATTTTGTAAGCAAAATCCTGAAGCCAACGATTCGTGGCCCACCAGGCCAGCGGCGAGGCGAGTACCACGGCCAGCCCGACCAGCAGTACCAATTCCTTCGAGAGCAGCCCTACGATGCTGGCTACGCTGGCCCCAAGCACCTTGCGGATGCCAATTTCCTTCGTCCGGCGTTCGGCGGTGAACGTCACCAGCCCGAAGAGCCCTAAGCAGGAAATGAACACGGCAATGCCCGTGGCGAGACCGATGAGTTTGCCCAGATTTCGCTCTTTTTCGTAAAGCTGGGCAATGGTTTCGTCGAAAAACTGAGGTTCAAAAGCCTCGCCGGGGTAGGTCTGATTCCAAAGCGTTTTGATCTGCCCCAGCGTTCGGTCGGAAGCCGCGGCATCGCCCCGGCGCAGGCGCACGTGGAAGGTGTACAGTACGTCTTTCGCGGACAGGAGTACCGTGGGCTGAATGGCCGTGTGGAGCGAGCGGTGGTGGAAATCCTGCACGACGCCGACGATGGGCAGTTTCCGCCTGCTGTAGTCGAGGACTTGCCCGACGGCCTCAGCGGGGCGTTGGAAGCCGAGTTGCCGGGCGAAGGTTTCGTTGATGACGAACTCCCGCGTCGTATCGCTGGGGAGCAGGTTCCGACCGGCCAGGAGCTTCAGGCCGTAGAGGTGGAGGTAGGCCGTGTCGGCATCTTTTCGGTATACGTTCACCCGAAGGGTACCGCGTTTTCCGGCGTACTCCATCACCGAGGTGGAGTACCCATCGTAGATTGGCGTCTGGCTGGCCATGCTGAGGCGCTCGACGCCCGTCAGGTGCCGGATGCGTTCGGCCAGGGCGAAGCGACTATCCGTGGAATCGTTGAAAACCAGTCGGTCCGGTACATCGAACGTCACGATGGCCTCGCGTTGAAAACCCAGATCGGTTTCGAGCAGGTACCGCAGTTGCTGGCCCACGAGCAGCGCCCCGACGATGAAGACCTGCGCCACCACGAACTGCCCCACGAGGAGTACCCGGCGTAGGCCTACGCTGCCCGCCGGGCGTCCGGTGAGGTTGCGCAGGGCCTTCACGGGCGAAAGCCGCGCCACCAGCACGCCGGGGTACAGCCCGGCCAGCAGCGCCGTCACGAGCGCGACGGCCAGCAGAAACGCGTACAGGTGCGGGTGGCTCCAGTCGAGTACGACACCTTTAGGGACGATGGTGCCTAGGTAGGCCAGTGCGCCCTGCGCCAGCCCCAGTGCCAGGAGCGTGGCCGCCCCGGTGAGCAACAGCGTTTCGCCCAAGAATTGCCCGACCAACTGCGGGCGGGTACTGCCGAGCGTTTTGCGCACGCCGATTTCCCGCGCCCGCTGGGTGGATTGAGCCGTGGCGAGGTTGACGAAATTGATGCAGGCGAGCAGCAGCAGAAAAACGCCTACCGCGCTCAACACGAGCAAGGTCGGGCGGTGTGCGATGGGTCGGCCACTCGCGTAGTCGGCGTTGAAGTGCACGTCGGCCAAGGGTTGCAGACGTAACCAACGCCCTCCCTCGTTCGCGTCACGTTTGACGTGGCTCTCGGCCAGCCGGGTCGCCTGCTTGGCGAAGCGCGTGGGGTCGGTACCAGGAGCCAGTCGGACCAAGCATTGCGAGGCCGAATTGGTGTTGTCCCACTGGTCGAATCCCACGTTCTGGCTGCGTTCCTTGCTGCTCGTCAGCGTCGCCAGCGAAATGAACAGCTTGAAATCGAAATCACTCGGTGCGTCGAGGTCGCTGACGATACCTGACACGGTGAGTTGCAGCGTATCACTGAATTCCTGGCCGATGAGCCGACGCCCCACGACGGCCGGACCCGCTTCGCCGAAGTACCGCCGGGCCTGCCGCTCGGTCAGTACCACCTGGCCGGGTTTGGTCAGCGAAAGCGCGGGGATACCGGCCAGCCAGGTTCGGGGCAGGACCTCGAAAAACGCGGCGTCGGTGTACACCATCCAGCCGTACTCGTCCTTCGGAGCCGGGAACCGCGCCGGTTGCGCGCCCGGCCGGGGTACCTCCACCACCGGAAAGCTACTCACGTGAAACGCAGCGACGGCTTCCGTACCGGGTACCCCCTCCCGGACACCCGCCGGAATCGGGGCCGACACGCCAGGGTTGTGGTAGTCTTCGTCCCCAAATTTGAAATCGGACACGAGGCGGTACACCCGCTCGCCGCCGGGTACCCCGCGGTCGAAACTCAATTCGTAGCGGACGATGAGGAAAATGACTAAACACGCCGCCACGCCCACCGACAACCCGGCGACGTTGAGCAGCGACGTCAGGCGGTTGCGAAGCAGATTCCGCCAAGCGATTTTGAAGTAGTTGCGGAGCATGATCGGGAAGGTTTATTCGGTACGTAAACTTTTCACCGGGTTCATCAAGGCCGCTTTCACGGATTGAAAACTCACCGTCAGCAGCGCCACGACCAGCGCCAGCCCGCCGACCAAAGCAAAAACCCACCAACCGATCGGAGTTCGGTACTCGAAGTCGGCCAGCCACTGGGTCATGGCGTACCAGGCCAGGGGTAACGACAGCACGAAGGCCAGCCCGACGAGTTTGAGAAAATCCCGCGAGAGCAGGGCGACAATCCCCGTCACGTTGGCCCCGAGTACCTTGCGGATGCCGATTTCTTTCGTGCGTCGCTCGATGAGGAAGGCCGACAGCCCCCACAACCCGAGGCAGCAGATCACCAGTGCCAGCCCCGCCGCCCCGCGTAGCAGCGTGAACTGCCGGGCTTCTTCGATGTAGAGTTCCTGGAGATCGTCGTCGAGAAATTTAGGCGTGAAGAGCGCGTTGGGCACGAGCCGTTTCCAAATCTGCTCGATGGCGGCGACGGTACCCGGATGGTTCGTCGTACGGAGTTTGAGGCCGACGGATTGGTAGAAGTACGGGAAGTTGAGCAGCACGACGGGCCGCATCGGCTCGTGCAGGGGGCGCACATTGAAGTCGCGCACGACGCCTACGATTTCGGCCTCGATGTCGTTGATACCTACCTCCACCCGCCGTCCCAGCGCCTGATTGGGCCGGGTCAGTCCGAGTGCCTTCACGGTGGATTCGTTGACGACGAACACGTACCTACGCTCCTCGCGCGGTGTGCTGAACGCGATGCGGAGCGTGTCGCGCGGTTCGAGGAAACGTCCGGCCAAGAGCTTCAGGCCGTAGGTGCGCAGGTACTCCGAATCGACCAGCTTAAGCGAAATGTCCACTTTGTCGTTCGGATTGGCGGGATTTGGCAGCAGGTGGGTACTGAAATTGTTGCGCGACGTGGGCGCGCCGAGACCAAACGAGACGGCTTCCACGCCCGGCAACCGGCCCAACTCGTTGCGAAGTACCGTCAGATTTTGGCCGGGACCGGGCAGGTCGACGGTCAGGATAGCGTCTTTTTTAAATCCCAGGTCGGTTTCCCGAAACAATTTCATCTGCTGGTACACCACCACGACGCCCACGGCCAGCACGAGCGAAACCGTGAACTGAAACACGACCAACCCCTGGCGGAGCCAGCCGGTACCACTGCCTTCGCGCATCACGCGGCTTTTCAAGGCCCGCACGGCGCTGAGTCGCGCCAGCACGAAGGCCGGGTACAGTCCCGCCGCCAGGGTGGTCAGCAGTACGAGTACCGCCGTGACGACGAGTACCGCGGGCCAGTCGGCGGCGAAGGGTTTTTCGAGAAAATCGCTCACCCGCGGCAGCAGCGAGGCCGTCAATCCCAGCGCGAGGGTACCCGAGGCCATTGCCAGCCAACCCGCTTCGCCCAGAAACTGGCCGATGAGTTGTCCGCCTGTCGCCCCGACCGACTTGCGCACGCCCACTTCGCGGGCGCGGGTCAGGGCGCGGGCCGTGCTGAGGTTGATGAAATTGATGCAGGCGATCAAGAGCACGAATAGCCCCACCACACCGAACACGTAGAGGTACTTCGGCGAGATGGGACCGACGAGCCCACCGTCGATATCCGGCTCAAAATGGATTTGGTGGAGCGGTTGCAACGTGTATTCGACCTGGGTCTGCCCATCCGGTTTCACGTACTTGCTGACGATTCGATTAAGAGTCGGCTGTACAGAGTTTGGATTCTGATTTTCAGGCAACCGCACGTAGGTACTCCCGGCGAGGTGTACCCCCCACTGGTCGCCGGGCCATTCCAGGTAGTTCTTGAGCGTCGGGTACGAAACGAGCATCGCCGCCCGCAGGTGCGACTGCACGGGCGGGTCCTGCACGACGCCCGCGACCTGCACGGTGACTTTGCTGCCGAGCTTGAACGTCTTGCCGACCGGGTTGGCCGCGCCGAAGTACCGCCGGGCCGTGCTTTCGCTCAGGAAAACCTGGTTGGGTTGCGCCAGCGCCGCGCGCGGGTTGCCGGAAATGAATTCGTAATCGAATAAATCGAGCAGTTCGGGTTCGGCAAACAGAACCCGGTCTTCCGGTAAAATCTTCTCCGGCGACAAAACCACGAACGTGTTTTCTTCGGCGTGAATCCGGGCGACGGTCGGGGTGGTACCGGCGCTGGCGGCAAACTCCGTCCGCAGAGCCGGAGCCAGGGGGTACGGCGTGATGCCTTCGGTTGCCGTTTCAGTCCCCGTACGCTGGGTCACGTTGACACGGTACACCCGCTCGCCGTGGCGGTGGTACCGGTCGTACCCCCACTCGTTGCGCAGGAATAGCCCGATGAGCAGGCAGGTCGTCAGCCCGACAGTCAGGCCGAGTAGGTGGATGGCGGTCGTCGTCGGGTGCTTGCCGAGCGTACGAAGGGCGATTTTGAGGTAGTTCTGGAGCATGACTTGTCGAATGGATTGCCAAATCCGTCTTTTATTCGGAACGAAGTGATTTCACCGGATTCATCAGCGCCGCCTTCACACTCTGAAAACTCACCGTTAGCAGGGCAATACCCACCGCCAGTACCCCCGCCCCGGCGAGTACCCACCACTCGATGTCGATGCGGTACGCGAAATTCTGAAGCCAGCGGTGCATGGCCCACCAGGCCAGCGGCGTGGCGATGACGATGGCAATCACCACCAGTTTCAGGAAATCTTTTGAAAGCAGGGCGACGATACTCGTCACGCTCGCTCCGAGTACCTTCCGTACGCCGATTTCCTTCGTGCGTTGCTGGGCGGCAAAGGCGGCCAGCCCGAAAATACCGAGGCAAGCAATCAGAATCGCCACCAGCGAAGCCGCCACGAACACCTGCCCCAACTGCCGCTCGGCGCGGAACTGGCGGTCGTAGGCTTCGTCGGCGAAGAAGTACTCAAACGGGTTGCCGGGGAAGGTCTGCTTGTAAAGCCCTTCGAGCTGGGTCAGTTTGGCGGGAAGGTCGCGGGTGTCGGTCTGAACCGTGAAGTACGAATATCCCACCGAGGGCAGGAAAATGACCGGGTCGATGGGCTGATGCATCGAGAGGTGGTGGTAATCTTTCACCAGGCCGACGATTTCGTACTCCTTACCCCAGAGCAGTTTTCGTCCCGTCACCGGTTGCTTCGGGTCGTAGCCAAGTTGCCGGGCGGCGCGTTCGTTGACGATGACCTTCGGGGCGTTGTTCCAACTCGCGTCGGCTTCGGCTTTCGTAAACGGCCGCCCCTGGGCGAACCGGATGCCGTAGACGTCAAAGAACCGGTGGTCGGTGATGAACATCCGGTAGTTTTTATTCTCGTCGCCGGGGATTGGGTTGGGCCGGGTAATGCCGTTCGTGCCGAAGTTGTAGCCGATGCCGGGGACGTTGTTGGAGGCCGCGACTTTCTGCACGAACGGCAGCCGGGCCAGTTCCTGCTTGAAGGCGTCGTTGCGGTCGCCCTGGGCGTCGGTGGCGACGGTCGGCCCGGCCAGTACGAGCCGTTGCGTGAGGGTAAGGCCGAGCGGACTGTTTTGCATGAACGACAACTGCCGGAACATCACCAGCGTGGCGACGATGAACAAGACCGAAATGCCGAACTGAAATACGACCAGGCCCTGGCGCAGTGAAAAGCCACCCCGGTTTTTCGCAGTCGAAAACCGCCCGCGCAGGGCCGTGATCGGATTGAACGAACTGAGTACCAGCGCCACGTACCCGCCCGAGACCAGCGCCGTGAGCACGATCACCGCCGCGATACCGAGCCAGAACCCGGAGGTACCCAGCACCGCCAGCGAAAGCGGTTTGCCGACGAAGCCGTTGAACAGGCCCTGGAGCGCCATAGCGAGCAGTACTCCGACGAGTATCCCACCCGCGCTTAGCAGCAGGGTTTCGGTCAGAAACTGGCCCACGAGCTGGCTCGTCCGCGCGCCGACCGACTTCCGCACGCCGACTTCCCTGGCCTTGCGGATCGACTGGGCCGTCGAAAGGTTAACGTAATTGACCCAGGCGATCATTAAAATCAGCCCGGCAATGCCCGCCAGCGAGACGACGAGCGCGAGACTGCCGAAGGTCTGGAAGGGGTACGCAAACGAGGGCACGAGGTGCAGGTACCGGAAGGGTTGCAGGACGAACGATTTGTCGCGGGTACCGGGGTCGGCCTGGTGGAAAAACCGGGTCACCTGCCCGGCCAGGGCCTCGGCGTCGGTGCGGTCGGCCAGGTGCAGGTACAGGGCCGAAAAGCCGCCGTCCATTCCGGCCGGATCGGCCCAGTCGTTGCCGCCCCGGTTGGCGGGGCTGTTGAGCGTAGCAAAGGCCAGGACGACGTCGGTCTGAATGTCCGACGTCAGGGGAATAGCCTTAAAAACGCCCGTGACCGTGTACGGCGTGTTGCCAAACTGGTTGCTGACCGTCAGCGTTTGCCCGACCGGGTTAGCCGCCCCAAAATACTTCCGCGCCAGCGTGGCCGAAAGGGCCAGGGTCAGGGGCTGGTCAAGCGTGTTGGTACCCGCTTGCAGCGGGAAGCTGAAGGCCCGGAAAAAGTCGCCGTCGGAATACACGATGCGTTCTTCGCGGAAGGCCTTCGGGTCACGGCCCGTCGTGGTCAGTACGCCCGCCCCGACGCCGTCGGCGATGCGTACCACGCCCGCAATTCCCGGAAATTGCTCCTTGAGTACCTTTCCAATGCCCGGCGGCAGGTAATACTCCGGCTCCGCCGTCTGGTCGGTGACGACGGCCCGGTAGAGGCGGTCGTAGTGCTGGTGGAAGCGATTCGCCGACCACTCCGTAGCCACGAACTCAGAAATCAAGAGAAATGCCGCCAGTCCCACGGCCAGCCCGGTGAGGTTGAGGAGTGTAAACGAGCGGTCACGGAGGAGGTGACGCCAGGCGATTTTCAAATAATTCCGTAGCATGATCGGGAAGCTTTATTCGGTACGTAACGACTTCACCGGATTCATCAGGGCGGCTTTGATCGCCTGGAAGGAGACGGTGAGCAGGGCGATGGCGAGTAGCAAACCACCCGTTAATGGGAATATCCACCAATTGACTTCCGCCCGCACGTCATACTTCTGCAGCCAGCTTTGCATGAGGTACCAAGCAATTGGGCTGCCAATCAGCAGCGCCAGCAAAGCCAATTTCAAAAAATCTCTGGAAAGTGTAAACCAAATACTGGTCAGCGTGGCACCCAATACCTTGCGAATACCAATCTCTTTGGTTCGTTGCTCGGCAGTGAAAGACGCTAATCCGAACAAGCCCAAGCATGCCACGAAAATGGCCAGCACCGCGAAACTGGCCGATAACTTGCCGACAATTGTTTCCGCCCTGTACTTGTCGGCATACGCCTTGTCGATAAAATGAAAGTCAGTGGTAGGAAAATTGGGATTGTATTTCTTGAAGACTTGTAGCAGCGCAGCCAAGGCTTCGCTCGTTGATTTGTTAGAAGACAGGCGCAGCGTCATGGCGTAATTGGGCAGGCGTTGCGTCACGACAATCATGGGTGGCACCCGGCCAAAGACTTCACCCCAGATGAAGTCCTTGAAAACACCTACTACCTGACGAGGTTCGCCCCAGAACTGGATGGTTTCGCCAATGGGGTTCTTCAATCCCATCGTCTTAACGGCAGCTTCGTTGAGCAAAACGGCCGTCGAATCCGTACCGAACGCGGATGAAAAATCACGCCCTTGGGTAAGCTGAATTTTATGCGTCTTAACAAACTCGTAGTCGGCACCGACGATATCAAAGTCGACGGGTTGGTTAACCGGCTTGCCCTTCCAGCTTATGTTTTGGCTGGAATGGTAATCGTTTGTGATTGCATGTTGCGATAGGGTCGCATTTTCAATTAGACCCGTTTGCATGGCCTCTCGGCGAATTAGTTGGAAATTCTTTTCCAAATTGCCTTCGAGCCAGGCATACACCAACTGGTTCCGGTCGTAGCCCGAAGGTCGGTTTTTGATGAACTGAAGCTGCTGGTAAATCAAGGCGGTCGCAACAATCAGCCCCGCCGAGAGCGCAAATTGAGTAACGACCATGCCCTGCCGTGCCCGCCGACCCGTCCGACTCGTGCTGAACAGGCCTTTTAGTACCACCACCGGCCGGAAATTAGACAAATACAGCGCCGGGTAGCTGCCTGCAATCAGACCTGTTAGGAGCGTAACAGCTCCTGCTACCGACCAGAAGCGTGGATTGCTGTATTCAAACCGTAACTGTTCGTCAGTGAGCGTGTTGAAAGCGGGCAGGATAAAGTAGGACAGCAAACACGCTAATCCAAATGCCAGCGAAGTCATCAATACCGACTCCATCAGAAATTGACCGGCCAAGCCGCTACGTCTGGCTCCGACAACCTTTCTTATACCCACTTCTTTGGCCCGTTGCAGAGAACGTGCCGTTGATAAGTTCATGAAGTTGATACAGGCAATCAGCAAAATCCCCAGTGCCATCCAGGCAAAAAGCCGAATGAAATCAATGTTGCCGCCAGCGGCATAGCCGTTTTTGAACTCGTTGTAGAGGTGCCACTTGGTGAGCGGATGCAGAAAATACTCGTTTCGATAGCCTTTCTCGTGGGAATACTGATCGAAGATGCGGTTTACCTTCGCGTCTACCTGTTCAAAGGAAGCATCGGGCTGAAGTTCGATGAAAGTTAGAAAGGCATTGCTTCCCCAAGTTTTCTCACGTACCCAAGGCTGCCTTTTTTCGTAGTAACTCCAGGGCATCAGGATATCAAACTGCAACCTGGAATTAATCGGAACATCCTGCAAAACGCCCGTTACGGTCATCGTCTCCTGATTGTCTAAAAGTATGGTTCTTCCCAGCACAGCTGTGGAGCCGAAAAGCCGGGTTGCCATCGATTCGGTCAGCAGGATGGTGTTGGGTGAGGAAAACGCCATTTCCGCGCTGCCTTTTATGAGCGGGAACGTGAACATTGTCAGGAATGCGGGGTCCACCAATCGCCCCTGAGCGCGTAATACCTTTTCGCCCGTCCGGACGGTGTAGTCTCCGCCATGATCCGCACGGGCGGCGTTTTTAACCTCGGGAATGGTTTTCAGCAACGTCTCAGCCATGACATTGGGCGTGTTGTTGTACGCCTGCATGGTACCGTTATCATTCGTGCGATTCCATACCCAGTGCAACCGTTCCCGCTTTTGGTGAAACTGATCGTGGCCCAACTCATCGAGCACGAATAGTGCCAGTACCCCACAGCAAGCCATGCCTACAGCGAGGCCGACAACGTTTATGCCACTGTGCAGCTTGTTTTTGACCAGATTCCGCCAAGCGATTTTCAAATAATTCCGTAGCATGATCAAGAAGGTTTATTCGGTACGTAAGCTTTTGACGGGGTTCATCAAGGCCGCCTTCACGGATTGAAAACTCACCGTCAGCAGCGCAATGCCCACCGCCAGGGCACCCGACAGGGCGAAGACCCACCAGGGCAGGTCGGTGTGGTAGGCAAAATCCTGGAGCCAGCGATTCATGGCGTACCAGCCCACGGGCGCGGCGACGATGAGGGCGATGACGACGAGTTTCAGAAAGTCTTTCGAGAGCAATCCGACCAGGTTGGGTACGGAGGCCCCGAGTACCTTGCGGATGCCGATTTCTTTCGTGCGCTGCTGGGCCATGAACGTCGCCAGGGCAAACAGGCCGAGGCAGGCAATGAAAATGGCCAGCCCGGCAAACAGGCCGCATACCCGCCCAAATTGCCGATCGGCTTTGTACTGCTCGTTGAAAAAGGTATCAAGGAAAAAATAGTCGAAGGAGTTGCCGGGGAAAAACTGGTCGTACCGGGCTTTGATGGCCGCGACTTTCGCTTCGAGGTCGTCGGTGGCGCGAAGTTTCAGCGAGAAAAACCGGGCGTTGTCGGGCATCAGCCGAACGATCATCGGCCAGTGGCCTTTTTGCAGGCCTTGCTGGTGGTAGTTTTTCACGACGCCGACGACCGTCAGCGTGTCGTAAACGGCGACGCGCTTACCAATGGCCTCCACCGGATTTTTGAAACCGAGCAGGCTGACGGCCGATTCGTTGAGCATCACGCCCTGGCGGTCGGTACCGAACTGCCGCGAGAAATTCCGCCCGGCAGCCAGTTGGATGCCGTAGGCGTCCACGAATTCGTAATCGTACGACGTGAAGTAAAAAATGTTGCGGGGGGCGTTTGGGAAGTCGAGCCGTCGGGCGTTGTTCGTCCACAAAATTTCAATACCCGGAACGTAGGCCGAGGCCGTCGCTTTCGTGGCCAGTCCTTCGCGGAGTACCTCCTGCTTGAAACTGTTCGCCTGGGCTTCGTAGGTCGAATCGCGAACGCCCGCGCCCCGGACCACGAGGGTTTGGTCGAGGTCGAAGCCTAAATCCTGGCTCTGCATGTACCGAAGCTGCCGGTACACGGTGAGGGTACCGATGAGGAGCACGATGGACGCCGTAAACTGCGCCACGATGAGCGCCTGCCGCAACGACAAACCGCCCGAAGCCACCCGAACATTGCCCTTCAGAACCGCCACGGGCCGGAAGCCCGACAGCACGAAGGCTGGGTACAGTCCCGAGAGCAGGGTACCGATGACGAACACGCCCAGCCCAGGTACCCACAGGCCGTCGCGGAACCAGTCGGCGAGCGAAAGCGGCCGACCCGTCAGCGCGTTGAATCCCGACAAACTCAGCCCGACGAGCAGCAGGGCCAGGACGACGGCCAGCGCGTTCAGCAGAAACGATTCCAGTAGAAACTGACCGATTAATTGCCCCCGTTCTGCGCCGACCGCTTTGCGAATGCCGACTTCCTTCGCCCGGTCGGCGGCGCGGGCGGTGGCGAGGTTGATGTAGTTGATCCAGGCAATGGCGAGAATGAAAAAGGCGATGAGCGTCAGGACCGTCACGGCCCCGCCATCGCCGTTCACCTCGGCTTCCTGGTTCAGGCGCGAGGTCAGGTGGATGTCGCGGACGGGTTGGAGGAGCAATTCGACCTTGAAACCTGCTTTCTTGTGGTCCCCACCGTCGTACCGCATCACGAGGTCGCGCATTTTGGCCCCGAACCTTGCTGGGTCGGTACCGGGGCGAAGCTTGACGTAGGTGAAGAAGTCGTACCAGCCCCAACTGGTCTGCGCATCGGGTACCCGGAGGTACGAAAACAGCAGGTCCAGTTCGAGGTGCGAGTTTTTCGGGTACTCGCGAAACACCCCCCGGACCTGGTACGCGTCCCGGTCGAGTTTGATGATTTTGCCCATCGGGTCGGCGCTGCCGAAGTACTTCCGGGCGGTCGATTCCGACAGCACTACGCCGCCGGGGCCTTGCAGGGCCGTGGCCGGATTGCCGTTCACCAACGGCAGGTGCAGGACCTTGAAAATGCTGCTGTCGGCGAAGTAAAAGTTATCTTCCCGAAACCGCTGGTTCTCGTACGACACGACGGCGTCGTTGGCGTCGTAGAGCCGGGCCGTGGCTTCCACTTCCGGGAAGTCTTTTTGCAGCGTCGGGGCGATGGCCGGGTACGAGGTGGCCGATTTGAAAGCCAGTTTACCATTTTGGTAACTATCAAGTTCCACTCGGTACAGCCGCTCGATGCCGGGGTGAAAGGCGTCGTAGCTCCGCTCGTAGGTCACGTAGAGCAGGATCAGCAGGCAGGCCGCCATGCCCACGGCCAGACCGAGGGCGTTGATGCCGAAAAACAGCTTGTTTTTCGTCAGATTGCGCAGGGCGATTTTGATGTAGTTGCGTAGCACGAGGTTAACGATTTATTCATTTCGCAAACTCTTTACCGGGTTCATCAACGCCGCTTTCAAGCTCTGAAAACTGACTGTCAGAAGGGAAATCCCCACCGCTAGTAGTCCCGCCAGCGCGAACACCCACCAGCCGACGTCGATTTTGTAGGCGAAATTTTGCAGCCAGCGATTTACCGCCCACCACGCCAGCGGCGAGGCCACGGCGATGGCGATGAACACGAGTTTCAGGAAATCCCCGGAAAGCAGGGCCACGATGCCCGCCACGCTCGCCCCCAGCACCTTGCGGATGCCGATTTCTTTCGTCCGGCGTTCGGCGGTGAACGTCACCAGGCCAAACAGCCCCAGGCAGGCGATGAAAATGGTCAGGCCCGAAAACCAGCCGATGAGCGTACCGAGTTTTTCTTCCTGACGGTACTGCCGGTGGTACGAATCGTCGAGAAAGGTGTATTCGAAGGGCCGGTCGGGCACGAGCGCCGCCCAGGCCTGCCGCACCACGCCCAGGTTCTCGGGCTTCACCCGCACGAGCAGCGACACGGGCCGATCGCCGCCGTAGTACAGCAGCAGCGGCTCGATGGCGTGGTGCAGCGATTGGTAGTGAAAATTTTTGACGACGCCGATGACCCGCGCCGTGAGCGAATCGGAGGAGGAAGGGTTGATTTTCCGACCCACGGGATTTCCCTCCCACCCCATCCACCGCACGAAGGCTTCGTTGATGAGCACGCGGTGTTCGCGGTCGGCCGCTCCGGTGAAATTCCGGCCCGCCGCGAGGCGGAGGCCCAGCACGTCGAGGTAGGTTTCGTCGATGAGCGCCGTGTTGATGAACAGGTTGGTCTTCTGCCCGTTGGTTTCCTTCACGAACGACGCCTTAAACTCCAGGTTGACCGGTACATGGCCCGTGGAAACGCCCCCGATGCGGCTGTCGGCGAGTAATTGGCGTTTGAACGTCGTCATTTTTTGGCGGACGCCGTCTTCGTCCGGCACGTGAACCACCAGCACCTGTTCGCGGCGAAAACCGGGATTTTGAGTGCGCAAAAACGCCATCTGCTGCCAAATCAGGAAGGTGCCCGCCGTCAGCGCGATGGCGATGCTGAACTGCACCACGACCAGCGACTGCCGGAGCAGGTTTTTCCCCGACCCCCCGACCGGCCCCTTCAGCACCCGTACCGGGTCAAACCGGGCCAGGTAGAGCGCCGGGTAGCTGCTCGTCAGCAGACCCACGACCACCAGCAACCCCAGGCCCGCCGCCACGAATTCCCCGCTCCAGCGGACGAACGCCACGCCGGATTTCTCGGTGAATTGCTGAAAAACCGGGCTGGCCGCGTACACCAGCGCGACCGCCAGACCCAGGCTCAGGGTCATCACCAACGCGGATTCGGCCATGAACTGCGCCGCCAACTGGGTTTTTCCTGCCCCCAGCGTTTTCCGCACCCCCACTTCCTTCTGCCGCTGGAGGGATTGCGCCACGTAGAGGTTGACGTAGTTGATGCAGGCCACCAGCAGCAACAGACCAGCGATGGCGGCAAACACGAGCAGCGAGGTGCGGTTGCCTTTGGGCGTGTCTTCGTCCAGGGTTTCATAGTCCGGGTCTTCCAGCAAATGCACCGCCGTGAGCGGCTGGATTTCGTTGTGAACCGAAAAATCGAACGCGCCCAGCGCTTTGATTTTAGCCCCGAAGTACGAACGGGCAAATTGGGCCAGCTTTTTATCAAACCCCGCCGCCTGACGGGCGTCGCCAAACAGCAGGTACGTGTAGCAGGCTTCGAGCCAGTCTTCCCGTTCGGCCTCGGTCGCGCGCCAGGAAAGCAGCGCCGTGAAGGGCAGGTCCGAATTGGAGGGCACGTCGGCCACCACGCCGGTCACGACGTAGGCCTCGCCGTTGAGGGGCAGGGTTTTGCCGAGGGGGTTCCTGGCCGGGAAGTACTTTTCGGCCAGCGTTTTCGTCAGCACCACGCGGTTGGGTTGGTCGAGGGCCGCCGTGTTGCCGAGCAGCAGGGGATGCGAAAACACGGTCAGCACCGAGGGGTCGGCGAAGTAGACGTTCTTTTCATTCACCAATTCCTTCCCCAGGCGTAGGGTTGCCACGGTGGGTTTCAGGCGCACCGATTCCTCCACCTCCGGGTAGGTCTGCTTCAGCAACGGCCCGACTTCAATGCCCGCGCGGGCGATGCCGTCGTCCGAACCGCTCGCCTTCACGCGGGTGACGACCCGGTAAATCCGGTCGGCGTTGGCGTGAAAGCGGTCGTAGTGCAGTTCGTGCCACACGTATGAGGCAATCAGCAGGAACGAGGCCATGCCCACGGCCAGCCCCACGACGTTGAGCAGTGCGTACACCCGCTGGGTGCGCAGGTTGCGGAAGGCGATTTTGAAGTAGTTGCGGAGCATGATCGGGAACGGGTTTATTCAGTTCGTAAGCTCTTCACCGGATTCATCAGGGCCGCTTTTACGCTCTGGAAACTGACCGTCAGCAGTGCAATCGTCACGGCCATTACCACGCTAATTTCTTATTTAACCATCACCACATTCGGCCCCCCGGCTTTCACCTTGAAGTCGGACTGAATTTGCCGCACACCGTTCTGGATGTACACCAGCCGGTACGGCCCCGACCCCAACCGCGCTGTGTACGGAAAGAAGGGTTGAGCATCGCGTTTCGTATTGAACGAGCGGGTTATGACAAACCCACCATCGCCGTAAATCTGTAATTTTCCCTTGCCGGTACACGTCTCGCAGCGGAAGACGACTTCGAGAATAGAATTTTCCGTTGCGGGTGCGGACTCACGTTTTTTCAGGCCCGGTACGTCGGCAATACCGAGTTGATTCAGGGCCTGAACGACTTGCTGGTGAAGCGAATCCCGCTGCGTTGGCGTTAGCCCCGCCATGTCGAATTCCATGCGGTGCCGGAACGGACGACCGGCGTGGGTACCGACGACGTTCATTGACAAAATTTTCTCGTTGTCAGTTGTTTGCATGCTGCTGACCACCGTCTGCGCCAAGGAAGACAGCGTCAGGCCAGCGAGAAGTGTCGTGAAAAGGATTTTCATGGTCTGAAGGGTTATTCGGAGCGAAGGGATTTGACTGGATTCATCAGGGCGGCTTTGATGCTCTGAAAACTCACCGTCAGCAGCGCAATCGTCACCGCCAGTACGCCCGCCAGCACGAACACCCACCCAGTCAGCTCGGCGCGGTACTCGAACGAGTGCAGCCACTGACTCACCGCCCACCACGCCAGGGGCGAGGCCAGGACCAGCGCCAGCAGAACCAAGCGCAGAAAGTCTTTCGACAACAGCCCGACGATGCTGGCGACGCTCGCGCCGAGTACCTTCCGCACCCCGATTTCTTTCGTGCGTTGTTCGGCCGTGAAGGCGGATAGCCCAAACAAACCCAGGCAGGAAATCAGGATGGCGAGCACGCCGAAGTAGTTGACGAGCGTATGCACCTGCTGCTCGGCGAGGTACATTTTTTCGTAAGCCTCATCGAGGAATTGGTACGTGAAGGGGTAGTTCGGGTTGAGTGTTTTCGTGATGCGCTCCAGATCGGCGATGGCCTGCGGGGTTTGCCCGGCGCGGGTTTTCACGAATAGGTAATCGTTCTCGATCGGGTTGTACATCAGCACCAGCGGGCTGATGGATTCGTGCAGCGACTTAAGGTGAAAATCTTTCATCAGCCCGACGATGCGGCCTTTGCCCCGCCAGAACGTGATTTCTTGGCCCACCGGATGGGTCATGCCCATGAGTTTGGCGGCGGTTTCGTTGACGATGTAATTCGCCGAGTCGGCTAGTCCGGCGGTGCGGAAGTCGCGCCCGGCGAGGAGCTGGATGTTCATCGTTCGGAGGAAATCCCCGCCGACTTGCAGCGGTGCCGTCTGCGTTTGCAGGTTGGGGTCCTTGCCCGACCAGTCCAGGTCGTTCGACCAGCCCTGAATGTTGAGTGGTACGTCGCTGGTCGTTGTAGCGGCGGCGATTGATGGCAGGCGCAGGACTTCCTGCCGAATGGTTTCCGTTTTGCCCGCTTCCGTCAACGCGCCTTCCAGCGGAATGTACAGGAGGTTTTCGCGTTCAAGTCCCAGGTTTTTCGTGCGCAGGTACTGCATCTGCCGCCCGACGGCCAGCATCCCGACGATAAGGAAAACGGACAGCGCGAACTGAAACACGACCAGCGCCCGCCGGAACTGCGCGGGACCGGTACCAAATCGAAGGGTACCCTTCAGAATCCGCACCGGTTGCAGGCCCGACAGGAACAGCGCCGGGTAACTGCCCGCCAACAGGCCCGTCAGCAGTACCAACCCGCCGATGCCCAGCCCGAGGGTCGGGTTCGTCAGGTCGAGGGAAAGTCCTTTTTGAAACACGGCGTTGAACGTCGGCAAAACGGCCCAGACCAGCCCCAGGGCCAGCCCGACGGCCAGCATACTCGTCAGGATCGACTCGCTCAGAAACTGCCCCACCAGCGACATCCGCTCAGCCCCGACGACTTTCCGCACGCCGACTTCCTTCGCCCGCATCGCCGAGCGGGCCGTGGCCAGATTCATGAAGTTGATGCAGGCGATGAGCAGCATGAATACCGCCACGAGCGAGAAAATCCGCACGTACTCGATGCGGCCACCCACGACCTGGCCATTTTTGTACTTCGAATACAACTGCACGTCCGTGAGCGGTTGCAGGACGGGGTAGGTCGTTGCCGCGTTTTCCCAATCGGTGTAACGGGCAAAGATGCCCTTCATGCCCGCCTCCGCCTGCGCCGCCGTCGTGTTGGGTTTCAGCCGGGCGTAGGTCCTAAAGGAACTATTGCCCCAGGTTTTCATCCAGTCCTGTTCCTGAACCTTGAAGTTGACCAGCCAGTCGAACTGAATGGTGCTGTTCGTCGGCAGGTTTTCCAGAACGGCGCCGACCGTGAAGTACTTGTCGTTGTCGAGTTGGAGTACCTTCCCCAGCGCGCGCCCCTTCGGGAAAAATTGCTCGGCCACCCGGCGCGTGAGAACGATGCGGTTGGGCTGCGCCAGAGCCGCTTTCGGGTCGCCCGCCAGGACGGGTAGCTCGAAGACCCCGAAAAAATCAGCCGAGGCGTACCGACCGGGTACCTTCGCCGACTTCTCGCCGACTTTGATGAGGCGTTCGTTGTTCCAGGTGAGTTTGGTCACGGCAGCCACTGCCGAAACGTCTTTCGCGATGGCATCCTGCAACGGGCCGGGCGTGGAGAAGCCCGTCGTGATCTCGCCGTTGAACAGCGAATTAACCCGTACCTCGTACAGGGTTTCGGCACCGGGCCAGAAGCGGTCGTAGCTGAGTTCGTCCCGTACCCACAGTCCAATCAGCAGGCTGCACGCCATGCCCAGCGCCAGTCCGAAGACGTTGATGAACGCGTAGAGTTTGTTTTTACGCAAACTCCGAAGGGCGATTTTGAGGTAGTTGCGGAGCATGGAAGAAGATTTTGTTAGTTTTGGAAAAACTCGTCTTGCTATGGAAGCGGCTGATAATCAGGTTTCGGAGTACGAATCAGAACGTGGCAAGCCTTTGCCTACCTTGAATCATGCCTACGTGCAGAAGAATCTGCTCGTCAGTTTGGATTATCGGTACCGAAAAACGCACACGATCTTACCCGAACTGAATCTGACCCTACCCGAGCGGCCCGACGCCGTACCGGACATCGCGATTTACCCCCGCCTCCAAATCGACTTCCTGCACGACATCAGCTCGATGACCGACATGCCGTTGACGGTCGTTGAAATCATTTCGCCGTCCCAGTCGCACGAGGAAATCCTGACCAAATTCGAACGGTACTTCCGGGCGGGCGTGAAATCCTGCTGGTTGGTCATGCCCAGCTTCCAGGCCATTTCGGTGTACTCGGGCGTGGGCAAGTACCAGTTCGTCTCCGAAGACAAAACCCTGCTCGACCCCGCCACCGGCATCGAGCTTTCCCTGAGCGAGGTATTCGTCGGGTGAGGAGATAGGAGTGAGGAGGTAGCATGTAGGAGTGAGAATGAATGCAGTCTGTCTTTATTCTCACTCCTACATGCTACCTCCTCACTCCTACCTCCTACATTCTACCTCCTAAACATGAAAATTCTCCGTCACCACCTTCCCGTCGAACAGGTTGACGATGCGGTGGGCGAAGCCGGCGTCGTAGGGCGAGTGCGTGACCATGATGATCGTGGTACCCTCGGCGTTGAGTTCGCCGAGGAGCTTCATCACTTCCTCGCCATTGGTCGAGTCAAGGTTTCCGGTCGGTTCATCCGCTAAAATCAGTTTGGGTTTCGCCACCACGGCCCGCGCGATGGCCGTGCGCTGCTGCTGTCCGCCCGAGAGCTGCTGCGGGAAGTGGTTGCGCCGGTGCATGATGTTCATGCGGGTCAGGGCGGCCTCCACGCGGGTCTTGCGCTCGTCGGCGGGCGTTTTCAGGTACAGCAGGGGCAGCTCGACGTTTTCGTAGACCGTCAGCTCGTCGATGAGGTTGAAGCTCTGGAACACGAACCCAATGCTGCCCTTGCGGAGCTGCGCCCGCTGACGCTCGCTCATCCGGGCCACTTCCGTTCCGTAAAAATGGTACTCGCCGTCGCTGGGGTTGTCGAGTAGCCCGAGGATGTTGAGCAGCGTCGATTTGCCGCAGCCCGACGGCCCCATGATGGCCACGAACTCGCCGTCGCGCACGTCGACAGTGATGCCGTTGAGGGCCGTGGTTTCCACCTCTTCGGTGGCAAAAAGTTTCTGAAGGTTGATGGTACGGATCATGGAGTAGGGGAGGGGAGTTTTTTACCGCAGAGTTGTCAGAGATTTCGCAGAGGACCCAGAGGCTCCGCGTTCTCTGCGGTAAACTCTGGCAACTCTGCGGTTAGAAAAAGGAGGCTCAAAATTCCAAAACTTCATTATCGCCAAAGTTTTCATACGAAGACGTAATCACCTGCTCGCCGGGTTGCAGGCCGGTGAGTACCTCGAAGAATTCCGGGTTTTTGCGGCCCAGCGTGATGCTTCGCTTCACGGCGCGTTTTCCCGAACCATCCACGACGTACACCCAGTTGCCGCCCGTGTCGGAAAAGAAGCCCCCGACGGGCAGGAGCGTGGCTTTCGCCGCTTTGCCGAGTTCGAGCTGGATGGGTGTCGACTGGCCGCGTTTGATTCCCGCCGGGGTACCCTTGGCGAAGATCATGTCAACGTCGAAGCGACCGTTGCGGACTTCGGGGTACACCCGGCTGATTTGCAGCGCGTACGTTTCGCCATTGAATTCAAACGAGCCGTTCAGACCCGCGAAAATCCGGCTGAGGTAGTGCTCATCGACGCCGACGCGCATTTTGAAGCCATTCAGATCATCAATCTGGCCGATGTTCTGGCCCTGGTCGATGTTCGAGCCAACCTCGACATCGATGCTCGACAGCAGCCCCGAGACGGGCGCCTTCACGACTAAGTTTTCGAGCGTCTGCTGCCAGAGCGCCACGTTTTTCTGCGTCCGGGCGAGGGTACCTTCGAGTTGCTTGATTTGCAGCACAGCGTTTTCCTCCTGGTACTGCTGCGATTCGATTTCGATTTTGCGCTGCTCGACGAGTGTTTCGTAGTCGCGTTTGGCTTTGAGGTACTCCTGCTCGGCGATGGCCTTGTCGCGGTACAGCCGCTGCTGACGCTCCCAGGAGTCTTTGGCCTGATCTAGCTGGAAATCGAGTTGGGTCAGCGTTTTCCGCAGTGCAAACCGCTCGACGCGCAGCCGTTGGCGGGTATTCTGGAGGTCGTTGACGAGGCGATTGGCCTCGGTTTCCGACTGGAGAAAATTGAGTTTGAGGCTCTGGTTTTCGAGCCGCAGGATGATGTCGCCCTGCTTAACCATCGTGCCCCCTTCGACCAGTTTCTGCGTGACGTACCCGCCCACGATGGCGTCGAGGCGGATGGTTTTCAGCGGCTGCACGACGCCGGTTACGGCGATGAAGTCTTCGAACGGGCCGGTCGTGACGGTCGAAACGGTGATTTTATCCCGCTCGACGTTCAGCTTCGAGCGGCGGTCGGCAAAGACGAACGTGTACGCCAGCAGAGCGACCAGCAGGACCCCCCCGGCGGAGAGGAGGAGGCGTTGGCGAGTCCAGAAGCGTTTGGGAAGGGCGCGATCCATGAGCAAAATCGAATGAGTACTTGACGAACGGATGAAAAAGGGCCGTGCCACCAAGTGCCTCGTTTGTAAATCAGCTACTTAGCCTGAAAACGTAGTCGAGGGTTGTCCGAAATCGGACGACGCGTGTGCGGAAGCGGACAAGGCGCTGTTTGTCGGCCAGTCCTTGCCAGAAACTAGTTAGTTATCGTTAACCTACTCATTTTGAATCATCTTGCCTTAAGCTCCGCCGCCGAATCGCCGCGTAACGAGGGGTTTAAACCCCTCGTTACGCGGCGATTCGGCGGCGGGAATCACATTTGCAGCTTCTAAAACTACCACCTCATGCCGCAAACCTACTCCTCCCTCTGGATTCACCTGATTTGGGCAACGAAACAGCGCCAACCGGATCTACTCCCTGAGTTTCGATTTAAACTTTATGACAAAATGCGTCTGGTAGCGAAAGAGCAGGACATTTACCTGGATTTTGTGAACGGAACCGCCGATCACATCCACGTGCTGGTGTCGTTGAAGACGGCGCAGGCAGTTAGTGCAGTCGTTCAGCACTTGAAAGGACAATCGTCGCACTGGGTCAATGAGCAACGATTTCTGACATACGCGTTCGATTGGCAGGATGGGTATGCAGCGATTTCGGTCAGTCCGTCGAACGTGAATCGAGTCAGGAATTACATTAAAAATCAGGAGGCGCATCATGCCAAGTTATCTTTTCAGGATGAACTGGTTGAACTGAGAAAGAAATCGCACATCATTTTAATGCCGTGAAACCCTCTGCGATTGCGTGGCTCTCCGCTGCGTAGCGAGGGGTTTAAACTCGCTACGCAGCGGAGAGCCACGCAATTGAAACGTTGAATATCCCCCATGCCCGAACCCATCCCCGTGAAAGTCCTCGTCGTCGATGACGACACCGACGTCCTGCTCGCCGCCAAACTGCTGCTGAAGCGGCATTTTCGGCAAGTCGACGTCGAGAAAAACCCCGAGCGCTTGCCGTTCCTGATCACCAACGGGCAGTACGACCTCGTGCTGCTCGACATGAATTTCTCCCGCGACGTCAGCAGCGGCAAGGAAGGCTTTGCCTGGCTCGACCGCATTCTCGACATCAACCCCCGTCTGATCGTCGTCCTGCTGACTGCCTACGGCGACGTGGAGATGGCCGTGCGCGCCATCAAAATGGGGGCCGCCGATTTCGTACTCAAGCCCTGGGTTAACGACAAATTCCTGGCAACGTTGCAAAGCGCGTTAGGGGCAAGGGCGGAGGGCAGAGGGCTTGGGGCAGAGGGCTTGGGGCAGAGGGCAGAGGGGAAAGGCAGTAGCCCTACGCCCCCTGCCCCAAGCCCTCTGCTCATCGGCCAGAGCCCGGCCATGCGGGCCGTGTTTGACACCATCGCGCGGGTGGCGGGTACTGAGGCCAACGTACTGATTTTGGGGGAAAATGGTACGGGTAAAGACTTGGTGGCCCGCGCCATTCACCAGCAGTCGCGGCGAAGTGCCGGTCCGTTCGTGCCCGTCGATTTGGGCGCGATCAGCGAAAACCTGCTTGAAAGCGAACTCTTCGGGCACGTCAAGGGGGCCTTCACCGACGCCCGCGACGACCGCGCCGGGCGCTTCGAAGAGGCCCACGGGGGTACCATTTTCCTCGACGAAATCGGTAACGTCACCCTGCCGCAGCAGGCCCGGCTGCTGACGGTACTCCAGCAACGCAGCGTCACGCGCGTGGGGGCCAACAAAGCGCGGGCCGTCGACGTGCGCCTGGTCTGCGCCACCAATTCGCCCATTCACGAGCGCGTGGCCGAGCGGCAATTCCGGCAGGATTTGCTCTACCGCATCAATACGATCGAACTCCGCCTGCCGCCCCTGCGCGAACGACCCGACGACCTGCCGCTGCTGGCCGAGCATTTTTTAAAGCAGTACCGCCAGCAGTACAACCGCTCCGTGACGGGCCTCAGCCCGGCCCTCCTCCGGCAGATGAGCCACTACGCCTGGCCCGGCAACGTGCGCGAATTGCAGCACGCCATCGAGCGGGCGGTGATTCTCTGCCAGGGTACCGTGCTCGAACCCGCCGATTTTTACTTCGGTACCGCCGCGCTGGAAACTTCGCCCGTGGCCGAAACGATGCAGATCGAGGAAGTCGAGAAAGGGCTGATTCAGAAAGCCATGCACCGCCACAACGGCAACATCACCGACGTCGCCCGCGAGCTGGGACTATCACGGCAGGCGCTCTACCGCCGTCTCGAAAAATATGGGTTTTAAGCACTTCGCCATCGGACTGAGCTGGCGCGTCGCCCTGCTGGCGCTGACGGCCCTCGGCACGGGCTGGCTGGCGTTTGGCCGGGTTGCGTCGGTACCGATGCTCGTGCTGGGCCTGGGCCTGCTCGCGGCGCAGGCCGTCGGGCTGTACCGCTACGCCGTGGCGACGAACCGCAAGCTGACGCGTTTTCTGGAATCGGTCCGGTACTCCGACTTCGCCATTTCGTTCCGCGCCGATCAGGCCCTGGGTGCGAGTTTTGACGAAGTCAATCAGCAGTTCAACGAGGTACTCGAAGCCTTCCGGCAGGCCCGCGCCGAGAAGGAGGCCAGCCTGCACTACCTGAACACGCTCGTGCAACACGTCAGCGTGGGGTTGATTGCCTACGACGCGGCGGGTACCGTCGAACTCGTCAACCAGGCGGCGCTCCGGCTGCTGGGTATTTACCGCCTGCGGACCGTCGGCGAACTGGCCGGGCCGCACCCCGAATTGCTGCGGTTGCTGCGCGCGCCCGAGGGCGGAACGCCGCCGGGTGGCCTGCCCGCCGATGCTCCGCAGGTGTACGGCATTGCCCGTGAAGGGGTCACGCTGCCCGGCGGCGCATCGGACGGTGAACGTAGCCTCGAACTGGCCCTGCGAACGACCAGCATCCGGCTGCGCGGTCGGCTGGTGACGCTCGTGTCGCTGCAAAACATTCGCAACGAATTGCAGCAGAAAGAATCGGAAGCCTGGCAAAACCTGACGAAGGTACTCCGCCACGAAATCATGAATTCGCTGACGCCCGTCGTGTCGCTGGTGGGTACCATGCGGCAAATTGTCGACGACGACCTGCGCCAGGGCGTGGGTACCGAAGCGGCCCTCGACGACCTGGCCGAGGCGCTCCAGACCATCGAAGCGCGGGGGCGGGGGCTGATGCGGTTCGTGGAAGCCTACCGGCATTTCACCGCGCTGCCCGCCCCGCGCTTGCAGGCGGTCGCGCTCGCCGACTGGCTGGCGCGGGTGGTGCAGTTGAGCCGTACCGAACTCCGGCAGCAGGGCATCGCGCTCGAGCTGGCCCCCGTCCCGCCCGACCTCACGCTCCGGGCCGACGCCGACCAGTTGGACCTGGTCTTGATCAACCTCCTGCGCAACGCCGCCGAGAGCATCGCAGGGGTACCCACCCCGCGCATCCAACTCGAAGCCCAGGACCTGGCCAGCCGCGGCGTGCGCATCCGCGTCGTTGACAACGGCCCCGGCATCGCCCCCGAAGCCCTGGAGCGCGTGTTCATCCCGTTTTACACGACCAAGAAAACCGGCTCGGGCATCGGCCTGAGTCTCTCGCGCCAGATCATCCACCGCCACGGGGGTACCATCGCGATTCACTCGCCGGGGGTGGGGTGTGTGGTGGAGGTTACGCTGCCGAAGGGGTGAGGAATTTTAGAAGAATGCTAAGCACTGAGGAGTATAGATTTTTGCGAAGATTTGTAATTACTTGTAGCAGTTGATCAAGTCGGCTTAAGCCAGAATCTAATTCTTAATGTCAAAATCGAATACCAGTCTCATCCGCGACAACTGGCCCAAAGGCGGACGCGGCTCCGTCGGCTCGTTTCTGAGCGAACAGATAAAACCCGACGCCGAGTTGTCAATCGTATCGGCTTATTTCACGATTTACGCCTACGAATACCTTTGTGAGCAATTGGAGTCGATTCGTGAACTCCGATTTCTATTCGGCGAACCCAACTTCGTCTTGGACGACAGCAAAAAGATGCGCCGTTCAACAATTGAGAAAGACACCATCTCGCTGGATGCGTCGATGAAGCAACGGGCCACCGCCCGTGACTGCGCCGACTGGATTCGCCGCAAGGTGCAGGTTCGCTCGATGGTCAAGCCGAATTTTCTGCATGGTAAACTTTACCACATCCAGAATCCCTACGGGGTGATGAAGGCTATTTCGGGCAGTTCCAACTTCACGGCGCGGGGGCTGGGCTTTGGCAACCAACCCAACATGGAATTGAACCTCGTGGTGGACAGCGACCAGACCCGCGAGGAGTTGAAAGACTGGTTCGATTCGCTTTGGGACGGACCGACCGATCTGGTGCGCGACGTGAAAGCCGAGGTTTTGAAGTACCTCGAACAGCTTTACCAAGATGCCCCGCCGGAGTTTGTCTATCTCAAAACCCTCTTCCACGTTTTTGAAAACTTTCTCAACCAGCAGGCCGACAGCGGCTTGCTCGATGAGCGAACGGGCTTTTTTCAAACCGACATCTGGCAAAAACTCTACCCCTTCCAGCAGGATGGCGTGAAGGGCGTCATCAACAAAATTGAGCGTCACGGGGGCTGCATCCTGGCCGACAGCGTGGGCTTGGGGAAAACTTTCGAAGCCTTGGCCGTGATTCGGTACTACGAACTGAAAAACAAAAACGTCCTGGTGCTGTGCCCGAAGAAATTGAGCGACAACTGGACGGTTTACCAGGCCAAGAAAAATTCCGTTCTCAACCCGCTCAAAGGCGACCGCTTCGGCTACAACGTGCTCTACCACACCGACCTGGGCCGTACCCACGGCTACGCCCAGGCCGATAACCTTGACCTGGCCCATTTCGACTGGAGCGTGTACGATCTGGTGGTGATTGACGAATCGCACAACTTCCGTAACAACACTGTCGGCAAGTACGACGCCGACGGCAACTTCGTGCGGAGCCGCTACGCCCGCCTGATGGACGACATCATCAATTCGGGCATCAAAACGAAGGTGCTGTTGCTCTCGGCCACGCCCGTCAACAACACACTCAAAGACCTGCGCAACCAGATTTACTTCATCACCGGCCAAAGCGACACGGCCCTGAGTGAGTCGGCGGGGGTGCGGAACATCGGCAGCACCATCGCGGCGGCGCAGAAGCAGTTTACCGACTGGGCCGACCCCAAAAAGAACCCCCACCGTACCGTGCAGGGCCTGCTCGAAAAGCTGGACAGCGGCTTCTTCAAACTCCTGGACGAACTCACCATCGCCCGCTCCCGCCGCCACGTCGAGACGTTCTACGACATGGCCGACATCGGGCGCTTCCCGGAGCGGATGAAACCCACGTCGGTGTACCCCGAGATGGACACCCGGCGGCGGTTCCGGTCCTACGACGCCATCAACCGGGAGATTTCCGCCTACAAACTGAGCCTGTTCAACCCCTCGGCCTACGTGCGGGACGAGTTCAAGGAGCAGTACGGCGAACGCATCGAAACGACGAAAACGGCCAATTTCTCTCAGGAAAAACGCGAACATTTTCTCATCGGCATGATGAAAGTGGGCTTTCTGAAACGCCTCGAAAGCTCGGTGCAGTCATTCGAGTTGTCGATGGACCGGACCATCAAAAAAATTGAGGCCCTCGAAGCCAAAATCGCCGCGTACCTCGCCAACCGTTCGGCGGGCGGCTCGGTAGCGACCGAAGACCTGTCCGTGGAGGAAGAAGACGAAGAAACCGCCGCCGTGGAGGAAGCCTACCTCATTGGCGGCCGGAAGAAATTCGACTTGGCCCACCTCGACCTCGACGCCTGGCGGGCCGACCTGCGCGAGGACAAAGACAAGCTGATTTCGCTCTTCAACGACGCCGACGCCATCACGCCCGAGCGCGACGCCAAGCTGCAAAAACTGAAGGAATTGATTGCCGAAAAAGTCCGCCAGCCCTTCAACGAAGGCAACCGCAAGGTCATCGTCTTCACCGCCTTCGCCGACACGGCCAGGTACCTCTACGAGCAGTTGCACGGCTGGGCGCAACACGAACTCGGTTTGCATTCGGCGCTGGTGACGGGCGGCAACGGCAGCAACCAGAGCACGTTCCAACCCAAAAACTACCGCAACCAGACGGAGTTCAACGCCATCCTGACCAACTTTTCGCCCCGCGCCAAAAACCGGGCGGCCCTGAGCAAAACCATGCCGCAGGACGGCGAAATCGACCTGCTCGTCGCCACTGACTGCATTTCGGAGGGCCAGAACTTGCAGGATTGCGACTACCTCGTCAACTACGACATCCACTGGAACCCCGTGCGCATCATCCAACGCTTCGGGCGCATCGACCGCCTGGGGTCCCGAAACGAGCGCATTCAGTTGGTCAACTTCTGGCCCACCAAAGACCTCGATCAGTACATCAACCTCAAAGCCCGCGTGGAAGCGCGCATGGCCCTGGTGGACATCGCCGCCACGGGCGAAGACAACCTGCTGAACGCCGAACAACTCGAAGACCTCGTGGAGCAGGACCTGAAGTTCCGCGACAAGCAACTCAAGCGCCTGCAAACCGAGGTGCTTGACCTTGAAGACCTCAACGACGGCGGCGTGTCGCTGACCGATTTCACCCTCGACGACTTCCGGGTGGAATTGCTGCGGTTCATTGAAAAAAACAAGCAACGCCTGGCCGACGCGCCCCTGGGGCTGTTTGCCGTGGTGCCTGCGCCTACCGACGCCCACTGGGAGGTGGTCCGACCAGGGGTAATTTACTGCCTGCGGCAGAAAGACGGCTCGCCCGACCACGAACGCGTGAACCCGTTGCATCCCTACTACCTCGCCTACGTGCACGACGATGGCACCGTGAAGTACAGCTACGTGAGCGCCAAGCAGATTCTGGAGGTATTCCGGCTGCTGTGCCAGGATAAGCAGCAAGCCTACGAACCGCTGTGCCGGTTGTTTGATGAGGAGACCAACGGTGGGCAGGAGATGGGGCGGTATTCGAGGCTGTTGAGAATTGTCATCCAGACCAACCAGCAGAAAGTGGGCAAAAAAGTGGCTGCTCAGGTTTCTGCGAACAGCAATCAATTCCTAATTCCCGAAGAAGAAACCGCCGAAGAAACCGAATCTGACCCAACCACTGGCTACGAACTCATCACCTGGCTGGTGATAATATAAACGACCTCCGAACCATGCCCGTTAACTTACCCGCCATCGAATCGGCGCTCAAAACCTTCGCCCAAACCGACTTGCGCACGGCCGCCACCAACTTGCTCACGGCATTGGAGTACACCAGCCGCCGCGTCATCCGGCTCGACCCGCCGACCGCCGAAGGGTTCAAGGAAAAATTCAGCCTGACCGCCGAAACCTTCGACGACGCGAAGGCGATGACGGACCGGTGGGAGCAGTTCGAGTTTCTGTTTCAGTTGAGCGAAAGCGAAGTGCGCCGTAGCCTCACGCTGTTCAACCAGGTAGACAAGGGCGAAAAAAACAGCTTCTTTTTCCACGCCCTCCGGCTCAAGCCCGGCACGTACCGCCGGAGCGACCTGGCCAACATCACCCGCCAACTCAACCGCCCCTTCAACGTGCCGACGGTGGTGCTGATGCACCACGGCCCTTGCCTGACCATCGGCGTGATTACCCGGCGTGCCCACAAATGCGCCACCGACCGCGACGTGCTTGAAAAAGTATCGCTCATCAAGGACATCAACCTGACCCAACCGCACCCGGCCCACCTGCGCATTTTGGCCGCGCTGTCGCTTGGGAACCAACCGGCTTGGAATTTTGATGATTTGCTCACGTGCTGGCAAACGGCCCTGAGCCTGCGCGAACTCAACCGCACGTTTTACCGCGAATTGTCGGCCTGGTTTTACATCGCCACAGCCCGCATCAAACTGCCCGTTCGACCGGCGTACTACGCCGACGACGCCGAAAACGTGCGGCGCTTCACCGTGCGCCTCATCTGCCGGACGCTGTTTTGCTGGTTTTTGAAAGAAAAAGGGTTGATTGACCGCCGCTTGCTCGAACTCTACGACCTGCGCGACGAACCAACCGACCTGCTCCCCAACGCGCAGACCCCGGCGTTCGCCGAAAAAAACTCCTACTACCGGGGTGTGCTGCAAAACATCTTTTTTGCCTGCCTCAACCAGCCGATGGGCAAGGGCCGTAGCGCGCAGTACCTAGGCAAGAAGCATTTGCCCGACACCTTCGACTACGCCCTGTTCGACCGCATCCCGTACCTCAACGGGGGCTTGTTCGACCGACTGGAAGAAGACAACGCCAACGACGTGATTGCCGACGGGCCGCTGGCCGTGCCGAACGAACTCTTTTACGCCCGCCAGCTTACGGCGGGCAGCGGCAAAGCCACCCTCCGCACGCAGGGGCTGAACCGCATCCTGAACCAGTACAAGTTTACGGTCGATGAAAACACGCCCCTGGAGGAAGACGTGGCCCTCGACCCCGAACTGCTCGGCATGGTGTTCGAGAACCTGCTGGCCGAAACCGACCCCGACGAAACTACGGCGAAGACCGCCCGCAAAGCTTCCGGCTCGTTTTACACGCCCCGGCGCGTGATTGAGTACATGGTCAACGAGTCGCTGGTGCTGTACCTGTACACGTTCTGCCAGCGCCGGGGTAGCCTCGACGACGCCACAGCAACGGCTGCCGCCCGGCGGCGCGTCACCGACCTGGTGTACCACGAGCGGCACGACGGTGACGGGGCCTTCGCCGAAACCGTCATCGACGCCTTCGACGAACTCAAAATGCTCGACCCGGCCTGCGGCTCGGGGGCGTTTCCGATGGGGATGCTCAACCGCATCGTGCAATTGCTGCGCGTGGTGGACGCGGGCAACCGCCGTTGGATTGAAAAACAAGTGCAGCGCCTGCCCGCCGAACTCCGCGACCAGACCCGCCGCGACCTCAGCCGCCACGACCAGGACTACGCCCGCAAGTTGGGCCTCATCCGCAACGCCATTTACGGCGTGGACATCCTGCCGCTGGCATCGGTGCTGACCAAGCTGCGGTTTTTCATCAGCCTGCTCATCGAGCAGCGCATCGACCTCGGCGCCACCGCCAGCAACTACAACATTTCGCCCCTGCCCAACCTCGAAACCAAAATCATCTGCGCCGATAGCCTGCGCGACATCGCGCCCTCGGTGTTTGACCAAGGCGTGATTGACCGCCTCGAAGCCGCCCGCGAACGGTACTACGACCGCAACCGCACCGCCGCTGAAAAGGAAACCATCGCCGCCGAACTGACCGAATACCTCGACACGCTGTATCCCTACGAGCAGTTTGGCCAGAAAATCAACAAGACGAAGTACACCGACTCGGCCTCGAAGCGCGTCGCCAACCGGCAACTGCTCCGGGAGTGGTTTCAGCACGGAAACCTCACGGCCCCGTTTTTCAACGTGGCCGCGTTTTTTCCCGAACTGCGCGGGCGCGGTTTCGACCTGGTCATTGGCAACCCGCCCTACGGCGGCGACCCCGTGGGCGACGATGTGAAAACGGCCTTGACCCTCGGCTCCAAAGACCCCTACGGAGCGTTCCTCGCCCGGTTTCTGGGCGACGGGCAGCGGGCCTCGCCCCTGCGAGAAGGCGGGGTGCTGGCCTTCATCGTGAGCGACACGTTCATGACCATCAAAACCCACCTGCCCCTGCGCCGCCAGATGATGGCTCACCGCCTGCACAAGATGGTGCGCGTACACCCCGACACGTTTTCGGCCACGGTCAACACGGCCATCGTGTTTGGACAAAAATGCCAGACGCCCCCGCGCCAAACGCCCGCCCCGCTGACCGACGGCCACTGCGTGCTGATGGCCGATTTGACCAACGTCTCCATCCACGACCAGTACGAGCGCTTTTTGGGGCTGTTGAACGAGACGAGTTTGGGGGATGTTGCCTGACCGTAGGCAACATCCCCCAAACTCGTCTCGACGCCCGAATACGCCATCTACGAATACCCCCAAAGCCTGATTGCCACCAACTCCAACCTGCCTTTTTTCGTGGCTTCGCCCAAGTTGTTTGCGCTGATGAACGACACCAGCGCCCCCAGAAAAGACGTGCAACTCGGCGACCAGACCGTGCAGGCCCGGCTCATTGCCCTCAACGGAAAACACGTGCCTGTGGTAAAGCTGGGGCAGATTGCGGAAGTGAAGCAAGGTTTGGCCACCGGCGACAACGACGCCTATCTGTTTCAAAACCCGGCGGCGCGGGGCACGTACCGGAGCATCGACGATTACCGGCAGTTTTTGTTGACCGAGGCGGATTTGGTGCGTATTCAGCAGAATGAGAGATTGCGGATGTCGGTGATTGAAAAGGGCATTTCTAAAAATGACCCGAAAAGTGAGCGGTATTTTGGGGGGAGATTTATCGTGCCGTATGATAAAGGCGGCGAGAGTGATGTAGAGACCGGTTGGATGCCCAACTATTTCGTCGCCACCAATTACTTTATTGATTGGAGTGAATGGGCTGTTGACCGTTTGTTGACATTGACGACACGAGAAAGAAATAGGAAAGCAGGTGAGCCAGGTGGCAACGAAAAGCTTTGTTCACGATTTCAAAACAAAGAGTTTTACTTCCGTTCTGGGTTTGATTATTCACCCACCGGGATTTACTCTCCAACCATCCGAAAAAACACAAATGCCATTTTTTGTCATAAAGCGTCAAGCATCTTCATTGAAATGAGTGGAGCAGAACAGGCAGATATTTCCATCCTGGGGATTCTTAGTTCAACTCTTTCAAAGTTCTTGCTTAAAAATTATGCGGCACACACAGTAGAAAGTCCCGAAGGTCGGATGTTGGAATCTCCCTTAGCTGTGAAACTTATTCTCCTCGACAAATTTTCAAGTCTCGTTTTCCAAATCGTCGCCAAGCAAAAACTCAACCCCCGCTACGACTACGCCAGCCACGAGCAGGTGGAAATCGACCGGCTGGTGTACGAAGCCTACGGCCTCAACGCCGAAGACGTGGCCGAGGTAGAAACCTGGTACGAGCGCCGCTACCCCAAACTGGCCGAGGCCCAGGCCCGCAACCGCGAGCGGGCACAAGCCGCCCAACCCCATCCCGAACCCACCGCCTGAACCCGCGCATGGCCTTACCCGTCAACATCGAAAACTTGGTCAACGGCGAGTCGGTCGAGTGGGAGCGGCTGGAGTTCAAAGCGGGCTGGAACCCCGAAGACGTCGTCCACACGCTCTGCGCCTTCGCCAACGACCTCAACAACTGGGGCGGGGGGTACGTCATCGTGGGCGTGGCCGAGCAAGACGGTCGCCCGGTGCTGCCGCCGGTGGGCCTGCCCCCGGCCCAACTCGACCGGATTCAGGGCGAACTCCTCGGCCTGAGTCGCCAGCTACAACCCAACTACCTGCCCGTGGTGCAGCCTTCGGTGCTGCTGGGGCAGCACATCCTGGTCATCTGGGTGCCGGCGGGCGACCAGCGCCCGTACAGCGCGCCGTCCACGCAAGGCCAAAACGCCCGGCGGCAGTATTACATCCGCACCGGCTCGCGGAGCGTGGTGGCCACGGGCGTGTACGAACAGCGCCTGCTGGCCCTCACCGCCCGCATCCCGTTCGACGACCGCGTGAACCAACAGGCCCGCGTCGAAGACTTGCAGTTGGGGCTGTTGCGCGATTATTTGCAGGAAGTCCGCAGCGAGTTGTTCGCCGAAAGCAGCCGGGTGGAATTGTCCGTGCTGGCCCAGCAAATGCAGTTAGCCCGTGGCCCCGCCGAGCACCTGCTGCCGCTCAATGTCGGGCTGCTGTTTTTTAACCCCGAGCCGGAGCGGCTGTTTCCCCGCGCCTGGATTGAAGTCGTGATTCACGAAGGCGACACGGGGCAGCGGTTCACCGAAAAAACCTTCAAAGGTCCCCTGCACAAGCAACTCCGCGACTGCCTGGCGTACCTTCAGGCCGTGGTGGTCGGGGAACGAACCACCAAAGTGAGCGGGCGGGCCGAAGCGGCCCGAACTTTCAATTTTCCTTACGATGCCGTGGAAGAAGCCGTATCGAACGCCGTGTACCACAAATCGTACGAAGAAGCCAAGCCCGTTGAAATTCAAGTGTTCCCAGACGCGATGCACGTCCTGAGTTTTCCGGGACCGGTCGCGCCCGTTGACCAGGCCATGCTTCAACGCGAGCGCATCATTGCCCGTGACTATCGCAACCGCCGCCTCGGGGATTTTCTGAAGGAACTCCGCCTGGCCGAAGGACGCGGCACGGGCATCCCACTGATTCGTCGGCGGATGCGGGAGAACAATTCCCCCGAACCCCAGTTTGAAACCGACGCCGACCGGACGTATTTCCTCGTCGTGCTGCCCGTTCATCCGGCTTGGTTACCAGCAAGTAACCAAGTAGGTAACCAAGTAAGTAACCAAGTTGGTGACCAAGCCGAGGATGAATTGCCGGTGGCGATTGGCGAAGCCTACTGGCAGTACTTAGCCCGGTTGGTGCGTGAGATTACCGAGCAAGGCCGGTCGCTCGACGATAGCGCCGCAGACCGGTACCGGCCCGTCGTGCAATTTCTTGAACCGGACTACGCCGCCGTGTTGCGGGCCTGCCAAACGCCGAAAAGCCGGAAGGACGTGTTGGAGGAAACCTTGCAGCGCAGCAATCAACTCAAAAACGCAAAACGGTTTTTGGACCCGCTGCTCGCACACGGGTTTTTAGCCCGAACCATCCCGGAAAGCCCCAACAGCCCAACGCAAAAGTACGCCACCACCGAGCGGGGCCGACTTGCGTTGCGGCTGCTTGAGCGCAGCAAAACCTCCTGACCATCGTGCGGTACTGGCTCGTCAAATCGCCCTTCCGAACGCGCACCTGGGCGCGGGTGCTGGCGACGGGCGAATTCCGACTCTACGGCATCCGCAACGCACAAGCCCGGCAAGCCATCGGGCAAATGCAGCCGGGCGACGAGGCGTTGTTTTATTTTCAACAAAAGGTTTGGGGCGTGATGCGGGTTGTCATGCCGCCCGCGCCCGATCCAACGAGTGAGGTGGAGCAAGGATGGCTGGCAGCGGCGTTCGTGCCTACTCAAACCCTCTCCCTGGCGGTTTCGCTAACTGACCTGAAAGCGCATCCAGCGTGGCAGAACAGCCCGTTGCTGCGGCAATCCCGGTTGAGCGTGATGGAGATATCGGAGCAGCAATGGCGTACTTTCTGAGGTTAGAAACAAAAAGCCCCGCAGATTTAAAATCTGCGGGGCTTTCTCGTGGTCACGTAGGGATTCGAACCCCAAACCTCCTGATCCGTAGTCAGGTGCTCTATCCAATTGAGCTACGTAACCAGCTCCTTTCGGGACTGCAAAAGTAAAGGCTTTTCGCAAATGACGAAATCGTCGTCCGAAAAAAATCCCGGCTTCCGCCCCGGAATCGGTTTGGGAGGCGACGCCCCGAAACCGGTTCCGGATGGGGTGGAGCGTCCGCAGGTGGTACCCCGGTGGGGCGGAGGCCCGTAGACTGGAACACGTTTTTTAGCCCGTTGAGCGAAATCTACATTCGTTCACGCTTTACACGCAAACCATCATGCACACGCCGGACGATCCAACTCCAAAATCAGCCGAGCCGACGCCACCCGCGCGGGGGGTACCCTCGGAACAACCGCCCGTGGAAACCGGCGGGGGCAATCAAAAACAACTTGGTGCTTCTGACGAGGGCATCGGTACCGGGAAATATGAATCCGATGAAGAGCAGTGGGATGCCGAAAAAAATCCTGACTACGACCGTTAACCCGTTTACTCAACGTTTCCCATGGAACCAGAAAACATGACCATCGCCCCGCAGGTGCAGGAGCACCAGCCGGGCATTGAAGCACGCATGGACCCGCAACCGCTGTACATCCGCGACTCGTACCGCGGCAGCGGCAAACTGGCGGGTAAAGTCGCCCTCATCACGGGTGGCGACAGCGGCATCGGGCGTTCGGTGGCCGTGCACTTTGCCCGTGAAGGGGCCGATGTGGCAATTGTGTACCTCAACGAGGACGTTGACGCCCAGGAAACGAAGCGACTCGTGGAAGCCGAAGGCCGGAAGTGCCTGCTCATCCGCTCGGACATCCGCGAGGCCTCGGCCTGCCGCGATGCTGTGGAGTGGACGGCCAGCCAGTTTGGTCGGCTCGACGTACTCATCAACAACGCCGCCGAACAGCACCCGCAGGAATCCATCGAGGCCATTGACCAGCAGCAGTTGGAAGCGACGTTTCGGACCAACCTGTTCTCGTTTTTTCATTTTGCTCAGGCCGCGCTCGCGCACCTGCCCGAGCGCGACGGTACCATCATCAATACCACCTCGGTGACAGCTTACCGAGGCAGCGAACACCTGATGGATTACGCCTCGACGAAGGGGGCCATCGTGGCGTTTACCCGGTCGCTGGCGCTGAACCTGGCTGAGAAAAACATCCGCGTCAACGCCGTGGCCCCCGGTCCGATCTGGACGCCCCTGATTCCGGCGACGTTCGACGAACAGAAAGTGGCCGAATTCGGGAAGGATACGCCCCTCAAGCGCCCCGGTCAGCCAGCCGAAGTGGGTCCGTGTTTCGTGTTCCTGGCTTCCGAAGATGCCTCGTACATGACCGGCCAGGTACTCCACCCGAATGGCGGGTCGATTGTGAATACGTAGGCGAGGAATGAGAACATCGAACACTCAACAGGGAACATCCAACATTCAAGTGTTCTAAATTTTAATACTTGAATGTTGGATGTTCCCTGTTGAGTGTTCGATGTTTCTATTTCTCCTGGCACGGTCCTTTCCAGTTTCCAGGTACAACAAAACCAATCGGCAACCTTACATCATTCGTTCAATCATGGCTACGTTCACCGACAACGTCCGCAATTTTTTCGCAGGCGAAGACAATGACGTTTCGCTCCGCGAACTCTTTCTCCACGAACTGAAGGACATCTACTGGGCCGAAAACAAACTGACTGACGCCCTGCCCACGATGGCCGAAGCCGCCACGACCGACGTGCTGAAGCAGGCCTTTCACACGCACCTCGAAGAAACCCGTGGGCAGATTGCCCGTCTCGACCGGGTCTTCGACCTGCTCGGCGAAGAAGCCGAGGGTGTCACCTGCGAGGCCATGCGGGGCTTGGTCAGCGAAGCCGAGGAGGTCATCAGCGAAACGACCAGCGGTACCCTCACGCGCGATGCGGGCCTCATCATCGCCGCGCAGAAAGTGGAACACTACGAGATTGCTTCGTACGGGTCGCTCCGCACGCTGGCCCGGCTGCTGGGACAGACGGAAGCGGCTAACTTGTTGCAGGAAAATCTCAACGAGGAAGGCAATACCGACCACAAACTGACCGAAATCGCTGAGTCGTTCGTCAACGAACGGGCGAAGGCCGAAACGCATTGATTCATTGACAAGCCCTTGAAATCATGGAATCTTACACGCCCGACTCCAACAACCAGGCTCAGAACGATTCCGCTACTGAGCCGCTGACCAACGTAAACGTCAACGCCCGTCCGGGCATTCGCGATGGCGAGAGCACGTTTGAAACAGGTACCTCCAACCACGCCGACATGACCGAAACCACGCTGGCGATGGAATCGCTCTACGTGCACGATGGCCCCGACACGGTGCGCGAGGACGACGAAGACAACGTGGTCATCGGGGAAGACGAAATGGAGGAAGTGGACGAAATTGAAGACGACAACCTGGACGACGATCTGGCCGATGCGGACGAGGAACCTGCCGACGATGACGTGCTTACCTCGCCAAACCGCCGCAGTGCCGGGACGTTTGACTAAACGTTTCGCGGTACGCGCGCTTGGAGTACTCGTCTGGGTACTGCTGGGGAGTACGACGGCTTGTGCCCAGACGAAAAACTGGGCCGCTACGCTCCGGTTTGGTGAGCCGACCGGCGTCGGAATCCGCAAGTACGGCGACCGCAACGCGCTCGAACTCGCGGTGGGTACCTACGGCGGACTGACGGGCGTCCGACGGGCCTATCGCCAGGGCGAGTACCGACGGGTGGGGTTTTCGCTGAATGCCGCGTATTTCTGGTACACACCCCTGTTTCGCGAACGACTGACTGCCTACGCCGGACTGGGAGCGCAGGTCAATTCGCGGCGGTACTTCCGGATGGAGGGGCTGGCGGAACGATCCGATCGGTTGCTCTCGGTGGGGCCGACCGCTACCGTCGGCACGGAGTACTTCCCGCGTTCGGTACCAATTTCGGTGTTCCTCGAAGGGGGAACGTACCTCGAATTCGTGCCCGACGTATTTTTCCTCAGCCCGCAGGTTAACGTGGGCATCCGGTTCAATTTCTGATTCATCCGAACACACGCGAGCCCGATTCCTCAGCAGGAATCGGGCTCGTACGGTTTCTGGTCAAGGGCCGGACCGCTCAGCGAATGCGGCTCGATTTGCGGCGAATCTGGGTCAGGAACTGATTGAAGTCCCGCCCGCTTCGCGCCACGCTCACCCGTTGCGAATCAGGAAACGAATGCTCGTGGGCCTGCACCCGCCGTTCGAACCACCGTGCCAGGGCTACTCCCAACCCCACTGCCACAAAAGCCGCCAGAAACCACATGTTGTTAGTTGTTTAAATACCTCCCCGACGAATCACGCTCAACAGAATGACAATGACGGCGATCACCAGCAGAATGTGAATCAGGCTGTTGGTACCCATGCCGCCAATGTTGCCGAAGTAGCCCAGTGCCCAGATGATGACCAGGACCACCGCGACGATGTAAAGCAGGTTTCTCATGGTTTTGAGGGGTTTGAGTGGAATTGGATAGATTGAAGTACGGGTAAAGTACCACCAAAATTCCTGCCAGGGGTCTGAAGCCGGATTCATCCACCGGAAGTGCGGCAGATTTGCTCATTTTGGGGAAAGCGCCTTGCGCGTCAGGGGTGTGGGCATAAAAAAGCCCTTCTTGCAGAAGGGCTTTTAAAAGATGACTGGGAAAGGGTACTGAACCCCGCGAATGCGTCACGCCAGTTTGAGAATCACCCCCGCCAGCGGGGGCAGGCTCACGCCGATCGAGTACGCCTTGCCGTGCCAGGCAATCGGGTCAGCCATCATCGCGCCGTTGCCGTACTGGTCGGAGCCGCCGAACGAGGCCGCGTCGGAGTTGAAAAGTTCTTCCCACATGCCCATCATCGGCAGGCCGATGCGGTAGTTGGGCCGTGGCACGGGCGTCAGATTCAAGATGATGATGAGCGTGTCTTTCGGGTTTTCGCCTTTGCGGGCGTAGACGAGTACCGAGTTTTCTCGGTCCTGGATGTCGACCCACTCGAAGCCGTCGTGCATGAAGCTGCGCTCGAACAGGGCCTTCTGGCCGCGGTAGAGCCGGTTCAGTTCGCTCACGCAGGCCTTGATGCCCTGGTGCGGGGCGAAGTCGAGCAGGTGCCAGTCGAGCGATTGCTGAAAGTTCCACTCGGCCGTCTGCGCAAATTCGCCACCCATGAAAAGCAGCTTCGTGCCGGGGTGCGTGTACATGTACGTGTACAGCAGCCGCAGGTTGGCGAAGCGCTGCCAGTCGTCGCCGGGCATTTTGTAAATCAGCGACTGCTTGCCGTAGACCACCTCGTCGTGTGAGAGCGGCAGCATGAAGTTTTCGGTAAACGCGTACGTCGTGCTGAACGTAATCTGGTCCTGGTGGTACTTGCGGAAGGCGGCGTCTTTCTCGAAGTACTTCAGCGTGTCGTTCATCCAGCCCATCATCCACTTCATGCCAAACCCCAGCCCGCCCGTAAACACGGGCCGCGACACGCCCGGAAAGGCCGTCGATTCCTCGGCGATGGTCTGCACATCGGGGTACTCGCGGTAGACGGTTTCGTTCAGTTCGCGGAAGAGCGAAATCGCTTCCAGGTTTTCGCGCCCGCCGAATTCATTGGGTACCCACTGCCCGGCCTGCCGCGAGTAGTCGAGGTAGAGCATCGAGGCCACGGCATCGACGCGCAGCCCATCGGCGTGGTATCGGTCGAGCCAGAACAACGCGTTGGAAATCAGAAAACTCCGAATCTCGTTGCGCCCGTAGTTGAAAATGTACGACTTCCAGTCGGGGTGGTACCCCTGCCGCGGGTCGGCGTGTTCGTAGAGGTGCGTCCCGTCGAATTCGTAGAGGCCCGTCAGATCACCGGGAAAGTGCGAGGGTACCCAGTCGAGAATGACGCCGATGCCCGCTTTGTGGAGTTCGTCAATGAGGTGCATCAGCTCCTGTGGGGTCCCGTAGCGGGCGTTGGCCGCGAAGTACCCCGTGATCTGGTACCCCCACGAGGGCTCGTAGGGGTGCTGCATGATGGGCATAAACTCGACGTGCGTGAAGCCGCATTCCTGCACGTGCTGCACCATCCGGTCGGTGTAGGCCCCGGCGGTCAGGATGCGCGTCGGGTCGGCAGGGTCGCGGAGCCAACTGCCGAGGTGGACTTCGTAGACCGAAAACGGCGCGTTGAGTTGGTTGTGCTCGACCCGCTTCGCCATCCAGTCGGTGTCCTGCCATTCGTACCACGTGTCCCAGATCATCGAGGCCGTCGAGGGCGGAATTTCCCAGCGCAGTGCGTAGGGGTCGCCTTTTTCGAGGTCGCGGCCCTGGTTGGAGTGAATGAAGTACTTGTACACCTCGCCGTTGCCGATGTTCGGAATCCAGCCTTCCCAAATGCCCGACGAATCGTGCCGGACGTAGAGCCGGTGACTGCCGCGTTCCCAGCCGTTGAAGTTGCCGATGACCGAGACGTACTTCGCGTTCGGGACCCAGACGGCGAAATAGGTACCCACCACGCCCTGGTGTTCCACCACGTGCGAACCCATCTTTTCGTAGAGCCGGTAGTGCTTACCGGAACGAAACAGGTGGATGTCGAAGTCGGTCAGGCGACTGAGCGGTTCGACGGCCTGCAACGCGGGTGCGGCGGGCGCTTCGTTCGGCGGGGCAACCGGGGGAGCGGGCTTTTTTTTCGGTTTCGCCGGGACGGATTCGACGGACGGTTCGACGGTTTTTGGAGGAGTTTTTGCCATGAGTCAGGGACGGATTCAATGGGGCAAATTAGACTATTTTCCGCCAAAAGGTGAAAAAAAGAAGCCGTTCCGGTCTTCCCTGGGTGGTGGTAGCTAAGATAGTTTTACGTGTCCAATTGGCGTTTTCAGCTCGGTGTTCCGCTCCGTCGCTCCGTAGCGTAGGGTTTAAACCGGGACGCGTAGTCCCTACGCTACGGAGCGACGGAGCGGAACACCGAGCTGTTCCTTAACCACCAAGGCCAACAGCTCGCGTTTAAACGTTTCGCTACGGAGCGAAGCACGGAGCCGGAAATGCAGATGCCCCGTCAAAGTTTGCACCCGCCCGGTTCGCCGTTGATGCGGACCTTAATCCAGTCTTCGGCGATGCGCCGCATCTGAAAACAGGCCGCTGTCGGCAGGCGCTCGATGGTACCCGAATTGGTCACGAACAATTCCCGGAAGCCGACGTACGAACCGCCGGGGTTCGTGTACGTGAGCGTAAAATTGACTTCGACCGTACTCCCCACCGCCGCCGGAATGGGGAAACCCGACGCGCTTGGCGTTCGCCCGACAACGTCGCTGTAGAGCGTACCCGCCGAATTGTTGCCGACGATGCCGTAAGTACCCCCAAACGAGGGTGCCGCCCGCAGGCGACGAATCACCGCCCGGACGTCGTAGGTCAGGCTGCGGGCTCCGGCGATGGTCGTGTCGCGTTTCGCCTTCGTGGGGTCGAGCGTCACGAGGCAGTCGGCGGGCAGCACTTCCTTCATCGTCGTCCCGTCGCGGGCCAGAAAAATGAGTTTGTCGAAGGCCAGTTCGTACGGGTACCGGCAGCGGGCCTGGTCGCAGGGTGGTATCGTGACCAGGAAACAGCGCAGGTACCGCAGGATTTCGGGACGGATGGGTAGGCGCTGGATGATTTTGTAATCGCGCAGAAACACGTCGGGATTCGGCAGGGGGAGCGGGTCGACGGGTATCGGGGCGTCCCGTCGGCGTGGCCGGACGAGCATCAGCACCAGTTGCTCGATCTGCGCCGGATACAACTGAGTACCGGGCAGGGTGAGCGCCCCGTTCTGAATGCGGTCGGGTTGCCAGGGGTAGGCCTCGGCCTGGAGCAACTTTTTGTTTGGTCCGAAAATCAGGCGGACGAGGAGAAGCGTTTTTCCGCTACCCGTTGGCAACTCGCTTTCGTTCACCCGGAGCTGGGTCTGGTACAGCCCACCCGCGGGAGTGAGTTGAAGGGGACTCGGAAACGCATCGGCGACGGGCTGGGTCAGGTACGTCACCTGGCCTTCCTGCCCGATGAGCGCGACGTCGCGGATGATTTCTTTCTGAGCAGACGGGCGGTCTTCCCGGTCGCAGCCGAGTACCAGCAGCGGCATCAGCAGCAAAAGCGGACGAATTTTCATGGCTGAACGGAGTTGATTGAGGACGGGAAGGTCGACGCCTTTTGTCCGAAATTCAACCAAATCCAGTGAACGGTACCGGGGGTCAGTAGCCCGCGTGGTGATCGTACAGCCAGGGCAGCAGGCTCAGTTCGTGCAGCAGCAGCAGTAGGAGTACGCCCCCCGTGCGAAGCCGGGGCGACTGCCGGGCCAGCCAGGTACCCGCCACCAGAAACAGCGGAAACAGCACCGAAATGTACCGCGGCAGCGATTGCGTCAGGCCACTCAGCAGGGGGAGCAGCAGACCGCTCCAGACCAGTAGATGCAGGCTGAGCGGGTACCGCCGCATACCCGCTACCGCCAGCGCCAGCGCCACGAGCAGGTACGTGGCCTGGAAGCTGCCGGTAACCGACTGGTACCCCTCGGCGAGCGTCTGCCAGGGCCAGACGGTGTGCCGCCCCCAAGCAGCCTGGGCGGTGCTGAAGGCCAGGTAGTCGCCCGTGCGGCTGTGCAGAAACACCAGGTACCCGATCAGCGTCAGAAAGGCCGGGGCCAGGTACAGACTCCGGCGCAGTCGGTCGGCTACCTGCCCGCTGGTGCGGGGCCAGCCGTCCTGTTCAACCAATCGGACGAGCAGCGCCGCGCAGGCAAAAACGCCGTTGGCGCGGGTCAGTACCAGCGCCGGGCCGACCAGGAGCAACCAGCCCCAGCGTCGCTGGTCGATGAGCCAGAAACCGGCGAGGGTCAACAGCAAGAACAGCGCTTCGGTGTAAAACACCGAAAAGTACACCTGAAACGGAGCCACCATCAGCAGCAGCGTAGTCCAGAACGCAGCCGTTGCGTTGCTGGCCTGCCGAAACCACCCATACGCCAGCGCGAAGGCACCGAGCGAGAGGCCCAGCGAGAGAACCAGCGCCACCTCGTTGAACGAGCACCCGGCCAGACCCATGCCCACCCGGATCAGCAGCGGAGACATTGGCCAGAAGGCGTGCACCGACTGCGTACTCAGCAGGGCGGTACGCGTGGTGAGGGGATACCCGTGTTGGGCAACGGCTTCGTAAAAATACGTGTCGCCGTGGTTGAACAGGAAAAACGCCCCCCAGGGAGCCTGGGGCTGCCAATCGGTCGGGTCGTACGGCAGGGGGCGAAATCCGTAGTTGGCTCCGGTGGCGACGAGCAGGTACGAGGCTTTCAGGAGCAGGGCGATGAGCAGGAGGGTCGGTAGGTGGCGATTTGGCGGAATCATTGGCGGTTGGCGGGGCGGTTTTCAGCGGAAAAAAACGGCTTCTCAGCCGCTGGAGTGGTGAAAATGTAAAAACGGCAGGAACGAGAGCCAGTGCAACGCGAGCAGACCTGCTACCCACCAGCCGTGCCGGGGCCGGGGCAGCAGCCAGCCACCCAGCACCAGAAACAGGGGAAACAGGGCCGAAGCATACCGCCCGACGCCTTCGATGCGGCCCGTCGTCAGGGGCAGAACCAGGCACAGGCCGACCATCAGTTGCATGCTGAGCGGGTACCGCCGGAGGCCGACCACCGCCAGCGCCCCGATGAGCAAAACGTACACCGACTGCAACGTCCGGAATACGTGATTTGGGCTGAAAACGAGCGGTTCCCAGGGCCAGGTGGAGTGCCGGTCCCAGGCGGTCTGGGCGGTACTGAAGGCGAAGTAGTCGCCCGTGCGGTCGTGGAGAAACAGCAGGTACCCCCCCAGCGCCAGCGGGGCCGTCGCGACGGCAAGGAAGGGCAGGACCTGCCGACGCGTGGGCCAGCGCTGAAACGTCACGCCCGCGGTTTCCAGACACCGAATGCCAATCGCGAAGGCCACGACGATGCCGTTGGAGCGGGTCAGCGCCAGCAGTGCCACGGTCAGCGCGACGCCGAGCCATTGGCGGCGTTCGGCCAGCAGAAAACCCAGTACGCTGAGCAGCAGAAACAGCGCTTCGGTGTAGAACACCGAGTAGAAAAACGCGAACGGAAACGTCATCAGCACGACCGTCGCGAGCAGGGCCGGGTACGACTCCCCCCGAAACCAGCGCCGGGCCAGTTCAAAAAACAGCAGAAAACCACCCAGCGAAAGGATTACCGAAAGCACCAGTCCGACGGCAGCGAAGGGCCAGCCGGTCAACTTCAGCCCCGCCGCCAGCAGCGCCGGGTACAGCGGCCAGAAGGCGTACACCGTGTACCGACGGGCGATGACTTCGGGCGAAAGCCGCGGGTAGCCCTGCTCGGCAATGGCCTGGTAGTACTCCGAATCGCCGTGGTTGAGAATCCAGTGCGCTGCCAGCGGGTCGCGCAGGTCCCAGCTCAGCGGGTCGATCGGGTGCGCGACGGTAACGTACTTCGGGATGGGTTGGTAGAAACTTGCGCCCCAGGCCAGCAGAAAATACGACGCCTTCAACGCCAGCGCCACGGCGACGATCGCCCGGCGGCACGAACCCGGCGAAGCGGTACGGAGCGTGGAAAGGCGGCGCATTCGGTGGACTGATCAGGCGATGGAGTGGTGCAGGTGGACGAAGGGCAAGAACGTAAGCCAGTGCAGCAGAAGCAGGCCCGCCACCCACCAGCTCAGGTGCCGCTGGGTACCGAGCCGGGTACCGAGCACGAAGAAAACCGGAAACAGCACGCACACGTACCGCTGCACCGACGCCAGCGTACCCGAACTGAGCGGCAGGAGGATCGTGAGCCACACGAGCGCCTGAACGCTGAGCGGGTACCGACGCAGGTAGATCACCGCGGTACCCAGAAAAAACAGCACCATGCCAAGCCGCTGAAAACCGGCCCAACTCTGGAAGCCCTGAGCCAGGGCTTCCCAGGGCCAGGCGGTGTGCCGCCCCCAGGCCGCCTGCGCCGTTTGAAAGGCCAGGTAGTCGCCCGTGCGGCTGTACAGAAACAGCAGGTACCCGCCCAGTGACAACAGCGCCGCCACCGCGACCAGCCCGACCGGGCGAAGCGTGCGGAGGGTCAGGTCACGCCAGGAGCGCAGGCCCTGCACTTCCAGGCAACGCACCCCCAGCAGCGCCGCCACCAGCGCCCCGTTTACCCGGCACAGCACGAGCAGGGCGGCTACGGCAGCGACACCCCACCACCTGCGCCGTTCGGCGAGCAGAAAGCCCAGGGCACTTAGCAGCAAAAACAGCCCTTCGGTGTACACGGCGGAGTAATAAAACGTGAACGGAAATACCATCAGCACGATCGTCGCCAGGAACGCCCGGTACGCATTGTCCAGCCAGGCCCGTCCCAGTTCGTACACCATCAAAAAAGCGGCAACCGAAACGGCGCTGACCACCAGTAGGCTCACCCCGCCGAAGGGCCAGCCCGTCAGCTTCAGGCACGCGCTCAGCAGCAGCGGCAACAGCGGCCAGAAGGCGTAGATGGATTCGTGGGTGCGGATCCAGTCGGGGGTCGTTGGGGGGTAACTGCCTTCGGCGATCGCCTGGTAAAACGCAGCGTCGCTGTGGTTGAGAATCCAGTGCGCTGCCAGCGGGTCGCGCAGGTCCCAGTTCAACGGGTCGATCGGGTGCGCGAAAGGCATGAAGTGCGGAATGGTGGCCCAGAACTGCGAAAGCCAGGCCAGCAGGAAATACGACAGCTTGAGCAGGAGGGCAACGGCGACAATCGTCCGGCGATGCCGGTTTGGCGATGCAGTGGCGGTCAGCATGAGGGGGCGGAGGCAAGAACAGCGTAAAGCTATTTCCCGTACGCCAAATCGCCAAATGCCTGACGCGCAAGACGGGTCAGGCTCAGTTTTTCCGCTCTTCGCGGCGTTTTTCCCGCTCGGCTTTGCGCTCTTCGCGGTTTTGCTGGCGCTCGGCCCGCCGGGCTTCGCGTTGCTGCTTGCGGACCTCGCCAATCGACTTCACGGCGTCCTTGAAACTGACCGCGTCGTCGACCTGTCCGCGAAAGGCCGAGACGTAGGCGTTCCAGATGACGTTGATGAAAATCGTCCAGAGGTCCGTCTCGTAATTCATCACCGTACCGCTCAGGGGTACCCGCGTGGCAAATTGATCGCGCTTCTGGTTCTCAAGAACCTCGGTCGCGCCTTCGGCCAGGAGTTCCTTGAAAAACTGCCCGACCGTACGCTTGTCGCCTTCCTTCCACTGGAAAATCTTCATGCCCTTGGTCAGTGGCTTGAAGTACCCGTTAAATTTGGCGTCGCGCATGGCCATCTCGCTGTACAGACTCACGGTACCCGCCTCGAAATCGACGCCCGAGTAGTACTTAGCCAGGCCGTTGAGCTTTGTCAGTTGGAGATTTTCAAAGCGCAGGTCGTAGTCAAAGTCGGGCAATTCTTTCAGAAAGTTGAAGTCGGCGTTCATCCGCATCGTGCCGCCATAGCCCGGTACGTCGCCCGAGGCGGTCAGGGGCGAGGGGAGGGGTTGGGCGAGGTCCTCGACGTTGCGGATGTTGCGGACTTCGGCGTCGAGGTTTTTCAGGGCGATGTCTTCCTTCACGCCACTGAACAGGCTCAGCAGCGCCACGTCACCATCGACCACGGCGAAGCGGTTGATCTGAATCGGCAGCAGGTCTTTCACCACGCTTACCCAGTCGACTTCCTCACCGGTCTGCCGGGCGTCTTCGTCCTGGCTGAACGAAAAATTCAGCTCCGGTTGGTACGCTTCAATCTCGCCCACGATGGATCCCTTGAACAGCGATTTCCACTCGACCGACAAGTCCGTGAGTGGAATCCAGACGAACGGCTGGCGTTGGGTACCGTCGACTTTTTCAATCTTCAATCCCACAATCTGGTACGCCCCACGGAGCAAGGCAATATTGACGTCGTCGACATGGCCCGTGTAGTCGCCCAGGTCGGCGAGGGTGCGGTTGAGGTACCGGAGGACGAAGTACGGTAGCAGGAGCCGGGCGATAATCAGCAAAGCGACCAGCCCGAGGAGGATTTTCGGGCCGGTTTTCAGGCGTTTGAACATGAGGGAGTGGTGTTCAAAAAATGTGCCGGTTTTGAAAAGCGGGGGAGAAGGAGTTCCTGAGGTCGTTTCCGTTGACAGCCAGACGGTGCCGCTGGTGGTTGTCAACGGAAACGACCGCCCACCCCTACACCCGTAACTTCTCAATCTCCCCAATCACATCCACAATCCCCTTCAGCGGAATTTTAACCCAGTCGGGGCGGTAGCTGAGTTCGTAGCCCAATTCGTAGACGGCTTTTTCGAGCAGGTACAGCAGCAGGAGGTAGTTGATTTCGCTCTGGTCGCGGAAGAGCGGGTGCGGCCAGCCGAATTCTTCGAAGTACGCATCCAGAAACGTATCCTTCATCAACCGGTACCAGCGGTCCGCAACGCGCTGGAGGCGTTCGGGCGGGAGTTGGGCGGTTTCTTCGTTCGTGAAGAGCGCCGCGCTGATGGCGTAGTGGTACGAGCGAATCATGCCGGCGACGTCCTTGAGCGGCGAGTGCTTGATTTTGCGTTCGGCGATGCTGCTTTCGGGTTCGCCCTCGAAGTCGATGATGACGTAGTCGTTCGTCGTCGCCAGTACCTGCCCGAGGTGGTAGTCGCCGTGGATGCGCGTGCGAAGTGATTCCATCGGCCGCGTGAGCACGTCGGCCACGAACGCGTCGATGCGCTCCTTGGCTTCCATGAACGTCCAGGCCAGTCGCTGCGTGGGCGCGTCGAGCGTGAGGTACGTGTCGATGAGGAGCTGGTACCGGCGGTCGAGCAGCGCGGCGAAGCGCTCGTGCAGGAACTGCCGGTACTGGTCGGTGAACGGTTCGGGGTGAAAGTCGGTACCCGCCCGCGGCGCGTAGAGCGAGCAGTGCAGTTCGCCCGTCCGCCGACCCAGTTTGTCGACCCACTCGAATACTTCCTCGCGCACCGAAAACACGCCCTGCCGCACGCCCAGTACGAAGTCGCCCAGTTGCTGGCCCGTGAGTACCCAGGCGTCGTGCTGGTTTTCGACCATCCGCTGCATGAGTCCGAGCGTGACGTCGGGGGCATCCGGAGGAGCGCCTCCCGGCCGCTGCCAGGTCAGGCTACCCGCGAAGGCCGGGATGTGGGCGAAACTGCTTTCCTCGGTCAGAAAACTGACCAGTTCGACTTCGGGATTCGTCTCCCGGAACAGCTTCCGATAGAGTTTGAAAAAGTACTTTTCCCCGTGCGACGGACCGCCGAACACCAGCGCCGAATTGCTCGAATCGACGGGCAGTACCCGGCTCGTGATCGGTCCGCTCAGGTCTTCCGGTGCGAGGCCCTTGCCCCGCTGGAAGTGCAGGGTACCGGCTGGGAGCCGGAGCGTTTGATTCGTGGCCATCCCGGCGAACAACGTATGCTGGAACCGTTCGTCGTACAGCGCGTCGACGAGCAGCCCCCGCCGTTCCCCAAAATACGCCACGCCGATGAGCGCCTTCGCGTTGATTTCGCCCGCCGACTGCGGGTCCAGAAAGCCCAGCGGGAGTTGGTAGTTTTCGGCTTCGCCCCCGTCGGCGTAGCTGACCTCCACGACGAGCAGGTACGCCGTGCCGCCGTCGGGCAGCGCCAGCGTGTGCGTGACCTTCACCCGGAAGGTCTCCTGCGGCCGGGCCTTGCCTGCAAACCAGCGGCAGGTGTTGAAGTAGGGCGGCAGCAGGCTGGTTTCGAGCAGACGAAGGGCGTCGTCATCCTGGGTCAGATCGGTCCAGGCGCGGGGGCAGGTGAGGGGAGCAGCGAGGAGATCGGACATACCGTTCCGTCAATTTTTTAGGTAGAGACGAGAATCCCGGGGGAATTGTTTGCCGATTGAATGGCGATTCGTTTTTTTCGTGACTCGATTGATTATCGTTAACCAACCCTAACCCAGTTTTATGAACCGACCGCTACAAATCAACACACTTTTCCGGGGATTCGCGTGGGCGCTGAGCCTGCTGATTCTGGGTAGTTGCGACCCGTGGAAACTCAAAAGCAAAAAATTTCTACCGACGGTCGTAACGATGACACCTGTAGTTCCAACTGGCGGAACTTCAAAAATCGTTACCGGGGGCATTGAACTCAGATTTGACGGCGATGCACCGGTAACGAGCTACGGAATTTGCTACTCAGCAACGAACCAAGCTCCCACCATACAGGACGGTACTATGCCAGGTTCTAAAATTCTGGTTGAAGGACAGTCGGATAATTCTATCCAATTTTCAGGTGCCGCGTTCGAGGAAGGGACTACCTACTACTACCGAGCTTACGCGACTAACTCAGTGGGGACAAATTATGGGGAGAAGAAGCAATTTACAGTACCAGTTGTAACCGGACTAGTAGCTTATTATCGGTTTACAAACAGCGGACTGGATGAAACATCTAACAAGAATGATGGTGTAAACTCAGCCGGATGGGGATTAGATCGTAAAAATGGTTCGGCAAACGGATCTCTTTCTTTGAACGGCACTGCTGGCTACTTTGAAGCCCCCGATAGCCAAAGTCTGCGGGAAATAAATCAATTGACAGTGAGCTTTTGGTTTAAAGCCACAGCTTTACCCACCAACGACAAAAGCATGCAATTCTTCTATAAAGGACGTTGGGACAATCTGGGTGGCGAGCAGTACAGCGCGAAAATCAGTAGGTTACAGGGAGGCACTTTACAAATCACAGGTGATGCTAAAAAAGACGGAAACTGTTTGAACGGGGAGGGTTGGAGGACGCCTTATGATACTTCTCCTTCAATTATTCCTGGAGTAGAATGGTATCACATGGTCGTTGTATTTGATGGCATTCAAGGAAAAGTGTACATCAATGGACGCGAAGGTACTGGTGCCGCACCACTGTTAGTCGGTATTGACAAGTGTCAGGGCGGTCCACTACGAATCGGAGCTCAAGTAGCTCCTGATCCAAGGTATTTTAATGGCCAGATCGACGACTTTCGCATCTACAGTCGCGCTCTGAACCTCACCCAAATCAACGCCCTCTTCAAAGAGCAGCCATGAAAACCCTAACCCTCCTGGTTGCTCTGTTGGTCGGCTTCTGGACTTCAGCAACCGCTCAGAATCGAATCCAACCCGTCGTTTCTAACGTTCGGGTAGAGACAGACGCCCAACGCGTCAAGGTAATGTATAGCGTAGTGGGGATAACCGAACGAGATTCTGTGTTCTTGCGAGTGGAAAGTCGTTCACGCGGCGCACTCAATCCGAAAACCATTACCGGCGACATTGGGAAAGCGGTGCAACCGGGCCCGAACAAAACAATTTACTGGAATTACGCCCTCGACGGCGAACGGCTGGATGAAATCCGGGTTACGGTCAATGTTCAGCAGGCCGCCGAATCATCGAAACCCATTGCGGATAAAGGACCTCAGGAGCCGTCCGGTAAAACGAAGATAGCTCCCGGCGGCCCGCAGTACGCGTTACTTTCCGCGCTGGCACCGGGCGTGGGCAACATCCTCGTGCAGCCCAATCGGAAAATCGGCCTGCGCCCGCTCATCACGGTTTCCTACGTGGGGCTGCTGGCCTACGGGCTGGCCCAGAAAAGCCAGTCGCGCAAGCAGTACGACCTTTACGAAGCGCAACTTAACGAGCAGGACGCCCAGCCGTACTACGACGCCGCCAACCGGTACCACCAGCGGTACTTCCTCGCCACGCGCGCCGCGGCGGTCGTCTGGCTATCCGACGTGACGTACACGTTGCTCAAAGGACTTCGCAATCAGAAACAGGCCCGCGCCAATGGCGGCCTTAGTCTCCAGTACTCCGGCACGACGCCCACGCTCGCGTTTCGCCGCTCTTTTTAATCACACTAACCCATGCGAAACGTATTTTTACTTACCCTGCTTACCTGCTGGTCTACGTGGGCGCAGGCACAACGAAAAGAGATTAGCTCGGCGACGTCTGATTGGGTGAAGGTCAAACCAGCTACGCCCCCAAAGCCTGATCTGACTACTGCCGACCAGCCAACTGCCCCTACCTTCACGTGGCAGATGCCGATTGCCGAGCGATCGGAACACAAACTGCCTACGTTGACCATTTCCGTTTGTGTCCAGTCCGCGGACACGGCGACTCGGTATCAAGTTTATCGCAACGGGGTACCGGTAGGCGGTTTAAAACGCGGGGCTAAGGGATTCCGGCGTGTGGCCTGTGGGCACGAGATCAAAGAAGAAGTACCCTTAGAGCCGGGGGCGAACACGATTTACGTCACGGCAACTAACCAGCTTGGTACAGCGACTTGCGCAATGCGTTTTGTAACGTACGAATCTATTTCATCTCCGGGTCAGAAGCGGATTGCGCTGGTTATTGCTAATCAGGATTACAAAAAGTACCCACTTAAAAATCCAATATCGGATGCAACAGCAATTCGTAAACAGTTGGAAGAGTTGGGATTTACAGTAACATTCGAATCAGATCAAAATCGGCTCGCTCTGCACCAAACCGTCGATCGATTTATTGAAAATCTACAAAGCGCGAACGTAGGTCTTGTTTTTTATGCTGGTCACGGCATGATGGTAAATAATAGCAACTACATCCAACCCATTGATGTCGATCCACGGACCGAAGTTTCTGCTACTTTCGATTGTTACCCGCTTACCCGGCTTGTCGCGGAAATGAAGGCGGCTAACCCGAACGGCACTAATCTGGTTTTCTGGGATGCCTGTCGAAATAACCCCTACCGCTCGTGGCGACGTGGCGCAGGCGATCCTACCTACACACTGGTGCAGCCTCCCAGTGGAACCATGATTATTTACGCTACCGAGCCTAACACAACGGCGCTGGACGACAGTCCTTTCACGAGTACGCTAATCAAGTACATGGCCACTCCCGGTTTGGAACTGATTTCATTGATTAAAAAGATGCACTCCGATTTGAGAAGCCGGAGCATCAGTCAGGTACCTTACTACGAAGGAGTACTACCGGGTGATTTTTTCTTCAAGCCTTGAGAAACTGACCTTAACCTAATCGTCACGCGGAGCAGTCAAAGCGCTTCGATCGCTCCGCGTGACGAAAAATAGTAGTACCCATTTCCCTCAATACACATCCTCCACCCGAAACAGGTGCATCGGCAGGATGTTCGGGTCTAGTTCGACGTAGTTCCATTCGCCGGTCCAGACGTACTCGGCCCCCGTCAGCAAGTCGCGGACGCGGTACGGCTCGTCGGGAGATTTGCCGATGCGGTCCAGCGGTACCTGCATCCAGCCGTGCTGCCGCTGGTGCGGGTCGAGGCTGACGACGCAGAGGATGCGGTTCCCGTTTTCGTGAACCTTCAGGTACGAAATAATCGCCTCGTTGTCGATGCGGCAAAACGTCAGGTTGTTCGTTCGCTGAAGCGCCGAGTTTTCCTTCCGGTGCTGGTTGGTCAGGCGGATGAGTACCGTTAGCTTGTTTTCAATCGTCCAGTCCCAGTGCTTGATTTCGTACTTCTCCGAGTTGAGGTACTCCTCCTTGCCGGGGTACCCTTCGTGGACGAGGTACTCGTACGTCGGACCGAAAATTCCATAGTTGGCCGAGAGCGTGGCGGCTAAGAAGTACCGAATCAAAAACAGGGGTTCCAGCCCACCCTGGAGTTGGTACGGGTTGATGTCGTGCGTGTTGGGCCAGAAATTCGGGCGGAAGTAGTACTGCATCTCGCTCTGCGTCAGCTCGGTCAGGTACTCGGTCAGCTCGTGCTTGCTCGTGCGCCAGACGTAGTACGTGTAGCTCTGCGTGAAGCCGAGTTTGGCCAACTGCTGCATCACCTTCGGGCGGGTGAAGGCTTCCGACAAAAAGATCATATCCGGGTACACGGCCTTCGTTTCGGCAATGACCCACTCCCAGAACCCGAAGGCCTTCGTGTGCGGGTTGTCGACGCGGATGATGCGTACGCCCCACTCGGCCCAGACGAAAATGATGCGCCGGAGTTCTTCCCACAGCCCGCGCCAGTCTTCGGTCTCGAAGTTGATCGGGTAGATGTCCTGGTACTTTTTGGGTGGATTTTCGGCGTACTGAATCGTGCCGTCGGGTCGAATCTTGAACCAGTTCGGGTGCTGCTTCACCCAGGGGTGGTCGGGCGAGCACTGAATCGCCAGGTCCATCGCCACTTCCATCCCGAATTCCTTCGCCGCTTCCACCAACTGCTTGAACTCGTCGAGGGTACCCAACTCCGGCAGAATCGCGTCGTGCCCCCCGAGGTCGCTGCCGATGGCGTAGGGGACGCCCGGCTCGCCGGGCTGGCAGACGACGTTGTTGTTTTTTCCCTTCCGAAACTGGTACCCAATCGGGTGAATCGGCGGCAGGTAGAGCACGTCGAAACCCAGGTCGGCCAGCCGCGGCAAGAGCGCCTGGGTGGTCTGGAAGGTGCCGTGCTGGCCCGGCTCGCGGTGCGTTGAGCGGGGGAAGAGCGAGTACCAGGTGCTGAAGGCCGCCCGCTCGCGGTCGACGTAGACGCGGAGTTCTTTTTCGTACCGCGTCGAAAACTCGCGCAGCGGGTACCGTAGAATCCATTCCGTCATCCGAAAACTCTGCGCCAGTTGCACGGCATCGGCGTAGCGGGCTTCGTCGCGCAGCAGGTCGGCGGCGGCGGCGAGGGCCGCGCGTTCGTCGCCCCGCGCCAGCATGGTCATCTCTTCGAGGTACCCCGCACCGACGAGCAGTTCGATGTTCACGTGCTGGCCGTCGCGAATTTTGAGCCCGATTTCGTGCTGCCAGCTCGCCGCATGGTCGGGCCAAGCCTCGAAGGTGTAGTGGTAGTACCCTTGCCGTTCCACCCGAAACTCGGCTTCGTACCGGTCGTTGACGAGCCGCCGCAGGGGTACCTCCGTCCAGCGTTCGTCCGCTTCGTGCCGGTACAGCAGCCGCCCGGCGAGCTTGTCGTGCCCGTCCACAAACACGTCGGCTTCGACCCGAACCGGGTCGCCCACGACGGCTTTGATGGCGAACTGGCCCCCATCAAGTTCGGGGACGACTTTCTCGATGACGGCGCGGCGACGGCCTTCGGTGGCAGCGGGGATGGGCATGGGTCGGGCAGAAATAAACGGCGGACCCGGTGGGGTCCGCGTCGGTACACGTTCGGCAAATGCGGGGTCAAAAATAGAAAACTCGCCGGATTGCCCGGAGGCCGTCGGCGAGTTTTGAGAAAATCAAGGCTCCGGCTCAGCCGCGCCGGGGTTCGTAGTGCAGAACCACGATTCCGCAGGCAAATGCGGTCGATTTAACCAGCGACAGCAGCTGCTGGCGGGTGAGTTGGTTGAAAATCGGCAGCCCGGTTCCGAGGGCGGTTGGGTTGACGAACAGATGGTACTCGTCGACCAGGCCGTGCCGGATGAGCGACCCGACGAAGGTGGCCCCACCGTAGGCGATGAGGTCCTGCCCGTCCTGGCTTTTCAGTCTCGTGATTTCCTCGACCAGATCGCCCCGGGCCAGGACGGTGTTGGGCCAGTCGGACCGGTCGAGCGTGCGCGTAAAAACCACTTTTGGCGTGTCGGTAAATTTTTTCCCGGCGGCGTACTCCAGGCTGTCGGGCTGGGCCGCCACGCCCGCCCAGTGGGGAATGAACCCTTCGGCCAATTTCCGCCCGAGTACGATGCCGTCGACCGGTTCGGTCAGGTCGGTCACGTACGTTCGGAGTGCTTCGTCCCAGTCGAACGTCATCCAGTCCATCTCCCCTTTGGGGCCCGCCACAAAGCCGTCGACGGTCATTTGTACCTGTAATTTGAGTTTTCGCATCGTCGTTTGGTTTACTGCCAGAAGGGAGTTTAGCGTTTAGCGTTTAGAGTTTATTTCAGGAAAACCAGTAAACGTACCGACTGACCCGCATTCCCCCTAAACCCTAAACCCTAAACCCTAAACCCTAAACCCTAAACCCTAAACCCTAAACCCTATGCTTACTGCCCCCCATCCGCCTGCGCGCGCTTGACAGCGTACTGGGCGATGTTGCGCCCGCAGGTCAGGCCGACTTCGCAATCGAAGCGGTAGTGAATCGTGCCGTAAATCCGCGATTCCGACGCCTCAACCGCGCTGGCGTTCAGTTGCCCGGCTTCGGCGGGAAAGAGGTGGCCGAGTATCGTGGCGGCGGCGGCCGAGAACGTCGAGTGGCCCGAGGTGTAGCTCGGGAAGTTGGGCAGGCCGATGGTCGTTTTGATGGCCGGGTCTATCTGGTACGGGCGCGGGTAGAAATAATAAAACTTCACGTCCCAGCAGCACACGCCCGCATCCTGCACGGCCGTGCCCACGAGCGCCATCGTCCGGGCGGCGCGGAGTTCGCTGTGCCGGTACTGCCGGGTGAGCTTCGCCGCCTCGCGGTTCCAGTGGCCCGGCGGGGTGTAGCTGCCCACGCCGTCCGACCAGTACGAGGCAATCCGGTGCTGCTCGCGGGTCAGGTTTTTGGCGTAGCCGCGGAGTTCGTTCAGGTCTTTTTCAAACGCGGCGCTGCCGATCGCGGGCGGCGGACCGGGCCGCAGGGCAATTTTCTCGGCTTCGCCGAAATGCCAGGTTTTCACGGCCCCGTAGTTGGGCAGCAGCGGCGGACGGGCGGGCAGTTCCTGTGTGGCCCAGGCCGTCGTCAGGCCACGGGTTTTGGCGTCGGCCAGCATTCCGGCCACGAGCGCCTGGTTGTTGGCGGCGCCCATGCCGTCAGTTTTGGCTCGGGCGAGCACCTTCGCGGCCACAGCCTTGCCCAGGGCGTCGCCTGCGTCGAGGTCGCTGGGCACGTTGGCCCCGGCCCAGAGGCGGCTGGCCCGGTGCTCTTCGTATTTCTGCGTCAGCAGCGGCACGTCACCGGGAAACATCAACTTGAGTACCTCCAGCGAAGCCGCCGCCACGACGGCATCTTCCGAAGGGTACGCGGGCAGGTCGGTTTTCGGCAAGAGCGTTTCAATCGAGCCGTCCACCACCGCCGGGGCCTTCCGGGCGTACTGGTACTTGGCTTTCCAGGCCGCCACGAGCGCATCGTACTGCGCCACGGCGAGGTACGCAAACACGCGGGCCGCGTAGGGCGGGTTGGCGAAGGGAAACTTCGGGTCGGCGTTGGGGTTGGCGGCGTCGGGCACGGGGTACTTGCCGGTTACGGGATCATACACCGGGGGTACGTTGTGGACCGCGGCCAGGTCGCGCGCGATTTCGTGCCAGCGGAACACCCCGCCCGCCTGCCAGTACCGCACGGCCTCGGTTTGGGTGGCCGTGCGCTGGGCGAGGGTTTGTTTCAGCGTTTGCAGTTCGGCCTGGTACGCCGCCGAGCTGGCCGCGGCCGGGGCGGGTACCGTTACGTCGGCTAGGTTGAGCACGTAGGGTTTCCAGGTACCACCCGCCGCGTCGAGGTCGGCGGGGGCGTAGGCGTCGAGAAGGGGCTCCTCGATGGTTTTGTCGCAGCCGCTGCTCAGCAGCAGGGCAGCGAAGGGGAGAATGCGGGTGAGTGTATCGAAAAATTTCATTGGAAAGGTCGATTGAAGGGTAAGATGAATGGCCAGACTTCCAAAGTCTTTAAGACTTTGGAAGTCTATCGTCGATCACTGGCCCACGCGAAAGGTGTGTTGAACGCCCACGGTGTACATCCGGGCCTTGCCCACATTGCGGCCTTCGAGCACCTGCCCGACCTGCCCGACGAGCGAGAAAAACGCACCGCTTTTCGTGTAAACGTGCACCTTCGCCATCGCGCCCGCGGTGGTCTGGTCCATCTGGTTGGTCGGGAAGGGCATGTCCTGCCGCCGGATATCATCGCCGCTGAGGCTGTTCATCCGGTCGAGGTACGCTTCGATTTGCAGGTGCTTGTTGAGGTACCCCAGCCGCGCCGAGGCGTCGACGACGTTTGATACGGGTACCTCGCGGCTTTCGATGATTTGCTGGTGAAACAGATACGCATCGCGGTCAATCCGGATGCGGCTCCGCGCCACGTACCCGGCGTGGGCGGTCAGGTACACGCCCCCAATTTTGTAGTGCAGAATCCCTCGCAGCGAAGCCGTTTTTGACTGCAAGCCAATCGAAAACGGCAGCATGTCGGGGATGTAGTTGCTGACGGGTGCCGAAACGCCGCCCGTCACGAAGGCGCGGAAGGTACCGGCTCGGCCCTCGGTTTTGAGAAACCGATATTTGAGGAAGAGCGAAGCGTCCTGCACCCCCTGCTGCCCGGCGAATTGCCCGGCGGAGGCGTTCGTCCAGACAAACGGTACCCCGGCGATCAGGTTCAGGTCGTCGCTGAGGCCGTAGGCGCTCATGACCATGACGTTCTGATTCGTGAACGTCCCGATGTTTTCGTTGACGCGCAGGCGGCTGCCTTCCCAGTACTCCGACCACTGGCTGTTGGAGTAGTTCAGGACGTTGCAGAGGTACCGGCGGCCCATCATCAGCCCGTCGACGGGCGTTTGGGCCTGGGCCGATGCGGTGGTGAGCAGGAGAAAGAACGCAATTCGCCACTTGGCGATGCGGTAGAAACGAGTCATGATGGAAAGCGTGTAAGGTTTGGAAAAGAAAGGAAGCATTCCGGCTCATCCTGGATTGGTCTGACTCAACCACTTCAAGGGTCCTCGTACCTCGGACCGCTTGAAGGGTTTTAAAATCAATCGTCAGCGAAACCCTTCAAGCGGTCCGAGGTACGAGGACCCTTGAAGTGGTTGAGTCAGACCAATCCAGGATGAGCCAGGAAAAGAGCCTTACACCGCTTCGGGAGGAGGAGAAGAAAGCGAAAAATTGGCAGGCACGTTCGCCACCGCGTAGGTAGGCTGCGGTACCGGACGAACGTCTTCAAAAAGAAAAATCGCGACCACGCGCGCAAACTGCGCGTAGTCTTTGACCCAGTTTTTCAGCCAGGAGCCAGATTTTTTCCCGGCATCCGTCTGACCCGTGACGTTTTTCTGGATGAAATCGCCCAGATCGGCGCGGCGGTTGAGTTCGTCGCGGTCTTCGTAGCAGTACAGATGCAGGGTATCGTTGCGGACTTCGCGCCGGACGATGTTGTAAAACGTCCCTTCGTACTCAAACTCGCCGCCCGATTCATCCCGCGTCTCGACGCCGTACTGGTGCAGCGGTACCGGAATCTCAAACTCCACGAGCGCGTCGGTCGAGTGGTAAACCGTCAGGTTTTCCGAAAGCGCCCGGTCTTCCTGCCACTCGCTCGCCCAGAATGCCGCGACCTGCCCCAGCGCGTGGTAGAGCAGCAGCAAGACGAGCGAAAAAGCGGCGAGGCGTTTCAAGGCTGGGGGTGGAGTTCCGACAAAAGTATACGGAGTTTCTCGGAAAAACCGATTCGCGTCCGGGAATTTTCCTAAAACCAATTCAGCAATGAATCAGCGGGCTTGGTTTTGGCGAGTTGTTTTTTCAGTTCCTCGAAGTTTTCGGTGGAAATTTCCAGGTAAAAGGCCTTCACCTGCGCCGCTCGGAGCAACTGGAAGGAAGAATCAAAATTCGAATTTTTGCGCCGTTCACGCCGCTGATTTAAGCCATTGATTATTCATAGGCCGCTCCGCTCCGTGTGACAAGTTCTAAAAAATAACCGGTGCAGAACGGGCCGCTAGCGCCTTCCGCACCGCCGGGGCGATTTTCGTCCCGAACAGCTCGATGGCCCGGAGGTTTTTCTCGTGTGGAATCAGGTGCCCGCCCACGAGCTGGCCCAGGTACCGCGTGTTGCCGAACAACTCGTGGAAATGCAGCAACTTGTCGATGATCTCCTGCGGACTACCCACCAGCAGCGGCCCGTGCTGGCGCATGGCCTCGAAGTGGTCAGGGCCGATGGGTGCCCAGCCGCGCTCGCGGCCCACCCGGTTCATGAGCAGTTGGTACGGCGGGAAAAACTCACGGGCGGCCTGCTGCGAATCGTCGGCGACGTAAAACTGCGAGTTCAGGCCCAGCGGGAGTTGCGCGACGTCGTGCCCGGCGCGTTGGGCCGATTGCCGGAAGAGGTTCACCAGTGGGACGAAGCGCTCGGGACTACCGCCGAGCATCGCGACCGTCATGGGGAGGTTGAGGGTACCCGCCCGGACCGCCGAGGCCGGGGTACCGCCCACGGCCAGCCAGATCGGAATCCGGGGCTGGAGCGGACGCGGGTACACACCCTGACCCGTGAGGGCCGGGCGGTGCTGGCCCTGCCACGTGATGTGCTCGTGGTCGTTGATTTTGAGCAGCAGCGCCAGCTTTTCCTCGAACAGTTCGTGGTAATCGGCCAGATCGTAGCCGAAGAGCGGGAACGATTCGGTGAACGAGCCGCGCCCGGCCATGATCTCGGCCCGGCCGCCCGAAATCAGATCGAGCGTGGCGAAGTTTTGAAACGTGCGGACCGGATCGGCGGAACTGAGTACCGTGACGCTGCTCGATAGCCGGATGGTTTTCGTCTGCGCCGCGGCCGCCGCCAGCAGGACCTCCGGGGCCGACACGACGAAATCGGCCCGGTGGTGCTCACCCAGGGCGTACACGTCGAGGCCGACCTGATCGGCGAGGCGGATTTCGTCGAGCAGTTCCTGCACGCGCCGGTGGGCGTGGGTGTCCCCACCCGCGACGCCCGCGGGCTGAATTTCACCAAAGTTGCTGAGGCCGAGTTCCATGTTCGTGTTGGGTTTGAGGGACAAAGCGGAAAGGGGGAGCTGGAAGTTCCCAAATGCGTCCGAACGCGGTGCTGGAGAAGAAAAGGAACCGCAGAGGCTGGTGTGATGGGTATTTTAACTATTCTTACGGACTGTCCCGTTCGACCGCATCTGTGCCGTGCGTTTCAAACGCCAAATTCGGGCATCCGCGTCGCAGACGCGGACGAACGGGGGCCGGGATTCAGCGCCCGGTCACCCTGCACATGCTCAGGCATTCGTACGCGACGCACTTGCTTGAAGCCGGAACGGACATTCGCATTATCCAGGATCTGTTGGGACACAGCAGCATCAAAACCACCGAAATCTACACCCATGTGGCACTCAACAAACGGCCCATGTCGCCGCTGTCAGAACTGGGCATATAGCCATAGATCCATACGATGGGTTGCGGTTACCATGCCAATTTGGAATGATAACCGCAGGTCTCTTGTGAGTAAATGGCAAATAGACGCAACTTCACTTGGCAGGCCAGTTGCGTCTATCGATGAGTTGTGCGTCATGGTAGGGAGCAGTCTTTCAATGAAGAATCAATGAAGATTTTAGCCATATTTATAGTACTACTGCCAAGTCTCATTTTAGCGCAGCAACCCATCGATTCACTCGATTACTTTATTCAAAAGCAAGTTATTGATTATAAGATACCGGGGCTTGCCATAGGTGTTATTAAGGATAATGAGGTTGTATTAAAAAAAGGATACGGCAGAATCAGCACCACAGACAGCTTGCCTGTGACTACTCAAACTATTTTCCCGATTCTGTCTTGCACAAAAGCATTTACCGCAACAGCCATCGGTATTTTAGTTGACCAAGGGAAACTTAAATGGGATGATAAGGTCACTAAGTATTTGCCACATTTCAAATTAAGCAACCAAATAACAACCAACAAACTGACGATTAGTGATATTTTAAGTCACAGGTCAGGATTAGAAGGTTTTGAAGGTGACCTGCTTTGGTATGGTACGGATTACTCCCGGCAAGAAATCGTGAGAAGAATCCAATATAGCCCGTTAAGGAACACCTTTCGGAAGGATTTCGGCTATCAAAACGTCATGTACCTGGTTGCAGGGCTGATCATAGAAAAGGTTACCGGAGAAACATGGAACGAATTTATACAGAAAGAAATTTTCCTTCCTTTATCCATGAGTAGCAGTTCCACAAGCATTAATGCATTATTGAAAGGAAAAAACCATGCGCATCCCCATTTGAAAGATAAACCGATTCCATTGTTGAATATGGACAATATTGGCCCGGCAGGCTCGATAAATTCCAATATTGAGGATATGCTTACGTGGTTGCAACTATGGATGGATGAAGGAGCTTATAAGGGAAAGCAACTACTCTCAAAGGCTGCTTTTCAGATCATAACAAGTCCAAAAGTTAAGGTCTCAAACAAGTCTGATGAAAGTTATGGCTTTGGCTGGTATATAGAAGATGAGAAGGATGGAAAAGTGTTAAGTCATGGCGGAGGGATGCCGGGTTATAAATCGCTTGTAATGGTAATACCCCAAAGCAGGGTGGGAATTGTTATACTGACCAATAAAATATCTTACATAAATGAACAGTTAGCAGGCGTGCTACTTGACTATATGACATCGACATCAATGAATTGGGAATTGGCAGACAGGCAATTATATGGGAAGAATTTCCGGTTTTCATGGGATGAGGAAAGCGATTCCAAATACCAGGCTTTTATACCTAATTTATCCGGGTACCAAGGCGTGTATGAGGATACAGCTTATGGAAAAGCAATCATTGAAGACAGGAATGGTCAAGCCTTTCTTTCTCTACTGCCCAGCAAAAAGCAGTTCACCGGGCAATTGTATTACTTGGGGAGGGACAAGTTGAAGGTTGTGTTTTATGATGGGTTTGTTCCGGCAGGTGAAGTGTTGTTCTATAGAGGAGCAGATAAAAAACTTAGAGGATTTAAACTAAATATAGAGAGTAGTGATTTTCATTTCAAATACCTAAATTTTATAAAGAAAAAGAATAGAAGGAACAATTAGAAGTAAAGCCACGGACGCACAACAACAGCTTTACGCAATATGGGCTTTTGAAAATGTACCCATCTGCTTATCTTTAATCAGCAACAGAATACAGGCCAAGCAGTAGTTTTTCAAACACCCATACTGCTTAAAGCCCTTCTCCGTTATATGCCACTTTAGGACGACACAACAACAACTGAACGAATGATAGAAATTGGGGTAGTGGTCTACTAAGTGGTGTAATTGTAATGATTGAAGAAAAAAGCAAGCCGGTTGGTTAGGCCCTGGATCGACTTGGCAAAAGAAAGGGTCCGACGCACCAAGGGACTCACGCGTTGACGTAA